>Ga0182030_10000012_pt1 | contig 253518 bp, 200 predicted proteins | sample 812S3MmetaG_FD_121299 | JGI IMG/M metagenome (GOLD analysis project Ga0182030, IMG submission 121299) | Permafrost microbial communities from Stordalen Mire, Sweden - 812S3M metaG (Illumina Assembly) | ecosystem: Environmental > Terrestrial > Soil > Wetlands > Permafrost | place: Sweden...
TACTTTATTAGGCTGCCTGGTACATATCCGAAGAGGGTTCCAGAAGGCGCAAAAGCAAAACAAAGCCCTGGCGGGTGAAGTGCTGACTTACTTTAACATCATCTACAAGATTGAAGCGTATGCCGATAGCCAAAAGCTGGATGACGAACAACGGCTGGCGCTGCGCAAGAAATACACCAAGCCCTTCCTGGATAAAATAGAGACCTGGCTGTTGGAGCAACAGTCACCAGATCATGTTCCGGGTACTCCTATGGCTAAAGCAATTACGTATGCGCTCAATCAATGGGACCGGGTGCAACGATTCACAGAAGTGGCGACCATCGATCTGGATAACAACAGCATTGAAAGGGCCATTCGCCCCATTACGCTTTTTAGAAAAAATTCCCTGTTTGCCAGTAATGCACATGGGGGCGAGCGGGCCGCCCTTTATTATTCCCTGGTCGAGTCCTGCAAGCTGAACGGTATTGATCCATTCGAGTACCTGCACGATGTATATGACAGACTCCATGACTGCACGGCGGGTGAACTCATCCATCTATTACCCTCTTATTGGAAGCCGGCTCCCAAGCCCCAGGCCAACGCTGCCAGACAATAACCGCCTATCAAAGAGCTTTCACTATCCTCGCTCTTCAGATACAAAAATAGGGGCTGTGATCATACTGTCAAACATGCCCCAGGTCGTATGCTTACGGTAGAGGTGGAGTCGGTACCGTTGGGGGAATTGATGGAATCCAGGCCGTCGGGCGAATCCTCCACGACCATCAGGGCTCGGGTGGTGAAGGCGCGGGACGTGCAATCCAGGCGATTCAAGGGCCTTCCCGGTGTATATTGCAACGCACGGATGCCGGAGCAGAATCTGGACGAGCATTGTCGGATGGATCAGGCAGCGCGAAAATTCTTATTCCGTAGGTTGGAGCAGCTGCTGGTATCGGCACGGTCGTATACCCGGATCCTGAAGGTGGGCCGGACGATTGCAGACCTGGCGGGGGCGGACAGAATCGAAATGGAGCACGTGGCCGAGGCGGTTCATTTCAGGGGCTTGGATAAGCCGTTGGAGGTAGGGAGGAGGAAAAGGGGAATATAAGGAGCGACTCAATTGACTTACTTTGAGTATATTTTCAATTGATTTAAAATATCATACATCGCGTGGTTCGAGTCCCAAGCGGTTACAGACAAGTTTTCAAGCCTTCAAGTCATCGGATTTGAAGGCTTTTCGCTTTTATTAAATTTTGCCTACCTTTTCAACTCCTTTAAAACCAATACCTGAACGGCTCGAATACTATGAGCTCAACCCCATCGTACATTCGACCCGAAATCTCAGAATCATAACACTAAAGTCACTATTAGTGGGTGATGAATACTTAAATTTTATTCGTTGAAAATGCTGCGTAAATTTTTGAAAATATTATTTGGCCTGATTCTTTTTTTTTCAGTTGGTATAGTAACAATTTACAAATGGTTCCCAATCTTGCTGAAATGGGCAGATGGAACAGCAAGGATTATTGGTAAACCAATCAACGCAACTGTTTACACAAACGGTCAAATTAATAACGGAATAAAAGTTTATCGAGTCGACAAGTATTGGGATGGTGAAAGAACAAACGATTATCTCTTGAGCTTAACAGAATTTGATGCCGAAGGAAAGCTGAAGTTTATTAATATAGATCTCAAAGAAAAATGGATCGGCAGGCCAGGCTGTACAGATATAGACTGCTATAAATCCATACACGGATACCTTTTTCAAAGTGAAACTGGAGGGCATTTTGTCCCATTTGACGATGATATGAAGGGTTACAACTTTAACCCGCAATTATCGTTTACTGATCGACAAATTAGATTCAATATTCCTCCAAACCAGTTGCGATTTGACTCAATTAGGATAGAACTAGACAACAATCCGTAGAAACACAATTTGCTTTTGATGGTTAGTAATGCACACATTAGACAAAACTAGTTGGCGTTAAATGTCGAAAAAATTATTCAATTCTATTGCCAAGCGGTTCAAATTCCGTACTGTCACTTTCACGAATAAGCGATCCTTGTTCCGCCGGCTCGATCAACTGCAGTTATCAGCGCGATCGTATATCCGCATCCTGAAGGTAAGCCGGACAATCGCGGACCTGGCAGGGACAGACAGAATCGAAATGGAGCATGCGGCCGAGGCGGCACATTTCAGGGGGTTGTGAAAGCCGTCGGAGGTAGACAAGAAGAAAAATGGGATATAGAAAAGGCGGCTAGAATGTAGCCGCCTTTTTATGTTACACTGTTTTAGTCATTTTCTGGCGCAATACCTCCATATCTGCACTAACCTTATTTTCCAGGACTTTCGCATATATCTGAGTGGTGGTCACTTTAGTATGGCCCAGGATTTTACTCACCGTTTCGATCGGCACCCCGTTCGACAAGGCAACCGTAGTGGCGAATGTGTGTCTTGCCATGTGAAAGGTTAGGTTCTTTTTGACACCGCATATATCGGCCACTTCTTTGAGATAAGCATTCGTCTTGATATTAGTAATCATCGGCAGCAGTTTGCCGCCGGCAAGCGCTTCCGGATCGTTTTTGTATTTCTCCAAGATGGCCAACGCCGGTGGTAAAAGGGGAACGTTTGATTTTATTTTCGTCTTTGTTCTAAAGGTGTAGATCCACTTATAACCATCGATCCCGATGACGAGATTGTCAATGGTGAGCTTTTGCATATCTACATAGGCAAGGCCTGTGTAACTGGAAAAGACGAACATGTCTTTCACTCTTTCCAATCGCTTAATATCAAAAGATTTCTCTTCGAGAGCAGCTAATTCCTGCATGGTCAAGAAAGTTCTGTTCGATTTCTGCTGCTTACCCTTAAAACCCACGAATGGATCTTTGTCCAGCAGACCTGTCGCCAGTGCGAGTCCAACTACTTTTCGGATTCGCTGAATATGTTTCAGTGCAGCATTGTTCCCGCATTTCCAGACCGTCTTGGCGTAAAAATCAAAGTCCATCAGGAATTGAACGTCGAGTTCTTTAAGGGTTAGATCCTTTCTTTTGTACTTTTTGTCAAGGAATTCTTTCAAATGCCCCTGGGTGATCTTCCAGTTTGTCACTGTCCCAGGCGCAAAATCAATTCCTTTTTGAGCATCGAGCTTCGAGACGTGCCGGTCAAATTGTTCTACGAGGGTGTGACTTTTATGATCCAGTCCCAGTACTTCATTTTTGATGCTGTCTGCAGTGACCAGTTTACCGGATTCGATAAATCGGTTATAGATTTCCCTGGCGCGGTGTTCGAAACTTTTAATCGTGTCGTTAAGTAGACGGGCGTCTTCCGTATTGCCAATGACCCTCCCTTTTTCGGGATTCCATTTATTGGCATCAGTGACGCATTTGGTTGAAATTTCTTTTCGCGCGCCGTCGACGGTAATCCTCACATAAATAGCCAGCAGTTTACTTTGGCTCCCCTTTACTTCCCGAACAAACGGGAGCAAGGAAAAACTGTGTTTCTTTATCATATGCTTCAATTTTTAGAAATTCACTCACTCTTCACGCAAGAAACTCCTCTAAATTTACGAAGAGAAGTTCGCATTCGAAGCGATTTTTCATGTCTTGAAACACAGTACTGATAAGGGTTTTCGGCTAATTCGGTGAGTCAAATTGCCACTCCAAAAATGACTCACCGAATTACTCACCGGAGTTGTGAGAAAAGCTGGCCAATTTTGATAGGGGTCAAAAACACAAAAGCCAGAAAATCAATGATTTTACTGGCTTTTGCTCAGGTTTGTAAACCTTATTAGTGACCCGGATTGGATTCAAACCAATGACCTGCTGCTTAGAAGGCAGCTGCTCTATTCAGCTGAGCTACCGGGTCAAAAAAATCACCATCTCCCGAAAAATCATTCCATCACCGGAAAATCCGAAAAATCATTCCGCGATCCGGCTAACACCACCCGCGAAATGGCCGCAAAAATAAAAAAAAATCGCTAAGGGGCCAAACCCTTTTACGGTCCGCGGTTTTAGCTATCTTCGGCCTTCCTCCGCCTCACAACGGCGGCGCCCGTATAAAAAATGCTATCCATGGATGTAAAAATCGAAGACAGCTGGAAAGCGGCCCTAAAACAGGAGTTCAGCAAACCCTATTTTCAGTCGATCACGACATTCTTAAAGGCGGAGAAAATGACCGGCAAAACCATTTACCCGCCCGGAGGCCTCATTTTCAACGCTTTTAATACCACCCCCTTCAATAAGGTGAAGATAGTACTCCTGGGCCAGGACCCCTATCATGGCCCCGGCCAGGCCCATGGGCTCAGTTTCTCCGTCCAGAAGGGAATACCCCCTCCCCCATCACTCATCAATATCTTCAAAGAACTGCATAACGATATCGGCATGGCCATCCCAAGCCACGGCAACCTGACACACTGGGCGGAGCAGGGAGTGCTCCTACTCAACGCTTCCCTGACGGTCCGCGCCAACGAGCCCATGAGCCATGCAAAGATCGGCTGGGCCGAATTCACCGATGCAGTGATAGGAAAGATATCGGCAGAAAAGAAAAATACCGTTTTCCTCCTATGGGGTAAATTCGCACAGGAAAAGCAGGTACTCGTCGATGAGACCAGGCACCTGGTGCTGAAAGCAGCCCACCCCTCTCCTTTCTCGGCAGACAGAGGATTTTTCGGGTGCAAACATTTTTCAAAAGCCAATGCATGGCTCATGAGCAAAGGGATCGACCCCGTCGACTGGGCGCTCAACTAAGCCGGCCCGTAACCGGTCGGCCTAAAAAATTCTGTCATGAACACGAACACAAACATAGACCGCTCCGCCGCCAGCCCTCCCCCCCGGGGTATATGGAGCGTACTCGGCCCCATCTGGGCAGTCTGGGCCATCCTGATCTTCGTGCTGACCATGCTGATCTTCCTGATCCCTTTCCTCCTGTTTTGCTATTTCAGGCCCGACCCCCAAAAAACAAAATGGTTCTGCCGCTATTCGGGCGTGTGGATGGGTGTTTTCATGCCGCTGGCCGGATGCCCCCTGCGAATCAGGGGAAAAGAAAAATTTGCCAAAGGCCAGACCTATATCGTGGTCTGCAATCACAATACGCTAATGGACGTTCCGGTATCTTCACCCGGCATCCCCGGTGGCAATAAGACCATCGCCAAGATCGAGTTTGCAAGGATCCCCATCTTCGGCCTGATGTACCAGGCAGGCAGTATCTTAGTAGACCGCAAAAGCGAAAACAGCCGCCGGGAAAGCTTCACCAAAATGAAAGAAGCATTGGATATGGGACTGCATATGTGCATCTACCCGGAAGGAACGAGGAATAAGGGCAATGAACCGTTGAAATCCTTTCACGACGGAGCTTTCCGGCTGTCACTCAACACGGGGAAGGCCATTATCCCCGCCGTCATCTTCAACAGCAGGAAAATAATGCCGCCCGCCGCCGGCTTCTATTTCCGGCCGCACCGGATGGGTTTCCACTTCCTGGATCCCGTCATGCCGAAGTCCGGCGAAAGCGTCGAAAGCCTGAAACAGCGGGTTTTTGTCCTGATGCGGGACTATTATCTCCATCCAGCCGAAAAAGTCTGAGGCAACGCCCCGGCGCCAATCAATATTGGCTGCCGGTGTCATAGAAATACCTCGTCCGGTTGATCTTCAGGTCCTCCAGGATGGCAGCCTTGGGATTGATGGTAATACTGAAAAGGTGCGTATAGCCGACCGGAGTCACATTGATGGACATCTGCCAGCAGTGAAGGTCTCGGGAGATGGATGCAGTCAGGGATTGCATATCCCCGTTCTTCACATCATAGTAACCGTTAAGGCCGATCTTCCATTGCGGCGTCAGGTTGAAGTCGCCGCTCCAGTTGATGCTGGACGTAATAGTAGTGGAAAAGCCGCTGTAGTTCGAATTCTCGGCATTGACAAAATTGAAGGCAAAGGAAAGGTTCAGCGACCAGGGGATATTGAAATCGGCAAACTGTGCCGGGTTCTGCCGGACATAGTTCATCTGGGCCTGCTGCTCCTCCATGGTCATGGGTATCTGGTCGCCCGTCGCAGCAGCCTTCTGATCGGCCAGCTTCTGGTCGGTGGGCGCGCTCTTGAAGCTCGTCGAAATGGCCAGGTTGCCGCTGGTGATCCGGCCTATCGAGAATTTCTTTCCCGACCAGGCGTATTTGTCCACATCGACACCCAGGCTATTGCTCTGATAGGGGTCCAGCGTTGCGCCGCCCGTTATATTGATATTCTTGAAAAGGGTACTTCGGAAATACAATGTCAGAGGAGACAGTTTGAAGGAATCGGCCAGGTAGTTGTAACTGCCGGTGATGCCGAACCCGTCGATGATGGTGACCTTCTTGATACCCGCGCTGGAGGTGTCGGTCTTCGACCGGACCTTTATTTCTATATGATTGTCCAATCCGAAGGACACACCGCCAAACGTTCCCTCTGAGAACGCTCCATAAGTACTGCCGTCAAAGTAGGATACCCGCTGACTACTGGGCATCAGGCCGGCCGCCGGAATATAAGAATGTGTGCCTCTGATCACCTTTCCGGCCGCATAAGGTGGTACGTTTCCGGTGAAAACATGGTGAGCTATATTGCCACCGGCCGCCGTATCATAGGGCGTATATAAAGTATACCAGTCCTTCCCCGCCAGGTTGGGCGAATAGCTGAGACTGAGGGTAGGCCGGATCACATGCCGGATACCCAGCAGCGAACTGTTCCGGCCGAAATCCTGGAAGGTACCGAAGATGGCTGTGCTGAGGGCCAGACTGTAAGACATACTCTCCGACTGGTAAAATCCCCGTTTAACCCCGTCCGTATCCACCTTATTGAAGGCATAATCATAGTGCCGGTATAATTTCTGGGTATACATCCTTTCCTGCAGGCTGATGCCCGGGGCTACCTGGACCGGCCCCTTGATGGGCAGCGCCAGGCTGATGGGAATGCTGTTCTGCGCGCCCAATTGGAAGGTATCGAGGGCCTTCTTGAAGGTGATCAGGGAATCATAGAAACTCTCTCCTCCGGATATAGTGCTGCTCAGCCCTATCCCCAGTTTCTCATACCATTTCTGGGTCCCGACAAAATTCTTTGCCGCCAAAGGGTAAATGGTCGGAGCGGTAAAGGCAATATTCGGCAGCGAGATGTTGATCAGCCGCGTTTCATCATCCTGGTTATGGTTACCGCTGATCGTCAGGTTATATTTACTGTCAAAGGTCTTGGAGTAGGTGATCGAAGAGCTCAACTGGTTATTATAGGCAGCGGTAGCGCTGTTCAGGATGTTTTGATTGAATTTGGTAGACGCAATATTGACATTGGCGGAGAAATTGGTCCCCGGTCGTGCCTTGCTGTCCATGGAATGGCTCCAGTTAAAGTTGAAAGTCTTGGAGGTCGTAAAAGCGTCAGACCCCGCAGTACTCAATATCTTGGTGCTCTGAATCGTAAAGTTCAGCTGCCCGCTATATCTATACCGGACCCTGTACGTAGGGGTAAAATAAAACGCCCACCCCCCATAGGTATAGAGATCCGTTCGGAAAGTCATGTCGAAATAGTCGTTGATCACTTTGTAGTAACCCAGCCCCGTCAAACCCAGACCGGACTGGTTGCTGGAAGTAAACTCGGGGGGCAGCAGACCTGAATGGCGCCCCTGGGTCAGCGGGAAAAAACCAAACGGGAGATACAGCGGAAGGGGCACACCTTCAAATTCCGGATGGATAGGTCCTGTGATGGCCATCTTCTGGTTGATGATCTTCATCTTGTTGGTCCGGAAGGCAAAATGCGGCGTATCCAGGTTACAGGTGGTAAAGACCCCACGCCAGCCGAAATACTCCTCGGGAGTGATCTTTTTCATTTTCTCCGCATGCACCCACATTTCTCCGTCATGGGTATAGGTATTCCGGGTGATGCCTTTCTGGCTTTTGATGTTATAAGTAATGGTATCGGACTGCATGGTGTTATCCGTCTGGATCATTTTAGGCAGCCCCACGGCCACACCGGCACTATCCCGGCTGGGGGAGGCTACTATCACGTTCCTGCTTTGCTGATATTCGATGTGGTCGGCCGTCAGTTCGGCTCCATTATACTTGGTGTCAGCCTTGTTGTATAATTTAATGTTCTTGGTAGGAATGACCATGACGATCGAATCGGCGGCCTTGTAATCGATCTGCGCCCCCAGGGTGTCCTTCGAGATTTTATAATCCGGTGTATCGGAGCTCTTCCCATAACGGGTCCGGATGTAAGAATACCGGACGGTGTCGCCGTAAAGGTCCGTGTAAGAAGTATCCCGGCCAACAAAGATCGGGTGGGTAACCACAGGCCTCGTCGTCGGAACGGTGTCGGTGGATTCATCGGTCCCGGCGGGGGCACTGGGCCGGCCGGCGCGGGAAGAGCCCATCCGGATGCTGTCTGAAGAAGATGTTAGTATTTTGCAAAAACGGCGGACGGTAGAATAATTTGCAGGACTATTGAACGTTACTGAAAAGAATAGGGCAGTAAATATCAATATCAGTAGAGTTTTTGACCTAATTTTGCGTCCGTTATTGTTCATACATTTATTAAACAACGATTAGATCCCCGGGTACCATATTCTATTCGTTTGTTAAAAATTGCAGGATGCTCGTTTAGCCCTGTGTGCGGTGACAAAAATAGCCATTACTCCATTACGATTGTGTAAGATTATGTGAAGATTGAAAGGATTTGGCAAAATATAAGGACTATGATCAAAAAGACGACCACCTTGTTAATGTTATGTGGAATCTTCCTGAGTCTGTCGTCCTGGTATCCGATGCCGCCGCTGCAAAAGCCATTACTCCGTACCATCATAATAGACCCGGGCCATGGGGGATTCGATCCCGGATGCCATGGGTTGTTCAGCAAGGAAAAAGAGGTCACGCTGGGGATATCCCTCAAACTGGGAAAAGCGCTACAGAAAGCCTTCCCGGAATTGAAGATTGTATATACCCGGACGACGGATATCATGCCGGGTAATAAGACCTCCATCCAGGACGGCATCCGCTATAGGGCTGAACTGGCCAATAAGGAACATGGAGATCTTTTCATTTGCATTCATTGCAATTCCGACGGACACCCGCCTGGACACTATCCCGTCCAGCGGCTGGCCGGCTATAAAACGACCGGCAGGGGAAAGAAGAAAAAGACAGTACCGGTGTATGTGACGTATTGGGTGAAGAATACCCGGACCGGTACGGAGTCCTATATCTGGAAAGCCGATCGCAGCGCACCCAAGGGGGATGCGATCAACCAGCGTAATGGCGAGAATATGGGGGATAGCGACAACAGCGCTTTCGATATGACGACCCCGGAAGCCATGATGCGTGGACAGCTGTATGAGAAAAAATATTTTGCCAACAGCGCGTTATTCGGTACCCTTGTCGAAAGAGAGTTCGCCAGGGCCGGCCGGCACAGCGGCGGAGTGATGCAACGGCAGGTAGGTATCGGAGTGCTGCAGGCGACAGGTATGCCCAGCGTACTGATCGAGACCGGCTTCCTCACGAACAAGGAGGAAGAATTGTACCTGAACAGTAAAAGAGGACAAAACCAGGTCGTCGGCAATATGCTCAGCGCCTTCCGGCGTTATAAGGAGACCATCGAAAAAAACAGAAACACCTCCCGAAAGGGATAGCCTTAAAGACGAGAATGAAAATATCGAAACATCTATTTGTGTTGGCCCTGTGCGCTCTCTTCTGCGCCCTGACCTCATTTTATTCCGGAGACCCGCACCATCCGACTCAAAAACTGGCCCTCCGCACCATTATTATAGACCCGGGCCACGGCGGGTTCGACCCTGGCACCAGCGGCTTATTCTCCAAGGAAAAAGATGTTGCCCTGGCCATTTCCCTCAAGCTGGGGGCAGCCATCCAGGAAGCATTTCCCAATATAAAGGTCGTATATACCCGCACCACCGACGTCATGCCGGGTATCGGACCAGATATTCCCCCGGGCTATACCCGACACAGCGCGCTGGCGGCCGGTCTGAATTACCGCGCCCAACTGGCCAATAAATCAAAAGCGGATCTCTTCATTGCCATCCACTGCGACAACGATGGACATCCGGCCGGCCCTTTTGAGGTGCACCGCATCGTCGGTCATAAATACGTCGGCAAAGGCAAAAGAAGGCACCGGGTACCCATCTATGACAACTATCAGGGCAAACATACCCGTAAAGGCACAGAAGCTTTTATCTGGAAAGCCGACCGCAGTGGCTTCAAAGGCAGCGCGATCAATGAACGCGGGGGAGACGAGGTCTCCGACAGCTCCGGCGAAGCGAATGCTGACAGCGCCGCCTTTGACGTCAGCTCCCCGGAAGCAGTGATGCGGGCACAACTCTACGAACAAAAATATTTTGCCAACAGCGCCCTTTTTGCCACCCTCGCAGAAGATGAATTCACCAAGGCCGGCAGGGAGAGCGAAGGCGTACTGCAGAGAGACGAAGGCATCAGAGTATTGCAGGCCACAGGCATGCCAAGCGTATTGCTCGAAACAGGCTTCCTCAGCAACGAGGAGGAAGAGAAATACCTGAACAGCGAGGAAGGCCAGGACGAGATCGTCCGGAATATCGTGGGCGCACTCAAGCGATACAAAGCTACCCTGGAAGGCCATCCCCTCCCGGAGACGGATACGACCACCCACGCCCCCCTGAAAGTTCCAAAGTCCACCTACAGCAATCCCATTAACCAACAGTGATCTGACCATGGACTAGCAGGATCGGGGGCGCCCGATGATCCCCGGATCATTGTGGTGACCGGCTTTTAACGTTGTCTTCTACAGATAAGCCCGCAATTTCCCTACATTTGCGCTACCGATGGACAATAACCAAAAAATTCCGAATGAAAATTGCTAATGAAACCAAGATCGGCATCCTGGCAGTCGTCGCCCTTGCCGGTCTGATCCTGGGCTTTAATTTCCTGAAAGGCAGCAGTCTGTTCGAACATAACAAAAAATTGTATGCCATCTTCGACAACGTGGAAGGCATGGAACTGTCCAATTCCGTGCAAATCGACGGATTACAGGTTGGCAGCGTGAACGCTATCGATGCATCGGACAAAGATCTCAGCCGGGGTATCGTAGTGACGATCGCGCTGAAAAAGGATGTTCATATTCCCAGGAATTCCGTCGCCGTCATCAATTCCGGCCTCATCTCCTCGGCCTCCATCGTCATCGACAAAGGCGACGACACCCACTACCTTAATGACGGAGATACCCTGCTGACCAAACAGAAATCCAACCTTTTCTCCCAGGTGCAATCCAGCGTTAACCCTGTCATCCTGAAGCTGGGTGGCACCCTGACGTCCCTCGATTCGCTGATTGAACAGATCGGGACCATGTTCGACCCCAGGCTCAAGAATAATTTTGCCGCCCTTATGGGCAACCTGGCGGGCTCAACGGCCCAGCTACAGCTACTGCTGAATGCACAGACCGGCGAACTGGCACAGTCCCTGAAACATATGAACGAATTCACCGGCAACCTCGCCAAAAATAACGACAAGGTCAACCAGACCCTCGACAACGTGGAAAAAACAACGTCCAACCTGGCTGCCGCCAAAATCCCCGAGACGGTGGCAAGCCTGCAGTCGACCATCATCGATTTGAAGGGGGTCATCGCCAAACTGAACAGCGACAACGGATCGATGGGCCTGCTACTCAACGACAAACGGCTGTATCAGAACCTCGAGGGCACCACCCGCAGCCTGAATACCCTGCTGGATGATCTTCGCGTTCACCCCAAACGGTACGTGAATATCTCTGTATTCGGCAAGAAAGATAAGAGCGGACCGCTGATGGCGCCGCTACCCGATTCGGCGTCGAAACCCGTTAATAAATAAACCGCGGATGAAAAGAAGGCTTTTGGCCTGTGTAGCAGGATTATTCGTCTGCAGCCTTTTGCTGACCCTGCCTACCCGGGCACAGGTGCAGACAGCCATCCAACCGCCTGGCAGCGATAGCATGAAGCAGGTGAAGATCCTCAATGCGGATCGTTACAGCTCCAAACAGGTGGATTCAGTGACCACCCTTACTATGCTCGTCGGCCACGTCAGGATCCAGCAGGAAACGACGCTGATCGATTGCGACAGCCTCGTCATGAATCCCCACGAAAACTACATCGAGTGCTTCGATCATGTCCATATCAATGACAACGACTCCACCAATATCTATTCGGACTACATGAAATACCTGGTGGATAAAAAGCTCGTCCATTTCGATAGGAATGTAACCCTAACCGACGGCAAAGGTGTCCTGACAACCCAGGACCTGGACTATGATATGAACACCCGGATCGGCACCTATAATCATGGCGGGAAAATTGTAAATCAGGAGTCGGTCCTCACCAGCGACCGGGGCGTCTACTACGAAGCCACCAAGGACGTTCATTTCAAGGACAATGTTATCATGCGCGACCCGCAATACGACATGTCCACGGATAGCCTCCTTTATAATACGGCGACTCGGGTCTCCACCTTCATCACCGAGACCTTTATCCAGTTCAAGGACAGCACCCACCGGACGGTGCATACCCGGTCGGGCTATTACGACCTTGCACATAAGAAGGCCCAGTTCGGCACCCGGCCCATCATCACCGACGGCTCGCAGATCATCACCGGCGACAACGTCCAGGTCGATGACAGCACAGGCATCAGCACCGCTACCGGTGACGCCGACTACCGCGACACGGCACAGGGCATCCGGTTGCTGGGCGGGTTTATGATCTCCAACCGAAAGAAAAATACCTTCCTGGCGACGGCCCAACCCTTGCTGATCCTCAAGCAGGACAAGGATTCCATTTACGTCACAGCCGACACCCTGATGTCCCGCCGGCTGGTGGACTACGAAAAAGAGCAGAAGATCCTGGCTCACCAGGACAGCCTGCATCGCATTTATGTCGACAGCCTGGAAAAGATCTCGGCCGACAGCCTCCACCGGGTTGCCGTGGCGAGACGGTACAGGGATTCCGTCAACTTCGCTAAAGGCCTCGACACGACGGAGATTGAGGGCCGGGACCGCAGCGACAGCCTGGGGCCCGGCATGGCGGACAGCCTGGCCCGGCTAGGCCTGGATAGCCTCCGCAAACTGGGATTTACTATCGATAGCCTGCGCAAACTGGGGCTTGATTCGGCGCAATTGGCCGAGCAAGACACGATAGTGAAAAAAGCGCCGGTCAGAATAGACAGCTCGGCGCCGATGAAGATCCGGGCTCAACTGGCGGATACCGCCGCGAAAACGGCGGTGACAGGCAAGAAACGCGAACGATTGGAAAAGACGCTCATCACAGCCGAATCGGACAGCGTGAAGACACGGATCCAGGCGGTGAAAGATAGTATCGAAAAGAAGATCCGGGCCCACAAGGACAGCATCGACGACGCCAGGTACGACGCCAAAATGAAAATAAGGGCTGCAAAGGATAGTGTCAAAGCCGCGGCGAAGGCGGTGAAACAACGACAACGGGATGCCATCGACAGCGTCCGAAAAGCAGGCTTTGCCGCCAAGGCCAGGATACGCGAGGTAGCAGACAGTATAAAGCGGGCGGCGGAGACCGATAGTTTGATCGCACATACCCTCGCACGGGGCGATACAGTGCGAATCCTCAGGCTGGCCGATAGTCTTAAGCACGGAGGATGGAGGGACAGCACCCTCACCCTGCATGGACTGCCGATCCCCGTCGATAGCTTCGCCCTGCGACGAACCCAGGACAGCATCCGCGAGGTGGTTGCCGAAAAGGCGTACGCCGATAGCATCGCCCATCTACCGCCGACGGACAGCACCCTACGGTATATCATCGGGTACCATCACGTAAGGATCTTCTCGGATTCCCTGCAGGCTGTATCCGATAGCTTGTATTATTCGACGAAGGATTCCATTTTCCGGCTGTACTACAACCCTGTCGCCTGGGGCGCCGGCAACTACCAGATCACAGGCGATACCATGTATGTCTATACCAAGAATAAAAAGGCCGATCGGCTATACGTCTTCGAGAGCGCTCTGGCCATCAACAGGGTGGCCAGGAATTTCTATAATCAGCTCAAAGGCACTACCATCAACTGCTATTTCGAGAATGGGGACATCCATTATATCCGTGCCAAAGGCAATGCGGAAAGCATCTATTATATGCAGGGTGATGATAAGGCTTACACGGGTGTCAACCATTCGCATGCCGACGTCATCGATATGGTCTTCGCCCCCAAGATGGATTCTACGGGAAAAGTGGCATTGGATTCAGCCGGCAAACCCAAGGGCAAGGAATTGAACAGGGTCGTGCTCCGCAATGACGCCGAAGGCTCGGTGATCCCCATGCACAAGGTCAATTTCGACGAGATGGTCCTCCGTGGGTTTAAGTGGCAGGAGAAACGACGCCCCAAGTCCAAGCAGGAACTCTTCGAGTCTATCAAAAATCCCAACGCAGACCAGGAATTTGAAGCGGCAGAAAGAGAAGCCATTGAAAGGGCGCCCACACAAACGGCGCCTATCCCATCCATACCGATCGTCAAACCACCACCGACACCCAAAAAGCATCCGTAGATCCGGTCCAGGGAAGCACCCATACACCATGATCCGCCGAAAAAACCACCCTGATTTTAAGAAAGTTCTAACAGGAACGATACCTTAGAATGGACATTTTTTCCGTTCCACTTGGACCTAAAACAATTTTGACATGCGGATCATCATCCTTTGCCTGGTCTTTTTGACGGTCAGCAGCCTGTATAATCATTTGTCCGCACAGGACTATAAGCTGGCGGTGGGTATACGGTTCAGCACAGCCGCTCCCACCCTCAATAATTCCCTCAGCGTCAAATATTTCATCGATGAAAGCAACGCCATCGAAGGACTGGTGTCCTTTGGCTCGCGCTTAGGTATCGGCGGCCTTTATGAAAAGCATCAGCTGATCGGCGGCGTCCCCGACTTTACTTTCTACTATGGCGGTGGAGCTTATCTCGGGTTCGAGTCCGGACAGACCTGGTTCGGCCCTACGGGCGTCATCGGACTGGATTATAAATTTCAGAACGCCCCAGTCAATCTTTCCCTGGACTGGAAGCCGGAACTCGACTTCGTCCCCAGCATTAACTTCGTTCCTGATGCCTTCGGGCTGACAGCCCGCTTCTGCTTTGGGCATTAACGAGCCCCCGCATGCCGATCAACCGGAATGCCCGAAAAACAAATAACACAAAAAGATGCTGCTGATGATGCTCACCAGATCAGCCAGCAGCATGGCGCCGATCGAGTATCGCGTATTGCGGATCGCTACGGAGCCATAGTACACCGCGACGACGTAAAAGGTCGATTCGGACGAACCCTGCAAAATAGCTGACAACCGTGCCGCAAAGCTATCCTTCCCCATGGTATTCATGGTATCTACCATCATGCCCCGGGCGCCGGCACTCGTGAGCGGCTTGATGAGCGCCGTCGGCAAACCGTCGACGAAACGCGTGTCGGTGCCGAAAGCCGTAAAGAAATGTCTCAGCCCGTCGATGATCACACCGAAAGTACCGCTGGTACGCAACATGCTGATGGCTACCAGCATGCCTACCAGATAAGGAATGATGCGGACCGCCGTTTCAAACCCGCCTTTGGCGCCCTGTACGAAGGCATCGAAAATATTGATCTTCCTGTACAGCGCAACTCCTACGATCAGCAGGAAAATAAAAAGAATGATCCCCCCGCTCAGCGCCCGGGAAAAAGACTGCACACCGTCGGCACTCAGGGTCCGGAGATAGAGCACCAGCGCGGCGATCAGCAGGGAAAGACTGCCGATCCATCCCAGGATGACAGGCTGGAAAAGATTGATCTTCTGCCGTACCGCTACGATGCTCATCGATGCCAGTGTCGTGATAAAGGTGGCGATGACGATAGGAATGAAAATATCGGTAGGATCGGGCGCCTTGGCAGCTGCCCGCAGCGCGATCATGCTGACCGGGATGAGTTGCAGACCGGATGCATGCAGGCAGAGGAACATGATCTGACTGTTGGAAGCGGTCGTTTTATCGGGGTTGAGCTCCTGCAGGCTTTCCATAGCCTTTAGGGCGAACGGCGTGGCAGCATTGTCCAGCCCCAGCAGGTTGGCGGAGAAATTCATGACCATGTGGCCCATGGCAGGGTGTCCTTTAGGCAGATCGGGGAAGAGACGCGAGAAAAAAGGGCCCGTGATCCGGGCCAGAAAACGCATTCCTCCCGCCTGCTCGGCAATACTGACCAGCCCCATAAACAGGGCCATGATGCCGATTAGGCCCAGCGCAAGGGTGACGGCATGGGTGCAGGTCTCGATAATGCCGTCAGCGTTCTGACCGCCATCCCCGGCCTTGCCGACCACCATATTGCTGAAAATCTCCTTATCGGCGGGAACGAACGCATACCGGATACCGGCGACCAGGATAGAGACCAGAATAAAAGCCGCCCATATTCTGCTTAAAGCCATGCCCCAAATTAACATTAATTGCCTAATTTCGCGGCCGAAACAGAATAAATATGGCTTTACAAGCAGGTATTGTAGGATTGCCGAATGTGGGAAAATCGACCTTGTTCAATGCGGTCAGCAACAGCGCCAAGGCGCAGGCCAGCAATTACCGTTTTTGCACGATCGAGCCCAATACCGGGCTGGTAGATGTGCCGGATGAAAGGCTCGACAAGCTGGCCGCTCTCGTAAAGCCTCAGCGCATCGTCCATACCCAGCTGCAGATCGTGGACATCGCCGGACTGGTGAAAGGCGCCAGTAAAGGAGAAGGTCTGGGCAACAAGTTCCTCGCCAATATCCGGGAAGTAGATGCGATCGTACACGTGATCCGCTGCTTTGAAGACGAGAACATCCTCCGGGACGAAGGGGCAATCAATCCGATCGGCGACAAGGAGATCATAGACACTGAATTACAGCTGAAAGACCTGGAAAGCGTGGAAAAGAAGTTCAGCCGGACGGAAAAGATGCTGAAGACGGCCGACCCGAAGATCAAAGCCGAATATGAAGCATTGAAGCGCTGCAAGGAGCACCTCGAAAAGGGGCGCAGTATCCGCGAACTGGACCTGTCCAAAGAAGACCGGGCAGCCATTGCCGACCTGTTCCTCCTTACGGAAAAGCCGGTGCTATATGTAGCCAACGTAGACGAGGCATCCATGCACACGGGGAATGCTTATTCCGAAGCATTGAAGGCCGCCGTAGCCGGCGAACAGGCACAGGTCATCATCATGAATAATTCTATCGAAGCGCAGATCTCCGAGATGGAAGACCCCGCCGACCGGCAATTGTTCATGGAAGAATACAAGATGACGGAGCCGGCACTCAACAAACTGATCCGCACCACTTACAAGCTACTCAACCTGGCCACCTATTTCACGGCCGGCGAACAGGAGGTCAGGGCCTGGACGATCCATGAAGGCTGGAAGGCGCCGCAGGCCGCCAGTGTGATCCATACGGATTTTGAGAAAGGCTTCATCAAAGCGGAGGTGATCGCCTATAAGGATTTTATCCACTTCGGATCGGAAGCCGCAGCGCGGGATAACGGCAAGCTGCGCATCGAAGGCAAGGAATATGTCGTGAAGGACGGAGACGTCATGCACTTTCGCTTTAATGTTTAGAAGATATTGTAGCCAAAGCTGATATAGTACAGTCCGCCGATGCGGGCATCCCCAACGGCATCATTATAATATTTATTCAGCAGGTTGGAGGCGCCAATCTTGACCAGGCTGTGAATAGCCGGGATCTTCCTGCTGATCTGCGCATCCAGGGTCCCGAACGCCGGCGTGGTGCCGGTGATAAAGGAGGATTGATACAGATACGACTCCTGCCAGCGATAGGTAACGTTAAAGCCGTAAACCTTGGCAACGGTATAGTTTGCCAGCGAGAGATTGAACTTATTCTTAGGCGTATTGAAGTCCGTCTGCTGACTCTCATCCTTGCTGTTGATATTGTTGTAGGCATAATTGCCGCTGATAATAAAGCCTGACGGCAGCGAATAATCCAGTCCGATACCCGCGCCCACGGTATTGACCTTGGTAGGACTGTTGGTGTAGATGCCAAACGTATTCTGTGCATTCTGAACGAAAGTACCGGTGGAGAAAGGATCTTTGACCAGTACCGTCAGCCCGATGAAATTGGTATACTGAGCATAAAAACCGTAGACGTCTATCAGCAACTTTTTCGCAATGAGCCCCTTATAACCCAATTCCCAGCTGGCCACGGATTCGGGCTTGAAGGTCTGGTATTGATAGGCGCTCCCCAGGACACCGGTAGCAGCATATTTATTCAGGGTAGCCGTATCATAGGTCTGGTTGTCATTCAGCCCGAAGAAGCTGACGAACTGCGGCAGACCTCCGATCAGCCTGGCCGACCCCGTCTGCAGGTTGATATACTGGTTCTGCGTGGAGGGGAATCGATAGGCCGTCTGGAAAGAAGCCCGGATATAATTGTCGGGCGCTACTTTGAACAGCGCCGTCGCCCGGGGCGTGAACCGGCCCTTGAAGTTGGAATTCTTGTCATAGCGGCCGGACACCGATATCTTCAGGAAATCGTCCCAGAAGCCTTTCTGTAATTGCGCAAACGCGCCAGTCTCGTTGATATCGATGCGCCCTGCCGTATCGGCGAAGATCGTACCATGCGAGTTCAGCACGAATTCCCGCGTGGAAGCACCGACAGTGATATCCATCCATTTGACCTGGTCCCCGAAATTATACATCGCATCGCCGACGTACAGATTGGTCTGGTCATTGAATTTACCGCCCTGTGGTATCGGCAGCTTTTCGAGGGAATCGGCGGATTTATTGAAAGCCGCCGTACCGGGCTGAAGCCTGTTCATATCGGCATACGCTCTTGCGGCAGTGCTGGCGGTAGCATAAGCCGCCGTAGGAGACTGCCCGGCTTGTAACGCCGTGCCGAAGGCCGTGGCATAGGCGCCAAGATAGTTCGGCGCCCAGGTGCTTGCAGTGGGCGCATACACTTCATTGAGCAGCGTAGCCACCGCCACCATATCATAGGAATTGCCTGCATTCTCCTGGGTCGTATAGGCCCGGACGTAGAAATGCTTGCCTGCGACTTCGGCCTTATATTGCCCGATCTTCACATCCTTCAGGGCATAACGGTCGGTACCCTGATAAATGGTGCTGGCTTTGCCGAAATCACCAATAAGGCTGAGGGTGGTTGCCGGCGTGAGTTTGTAATACAGCCCGCCATCCAGCTTGAGGTTATAGGCCTTATAATTAGTCAGCGTATTTTCGGCATACCCCGTGCGCGTTACATTGGAATTGGCGGGCGTCGCAGCGGCTAACTGGCCGGCCTGGGTACCCTCGGCCTTTAACTGTGCAGCTTCGGCGGCATACTGGGCGGCGAGAGCAGGATTACCTGCTGCTGCATAGGCCGCGCTGGCGGCAGCAGCCTGGCTGGCGCCGGCGTTATATTGCGCCGCGGCGGAATTCAGCTCCGTCTGCACATTGAAATAGGCGCTCTCGTCGCCATAAGTATTGATCCCGTCATAAGAAGGCAGGCTGCGGGTGTCATTCGTGATCTGGCCCGTGGAAGGCACATAGTTGCGGTAGTCGGTTGCCATCCAGTCCTTGGCCTGCGTATAGTCTGCCACCAGCTTAAAGGCAAATCTGTCATTGAACGCCTTTGCATAACGCCCCATCCAGTTGTAATACGGCGCAGCAGGGCTGTTGTCATCGTTCAGATGGTTGATACCCTGCTTGACCTGGGCGCTGAAACCCTGGTATTTGAAGGGATCCTTGCTGGTCATCAGTATCGTACCTGTCATCCCGCCGGACCCGTAAAGCGCAGACGAAGCGCCAGGCAGCAACTCCACATTGTCCACATCCAACTCACTAAGCCCGCAGATATTGCCGACGGAAAAATTGAGCCCCGGGGCCTGGTTGTCCATCCCATCCACCAGTTGATTCATCCGCAGGTTACCGCTGCCGTTGAACCCTCGGGTGCCCATAGTCTTGAACAGCAGCGAAGACGTAACGACATCCACTTCTTTGAGGTTGGCAATAGCGTCATAAAAGGATGGACCGGCCACCTCATGGGCAGCAGTACTGCTCATCCTTTCGATGGAGACCGGTGATTCGAGGCTTCGGATGGCCGAGCGGGTGGCGGATACCACCACCTCCCTGCCCAGCGTCGAGCTGGGTACGACGGCCACTTCGACAGGCACGGACGGATCGCTGACGGTCACTTCCTGGGTCTCGAAACCAATGGAGGAAATGATCAGCACGATGGGCGGCCGTGCGGCCGTCGTCAGCCTGAAATGGCCCCGGTCGTCGGTGAAAGTTCCCGCAACGGTACCCTTGACGGTGATGCTGACGGCCGGAACGCTAACCTTTGTCTGCGTTTGCCGGACAGTACCAGTAATGGTGTACGATTGAGAAAAGGCCGGAAATGAAAAAGCACAAAAAAGAAGAATAATGACGGGTGGAATCAGATTTTGTCTCATAGCGCAAGTATTCGGTTAGATAAGTTTAACGTATTACTAAAATACGTATTGTCATGCTGTCCTCGAAATTTAATTTATTTTTGCCGCCATGAAGACATTGCAGTTTCCCAATCAGACGAAATTCTATCGCGGCAAGGTGAGAGATGTCTACACCATCGCCGATCAATGGCTGGTAATGGTCGCCTCCGACCGCATCTCGGCCTTCGACGTGATCCTCCCCCGCCCTATTCCCTTCAAAGGCCAGGTGCTCAATCAGATCGCGGCCTATATGTTGAAGGCCACCAGTGATCTTTGTCCGAACTGGCTGCTGGATGTACCCGCCCCCAATGTGGCGATCGGCCGCAAATGCTCACCTTTTCGGGTAGAGATGGTAGTAAGGGGGAATCTGACCGGGCATGCCTGGCGGACCTATCATTCCGGCAAAAGGGAACTGTGCGGAGTGACATTACCGGAAGGAATGAAGGAGAACGATTACTTCCCGTCCCCCATCATCACCCCTTCGACAAAGGCGGAAGTAGGGCACGATGAAGATATTTCCCGCAGCGAGATCATCCGGCGGGGAATCGTTGGTGAAAATGATTATGCCCGCTTAGAGGAATACACGCTGGCCCTTTTTCAACGAGGCCGGGAAATAGCCGCCAAAAGAGGATTGATCCTCGTAGACACCAAATATGAGTTCGGCAAGATAGGTGATACCATCTACCTGATGGACGAGATCCATACCCCGGACTCCTCCCGGTATTTTTACGCGGAAGGTTTCGACGACCGGCAGGCCAAAGGCGAAAGACAGCCGCAGTTGAGCAAGGAATTCGTACGGGAATGGCTGATCGCCAATGATTTTATGGGTAAAGAAGGCCAGACGGTGCCGGAAATGAAAGACGATTGGGTGGAAACCATCAGCAAAAGATACATTGAACTATATGAGAAAGTGATCGGTGAGCCTTTCCGACCGCATCCATTGAGTGACGAGGAGACCTTTCAGCGGATACTATATTCGCTGGGCAATCTCAGCTGATCCCCGGACCGAGCCTACTCTCCGTTCCCTTTAGGCAGGGTAAAAGAAAAGGTGCTCCCCTTGCCTGGCGTACTCTGGATATTCATGCGCCCGCCGTTTTTGGAAAGGAATTCCTTGCAGAGCATCAGGCCCAGGCCCGTGCCCGCCTCACCGCCTGTCCCCCGCGTCGAATAATAGTTCTCATCCATCAGCCGCTGTAATCCTTCCTGGCTGATGCCGGTGCCGGTATCCTGCACGGAGATTTCGATACAGGACCGCAAATCCCTGGCCTCCACATAGATAGAACCATCTATAGGCGTAAATTTTATCGCGTTCGACAACAGATTGCGCATGACAAGATTGATCATGTCCTTGTCGGCATACACGAAAATGGGGTGCTCGATCTTACTGCTGATATAAATATGCTTGGCATCAGCCTGCAGCCGCAGCAGTTGCAGCACCTCCCTCGCGATGCCGGCGACATCCAGCAGCTGGAGTTTCACCGATTCGGCCTGCATCTGGCTCTTGGCCCACTGCAGCATATTCTCCATCAGCCCTGTCGTATACGTCAGTTCGTTGACGACTTCAGGCACCAGCATCTTGATCTCCTCCCCCGGCAGATCATAGATCTGCACGTTGCGGAAAAGGTTTCGCAGGGCATACAGCGGTGCTTTGAGGTCATGCGCGATGACGGAAAAAAGTTTGTTCTTCAGGGAATTCAGCTCAGTTAACTGGCTCGTCTGCTCTTCGAGCAGCGCGGACTTGCCGGTGATATCCGCCTTTTGCCGCAGGATCTTCAGGTTGCTGCGGCGCAGCTGCCAATTCTTATCCCGCATCTGCTCCTGGTAACGCGTATTCTCATTTTTGATCAACAACAGGCCGTAGAAAATAAAAAAGATGGGAAGGACATGGTTGAAGATGTAAAAATAGTAATGGGTCTTCTCCAGGCTGTAATCATAATTTTTCCATATCGTGCAGACCAGCAGATAACAGGCCATCGAGAGCGTGAAGGAAAAGATGATGTTATAGATCTTCTGCAGAAAGAATACCGAGAGGACGGCGTACAGGACGAAAAAAAATTCTATCCCCACATCGATCCGCAAGGCATAGACCACGCTGGTCATGACGGGATAAAGGGTGAAAAAAAAGATCCTTGCCAGTTCGTACTGCTGCCGGGAGTTGGTGTACAGGACGATCAGGCTGATGAGCGCAGGAGAGCAGGCGGCAATCCAGACCAGTGCCGGTAAATGTTCTTTGTTGAAAAGTCCCGCGATCGGCAGGATGACACCGGTAACAAGACCCAGGAAATTCATGAAATTGAAGATGCCCAGCTTTCTCTTCTCATAGCTGCCAAGGGAAGCGCTGTACCCGATATTCCAGATATATCCCCGGAAACGGAAAACACTTTTTACAGCCTTATTCATGATCAGAGCCTTGGTTTAGTTTTAAGGGTTGCGTCGTGTCGTGTATTGCAGTAAATGCTACTAAATGCTACTAATAAACGTACGAAATACACTTTTTGTTGGATGTGAAAGTAGTTGATTTTCTTCTGATAGGGGGAATTACTACATATATACGATTTTTATTGTAATCGAATGTAGTACGAGGGACAGAGCAAAGCCTGTTCCGGTTATTTATTAGTCCTTTTCAGGGTGTTTATCAGGTAAACGCAGCCGTGACCTCGATTTATTGAACACATGCGGAAGGCCCCCGCCGGCCATCTCACCGGCAGCTCGGGCGGCGTCACCGGCAGCCCTGGCAGCATCACCAGCAGCTCTGGCAGCGGCCTGGCGACGTTCCCTCCGTTCGTCCTCGGGCAGATTCAGCGTATCCCTGCAGTCAGCGCTGCAACAGCCCTCATACCGGGCTGCGCAGTCGGCGCATTGAATAAACAACAGGTGGCAGCTGTCATTGCGACAATTGGTATGGGTATCGGTCGGCCGGCCACATTGATGACAGTGGGCGATGATCTCGCCGCTGATCCGCTCGCCCATCCGGTCGTCGAATACGAAATTCTTGCCCTTGAACTTATTCTCGAGCCCCTTTTCCTTCACCGTATTGGCATAATGAATAATACCCCCTTCCAGGTGGTAAACATTGGTAAATCCCTGGTGAAGCAGCCAGGCACTGGCCTTTTCACAGCGGATACCCCCTGTGCAATACATGATGATCGGGCTTTCCTTCTTGTCTTTTAACAGGTCGACGGATAAGGGCAGCTGCTCGCGGAAGGTGTCCGAAGGCACCTCGATGGCATTCTCAAAATGGCCGACCTCGTACTCATAATGATTGCGCATATCGACAACGATGGTGCCGGGATCTTCCGTCAGCCGGTTGAAAGCGGCAGCATCAACATAATGCCCTTTCCTCGCCATATCAAAGGCAGGATCATCGATGCCGTCGGCTACAATCTTCTCCCGGACCTTGATCTTTAGCACCCAAAAGGACTTCCCGTCATCATCCACGGCAATATTCAGCCGCAGCCCTTCCAGCCCCGGCACCATATCCAGCCAGGATTGCAGGGCGCCAAAGGTCGGCGTCGGCACACTGATCTGCCCATTGATGCCCTCCGCCGCTACATAGATGCGGCCGAATACAGCCAGTTCATTAAGGCCGAGGTAGAGTTCATCACGGAATGCCCTGGGATCGCCGATGGGCACATAACGATAGAAAGAGAGGGTAGTGCGGGGCTCCGTCTCTTGCATCAAACGTTGCTTCAGCTCCTTTTGGGAGACGCGGTTGTGTAACAAAGCCATACGCCGCAAAGATAGGAAATTTGGCCCGTCACCGCGGCCCCCGTTTCATCCCCCCCAACAGGCCGTCCATCCCGATCCGGATGCCCGTCTGGTTGTAATGCCCGTTCAGCCAGGACCCGACCATGTCGACCCGAAGGACCTTGAAGATATTCTCCAGTCCGCCGAACACCTCGGCATAGTTATTCTCGCGGTTGACGACCCACGCATTGGCACCACCCACCAGGTTCCAGTTCAGCCGGCGGAAAAGCGGGATTTTATTGGTCAGCAAGCCATTGAAGTGGTGCTCGAGATGGCCCATGGCATAGAAGGAGGCCGTCGTACTGTTGGCATAGTAGGGCGCGAGTTGAAAACTGTTGAGGTATTCGCTGGCGACAATCGTCTGGTTGCCGTTAAATTGCTGGTAATCCTGGAGGTAAACGGAAGTGGCGTTGAGAAATCCCCCGACAGTGAAGCGAAAACGCAGCAGTCCCCTTAATTTGAAATTCACATCGTCCCAGACGGAGAACTGCCATTTGTTGAAGTTCGCGTTGCTCCCCAGAATACCATCCCATCCTCTCTCGTACTCAAATTCCATTGTGGGATATTTGGAGCCGATGGAGACCTTCCGCTGGGGGAACTCGATATACTGCTGCCCGGGCTGGTACTGCACATCGAGACTGGTCAGCACTGCTTTGTTGTGGACGGGCAGCGAACCCACCAAACCCACCGGAGGGACCAGGATCGGGTAATTGGGCGTAAATGCCCTGCCCTTGATCGCTACCAGCGAATAATTGGTGGTGTTGCCGATGGGCATCCGGTCTTCATAAAGGCCCGTCACGTTCAGTCGCAGGCCGTTGTCAAAGCGCGTCGTCGAGCTCAGCTGCGTGAAATAATTCTCGTCAATCTTCAAGTAGTTCCGCCGGTCGAGCAGCGTATACAACGAATTGACCCATTCTGAAATGGGATTGTCGGGATTGTATTGCGAGACCCGTTTGCCGCCCGATAGGCTCCAGGTCTGCCGCGAAGACGTGGCATCATCGCCATTCCAGGTAAAGTTGCGCCGCCGCCAGACCAGCTCACCCCAGGCGTTGAGGTGGGTGTTGTGAAAGCCATAGCGGAGATGGGGAGAGAAAGTAAGACTGCCCTTACCATTCTTCAGGGTATGCCTGAAGGATCCGTTGAGCTTTATATTGATCCCCTCTGCGGTATTGTATTCCAGTGTAGGCAACAAGGCCTCCATCGAATAGTGCAGTGGGCGCGGCTGCCGATAATCGGACCGGTCGAAGCCGCTGACAAGTACCTGCCAGGCGGTGACGGGGCCCTGACGGCGCAGCAGCGAGTCGCGGTTACTCCGCGTGCCCATCGAGTCCCGGTTATATTGGTAGATGCTGTCCCGGATGGTATAGTTGACCTTCTCGTCCGGCTCCAACGGCAATGGCCGGATGGAGTCCCAGTAGGCCTTTGTCTTCTTATTGCCTGCCGTATCAAAGCGAATGAGGACATTGTTGAAAAACTTTTTGTGGAACCTCGGCGCAGGGTCATAATCATTGTACACATCCAGGAAATTACCGACCGCATCGAACCCGAGGATATTGAAGGTGAAATTGACGACCTGATCCTTAACCTGCCAGATCTCCTTCCCGGCCGCCGATGCCGAAGATTCCGTGTCGATGGGCGCATGGATCTGCCGGATCTCCACCGTATCCAGGATCTGCAGCTGCGACGTCTTGAACAGGTAGAGGTCCAGGCTATGGATGCGCCAGTCCCCTTCCACAATCTCGATAGTGCCCGAGAAGAGCGGTTCGAATTTACGGCGGGGAATGACCTGTATCTTGTTGATCTCCCGGCCCTCCTCGAAGTAAGAACCGAGGAATTTATAGCGATAATAATTCAGCGCTCCATCCGCGATGGGCGAGACAAATCCCCGGGGATTGAGCCGGTCTGCCAATGCATTGACATTGTTATTATAGAAATTGATGAATACCGGGAAAGAAAAACCGAAGCCGCCCGAGCCGCTCTCCCGGCCGGATAATACTTCCAGCTTCAGCTTATTGGGTCGTTTGAAGGCTACCTTGGTAAGGGACTCCGAAAGATAGATAATACCTTTACCCGCAGAATCGACGCCCATATCCTGTTTGTCCTTTGGCTGAACCTTTTGTCCCATGATCCTGTCCGGCAGCTTGCGGCTCCGGATCAGCGTCTTGACGTAGGCTTCACAGGTGAAGGAGTCGAGGGGCGTTTCATAATCCCTTCGCCGCTTGATGGCATGACGGATGATGGCATACGCCGGGTCTTCACCCCCGGGCCGGACCACTACTTCGGCCATGGATAGCTGCTGGGGCGACAGCTGGAAGTCGACGACCAGAGCGTCCGTACCCGCCGCCTTTCCTACCGTGATGGTCTTTTCCATGCGGGTATATCCTACGTATTGGCAGACCAGCGTGTAGGTGCCCGGCGCCAGATCCAGCGCATATCTGCCTTCGTTACCCGCCGTTACCCCCCTTGTGGTTCCTTTGACGAGGATGGACGCATACGCCAGCGCGTTGCCCTTTTCATCTGTGACCTTGCCGGTAACCTTGATGCCCAGCACACGCATACTCAGCAGCAGGATCAGTAGAGATAAGATAAGGGTGCGGTGCATGAGCGGGAAGATGTTTTAGCTGGCTTTTTTCAGAAATGCGGCCGTGAGGGCGCTGCCGCCGCCGACCAGGGCGCCAACCAGCCCGGTGACGATGACGATGGCGTACGAAGAACCGCCCAGAGGCAGGATCGCGGCAACCTTGGCGGACAATATACTTCCGTTGGCCAGGTCGATCGCCAGGGCCATTCCCCCCCACAACAGGAAGAGCGCCAGGAAACCGGCCATAAAGGCCGCAAGGGGACGCTGAGGGATCAACAGGCTGACAAGAAATGAAACGGGAGCAATGACCCACCACGGAAAGTAAAGGCCGCAGGCAAAGCTGAGCAGCGCAATGAGCAAGGTAGCGGCCAGGAATTTCAGTATCATAATTATTCTGATGAGGGAGTTGTTGAAAAATGCATGACCCATTTGACTCTCTTGTCCATCGCCTCGCCCGGACCCATCACCCATAACGGCAAATAGGCGCCGGCGGCCCAGCGATCGACAAAGGTATCGTAATAAGGACTCCCGGGATTGCCGCTCTGTCCGCCCGGATAGATGCCATACGCCTCGGTCTTATCGGTCAGTTGAACAATCATTCTCCAGCTGGGGCCATGGAACTGCTTGGCCGCATTGATGCAATAGGTGCCCCCGCCGATCGGCAGATGGGTGCGGCTCAGCGCCGGCAGCCGCAGCAGGTGACGCGCCCAGGTATCTTTGAAGGCAGCCCAATTGAGACGACCTTCCTGGCTCACCCGGGCCATATCGTCGACGGTCTCCCTGAATGCAGCGGTGACGACCTGCCGCAAGGTTTCTTTTCCGGGCGTATTGATATTATCGATAAAGGACCAGCTGCTGTCTTTCAATAAAGCTTCCATCAAGGTGCTCTCCTGGGGATGCTGAAGATGCAGAGGGGTTTTGGAGAACTCATCATCCAGGATATCATGATCCAGGTGGTCCCACCAGAAATGAAAGATGATCGGGCCTTCTTCGCCGGGATCGTTGCGAAGGTCCCATAACTTGAAAATATTGAGATAAGTCTTTGCCTCTTGATTCAGGCCGGCCTCATTGATATGCTGCAACAGGATAGGGCGGCCCATCTGCGCAAAGACATCGAAATTATCGGTCTGCAGCTTCATCATGTCCGCCGGTGTGATGGAATTCATGGCATCGAGCTGACGGTTGATGATCAGCCCGCGGTAGATGGGGAAATCACTGCCGAGATAATATGGATAAGTCGTGTCGGCGGCCTCCTGGTTGGCGCTGCTGACGAAACCGCGGTCGGGATCGATCATATACGGATTCTCTTCTCCTTCGATGGAATTTTGCCACATATAACTGCTATCCTCCCCGGGCATGACGAATAATCCCTGCTCTTTCCATTTGGCCGGGAACTGCCCTTGCTGCCAGATCGCAATCTGCCCCGCTTTATCTGCGAAAGCAAAATTCTGTCCCGGTGTCTTAAAGGTGCTGATTGCCCGCTTATAATCGTCATAGTTGTGAATGGACTGGAGGTAATGGAAAGTCAGCAATTCATCGGAAGAGTCTGCTGCCTTCCAGCGAACGGCATACGACCGGTCGCTGGCGACGTCGGAGTAGCCCGTAAATCCTGGGTCATACATCACAGGGCCAAAGACGGTCGTGGCAACGGTATCATAGAAAGGTTCGGCATCCCTTATCCTGATCGTGTCGACCCGCTGGTCCGCTGTACGCCATTGTCCGTTGAACCAATATTGCTGACGGCTATCATCCTTGAATTTTATCGCATAGTAATCGCGGACATCCCTCCCGGCATTGGTGATGCCCCAGGCGCAGCTGTCGTTGAACCCAATGATGACGAAAGGAGCGCCTGGAAAAGAGACGCCGTATACATTATAGTCCGGGGTATGGATCTGCATCTGGTACCAGATGGAAGGCAGGTTGGTATTGAGGTGCGGATCGTTGCACAGGATGGGACGGCCGCTGAGGGTCTTCTTTCCGCTGACAGCCCAGTTGTTGCTGCCATTGCTCTTTTCCGGCTTGAGCTCTTCGTCGGTGACGGTGATGTTGCTGTTGTAATAAAGACTATCCGCGGTTGCCGGCGCCTTCGGCACAAAAGAGGGAGGCAGGAAACGCGTGCCCTTGGGGACAACGGGGTCCAGGCTGTCCTGGATCGCCGGGTACAGTTTGGTAAAATCCTCCTTGCTGAAGAAGCTCCTCGAATTGGTCATTTCGAAGTCGTTGTCCCCGCCGGCCAGATCGTAGGCCATGTATTTGATAAAAATGGCGGACTTGAGGTTGCTCCACGGTTCGGGCTGATAATTCAATAGCTTGTATTCCAGCGGGAGCGCGCTGGAGCTTAGTTGTCCGATATAGGCGTTGACGCCCGCCGTATAGGCATCGCAATCTCTTTTGATGATACTGTCTTTTTCCATCGCGGCCAATGCTGCCCTGGCGGCAGTCACCATTCCCAGCCGCCGCATGCTGCGGTCGTATTTTACATAGTTGTTATTCTCGCCGGGACCCAGGAACTCACTCAGCCTGCCCGCTGCAGCGAAAGTCTGGAATTCCATCTGCCATAACCGAAAACGGGCATGCAGATAGCCCTGGATATAACAGGCGTCGGTCTCGCTGCCTGCCTCCACATGCGGGATGAGGTATTCATCGAAATAGACCGCACCGTTGCCTTGCAGCCCCGGTAAGGCGATCCTTTCATTGAATTCCTGGTTCAGGGGCTCGGCATTCTGCCAGAACCCGTGCTGCGGGCTGAGGAACTGACCGAACAGCGGAGTCTTTTTAAGACTGCCCCAGGAAGTATTCAGGCAGATAATGAGTCCGGTGGTCAAAAGCAGGGATAGCAGAAAGGGGACAATTCTCATACCAATGCTGATTTGGGTGATGGTAAGTTAAAAGTATGAAAAAATACCACAAAATGGTATTGTCAGTCTGCGCGCTTTGGGCCAGCTTTGCATCAGAGGATTGAACGTACTCTTTTATTCAATGTAGTTCAGGTGGTTCAGATAGACAACAAGCCGGTCTCAGGGTTGAGCCGGCTTTTTTTGTCGTTGCCGCCGCGAACCGCGCCACACCCTCACTCGCGCCCCCCTCACTGCCGCTGCTGCAAAAGCGCCGTTAACCTGTTGAGCTCATCGGGTGTATTGAAGGAATGGATGACGATACGGAGACGCTCGCCTCCCCTGGGCACCGTAGGATACAGGATCGGCCGGATATCCAGACCCGCCTGTTGCAGGCGTTCGGCCAGCGCGCGGACTTCGGCGTTACCAGGCACGATGACTACCTGGATGGGAGTATTGCTTTGCAACCGTGCGTAACCGATAGGAGCCTGTTGAAAACGGTCGATCAGTTGCTGCAGCCGCCGCCGCTCATCGTGCAGGTGCGGGAATAGTTCATACGCCGCGGCGATAGCCTGTACACTGGCAGGCGGAAGAGCGGTGGTATAGATAAAAGCGCGGGAGAAATTGATGAGATAGTCCCGGAGGCGGCTGCTGCCCAGCACAATGGCGCCATGACAACCCACCGCTTTGCCGAAAGTGTGAATGCGGGCAAAGCATTCCCGATGCCATCCCCGGGCCTGCGCCAGTCCCTCTCCTGCCGGGCCGATGATCCCGGTGCCATGAGCTTCATCGAGGATCAGCTGCGCTGAGTAGCGTTGGCACAACGCAACTATTTCATCCAGCGGCGCCAGGTCTCCGTCCATGGAGAATACGGACTCGGTTACGACAAAGATATTCCCCCCACCCGCCTTGCCATCCCCATCACTCACTTCCTCCTCACCCCGCACCCCCGCCAGCCGCTTTTCCAGTTCGGCAACATCATTGTGGGCGAAGGAGAAAGCCGTGCCGAAAGATAACCGGATGCCGTCGCGGAGGGAGGCATGGCTCAGGCTGTCATAGAGGATGATATCCCCGCGCTGAGGGATGCAGCTCAATACCCCCAGGTTGGCGTCATAACCTGAATTGAAAAGGAGCCCGGCCTCCGCCTGGTGGAAGGCAGCAAGAACCCGTTCCGTCTCTTCGATCAGGGGATAATTGCCGGCCAGCAATCGCGATCCGGTACTGCCGTGTGCGAGGGACCGCCCCTCCTCCTCCAGTAACCCGTTGGTGGCAATGCCCAGGTAGTCGTTCGAGCAGAAATCGGTCTTTCCTTCGGGCAGCCGCAGTCGCCTGAAGGCATCCTGCAAGCGCCGGTCGTTCAATTTATGATCCAGGAAACGATCGTCCACCATGTCGATTTTCCGGCAAACGTACAGAAATCCGGGGAAAAGCCCTCCGGTGATGGCGGACCAGCGCCTGTGCGGGGAAATTCGTAGGTTTGCCGGATGGAAACAGCTCCTGAACAGAAAAATATCCTGGGCCTTCAGCTGCCGACGGATCCGCGCTGGGTGGACCTGGCCAGCCTCTCGCTGGAAGCTATCCTCACGGACCATGCGTGGTGCGAACAAAAGGCCGCTACCAGCTGCATTTCCCTGATCACAAGATATTCCGCCCGGGAAAGGCTCGTACAGGAACTATCCCCCCTCGTCACCGAAGAATGGGGACACTTCAGGCTGGTGCTCGCAGAGCTGCAGAAAAGAGGGTTGCGACTGGGCCGACAGCGGAAGGACGTCTATGTTAACCAGTTGATGGCATTCGAACAGAAGGGTGGCAGCGAAGAAGAACGCTTCCTCGACCGGCTGCTGATCTTCGCGCTGATCGAAGCCCGGAGCTGCGAGCGCTTCAAGCGCCTGAGCGAAGGATTGGAAGACGCCTACCTGCGACAGTTCTATCGCCGGTTCATGGACAGCGAAGCCGGTCATTACCACCTCTTCATCGAGCTGGCCACGGCTTATCTCGACAAAGATACCGTCCGGCGCCGATGGAAGGAATGGCTGGATTTTGAGGCAGGCGTCATGGAGTCGATGGAAGTCAGAGGAGACCGAATTCATTAGGTCATTGGCGCCCTGAAAAATTATCCGGCAGATTCACAGGCTTTGATGGCAGCTTTAAACTGATTATCCCAGGCAGATGAATCTCTACTCACCTCTTTTTTTGGCGATACCGGTTTTGCTAGTACCGGGGCAATGAGTATACCGGTATCCGATAGACTAACTTCAACTTCACTCCCTTCGACCAAATTAAGTTCCGAGAGCATTTTCCCGGATAATATCACGCCCTTCGAATTACCCACCTTTCGAATGGATGTCCTGATCGTAAACTGCACGCCCTCTGTCATATCAATTTGATTTATAGCATAAAGTTATCATTTTTATATTTGTTATAACAATTTATATATCTTATAACATATTGATTTTTAGCTTTTTAACATATAATTCAATATAATCTTTGATCTTTTTACGCCTGTATTGCATGATCCATCGCGGATGCGGCAAAGGGATGATGGTCTTAAAGAACCCATGTCTGTCATTGATCCGGCTGAAATACCTGTAATTCTCTCCCTCTCCGAGGCAAAAGCACGTCTCGCTCGTCGGCATCGTTTCCAACTGCCTGCGGATACATTCCAGCACAAAAGGTTCCACATCCCGCATCAGTTCCTTATCATCATAATAATTCAGGTTCTTGCCCTGTCGTACATAGCCCAACGGCGATATAGCCGTAAAAAAATAATGCCCATAGAACGCCTCTACTCCGCCATACCCGTCGATCATTTCATAAACGAACTGGGAAGATAGCTCGGCCTGCTGTTTCCAATCATTGGGAATGCCGCATTTTTCCGCCAGCCGGATGGGGTCGGTAAAGGGTATGCCGGTGACACCACCTCCGAAACGCCCCGGATTAATGCCGAAGATATACATGCGCGGCCGGCTGTCGGCATAGAATTTTTCGTAGAACCGGCCGGCCACTTCCCAGGCGGCGGCATCTTTATACGGGTTCATGATCGAGATACCCTCCCCCACGGGAAAGCGCGGTTGCAAATGCCGGTAAAAATGGAGGATCGCGGCAGCCTGGGTTTTCACTTTATTAACCATTTTGCTGCCCAATTTACACTAATCTTTATCCCCGCCGGCTGCCTGTTTGAAGAAGGCAGCCCGTACCGGCGCCGGGGCTTCTGCGTCTTCCCCTTTCACGGCCTTCCAGAGGATGTTGTTCATCACCTGGTCCGGCACCAGGTCGGCATCAGAAAAATCCAGTCCTTTGGAGAGAAGCGCCAGCTTGGTCTTGTCGGGATTCAAGTCATTGAGGTTCACCCTGGCAGGCAGATAGCCATATGCATTCAGGTCCGGAGCGGCAGTAAAGGCGCGCCACATCGGGGTGGCCGCAGCGTCGTATTGGGTCATGGGTCCCATGCCCAGGATCAGCTCGATGGTCCGGAGGACGGAAGAGGTAGTGTACATGGTATGGTCGACATAATGCCTTTTGACATAACCACCGGCGATATAGGCGGGGCTGCGATGCGCGTCAACATGGTCCGGACCTGCCTGCGCATCATCTTCCAGGATGAATACCACGGTTTCTTTCCATACGGGGCTCTTGCTGAGGTGATCTACGAACAGACCTACGGCCAGGTCGTTATCCGCCACGTGCGAAAAAGGAGTAGGGCGTCCGGCCGCTGTACCTTCGGTATGATCGTTGGCGAACCGGACTGTCATCAACTGGGGTAAAGCGTTTTTTGCCACCAGGGAATCGAACTCCTTCTCCCATTGGCGTTCCCTGACTGTATCCCTGATGTGTTGGTCGAGTGCGAGGAAGGTAGGAGAGAAATGATCTTTCAGCACCGGTATATTAGGCTGCTGGTGATCCGCAAATTCACCGTAGGTCCGATAGGTAACCCCGCATCGCTTGGCATCGTCCCAGATATAACCGTCTTTGTTATTGCCTGTTTTGCGGTATCCCGAAGAGATCTCCGAGCCGCCTCTTCTGCCGTAACTGGTCGGCCAGCCCTTTTCCAGGAAATCCGTGGCATAAGCGCCCATGCTCCAGTTGTGGCCGTCTGAACTGACTTCCCCGTCCACATAGAAATTGTCCAGCAGGACAAATTCCCTGGCCAGTTCGTGCTGGTTGGGTGTTATCCTATCCCCGAACAATACCAGGCTGGTATCCCCGTTGCCTTCCTTCATGTCCCCCAAAACCTGGTCGTAGGTGCGGTTTTCTTTGATGATATAGAATACGTGTTTGATCGGTGAAGGATCGCCCACCTTATGGGGAATGGGATTACCCTCTTCCCCCGAAACGGCCAGCTCGTTTTCCTTTTTATACGGCGTATTGTGGTACACTGCCTGGGAATAAATAGCCAGTTCCTCTTTGGAAGGAACGGGTATGATACTCATCACGCCCATGAGTAGTCCCCCTCCGACGTATTGTACCTTGGGCGGCTGTTTTATGTCACTCCGGTGAAGCGTCACCGTTTGGCCCACGCCATAGGGGTTAGGTCCGTTGGGATTGGCGAACGAACAAAGGCCTTTTCCATTGGATACATATAGTTTCTTACCTATAACTCTTACGCAAGTAGGGTACCAGCCGGTGGGGATGAAGCCTTTGGACAAGCTGGCGCCGGGGTGGTGAACGTCAAAAACGGCCACGCAGTTGTTGTCCGCGTTGGCAATGTAGAGGGTCTTTTCATCGGCGCTGAGGGCTACCCCATTGGTCGTGGACCCGCTGAGAAGCGTAGGATACAAGGCCGCATTGAGCGTTTCCACCACCTTTCTTGCCCGTATATCAACCAGGGACACGCTGTTGTCGTTGGCATTGGCCACATAAAGGTAGCGCCCGTTCCGCGTCAGACAGAGGTCATTGGGATGATCCCCTACGGAGATACTATCCGTGAAGACATTCGACCGGGTGTCGTATATCATTATTTTGCGTCCGCCCCAGACACTGACATACAGCTCTCTTTTGTCCGGGGACAGCAGACAGGTATAGCCTTCCCCGCTCAGAGGCAATTGATGCAGCACCTTGTCTCCATTCAAGTCCACGACATACAGGCTGTTGTTCTCCTTGGTGACGGTATACAGCAGTTGCCTTTGATCGTCCAGGGCGATGCCCGTAGGCGAGATCTTGTTAGGCCAGGGCGCTCCCAGTTTGATCGTGTCGACCGTCACCAGCCGGTTTTCCTGAATGGCGTACTTCAGTATCCAGTTGTCGTTGCCCCCCGAGGCGTAGAGATATTGTTCGTCGCTGCCGAACACGATGCCTCCCCAGGATTTGGGGATGACCACACTGTCCAGTTGCCGGTCGGTACGGGTATCAATGAGCTGTATGGTTTGTATGCTCTCCCCGTTATTGGTCACGGCAGCATAACGCTGTGTCCGGCTGACGGCGATATTCAGCGGAAGATCGCCCAGGGGGAGGGTTTTGCCTACCGGGGTAAGGGACCAGCCATTAGGCAGCTGGACGCGTTTGCTTTCCAGCGCTTGCAGATCCTGGAAACCAGTTCCCTGGCCACGGGTCGACTGGGCATGGGCCTGCCCAATGTTCAATCCGGCCAGGCCAATCAACAGCGCTCCACTTAAAATCATCTGTTTCATAAGTGTTATTTTGTGATCAGTTTTACCAAAAATACCGACGGCACGGGTCTTTCGCCTTCTTTATCGGAAGGGTGAATCGTTTCCCGGCCATTTACGAGCAGGCAACTGCTGCCCCCTCCGTCGAGGTTGAGCGCCTCATAGCAACCCAGGTCCAGGAGGATCTTTGCCTCTTGCGAAAGGGTAACTCCCGCCGCCTGTTTAGGCGTACGGCCCTGTACGGCCAGAATGATCAGCCGTCCTTCCCGGGTATAGCCGATGGCGCTCCGCGGATTGAGGTCTCTGTCTCCTTTGATGAAAAGGCCCTCTTCTTTATTGGTTACCTGGATGATTCCATTATGAATGAGAACAGGTCCCCCGCCTACAGCGGTCTGCATTTTCCAATGCTGCCAATGGGAATTGTGCATGTCTTTGATAGTAGGGTCCGGATGGAGGCCCTCAGCCGTGACAGGGCCATCCTCAAACGCATAAGGCTGCGTTTGGGTCGAGTCCGTAAAGATCCACGCAATATCGGCCTTTCTTTTCCGGGAAATGCCAAGGGCACCACGGGTTGTATAATGCCAGTTCAATGAATCCTTGCCTTTGAGCCTTTGGGCAGCCTCGTTCCATGCAACCATTTTCCCGTCCTTAACCACGATATCCAGATTAGCATTGGTCTTAAAGGAAAAAAAAGAGGTGTTGATCACTAACAAAGGATTCTGCTCCTGCTGATAATACTGGGCCGGTGTAAACCTTTTGCCGTACCCTACCTGGTCGGTGAACTCGAGGGATTTATCTTTTAGTGGTACAGAAACATAATAGGCGATAGAGGGGCGTCCCTCCAGGGAGTCGTACGTCCGGTAAACATGCATAGAGGGCGGCAAAGGGCCAAAGTCCGCATCAACGGCCGTCCAGTGCCATTGCCCGGCCAGTGCGCCATCATGCCCGGCGGAATTGCCGATCTTTTCGGCGGGCGTCCGGTCGTCGGGATCGGTTGCTTGTTTGGAAGGAGCTACTCCCTGTGCGGCCAACCTGGCGGCCGGTATGCCAAGGAGGAAAGCCAATAACAGGACTAATGTATACCGTTGGTTATGTACGTTGATCATCTCACGTTGTTTTAGTTCAATTACCATCCTGAATTTTGCACAAGGTTTGGATTCAATACTAGTTCACTGGTGGGAATGGGATCATAATACATCTTGTCGTTCCAGACCCTGGGAGTATTGAATAGCCAGATGATATTCCCATAAGTACCCTGGGATAATTCTATCGTCTTATTATCGATGATATCGTAGTAGACGCCGGATATGGTGCCCGAGGAGGGTGTCGCAGAAACGAATTCCACATTCAGGACCCCATCTCCGTTCATGGCATAGGGTACGTTCATGGCGGGTACGTATACCCCATTGTAGGGCATTTGCATCAGTGAACCCACTTTCCAGCGGCGGAGATCGTCAAAGCGGAATCCTTCCAGCATCAGCTCGACGCCGCGTTCCCTCCTTATTTCCAGTATTGCCGGGTCGGTGATGGTGTTCTGGAAATAGTTTTCCATATAGGGGTCGGCAGTTGTGGGCATGACCGCACTGGTGATGCCTGCCCTTGTCCTCAGCGGGGCGATTGTATTGTTCCAGTCGGCGGCTGCGAGCGTTCCGCCCGATATATTGGCCAGCTCGGCCTTGGCTTCTGCCAGATTGAGCAATACTTCGGCATACCTGAAAATGGGAATGGAGTTGTTATTCTCCGAGTTCAGGTTGATTTCCGGGTTGGGCACGCAGAATTTCAGGGGCTGATAACCGGTGAAGGTATAAGAATAACTGGGAGGATCGGAAACGCCGGTGGAGTACTTGTACCCGTTACAACGTACGTTCTGTTGCAGGCGGAGATCCCTGTTCAGCATTTCATTGACGAAATTGACGGTATCGAATTCCGGTCTGCTGGTGAACGGGGTTCCGTTAATGTTCAGGTAGGTGTCGATATAGGATTTGATAGGACTGGTCCGGTTGCCAAGAGTAGTGCTGGTAAAATAAGCGTTGGCATCATTCCATAACAGCAGGGCGTCGCTGTACACATATGCCAGTAGCACTTCATCCGGCCAGGGCGTTTCGGTAGTGAACACTGCGCCGTAGTCCGAAGCAGGGTTGCCTGTATTATGTAGCGTATACTGTCCCGAACTGACGAGCTGGTTGGAGGCGTCTATAGAATAGTTCAGCCAGGTGGCGGCCGAACTCTGGAGGCCTAATTCGGTATGGTATTTCCGGAAGGTGCCTTCAAACAAACCCACCCTGGACTTAAGGGCCAGCACGACCCATTTGGTAATCGTGGAGCAGGTGTTGTCCTTAGTGGTGGGCGCATAGGCAATAGCGGTATCCAGGTCGGATTCAATTGAATCCATGACGAAGCTCCGGGGATCCTGTGTCTTGTAGAGCGCCGAATCGGTCGTGCCCAGTGCAGTGCTGTACCAGGGCACATTCCCGTAATTCTTGACCATGTTAAAATACCACCAGGCCCGGAAAAAATGGGCGATGGCGGCATAGCTCTGCCTGGACGATTCGGGGATGGCCGGGTTGTTATAGTTTTGCAGGAAAAAATTAATATTCCTCAGCTCAGGCCAGGAAGATGTGGTAGTGGAGGACCAGACGCCCCCGGGGGGAGGGTTATTGGCACTCACCGAAGCGGTCATCAGCGTCGGTATGGCGTTCCCCGAAATATAGTCCGACGTGTTATCTCCGGTAAAAATGGTTGTCGCATTCGGCAGCTGGTTGACATAAAAGGAATTGACATACAGCTGCAGGTCCCCCGCGGTTTGAAAGGCCTGTGCCGGCGTAAGGCTGGTATAAGGTTCCTTATCAAGGAACTTGGTGCAACCCTGCAGGAGCCCTGCGGCTATAAAGGCTGCTGTTCCGATGAACGATAAAATGATCCGTTTACGCAATTTCATATCGATGTTTTTTACTGTTCTTGAAAGGTTCTAAAATGTTACATTGAGGCCTAACGTATAAGTCTTCAGCATGGGATAGTCGTACCCGTTGCCAGAGGTGCCATTAATTTCCGGATCGGAACCGTTGATCACTTCCGGATCGAAGTTCCGGGCATATTTATGCATCGGGCTGAGCGTGAAGACGTTTTGACCGGTGAAATAGACTTTGGCACTCGTCATTTTCATTTTGCTTGTCCATTCATTCGGTAAATTATAAGACAGGTTCAGGTTCTTCAGCCGGACATAAGCGGCATTCTGCAGGTACCTTGACTGCACCACCGCCAGTTCACGGGTTCCGCTCAGAGCGACATAACCCCTGTACCTCGGGAAATAGGCATTGGGATTGGTGGCCGACCAGACATTCTGCATCATATAGGCGGGTATGGATTCATAAGGCCTGTTATACTGACCCCAGAAATCACCTGCCTCTTCACCGGGCGACCAATTCTGGTGACCGATGCCCTGGAAGAATCCGGCAATAGAGAACCTTTTCCAGTTAGCCCCGAGGTTGAAACCGAACAGATACCTGGCAGTCGAGTTGCCCAGGATTTTCAGGTCCCCGTGATTGGCCAGCGTACCCTGGCCGATGTTAATGGTTCCCAGGTTATGGATGTCGGCGAATTTAATGTCCCCGGGTAAGATGATATTTGAATTAGAGACAGTGAAATAGGACTGATTAGCGTGGCTGCTGATGTCCTGCGTGGATTGAAACAGCCCCTGCGTCTGGAATCCCCAGATCTCGCCGGGATGCATCCCCTTATAATACGTGAGAGGTGTAGTACTGTAAGGATAAGGCAATACTCCGTTGGGATTGTAGAACTTAGTGATGACCGAGGTGTTGTCGGCGAGGTTAAGGCCGACACTGAAGCCCAGGTCCTTGGTGATCATGCTGCGCCAGGTAGGAGAGAATTCCCATCCGGTTGTCTTCAGGTTGGCATTGTTGCCGTTGGGTACGGCTGCGCCGAAAACGGCGGGTAAGGGCTCACCTGGTGTGAACATGCCTTGAGAGTATCGATTGTAAAAGTCAAAGGAGAAGCTCAGGCGATTTTTCAGGAAGCTGGCGTCCACTCCTTCGTCCACCGTAGTGGATCTCTCCCAGGTCAGCCCCGTGGGAAGTACATTGGGAGAGGATGTGTAGGTAGGATAAGCGCCGTTGATGGCTATAGCTGTGGATTGCTGAACCGTCATGATCGGGTCAAACAGGTAAGGATTGATTTGTCCGTTTCCCAGGCTGCCCATGGAAGCTCTGAACTTCAGGTTATCCATCCAGCCTTTGGTAGCATCCATAAAAGACTCTCTGGAAATGACCCAGCCGGCGGATATGGAGGGGAAAAACCCGAACCGGGAATAGGACGGGAACTTGGAAGATCCGTCATACCGGCCGTTGATCTCAACGAGATATTTATCCTCATAGGAGTAATTTGCCCGGAAGAACAATCCCATGATCGTCCATTCGTTCCCTCCTGCCGCCAGGTGGTAATTCGTACCATCCAGCAGGTTGATATTCGGCAGGGAAGGATCGATGATGCCGTTGCGCTGCACATACAGGCTGTCGTACTTATTATCTTCTATGTTCAGACCGCCCAGCAATTTCACAAAACTATTCCCGAAATGTTTGTGAGCTTCGGCATATACGTTGGTCGCATAGTAATTGGTCACTGCATTCGACTGGGTCAGTTGGTTCACAGTGGTGGTGGCGATCTGCCCCGGTCCCTGGCTGTATGTCACGGGACGGTAAGTGCCATCTCCGGTATTGGTGGTGTAAGCGTAGGTGAAGTCCCCTTTCAGGTTCAGCAGGTTTTTGATGATGTCCGCACTGAATGAAACGGTATTGCGGATATAGATCTGTTTGGTATACGTGCTGTTGTTGCCGGTGGTCAAGTCTCCGATAGAGGAGTAGGACTGTGGTGTCAGCGTCCCGTCCGGATTGAACATCACTGCCAGGGGATTGGTGGCGGCGTCCATATTCCTCCATACCGGGGTCAGATTATTGTCTACCGGGTAGAAGTAGGTATAGGTATTGAAGTCAATGTTATCACTCAGGGTGAACCACGGTGTCACGTTGATGTCGCCCTTCAACCGCAAATTGTATCGGGTGAAATTGTCAGGGTGGTAACGGAAGACACCGCCCTGGTTATATGCGCGGCCGGAAATATAGAAATCCGCGTTTTTATCGCTGCCGGATATGCTCAACGAATTATCCGAGGATGGGGTATTGTTCCGGTAGAGCTGCTGGAACCAGTTGGTACTGCCCCAGTAGTCGTATAGGCCGGTACCCGGGTCCACGGTCACCTTCGGCAGGGATGGATTGGTTTTCCTTGCCGCCAAAGAATCAAAGTTGGCAGGGGTATTGGGAAACATCCCGTCGATGGTGCTGGGCGGCGTTTTGTAGTCGTACCAGGCGTTATATGCATTGGCGTAATCGGTTCCCCAGGTGTACCCGTCGTTGACAATCTTCGGATCGACCGTTTTCTGGTTGATGGAATAGCTGGAGTTAAAATTCAGTGTCGTCTTTCCCTTCTTAGCGCTCTTGGTGGTGATCAGCACGACACCATAGGCGCCCCTTGCCCCGTAGATCGCCGCGGATGCGGCGTCTTTCAATACAGTGACGGATTCTATATCATTGGGATTGAGCAGGCTGGGGTCGCCGGATACTCCGTCGATCAAAACCAGTGCGGCGGCTGTCCCCCCCGCTCCGATGGTCGTCATTCCCCTGATATTATAACTGGGATTGCGGACCGGCTTGCCATCCGACATGCTTATATTCAGGTTGGGTATGACGCCTTCCAGGCCCCTGGAGATATTGGGCGAAGGCCGGTCTTCCAGGACATCGCCTCCTACCTGGGTAACGGCGCCGGTAAGATCACCCTTCCGCTGGGTGCCGTATCCGACAACGACGAACTGGTCCAGGTCATTGCTGCCTTCACTCATCCGGACAAGCAGGGTATTGTTCTCATTGGGCTTGACCAGGAATCCCTTTATGATCCTCGTGCCATAGCCGATATGCGATATGGTGAATGTATAGGTCTTTCCCCCATTCAACGCACCGAATTCGAAAAGCCCTTTAGCATTACTGGCAGTGGAATAGGACTCGCTGCCCTCGGTAGCGGCAGCCTTGATATTCGCCCCCACCAGCGCCTCGCCTTTTTCGGATACAACGGCGCCGGTAACCCTGCCCCGCGATTGCGCCTGTGCGTTACCTCCGAAGAGTTGCCAGGCCAGGGCCACCAAAACGAATAATTTGTACGCTCTGATCGAAAAAACATTCATGATTGTTAGTTTTAGACAATAGAATCCCGGTACGCTTTCGCGCACAATTTTTTAGATGGTCGGTTTGAATGGCTACTTGTCTTTATGCCTCGTTATAATATATCCGGTCGGTTGTTCCCGGATATCGAGGTCATTCATCGTTGCAAGCAATCTCAGAAAGTCAGGCAAAGAATCTGTGCTCATGGAGCCGGTAAAGTTCATCCCGGCAATGTCCGAATGTTTGTAGGAAATGGTTGTGTGATATTGTAAGGATAAGCGTGTGAATACTATCTTCAACGGACTATTATTGAAAACCAGGCCCTGTTGGTCCGCCTCCTTCCCGGCTACATTCCCCGAGTCCGGAACGAACCGGCTGACCCTCGCCAGCAAGGAGTGATTATCAAACAGCACCTGCTCGCCCGGAGAAAGATAGACATCTTTGCCCCTGTACCTGAACGGCGCCGCCGACCGGACCACTACCCTTCCCGTAAAGAGCTTGACGGTAATCATATCCGCTGTAGCAGGCGCCCTGACTCCGAAGGAAGTGCCGAGCGCCGTAGTGGCCAGCGCTCCCGAATAAACGGTGAAAGGATGGTCCTTGTCCTTTTCGACCGTGAATATGGCCTCCCCTTCCAGCCAGCTGGCTCTGCACACGATACCGAACGAATCGGTATACCGAAGGGCAGAATGAGCAAAGAGCTTAACATGTGAGCCGTCGGGCAGAACGATCGTTTCGGTTTTACCCGAAGTATTTCTTCGGTCAACCCATGCGGCTGCTGCCTGCTCTGCTCCGCCGGCTCCTGCCTTCCCCAATCCGTCGGCCGCGGACCGGGGACCGGTCCCGGCTATGCCTTTGCCGCCTGACTTGTGTGTCGTCATCCAAAACCAACCACATATGACCAACAGCAGCGACGCGGCCACCGCCGTCCAGGACAGCCGCCGCAAACGGCCGGTTGCCGAAGGCTGGAAATCTCCTGTTGTATGCCCGGAATCAGCCCCATAACCGAATAGCTTCGTCTTTAATGCTGCAAGTACCTCAGCATGATCATGGTCAGCCACCACCTTCCGCAGGGCCGCCGCATTCCAGTCCTCCACAGAAAAATGCGCAACTGCTTCCGGATGCAATTCCAGGTAACGCATGACTGCTTCGAACTCCGGTGGCTCACATTCATTATTAAAGAACTTGCGGATGAGGTCGTCAGTGATTTCCATGCATTGTACAAATGATCAGTTATGAATGTATACGTTTGCCGTGAAGGGTTCCCTCTGCCGGTAACATTAAGTTAATATGGCAGGCCGGCTAGCACGAGAAGGAATAATATGAAAAGGTGGGATGCAATTGACCGGATATGGCGAAGGGCTTTTACCATATGATCTTCTACCGTCTTGATGGATATGGACAGCTGCCCGGCTATCTCTTTGTAGGAATAACCGTGTACCCGGCTGAGGATAAAGACCTTCTTCCGCACGGGAGGCAGCGTACTCGTGAGAGAATGAAGATAATCGGACGTTTCGAATACCATGGCGGCAGCAGCCTGCATGTCTTCGGCATCCGCATCCCGAACCAGGGCCAGCGCCTTCTTCCGCTGCGTATGCTCACGTCGTAAATAATCCACATGTGTAGTGGCAGCAATCTGGAATAACTGCGTATCGAAGGAATGCTCCTCCGAAAGCGTATGCCTGAACTCCCATAGTTTGATGAAGGTAAGCTGCGCAAGTTCACAGGCCGTTTGCTGCGTCCTGGTCTTCCGCAGGAAGTAATGATAGACCTTGGGGTAATGCAGATTAAAAACGGTCGTAAAAGAATGTTCCTCACCTGCCCTTATTTCAGCAATACTAATCAAATCCCTCAATATAAAAAATGATATAAGAGATGCAAATCTAGCTCACGGTGCTTTATAATCCCCGCAATTAGTATTACCAGAATATTAACGATGAAGAACGGCAGACTGCTCCGCAAGGCGCTGAAAATAGCAAATCAGGCCACCCCGCCTGAAAAATAGTCCAACTCTTCCGTCAGGTCCAGGAATGGGTACCGCCGGGCCAATGCGGTCGTCTTCTGCCAATGATCCTCCAGGAAACGGCGGTGCGCCTTTGTGGAAGGCTGAAAAGGCTTGTGGCGGCGGGCGGTAACGATCTTCTTCACTTCTTCGAGCAGCTGCTGCCCGGGGTCGTCGATGCAATGCTGAACAAACTTTTCCAGCACATACGTCGTGGCCGCATAATTCGGATGGACCATATCGATGTCATAAAAACGATAGTCGCGCAATACGTCGACAACCAATTCATACGCAGGAAAATAAAACAACCGGTCGAATTTACCGACAAGATGGTGCACGGATTCGATGAGGCGGCCCTTGCTGCGGTTATTCTCGATCACGCCATCGCGGATATGCCGAACCGGGCTGACGGTAAAGATCACCCGTAGTCCCGGGTTGAAATAAAAGAGCTGATGCAGACAGCCATCCAGCGCGGCATTGATCTCTTCGATGGTCATCAGGTGCTTGTGAAAAGTTTGTCCCGGCGCACGATGGCAATTGGCCACAGCCGGAATATCGCCCGCGACACCCCGTCTCCACTCCGGCGGCGCCTGAGCCGACAGCCTGTAAGAAAAAGCGCTCCCCAGCGTAATGATCAGCCAGCGGGCCTCCCCAAGAAACGCATGCGCCCTTTCCTGCGACGAATTGATCCCCTTCAAACACTCCGTCACATCAACATGCGAAAATATACTGTGGTGCTGCCAGCTCTGCCAAAGTTCATTGAAAAAGGTCAGGTCTTGTTCCGTATACTGCCGCGGCCGGATATAAGACACCAGGCTGGCCGCTACGCTGGCCGGATCGAACAGTATCCCGTTGGGATTTTGCAGGGAGTCGAATTTCCAATCCCGCAAGGCATTACCGATATGCTCGGTAAAGCAGGATCCTGTCAGCAGGATCTTATCCCCGTAACCGATAGGTTGCGGCAACGAAGCGAAGTGGATAGGCAATTGGAATTCCATTAGTTGATAATTGCGTCAGTTGCATTACGAAAAAATTTCAGCCGCCAGCCGGTCGGCTTCACGCAACGCCTCTTCGTCCAGCGGCGGTAACAGCTGCAGTTGGCGGAAATGAGCGATCATCCATTCCGTATCCATATTGCCCACCAGATGGTCCCCTGCCATCGGACAGCCGCCAATGCCTCGCAGGGCGCCGTCAAAGCGGCGGCACCCCGCCTGCAGCGCAGCATCGATCTTCGCCTTGCGGTTGTGTGCAGTCGAATGCAAATGTACGCCGATGGTATGACCGGGCAGCTGACGGATCAGGTAGTCGGTTACGGAAAAGACCTGCTCGGGTGTAGCCAGGCCAACCGTGTCCGCCAGGGATAGCGTCCGTACGCCCAGCCCGCTCAGCGCGGCAGCCCATTCGTACACCACCTCCTCCGACCAACGATCGCCAAAGGGATTGCCAAAGCCCATCGATAGGTAGACGACCAGCTCTTTTTCCATCTTCGCACAGAGATCCTGCATCTCTTCTACCGTCGCGAAGGAACCCTCAATAGTCTTATTGGTATTCCGCAGTTGAAAGGTTTCCGATACCGAGAACGGGAATCCAAGGTATTGTATCGCCTCATGACCGGCCGCCTCTTCGGCCCCGCGAAAATTGGCGACGATCGCCAGCAGCCGGGTGACACTTCCTTCAGTATCGAGACCGGCCAGCACTCCGGCCGTATCGGCCATCTGGGGAATGGCCCTGGGCGAAACGAAACTGCCGAAATCCAGGGTGTCGAAACCGACCTTCAGCAAGGCATTGAGATAGTCGATCTTTCGTGCCGTCGGGATGATCTGCGGCCAGCCCTGCATGGCATCACGCGGACATTCGATGAGGGCGACAGGCAGCCCGGCGCTGAACGGCAGATCCTTACCGCTCTGGGTCTGGGGCTGCGAAGGCCGTGGTCGGTGCAAAGGGCTCATGGTAGACGATGTTTCATGGCTTCATATAAAATGATACCCGCAGCGACAGAGACGTTCAAGGAGTCGAAGTCGCCGGTCATGGGAATGGTAAAATGCTCGTCCGCTGCCTTGCGGATATAGGCCTGGACACCTTTGTCCTCGCTGCCCATGACTATACAACAAGGTTCGGCCAGGGGTAGTTCAAAAACTTTTTTGGGGGCATTCATTTCGCTGGTGAACACCCGGATCCCGTTAAGATGCAACGTATCGACCGCCTTGAGCAAGCTGGCGACACGGCAGATATGGATCCGTTCCAACGCGCCCGCAGAGGACTTCATCGCTTCTTCATTCAGGGCGCCGGTACCTTTATCGGGAATGACCAGGGCCTGCGCGCCGCAACACAGCGCCGAACGGGCGATGGCGCCGATATTCCGGACATCGGTGACCCCGTCGAGCATCATGAACAAAGGCGTGCCCCCCGCCCCGACTACGTGGTCGATCACCTGCTGCAGGTCCAGGTATTGCACCAGGCCGGCAAAGGCAATCACCCCCTGGTGGTTGGCCCGGGTGAGACTGTCCAGCTTCTCCACCGGAACGACCTGCACGGGGATATTGTATTCCCGCGCCAGCTGCCGGATCTCCGCAATGGACTCTCCGGCCGTATTCCTTTGCAGGAGTATCTTATCGACGGCACGACCGGACCTGATCGTTTCCATCAGCGGCTGGCGGCCAATAATGAGTTGACTTTTCTTCATGCAAATGACAGTTGTCCCTGTACCAACATTAGTTTGACTTTCAATATGGACGCAACAGACATCGAATCGGTGATCTCCCCTCTTTCCACCATCCGGTACGCCTCTTCAAAGGGCAGCTTCCTGACGACCAGCTGCTCTGTCTCCTCCGGCTCAGCCTCCCGTTGTTCAAGCCCTCTGGCAAGGAACATATATGCCCTTTCATCGCTGACGGAATTGGAAAGATGCATTTCCATCAGCGGCAGCCACTCGGCAGCCACCAGGCCGGTCTCTTCCAGCAATTCCCGCCGTGCCGATTCCACCGGCGGCAGGGCCGGGTCGCCGCCCCCCTCCGGGATCTCCCAGCTATATGCATTCAGGACAAACCGGTACTGCCCTACGAGCCAGGTATTGCCTTCATCATCGAGCGGCAGGACGCCGATAGCCAGGTTCTTATACCGGACCTTCCCGTAAATGCCTTTCCCGCCACCGGGATTCAGCACATCATATTCCGTCAGTCCGATCCATTTATTATCGTAAACGATCCGTTCGTTCAGTACCGTCCAGGGATTATGCGCTTCATTCATGGTCCAAAAGTAAAAAAAGAGTCCGGCTCTATGGAAAATTTAGATCCGGACTCTTTTTCATTTATGTCCTGAATCGCTTAGCGATTCAGGGGCTCCCTGAACAGGAGGTTTTTATAAGTTACTTCATTGAATTATTTAATACCGAAGGCCTTCTTCACCTTGGGAACATAATCCAGCTTTTCCCAGGTAAACAGCTCGACCTTTCTGGTCACCGACTTACCATCGGGAGAGACGAAAGTCTTTTCCACCACCTGCGGCTGACGGCCCATGTGACCGTAGGCAGCCGTCTCACTGTAAATCGGGTTACGCAGCTTGAGCCGGGTTTCGATAAAATAGGGCCGCATATCGAACAGTTCCGTAATCTTTTTTGCAATCTGGCCGTCGGTCAGCTTGACCTTCGCAGTGCCATAGGTGTTGACGTTGATGCTCGTGGGCTGTGCAACGCCGATAGCATAAGAAACCTGCACCAGCACTTCGTCGGCAACGCCGGCAGCAACGAGGTTCTTGGCAATATGGCGGGTCGCGTAAGCCGCAGACCTGTCCACCTTGGAAGGATCCTTACCACTGAAAGCGCCACCGCCGTGAGCTCCCTTGCCGCCATAGGTGTCTACGATGATCTTACGGCCGGTCAGACCGGTATCCCCATGAGGACCGCCGATCACGAACTTACCCGTGGGGTTGATATGATATTTGATCTGGTCGTTGAACAGTTTGGCGTATTTCTTGTATTTGGCCTTGACACGGGGGATCAGGATCTCGATAATGTCTTTCTTGATCTTGGCCTGCATTTTAGTCTCCGTATCGAAATCGTCGTGCTGGGTCGAAACCACGATGGCATCGATCCTCACCGGTTTGTTGTTATCGTCATATTCCAGGGTAACCTGGCTCTTGGCATCGGGGCGGAGATATTTGATCTGCTTGTCTTCCCTTCTCAGCACAGCCAGCTCCAGCAGTATCTTATGCGCCAGGTCGAGCGCCAGCGGCATATAATCATCGGTCTCATTGCTGGCGTAGCCGAACATCATACCCTGGTCGCCTGCCCCTTGCTCTTCCTTCTTCTTCTTGTCTACCCCCTGGTTGATATCCGAGGATTGTTCGTGAATGGCGGATAAGATACCACAGGAATTAGCCTCGAACATGTATTCACTCTTGGTGTAGCCGATCTTGCGGATAACGCCGCGGGTAATCTCCTGCACATCGAGATAGGCCTTGGACTTTACTTCTCCGGCCAGAATCACCTGGCCCGTGGTGACCAGCGTCTCGCAAGCCACTTTGGACTGAGGGTCAAAAGCAAGGAAATTGTCGATCAATGCATCGGAGATCTGGTCAGCCACTTTGTCCGGATGTCCTTCAGAAACGCTCTCGGACGTGAATAAATAAGGCATTGTGGAAATAAGTATTTAGTTGAAAAGAATGGGTTTTTGATTTACGCGTGCAAATATACTAGACTCCCTCCAAATATGCCAAAAAACGAATTATTTACTGAGATCGGTATACAACTGCAAATAATCTGTTAAATCCGATTCCGCGTTGAAGGAAAGCACCTTTTTGCCCCGGATCTTCCCGAATTCTTCGACCAGCTTCTTGTCGACCTTTTCGGCTCCGAAAGTGATGGCATCGGCATAGGTGGCGCCGCCGCGGAACATCCCGGTATTGTTGGCCTCTTTATAAGGCTCCAAGTCTTTCTCCTTGATGTTGGCATGGATATTCGCCAGCTTCAGGAAGTCGGCCCCCAGTTTTTCTTTGAAGGTGGGCTGCCCGATGGTAAAAACGCATTTGCTGTGGGCAAAAACAGGCTCTTTTTTGTAGACAGTCTTGAGATAGAGCGGAATGAGGCCGGTCATCCAGCCGCTGCAATGGATGACATCAGGAGGCCAGCCAAATTTCTTCACGGTCTCCAGGGCGCCCTTGCAATAGAAAACAGTACGTAGACCATTGTCTTCGAACCATTTGTCCTGCTCGTCATGAAAAATGAACTTCCGTTTGAAAAGATCTTCATTATCGAGGAAATAAACCTGCAGACGCGCATTCGGCAGGGAGGCTACTTTAATTTGCAGGGGATAGTCATCATTGTCCACGGAGACATTGATGCCCGACAGACGAACCACCTCATGCAGCCTGTGCCTCCTTTCATTCACCACTCCAAAACGCGGCATGATACAACGCACTTCAAACCCACTGTCATTTGATTTAATTGCCAACTTATTAACGATCTCTGCAAATTCTGTCAGCTCTAAATATGGCGACATTTCGTTGGCAATAAATAAAATTCGCTTTTTTTGTAGCATTATTAATACAATAATTGTTGAACGAACCTTAACGAAATAGTTTGCAAAGGTACAATTTTTATTGTAAAATCGGCACTGTAGCCGCTCTTGACGACTAAAACGGTAAAAAAATGATTTTATTCAAACGAGCCGGCGATCTGACCCGCTGGCTGGACCAGCAGCGGATTTCCGGAAAGTTGATCGGTTTCGTTCCTACGATGGGAGCCTTGCATGCAGGACATATATCACTTATTACTATATCAAAAAAATCGGCCGGAGTGACCGTTTGCAGCATCTTTGTCAACCCTACCCAGTTCAATGATCCCAAGGATTTCCAGAAATATCCCATTACCCTGGAAAAAGATATCGCCTTATTGGAGCAGTCGGGTACGGATGTGCTCTTCCTGCCGGAGGTCGAAGAAGTCTATCCCGAGGGCACTTCCGGGCTCGAACACTACGACTTGGGTCGCATCGAAACGCTGCTGGAAGGCCAATACCGGCCGGGACACTTCCAGGGCGTATGCCAGGTCATGCGCCGGCTGCTGGATGTGGTCAGACCAGATGATTTGTTCATGGGCCAGAAGGACTATCAGCAGTGTATGGTCTTGCAGCGGCTGCTGGAACTCAGGGGTATGCCCACGCGGCTGCACCGCTGCCCGATCCTGCGCGAGCCGGACGGCCTGGCGATGAGCAGCCGGAATATGCGGTTGACGCCGGATCAGCGGCAGAAGACTGCCGCCATCTATAAGGCGCTTCAATCCATCCGCGATAGCTGGACCGGCGCAGAACGGATCGCCACCGAACGCCCCGCCGCTAAACCTATCTCCGCCCTCGTCACAGCCGCCACCGGCCTCCTCGAAACCGCCGGGTTCCGGGTGGACTATGTCTCTATCGCCGATGCAACGACCCTCGAGCCGCTGGATTCACCGCCTGCCAACCCGCGCACAGAGCTGCCGCTTCTAGTATCGGCCGCGCCCTCGCGCGTCCTCTCCCGGCCTGCCGGGCTAGGTCACGCTGTCGCCCTCATTGCAGCCTTCCTGGGGGAAGTACGGTTGATCGATAACCTGGAGCTTCCGGCCGAACCTTCTATCTCATGAATTTGTTTACTTTTGTGCCCATTTTTAAAAGACAACATGGACATAGAAATTCTGAAATCCAAAGTACACCGCGCCACCATCACGGAAGCTAACCTGAATTATGTCGGCAGTCTCACATTGGACGAAGACCTCATGGACGCCGCCAATATGATCGAAAACGAAAAGGTGCAGATCGTGAACGTCAATAACGGCGCCCGCATCGAAACTTATCTGATCAAAGGCAAAAGAGGATCTGGCACCTGTTGCCTGAACGGGCCCGCTGCAAGGCAGGGTGCAGTGGGAGATATCGTTATTGTCATTTCCTACGCACACATGGATTTTGAAGAAGCTAAACGTTTCACCCCACGGATCGTTTTTCCGAAAGAAGGAAATAAACTGTAACTTGTAGCCCTATGAAGAAGACACTCCTGGTCCTGTTACAGTACCTTTTTTTCGCTGCGCTGGCAGCGTTTTTTGTGTGGCTTAGCCTGAAGGGTATGGACAGTCAGAAATGGGCGCAGTTGAAGGATGCGCTGGACCGGGCTAATTATTGGCTGCTCGTTCCTGTTCTGGGGCTGCTGCTGCTCAGTCACTGGCTGCGGGCCCTCCGCTGGAGGCAACTGATCGAACCCATGGGCTATGAGCCATCGAAGGTCAATTGCTTTCTCGGTGTAATGATCGGGTATTTCGTCAATCTCGGCGCCCCCCGGGTGGGCGAAGTGGTCAAATGCACTATCCTCGCCCGGTATGAAAAAGTGCCCGCCGACAAACTGGTGGGGACCATCGTAGCAGAGCGCGCATTCGATGTCGTTTGCCTGGCTATCGTGTTCGGGTTGACATTTTTGTTCCAGTTCAACGTCATTCACTCGCTGACAGCCGACAAGACGGCCGCTTTGTTCCAGGGCGCCAACGGACATATCTCGCTTTGGAAGATCTCGGTGGCCGTCGCGGGTCTGCTGGTCGCTTTCTTTCTTGTCCGCTGGGTACTCAGCCGTTGGGGACATATCAATATCGTCAAAAAGGTGAAGGCGATTGTCATCAATATCTGGCACGGACTGACCAGCGTACGAGCACTGAAGAACAAATTCCTGTTCTTTGTCTATACGGTCGGCATCTGGTGCATGTACCTGCTGAGCACCTGGTTCGGCTTCTTCGCCATCAGCGCTACCCGGCACCTCACGATAACCGACGCCCTTAGCGTACTGGCCATGGGCAGCGTAGGCATGATCGTTTCACCGGGCGGCATCGGCGCTTATGCCTTGCTGGTACAGAAAACCGTCACCTTCTATGACGTGCCTGCCGTTCCTTACGGCCTGGCGCTGGGCTGGTTGCTATGGTTCGGCCAGTTCCTCAGCTTTATCCTGTTCGGTACAGTTAGCTTTATTCTCCTGCCTATCATCAATAAAAAACGTACTGCAATCGCCACTGATGAAATTACCACAGATCATACCACAAAAAATCTTTGATCTCTCCGGACTGCAGCACCAATTGAGCCGCTGGCGATTGCTCGGTAAGACCGTTGCCTTCACCAACGGATGCTTTGACATTGTTCACCAGGGGCATATCGCTTCCTTATCGGATGCAGCCCGGGAGGCGGATTTCCTGGTCGTCGGCCTGAATTCCGATGCGTCGACACGCCGCCTGAAAGGGGAAAGCCGACCCATCAATGACCAGCATGCCCGCGCAACGGTAATGGCCACTTTGCTGATGGTCGATGCAGTCATCCTTTTCGAAGAGGACACGCCGCTGAAACTCATCAACGCGATCCGGCCGGATGTGCTGGTCAAAGGAGGAGATTATACCCTGGAACAAATCGTCGGCGCAAAGGAAGTCATCGAAGCAGGCGGCCGCGTGGTGATCAACCCCATCGTCCCCGGTTTCTCCACGACCGGTATCATCGAAAAGATCCACCGGCTGTAACAGATTATCCGTGATACATCCGCTCGATTTCCTGTACGATGGATTCAATCGCCTGGTCATCCCCCTTGGGATCGTAAGACTGCTTGAGATTGCTGGTAAAGAAGAAAGCTACTGTCTGATAAAAGCGAGCGGAGAACCCACCCTTGTATTCTTTGATGATATCGTAGCAGTTGTTGCCCGTCTGCCTGTTGATGAGCTTCATTAAAATTTTTCCCTGATATATAGACATCTGTTCCAGTGGCTGGGCAAATTGTTTCCGCAGGTCCTTTTCCCGCGACTGTAGATAGGCCTTCCGCTCGCTCTCGTTGCTTAGCAACGCCATCTTGGTATTCATCTCATTGATGATCATCCCCGCCTTCCGGGCATAGGGATAAGTGACATAGACAGCATTGCGCAGACGCGTCCATTCTTCCACCCGGCGACGCATAGCAGCCGTCATCGGCGCAGTCACCCAGGTATATTCGATCGTATTGGCCGGCAATAATTCCCCACCATAGACCTTGGCCGGAACAGTAATGGTATCATAAGGACCGTAAACAGGACGGGGGATGTCGGACGGTAAGACCGTGCTGTCCGCGGCGGACGGCGGCTTGACAGGAGCCTGCGAATAGGCCAAGGCCGAAGCCAGACAGGATACGGTCAATATCAACAGGTATTTTTGGGCAACAAAGCGCATATTCGGTCTTAAAGTTACTAAAACCTTTGCAATTAATACAGTGGGATGCGCCAAGGTAACCCTTAACAAGGCATAAGGAAGTGTTAACGCCTAATGAATTGATTGTCAGCAAGTGACATTACACCTTCGATAATCCGGACTGGCGGCGGCGCCACAAAATGCTCATTACGAATCCGATGATCATGATGATCGCGCCGATCCAAAGCACAGCGATCTGCGGGAATTCCACCACCTTCATGGCAATGAACGGCACCATTTGCTCGGATTCCTTGATCCCCAGCTCGATCTTCTTGCCATCCACTACCTTATCGAACCGCAAAGCCAGATCCTGCGCAAAAACGGTATCGTTGAGAAAACGAGGAATATTGTCCTTCACATACAGCAGAGGATAAGCGGTATACCGCATGCTGTCTTTCGTCACGACGGTCACCCGGGCCATCAGCGCAGTGTCGGTTCTTACGAAGTGATACTTCCCGTTATCCGGGTTGATGACGACGGAATCCAAAATGATGAACCCCTTGGAAAAATAGGTGGTATCATGCAGTGCCATGGGATCGGAAGGCCTGAATTGGATGGTGTCGTGGGTATTTTGCGGATTGGTGGCGTTGACATAGCCGAAAATATCCTTGTTCCAGTAATGGTATTTATCAGGGTTCGGGCTGACGCCCTCCTGACCCTTGGTGTTCTGCTTGAAATTCGGATAGAGATCGAATTGTTCCGGGCTGCCCTTCTTCTCAAAATGAACCCGGAAATAAGTGGTCTTGCTCTGCGTATCGACCGAATCATCATTGACATAGGTAGCCGTGTATGGGCCCATGTCGGTTGGAACACCCTTCAGCAGAGTGAGGTTCTCCATGGGGTCCTGCTTGGATTCTGGACTGAAAGGCAGCAGGATGCCGGTGGTATTATAGGACAACACCTGTTTTTTGGCCGAAGACAGCAGGATGCCGACCAGCATTAACCCAAAGCCTATGTGGGCAATGGATGGGCCTGCTGCACGCAATTTACCTTTCAGGCCGATACGGATATACGCAGCATTCGCGACGACGGAATAGATGGCGGCAAACAGCGCCAGGTGGATAGCAGCCAGAAAGCCTGCCCCATACTTGTCATAGTGTATCCCCCCGAAAAGGCTCACGAGCACAGAGATCACCAGCGCAATGGCCGTAGGCAGCCAGATCTTCTTCCACAGGTAATCCAGGCCCGTGCCTTTGTATTTCAGGTATTGCGCCACGGCCGTAAAAAGCCCGATAAGGATGGCGATAAAAATTTCTATCCGGTTATAGGGAAAAGTCGCATCATCACCCAGGACCACCTTCTTTTTGGAAATCAGGTTGAAAACGGGCAACGAAGTCGACCCGATGATGAACATCGCCGACAGGAAGAGCACCAGCGAACCGATAAACATCCAGAACTCACGGGAATCCGTAGCCTCTTCCTTGACGATATGGGGAATCTGCCGATACCGGGCGATGAATAAGATATAGGCCGGAAATAGGAATACAAAGACGAACAGCGCCAGCTGCACATTCATGCCGGAGTCCACAAAGGCATGGACTGAAAGATCACCCAGTATACCGCTGCGCGTCAGGAAAGTAGAGTACAGCACCAGGATGAACTGCGTGATAAGGAAAAAATAAGTCACACGCAGGGAATGACCGGTCGCGTTATACACGACCATCGTATGCAATCCCGCGATCATCACCAGCCAGGGCACCAGCGAGGCATTCTCTACAGGATCCCAGGACCAGTAACCGGCAAAACTCAACGCCTCATAGGCCCAGGCTGCCCCCATCATAATACCGGTGCCGAGCACGCAGGCGGAAAACAGGGTCCAGGGCAGCGCCATCCGCGTCCAGTCGCCGAACTGCCGCTTCCAGAGACCGGCGATGGCAAAGGCGAAGGGAACGATGGTCGAAGAAAAGCCCAGGAAAAGAATCGGCGGATGGATGACCATCCAGTAATTCTGTAACAACGCATTCAGCCCCTGACCATCCTGCATCTGCGGAATGCTGAGATAATCGGGCCGGCTGAAGATCGGAGCATTGGCAGCGAAATCCATCTGCCGGACGAGAATAAAAGGATTGAATCCCACCTTGTTCCCAAAGACGTAAAGGCCCATGATCATCGTCGCCAGGCACAATTGCGTAAAGGAGATCACCGTCATCACCGGGTTTTCCCATTTGCCGGCCTTGCGAATCAATATCGACCCCAGCACACAGACCCACAGCGTCCATAGCAGGAAGCTGCCTTCCTGTGCCTCCCAGATGCAGGCCAGCAGATATTGCAGCGGCATGGCCTTGCTGGAATGCTCCCAGGCGAAATTGTATTCGAAAAGATGGTTGGCAATGATGTAAATGATGGTGGCATAGACGGCGAAAACGGAAAACACATCGATCCTGAAAGCCATCCGGGCCATCCGCTGCCAGCTGGCTTCTTCTTCTGTGGTCTTGGCGTTGGTCGCCTTGAAATAAGCGATCAGGGCGACAAAAGAGGCAGCGAAGGAAAGCAATGCAAAAAAATGCCCTATTTTCCCGGGCAGGAGGTGTTCGCCAATGTATTCCATGCCTGATATTAATTTTGGCTCAGGGCCTTCTGGTTGTTATTCGGATCGTCCTTGTACTTGGAAGGACATTTCAGGAGTATACCGTCTTTCTGGGTGATATCGAACACATCGCCGTTCATCTTCCCTTTCAAGGTAATGCGTTCGGCCTTTTCCAGGTCGTAGGGTTTCTCGAAATGATAGGTCACCCTGGCGCTGTTACCCAGCGTATCGCTGATATGGAAGCTCACGAAGTTGGGGTTCTTGATCGGATCATACTCGATGGGCTGCCTATTATCGATATGGGCGATAATAGTGACCGTCTTGCCGGGTTTCTGGCGCGCGGACGCAATCGTCTCATACGTGGACAGATCACCCATGAAACTGACGAGGACGCCAATCGACACCGCGATGAGGATCAGTATAACGATGTGTAATTTCTTCATAACAAGAGGTAAAGTTAGGCCAAAAACTGTCCACTTGCCCATATAATCTATTTATGAGCATATCGAACCTATCTATACTTTTTTGAATACGACAATACCATTGTGGCCGCCGAATCCAAAAGTATTGCTCATGGCCACTTCCACCGGCCAGTCTCTCGCCTCTCCCAGCAGGATATTCAATCCCTTCGGAACAGCCGGGTCCAACTCCCGGGTATTGATGGTCGGCGGGACCACTCTATCCCTGATGCTGTACAGACAGGCTATCGCCTCGATAGCGCCGGCAGCACCCAGCAGATGTCCCGTCATGGATTTGGTGGCGCTGATGATCAGCCGTTCGGATTTGCCGCCGAAGAGACGGTTGACCGCCTGGATCTCGCTGATATCCCCGACGGGGGTAGAGGTAGCATGAACGTTCAGATAATCCACCTCTTCCGGGTTGATCCCCGCGTCTTTCAGCGCATCCTGCATAGCCCGCAGTGCGCCCGCGCCTTCGGGGTGGGTCGCCGTCATATGATAGGCATCGGCCGTCATGGCGGCGCCGGCCAGTTCGGCATAGATCCGTGCCCCCCGGGCTTTGGCATGTTCATACTCCTCCAGGATCAGCCCACCGGCCCCTTCACCCATGACGAATCCGTCCCTGTCGACCGAGAACGGGCGGGATGCGCCCTTGGGGTCATCATTGCGGGTAGACAAAGCCTTCATGGAATTAAACCCACCGATGGAGGCCGCGGTCACCGGCGCTTCCGAGCCGCCGGCCACGATCACCTTGGCCTTGCCCACACGGATATAGGTCAGAGCATCCATGAATGCTGTATTCGACGTCGAACAGGCCGATACCGTCGTATAGTTGATGCCCATCAGGCCATATTTAATCGAGATCATGCCGGAGGCCATGTTGGCTATCAGCTTGGGCACAAAAAAAGGACTGAAGCGAGGCGTCCCGTCGCCGGCCGCATATTCTTCCACCTGCTGCTGGAAAGTCTCCATTCCACCCTGGCCGCTGCCCCAGATCACCCCAATATCGAAGGGGTCCATGGCAGATATGTCGAGACCGGAGTCTTTAAGGGCCTGGTCGGCGGCGATCAGCGCATACTGGGTGAACAGGTCGGTACGCTTGATCTCGTTGCGATCCAGCAATGGAGCCGGATCGAAGTTCTTCAGTTCGCAGGCAAAACGTGTTTTGAAATGTTTCGGATCGAAATGGGTGATAGGACCCGCACCGCTGTTGCCGGCGATCAGGTTCTTCCAGAAAGCGATCGGGTCGTTCCCGAGGGGAGTGACCGCACCTATGCCTGTTACGACTACTTTTTTCATATTCTTGTCCGCGAAACTACTGACTTACCGGTAAGTTTGGAAATTTTTCAATTTCTCCATAGTGTGCTACCTTGCGTTGCTCTTCAACATGCAGAGCATTCCAGCACATGAAAGACTTATCGAATTTCGACTCCAACGGACCCAGTAACCCCAAAAACAACATTTTCGGCTTACCTTTTTCAGAAGAGGACGCCCGTCTGGTGATCCTGCCCGTTCCCTGGGAGGTAACTGTCAGCTACGGCGCAGGCACTTCCCGCGCGCCGGAACGTGTATTCCATGCCAGCATGCAGGTCGACCTTTTCGACGCGGAAACGCGCGACGCCTGGAAAAAAGGGATTTACATGCGTCAGCCCGATAAGAAGGTCCTGATGAAAAGCGATTACCTCCGGAAGGAAGCAGAACTATACATCAATTACACTTCGAAGGGTGAAATGGTGGAAAAGAACAGCTTCATGTGCAAATCGCTTAAAGAGATCAACGAGGGCAGCGCCCTTCTCAACAAGTGGGTCTACGAACAGACGCTGTCCCTGCTCAACGACGGCAAACTGGTAGGCCTGCTGGGCGGCGATCACAGCACCCCCCTCGGCTATTACAAAGCTATCGCGGAGAAGCACGGCGATTTCGGCATCCTGCAGATCGATGCGCACTGCGATCTGCGCAAATCATATGAAAATTTTGTCTACAGCCATGCCAGCATCATGTACAATGCCCTCCAGGAAATCCCCGGATTGAAAAAACTGGTGCAGATAGGCGTACGTGATTATTGCCAGGAAGAATGGGATTATATCCGGGGCAGTAATGACCGGGTGGTCACCTGGTTCGATAAGGACATGAAAGAGCGGAGCTTCGAAGGGCAAAGCTGGCAACAGACAGCCGGTGAGATCGTCAGCCAGCTACCCGACAAAGTATATATCAGCTGGGATATCGATGGCTTGGACCCGAAACTATGCCCGCACACCGGTACCCCGGTGCCGGGCGGCTTCGAAGCCGAACAGATCTTCTACCTCATCCGGCTGATCATCGCCAGCGGCCGGCGGTTTATCGGTTTCGATCTCGATGAGATCGGAGTCGGCGATACGGACTGGGATGCCAATGTCGGGGCCCGCATCTTATGGAAACTTTGTAATTTGCTGGTGGCAAACAATTCCTGATCCATGCGCTATCAGTACGTGGTCATCCTTAAAAAAAACAGCGAGCGGGCAACCGACCTGCTCAGCATCTTGCTGTGCTTCCTCTCCGCCGGCAGTTTTTTGTTGACCGCGCTTCATTCCATCGATTCCGGCCACTTTAAGGACCCCGACGGATCCGGCTATCGTTTCGGAGCCCCGGCACTCTCGTATTTTCTCGCCTCCATTGCGCTGATCCTATGGGCAGGATTAGCGTTCAACCTGTTATCCAAAAGAAAAGATCGCCGCACCCGGGTACGCTATCGCTACCTGCTCGTCCTGGCGGCAATCGGCTGGATCGGCACAACGTCTTTGCCCTGGATCGGACTGTTCTTCTTCGTAGCCGCCTTTCTCGAATACCAGACCAAACGTCCCCTCGAAATCGGCTTCGACTACGACCGGGTCGTTATCAATACCCTGATCAGACAACGCCACGACTGGTCGGCCTTTAACAACGTCGTGCTGAAAGACGGCCTGCTGACCCTCGACTTTAAGAATAACCGGCTGATGCAGAAAGAGATAGCTGACGACGAGGACGACGATGACGCCGACGAAGAAGAATTCAACACCTGGTGCCGGAACCAATTGGCCAGGGCTTATGGAAAATGATTGTTTTTGAATCTTAGCCCAAACTGCGCTTATGGATTCGATCTCCCTTCCTGTCGTTCACCCCGCCTTCGAGCGACTCAAACGTTCCGGCAGTTGGCTACATCTGACGGCCGGCGCATTCATCCTGACCCACGCCGTCAGTCATTTTCGCAGCGAGGAATCGCCCACCCTCTATTTTTGGTGCCTGTTGCTCATGTCTCTCGATATCTTCATCGTCGTGCTGGCCGGCAGGGATATCCTGCGACAACTCCCCCGGATCAACCTCCTGTTTCGCCTGGCGGAGATCATCTTTTTCCTCGGGATCGGGATCTTCATGCTCGTACAGGGCTATCGATGGACAGGAATCGTTCACCTCTCGCTCAGCGCAGCCCACAGCTATCTTTTCTATTGCGAGAAAAATTTCCGTTCCGAAGAACTGCTGTCGTTCCATCATACCGGCATTACCGTCCCCGGCCTGCCCGAAAGCCGGTTTCTTCTCTGGACCCATGTCAATCATATCGATGCAGCTTACGACGGTATTTATATTCGCACTTCAGAGGATAAAGATGTCAGTTTTAACTGGCGAAAAAATCTTGAATTCGCAGAACTGGAACAAATTCAGCAATTTTGCAGGCATTACCTTGGAAAAGGGTAACCTAATACATGTCAAAGCTGAATCAATCGCCGTACATCCTTTACTCCGACGGAAAGGGCAATATTTTCGAGGACACCTCCCTGTATGTGACCGGCCGCAGCGGCTGGGAGGCCCTGCCGGTCCCACCGGAAGACTGGATCGAATTGCCGGATGGAGGTTCTTTGTATGAACTGCCCGGGAGAAGGGGCATCGGGATCGATGTCGCCACCGGTGAGATGCGGCTTTGTGAAAAGGGCTGGGCGGTGGCTGCCTTTATCCCTCCTGCCCATACAGGACTATACCTGGCGGCATATGAGACGGGTAAGGACGCCCCTACCCTGCCGCTGTTCTGTTATACCGCCGCAGGCTGGTGGGATAACAGATTCTTTGTTCCTGCCGTGCGTATCGAGGCAGATATCCGCCAGGACTGCAAGGGCTACGACTGGGAAGTCATCAATGAAGGCGTCGATCATATACTGAAGGCCTATCCCCAGAACCGGCTGATCCAACACCTGGCCAATAACTGTTGCCTCACCTATCATTGTCCGGCCGCCCGGAATTATTTCATGGGGCGCTGGGAGTGTCCCGTGCCTACTTCCCCCGCCTGCAATGCCAACTGTATCGGCTGCATTTCGTTCCAGCCCCAGGAAGAGACGATCCCTTCGACCCAGGACCGGCTGACTTTCAAACCGTCTGCTGAAGAGATCGTGGAATTCACCGTACCGCACCTGAAGACAGCCCCTTATCCTATCGTCAGCTTCGGGCAAGGATGCGAAGGTGAACCCCTGCTCATGTGGGAGACGATAAAACAAGCCATCCTGGAAATGCGCAAACATACGGACCGCGGCAGCATCAATATTAACACCAACGGCAGCAAGCCCGCAGCCGTGCAGGCGCTGTGTGAAGCCGGCCTGGATTCCATCCGCGTAAGCCTCAACTCGGCCCGGGCCCATATATATGAGGCCTATTACCGCCCCAACAATTACAGCTTTGCCGATATCGTCGAAAGCCTGAAAGTGGTGCGCAGCTATGGTGGCTGGGCATCGATCAACTATTTTGTCTTCCCCGGCATGACTGATAGCGTCGAAGAATATGAAGCGTTACGCCGGCTGATCCGTGAGACGGACCTGACCATGATCCAGTGGCGGAATTTCAATATCGATCCGGACTGGTACATGGGCAAGATAGGGGTGGCAGAGACAGGAGAATTCCTGGGTGTCCGCCAGTTGATGGAACTCATACAGGAAGAGTTCCCGCAGGTGCGATTCGGCTATTTCAACCCGCCGATGGAAAGGATCAGGGGCCAATACTCAGCGGATTTCGCCCATTAGATGCATCCGGGCGGCCCCCGATAAAAGATCCCCCTCGGAAAAAGGCGACGGCGGGCCTACATCACCCGGCGCTGGTGGCTCGTGGCAAAACTATTGCGCTGGATACCCGGATGGGTCTATTATAGGATCGGCTAAGGTCATGGACCGAGGCACGATGCCGAAACCGAAGGCACGATCCCGGAATTCCAGGATTTGGCATTCCAATTGCAACCTGATCAACAAAGAAAGTAGACCTGTATGAAAAAGACACAACTTCTCGCAGCAACTGTCCTCACCGCCGCGCTCGTCGGCGTCACGATCTATCTACTCAGTAAAGACAAGCGCAAAAGAAGGATGATGGTCGTGGCGAATGCCGGATATGAGACGGCGTATGATATTCATTACCCCATCAAATACGGTCGCGGCTGACCGGCCATAACACCGACGAACAGCGTAACACCGTCGCCCCTGATCGGCAGAAATTTAACATTTCGATGCGGCATATTGTTATAATCAGATCGTAGTTATGTCGTTATCACGATAAAGTGGTAAATTCGTATATAGAATTCCCGACAGCTATGGCAGATACGTTCGAATCGGAAAAAAACTGGAAGGCAACAGGGTATACCGTCGGTATCTGTACCCTGCTGATGATCCTTTTGCTGTATGTGAGCTGGACCCGGCCGGTCGAGCCGGTGCCTGTCACGCTTGACAGCATGGAAGTCAACCTCGGCAACAGTGACAAGGGCCTGGGTACCGATCAGCCTTACCTGCCCGGACAGCCTTCGGCCGAAGACAAAGAAAAATATACCCCGCCCAGGCAGGCAGTCGTAGAGAAAGAGCCGGTGAAGGACGTTGAGACGGATGACAACAATAAGGAAGATGCCCCCGTCGTGAAAAAAGCAGTCGTCACCAAGCCCGATGCAACCAAAATACCCGACAAAGAAATCGTGAAGAAAGCAGTGAAACCCGTCAAACAGCCGGAGACCCTGCCGACTCCGCCCAAGCCACATCCCAAAGCGGTATTCCATGGCGTGAACGGCACCGGCACCGGCGGCAACAATGCCGATGACTTCAAACCCGGCGGCAACCAGGGTATCGCCGGCGGAAAGGGCGACCAGGGCGCACCAGGCGGCGACCCTACTGCAACGAACTATACCGGCGGCGCGGGACACGGGAATAGCGGCGTGGTCATCTCCCGCGGTCTTTCAGGCAGGCATATCACAGGGATGCCTTCTTTTACTGACGATTTCAATGAGAATGCAAAAATAGCTGTCGATATACATGTCGATGCCAATGGCAATGTAACAGATGCCGATTATCAACCCCGGGGTTCTACTTCCGGGGACGCCAGCCTTATCGCTATCGCCAAACGCAAGGCCAGACTGGTCAAATTCAATTCCGGCGACGACGAATCTGTCGGTACGCTCGTTTTCAACTTCAGGGTCCACAATTAGGCCCCGGTTTTATTTATCTTTGCACCCCTATGGTGGACTATCAGCAAACGCTGGACTATCTTTTCAGCAAACTCCCGATGTATAGCCGTATCGGCGCCGCGGCCTATCGTGCTGACCTCGTCAACACAAACCTGCTCGCCGAATTCATGGGCCATCCCGAACACAAATTCAGATCCATTCACGTAGCAGGCACCAATGGCAAGGGCTCGACCAGTCATATGCTGGCCGCTATCTTCCAGTCCGCAGGCTATAAAACAGGGCTCTACACCTCGCCGCACCTGAAGGATTTTCGCGAGCGTATCAAGGTCGACGGAAAAATGATCGACGAAGCCTTTGTCATGGACTTTGTAGAAAAGATCCGGCCCCTGGCCGATAGTATCGACCCTTCCTTCTTCGAAGTGACGGTCATCATGGCCTTCGACTATTTCGCACAGCAAGAGGTGGATATCGCCATCGTAGAAGTGGGTTTGGGCGGCCGGCTCGATAGTACCAATATCATCCTTCCCGAACTATCGGTCATCACTAATATCAGCTACGATCATATGAACCTGTTGGGTGATACACTACCGGCTATCGCAAGGGAAAAAGCAGGTATCATCAAGAAAGGAATACCGGTCGTCATTGGCGAACACCAGCCGGAAACGGCGCCGGTATTTCAACAAAAGGCCGCGCTGGAAAACGCCCCACTGACCTTTGCCGACCAGCAGCGATATGTGACCGACTGGAAATACGGGCGGCATACCCTGGAAGTGGAAGTCGCCACTACCCCGGTCGCTGCCGACGTCGCCTTCTATACCCTGGACCTTGCCGGTATCTACCAGGCCTGCAACCTGCTGACCGTGCTCGAGACCGTACACCTGATGCGGGGCAAGGGATGGCAGCTGGACCCAGCAGTCGTCCACCGCGCCCTCCGGCAGGTCAAAAAGCTGACCGGCCTGCATGGCCGCTGGGAAATCATCCATGAACAGCCGGACATCGTTCTCGACGTGGCGCACAACGAGGACGGCATCCGCCAGCTGCTGCGCCAGATCGAGCTGACAGACCATGAAGAACTGCATATCGTGCTGGGCATGGTGAATGACAAGGCCATCGACAAAGTGCTGGCGCTCCTTCCCCGGCAGGCTAGCTATTATTTTACCCGGGCGCAGATCCCCCGGGCCCTCCCGCAGGATGAACTGGCGACACAGGCCATAGCGGCGGGATTGAATGGCCGGCCCTATCCTACCGTCGCAGAAGCGCTGCAGGCAGCAAAAGCCCATGCGAAGCCCAAAGACCTCGTCGTCGTTTGCGGCAGCGTATTCGTCGTCGCGGAAGTATAGCTACAGCGAAAAATACCCCAGCCGTTGGAACGCATAAAAAAATGCCGTCACATGCATGCTTTGAACGATACCGTTATCCTTCAACAGTTGTTTTAACTCCTCGTACGTATACAGGTAGACTTCGATCTCCTCATTAGGATCGAGATCCTGCCCCTGCGTCAGCCTGCCCCCGGTAGCCAGGTAGATATACGCCCAATTGCTGTTCGTGGACGGGTTGGCCGACGTCTTGCACAGGAATTCTACCTGTTCGAAAGCATAGCCCGTCTCCTCCAGCAACTCCCGCCGGACAGCCACTTCCATCGAGGGGTCGGATCGCTCGGCACACCCTCCCGGCAGTTCGAAATTCGTTACCCCGAGGGCATGACGGTATTGTCTCTCCAGGATGAATTTTCCATCCTCCGTCAGAGCGACAGCGATGACCCAGTCAGGGAATTCATATACATAATAGGGTGTGATAATCTTGCCTTCCTGTGTTTCACAGGTGTCTGCGCGAAGCGTGAACCAGGTATCTTTGAACAAATATTTAGAGGACAGCGTTTTCCAGCTGAGATCTTTCATAGTCACCATTTATTTCGGTCCCGGAGAGATGTAATATGAGCCACATGGTGTTTACCATGCCAGGCATAGTTGCCAAGGAGATACCACAGGGTCATTTCCTTTTGCGCTTCAGGATGGAACACCTTCCTCTCCCAGTCGGCGAGTGTAAGGTCCCCGATCACCGAATACCAGCGCGTATGCAACGCATACAGCAGGGTAAGGGAGATATTGATGGGAATTTTTTCCGTATCGCTAAGCAGGGCCCATGCCGCTTCATCATACGGCCGGATGGCGGGATTGTCTTCGGTAAGCCCCAGCTTGAACCGGCAATAAGCATTGATATGACTGTCCGCCACATGATGCACCACCTGTTGGATGGTCCAGCCTCCATCACGATAAGGGGTTTGCAGCTGGGATTCATCCAGGTTGATAACGGCGTTCTCCAGCAACTGTGGCAGGAACTTGATATCGTTGAGCCATTCTTCTTTCTGCTGTTGGGAAAAAGGCCGGGGCTCATATTTCCCAATAGGGTAACGCAGGTCAGCAAAGGCGATATTCATAAGCTTTAATTTTCTGAACGTAAGGCATGCCCGGTAAGATGAATGAAGACATCTTCGAGGTTAGCCTGCTTCACCTCCTTCGGTCGTTCGAAACCGGTAGCGACCAACCGGTCTATCAGCCGGTCCGGAGATTCCATGGCAATGATCCTGCCCGAATCGATGATGGCGACACGGTCACACAACACTTCTGCCTCATCCATATAATGGGTCGTAATAATAACGGTAGTTCCCCTGTCCCGGATCGCCCTGATCAGGTCCCAGAGGTTCCGGCGCGCCTGGGGGTCGAGCCCGGTGGTCGGCTCATCCAGGAAAATGATCCGCGGCTGGTTGATCAGCGTCGTGGCAATCGAAAATCGCTGCTTCTGGCCGCCGCTTAGCTCCTTGTATTTTGCCTTGGCCTTGTCTCGTAAATTGACGGTATCCAGCAATTCCAACGGTTTAACGGGCTGGTTGTACAAACCGCCGAAAAGCTCGATCAGCTCGGTCAGGCTAAGGCCTGGATAATAGCCGGAAGTTTGTAATTGTACACCGATGATCTTTTTGATCTCGCCGGGGTCCTTGTCCAGGTTCAATCCATCGACCATCACCTCACCGCCGGTCTTTTCCCGCAAAGTCTCGATAATCTCGAGGGTGGTGGACTTGCCGGCGCCATTCGGCCCCAGCAGACCGAAGATCTCGCCTTCCCGCACCTCAAAGCTGATGCCTTTCACCGCTTCGAATTGGCCGTAGTTCTTGGTCAGGTTATGGACGGAAATAATGATCTTATCTGTCATGACCTAAAATTACGGAAAAGGTACGTTTGCGCCGTGCACAAATATGCACGCTCAACGCACAATCCCGCCACTTATCGCACAAATATCTGGGTGAAATAGATCATGCCATTGTGGCCTTCAGCCAGTCCGATGCCGGTCAGCCGGAAATCGCCTTCGATATTGCGGCGGTGGCCGGGACTGTGCAGCCAGCCGTCGACCACTTCACGCGCCCTCATCGGCCCGCTGGCCACATTTTCAGCCGCTACATGCAACTTTCCCAGCCGCCCGCTGATCCTGTTGATCCGATCGCGAAAGCCGTCATGCCCAAACGGGGTCTTACCCGTCAGCATGTCCCTGCTATGCCCGAGCGCCACAGATGAAATAAAAGAATTGGGCTGGAGGGCCGGGAGCCCCTTGGATCGGCGATATTCATTGACAAAGACCAGGATTTGCCTGGACATAGAGGCAGGTGGGGCCGGCGGCGAGGCCGGCGTCCCCCAGGTTATGTGAGACGGCACAACCGAAGGAGGCCCGGCAATCAACCGCAGCGAGGCCGCTGCACTCAGCAGCACCCAAAAAAATAACCGGTAAATAATTCGCATGCCCATGCCCTGAACGGCCGTCATTGAACCGGCCTTACCTGCATTCAACAGTTATCATGCCATTTTCGGTGCTTTCAATCGATGGAAGGTGAGATAAGAACCGATCAAAAGGATGAGAAAGATCACCGGCAACATCCGCCTGGAGACAGGATCGCCACTGGCCGTATGCGCGACAAACGCTGAAATGAACGTGATGGCAAATCCGGCATAGGCCCACTCCTTCACCATCGAAGGGACCGGCAACAACAGCAAAAGGGCCCCGATGATCTTCCAGACCGCCAGTTCGACCCTGAAGAAGGAAGGAAAGCCCAGGTGGACAAATCCCTGCGCTACCTGAGGCACGTATAGATAAGCGTATGCCGAATACAACATCATCAATCCGACAATGGCCGTGAATATCCAATAGGAAATCCTGGTAGCTTTCATGTGTAAATAATTTAATTCGCCAAAGATAGGAAATATAAGCTATCCAAAAGATAGCAGTATCCTAAAGGATACCTCCTTACTTGTTAAGATAAGTCTCGAGTTCTTCCATCATCAACCGGCTGCCGATGAAGAAAGGCGATCGCTGGTGCAGTTCCGTGGGCTGAATATCCAGGATCCGCTGCCGGCCATCGGTGGCCTTGCCGCCCGCCACCTCTACGATAAAGGCAAAAGGATTGCATTCATACAACAGACGCAGCTTGCCCTTAGGCCGGCTTGTCGTGGAAGGATACATAAAGATTCCGCCCTTGATCAGGTTGCGGTGCACATCGGACACCATGCTGCCGATATAACGTTGCGTATAGGGCCCGCCATTGCTCTTATTCTTTTTCTGACAGGTATCGATATAGGCCTGGACCCTGGCGTCGTATTGAAAGAAGAAGCCATGGTTGACCGAATAGATTTTCCCGTCTTCCGGACATTTGATATTCGGATGGCTCAGCGTGAACTCGCCGATGGAAGGGTCCAGCGTAAACCCATTGACCCCACGCCGGGTCGCATACACCATCATAGTAGACGAACCATAGATGATATAACCTGCGGCTACCTGCTTGTTACCGGGCTGCAGAAAGTCGGCCTTGGTGCAGGGCTTGCCGCGTTCACTGATCCGCCGGTAAACCCCGAAGATCGTGCCGATGGAGACATTGACGTCGATATTGCCACTGCCGTCCAGCGGATCGAAAAGACAAACGTACTTGGAGTTATTGCTGAGATCATCATTGAAGACGACGAAATCATCCAGCTCTTCACTGCCGATGCCGGCACAACTGATGCCATGACGTAGTACGCCCATGAGCTGGTTGTTGGCATAGATGTCCAGCTTCTTCACATCCTCTCCCTGTACATTCACAGATCCTGCATCGCCCAATATATCGACCAGCCCGGCCTTGTTGACTTCCACATTGACCCGCTTGGCGGCCAGCCCGATGTCCCGCAAAAGATTACTGAGTTCGCCCGTGGCGTTGGGAAAGTTGCGGAGCTGTTGAAGAGTGAATTCGTCGAGCGTGAGTACTTTTCTGTTGACGTTCATGCGGCTCGTGTTTATCCGCAAAAGTAAGGGGGACAATCGATATTTAGCGTGTTTTAGCAAATTTGGCGGTCGGAATTGACGACAACGATGCCGGTCCATTATATTTGCGCCATGAAAATTTTCAAATTCGGTGGCGCAAGTACGGGCAGCGTACAGCGTATCCAGCAGCTACCCGCCATCCTCCGTTCCTACCGGGATGAGCAGCTGGTCGTGGTGGTTTCGGCCATGGGAAAAACGACGAATGCCCTCGAAAAAGTGGCCGACGCTTTTTACAGTGGCGCCCGCGAAGAAGCGCTGCAGCTGTTCCGGCAGATCAAAGACCATCACCTGACGACCGCCAAATACCTGTTGGTACAGAATTATCTCGCGGCGGAAGCCCACCTCCGGGATTTCTTTACAGAAGTCGAATGGCTGCTGCACGACAAGCCGGTGCGGGAGTATGACTATTATTACGACCAGATCGTATGTATCGGCGAGCTGCTGTCTACCTCTATTGTCAGCGCCTACCTGGCGGAATCGGGCATCGGTAACCAGTGGATCGACGTCCGGGATATTTTCCGTACCGATGGGAATTTCCGGGACGCAGCCATCGATTGGGCTTATTCGGAACAGCAGGTCCGAGACGACATACGACCCTTATTCGGACAGGAGAATATGGTGGTGACACAAGGCTTTATCGGCTCGACATCGGATAACGAGAGCACCACCCTGGGCCGGGAAGGCAGCGACTATACGGCGGCGATCTTTGCCGCCATGCTGGATGCCGACAGCCTGACGATCTGGAAAGATGTCGAAGGGGTCATGAACGCCGATCCGAAGCAATTCCCCGAGGCTACCATCCTGCGCGAACTGAGCTATGACGAGGTCATCGAAATGGCCTACTACGGTGCGCAGGTCATCCACCCCAAGACGATCAAGCCATTACAGAACAAGGGTATCCCGCTATACGTCAAGTGTTTCCTCGACCCTGCCCTTCCCGGCACGGTGATCCACAAAAAATCGGTGAAGGGGCTTCCTCCCATTATCGTACTGAAACCCGGACAGGTGCTGGTCCATCTGCATTCAAAAGATTTTTCCTTTGTCGGAGAAACAGGCACCGAATGGCTTTACCGCCTCTTCGGCCAGATCCGGATCAAGCCCAACCTGATGCAGAACGGAGCCGTCAGTCTACAGATCTGCCTTGACGACCGGCCCGACAAGATCGACCGGCTGGCGCTGGCAGCCGCAGAATTATTCGATGTACAGATAGAAAGGGGATTGACGCTGCTGACGATCCGGCATTATGACGCAGAAATTTTACAAAAGCTGTCGGCAGGGAAACAAGAAGTGTTAAGACAGCAAACGGCGGAGACGGTGCAAATATTAATGCGCTGATGCATGAAAACCCAGGGGCATTAGTCCGCCCCTACCATAACAGTCTGCTTTAGCTTGATCGCCACATGCGCACCGGTGCGATTCGCAGGCGACCATTGGGGCATTCCCATGAAAGCATCTTCGATCTTTTCATTCATCATATCATTTCCGCCCCGGATCACCCTCGCATAGACGGTCTTACCGGCCGAATCGATGATATATTCCACCATCACGTAGGCCTTTGACTGCCCGTCAAGATCTTTTAAGCTTTCCTTACTGACCTTATTCAAAAAGTCCTGGAAGGCCACATTGCCGCCGGGATACTCGGGCAGCTTGTCCACCACTTTAGCCAGATCGTCTTCCGGGATGGGGTTGACCCGCTCGGCCCGCACACGGGCCGACTTCTTTTTGACCGCCGCCGCCACCGGCTCGAGATTGGGCACTTTCACCAACGCTTCGGCAGGCGCAACTTCCTCCGTCACATATTCTCCCTTGCCATTGACCATGACGAAGGGCACTTCCCGGTACTTTTCAAAATAATAGAAGGCGCTGCGCATGCTCTTGGCAAAGGACGTATATTCCGAAAAGGTCTGCAGGTATTTGTTGAGATAGCCTACACTGCGGGGATTGTTGAAATTGACCGGGAAGATATGCACCGGGATGAAATCTTCTCCCATATCCTTGGCATGGGCCGCCAGGATATACAATTCTTCGATCTGCGCATCGGTGATCGGGATGCAGCCGGTAGTAACGCAGCTGCCGTGGATATAGATATCGCCGCCCGGCTGCAGTGAATCGCTGAGCATACGATCGGACGCATTCGGGTAATTGAGCCCGAGCGACAGATGGTATTCGCTCCTGGGATTGAACTCATTGATATAGTAAAAACCTTCCGGCACCTGGTAGTCGCCCGCCATACGCTTGGGTCCTAAGGTTCCGGCCATAGCGCATATTTTGTACGTCTTGAACAGCTTGTACTTCTCTTCCTTCGTATTCTTGACCCAGACTTCCATCTGGCTGTCATACTTGAATGACCGGATATAAATGTAACGGGCCGGCCAGGAAAGCCCCTTCTCCTGGAACTGCTTCATGAGGGTATCCTCCTTGCGGTTCAGCAGCTCCATGACCTTGGGAATAGATCGCTGATAATCGATAAAATGAACGGAAGAACCGGCGTTTTGAGCCGAAAGTGTACCGGCAGACAGCATACCTGCAAGGGTCAAAATCAACAGAGCCGGGAAAGCGTTATTAAAAGACATATTAGGGTAATACGAATAAACAAAAAACCTGCCATATTATTATAATTGGCAGGCTTTATAACTAAATTTTGGCACATTCACTACAGATTTCCCCTTGCAGACTGCTCCAGCTCGATGGCCTCGAAAAGTGCCTTGAAATTGCCCTTCCCGAAACTCTGCGCTCCCTTCCGCTGGATGATCTCGAAAAAGACGGTCGGCCGATCCTCGACGGGCTTGGTAAAAATTTGCAGCAAATACCCTTCGTCGTCGCGGTCGACCAGTATACCAAGCTCTTCGAGCGGAGCGAGATCTTCATCGATATGGCCCACCCGGCCGAGGAGATCCCTGTAATACGAAGAAGGGATGGTAAGGAATTCCACACCCCTGTCCCGCAGCTGGGTGACGGTCCCGACAATATCGGCGGTGGCCATCGCAACATGCTGTACCCCTTCACCCCGGTAAAAATCAAGGAATTCCTCTACCTGGGATTTTTTCTTGCCCTCGGCCGGCTCGTTGATCGGGAATTTCACAAAGCCATTGCCGTTGCTCATCACCTTGCTCATCAAAGCAGAATATTCAGTAGAAATATCCTTGTCGTCGAAAGACAGGATATTCCGGAACCCCATCACACCCTGATAGAAGCTAACCCATGGATCCATCTGGTGCCAGCCCACATTACCCACGCAGTGGTCCACATACAGCAGGCCGGTAGAAGGAGGATTATAGGCCGTCTTCCACTCCCGGAAACCGGGTAAGAATGGCCCCTTGTAGTCCTTTCTCCCGACAAAGAGATGGACGGTCTCCCCATAGGTATGGATGCCGCTGACAGTAACCTCCCCCCATTGATCGAGCAGCGTCGTCGGCTCTTTATAACTCCTCCCGCCCCGGTCGGTGGTCTCCTTCCATGCCGAAACGGCGTCATCGACGCGGAGCGCCAGCACCTTTACCCCATCACCGTGCAGGTGGACATGCGCAGCCACAGGATGATCGGGCCGGAGGGCCGTGGTGAAGACGAACGTGAGCTTATTCTGACGTACGACATAGCTGACCGTTTCCCGGTTGCCTGTCTCCGGACCGCTGTAAGCAAGGGACTGGAATCCAAAAGCTGATTTATAATAATTGGCCGCCTGTTTGGCATTTCCTACATAAAATTCCACGTAGTCGGTCCCCTGTAAGGGAAGGAAGTCGGTCGTGGCGGCCGATGTCGCACGCTCACGTACATCAGTAGCAGCTGCAATAGGCATATAATCGTTATTTAGGTTTAAGAAACAGAAATGCTTATCGGAAGAATAAAATCGGGGCGCTAAGGCCGTGAAGGAAAATCAGGCGAACGCGGCGCCCCTGGCGAGGGCCTCCAGGAAGAAAAAACGATGCAATCGCTTGTCATCGAAAATTTTATGAGAGTAATCAGGACGCATATTTTTGCAAAAAAAGTCACCATAAAGGTAGCCATTATTTTGAAAAAGTCCGATGGAAATCGAGTTTTGTCTATCTTCGGCCAAATAAACCCACATGGTAAAAGCAGGCATTTTAGGCGGCGGACAATTAGGGAGAATGTTACTGCAGGCAGCGGCCAACTATCCTGTCGAAACCTATGTGATGGAAAAAGACGAGGACAGCCCTGCCGCTCACCTCTGCCATCACTTTGTCAAAGGGGATATCCGGAATTTTGATGACGTCTACCGGTTCGGGAAAGATCTGCAGGCGCTGACCATAGAGATAGAATCCGTCAACGAAGAGGCCCTGGAAAAGCTCGAGGCCGAAGGCGTAAAGATCTATCCGAGACCTGCTGCCCTCCGCACGATCAAGAACAAGATCCTCCAAAAGCAGTTCTATACCCGGCATAGTATCCCGACGGCGGAATATTTTATCACGAACGATCTGGCAGCCGTCCGCAGCCGGGCTGATTTTCTCCCTGCCGTTCATAAGATAGGCACCGGGGGATACGATGGGCGCGGCGTACAGATCCTGCGGAGCGCAGCCGAGATCGAACTAGGGTTCGATGCTCCGGGCGTACTGGAGAAACTGGTGAATATTGACAAGGAGATCGCCCAGATCATTGCCGTAAATGAACGAGGCGAAATAGCCGTTTATCCCCCGGTGGATATGGTATTCGATGCCCGGCTCAACTTGCTGGATTATCAGATCAGCCCTGCCGACCTTCCGCAGAATACCCTATGGAAGATCGAAGCCATCTCCTTGCGGGTCGTTAAAGAGCTGAAGAGTCCCGGTATCTTTGCCGTAGAGATGTTTGTCACCCGGCAGGGAGAGGTATTTGTCAATGAAACGGCGCCCAGGGTGCACAACAGCGGCCACCACACCATCGAAGCCAATTACAGCTCGCAATTCGATATGCTGTGGCGGGTGATCCTCGGCTATCCCCTGGGCAATACGGAAGTGATCCTGCCCGGAGCGATCGTCAACCTGCTGGGATCGGAAGGTTTCGAAGGTGAGGCGCATTACGAAGGCCTCAACGAAGTCCTGCAGATGGATAATGTCTTCGTGCATATCTATGGCAAAAAAGAGACGAAGGCAGGCCGGAAGATGGGACACGTGACGATCATCAGCCGGGAAAAACAGGACCTGGTACACAAGGCGCATAAGATCAGGAACACTCTGAAAGTAGTGACAAAATAACCTCGCCGGCGCCGGACGAGCCGCATTAAAAAGGAGTCTATGAGCACAGCTTTGGTAGGTATTATTATGGGCAGCGACAGTGACCTCACTATTATGAAGGCCGCCGCAGAAATGCTGGAAGAACTGGAAGTCCCCTTCGAACTGACCGTCGTGTCGGCCCACCGGACCCCGCTGCGAATGGTCGACTATGCCAGTCGCGCAGCCGGACGGGGACTAAAGGTCATCATAGCAGGCGCCGGCGGGGCCGCCCACTTGCCCGGGATGGTCGCCTCGATCACCACCCTGCCGGTGATTGGCGTACCGGTGAAATCCTCCAATTCCATCGACGGCTGGGATTCCTTGCTGTCCATCCTGCAGATGCCCGGAGGAGTGCCCGTCGCCACCATGGCGCTCAACGGGGCAAAGAATGCCGGCATCATGGCAGCCCTGATCATCGGGGCCTTCGATCCTGAAGTGAGTAAGCGTCTCGCCGCCTTGAAGCAAAAAATGTCGGACGAAGTACTCCGCAAAGTAGGAACCCTGAGAGAGGAAGGATGGGAGAACGGGTTCGATGTGTGACCAGGACTCGCTACGTTCACCTTGCAAGGCTCATCTCGCCACGCTCATTTAAAAAAAAAATCCTAAATTGACCCTTCATTTTCAATTCTATTACCATGCGTATACTTGCTTGTCCCTCTTTTCAACGGATCTTTTTTCTTTCTTCGATGAGCCTGCTGGCCGGCGTGACCATAGCCCGGGCGCAACAACAGTATGATTCCACCGATCACCGCGCGACCGAGATATACACCCCCGTACCACCGGTCGTGACGCCGGGCGCCCAATGTGGAGACGCCCCGTCGGATGCCGTCGTCCTGTTTAACGGGCAGAACCAGGACGAATGGGTGAAGGTCTCCGACGGAGCGCCTGCCACCTGGAAAATCGCCGATGGTATTTGGACCGTTGACAAAGCCACCGGCAACATTCAGACCAAACGAACCTTCACCAACTATCAGCTGCATCTCGAATACCGCATCCCATCAAACATTACGGGCGAAGACCAGGCCCGGGGCAACAGCGGCGTTTTCCTGGCCTCGTTGGGCAAAGGCGATGCCGGCTATGAACTGCAGATCCTCGACAACTACAACAACAAGACCTATACCAACGGACAGGCTGGCAGCATCTACAAGCAAAGCGTACCGCTGGCCAATCCCTGCCGCAAGCCCGGCGAATGGTCGGCCTATGATATCATCTGGACGGCGCCGGTGTTCAATGCCGATGCTAGTCTGGCCTCCCCGGCGCGGGTGACTGTATTCCTGAATGGCGTACTGGTCCAGAATAATTTCACGCTGACAGGAGTGACCCGTTATATCGGCAAGCCCTACTATATGGCGCACGGCCCCGCTCCGATCAAGCTACAGGCGCACGGCGACAAGAGCGAGCCGATCAGCTTCCGTAATATCTGGGTGCGGCCGTTGTAAGCCGCACCCTGCGTACAGTCTGACTGGGGATAAATTGTTAGGGAGTGAAGTAAAAATGATGTAAATTGTAGAAAGCGATTCCCTCACCAAACACAGGCTGTATGAAAAAAGTATCACACATTCTGTCCCACAAGGGCAGCAGGATTACATCGGTGACCCCCGAAACAACTGTCTTGGAAGCCTTGCGGATCATGGCCGATCAGAATATCGGATCGGTACTGGTACTGGAGGGGAACAGTTATATGGGCATCATGACGGAAAGAGACTACTCCCGCAAGGTGATCCTGAAAGGGAAATCCTCTACCGACACCCCGGTATCGGAGATCATGTCCAGGGATTTTCCTGCGATAACCCCCCACGACACCGTGGAATTTTGCATGCAATTGATGTCCGACAAAAACATCCGCTATCTGCCGGTGTTCGAGGGCAATTCACTGTGCGGCATTGTCAGCATCAATGACGTGGTGCGGGAGACCATCCTGACGCAGGAAGAGACGATCACTCATCTCAAAGTCTACTTGCATTCCTGACTTTAGGGCGTGTTCTCGTTGCTGAAATATTTCTCCAGCAATCGCTGCAGCGTGGCTTGGTTCAGCGGTTTATTCTCGAACCCGGATATCTCGGGGATCGTATGAGTCCTCTTTTCATCATCGGGATTCAGCGAAGTCGTGAGCATGATCAGCACGGTATCGGCCTTTTTTTCCTTCGGCAGGGTCCGGTACTGCGCCAGGAATTCCCATCCATCCATGGCAGGCATGTTGATGTCCAGGAAGATCAGATCGGGCCGGGGACAATCGCCTGCGTCGCCGGGCTGGCTGCCGGTGCCGCCCTTTCCTTGCTGGTCGCTGTTCGGTAGGTCGGGCTTCCCGCTGTGGAGATAATCCAATGCCGCCTGCCCGCTCTGCGCGATGCGGATATGCCGGACACAGCCTGACTGTTCCAGTGTCATCTTATTCAGGAAATTAGTAGGCTCGTCGTCATCGATGAGAAGAATACAATTAAGTTGTTTCATGGTCTCCTTTTTTGATAAAGAGCCTCAACGGGAAGTAAGCAAAGCATAGGGAACGTTGGCCACAAATGTATAAATAGTCCTCCAGAGATACAAGATTCACGAAGGATTAACCGAATTTAGGGCGGAAAACATGTAAATTTGACACTACAACCGTTTATTCAGGTATGACCGAAACGCTTCAAAGGGACGAGATCAAAGTAAGGGATATCATTGAAACTGCCAGGGTGCTGTTTAAGCAATCCGGGTTTAAAAAGACGACGATGGGCGATATTGCCCGCAGTCTCGGCAAGGCTAAGAGTTCGTTGTATTATTACTACCCCAGTAAAGAAGATATTTTCGAGGCCGTTCTACATGCCGAAATGGACGAATTGCTGGATCAGATCCACGAATCTATCAGCCACGCCACTTCCTCCAAAGAAAAACTGACGATGTATTGCCGGTGCAGGCTGATCAAACTGAACGAATTGTGTAATCTAAGCGACGCGTTGAAGAGCGAGATCAGCGAACTCCACGACCTGCATTGCATCATGACGGAACTCAAGCACCAGTTCGATACCACCCATGTCGGGATCGTTCGGGAGATCCTGGAAGAAGGTGTCAGCAATGGGGAATTCAAAAAGATCAACAAGGATAATATAGAATTGGTCGCCTATCTGATGGTCAGCAGCTTCAGGGGACTGGCTGTCCCTTTAATGGTCTCCCAAAGCCTCAGCCCGAGACTGGACCTGCAGATCGACTCTATCGTGGACATTATGGTGGAAGGAATAGGTCGCTAACCGCCGGGACGGCGGTCGCGGTAATCATTCTTATCCAAGCCTGCACCAAGCGGTTAAACCATCCCACCCTCCCATATAACAGATTGAACAGCGTAATGCCCGTCAATCCGCAGGTAATCCCTGCCAACACATCCAGAACATAATGATGGCCACTATAAACGGCCGCAAACCAAATACCGCACATGATCAGGGCAAACAAAGCATTCACCCAACGGAGACGATATTTGATGCCATAGTAAAGGACGGTCAACGGATAGGAAGCATGCAGAGAAGGCATTGCGGCAAAGACATTGGAACTCTTGGCATAAAGCGACGAAAAGACCGACACATGGAAGAAATGGTCGAAACGTCCCAATCCCGCAGTATTGCCGGGTGTATGGGGATTGAATCCGAAACCGTATTGCTGGACATACCAGGGCGGAGCGGCAGGATAGACGTAATAGATGACGAAGCCCAACAGGTTGACGATCAGGAAAGTCAGGGTAAAACGGGCAAAACCCTCCTTGTTCTTGAAAAAGAGATAGGCAGAAAAGGCCAGAGGCAGCGGCATCCAGCATAAATAGAACAACCCCGACATCACATCCAGCCCAGTCTGCTGATGAACCATGCAGTATTCATTGGGGGTGAGAACGGCGCCGCCCGCGACAGGGATACCGAACAAGAGCTTTTCGGCCCGGTAAATGCTTTCGATGTGTACCGTATTATACCGGTAATTGGGAAATGCCTTCATGAAATCGAAAAGGATCCAGAAGACGATGAATACGGAAAAGCCGAGGATAAAACGGCGGGTGGCGCCGGATATGTAATAGAAACCGTTGAACAAAAGGGCCAGAAAGAGCTGGTCGGTCTTATACCCGATGAGCCACGCCGAAAGGATCAGGTAAAGAGCCGAAATGGCCATAACGATCAGTACCCGCCGCATCATACCTTGATCCGTTGGATGAGCTGCTTACCGGTACCGGCATCGACACCTTTCAGTTCCAGGTATGCGACGTTGGGAGACCAGAAAGTACCCCCCGGGTCGATCTTGACGTAGATCCGGTTGAGGATCGCCTGCCTGCCGACGATCGTGGCAAAGACATGATGCCGGTTGTCAACGGGCGATTTCATCAGGTAGAGCACCAACTTATTAAAGGAAACAAAACGCAGTTCATACACATCGTTCCCAAGGTTTTTTTCCTTCAACCCATACGCAAAATGACGCTGAATAAAGGACAGTTCCTGGCGTTGCTTCTGCTCGGTATACCGGATCCATAATACATGGACGGGCTCATCCTTATCCAGCCTGCCGTCCTTTTCGTTCAGTTCGCAAATAATAGTATTGATATTCGGTGTTCGTTGCAGATAAAATAAAGAATTGGCATTGCGCGGCGGAATGGGAAAGGTATCTATCGCGTCTTTGACAGCGGCCGACGCATGACCGGCGCCGGTCATCGCCGGTTGGGCCCTGGACGTAAAGCCGGAAAAGACGGTTTGCAAACATACCAGCAGCAGCAGCGCACCAGGCAGGGACTTCCTGGGGGTCACACCCGGCACAGTGACGCCTGAACCCTTGTCAACCTCAGGTCCTTCGGTTGCCGCCGGTCCGGCTGCTGATGATCCGGCTGCTGATAATCGTGACCCGGCCGTCGTATCACCAGTCACTCCAGTCTCCGCCGTACGCTCAGCCGTATGCTCAGACAAATGGATTCGCAGGACCGAATTAGTGTCCGCAGCCATTCCCCGGGCATTCAGCGTACGCCGGGCATCCCGCAGACGGCCGATGGCAGTGGCATTGGCCAGGAAAGCCATGACGGTGACAGGTATGGTAAAGATCGACATGGTCTCGAAAACAGGAAAGTTGATGTTGGGCCACGATATTTTGAAATTACCGCCAAGCCAGCCCGAAGCAATGCCGCAGGCCAGGGCAGATACCCCGATGATGATCACCCGTTCAGGACGTTGCATCAACCCGTCCTTGCACTCGATGCCGAGCCCTTCCGCACGGGCGCGGGTATAACTGACCATCATGCTGCCGATCAGCCCGATAAATGCAAAAAGAGAGCTTAAAAAATAGTGATGGGCCACCAGGTAATAACAGATGCCCAGGAAAAGGATCAGCTCGCTGTAGCGGTCCAGCACCGAATCATAAAGGGCTCCGAAAGGCGAGCTCATATTGCCCAGCCGGGCCACCTGCCCATCCAGCATATCGAAGAGCCCGGCAAAAAGGATCAGCGCTCCCGCCCATCCCACATACCGGAGATCGCCCCTGCGGCCCTCTTCGGCGCCGGAGATGAAAATGATCGCTACACCGATATTCAGCACGAGCCCGATCGTCGTGACCATATTTGGCGTTAGCCCGGCCCTGATCAGCAATCTTACCAAAGGGTTGATGATCTTATAAATTCCCAGCTGTAGTTTTTTCCGAGTGGTCATTGGTCAGTACTCTCCTAGTTTGACAATCTGTAAAGTTACTATCTTCGGGCTACATTTACAGGTAAAATAATAAGTTATTCGCATCTTAGTTTCATTTAAAAACAAATCTCTTCTGTAGTATATAATTGTAGAAAACGGCGACTGTTGTAGCGGAGATGACCTTGGCCAGCATGGGCTGAAGGCTGGTGTACCGCATCAGCAGGTAAAGCCCGGATGCATTGAGCACCAGGTTGCCGATCCAGACCAGCACATAACGGTTGACCTGGGCCATCCATTTTTTTTCCTGGGCATTGAACACCCAGTTACGACTGATCATGAAATGAGTAAAGCCACCGCAAAGCGTACCGGTGACACCATAAAAGGTCACCCTGGCGCTGGCAGCTACAGGAGGAATACCGGCCCATCTAAGCAATACGAAGGTGACCAGAAAGTCGACCGCGGTTGCTAGCAGGGAAGCCAGTTGGGCTTTGGTGAAAGTAATCATGGAGTTAATACAAAGGCTTAGCGAGGACGATGACTTGCAGGATCACGTTGGCATACACACCTGCCAGCACATCGTCCATCATGACGCCCCAACCGCCATCCAGCAATTCCATTTTCCGGATGTACAACGGTTTGACAATATCAAAAAATCTAAATAACACAAGTCCTGTCACTACGTAGGGCCACTTTACGGGGATGAACAATAGCGTAATGCACATGCCCGCCACCTCATCTATCACCACCCGGTAGCTGTCTTCTCCCCACCCGGCCTCCACTTTCCCTGCACTCCGGATGCCGAGCGCCAGCAAAGCCGCCGTCACGGCGATGGGCGCCAAAGAATGCCCGTTTCCACCCTTCCAGGCAACATACCAGGCTATACAGCAGACGACAGCGGCAACAGTGCCGCCGCCCTTTCGTATATACCCTATCCCCAGACAGGTGGAAACCAGGCGATGGAAACCCAAAAAATCAATCCGCCTCATCAGGCGGTTATTTCTTCCTCTGCGAAGGCTAGCCCTTCCGGATTCACCAACTCTTCTCCCATCAACTTGCGGAGAGCGTTCTGCAAAACGGTCAGTTGCTTGAAGATGTCATGCTCAGGCCTGAAACCCGGTGCATGCTGGGGTGATTTGAAGTAAAAGGACAACCACTCCTGTATACCGCTGAGCCCGGCTCTTTTGGCCAGATCGCCGAAAAGGGCGAGATCAAGCACCAGCGGGGCCGCAAGAATGGAATCCCGGCAAAGGAAATTGATTTTGATCTGCATGGAATAACCCAGCCAGCCAAAGATGTCGATGTTATCCCAGCTTTCCTTATTGTCGCCGTGAGGAGGATAATAGTTGATGCGGATCTTGTGATACAACTCTCCGTAGAGCTCGGGACTCAGATCGGGACGAAGGATATCTTCCAGCACGCTGAGTTTGGAGACTTCCTTGGTCTTGAAATTTTCCGGCTCATCCAGCACATAGCCGTCCCGGTTGCCTAATATATTGGTTGAGAACCAGCCTTTCACGCCCAATGCCCGAGCCTGGAGACCGGGGGCCAGAATGGTCTTCATCAGGGTCTGCCCGGTCTTGAAGTCCTTGCCGCCGATAGGCGTTTTGGTCTTTGCCGCCAGTTCGACCAGGGCCGGGATATCCACCGTAAGGTTGGGAGCGCCGTTCAGGAAGGGAATACCCAACTTGAGCGCGGCATACGCGTAGATCATGCTGGGAGCGATCCGCGGATCGTTTTCCCGCAGGCCTTTTTCGAACGCGCTCAGGCTTTCGTGCACATCGGCCACCTCGGTATATTTTTCCGTAGAGCCGCACCATACCATGACCAGGCGATCACAGTCGCGGGAATACTGAAACTGGGAGATATCTTCCATCAGGGCCTCGGCCAGTGCATATTTCGTCGCCGCATCTTTGACATGGGTGCCATCCAGGTTCTTGATATAGCTCTTGTCAAAAACTGCTTTCATGGGTTTCAAAGCTTCCAGCTGCGGCCGCAGCGCTTCCAGCGTGTGTTGTTCCAATACCTTCGCCCTGCTCGCTGCAGTGTATACATTGTCCTCATACACGTCCCAGCCGCCGAAAACGATGTCTTCCAGGTTGGCCAGGGGAACGAAGTCCTTGATTTTCGGGTAATTGTTGCCTTTCTTCCGGTTCAGATGGATATTGCCCATCTGGGTGAGTGATCCTATCGGTTGAGCAATGCCTTTCTTTACAGCTTCCACACCCGCAATGAGCGTGGTCGCCACCGCGCCAAGTCCGGGAATTAATACCCCCAGTCCGCCTGTCGCTTCTTTTACTTCCATGGTCAAAATTTTTTGGTTGAATAATGCACCGGGCGTCCTTTCTCCCCGTGAATGAACAAAATTATTGAATTATTCATTTTTCGAACAAAATTGTTTTTTGGTCGAAAAAATCACATACCCGTGACACTGAATGAATTGCAATTTAATCCCCACTGCAGAGTAAAATCATTAAAGTCGGTAAATGATAGGATTTATAGGGTAAGCCGCCGGTCCCGTGCCGTATTCTTCCAGTCGCCGGTCAACCGGCCTGCCTCGATGGTCATCACCCGCTCATATAGGGCAACCGTAGGACAAATATGAAAAGGCATTCCATAAAAAATGTCTCCGATGCCATACTGGTGTCCTGCGCCGGCTTCGACCACCAGATGCTCTTCGCTCTGCCCTATAGCCCGCAACCCTGGGCCGTTGAGAAAAAAGGTCCGGTGCGTGATGTCATTCTCCGGAGCAATGGATTTATGACCGAGGTCGAGACAAAGACGGGTATCGCCGCGGAGCGAAATGACCCGGGTAACCACCAGCGCGGCGGAGGAGAAAGGCTGATCGGGAAATTGATCGCCATACCCTTTGTCCCAGTAGACAAAAGTCCCGGGGCTGCATTGAATGTGCGGCGGCCTGCGGGCGTGGATGGGGAAAGTCGGTGAACCACCGGCGATAATGGTCACCCCGGCCGGCCGATCCCCGGCAGCCAGCCCGGCAATGGCGGCCTGCAGGCTGATCACCCCCGCAAAAGCCTCATCGCATTTTTGTTTCCGCAATGCAGGATCGGTGTCTCGGATATGGCCATCATACGCATGCAGGCCTACCGGGGTGATCCCTTCCAGCCGCTGCGCCGCACGATAGAGGTCCAGCGCCGCCGGACCAGGGGCTATGCCGGTGCGGTCCATGCCGACGTTGATGTCGAGATAGACGGGCACGTCGAGGCCCGCGGCCGCAAACACCTTTGCCATAGCCTCTGCCGCATCGGGATGATCGATGAGACAGGAAAAGGACGTAGCAGGGAATGTCCGGATCAGCGCTGCCAGCCGCGCGGCTTTTGGTCCGATAGGCTGGTAAGCCAGTAATACGTCGGGAGCGCCCTCCCCCGCCAGCATTTCCGCCTCTGCAATGGTGGCACATTTAAACCGCCGGATACCGGCCTCGAGCATGAGCCTCGTCACCGCAGGCGATTTGTGGGTCTTGACGTGGGGCCGCAGCCTGTCCGGGCTGCCGACCATTTCAATGGCCAGACGGATATTTTCACGTACCCGCTCAGGATAGACGACAAGGGCCGGCGTATCGAGCTGGTCTATATTTTCTATTTCATACCAGGCCTGGGGCATAGTCCTGCATTTAGTACAATTCAAATAAAACTTCGATCTCTACCGGGATATTGCCGGGCAGTGAACCCATCCCGACAGCGCTCCGCACCCCTATCCCATTGTCCGGGCCCCACACCTGGGCAAACAGTTCACTACAGCCGTTGATGACATAAGGATGCTGCTCGAAATCGTGGGGACAACCTACCATGCCCAGGGTCTTGATCACCCGCTTGACCTTATCCAGGCTGCCGAGATGCCCTCGCACCGTAGCCAGGATGGCCAGGCCGACCTGCCGGGCGGCCAGCTTGCCCTCATCGACGTCGAGATCCGCCCCAACGCGGCCGGTGATCAGGGTCTTGTCCTCCAGCAAAGGACCATGGCCCGATACGTACAAATATTTACTATCGACGATGAGACAGGGTTTGTAAACCCCCATCGGTGCTGGCGCGGGGGGGAGAGTAAGGCCCAGCGCAGCGAAATTTTGTTCAGGAGTATTGCTCATAAGGGGGAAAGTTACGTCAACAACTGCTCAAAAAAGCCTCCGATCTGTTTTTCTCTGTCGACAAAATGAATTTCCAGTATCCAGTTCCGTTTCATACCGTGCGCATCGGGCGCGAACATGTCGTTGTGATTGCCCGGATGAATGTACAAGTCATAATTGCCCGGATCTAAGCGCTCGTGGGGGAACTGGCCGATCAGATGTCCTGCTATCTCGCCGCCGTACGTCCAGCCGTAATGGCCGGCAAGTTCTGCGACGTACTCATAATACTCGGCCCCTGTCAGCGCGGTCTTCGTCCCGAACCATGCCTTCCCCTCGTGCCAGGCCGTCTCGATATCATTTTTGAGTTTGTGCTTCACCGGATCGTCGCCCAGCACATAGGTCCTGCCGAAATCGGCCTCCCAGTCCTCGAAGACAGGTCCAAAGTCAAGGAACAGGATATCATCCTGCTGAACGATCAGATCGGGGGGATTTTCATTATAAGGCTGCAAGGTATTCGCCCCGCTGCGCACGATCCTTTTGTGCCAGTATTTTTTGATCCCGAAAAGTTCTTCAGCGAGTTTGAATATCGCGGTGTTGATTTCTTTTTCGGACTTACCCGGGCTGATCAACCCCGAATCTTCCACGGCCCGGAACAACTGCCCGGCCTTCTCTTCTGCATCCTGGAGTTTCGCTTTGACTGTATCCATTCTTAAAGATACATATTTCACTTATTTCTGCAGCATCAGGATGGCCCCCGATAACCATCCCTCCCGATAAGAGATCGACATTGTTATTAAATTGATACCTCATCCCAAAAAAATGTAACAAATAGGACCCGGGCGTATCTAACTCAACGAAATTCGGCACGAAAATGATTTTTTACTAATGGATTTTGACGCGATCTACCGGTTGTACGCTCCCCAGATTTTCAGAGTCTGTATGGGCTACACCAATGATTTTGAACAGGCTAAGGATCTGACGCAAGAGACGTTCATTTCCGTCTGGCAGCATCTGGCTTCGTTCAGGCAGGAGTCCGCCATCAGCACCTGGATATTCAGGATCGCCACCAATTATTGTCTCAGGGCCAATGAAAAAGCTAAAAGAAATCGATTGACGGCATGGCCGACCGATGCCCCCGCACGCTCCGATGAAACGCAGGAAACACGAGAAATCCTGAAGGCAGAACAAGCGAAGCTCCGGTGGTTGTACGCCTGCATCGCGGAACTGCGTGAGACCGACAGGATCATTATTTCTCTGGCGCTGGAAGAAGTGCCGCAGTCCGAAATCGCGGCGATAGTAGGCTTGACCGAAACAAATATCAGGGTGAAAATTCACCGAATCAAGGAGCGACTCTCCGGTAAATTCAAGGATCATGGACAATTTGAATGATCTTATACGCATCTGGCGCTCTGCAAAAGTAGACGATCTGCCCGCTACGCAGGAAATGATCGGGTTGATCCGGCGCTACCGCACAAGGAAAATGATGAAAAAGGCAGCGATGGTCATTACTGCCTTAGCAATGTTGTCTCTATTGGCCGGAACAGTCTTTTTCTACCCGTCCACGCTGTTGACTTCCCGCATCGGTGAAGGATGTATGGTTATTCCCGCCGTGATACTGCTGTCTTCTTATATTCGTTCGTTGAGCAGGGCATACCGGTTGAAAAACGCTTCCAACATAGATTTCCTCCGGCACCTGCAAGAGGGTCAGCGCGGACGGCAACGCTACTATAAACGCACGCAGCCTGTCTGCATGATCCTGCTTTCCCTGGGCCTGCTGCTGTATCTTTTTGAACCCCTGCACGACCGGTTGTCTCACATGGTGGCAGGATACGGCCTGACGGGCATCTGGCTGTGTCTGAACTGGTTTATACTCCGTCGCAGGGCTATCCAGCAGCATGAGAGACGACTCAGAAAAACCCTGGACCAATTAGAAGCCTTACAAAACCCGGAAGATAAATCAACTCTATATGAAGAAAATGAATAAGAAAGCGAGGATATGCATTTGCGCAGGCCTGATATTAAACTCGGCAGCTTTCATCACAGGCGAAAGTTATCACCTGCCTGATTTTTTCAACGGCTTGCTGCATGGGGGGGCGCTGGGATTGATGATCATAGGCCTGTTCTTTCAGCGCACGGCCGGTGGAAGATCAGACTGCCGTCGCCGGACCAGCCAATCAAACGGATAGCCTTACATCAGCAGCGGCATGGGGTCGCTGATTTTACCGTAGCGCTATACCTGCGAATACACAGCCGGCGTAAGGAATGTACGCGTGATCTTCGAGATCAGCTTTGCGTCCAGATATTCCGGCATGGTACTGATCCTTTTCCACTCCGGATCGCTGCCGAACGCCTTCCAGTGCGCATCATGCGCCACCATATCGTCAAAGCAAAGCATGTACGTCAGGTTGGGTCTCCGCGCACCGATCATCGTCTCCCCGAAGAATACGGGCCTCGCTGCTGCCTTTTTAAATATATCGATTTCGCCCGCTTCATTGAACATCTCTATTTTCTTCTGCCCCGCCGACTCACTGGGGCTCTCATACCGGCGCAACTCGAATATCCGCTCTTTCTTTTCCGGCACTTCGATCTTGGGCATGTGCGCGAATGCCCGCAGCAATGAGCTCTCGATCCGGTCATATGCAGGGCTGGACGGCGCCGCCGCCAGATAAGCTTCGCCGGCTGAGAGATACGCAGCATCGTGCGCCAGCTTCTGATTGATGGCCGTAAAAGATTCGATGGAATCGAAAGGAATCAGGAGGAACGTTTTTGCGACCCCCGGGATATCTGCTCCTGCCGGTGGTTGCGCTGCCGTCGATGACTGCGCTGCCCCCTGCGGCTGCATTTCCGAAAAAACCCCGACATCTTTAATCCCCGCCCGGTTCAGCGCCGGCAGATAGGCCTGCTGCAGGTAAGAGTCGGTCAACTGCCGCTGCGCATCATTTACAAAAAGATAGGTCCTCAACTCGTACCATTGCTGGCGCTTACCAGCGGCGGTTTCCTTCAAAGCTGCTGAACGGGCCAACGGAAGGCTGCTGCCTATAGCGGCCTGGTTTGCGACAGCCGCACCGGAAAGCATCGCCGATTGAAGAAATGTACGTCTTTGCATAGGGGTAAAGTTAAGTGTTTACCGGAATCCCGCATTATCGCTTTTTTACTTCAACGCGCCCTGCAAAACCTTCGCCGACCCATCGATCGGCTGGCTGATGGTCAGCCCCAGGATGCGGGCAATCAACGGGTATACATTGACATTCTCAAAGGCGGGCAGCGACACGCCCTGACGAAAAGCCGGGCCCCAGGCATAGAACGTGGCGCCCATATCCGCGTCGGCATTGTCATAGCCATGCTCACCGGCACTCACATGCCCGTGATTGGAGAACATCCTCGGCTCGTGGGCCACCAGAACTATATCCCCAATCCGGTGATACCGGTCATCTTTTGCGGCATAATGCCAGCGCGCCGGAGTCTCTGTAGCCAGGAACACATCATACCCATCCGCGCCTTGTTTCAGCGACTGGTAAGTAGAAGCGATCGCAGCGGGATCCTTGGCATAGAGATGTATCATGGTCCCGCCATAGGAGACGAGGAATTTAGCCGTGTCTATTACGGGAGGGGTGATGCCATGCGCAGTGTCGACCTCGGCCATGCCATGATCGCTGACAAAAACATAGTTCACCGGCAGATGTAGCGAGTCGACCATCTGCACCATCTTCCAGATACACTCGTCGACCATGTGCACCGCCGCCTCGGTCTCTTTCGCATCGGGGCCAAACAGGTGCTCGTTATGATCGGGCTGGGATAGGTAGAAAAGAATAAGATGGGGACGCTGCGCCTCCGGGAGGGTGAGCCAGTCCTTCACGGCCCGCAGCCGCGTATCCCATGCGATCTTATCGTTGAAGAGATAATAATAGGTCGGGCGCACGCCGTCCACGGCAGCCTCAGAGCCCACCCAGAAAAAGCTGGCTGAAAGCATTTTTTGCTGCTCGGCCAGTACCCAGATAGGGGTGCCGCCATAAAAGGAACTGTCTGTCACAGCCTTGCGGTCGCTGATGCGATAGCCCTTGCCTTTCTGCACATCGATGAAGGTATTGTCTACCAGGCCATGGTGCGAAGGATACAGGCCGGTGGCGAGACTATAGTGATTGGGGAAAGTGACGGATGGATAGGACGGTATCATGCCCGAAGCTGCCACCCCCCCTGCCCGCAGGGCCTTCAGGTGGGTCGCATTATACCTGTCGGCAAGATCATACCGGAAGCCGTCTGATGAAATGAAGATCACGTAAGGCTTCTGCTGCTGTTGCGGACTGTTGGCCCGATTGGGGATGACCTGTTGGGTGCTGTCGGTGATGGGCTGGGCGAATGAGCCTGCAGAGATGCTGCCGATCAGCAGGATGGACAAGAGCAGAGTTCGCATAATGCGTATTTTTGGCCAAACTTACGTCATTCCGCCGATTCCTCCTGCGGCCGGTCCTGCACGACCGTGAGATCGGCCAGTTCCACGGTAATGGGAACCAACCCGACCTGCACAATGGCTTTTTTGCCCCGGATCTCTTTGACAGTGCCGACCTGGTGATTCATTTTCATCATCACCTTATTGCCGATCTGAGCATTGCCGCCGACCTCCGTATATTTCGCGTCGAACTTTTTACGCACTTTTTCATTGACCTGCTTTTCCTTCTGCTTGAACAGCAGCGTCTGCATCTGCCTGATCACTTCATTCTTATCCTCGGCCTTGCGCCAGTCGAAGACGATCTGCCGCAGCTTGCGTTCCATTTCCTTGAGGTATTCAATCCGATCTTCAGTGATCTTGTTCTGCTGCTTGAGGATCTCTACCTGCTGCTGATGACGCTCCCGATGGATCAGCCCTTCCATTTCCTTCTTCAGCTTTTCGTTCTCTTTCAGCAGCTTGTTCAAATCCTTCTCCCGAAGCTCGAGCTGGCGAAGATCCTGCTCGGTCGCGTTCAGCAACTTGTCCAGCCGGAAATGGTCTTCGTCTACCAGGGTCCTGGCCCGCTGGATCAGCCGCGGCTCCAACCCGATGCGTTCAGCAATGGAAAAAGTATAGGAACTGCCGGGCTTACCGATAATCAGCTGGTACAGGGGCTGAAGATTGGTCTCGTCAAAGGCCATCGCCCCGTTGACGACCCCGGCGGTTTTGCCGGCCATAACCTTCAGGTTGAGATAATGCGTGGTGACAATACCGAAAGCATGTTTGCGCACCAGCTCTTCAAGGATGACCTCGGCAAATGCGCCGCCCAGGTTGGGGTCGCTGCCGCTGCCCAGCTCGTCGATGAAGAAGAGGGTCCGGCCATTCGCATTCTCCATGAAATATTTCATGTTCTTCAGATGGGAACTGTAGGTGCTCAGCTCGAACTCCAGGCTTTGCGTGTCGCCGATGTGGATCATCAGCTGTTTGAAGATCCCCAGTTCACTGTCAGGATGAACGGGTATCAGCAGACCGCTCTGGATCATCAACTGCAACAACCCGACCGTTTTCATGGTCACCGTCTTCCCTCCCGCATTGGGACCGGAGATGACCAGCAACCTGTCTTTATCGTTTAGGGATATATTCGTCGGAATCGTGGGCTTCTGGTTCTTCCGATTGTAGAGGTACAGCAACGGATGATACGCCTGCCGTAGCAGCACATGCGACTTATCGACCAACTGGGGGTAATTGCCGTTCATGTCCCCCGCCAGGCGGGCTTTGGCGCGAATGAAATCGAATTCCCCGAGGATATCGTGCCACACCTGCAGCAACGGCGCATGCCCCGACAGCCGGGCCGTCAACTCTCGCAGAATACGATTCACCTCTTTGATTTCGGCATGCTCGAGGGAGAAGACTTCATTGTTGAGCTCGATGGTCTCCTCCGGCTCTATGAAGGAGGTGCGGCGGGTATCGCTCTCCCCATGAAGGATGCCCTTCACCTGTCGCTTTTGTTCCGCAAAAATGGCGACCACCCTCCTGCCGTTCAGGAAAGACTCTTCAATATCGGCCACATAACCCGCCTTGCCAAGCCGCGATACGATCCGGTCGAAGACCCGGCGAAGCTCGTTGCGACGGCGGAAAAGATTCATCCGGATTTTAGCCAGTTCCTCACTCGCATTGTCACGCACGGTCCCCGATTCATCAAGCACTTCGTCAATCGCCGTAATAATGGCTTTCTCGTAATGGGTCGGATCGATCACCTTGACGAGCGCCGGATAGGTGGTGCGGCGGTCAGCATCGAACCAGCGGAATAGGCTCTGCGTGCTCTCCGCCAGCCGGCGGACTTGCAAAAATTGCTCGCCGGAAAGGACAGCGCCGGGAATACCCAGCAATTTCAACTCCCGCGATAAATTGAGCGTATAATCGTTCGGAAAATGCTGCCCATTCTGCATGAGTTGTTTGAACTCATGGGTCTGCTGCAATTGCAGTGCTATGTACTCCCTGCGGGTATGGATACGAAGATCTTCCGCCCGGGCCCGGGCATATTCAGTATTGCAATGCCCCGCGAGCAAAGCCTTGATCTTGTCGAATTCCAACTGTGCCAGTGCCGATTCCGGAAAAATTCTCATACCTGTGTAGCCGTGCGGCCAATCCTATCATTTTAAGGAATGGCAAAGGTACATCAATCGCCGCAACCGGGCATCAGGCAGCGACCGTTTTGCGGGTAACGCCTGCTTCACCGGCGTCGTTCACCGCTTTGGCGGGTGTAGACAGGTAGCGCCAGTAAATGGCCAGCAGGACCAGCGCCATGATCCCCGATCCAAGCACGGTTTCGGGCGCGCCGGCATATTGCGAGACAGCGCCTATCAGCAGGCCGCCCAGCGGCATCATCCCGAAATAGGCCATGGCGAAATAACTGATCACCCGGCCGCGCATCTCGGGGACGACTGTCGTCTGGATGATGGTATTCGTCATAGTCGTCTGCGCCATCATGCCGAAGCCCGACATGACAGCAAAGATCATAGCCACCGGGAACCAGGGCGTGTAGGCAAACAGGATCAGCCCGACGCCGAAGATCAGGGTATTATTCCGCAGGATCCTCTTTCGGCCCATCTCACTGGTGGCATTGGCCGACGTGAGATACAAAGAGCCGCCGATTGCCCCCAACCCGATAAAGCTGTTGATCCAGCCGAAAGTGGCGGCATTACCGTGGAAAATAACCTTGGCATAAATGGGCAGCAATGTGGAGAAAGGAATGACGAAAAGGCTCATGGCCGCCAGCAACAGAATGACCCTCCCGATGGAAGGCGTTCGGTTAAGGTATTCCCAGCCTTCACGCAATTCGCCGATGGCGTTCTTGCTCCGCGTAGCCTTAACATAAGGAGAAAGCTTCATCCGAAGCAGCGAGCCGATGACGGCCAGAAAGCTTACGGCATTCAGTAGAAAGCAGGCGCCCGCGCCCATACTTTCCAGCACCACCCCGGATATCGCAGGACCCACCAGCCTGGCCAGGTTGACCATCGTCGAGTTGAGGGCCAGCGCATTGGGCAGATGTTCCTTGTTATCGACCATTTCGTATACCAGCGACTGCCGGGCAGGGACATCGAAGGCGTTGATCGCTCCGAGCACAATACTGATCCCCAATATTTCCCAGACGGTATAATGGCCCAGTAGGACCAGGATGGCCAGCAGCACGGATTGAACCAGGGAAGAGACTTGCGTAATCAATAACACCTTATAACGGTTATACCGGTCGGATACGACGCCTCCGGCAGTGGACAACAGGAAAGAAGGGAATTGAGTGCAAAACATCGCAACGCCCAGCATAAAGGCCGAATGGGTCAGCGTATAAACGACCCAGCTGACTGCTGTGCGTTGCATCCAGGTGCCGATCAGGCTTACGGATTGTCCGTAGAAGTACAGCCGGTAATTGCGGCTGCCAAATGCGGTGAACGTAGGAAGTTTCATAAAATCTTTGTTCGTCGGTTTCTTTATTCGTCAATAAGTTTTGTCATGATCTTGAGGGCCTCCATCAACAGATCTTTTTCCGCGGGACTGACCTTTTCGTGCAGTGCATGGGCCAGCCATTCCTGCTTGCGCTGCCGGCTATCTTCCACAAAGGCGTTGCCTTCCGCCGTCAGGGTCAGCAGTATCTTCCGTTTGTCCTCTTCGGAAGGGGTCTTATGGATATAGTTCAGTTCGTATAAGTGGTTGATGATCTGAGACATAGACTGCGTGGTCACCTTTTCCATCTGGGCCAGCGCGGATGAGGGGAGCTCACCATGGTTATATAACGACCCCATTGTGGAACGTTCTGTCAGGGATAGCTCGCTGTCATTAGTCGTCTGACGGCGGAGAAGCTTGACCAGACGATGGATCGTGATCCGAAGGTTGGCAGCTACCTCAATGTCCCGGCTAAAGCTGTCAGTTTTATTTTCCATAATGCGAAGGTAACTTGATAAAGTTACTTTACAAAATTAATCAGGTTACTTTACTATCATTCTTCCTATTTTCGACTTATGGATCTAAACGCCACCCCCCAGGGGGTAAAGACTGAAATAGCCACCTTTGGCACAGGATGCTTCTGGTGTACGGAAGCGGTATTCCAGGAATTAAAAGGAGTAGTACAAGTGTACTCCGGCTACACGGGGGGCACTGTCGCCGACCCGAACTACGAGGAAGTCTGTTCGGGCACGACCGGGCATGCCGAATGCCTGCAGATCTATTTTGATCCGTCGGTTATCAGCTTTGACGAAATGCTGGAAGTGTTCTGGGAATCGCATGATCCCACCACGCTGAACCGGCAGGGCAACGATATCGGCACTCAATATCGCAGCGCCATCTTCTATCATGATGAAGAACAACGGAAGAAGGCAGAACATTACAAGGCCGAACTGGATAAGAATAAGGCATATGACAATCCCATCGTCACAGAGATCACGCCTTTCACGATATTCTATCCGGCGGAGGATTACCATCAGAATTATTACAACAACCATGGCTCACAGCCCTATTGTTATCTGGTGATCCGTCCTAAGGTCGAAAAATTCGAAAAAGCGTTTAAGGATAAACTGAAGATAAAATTGCCCCCTACCCCATAAAATTCCAATACTCATTCACTTCCTCAAGATGGATATTCGTGTCGGGCCAATGATCGATATCGAAGCCGGGCGCCTTGGATAATTCCTCTTTGGATTGCCCGAAGATAAACCGTTTGTTGTCCGGGTCGACCTTCAACAGCGAAAAGGGAATGGCGAAGTATTTTATCCCAATGCCGAGAAAACCGCCGAATTCAATGATGAAATAATCGATCGTTCCCGTCGCCAGATCGATCATGATATCTTTGATGATACCCAGATGCTCACCCGCAGGATTGTGTACTTTATCCCCCACAATAGACGTGGCAGTCAGATAACGCAGGGGACGATTGGGATAAAACCCTTCCTGGTTGACCCCGGTCAGATTGTCGTGTAAATTCTCCATAAATGAAGGGTTTGAATCCAATACCACTGCAATAATCATTCCGCGATGTCCACCCGCCGCAATTCCAACAGGTTCAGCGCATTGGGCTCCAGTCCGCGAACCCTGGGCTGAATGAGATGCACCACTTCGTCATACCAGAGCGGCACCACCGGGGCGGCGTCGATCACGCGCTGGTCCATCTGCCGGTAGAGGTCATAACGCACCGAATCGTCATTCTCCCTGAGCGCCCGTTCGTACAACCGGTCATAGACAGGGTCTTTATAGCGGGTATAATTAGGCGGCGCGGGGTTCGGCGAATAGAAGACGCTGAGATAATTTTCGGCATCGGGATAATCGGCCAACCAGCTGCCGCGGAAAAAAAGGGCCTCGGATTGGGCAGTCTCTTCCAGCAGTAAACTTTTCTGCACCACCTCTACCTGGATATGCAGGCCAATATCTTCCAACTGGCGGGCGACAAAGCTCGCAAAATCGGCATAGACCGGAATGGTCAATAATTTGATCGGCGGGATCCCTTTTCCATCTGCATAACCGGCGAGGGCCAGCAGCTGACGGGCCTTCCCTGGATCATAGTGATATCCCCTGACCCGCAACGAATCGAAAGAAGGCAGCCCCGCCGGCACGAAGCCACTCTCCGCCGGCAGCCCCAGCGAATTCTTGAGATACAGCATCATTTTCCGCCGGTCGAAACCATAATTGATGGCCTGCCGTACCGCCCGCAGCCGTAATGGGCTGCTTTGAACCAGCGGGTTGCTGCTGTCGACGAGGATACCCAGGTATTCGGTATTGAGCTGAGGCGCAATGGACAGCACGATCTTACCTTGCCAGTCGGGCTTCAACTGCCCCCTCTTGCTCAGTACTTCGTCCTTGAACGACGCATCGATCTCATTGATGAAATCCAGCTGGCCCTGACGGAAGAGCAGGAACTCTGTCGCCTTCTCGTCGTTGAAGGTGATCTTCACTGCATCCAGGTAGGGCAATGGCCTGCCCGTGCTGTCCTTTTCAAAATAACGCTCATTCTTTAGTAGGATGAGGTCCTGCCCTTCTTCCCACGATCGCAACCTGAATGGCCCCGTACCGCAGGGGTGGCTGCGGAAGTCTTTACCATAGACTTCGACGGCTTCAAGCGGGACGATGGAACAATACTCCATGCTCAGGAGCCCCAGGATTGGGTTGAAAGGACGGGACAATCGCAGCCGGAACGTACTGTCGTCCAAGGCCTGGAAAGCCCCGCCGGCCGCCACCGCCTCCCCACCGGCCGCGCCCTCGCGCGTCCTCTTCTCGAATGGCCTCTCCCCACCCGTCGTATCGATGCGATCATGGAATATCCAGGCCCCGCTGCTGGCCGTACGCCGGTCCAGGAGGCGGTTAAAGCTATAGACAACATCGGCAGCGGTTAACCGCCGGCCTCTGCCGCCCGGAAAAACAGGATCGTCGTGAAAGAATACATCGGTGCGAAGATGGAAGGTCCAGGTGCAACGGTCGGCGCTGACATCCCACCGGCGGGCAAGAGCGGGGACAAAGTGCAAGTCCTTATCTGTCTCTACCAGGGTGTTGTACAGCTGGTGCACGACCCACATAATGGATCTGTTCTTTGCAAAAGCAGGGTCCAGCGTGGCAATGCCGTCTGATTCGTTGTAATAAAAGACTTTTTTTCCGGTGGAGGCGGAAGGGGACCGGCAGGTGGTCAGCATCAGCGCGAAGACCATCCAACCGCTCGTCCCAATTAAAAAAGAGAATGAAAAATGTTTATTTACCTTCATCGCGAATAAATCAACCTCAAATTAAAGATAACCAATGAGTCGTAAACTGCTGCTCCTCGCCGGGATTTCTTTCCTGACCGGGTTATTCACCCAAGCCCAGCTACTGACGCCCAAAAGAACTTTTACCCGTGCAGATACCCTCAGGGGCAGCATAACCCCCGAACGAGCCTGGTGGAACCTGCTGAAATACGATCTCAAGGTAACCCCGGATTATGACAAGAAGTCCCTGACGGGAGAAAATGCCATCACTTTCCAGGCAACAGCCGACGGCCAGATCATGCAGATCGACCTGCAGGAACCCATGACCCTCCTGACTGCTACCTGGGGAAAAAAATCACTGACCTTTGTCCGTGAGGGGAATGTCTTTCATCTGCGCTGGCCAAAGGTCATCACAGCAGGCAGCGTAGAGACGGTTAACCTCAAATTTGCAGGCATCCCGCGCGTTGCCGTCAAGCCACCATGGGACGGCGGCTGGATCTGGACCAAAGACAAGGAGGGCAGGCCCTGGATGTCTGTCGCCGACGAAGGACTGGGCGCCAGTGTATGGTTCCCCTGTAAGGACCATCTCTACGACGAACCGGACAGCGGAGTAGTCATGAGCATTACCATAGCAGACAGCCTGGTAGCCATCGGCAATGGCCGGCTGCGGGAAAAACACGCCAACGGCAATGGCACAACGACCTGGACCTGGGTGGTCGTCACTCCCATCAATTCCTACGATATCATTCCCTATATCGGCAAATATGTCAACTGGTCCGAAAAATACAAGGGCCTGAAAGGCAACCTCGATTGTAATTTCTGGGTACTGGATTATAACCTGGAGAAGGCCAGGCCGCAATTCAAACAGGTCGATACCATGCTTGACGCCTTCGAATACTGGATGGGGCCCTATCCCTTTTACGAGGACGGGTACAAGTTGGTAGAAGCCCCGCACCTGGGCATGGAACACCAAAGTAACGTAGCCTATGGTAATCACTTTGAGAACGGCTACCTGGGCCACGACCTGTCGGGAACGGGCTGGGGCTTGAAGTGGGATTACATCATCGTCCACGAGAGCGGTCACGAATGGTTCGGCAATAGCATCACCGACAAAGATGCGGCAGATATGTGGATACACGAAGGCTTCACCGATTATTCGGAAACACTCTTCACCACCTATATGTATGGTGTGGAGGCAGGCAACGACTATTGCATCGGCATCCGCAAGAACATCAGCAATGACGACCCGATCATCGGCACGTACGATGTCAATAAGGAAGGATCAGGAGACATGTACTTCAAAGGCGCCAATATGCTGCATATGATCCGGCAGATCGTGGGCGACTCGGCCTACCGCGGAATGATGCACGGACTGAGTAGCACCTTCTACCACCAGACAGTAACGACCCAACAGATCGAGAGCTACATGAGCCACTATGCCGGCAAGGACTTCTCGAAGATCTTCGACCAGTACCTCCGCACCACACAGATACCGGTGCTGACCTATCAGACCAACGGCGATATGATATCTTACCGTTGGACAAACTGCGTAAAAGGATTTAATATGCCGGTGAAGGTATACGCCGGCGGCCTGCCTGAACAATGGATCACCCCGACGGAAGACTGGCAGACCACGCCCGCCGGCACGGGCGGACAGGTCATTAACGGCAGTGGTGGACAGATGCCGGGTGCTGGTGCCCCTCCACAGCAGGCGGGCCACCGCGCGCCTAACGGTCCCGGACCACGCATCCTACCCGTAGGAGAGACCGGCAATGGCTCCGGCGGTGACGGGAATCTGTCTGTAGACCGGAATTTCTATATCATTATGCGGAAATCAGGTTAGTTAGCGGCCTGACCGCGATCCGTGATACGGCCGGCGCCGATATAGTGCTTGTCATAATAGCCATCGTTCATGTCACTGATCATGACCCCGGACACGGAGGCGTGGATGAATTTATTATTGCGCAGATAAACCCCTACATGCGTGACCATGCGGCGTTTGCCTAACGTGTGAAAGAAGACCAGGTCCCCTTCCTGCAGCACGCTGCGGCTGATGCGCCGGGTGGTCTCATATTGCTCTTTCGAGGTCCGGGGCAGCGTCGTCACGCCATAGACAGACGACATCAGCAGGATGGCAAAAGCAGAACAATCGATGCCTTCCCGGGTGGTGCCCCCATAATGATAGGGCGTACCATACCAATAGTCCATGAAACTCAGTAGTTTGGGATTGTTCACATCTTCCACCGACGCATTCTCCAGGATAGCGAATTTGAACTGTAAGGCCGAATAATCTTCAATGAGGCCACCCGGCCTGTCGTTATAGGAGGCCATTTTCACCGGCGTCTTTTTATTCGCGCCGCTGTGGGAACTATGGGACTGGTCCTGCTGGCCATCCGAATTGATGGCAATATTATTAATGAATTCTATGGAACCGGAGGAAGAAGTGCTGGTTGGCGGAGTGGTTGCAGCCGGCCTGGAGGCGGCTGGCTTTACCGTGCTGCAACTGGTTGCAACGATACAAAGGATAACAATAAATATGGCATTTCTAAACATATTTTCCACAAATAAGGGTACGGCCAGATAATTGGCATAGCAAATATAGCAAAAAAATTTGCCAACGGATTGCCAAAATGGCGGACAACGAAACCTGGTAGAACGTCGGATGCTGGCGTCGGGATCCCACCCTTGTGCAAAGAATGTGCTTTTCCCGAACAAATCCGCTCCGCTTTTGTTCGTTAATTGCAGGTCCTATGTCTCAATTCTCTCATCTACATACCCATACGCAATTCTCCCTGCTCGACGGGGCTGCCTCCATCCAGAGCCTCTACAAAAAGGCGATCGGGGACAAAATGCCCGCGCTGGCCATCACCGACCATGGCAATATGTTCGGCGCCTTCGAGTTCGTGGCCGAAGCCTATAAGCACAAAAATGAAGACGGCACCCTCAAGGTCAAGCCGATCGTCGGGTGCGAATTTTATGTCGTGGAAGACCGCTTCCGCAAAACCTTCACCAAAGACCAACGTGACGAACGTTTTCACCAGATCCTCCTCGCCAAAAACAAGGCTGGTTATCAGAACCTGATCAAGCTGACCTCCCTTGGCTATACCGAAGGAATGTACAGCAAGTATCCCCGAGTCGACAAACAACTGATCCTGCAATACCATGAAGGACTGATCGCGACGACATGCTGCATCGGCGCATACGTCCCTCAGACAATCCTGCATGAAAGTGAAGAAAAAGCGGAGAAAGAATTCAAATGGTGGCTGGACCTCTTCGGCGAAGACTACTTCATCGAACTGCAGCGGCATAACATCAAAGAACAGGAAAAGATCAATCTGACCCTGCAGCAATACGCTAAAAAGTACAATGTCCCGGTGATTGCCACCAACGACAGCCATTATACGGACCGTGACGATTATAATGCCCACGATATCCTGCTGTGCATCAACACGGGCGAAAAACAAGCGACGCCGGGATACGACGACTTTGTCAATGACGATACCAACCTGAAGAACCGGCGGTTCAAATTCCCGAACGACCAGTTCTATTTCAAGACGACTGAAGAGATGAAGACGTTGTTCAGCGACGTCCCGGCAGCGATCGACAATACCAATATGATCGTTGACAAGGTAGAACTGCTGAACCTCAAGAAAGATATTCTCCTGCCGGCCTTTCCCGTCCCTGCAGAATTCCAGATCCATAAAAGCGACAGTAACCTCAATCAGTGGGAATACCTGAAATACCTCACGCAGGAAGGGGCAAAACTGAGGTACAGCGACCTGACGCCGGAGATCCAGGAGCGCCTGGACTTCGAGCTGTTCACCATCAAGACCATGGGCTTCGCCGGCTATTTCCTCATTGTCAGCGATTTCATCAAGGCAGGCCGGGATATGGGCGTATTCATCGGGCCCGGTCGCGGTTCGGCAGCAGGCAGCGTAGTCGCCTACTGCATCGGGATCACCAATATCGACCCGATCCGATATAACTTACTGTTCGAACGATTCCTCAATCCCGACCGCAAGTCCATGCCGGATATCGATACGGACTTCGACGATGAAGGGCGTCAGCGCGTCATTGAATATGTAGTCGCCAAATACGGCAAGAACCAGGTGGCGCAAATCGTTACCTATGGTACGATGGCGGCTAAAATGAGCATCAAGGATGTGGCACGCGCACTGGACCTGCCGCTGCCGGAATCCAACGCACTGGCTAAACTGGTGCCGGATCGACCGGGCATCGAGCTGAAACGGGTGCTGCACGCCCCTTTGACGCCGAAAGAAGGCGAAAAATCGCTCGAGGAGAAAGATGGCGTCGGATCGGACGATATGGAAAATGTGAAAAAGCTCCGGGAGATCTACCGCGGCGACGATATCCGCAGCAAAGTACTGCACGAAGCCGAACGACTGGAAGGTTCGGTGCGTAATACAGGCCTCCATGCTGCCGGCATCATCATCGCTCCGGATGACCTGATGACGATCCTGCCGGTGTGCACGGCAAAAGACTCCAGCCTGCTGGTCACCCAGATCGAAGGCAGCGTGATCGAAGAGGCCGGCGTCATCAAAATGGACTTCCTCGGCCTCCGGACCCTTAACGTCCTCAAGACATCGCTCGAACTGATCAAAGAAAATCACGGGGTCGAGATCATCATCGACGATATCCCGCTGGACGATGCAAAGACCTTCGAGCTATACCAACGCGCAGAGACCATCGGAACCTTCCAGTTTGAAAGTCCCGGGATGCAGAAATATCTCAAAGACCTCAAGCCGGATAAATTCAACGACCTGATCGCCATGAACGCTCTGTACCGGCCCGGTCCTATTGCCTATATCCCCAATTATATCGACCGCAAACATGGCCGCGAACCTATCGTCTTCGACCTCCAGGAAATGGAAGAATACCTGGGAGATACCTATGGGATCACCGTCTACCAGGAACAGGTGATGCTGCTGGCCCAAAAGCTGGCGGGATTCAGCAAAGGCGATGCGGATGTCCTTCGTAAAGCGATGGGCAAAAAACAAAAGTCGATCCTCGACAAGATGAAGTCACAGTTCATCGAGGGCGCCACAGCCAAAGGATTTGCAGCTGAAACACTGGAGAAGATCTGGACGGACTGGGAAGCCTTTGCCCAGTACGCCTTTAATAAGTCGCACTCCACCTGCTATGCCTTCGTCGCCTACCAGACTGCCTATCTCAAAGCCCACTACCCTTCCGAATACATGGCGGCAGTGCTGAACCACGCGGGCAGCATCGAAAAGATCACTTTCTTCATGGAAGAGTGCAAACGGATGGGACTAAAAGTATTAGGGCCGGATATCAACGAATCGAAAAAAGGCTTTGCCGTCAATCAGAAGGGGGAGATCCGCGTTGGGCTGGGCGGACTGAAAGGCGTGGGCGAGGCCGCGGTGGAAGGAGCGATCGAAGAAAGACACAGGAACGGACCTTTTACTACCGTATTCGACCTGATCAAACGCATCAACCAGCGGACGGTCAATAAAAAAACCCTGGAAAGCCTGGTGTATGCCGGAGCTTTCGACTGCTTCACCGGTCTCCACCGCGCACAATATTTCCACCTCCCGCCGGGAGATACTTCCACGGGACTGGAGAAGATCATCAAGTTCGGCAATGTCTACCAAACCAACTCTACGAAGAGCAGCAATAGCCTGTTCGGAGACCTGACCATGCCGGATATCGCGACCCCGAAGATCCCCCCTTGTGAACCCTGGACGCTCACCGAACTGCTGGACCACGAAAAGGACGTGACGGGCATGTTCATGAGCGGCCACCCGCTGGACCATTTCAAGTTCGAGATCACGCATTACGGCATTACACAACTGGGCGAATTCAACGAGATTAAGGATGCCGTTACCCTGCAGAGCAATCCCGGCAAGTCTTACCGCCTGGCAGGACTGGTCACGGATGCCCAGCACCGGGTCAGTAAGACCGGCAAACAATTCGGCAGCTTTATCATCGAAGACTATACCGGCAAAGCCGAGTTCATGCTATGGAGCGAAGACTATGCCCGCTACTCCAATTACCTGGAAAAAGGCAAAAACCTCTTCCTGATGGGTGGTTTTCGCCAGCGCTTCAATAAGGCGGAATTCGAGTTCCGGATCGAAAAGATGATGTTGCTGGAAAGCATCAAACCGATCCTGACCCGGCAGGTCATCATGGAGGTGGAGGCACGGTTCATCAACGAGGAACTGGTGCAGTTCATCGAAAAGAACGTCAAAAAATATCCGGGCAAATCAGCATTGAAATTCAACATTTTAGAATCGAAAAGCCACGCCCGCATCAGCCTGTTCACCATGGGGAACGGATTCGAAATGAATGATGAAATGTCTGCTTTCCTGGAGAAAACGCCGGAGCTGGACGTCCAGGTTGTGACATAGACCGCCTCGGGCAGGTTACAACCTGGACAAATCTTTAGCCCTACTAGGCGCCTGGAGCCGGTACAGCTCAGCAAATCGCCGGATGTCATGCAAATGACCAAAAAGCTCGCTAAAATAATCGACCTTTGATCAAGAAAAAATTATCACATCAAATAAAAAGCTCAATTTATGGCCTTAGAATTAACAGATACCAACTTTCAGGAAAAAGTGATTTCCTCCGATAAGCTCACTATAGTCGATTTCTGGGCAGAATGGTGTGGCCCCTGCCGTGCTATCGGACCCGTCATCGAAGAACTGTCCAAAGAATATGACGGCAAGATCAATGTAGGGAAAGTGAATGTAGACCACAATCCGCAATTATCGGTCAATTACGGCATCACCAGCATCCCCGCTATCCTGTTCATCAAGGGCGGCAAGGTAGTTGACAAATTGGTAGGCGCCCAGCCGAAATCCAATTTCGTCAAAAAGATCGAATCGCATATTTAATCAGACCGAAAAGGCTCGACAATATCAGACCCGCGCCACCCGTGCGGGTTTTTTTACGGCTTGCCCTCCGCCGGAGGATCGCGCCGGAATCGCGCCCTCATCCATGCGTCGTGGCCGCCAGAACGGCGTATTTCAGCGCAGCAGGCTGGTTACCCATTTGCTGATACGCCCGGGCGATCTGTTGCAACACATCCGTTTGGCTGGAATCCTTCCCCAACTGATTTTCCAGCCGCATAACCTCCAACGCCCCGGCACGGACCGGTTGCAGGTTCATCCCGCTGCTGTTATTGGCGATGGCATAGTCGAGATAAGGCAGTCCTTCGTTGGGCCTGTCTGCCTGCAGGCAAAGGACAAAAAGCCGCTTCCGAGGGATGCTCGAGGCATAGCGCCTCCAGGACCGTGGCCGCTTTGGCCCAGTCTTCCGTTTTGCTGTAAAAATCGTACAGCTGCTCCGTAGCATCTTCCCACGAAAGATGCTCGAAAGCTACGGCATAGGCCAGGTCTTCTTCCTCTGTAGAAAGATGCAGATCGTCCCGCGACGGCGGTCCTTTAAAACGACCGGTACCATTGAATGGCATTTTTTCATACAAGCAATGTTTTAATTAGAATACAAAAAAACGCGAGAAGCATTAACAAAGCCTTTAATTATCCATTAACCGGGAAATTAATAGGGGTTTATTACAGACAATCAGGCATTTTTTTCTTCAGGAAGCTTTCTGTGCCACCAGGTGGCCAGCGCAGAACCCGAAATATTCATCACGGGACCGAATACGGCGGGCGCCAATCCGACGGTTGCAAGCCTGCCCATTGTCAGGGCTATGCCAGAAGCCAGCCCCGCATTCTGCATTCCCACTTCGAGGGCGATAGTACGGCGGTCTTTCTCGGCAAGCCCGAACAGCCTGGCTGCCCAGTAACCCAGGCTATAGCCGGCAATATTCTGCACCAGCGTCGCCGCGATCAGCAGCAGCCCCACCTGCAGCAGGCTATCCCTGCCCGCGGCGGTGATCACGACGATGATCAGCGCAATTCCCCCCATCGAAACGACGGGCAACGCCTTATCGAGCCAGGACCAACGCCCCCGGACGACGTAATGGAAGATCAGCCCGGCCGCAATCGGCAGGACGACGATCTGGGTAATATCCCATATCATGGCTCCGGGATGAATAGCTATATACTGGCCCGCCAGCCATTTCATCAGCAACGGCGTCAGCAATGGCGCCAGCAGAGTGGACACTGCCGTCACCGACACGGACAAGGCCAGGTTAGCCCTGGCCAGATAGGACATGACATTCGAAGCCAGCCCGCTCGGGCAACAGCCGACCAGGATGATACCGGCAGCAATCTCCCGCGGAAAGTGGAAGAGCCCGGCCAGCACAAAGCCTACCGCCGGCATGATCGTATAGTGGCACACTACGCCGATGATGATGCCCCTCGGCGTGCGGACCACCTCCCTGAAATCTTTTATACTGAGTTCGGTGCCCATACCAAACATGATGATCTGCAACAGGGGTAGGATCAGCCGGGATAATTTAAAGCTGCCTACTGCAGTAAAGGCCGCGGGATAATACATGGCCAGGCTTACCGCCGCAAAGATCATGATGGTGAACGAAAATCCCCGCAACTGCGGCCGGCGGCGAAAAGCGAGGGCCACACAGGTAAAGAACGCCATCAGCAACCAGCCACCGGGCCCCGAAGGACCCGAATGCATGGTGTTAGCTAAATCGTTTTTGGGCAACGCAAACGCAATATAGTCTTTCCCGGTCTTCAGCCCTCTTCCCCCGCCTGCGGCTATCGCGATATACTGAATACCATCGACTTCATAGGTGACCGGCGTCGCAAAGCCCGCGGCAGGAAGATGATAAGACCAGACAACCTTCCCCGTGCTCTTGTCAAAGGCCCGGATCAGCTCGTCCCGGGTACCGGCAATAAAGATCAGGCCGCCTGCGGTAACAAGCGGGCCACCATACGACTCCATGCCGGTAACGGGTATCCCTCTTTTCGTCAGCTCCGGGAACTCGCCCAACGGCACCCGCCAGCGATAATCGCCGGTCGCCAGGTCGATGGCATTGAGCGTTCCCCAGGGAGGCTTGATGCCGGGATATCCATCCGAGTCGGTCAGTTTGTCCCAGACCTTGCTGACATAAGCAGGCATATAGGGGAACGGAGCCGCCTTCCCATCACTTTGCCTGTCTGCCCGGGAGGTATCCCGGTGTTCAGCCGCCACCGCCAGAGAGGCTTTTCCGCCACTGACCAGCCAGCCAATGAGAACGGCCCGCTGCTGATCGGACAATTGCTGCTGAAAAGAAGGCATGCGACCCTGGCCGTTTTTCAGGACCGATCCGATCTCTTCTTTCTTCATTCGCTGCCCGACGTCAGCCAGGCCAGGAATCTCATGACGGTTGCCTTTCCGGTCTGCGCCATGGCAGGCAGCACAGTTGGTCATATACAGACCATATCCCTGGGACAGGCTCGCCATTTCCTTTTGCCGGTCCTTCATCGAGATCATTTGCAGCAGCCAGGGAGCATCGTTGACATTCTGATAGAAGACCCCCTCCGAATCGACGGCATTACCCCCCCACTCTGCGCCGCCGCTGTACCCCACCAGCACCGTACCGGCTGTCGAAGGAGTCATGAATTTGTTCTTGGGCGCCTTGGTGGTCTTATCAAAGATTTTCTGCACATATGCGTGAGCGGCGGGAGAAAGATCGGTGATATCCGAGTCAGTGATGATTTGATGAGATAAAGGCAACGGTTTCGCGGGATACTTCTGCGTAGGCGAAGGATGCTCGCCCGGCAGGCCTGCTGTGGGCACCGGACGTTCTTCCACCGGGAAAAGAGAAGTGCCGCTGTCACGGTCGAGGACATAGACGAGACCGTCCTTCGTAGCCTGCACCACCACATCTGTCAGTTTGCCGTTGTGCCGGATAGTCGTAAGATTCGGCGGACAGGGAATATCCCTGTCCCACAAATCATGATGAATGACCTGGTAATACCACTTGACTTTCCCCGTAACTGCATCTAGTGCCATAATGCAATTTGCAAAAAGGTCGTCGCCGGCACGGTCTCCGCCGTAGAAATCGGATGAAGGACTGCCGGTACCGAAATAGACGGCCCCCCGTTTTTCATCCAGCGCCAGCCCCGCCCAGTTATTAGTGCCTCCGGCCCATTGATAGGCATCCTTCGGCCAGGTATCATAGCCCGGATCTCCCGGCTGCGGGATCGAGTGAAAGATCCAGGTTAACTTGCCGGTCAGTACGTCAAAGCCGCGGATATAGCCCGGCGCTGCATCGCCGGATTCTGACACTGCCGATCCTATGATCAGCGTATTCTTGTAAATGATGCCTGGCGAAGTAGCTGTGACATAAAGATGTTGTACGCTATGGTTAATGCCCAGCCCGGTATACAGTGATACTCTCCCGCTATCGCCAAAACCGGCCGCCGGCTGGCCTGTACCCGCATCTACTGCATAAAGATCGGAACCCGCGGCATAGAAAAGCCTTCGTTGTGTACCATCGGTCCAATAAGTAGCGCCACGGCATTGGTTGAAACGATGGGCGCCACTCCTGAACGGATCGAATTTCCATAGCTCTTCGCCTGTGCCTGCCCGCAAGGCAAACAGTTGCAGCGTAGGGCTGATGCCGTAGAGGATCCCGTCGACGATGATCGGCTGACATTGGATCTCGTGCTGCTGCCTGTGTCGTTTGCCTCCCAAGGTTGCGGTATCAGCGGAATTGTAGGTCCACGCCACCTGTAAATCCTTTACGTTATCACGGTCGATCTGCCGGAGGTTAGAATACCTGTTACTGCCATCATTGCCTCCATACATCGGCCAGTCCTGTGATGCACCATGGCGATGTCCGCAACCGGCCAACAGCAGCATGGTGCCGGCAAAGAAACTGCCGGCGAAAAATGGTATACAAACTCTCATGCGTATTGAATTATTGGGTGCTGGTAGGGTTTAGCGTGTAGAATGTATAGTGAAAAGTCCAGGTAAAGGTCTCGCCCGGCGGCACGCTGATATGGATATAGGGCTCGGGGCATAATACTTTCAGCGAGCCCCAGAACACCATCTTGCCTAATGGCCTGTCGGCAGTGATCCGGACCCCCGCGCCGCTGGTATGATCTTCGAGCCTGATATCGTAATCCCCGGCGCTGTTATCATAACCGTGAAGTACCGCATACACGGACTCCCGTGCCTTGAAAGGCCTCAGTACCGCGATCGAATCGCCTGCGATAGCCGCCAGATCTCCCAGTCCCCGCGATTGTTCGGCTGTCGGGGGAAAAATAAATTTCAACACCCGGCCCGGCCCTATCGACTGACTGTCGAGGAGAAAAAAATTATGATTGAAGACATCGGTCTCTATCGTTTTCTGCCCGGTGTTTTTCAGGGTATGGACGATCACCATCTCCGGCCGCCCCCTGGTTAACGTAATCTTCTTCGTATAGTCATAGCTACACACAGTATCGGTCAGCCGATGCCGGAATTCGATACCGCTGCGGGATCTCTTTACATCCCATGTTCCCGCATCCAAAATGGGATAATATCTGAAAGGAGCGTACGCAGCCGTGTCCGGCCTCGAAATTTTTCCCACGCCGATCACGACAAAAGAACCGCCCGCGCCGGCCCTATCATAACCCAATGGCCAAAAGGATTCTACAGGGCCCATGATCGCATCGTTGATCGTCGGGTCGTATCTGGGGAACCATTGACCGAAATAGCTGTGCCCCTGATATTCGAGTTGCGGCATGACCCCGGACCAGTCAAAACGGGTACTCCGGTAATAACCCTTTTCGGCATCCGGAAGATAGATGCGCGCCGTCACGATGCCATTGCTGATATCCGCCTGCGGGAAAGATCCCACCGCGGAAGCCCCCGGGGACGCTGGCGCGCCAGCCCCCTGCGCGAATAGGGATAACCGGCACACCACCGTCAGGCAGAACAGAAAGAATTGCTTCATATAACGCGCTTTTAGGGCCGGATGATCGTGCCATCCCTTTTGCGGATAGTCCATTTACCGGCGTTATTATTGATCGGATATTTAGCAGCCAGCTTTTCGTTGATGTCTACCCCCAGGCCCGGAGCTTCGTTGACGTACATATATCCTTTCCTGAGTGTCGGGCTGCCGGGAAAGACTTCTACCAGCTGGTCCGAGAAGAAGACCGACTCCTGGATACCGAAGTTCCAGATATTGAGATCGATATGACATTGCGCCGCATGTCCGACGGGAGATACGTCCCCCGGGCCGTGCCAGCCCGACTTGACATTGAAGAATTCCCCGAGATGGGCAATCTTCATCGCGGGACTGATCCCGCCGATCTGCGAGACATGACAGCGGATATAGTCGAAATCGCGTCTCGTCATATAGTCGATGAATTCGTTCTGGTTGTTGAAGAGCTCTCCCATGGAGAAAGGGACTGTTGTCGCGGCCCGCAGCTGAGGGAAGAGGTGCATGTTCTCCGGGGTGAGGGGATCTTCGATCCAGTAGGGATCGAATTCTTCCAGCCGCTTACACATATTGATCATGTCCTGTGGCTGGACCCGCTCGTGCGTATCATGCAGCAGTTCTACCTGCTCGCCGCACGTTTTGCGCACCACCTCGAACATTTTGGGAACGGCCTTGACATAGGCGCGGGCGTCCATAAAATCATCGGTAGCCTTGCCGAAACCGGCGTCTTTGAAATCGGGTTGCTGGGCAAGGTATAACGACCCATAGCCGCCTTGTTGGATGCGCACATGCCGGAAACCCTGGTCCATGTACTTCTGCACATTGGCGGCGACTTCTTCCGGCGTTTTTCCGTCAGCATGGGCATAGCAATCGACGGCGAAGCGGGACTTGCCGCCCAGTAGCTGGTGTACGGGCATATTGGCGCGCTTGCCTTTGATGTCCCAGAGGGCCTGGTTCAATCCGCTCAACGCATTGTTCAGCACCGGGCCATTTCGCCAGTAAGAGCTGACAAAAGTAGATTGCCAGAGGTCCTCGATATTATCTACGTCCTTGCCGATGCAGAAGTCCGGCAGATAGTTGTTGATGGCCGTGACGACTACTTCTGCCCGTTGGGTAAAGGTGGCGCACCCGATGCCGTACAGTCCGGGTTCGGAAGTCTCTACTTTTACAATGACGAGATTTGCTCCCTGCGGAGCGGTCCCGATGGCTTTTACACTGCGGATGGTAACGGGCGGAAGTCCTGCGAAATAAGAAGGAGTGGATTTGTCCCGGCTCCCGGACAGGCTCAGCCCTTCGGCTGCATTATGGTTCAGGCCCCCGGCTGCATTCCGGCCATTTGCTTTGGCCAAAGTCGGGACGGCGCTGCCGAGCAGGCTTCCCGCTGAGCCGAGGCCCAGCATTTTCATCAATTGACGACGATTCAGATTGGAATTTGTCATACGCATTGCAATTGTTTTTTTATTATCATTTTCAGCGGCGATGATATTCATGCGCCGTTTTACGGCGCCAGATCATATGGCGCGCCTTTGACCGACAGCGTCCCGCCGACCACCGATCCGGCAGCCAGGGACGCAGGCAGCGGCTGCCCGCCACCCATGAAAATTGCTACCTTACCTGCCTTCTCGTTGCGATGACCCGATGCGTCTACGAGGGAGAGTGCCCTCGCGGATAATATCATTTGCACCGTCTTCTTCTCTCCGGGCATCAGATGGACCCGGGTAAATCCTGCAAGGGCATGCAGGGGCGCGCGGCCTTCGTGGTCCGTATGCCGGACATAGAGCTGCACCACTTCATCCCCTTCCCTTCCGCCGGTATTCTGCACTGTAACGGTGACGGGCACCTCTGTTCCCGTGGAGACTTCTCCCGGCAGGGACAGCTGGCTGTAGGCAAAACTAGTATAGCTCAGCCCATAGCCGAACGGATACAGCGGATCACCCTTGAAGTAGCGATAGGTCCTGCCTTCCATGCTGTAATCGGAGAAAGACGGCAGCTGATCGACAGACCGGTAAAAAGTCACGGGCAGCCGGCCGGCAGGATTGTAATCCCCAAAGAGCACGTCGGCTACCGCCGTACCGGCCGCCTCGCCGCCATACCAGGCATCGAGGATGGCAGGCAGATGTGCAGACTCCCATTCGGTACTGATCGCACTCCCGGTCATCATCACGAATATCACCGGTTTCCCCGTCGCATACAAGGCTTGCATTAATTTTGTCTGTACCGCCGGCAGAGCGATGGAAGTACGATCGCCCCCGCTAAAGCCATCTAATTGGACATCCCGCATCTCTTCCCCTTCGAGACGGGGGGAAATGCCGCCGACGAATACGATGACATCGGCATCTTTGACGCGGGCGGCAACCGCATCCACATCGGCCGATGCACCGCCCTGCACATAATCCACTCCTTTTTCATAATACACATTCGCTCCCGCAGGCAGCTTCTGACGGATACCTTCCAATACGGTGACGGTGTGATCGGGGAACCCATTGTAATTGCCCAGCACAACGGTGCTGTCGGCGGCATTGGGCCCTAGAACGGCGATCTTCCGGATATGCAGTGCATCCAGCGGGAGAAAATGATGCTCGTTCTTCAATAGCACGATCGATTCCCTGGCCATCAAACGGGCCTGGACCTGGTGCTCAGGGCTTTGTACTTCCGTCATGGGTATCTGCGCATATTCCACCAACGCAGGCGGGTCGAATATCCCCAGACGGAATCGGATCTCCAGCAGATGAAAGACGGACGTATCTATCTTCGATTCCGACATAAGCCCGCTCTGCACTGCCGCCACCAAAGAATGGTATGAACCGCCGCATTCGACATCGGTGCCGTGAATGACGGCATCGGACGCGGCCGAAGCCGCATTGGGGCTGAATTGATGTGACGGGTAGCTCTTTTCGTAAAAATCGTCGATGGCCCCGCAGTCGGAGGTGACATAGCCGCGGAATTTCCATTTATTATACAGGATGTCCGTCATCAGCAGGTCGCTGCCGCAACAGGGCTGCCCGTCGATGGCATTATACGCGCACATCACGGAAGCTACCTTTGCATCTACTACCAGCGTCCGGAAGGCGGGAAGATAGGTGTCATACAGGTCGTAATCGGACGGCCGGACGTCAAAGCTATGGCGGGTAGACTCAGGACCGCTGTGTACGGCGAAGTGCTTCGCGCAAGCCGTTATCTTGAGATAGTTCGGATCGTCGCCCTGGAAACCTTTTACCAAAGCCATCCCCATCTGTCCGGTGAGATAGGGATCTTCACCGTAGGTCTCCTGTCCCCTGCCCCACCGGGGATCGCGGAATATGTTGATATTCGGGCTCCAGAAAGTAAGTCCTTCGTAGATATCACGCTTGCCTTCCCGCTCGTACTGGTGATGGATGGCCCTGGCCTCTGTCGATATCATCGCGGCCATCCGTTGCAGGTTGGGTTGGTCGAAAGTAGCTGCATTGCCGATGGCCTGGGGGAAGACGGTAGCGTGTTTGCCGGTACGCGCTACGCCATGCAACCCTTCATTCCACCAATTATAGGCAGGGACGCCTAACCGGTCGATGGCCGGTGAACCGTTCATCATCTGCGAGACCTTCTCTTCAAGGGTCATCCTCCTCAGCAGGTCCCTGACCCTTACCTCCAGAGGCAGTTGCGGGTTAAGGTATGCGCTATCCTGCGCGTCGGCAAGCAGCGCGCCCGATGCAATAGTCAAGGCTAATAAAAAGGCAATGGTCTTTGTGTATCTCATCTTATTTTAATTAGTCAATGGTGGCGGCGGACTCTCGCGGAAAGGTACCTGCTGTCTCAGCATTTTCGCGGCATATCCGGCTAGCTGCAGGTAATAGTCCGAAGGAATTCCGGGATCGAAAGTTACGAAACTACTCTTTCCCTCCGGCGGACGCAGCGAGGCCTTGAAAATGGCGGTACCTTCATCGATCTCATCGAACATGGCGACATACAGCATCCGGGCGCCTGCCTGCAGATCCCCGGCGATCTGCTGCCAAAAAAAGCGGCCGCTGTCACGGGGTATCTGGTTCTGCGGAAAAGAAGGATACATGTTGTGCCAGCTGAAACCCGGGAAAACTACCGGCACATAGTCTTCATGGTGGGCGGCGCACCAGGCGATATCCGCCCGGCTGAACAGATCCATCCATCTCGGGTCCTTGTCCGCATCGCTGCCCTGTTCACGCCAGTAAGTAGGCACGCCCAGCAGAATCGAACAGCCTCCGTATACAGCATCGTGCTGCAGGAAATCCAATATCCGCTGCACACTGCGAGCCGTGTAGGCGCGGTGATCGCCAAAGCCGGCTCCCCATATGGCGACCAATGGCCGGCCATGGTGATAAAGATAGGTCTGATCGTCGCCGCCCGACGTCAGCCGCAGGCTGTCTACGAGGTACTTCCAGTCGTTGATCACTACATCGACGTCGACGCTGTCTTTCATTCCTGAAAGATCGTACATTATTGCAATCGCGCGGCCATATTTCCGCGAGGCATCCAGCGCATGCCGCAGTACCACGTTGGTATGGTGGCGGCTCGGGTCGGATTTGACGCTGTTGACAAAGCGCTGGACGAAAACCCCGTCGATACCGTACTGCTGCATCCACCTGAAGTGCAGATCGGTCGTCGAGGAATCATAGGAGCTGAACAGGTAAGCGGTGCTGCCGTCCGCATGGGTAAAAGGCGTAGGATAGGTCCTGGCATATTCGGACACATCCGGCCAGAGGTCGAACTTGCAGTTGCCGGGTTCGAAGGGACCGGCAGCATGATAATGGTTCCAGCCCCGGCCGGCGCCATCCCCCGGCGCGTTGAACCACCCCTGGTATCCCGCCATGAGCAGCCCCTCATAGGACGGGAAGCGGGATCGGGCGCTGTGGCGCGGCCCACCGCCCATCGCGGCCGCCCCAGACGCAGTCACCCTCGTCGCGGCCGCCGCAACCCCGCACGCCCCGTTCTTTCCGCAGTCCGGCTGATAGTCATGGCTTGCTGCCCAGAAGGCGTCGAACTTCTGGCCCGGGTCCTTCCGCGTCAGGGCATAACGGACATCATCAGCTGCAATTCCGGTATAGCCCAGCATGGCCGCCTCTACAGGGTCCTGTGACCAGCAACCCTTCTGCGGACATTTGCGGATGTCGAAACTGTGACGCGCCGTTTCCAGATCGGGTTTCCCCAGGCCGTACAGACGGAAAGGATAAATGGCATAGAGCTCCGGATTCTCTTCGTTGTGGGACTTGGCCGTTTGCGGCCCGGTGTAGGGCAGAAGACGGGCCGCCCCCTCAGCGGAATCGACCGGCAACGGCGGCACAATGGACAGCAACCGGCGCCATTTTTCTTTCAAGGCACCCGGCGCCAGTGCGGCCGGCAACGTCAGCATCCGGCTGAGGACGGCTTGCAGTCCCGCAAGATCGGGCGCAGGATCATGCACCTTCCAGAACATCTCGATGGAATTGTCAGGGTCGAGCAGGAGATGGCCGGCACTGTCCCGCGGAAAATGCCTGTCGAAAAATTCGAGGCCCGCAGACGCTATGGGCAGTAGGTATGACCGGGCAAAATCAGCATCCCCGGTATAATCGTAATAGTCGAGCATCATCATGCTCAACTCAAGGACAGGCGTAAAATAATGATGGGTATAGAGGGCCTGCTCACCGGGTCCCATGAAAGGCAGGCCTCCCCAGAATGGCGAGGTTTCCTGGAAATACGCGCCATCATGGCCATAATATTTCTGCACGAGAGCAGAATTACCGGGCAACATCTGCCGGTACATCCTGAACAATGGTAACATCAGATCGAAGTCGCCGGCCATCAGGCAGGGCCAGTACATGGGCCGGGTATTCTGAAACCAGTATTGTCCTCCCCAGGCACGGAAGTCGGCATTCATAGGATGGTCATGCCCATTAACCTTCCATCCGGGATTGTCTACGACGAAAATCGAACCGTTGAACTTGATGGGGTAGGCTCCCCGCCCCGAGCAGGCAGTGACGAACCGCTTCGCCGAAGGAACCGCCGACGTCAGCGTAGTATCGTCCTCGCGGAGCAGCCCGCTGCCTTCGAGGGTTGCGCCAAACGTAATATTGGCCAGATGCGGGTCGGCAAGACGATCATCCCCCGGCCCGGGATTGCGATGGTACCAGGTCAGCGAGGCGCGACCGGAAGCTGCCGGAACGATGGTATCGCCCCGGTCAAGACGCCAGTCGTGTAACGTTATGCGCACATCGGTCTGCTGTCCACCGATCTCTACGTGTATGACGGGACGATTGGCATCCACCCATACCCGATAGTTAACCTCGGATGCGCCTGCACCTTCGGAAATGATGAGCTCACCCTTACCGGGATGCAGGGTCTGCCGGAAGGGGCCGCCTGAAGCCAGTGGATTCGGACTGAGTTTCACCCGCACAAGACCCAGTTTCATCAAGTCCCCACCCTGCTGCATCCATGGATCCGCTGCCGGGTTCTTTTCACCTCCCCAGGCATCCGTTTTGGAAATATAGAACAGAAGGTCTCCGCCGGGGTCGACCCAGACATTCAATCCGATATCGCCATTGCCGAGCGGCATCGACGCCGAAGAACCGGGGCCGGGCTCATCCCAGGAGACACCATAGGCATCGGCCCGGGCTGATGCGGACTGCGCGTCCGCCCTTGCGGCAACCGGCATGAACTTCCAGGAAGCATTGAGGCAGGTATCGTCGCGAAAAGGTCGCTCAACCGTCGCAGTAGCACGTTCGGAAGGGGCGAAGTCAGCCTCGAAGCGTATTCCTCCCTGGCCACACGCCGGCCGGATGACGAAGAAGAGGCAGGCAAGTAGCAGGAATACGTTCTTCATTTTGGGAATTGTTGCGATCGATAGAGATGCAATTAAGGGTCCGGACCTTAACAAGAGGATTAATTAATGACTAATTCGGAATTTAACTTGCTAATTTCCTCATTCTTCCCTTTTTCTTTAATTTCCTATCTTAGCTGTAAATGCCCCGACCCATGCGAAGAGGACTGTTGTTCGTGGTTAGCCTAATCCTGATGTATTCCCTGGCCGCCCAATCTATCGATCAGAAAGCCTCCGATGCATGGCTGATCTCCCGGATGGTGGAAAAATTCCATGTACAACCCCGGCCGCTGGATAAAGACATGTCTGCAGCCATTTTCGACCGGATGCTGGACGACCTCGATGGACAACGCCTTATTTTTACCGCGGCCGATATCAGGCAGCTTGGCGCCTGGCGCCTGACGCTGGATGACGAGATCCTGAACAAACGCACCGGTTTTCTGACCTTGCTGGCCGGCCTGTACCGCCAACGGTTGATGCAGACTGATTCGATAGTCGACATTATCGCGGCCAAACCTTTCAATTTTTCTCTCCACGAGTCGCTGACGGTAACGGAGGACACTTCCTCGCCTGCCAGTGAGCAAGCCGTGCGGACCAAAATATATAAGTTACTGAAATATTCCGTCGGCCATACCATTGCGGGTGACCTGCTGCAAAATAGTGCGCTGACCTCCAAATCCAGGGACAGCCTGGAGATCCTGCTGAGAAAAAAGACAACGGCCCGGCTGAAGCGGACGATACGCCGGGTACTCCAAAGCCCGATGGGCATCGACAACGTCGTAGGCGCCATGTATTGCGAGACGCTGGCCTCCAGTTACGATCCGCATACCGACTACTTTCCGCCCGACGAAAAAGCGGCCTTCGAATCGGAACTCGGTAATAAGCCTTTGTCATTTGGTCTGACCCTGACAGAAGATGAGAACGGCAATGCGGTGATCGGCCGGCTGCAGGCGGGAGGCCCCGCCTTTCAAAGCGGAAATCTCCATGCCGGCGACAAAATCCTGGCTGTCCGCTGGGACGATAAGGAGGTCATCGACGTTTCCGAAGCGTCCCTGGAGGAAACCCAACGGATACTGGCTGCCGAAGGGGGCACCCGCCTGACGCTAACCGTTAAAAAATCGGACGGCACTACCCGCGATGTCAGTCTGCAAAAGCAAAAGCTGGCCATCAGTGAAGACGATGAGGATAAGGTAAAAGGGTTTATCCTCAAGGGAGCGCAAACGGTAGGGTATATTTCCTTGCCGGCTTTTTATTCGGACTGGGAAGACAGCAGAGGGATCAACGGCTGCGCCAACGACGTCGCCAAAGAGATCCTCAAATTGAAAAAGGAGAATATCAACGGATTGATCCTCGACCTGAGATACAACGGCGGAGGGTCCATGCAGGAAGCCGTCGAGCTGTCAGGGATTTTCATCGATGCCGGCCCTGTCGCCCAGATCAAAACCCGGGAGGCCAAAGTCATAACCCTTAAAGACGTCAACAGGGGAACCGTCTATGATGGTCCGCTGTTGCTCTTGGTCAATGGCAGCAGCGCTTCCGCCTCGGAAATGCTGGCCGGCACCCTGCAGGATTATCATCGGGCCCTGATCGTCGGTTCGCCGACCTATGGCAAAGCCACCGCACAGGTAGTCCTGCCGATGGATACGACCATCGATCTGAATACTTACACCGGTCAGGCGCAGGCATCCAGCTATATCAAGATGACAATCTCCAAATTATACCGGATCACCGGCAATACCGCCCAGCGTACCGGCGTACAACCCGACGTCACGCTGCCCGACCCGCCTGATGCCATGGCCCAGCGGGAGGCAGATGAAAAATTCGCCCTGCCGGCCACGACCATACCAGCCAATAAATACTATCAGCCGCTGGCGCCGCTGCCCGTCGCTGTCGTGCAGGCTGTCGCCAGGAAAGCCATGGATTCCTCTTCTTTCTTCAGGGAAGCCGGCCGGCATCCGCTGCCGGCCAAAAAACCGGCACAGGATCTCTCCCTCTACCTCGACGATATCATGGCGGAAAGAAAAAAAGAAGAGGACGCGAGAGTGAGAGGGCGCACGAGGGTGCGACCGATATCTGAAGCGCCAGCTACGAGCGATGGCCCTGCAGGAGCCAGCGAAACTAGAAGCGATAGCACCGATATGACTACTCCTGCCTTTAGCATCGCTAACCCGGCCTATGAAAATCAGCGGTTGCAGACCGATCCCGAATGGAAGGAAATGAATGAGGAAAGGAAAAATGACGTGCTGCATGACCCATATATAACAGTCGCCTGGCAGTTGATTGCCCCGCTCATGAAATAATTTTTATATTTACTCCTAACCTAAAAGACAATTATGAATCGTTCTTTACCTTACTCCCTCGCACTGGCAGCAACACTGTTACTTTCCCTTTCACTCGCCGCACAGAACATGGACAACCCCGGTGATTATATGACTGCCATCACCAAAGCCCGCGGCGAAATGGATGTCAAGTACATGCAGTACATAAGCGCCGCCGCCCACGGCCGCCGGGCGAGGAAGGTGGAAAAGCTCCGGCAGGAAGTGCTGGACAATATCACCGACAGTCGTTATAAGACTATCGCTCTTCCCATCTACAAGGGCGACAATTCCCTACGCCAGAGCAGCATCAATTATATCCAGCTATGCTACAACGTCTTTAACGAAGATTATAAAAAGATTGTCAATATCGAAGAGCTGGCAGAACAATCCGTCGACGAAATGCAGGCGTACATGTTACTGCAGGAAAAGATCTCCGAACGACTCCACGACGGGTATGACAGCCTGGACAAGGCCGGAAGGGATTTTGCCGCCAAATACAATGTCACGCTGACATCCGAGCAAAGTCCGCTGGGATCGAAACTGGAAGTGGCGGGGAAACTGAATGGCTATTCCAATTCGGTCTACCTTATTTTCTTCAAGTGCAATTGGGAGGACAACCAGATGGTCAAGGCCATGAACGACAAAAAAGTCAACGATGCGGAACAGGCGCGCAGCGCATTGCTGAGCTATGCCAACGATGGTCTGAAGGGCCTGGATACCCTCAAGCCTTTCGAAGGTGACCCTTCCCTGATTGGCGCTTGTAAACATGCGCTGCTGTTTTATCAGCAGGCGGCCGATAAAGATGTACCCAAATTGACCGATTTTTTCGTCCGGGAAGAAGAGTTCAACAAATTAATGAAGGCGTTCGAGGCAAAAGATCCTTCCAGCAGGACGCAGCCAGATGTGGATACCTATAACAAGGCGGTCAAGGACATGAACAGTTCGATCAATGCTTTCAACCAGACCAACAACAAAGTGAATAACGGGCGAACCCAGGCGGTCAACGAGTGGACCAGTGCAGAGAAAGACTTCGCCAATCAGCACATGCCGCATTATAAATAGGGTCAATGCTGCAAGGCCGGCGTGGCCTGTTCATTTGTATGGCGGTAACGGAACACGATCGGGAAAACAATTCCCAGCACAAGGCTGTACCCGGCAAAGGCAAACCAGATGCTATGCCAGTCCTTCACTTGGCCGACCGTAAAATCATCCACTACCCGGCCGCTGACATACGTGCCGAGCAAGGCTCCTATTCCATTGGTCATTAACATGAAAAGTCCCTGCGCACTGGCCCTGATCTTCATCTCCGCCTCCCTTTCCACAAACAGAGAGCCCGAGATATTGAAGAAGTCGAAAGCCATCCCGTAAATGATCATTGAAAGGATCAGCAACGGCAAACCGCTGCCGGGATTGCCGACCCCAAACAGGCCAAAACGGAACACCCACGCAAAGATGCTGATCAGAATGACCCGCTTGATGCCAAACCGGCGCAGAAAAAAGGGAATCGTCAAAATAAACAGCGTTTCCGAGATCTGGGAAATGGAGAGCAAAAGATTCGAATGCCGGACGCCGAATGAATCGGCATACCGGGGATCTTTCGAGAAATCGCTCAGGAACCCGCTTCCGAACGCGTTCGTGATCTGCAGGTCGGCGCCCAGCAACATGGAGAACAGGAAAAAGATCAGCATCTTCCGCTTCCTGAATAAAACAAACGCATCCAGCCCCAGAGAGGAAAAAAGGGTCGGCTTCGGCCCTGTCCGCACGGGAAAACAAGCCGGCATAGTAAAGCAATAGGCCCCCATCAGGAAACCCGCCGCAGCACTTATATAAAGCTGAAAGGCGCTTTCCTTGAAACCCGTCAGATCCACTATCCACATGGCGCAGACAAAACCGACCGTCCCCCAAACCCGGATCGGAGGAAAATCCGTAACGATGTTGAACCCCCTTTTTTCAAGAATGATATAGGATACCGTATTGTTGAGCGCAATCGTAGGCATGAAAAAGAAAGAATTGAGCAGCATGGCGATATAGAACGTACTGTAATCCGTCAGCGTGGATGCCCAGATCAACGCCAGCGCGCCGATCACATGACAAAGACCTAACACTCTTTCCGCATTCAGCCACCGGTCTGCGACAATGCCGAACAAGGCAGGCGTGAAGATGGACGCAACCCCCATCGTGCCAAAAATACTTCCGACCTGTACCCCGCTAAAATGGAGCTTGTTGAACATATAGGCGCCCAACGATATCAGCCAGGACCCCCAAACGAAGAATTCCAGGAAATTCATCAGTACCAGCCGGAATTTAATATTCACTTGCTACTTTTTTGCTTGTAATTCGACCTTCTTCACGACCGGGGCCGCCCCGTTTTTGCCCAAACAGGGAAGATAAAGAAATTATAGTTAGCGCACAATCAGTAATTTTGTCAGATAAAATTCGGAATATGAACACGATGACAACGGGTGTCGACACTCTTTTAGCCATGGCGGACAGGGATTTGCAATCAATCGGAGAAAAGATCCTCTCACAGGTAAGGATCACCCCCGAAGAAGGAATTTTGTTGTTCGAAAAGGGCAGCCTTCCCTTTTTGGGCGCCCTGGCTAATCATGTCCGGGAAAGGCGGCACGGCCATAAGACCTATTTCAACCGTAATTTCCATATCGAGCCCACCAATGTCTGCGTATTCACCTGCCAGTTCTGTTCATACTCCCGGCTGTATGCCCATCGGGACGAAGGTTGGGAACTGAGCCAGCAGCAGATGCTGGACATCGTGAATAGCTATGACGGCAAGCCGGTGACGGAGGTCCATATCGTTGGCGGCGTTCATCCCAAAATGAACCTCGAATTCTTTATAGAGCTGCTGCAAAAGATCAAGGCCCACCGACCCGAACTGCACATCAAGGGATTTACGGCCGTAGAACTGGACTATATGTTTCGAAAAGCCAAACTCAGCGCGGAAGAAGGGATGAAACGGCTGCATGCTGCCGGGCTGGATTCCATGCCGGGAGGGGGCGCGGAGATCTTCCACCCTGACGTACGCAATGTCATCTGCGCCGATAAGGTCGATGCGGATGGCTGGCTAAAGATCCATGAAGCCGCCCACCGCGAAGGCATGCATACCAATGCGACCATGCTGTATGGTCATATCGAGACCTATGCACACCGTATCGATCACATGGAACGTCTCCGCCAGCTGCAGGACAGGACGGGAGGCTTCAACACGTTCATCCCGCTGAAATTCCGCAATAAGGACAATGATATGAGCCACGTGACGGAATCCTCGATCGTAGAGGATATGAAGCTCTATGCGGTAGCCCGGCTGTACATGGACAATTTTCCGCACCTGAAGGCTTACTGGCCGATGCTCGGCCGGCAAAATGCTCAGCTGACCCTATCCTTCGGCGTCAATGACCTGGACGGCACCATCGACGATACAACGAAGATCTATTCCATGGCCGGCAGCGAAGAACAGACACCCAGCCTTTCCACAGCGCAACTGGTAACCCTGATCCGTCAGGTGGGGAGAGAGCCCGTAGAGCGCGATACCCTGTACAACGAAGTCCACAATTACAAGGACGTCGATCTGAATACCATCGGGGCTGACGCGTCGTTAAATTAACATGGTGAAAGCTGTATTACCCATAGCATTGTTTTTACTGACGTTGGTTAGCAGTGAGGTATCCGGGCAGGTAATGGTCAACGGAACGGTATACGATCGCTCGCGCTACTTCGCCATGCCTGGCGTCAGCGTCATGGGGACATCGGGCCAGGGCACTATGACGGATTCTACCGGTCAATACCATATCCGCGTCCATCCGAAAGACTCCATCTATTTTTCCTACCTGGGCAAGGCAACCGTCAAATTTCCGGTGAAGAGCATTGACCCCGGTTTTCCCATGGACATTAGCCTGGCCGTCACGGTAGACAGCCTGCCGCTGGTAGTGGTTCGGCCCAGAGCGTATCGCTACGACTCATTGGAGAACCGCGACGAATATCGCAAAGTATTCGATTATGAACAGCAAAGCGCAGTAGGCCCTTCCGACAACGGTTTGGGCGTCGGCGTGAACCTGGACATGCTGTTCGGCGCCCGGCGCAACCGCCAGATGCTAAGCCTCCAGCGACGGCTGATCGAAGAAGAACAGGATAAATATGTCGATTACAGGTTCAACCGCGTCCTCGTCCGGAAGATTACCGGCCTGCAAGGTACCGCCCTCGATAGCTTCATGCGCCTGTACCGCCCCAGCTACGATTTTATCAGGAACTGTGAGAACGATTACGAGTTCTACAAGTATATCAAAGACTGCGGGATATATTTCGCGCAGATCTGGAAACAGGATAATCCATAAGGACAGCACGATATGCCAGGTATCGTGCTGCCGGCCATCGCCTTCGGCCTTGCCGCCCAGTCCTCCCCGTTACTCGCCGTTTAACGTATACGTTCCGCCGGGCCTGGTCTCCAGGTCATATAGCCGGGTCTCTTTCAACAGCGGCATGTCCAGATGGGCCTTCGGTGAAATCAACGGTTCCGGCGTCGTTTCCGTCCTGTAGAAAGGATTGGGATTCGGCCCGGTAGCCTCCCGGAGCATTTTACCGTCAAGGGTAGCTCCCGTCGCCAGGGTCATGGCATTGGGGACCCGGATCCGGCAATTCCCTCCCAAAAAGCTCCTGATCGTCACCGCCACCAGGCGGCCCTCTTTCCATTGCATGTCCTCGATCTCGAAACCTCCCCTGGCCCGCAGGCCGCTGACACTGCCCGTTGACCAGGCATCCGGGAGGGCAGGCAGCATTTGTATCGCTCCATCCTGGCTTTGCAGCAGCATCTCCACTATCCCCGACGTACAACCGAAATTTCCGTCGATCTGAAAGGGAGGATGGGCGTCGAAAAGGTTCGGATACGTTCCCCCGCCGCTATTGGCCTCTCCCTTGTTAAGCCCGGATAGGCGTAAGGGCAAACGTCTGTTCATCCATCAGGAAATCATAGCGATCAAAGCCTTCATGCCAGGCAGTCTTCTCACCCGTGAAAGCCACTGCGGTATCCTGCGCGGTGATCCGCAAAACGCCTGTCATCAATAGCAGAACGGTTAACTTGAATAGTGATTGGGCCCGGGCAACATAAAAAGTAAAGAAGATAAGAACAGGCAATAATAACCCTACGGCTTTTTTCATCATATGACACAGATGAGGAAATGAAAACAATCGTCTATCTCACCTGTCCCGCCCGTCAGCGTCAGAACGCTCCATGCATTTCAGTGTCCGACACCGCATGCCCGCCGAACGGGAAGATCACCTTGAAGCCGATATTCCTTCCCATATTGTAAATGCCTTCGCTTTGTTTGGTCACTATGGCAGCAGTAGAGCCGAAATTCGTAGGATTCTCCACGCCGTTATACGCCCAGAAATACTGAGGCCGGGACGTATGATCGACATAAGCAATATTCGTCAGGTTGGTACAGTTGATGAACAGCGAACAGATCACCCTCTTGGTCCTGGGGTTGACAAAACTGGTCCCTATCCCTGCGTTGAACAAAGTATAGGAGAAAGAAGGCAATTCGTTATACAAGGCGCTGTAAATCTCATTCTGTGGCCAGTAATGGGCCAGTCCAAACTGAAAATAAGCCGATTGAAGCACCGAAGAGCCTTTATCCGTCAGTTTCAGCCGAAGGTCCGACGTCAGCCGCGGAGCAGGCGTAAAGGGCACATGCTGCGTCGAATCGGTTTGTCCGGGCAGTAAAGAATAGATATAGGTAAACCCATTGTCCCATTCGAACCATTTGACGGACTCGGGATGTACCTTCAGAAAGGCCGTAGCCCCTGCGATGATAGCCTTGTTGGAGGTGTATTTATAGACGGGAGCTCCCAACTGGATCGAATCGCCGCCGCTGGCGTTCTCGATCCGGTCCGCAAAAATGAAATGGTTGATATAGTTGTAAAATCCATCGACCTCGAAAGCGACGTCCTTGCCGTTCTTGCCCACCGCTGCATCTACTTCATAGCCTTCTTCCGCCTTCAGGTTAGGGTCACCCAGCTTGAACATATTGGCCGGGTCCAGTTCATTGCTGGTCAATTCATTGATGGCCGGCGCCCGGTAACTCTTAGCCACATTGGCCTTTATGTAGAAATGCTCCGGCAGTTGGTAGGATGCACCCAAACTTCCTGAATACCCGGTGTACGTATTGTTGAAGGTCGGGAATTGCTGGTAGGCGCCGGGGGTTCCCGCCGGAACCTGCTGCTGATCCGGCATATCGTAGTTGGCCAGGTACATCGGTTGTCCCTTGATCGTCCGCAGATCATAGCGCAGGCCGCCGCTGAGCGTCAGATTGCGGAAATCTTTTTCTACAATGCCATAAGCGCCCGCATCGAAAAGATGATAATTAGGTATCTCGTAGTCACCGACATACGGGACCGGAGGCTCAGGATAGTTGTTCTCGAATTCATAGACGCCATTGATACCTGTCGTTATCTTGAGGCCCAGATTACCGCCCTCGACCTGGTATTTGAAGGAGTACGGAATATCATGCACGACCATATTTTCCTGCCCGACATTTCCGGTGTCTATCTCATGACGTATGCTTTGGGTATACCCGATATCCGCCCCGATCTTTCCGCGGCCGACATTGAAACTGTTCTGCCACCAGGCTTCATCATGGTCCAGCACCTGATAGCCGGATATGTCGGGCTTATAAGACAAAAAATTGGACAGGGTCGGATAGATCTTGCCGCTTCCGGGCACGTACTGCCCATTGACATATTGTGCCCCTAAGGGTACGTCGAATTCAAATCGTCCCGATGCGCTGTCGCGATTGCCGTCGGGAATTTCCAGCTGCCGGTGAAGATGACTGACCGAAAAGCGGCTGTAACCCCAATCCCTGTCTACTTCGATCACGCCTCTCACGTTGCCTCCGACATATGCGGTCCCCCATACATATCCGTCCTTAGGATCCCAATACGAATGGGCTGCCTCATAACTGCCCCTTACATCCCATTTGATCCCGTGATTGTTGCCGGCCAGATCAAGCGAATTCCCTATCAGCCCGTTATTCGTCTGAAACTCCGATTGATAACTGCCCTGTATCGTTCCGGGTGTTTCGGGCAGGGGTTCCGATTTGAAGGCTACCACTCCGGCAACGGCATTGGCGCCGTATTGCAGCGAGGCCGGCCCCCTGATGATCTCTGCATTATATACGGCATAGGGATCGATAAGAATACCATGCTCATCCCCCCATTGGAAATCTTCTTGTCTTTCTCCATCCATCAATGTCAGCACCCGGTTATAGCCCAGGCCATTGATCTCAGGTTTGGACACGCCCGGCCCCGTCGTCACGGCCGCAACACCCGGCTGCGTGGCAATGGCATCGACCACATTCGTGGAAGCCTGCTGAAGGAACATGGCATGTGAAACGACTGACACCGGAACCGGAGCACGCCGCAGACTCGTTGCGTTGCCCAGCGATGTAATGACGGCATCTTTCAGGGTTTCCGAAACGACCGCCGTGGTAAAATTCAGCGTGACATTCCCATCCGCGGTGACGAGACTGTCTACGGGTCCATAACCTACCATTTCCAGCCCCACATGATAGGTGCCTTTGGCCACGCGGGCTATCTTATAATTTCCCTTACTATCGGTGATCGCACCCGCTTTCAGCTGGGAAATGTACACCGAAGCCCCCACTAACGGTTTATGAGTGGTAGAATCGGAGACATTGCCGCTGATAGACTGAGCCCTTAGACAAATACCCGACATCATTATTAACACTAAAAAGCAAATCTTTTGCATTATTCGTTTTTACAACCTTTGAAATAACAATGACCCCGCGTCATCGTGAAGAAATGGCAATGCAAGCAATAGGAAGAATAGGAGAATGGAGATTCAAACCGTTGCAGGAGGCGCCCGGCCGGATGTAGTGATATAAAAGTGCGGGAGGTAAGCATGAAGACAGGTAGCACGATATACATCAACCTGCCATATAGGAGTCGGATCGATGGCTACGGCTGCAACATCCGCATCTTTCGCCAATTGAAAATCGCATATCGCGCAATGATTCGCATGCACGATATGTTGTCCCTGGTTGTCGGGCGAATTCGGAGAGAGCGCATGGGCATGAACGGTATGGAAGGAATACACCGGGGAATACGATCCCGGATGGGTATGAAAGAGCTTAATAGCATTAATGTACAACATTAACGCCATCAACATGAGCGCCGTCATTTTCCTGAATAATAGGTGCCAGTGCAACTTCACCCAGTAAAGATAGTCCTTTTTTGAAAATTGCAACGCTGTTGAATCCGGTTTCAGCGCTGAAGGGTTCAGATAAATAAATTTATATATTCTTTATGTATATAATATGTTAATTAATGTTGCCACAATATCCGGCCATATTCCAGCGGGACCGAGATATCCCCGTTGCGCGGGATGATCCGGGCAGTGAAGTCTCCGGCCGGCCGGGTCGCAGGCGCTTCCCCATGATACCAGGTCCATCCTGCCTCCTTGCCTTCCACAGGGCCGGCTGCCTTCATCTCCGTCCTGAATACCTCACCATCCTTCAACGCACCGGCAAACAGCTGAACCGCAACGGACTGTGTATCAACGCCACCCAGGAAAACCTGCAAATCGAAGATGTGATGGTCACTCGTCCTCACCGAAGAGTCCCCGAAACGCAAGCTGGGCCAATGCTGATCGGCCTCCTGTTTCCACTGCACGATCTTCTTGCCCAAAGCGCTGTGGTCCGCAGCCCGGTCAAAATAAGTAGCCGCCGCCGGCAGGTAATATTTTTCCGTATACTCCCGCACGGTGCGGTTTGAAGAGAAGAAGGGCGTGAGCGTCGCCATGCTGTTCCGTATCCTTTTGATCCATGACTCGGGAATACTATGGCCGTTACGATGGTAAAATTCCGGGATTACCTGCTGTTCCAGCAGTCCGAATAAAGCTTCCGCCTCGCGCCTGTCCAGGTCGGGATCGTTATAGTGCTCCAGCCCGTCCCCCAGGGCCCAGCCTACTTCGGGAGTATAGGCTTCCACCCACCAACCATCCAGTTCGGAGAGGTTGACTCCGCCATTGACCAGCACTTTCATGCCACTGGTGCCGCTGGCCTCCCATGGACGCTGGGGTGTGTTGAGCCAAACGTCCATACCGCCTACCAGGTGCGAAGCCATCAGCATATCGTAATCGCAAAGGAAGATCACGTGCTGGTCGAGCCCGGTCCGCCGGATGAACTGTATCCATCGTTTGATAAGGTCCTTGCCTTCCTGGTCGGCAGGCGGGGCCTTGCCGGCAATAACGAGCTGCACCGGCTGGTGGTAATTGGTCAGCAGCCGGTGCAGTCTGTCCGGGTCCCTCAGCAGCAGATCGGGGCGTTTGTAAGCGACGAAACGGCGCGCAAAACCGATGGTCAGGACGTTGGGATCGAAGAGCTGCCGGGTCTTGTCGATCGTTTCTTTCGAAGCGCCATAGCTGGTCAGCAGCTCTGCAGAGCTCTGCCGGATATAATCAATCAGGGCCGCACGGGCCGTATTGCGCATGGCCCATATCTTTTCATCGGATAAAGACCTGATGCCCTCTTCAAACGCTTCCGTCGTCCCTTTCCACCGCTCTTTACCGGTAGCCTCCGCCCACAACTGGTCGGCAGCTTTGGATTCCCAGGTCGGCACGTGCACACCATTGGTGACGTGTGCCACCGGAACTTCTTCCGTCGGCCAGCGGTTGAACAGAGGTTCAAAAAGATGGCGGCTAACCCGGCCATGCAGCTTGCTGACGCCATTGATGCCCCTGCTGCCATGCACGGCCAGCCAGGCCATGTTGAACCCTTCATAAGGATTATTCGGGTCCTGACGCCCCAACGCCAGCAGATCATTCATGGAAATACCCAGCTTTGTCTCCGCATATTCAGTCAGGTACTTGCTGACGAGAGATGGGTCGAAATGATCGAAGCCCGCCGCTACCGCGGTATGCGTAGTGAAGAGGTTACCCGCCCGGGTGACGGCCATCGCCGTTCCAAAATTCTCGCCGGTCCGGCGCATATAGCTGGCAGCCCGCTCCAGCACGGCAAAGGCAGCATGCCCTTCGTTCAGGTGACAGACCTCTGGGGAAATACCCAGCTGTTCCAGCAGTCTCCACCCGCCGATACCCAGCAAGATCTCCTGCCTGATCCGCATTTCCTGGTCGCCTCCATAGACTTCCCCCGTGATCTCCCGATGCTGGGACAGGTTGGCAGCATCGTTGCTGTCGAGCAGGTATAGCTTCGCCCTGCCCGCCTGAACCTGCCAGGCCCGCAGCCACAGCGGCTCTCCCCGCAGCGTGATCTCCACGCGCACCCATTCGCCATTGGGACCCCGGAGGGGAGTGACCGGCAATTGACCCGGATCGTTGAAGGGATTGAAAGCCTGCTGTTCTCCGGATTCATCGATATACTGACGAAAATAGCCCCGTTGATATAACAGCCCTATGCCGATCACGGGGACGCCCAGATCACTCGCTGATTTCAGCTGATCTCCGGCAACGTTCCCCAATCCTCCCACATAGATCGGGAGGGCCTCTCCCAGCATGAACTCCATGCTGAAATACGCTACGGTTTCGAGGGCAGTATCCGGATAATTCGTTTTAAACCAGGACGGCCGTGAATCGTCTTCCTGCCGCTCGCGGATAATGGAGTCCAATTGAGCCTTGAAGGACGGCGATGCGAGCAGCTGCCGCACCTGCTGGTCAGAGACGCTTTGAATGACCAGCCAGGGATTATGCGTCTCGTTCCACAAGGCGGGGTCCAACTGACTCCATAATTCATCGGCCGCATGGTTCCAGGACCAGCGCATATCCAGCGCCAGGCTCATCAGTGAATCAAAACCTTCTGTTTCCGCCGTTTGAAGACTGCTGATAGGATTGCCGTAATGTTGTGCCAGATTGCTCATAGCTTATAATTTTTATTGATTATTTCCAATCGCTTGATTCCCCTTATGCTGCCCGATCGCTCATCGCCGCCCTATTTCCCGATCGCCTTGTCGACGATAGACTGCGCATCGCTGAGAATGCGCTGCAGGTGGTCCTGTCCGTTGAAGCTCTCCGCATAGATCTTGTAGATATTTTCCGTCCCCGAAGGCCGGGCCGCAAACCAGCCATTTTCCGTAGACACTTTCAACCCGCCAATGGCTGCCCCATTACCGGGAGCATTAGTCAGCATCGACTTGATCGGCTCACCAGCCAATTCTTTCTGCTGTATTTGCTGCGGGCTAAGCTGCGACAAGATCTTCTTCTGTTCCGCACTCGCGGGAGCGTCGATACGGTCGTAGACGGGCGCCCCCAACTCCGCCGTCAACCCCTCGTAGATCTCGCCCGGGTCTCGCCCTGTCCTGGCCATGATCTCTGCCGATAGCAAAGCAGGAATGAATCCGTCTTTATCCGTCGTCCAGACCTTTCCGCTATGGCGCAAAAAGGTTGCCCCGGCGCTTTCCTCGCCGACAAAACCGAGACTGCCGTCCACCAGGCCGGCCACAAACCATTTAAACCCTACCGGCACTTCATGCAGCCGCCGCCCCAACCTCGCTGTCACCCGGTCAATCAACATGCTGCTGACGACCGTCTTTCCTACCGCCGCTTTTTCACTCCAACCGGGCCGGTTCCGGAACAGGTAATCGATACACACGCACAGGTAATGGTTCGGCGGCAACAGGCCCGCATGTTTGGTGACGATGCCATGCCGGTCATGGTCCGTGTCACAGGCGAAAGAGATATCGAACTGGTCCCTTCGGTCAATCAGGCTCTTCATGGCGTAAGGGGAAGAAGGGTCCATCCTGATCTTGCCGTCGTGGTCCATGGTCATAAACCGAAAAGTAGGATCGACCTGTGTATTGACAACGGTGATATTCAGCTTGTATTTGTCCGCCAGCGGCTGCCAGTAATGGACACCGGCCCCACCCAGTGGATCGACCGCCAGGCGGGCGGTTCCGCCCCTGATCACATCCATATCCAGCACATCACCGAGATCACTGATATAGTTATTCAGATAGTCATGCCGGTGAGTAGTGCCGGCTTTCAGCGCCCTTTCGAAAGGGATCCGTTTGATACCCGGTGTACCTGCCCCACGGGCGATACCTTCCAGCAGACCATTGGCGGTGGATTCGATCCATTTAGTGATGTCTGTGTCCGCAGGTCCGCCATTGGGCGGGTTGTATTTGAACCCGCCGTCATCGGGCGGATTATGGGACGGTGTGATGATGATCCCGTCGGCCAGCCCTGCCGTCCGGCCCAGGTTGTACCGGATGATCGCATGGGAGACGGCCGGCGTGGGCGTATATTCATCCCCTATAGCGATCATAACATCCACGCCATTGGCCGCCAGCACTTCCAGCGCAGTGGCATGGGCCGGCGTAGATAAAGCATGCGTGTCCATGCCCATAAAGACCGGGCCGTCGATGCCCTTTTGTCGCCGGTACTGACAGATGGCCTGGGTGATAGCCAGGATATGCGATTCGTTGAAAGAATTCCGCAACGAGCCGCCGCGATGGCCGGAAGTCCCGAAAGCAATCCGTTGATCGGGATCGGAAGGGTCCGGTACACCGGTATAATAGGCTGTAATGAGCGCAGGCGTATTGATCAGCATGGACGGATCGGGCAAGCGCCCGGCAAAGGGACTCAGAGCCATAAAATGAGTTTGATGGATGCTAAGTTCCGTTTCTTTTGGAAAATCGCGCATTAAATAATAAAAAATCGGCCCCATAAAAAATCGCTCCCCATGTGTAACAAAAAAGCGCCCCCAATGTGGGGGCGGTAAAAATCATTTAATCGTTTATCAGGGTTTAACTACTTTACTCGGTTTAACGTAGGGATTGGATTGAGATGTTGATTTTTTGGATTTGGATTTTGGGTGGTTTTCCAGGTAACAGGATGTTGTCGGCTTCGTAGGATTTGGATGATGCTTTGGTTTTTCTTAGGTTTCGGATTTCAGGTTCTTAAAGATGTTGGATTTATTTGGGTTCTTCGGATTTGGAGGCTTTCATCGGATTTGGATCGCTTTCGTTGCTGATACAAAGATGTAAAATACAGCGGCCGGAATGAAACTTTTTCGTCCGGCACCCATTTTCACCCGACGAAAGGAATTATTGCCCGACGAACAGTCCCAGGGGCGCCCTCGGCACCCGGCACGGAGGCGCCCAAAACCCCGGCTGACCAGGGATTTTCGCAAAAATATTTGTGTTTACGTAGCCAACTACGTAGATTTATACTAAATTGCCGCACAGCAAATGGAAATCACTATCAGCCCCCTGACCAACGCTCACTGCCGTCAGATCATTGACCTCATTTTGCCCATCCGGCAAATCGAATTCAACGTACCGGTTACCCGCGAAGCACAGCCCGATCTTCTCGATATCGACACCCACTATTCCGCTACCGGAGGTGGATTCTGGGGCGCCTTCGACCAGGACCGGCTGGTAGGCACGATTGCCCTCATTTCCACAGGACATCATGCCGGAGCCCTCCGGAAGATGTTTGTCCGGAAAGAATACCGGGGCAAGGAACAGGGCATTGCCCAAAGCCTATTCCTGACATTACAGCAACATTGCACCAAGTGCCTCATAACCGATCTCTACCTCGGGACAGTCGAAATCCTCACCGCTTCCCACCGTTTTTATCAGCGGAATGGCTTTCAAAGGATAGACAAGGATGCATTACCCGCTTACTTCCCGCGGATGGCAGTAGATACCATTTTTTATCATTTGTATTTCGCTAAACAACAGCATCATGAACGTGATTGATCAATCAGGCATCTTGGGCATCGCCACCCGGCTGCAACGCCTGAGTGACAGGATTCGCAAAGACGGTTTGTCGGTCTATAAAGACCATGGCATCGATTTTGAACCAAAATGGTTCCCGGTCATTTATGCCCTGCATGTAAAGCCGTTGCTGAGTGTCGTCGAGCTGGCCCATGAGATCGGCTACACACATCCCTCGACCATTAGTCTGCTGAAAGAGCTGGAAGAACAAAATTTGGTCCGGTCGGTAAAAGACGCGACGGATGAAAGACGACGACTGGTTCAGCTGACCCACAAGGGGTCGGCCTTGATCGAACGCATGAAACCGGTATGGGAGATCATGATCACTGCTATTACAGCGCTCGTCGACACGAAGAACAATCTCATGCAAGCTATCATAGAAGTGGAAGAACAGTTCGAAAACCAAAGCTTCCTTCAAAGGGCCAGAGCCAACTCCCGCGCCGCCGGGACTAAACAGTAAACCATTTTTCAATCCTGCCTTTTTCAGCTGATTCCGCATCCCGGTGAAAATACTGACCGGATCCGGCATCATAGTGGTAGTCTTTCGCCCATGTACGCCAGTAGACCGCTGTCAATTCAATAGCATCCATGATAAATTCAATTTCCGCATCAGTCATGGTAGGATGGACGGACAACCTGATCCATCCCGGTTTTCCCGACAAATCTCCACGCCGGATCTGGTCCAATATTTCATAAGACCTGCGCTCGCCGACCTGCAGCAACTTGTGCCCATATGTCCCCGCACAGGAGCAGCCTCCCCTTGTTTGCACCCCGAACCGATCATTCAGCATTTTAACGACCAGGTTGTAATGCGCCCCCGGAATAATAAAGGCCACTATACCCAATCTCTTTACTATACCCAACCTCTTTTTAACGCCGCCCTCCAACAAGTGAACATGTTTCATTTGTGCAAACCGGCCAAACATCAACCGCAATATTTCTTCTTCCCGCCGCAATATATTATCAGTCCCCATTTTCTCCTTCAGCCGGATGCACATCGCCGCTTTTATCGCTCCCAAAAAAGGCGGGGTTCCACCATCTTCCCGCTGTTCAATGTCTTTAACATATTCGTGTACCTTCCAGGGATTGCTGTATACGACCGTTCCCCCGCCCGGCTGATCGGGTATTTCATTGTTGTACATCTTCTTATTGAAGACTAAAACGCCCGGCGTTCCCGGACCGCCTAAGAATTTATGGGGCGAAAAATACAACGCATCTATATGAGCGCCCTTTTCCGCCGGATGCATATCGATGTCGACATAAGGGGCCGAACAGGCAAAGTCGACAAAACATAATCCTCCTTGCTCATGGATGAGTTTGGCGATCTCATGATAAGGCGTTTGGATGCCCGTTACATTTGAACAGGCCGTCACAGCAGCTATTTTATTCAACCGATTTTTAAATTGCTGTAACAGGCGCCTTAGGCAATGCAAATCCACGTTGCCCTCTTCATCGGCCTCTATGATCTCGACCGTGGCAATGGTCTCCAGCCAGCTGATCTGATGGCTGTGATGCTCCATATGCGTCACAAAAACGACGGGCCTCAGTTCTTCATTGACATGCAGTGGTCCACAAAGATAATGGGCCAGCCGCTCCGGCGCCCGCCATCCTAAGATCCTTTGCAGCTTATTAACAGCACCCGTCATCCCGCTGCCGCAAAACACCAGGGCATCATCGTTGTTGGCGTTAACATGTGATTTTACAATATGCCGGGCTTCTTCATAGGCCCTGGTCATCAATTTGCCCGTAATAGTGTTCTCTGTATGGGTATTGGCCAGGAAGGGCATAACCTCTTTCTGTATGCATTCCTCGATAGGTCGGTAAGCCCTGCCACTGGCGGTCCAGTCCGCATAGATGATAGGACTCTTCCCAAAAGGAGAGTCGAAATATTGTCTGTCTCCGATAATATTCTTTTTGAAGGCGGAGAAAAAGCCTTCGACGGTAGTTGTTGTCGTCATCTGTATTCGCATAATACATTTTATTTAGAGGGTGTCGAACCATACAAGCCGAAAAGATCATACGGTTGTCTGCTTAATTGAGCCTGGAATAAATGGGCTGCCAGGATAACCAGGCCGATAAAGGCAACAACAACCAGCAGCTGAATGAGTGAGGTCTTTTGAATAGCCTGTTTCGACTTTCTATCACAAACCTCGCCGGGGCAATACTGCGCTTTACCTCTGTTGAACAGGGAATACACTTTACATCCCAGGCAAATACCAAACGCCGATTCAAAGAAGAGGAAGGTGAGACAGACAAGACAGGTAATCCCCGTGATAGGGCTATAGGCGTTGACGATCACCAGGAAAGTAAACATCGTGGCAGACAGCACCAGGCCAATCGTCCAGGTGAATTTCTTTTGCCGGGCCCCCACATATTCCGGCGTCTGGTTCCCGACGATCAGGCGGCCGACGATCAAAGAAGGCGAATACCTGGGATTGATCAATACCCGGATGATGAAATCGACCAGAAAAATGGTGATGACATACTTGATGGGTAAAAAATTGTCCCGGAAGAGGATCAACATCAGCGACATGAAGGTGGCGAAAAAGAAGATCCCCGCCGATGCCCTGATTTCCCTTTCATTCAGTACAGGAATATTGTACCCCTCTACTTTTTCTCCGAATTGTATTATTTTGTTCATGGTAAAAAATTTATTACAAGACTAACCTATTCGATGCAACCCCGGAACCCATCGTAAACAAACAGCAGGTTTTCGTCAACGAACAACGACGGCCCGTCTATGGGATTTGCCTATATTTAATCCGCGAAGCACAATCATGAAAGCCCTTTTCGACATACAACGTTTTAAGCTCTATGCCTGGGTGGGTCTTGCGATCGTGTGCATGTGCATTATCCAGGAAACGTTTTCCGGTCACAAGGCGTTCGGGCAATCTGTTCTCGACTGTCTTTGGGTGACCAGCTGGCTGACGCTCGTGAATTACGTACTATACGAATACCGTCTGCCGCGGCTCCGCTGGCGGAGGTTCTACATTGGTATCCTCCTGTTGCCATGGTATCTTTTCTTGTTGACGGAGGGATTTCATCTGTGGGCAAAGCTCGGTTATTGGTTACACCTGAATACGGACTACATCGAACGACATGACCTTCATGAAGAAGCGAGCTTCAGCATACCGGCGACGATTATCTTTGGTCTCTGCAGCCTGATCTATAAACACGTCAGGCTCACACAGATCGCCCAACAGCTACGGATCGAGAAGCAGGCAGCGGAGCTCGGCTATCTCAAGTCACAGTTCAACCCGCATTTCCTGTTCAACACCTTAAACAACATCTATTCCCTGGCCAGGGACAAGTCCGACCTGGCGCCGGAATCTATCCTGCGTCTATCGAAAATGCTGCGTTATATGCTGTATGAAACCGGCGGGTCCTTTATAGCGATCGAACAGGACCTGAAAATCATCGGCGACTATATCGAGCTGGAAAAATTGCGTTACGATGACTCTTTACGCATCAACTTCAACTATGATATTGAAGATATGAAACAGGCTTTACCCCCTTTGCTGTTAATGTCTTTGGTTGAAAACGCCTTCAAACATGGCGTTTCCGAAACGAGAAACCGGCCCTTCGTCGACATCCATTTGTCGGTGAAGAACAGGCAGCTGGCGTTTTTTGTGAATAATTCCACCGAAGATTCCACGGAAGAAACGACGGTAAAGGAAAATATCGGCCTTTCCAACCTCCGGCGTCAACTGGAATTGCTGTATACCGATTATACCCTCGTCGTCCAACGCCTGCCGTCGATGTTCAAAGCCACTTTAAACATCAACCTGTCCAGTCATGTCTAAAATCAGGTCTATCATCATTGAAGATGAACCGTTAGCGGTGAAAGTGCTGTCCGATTATATTTTGCAGGTGCCCTTCCTGGAATTACAGGGGACATTCAAAGACGCCATCCGGGCAACCGACTTCCTGAGGGACAATGACACGGACCTCATTTTCTTAGACATCCATTTGCCCAAGCTGAAAGGCATGGCCTTTTTAAAAACGCTGGTCAACCCGCCCTCAGTCATCATTACAACGGCCTATCATCAATACGCCGTGGAGGGGTTTAGTTTGAATGTAACGGACTACCTGTTAAAGCCAATCGAATTTGAACGATTTTTAATCGCCGTCAATAAGGTCAAAACTGCCCAAAGGGACCAGCGACCGAATGACAGCCAGGAGACCAAAGATTTCATTTTCCTGAACATGCAGAAAAAAAAGGTAAAGATCTTATTCTCGGAGATCCTTTATATCGAAAGCCAGCGGGAGTATATCAAAATCATGACTACCAAAAAGGAATACCTTTCCAAAATGAGCACCCAGGAAATGGAGGCTCTATTACCTGCCCATTTGTTCAAGCGGGTTCACCGGTCCTTCATCGTTTCCATCAGCAAGATCGACTCCTATTCTTCAGAAGAAGTTGAGGTGAATGGAATAACGATTCCCGTCGGCCGGGGCTACAAAGACACATTGGAAAATCTGTAGGATGGTCATGGGCGATGGCCGGTGGCTATTCGCCTCCATGGGTATCGTAAAGATACGATCTTACCCTTCGGCTAATACTCGCCACTACAGACTGTTGCTTACCAGCGGATAAATTTACTGGTCATTCCCGCAATCAACCGCTCATTTTTCGCGGTCAACTGGCGAATAGGCGCCACCTTTACTGTGTCAAAAGCAAACATCCGTACCCGAATCCAGTATCCGAACGTCAAATGTCCAATGTCCAATGTCCGTATCCAACCTATGAACACCCATCCACCCTATGAACACCTATCCACCCTATGAACACCTATCCAACCTGTGAACACCTATCCAACCTGTGAAAACGACTTTACTGCGTAACCCTATAACAGTGAAGCTATTGAACCCGCCGCTGATCACGGCGGGTTTTTAAAATACCAGGAATGAATATCATTATCGCAGATGATTACCAACCTATAAGGAAAGCCATAGCCGGAATCATTCTGACCGCCTACCCTGCCGCATCTATCGTAGAGGTAGAAGACGGCCACAACCTGGTAGAACGGGCCTTGTCATCTCCCTGGGACCTTGCGATCTCGGATATCGCCATGCCAGGGCTGGATGGTTGGGAGGCACTCCGCCGGATCAAACGCCAGTTCCCCGGCAAGCCGGTGCTCATCGTGACCCTCAGCTGGCAACCCGAGAACATCCTGCGATCGAAGAATGCAGGCGCCGCCGGGTTCGTTCCCAAGCATCTGCTTTTTGAAGAACTGATTCCGGCCATCCGGACCCTTCTCAGCGGGGGTACTTATTTCTCATCGACCCTGAATGGCGGTCCTACCGATCCAGAAAGCCCAGTTGTTTCATGAACCCCAGGTTCTCCCTGGCTGCTTCAAGGGCAGGTTTACCGTGGAAGCTCTCCTGCTCGACGATGAACTCCGTCGTTCCCCCTTTCCTGAGGGCCGCGTTGACGATCTCCCCAACCGGCATAACGCCCTTACCGAGGATGGTGCTTTCATATCCGGCACCTCTTTCCCCCGCCCCGGCAGCAACCTTGATCTCATCTCTCACATGCAACAGCCGGAACCTGCCCGGATATTTTTTGATAAAGGTCAAGGGACTTCCGCCTGCGCCATACATATTGCCGATATCCATTTGCTGCGTCACTAACGCAGGGTCCGTCTTCTGCAAAATAATATCGTATAATGCCGTCCCGTTGAAAAAGGTCTCGAATTCCATGCTGTGGTTGTGATAACCGAAAGTAAGCCCCGATTTCCGGCAATATTCTCCGCAACGATCGAATACCTCCAGGTGCCGCAACAAAGTATCGTAATCCTTGCGCCAGCTATCGGCGATGGAAGGCGTCACCAGGTAAAGCTGTCCTGCATTCACCGCATCTTCCACCGTATACTTCCATTCGTCCGTGAATTCCGCGCGGCCTTCATCCCAATGATCGGGTCCGATGAAGACATGCCCGCTGATCATGGATATCCCCATGCCGTCAAGCATTTTTTTGAACTCCGCCGCCGGATGGCCATAAAACTTCCTTTTCCAGTAACCGGCATGCTCCACCTTCCGCCAGCCCATGTCCGCCAGTTGTTGCAATGTGCCGGGTGCATCTTTGTTCATATCGGGCCTTACCGAATACAACTGCAGGGCTGCCGAAGCCTTCTTCCCTTCGCTGCCGCCCCTCACGACCGAGTGGACGAGAGAAGCCGCCATAGCCGTTAGAGATGTGTTCAAAAAACGTCGTCTCGAGATGGGCATATATAATACGCTGAATGATAGATTGTCAGTTGACCTCCCGTTCCCAGCCCGTATCCTTCAGGGCCGGATCGTTTTCCTTTTTCAGAAAGTCCGCATGGGACAATGACGCTGCTTCCCAGTTCAGTATCGCTTCGTCGGGAACGACATCGACAGGCGTCTTCCAGGAGGTGGAGGTTTCATTGTAGGCCAGATTGGATTGCAGGCTATAGCAGGAGATAACAGACCAGCGGGGATGCTCGGACAGATTCGCCTCAGAACGGTGCAGCAGGTTGCTATGAAAAAAAAGGGCGTCTCCGGGATCGAGCTCCGAATAGACCAGCTCCATAGTTTTGAGAGCATTATTCACCATCTGCATGTCCGCGCCTACCTGTTCGCCCGCAAACCCGTGATTGACCCGGCCCATCTTATGGGACCTTTTTATCACCTGCAGACAGCCATTGTCCTTATTGGCCGGCGTCAGCGCCATCATCACACTGATCAATTCGTCCGGGAACATAAACTGGTTTTTATACCAATAGCCATAGTCCTGGTGCCATTCCCAGGCGCCGCCTACCCTGGGTTCCTTTTGCATCAGTTTGGAATGAAAGTGACAAACCCTGGCCCCATCACCCAGTAACTGCTGTACGGCGCCGATCATCCGCTGACTCCGGGTCAGGTAACCAAACACGTCATCGCCCGGCGTAAACCACAGGGATAGTTTCGTCTTCTTCCCCGTCTGGTCATTCAGGTCCAGGGCGTTCTTCTGCATCGCTCCGTCGTTAAGAGCGGAGGCATACAACCTGGCGACTTCGGGTCCCGTGCAAAAGCCCTTTACAACCAGATAGCCCTGGTCACGGTATAGGCCTACCTGCTTCGGCGTTAATGTATGGCTCGGCATATCGGTAGTTTTATAGAATAACAAGTTACACCATTTCCTGCCACGCTTGGACCATTTCCGCCATTACCTTATTTTCGCGCTACAAAACGCAGACTTATGTCGATACGCATTTTTGTAACGGGGGGCACTTTTGATAAGGAGTATAATGAATTGACCGGACAGTTGTTCTTTCGGGACACTCATCTTCCGGAGATGCTATCCCGTAGCCGGCACACGCTGGACGCTTCGGTACAGACCCTGATGATGGTGGATAGCCTGCTCATGACGGATAAGGACCGGGCCAGGATCGCAGAGGAATGCCGGAACGCAAAGGAGGATCGGATCGTCATTACGCATGGGACAGATACAATGGCAGAGACGGCGAAGGCCCTGGAGGGGCATGTGGCAGGCAAGACGATCGTGCTGACGGGCGCGATGATCCCTTATACATTCGGCAGTTCGGACGGGTTCTTCAACCTGGGCTGCTCGCTGGCCTTTGTGCAGGCATTGCCGCCGGGAGTGTATGTCGTCATGAACGGGCGGTATTTCCGGGCAGGCAGGGTAAGAAAGGATACCAGAACTGGGAAATTCGAGGAAGTGGATAGTCCTCACAAGTGATACAGCAGCGAAACAGTCACAGCACTATTCCACAATTTATCTGACCCCGGAAATACCCCTCACACAAACTTCTTCTTACCGGGTGTCCCGTGCTTCTCGCGAAAATCCTTCGGCACAAGCCCCTTCCTTTTTTTGAAGATCCGGTTGAAATTGGTGAGACTGGTAAACCCGCATTCCTGCGCAATCTCCGCAATAGGGCTGATTGTATCGATCAGCAAACGTGACGCATGTCCGATGCGGATATCGTTCAGGTAATCCACGAAAGTGATCCCTGTCTTCGCCTTGAAGAACCGGCTGAACGCCGTTTCCGCCATCTCTACCAGCTCGGCTGCTTCGGCAAGCCGGATGGTCCTGCTGAAATTTTCGTTGATGAATGCTACGACCTTTTCGACACGCTCACTGTCGTTGTAGATCAATTCGGTATTGTAGGTGACATCGTCGCTCAGCGTGCGGGAATCGGGTGAAAGCGACAAGTCGTGCAGAACCGCCATCAGGTCCAGCACGGATTCGAAACCTTCCTTTTCAGCGAGCGCCTTTAACCGGGGCGTCACCCGCTCGATGGTCCGGCGGGAAAAAGACACGCCTTTCAGCGACCGCTCGAACAGGTTGCGGATAAAATTCAGCTGATTGCGTTTAAGGAAGATCTCATGAAAAAGATCCCGGTGAAACTGGATGGTGACCTCGAAGATGCTCTCGCTTTTACATTTATAGGTAAACCAGGCATGGGGAATATTAGGACCTACCAGCACCAGCTCAAGATCGTCGATCTCTTCGATGCTGCTGCCGACCACACGCCGGACGCCGCTGGCATTTTCGATAAAGTTCAGCTCATATTCTTCGTGATAATGCACAGGGAAATTAAACTCGGTTTTGAACCGGGCATATAAGGAAAAGCAATCGGCTTTTGTTAAAGGAGGGCTCTCTTTTAGAATCGATCTTGACATAGGCTAAAAATAAACTGGATATAGGTTATGAATAAAAGTAAGCTTTTTTTGCAGAGACAGTCAAAATATGACTGATCCCGGCTATCCCGATGAGGATAAAGCCCAGTGAAATGAGCTGTGCCTGCGTCAGCGGCCAGCCCCAATAAATATGTTTGGGCGTAAGCCGGATATATTCAATCAGGAAGCGCTCGATACCGATCATGATGGCATAGATGAAGAACAACAATCCAGGGGTGGTCAACCGGCGGCGCAGCGTCCAAAGTAAAAAGAACAGCAACAGGCAAATCAGGAACTCATACAATGAGGTCGGAAATACCGCGTCCGGCAGGACCGTGCAATAGTCGAGGCGGCAGCCTTCCAGATAGACACCCTGGCGGATGACGTTGTGCGGATAATGGGCCGCCCATGCCCCATCCGGAACCCAGGACAGCCATGCTGGCTTCGCCGCCCTGTTGACAATACCCCAGTCCCCGTCACCAGCCAGATGGCAGCCCAGCCGGCCAATGGCATAGGCCAGCATCATGCCGGGACTCCCGATATCCGCTGCTGTCGCCGGCGGAATCCCCCGCCGTCGCAACATCACCAGGTAAGTAACGGCGCCGAATAAAAGGCCGCCATAAAAGGTCAGCCCATGATACCTGATCAGCCAGCGCCAGGGCTGATGCCACAGTCCATAGGTATCTTCCAGCTTAGCCAGCAACAGCGCACCGGCAAAGCCGATGAGGCCGCAATATAGCAGCAATCTGTCCATGAGCCGATTGATAGGAATCCCTACGGGAATAGCGCCCAACCGCTGTTTCCGCCGAAACTCCTGCGTGAAGACTGCATACGCCGCCCAGAACGCCAGCGCCATGAAAAACCCGAATGTCGGGACCGGCAGGTTGAGATTCCAACCTGTTAACCAGCGTAGCAGATAGCTCAAGGTGGGGAACATAGTCGTACAATGATATGGTATAATTTTGCATCAATGTAATAATAGTTTATAGATAAGTAAAAATATGTCTACCTATCTAAAACTCTAACAATCAATTAATTACGTCTCTAAAGTAAACATTTATAGCACTATTTTAGCATGAAGAATAAAATAATTTGCAAAAAAGTGCCTTAAAAATTTGCTAAATCGCTTTTTGAATTTACTTTTATCCTGCCAGCAACTACTGACAAGTAACCAACGATCACTTGCTATGAGAAAGATATCCTTCGACAAGTTTGTCATCCTCCTGCTATTATCGGCAATAGCCTGCAAAAAAACGAGCTATCTGAGCGCCACAGTGACGAGCAACCTGGACTCCACCACTGTTTTTACCGACAGCACCTATGCGATGCAGTTCCTCAATAACATCTATGCGGCTGCAGGCTTTGCCACCGACCCGAAACGTTTTGTCTCCAACGGTGTGGGCGCCGGCCTGGATGCCGCCTGCGACGAGGCCGAAGGGCCGAATCTCGCCAGCTCCAACGGCTTTACCATGTTCGCCACCGGTACGGTCAATCCCACCATCGTCCCTACCGACGCCTGGGGTACGCCATATACCAATATCCGTGCGGTCAATCAATTCCTGACTCATCTATATGAGATACCTTTCAATCCCACGCTCAAACTCGAGACAAGGGCCGAAGCCCGGTTCTTACGTGCCTGGTACTATTTTATTATGCTGGAACACTATGGCGGCATTCCCCTGATCGGCGACTCCGTCTTCACGACCACTACACCCCTGAATGTCACCCGCAGTTCCTTTAGCGCCTGCGTGAACTATATCACCTCCGAATGCGATTCGGCCGCAGCCTACCTGCCTACCACCCAGGGTGGCGCCAATTACGGCCGCGCCAGCGCCGGCGCCTGCCTGGCCCTGAAATCCCGCTGCCTGCTGTTTGCCGCCAGCCCGCTGTTTCAGATCGGCGGCTTTGCCCAGGGAACAGCGCTGGATTCCATCGTGGCCTATCCCAACTCCGATCCGAACCGCTGGGTGTTGGCTGCCAACGCCGCCATGGCGGTGATCAACCTGAACGCCTATTCGCTGTTCGTAGACAGCATACCCGGAGAACTGGGCTATGGGTTCATGTATGTGTTCCTGCAGCGTTATAACACGGAGTATATCTTCGCCAATATGATGGACCCCGGGAATAAATATCTCGAGGAACTTTGGGACGTTCCATCCCGCGGCGGCAGCGGCGGCCCCCACCCTTACCAGGAGCTCGTCGATGCCTTCCCGATGAGCAACGGCCTTGCCATTACCGACCCCAACTCGGGTTACGATTCTACCCAACCCTATCAAAACAGGGACCCCCGTCTTACCTATACCATCATTCACGATTCTACCATTCGCCCCATCTATGATGAGGCTGCGGCGCCGGTCGCGCTGTACCTGAACGCCAACTACAACCCACCCATCGCCAGCAGCCAGGATGCCGTGTATACCGGCACGAATACCGGATTTTATATCAATAAAATGCTGGACACGGCTGTGACCTGGTATGGTTTCAACGGATCGAACCGCTGTCTGCCGCTGATGCGCTACGCCGAGATCCTCCTCAATTACGCCGAAGCGGCCAATGAAGCCTATGGCCCCACCCTGGCAGTCTACCAGGCTGTAGAGGCGGTTCGCCAGCGCGCAGGCCTCCGGCCCTATCAGCTGCCAGGCGGCTTAAGCCAGAGTGCTATGCGTACGGCTATTCAGACTGAACGTCAGCTGGAATTCGCATTCGAAGGCCTCCGATTCTTCGACGTGCGACGATGGCTCATCGCCGCCCAGACGGAAACCCTTTACATGCAAGGCATGGAGGTAGACCGGTCATCTGCGGCAGGGACCGTTTACAAAAGGTTCGGGGTCCGGCAACATAACTTCAACGACGCCATGTATCTCTGGCCGCTTCCCCTGGCGGAAATAGCCAAATCCCCGAATCTGCTACAAAATCCGCTTTACTAAATCTAACGACTGAATGTCATGAGACAATTGATCAAAATCAACTGCGCCCTGCTGCTGGGCTTCATCCTCTTCTCCTGTAAAGTGGAGCATGCGACTCCACCGAACGAACCGGTGAAAAATATCGCCGGCACCTGGGGTATCACCGACGTTACCCGGAACGGAACCGATCTGACCAGCGGGTTCGATTTTTCCCAATTCCGCATAATGTTCACCGATACCACCTACACCATCGACAGCCTGGTGCCCTTCATCGTCACCCATAACGGGAAATGGGCCTTCAATGACCCGCAATATCCTTTCACCCTCATTTTTACGCCGACTGACAGCCCGAGCGTGTCGACTCCCTTCCTGTTCCCCGTGGCGAACGGAGTCCGCAACATAGTGCTGACCTTCAGCCCCGGCTGCCCCTCCAATACTTACCAATACACCCTCCAAAAGGTAAACTAATATGAAAAAATTAAGGCTACCTACCGGAAGAAAAGCATGGAACTGGCTGTGGAAGATCGCTGCGACCGTGATCATCGGTATCGTCATCGGCTGCAGCCTGACCATTAACAGCGTCACCCAGCCGGCCAGTGTCAGCGGCGGTTCGATCCTACCCATCACGCTCAACGCAACCATCTCTACCAATAACCCCCAGACGTCGGCGCTGGATGTCGCCGTGCTGGTACCCACAATCTGGAACGCCTCCGCCAATACAACCATGTCGTTTACCAGTTCTGTCACGACCGGCCCGCAACCCATGACCCTCCTCCCGGCAGGCTCCCCTGATCCCACCGGAGGCGGTGCCAGCTGGCAGACCGACCTTCTGAATACCGTCGGACATGCCGGCAACCTGATCCCGGAATACGAATGGATCGTCTTCCAATCCAACACTCAATATGCCGTCAACGGCAACAGCACCGTCCAGGTTACGGTCAACATCCAGATCAATGTACCCACCAATAATGTGTTCTTCAACATGGCCTATGTAATTGCCGAAAGCTCCGACGGCCTGCACAGTACCGACTACAACGACCCCTCCACCGACTACTACGGAACCTTCTTCCCGGGACCCGTCCGGGTCAACGGTACCGGAACCCTGCTGGATTTCGTGAACCCGCAGCTGTCCGTCGTCGTTCCGGGCTATTCGACAGACAACGATATCGTCACCATCCCCTTCAACGCGACGGTTGCCGCTAACGGCCTCAGCCAGGCCACACAGGTCTACCTCTGCGCCACCGGCTATACGACGACGGGAGACAGCATCCAGATCTGCCAACAGACCAGCAAGACACAGCTGCAGGCGTTAGGAGCGGGTAACTGGCAGATGGATATGTGGCCGCGCGGCTTCTTCGGACTTTCACCCGGCCAGACACTCGATAGCATGGAATATTATTTCACGGATGTGACCGGCGCCACCAGGGTAGGCTATGGCGGCGGATCGTCCCCCTTTTCCTTCACCTTCGGTTGCCAATGATCTATTCAATCTTTTTTTATATGCTTCAACAAAGCTCATATCTGGCCGTCCTCATTGCACTGCTCCTGCTGTCGGTCCAACCGGGCAGGGCGCAAAGTCCATCGGACCCCGCAGGCCCTGCGCATACTTCCAACTCCTCCACCCACTATGTGGGAGGCATCGTGACGGACGAATACGGCAAACCCTTGTCCGGTGTCCGGGTGCAGACCAGGGGAGAAAACAATATCGTCTTCACCAATACCGAAGGCAACTTCCACATCGAATCATCCTTCGGCAAAATGCTGATTTTCAGCCATCCCCAGTTCGATGTCATGGAATACCTGCCCCGCGCGGATACCATGCTCCCTATCAGGATGACGACCCGCTTTCTTCATACGCCGGTTGCCAACGCACCCGCCTCCTTTGAGCAAAAGGATACGATTTTTATCCCGGCCCCGGACAACGAGCCCATCGATGTGCTGTACGAACGGACTGACCGCGAGAGCTTTCTCGGTTCCATCTCCACGGTCGACCGCAAAGCCCTCGAAGCAACACCGGCAACCAACTATCTGTTCGCCCTCCAGGGTCGCCTGACCGGGTTGAATATTGCCCAGACCTCGGGCTATGAGGCTATGGGCCTCGATTCGCTGTTCACGGCGCAGCTGCTGGGGAATGTCCCTAACAATACGACCGGCGCAGGCCCCACCGACAACTCTCAGTTCAATATCCAGCTGCGGGGCCATGCCGCCAGTTCAGGCCAGAATCCTATCGCGATCGTCGACGGGGTCCAGCGCGAACTGTATTCCATCGACCCCCGGACTATTCAGTCCGTATCGATCCTGAAAGATCCGCTATCGAATCTCCTCCTGGGCCAGAACAGCAGCCGCGGCGCCATCATCGTTACGACCAACGAACCCCGCCTGGGTCCAACCCGGCTGAATGTCACGGCGGAAACGGGGACACAGACAGCCCTGGGCCTGCCGGCGCCCCTGCCGGCTTACCAGTATGCCTACCTGCTGAATGAGGCCTTGCAGAACAACGGGAAACCTCCGGCGTACAGCCAGGCCGATTTTGACGCCTATCGCTATCATACCGATCCCATCGGCCATCCCGACGTGAATTGGTATCACACTATTCTTCGCAGCGCACCGACGCTGTCCCGCCTGAACCTCAATGCCTCCGGCGGAACGGCCCTCGCCCGGTATGTGATCGACCTGAGCTATATGAACGACCAGGGAATGTTCGTCACCACCGATGCCAACCAATACAACACCAATGTGGGGCTGCAACGATACCTGCTGAACACCAAGGTGGATGTGAACGTCAACAAGTATTTTACTATTCGCCTGCAGGTGATGGGCCGGGTGCAGGACGGCAACCAGCCCGGTCTCACTTACAATGCGCTCCTCAGCAATCTCCTGAGCACCCCCAACAATGCCTATCCGGTCCTCAACCCGAACGGCACCTATGGAGGCAACGCCAACTATACGCAAAATCTGCTGGCCCAGGTGGAATCATCCGGTTATAACCTGGATCATCTGAAAGACGTCCTCTCCAATGTGGAGCTGAAATACAGCCTGGATAAGGTGACGAAGGGCCTATGGGTCAAAGGGTCCGGCAACGTATCGGTGCAATCGGAAACCACTATGAACCGAAGCCTGCAAACGCCGGTGACCGAACTTGTCGTCCAGTCCGCCGGCGATACCAACTATAACAATTACGGCGAGTCGTTGGCCCAAAACAACCACTACCAAACCTCCTCCTGGGCCCGCTATCGCTTCGTACAGCTGACGGCCGGCTATGACCGCCGTTTTGGCGATCATTCCGTCAGTGCCGAACTGCTGTTCGATCAGAAACGTTCGCTCCTCAATTACGACCTCCCGGAGGATCTGACCAATTTCGGGGGTAAGGCGGCCTACAGCTATAAAGATCGCTATTTCATCCAGGGAGCAGCCGACTATAGCGGCTACAACCGCTATGAGCCGGGCCATCAATACGGTCTTTTCTATGCCGGTGGGGTCGGCTGGGATATCTCCCGTGAAGCCTTCTTCCGTAATATCCTGCCCGTGATCGACCATTTGAAGCTGCGCGCAACCTATGGGCTGACCGGTAACGCCAATGTAGACTATTACGGCTACTATATCTGGAACACGTATTTCAGCGGCGGTCCACCCACCTACCCGATGGGCAGCACCTATAATGGTGACCAGAGCACCCTTGCGGAAGGCGGCGCCCCGGGGTCTCAATACCTGGCCAATACCAACGCTACCTGGGAGCGGGCGGATAAATTCGACGGCGGCCTCGATATGAGCTTACTGCACGATCGGGTAGTGCTGACAGCCGATTACTACCACGAACGTTATTTCGATGTCATGCAGGATCGGGGCGATAATGTAGCGCTGGTCGGGATCAACTACCCGGCGGAAAATATCGGTGTCGAGCTCTACCAGGGCCTCGAGCTCGAGCTGACCTACCAGGACCGCGTCGGCCGCGTGAACTATTTCGTCTCCGGCAACGCCGCCGCCCAGCAGTCGAAGATCATCTACATGGACGAGCAATACGAGCAAAATCCCTGGAATGTCCACACCGGGAGACCCGTCAACCAGCTATTCGGCTATGTCGCGCAAGGCCTCTTCCAAACGGCTGCCGATGCTGCCGCCAGCCCCTCCCTGCCGGGCTATACCCAGCAAGCCGGGGATATCAAATACAAGGACCTCAATGGGGACGGCTCGATCGACCAGTTCGACCTGGCCCCGATCGCCAAACCCCGCCCGCTGGTGATCTACGGTCTCTCCGCCGGCATAAACTACCTGGGCTTCGAACTCAGCGCACTGCTGCAGGGCGACGCCAACCGGGTATCATACGTCAATCGGCCCTATTATAACTTCGGCTTTCTGAGCCAGAACAATTCCTATTCCCAGGCTTATACCCCGTCTCTCGGCCGGTGGATCCCGGAAAACGGTACCTCCGCCACTGCACCCCGGCTTACGGCCGGCGGCAATACCAATAATGGCGAAGGATATCCGTACAATACGGTGATGAGCTCCTACTGGGTACACAACGGCGATTTCTTCCGGGTCAAGAACGTCAGCCTGGCCTATAACCTGCCGTACCGCTGGCTGCGCCGGGCCAAAGTAGGCGACGTCAAAATATTCGTCAACGCACAAAACCTCTGGACCTGGGCCGCCTTCCGCGGGATCGACCCGGAAGTATCGATGCCGAACTATCCGCTGCAACGTGTACTGAATGCGGGGATAAACGTCAAACTCTAACGATTAAATCATTTCATTGATGAAACTTCGCTATCATACCATATTTGCGCTGGCCGGCATCACGACCGTCCTGGTTTCCTGCCAAAAGCAATACGAGCCGGTTCCGGTGGAGCAGACGACACTCGCATACACCTTCAATACCAAGGATTCTGCGGGTGTGCTGGCGCTCGAGTACCTGTCGACCTGCTATCTGGAAACCTTTACGAATGGCCATAACCGCGTGGGCAATGACTATCTCGACGCCGCCTCTGATGACGCCATGTCCGCTTCGCTGACCCTTTCCGACGTGCAGGAGATAGCCACCGGCGCCTATTCCGCCGCCACCCCCAACGCCGACGACGATTGGACCCACATGTACGCCGCTATCCGGGACAACACTATTTTTATTAACGAGATCTACCGCGTTCCCCTGAATGAACTACTGCCTAACGGCCAGCCGGCGCTGCCCTCCTACCGGTCGGAGGCCCGGTTCCTCCGCGCCTTGGCGTATCTCCAACTGGTGAAACGCTATGGCGGCGTCCCCCTGCTGGGCGATACCGTGTTCACCATCACCTCAAACGCCCAGGTTCCGCGCAATTCCTTTTCCGATTGCATCAACTATATCGTCAGCGAATGCACTGATATCCAGGATAGCCTGCGGACTGTCGCGATGATCACAGGTGCCACCTACGGCCGCATCACCCAGGGCGCGGCCCTGGCGCTGAAAACCGAAGCCCTCATGCTGGCGGCAAGCCCACTGTACAATGGCGGCAACATCGCCCCTTCCAATCCGCTGACTGGCTATACCAGCTACGATGTGACCCGCTGGCAGCTGGCAGCGCAAGCAGCACAGGCTGTGATCAGCTCCGGCATTTACAGCCTGATGCCCAACTTCAAAGATGTCTTCATCACCCAGGCGCAGCCGGTAGGCGCCAATACCGAATCCATCTACTGGATGCAGAACGGCGCGGGCACCAGCGTGGAGACGTTCAACTCGCCCATCGGCTACAGCTCCGAAGGCGCCCTGGGCTATACCAGCCCGACCCAAAACCTGGTTGACGCCTTCCCTACGGATTCCGGCTATGCCATTACCGCCACCAACTCCGGCTATGATGCAACTAACCCATATAACAACCGGGATCCACGGCTTTTGTCGACTATCTTCTGTAACGGCGTCTCCCTATGGCTTAACCGGTATGTCCAAACCTACGACGGCGGACTCGACAAGCCGGGCGGCACCGTCGTACAGACAAAAACGGGCTACTATATGCGCAAATTCATGGGCCCCTTTGAGACGGTTGCAGGCTCGCCCCAGTTCGGCTCCACGATCCACGATTGGATCTTTTGCCGCTATGCCGGTATCATGCTGGATTACGCCGAGGCAACCAACGAATTTTCCGGCCCCTCCTCTGCCGTCTATAACGCCCTGTTCCAACTGAGACAGCGGGCAGGCATCTTCGCCGGCCCCAATGGCTACTTCGGACTGCCTATGAATATGGACCAGGCTACCATGCGCGCCGCTATCCAGAACGAACGCCGCTGCGAGATGGCTTTCGAAGAGCAACGCTACTTTGATATCCGCCGATGGCAGATCGCCGCGGCAGCCTATAATACGGCCCCGCTCGTGGGAATGGATATCCAGTCTCAGCCTAATCAGCCGCTGACGTACAACCGGGTTCCCGTCCTCACTACGTCTTTCAAGGCGCCCAGCATGTATCTCTACCCCATTCCCTATTCGGAAGTGGTCAAAAATCCGCAAATGCAACAAAACCCGGGCTGGTAATCTGACGATACAATAACCAACTAATCTCCGATATATGAATAAAATATTACGATATCTCCCGATGCTCTGGCTGGCTGCGATCCTGGCGGGACTCGTCCTTCCGGCCAGTGCCCAGGTGCAGGCGCCAAAGAAAGTAGTGTCCGGCACTGTGCGCGACTCCACGGGCCCGCTTGCCAAAGCTACGATCAGTGAAAAAGGTATGCCTGCCAATGCCACCAGCTCCGGTCCCGACGGTGAATTCCAACTGAAGCTCAAAGGATCTTCGACGACGATTATCATCAGCTACGTGAATTTCGCCTCCCAGGAGATCAAGATCAAAGACGCCTCCACCCCGATCAGGATCTTCCTGAAACCCAATGACAAAGGATTGGAAGAAGTGACGGTCATGGGCTTTGGCAACGTGAAGCAACGCGCCACCGAGACCGGCGCGACCAGCTCGATCAACGCCAAAGAGATCGAAGACGTGCCTACATCCAGCGTCCAGAACGCCCTGGTAGGCGAAGTCTCAGGTTTCGTGGCGGTCCAGCGCTCGGGTCAGCCCGGTGTCAACGCTGCCGATTTCTATATCCGCGGGGTCTCCTCGCTAAATGCTGCGGCCAACCAACCGCTGATCCTCGTGGACGATATCGAATATACTTATGACCAGCTGATGCAGATCAACGTCAATGAGATCGAAACGATCACCATCCTGAAAGATGCGTCCTCCACCGCCATCTATGGCATCAAAGGCGCCAGCGGTGTAGTGCTGGTCACGACCAAACGCGGCGTAACGGGTAAGCCCCATTTCGACGTCCGGCTTGAGACCGGCGCCCAGAGCCCCGTGATCACCCCTAAATTCCTGGATTCCTATCAGTCCGTCCTCCTGGCGAACGAAGCCTATAACAACGACGGCCTGACTCCATTGTACACCGCCGCGGATATTGCCGCCTTTAAAGCCAACAATGACCCCTATGGCCATCCCAATGTAAATTGGTATAAAGCCATTATGGCGCCTGTCTCCGAACAGGCTAATGCCGACCTGGATATTTCCGGCGGGACCTCGAACATCAAGTATTTTATCAACGGCGGCGCCTTCACCCAAAACGGGACGGACCGCAGTTTCTCGACCGATGCGCAAGGCATCAACAGCAACTATTTTTATAACCGCTATACCATCCGGAGCAACCTCGATATCCAGTGCGCCCGCAACTTCTCCCTCCGCGTAGATGCGACGACCCGATATATGGATGTCAACCAACCCTTTGGAGTGAATGTCGTCGGCGATATCTATAACTACCAGGATTACCACCCCTTTTCCGCACCCTTTATCAATCCCAATGGCAGCTATGCCTATGCGTACGACACCCAAAGCCAGCTGCCCACGCTGAACGCTCTCCTGGCCACCCAGGGCTATACCCGTGACCGCCGCACCGACTACAACGTGCTCACCGGCTTCACCGAAAAATTAGGCGATATCACCCCGGGCCTCCAGCTGACCGGCCGCTTCGCCTATGCCAGCCAGGAGGAGAATGTGCTGAATCTCTGGACCGCTTTCGACAATCCCCCCTCCTATCATTATAACCCGGTGAACCAGACCTATACCCGGAATACGGGTCCTAACGGTGGCGGGTATGTCCTTGGGCCCTATCTGCAAACTGCCGGTACCGATATCGACAACCAGCGCACGAATATCCAGGTCTTCTTCAACTACGACCGGTTGTTCAATTCGGCCCATCATATCAATTCCCTCCTGCTCTGGAACGTAGACAATTTTCGGGACGACGAGGGCTCGACTGAGGCATTAAGCGGGATATCGGCGCTCGGCATCCCGCAAAAAACAGAAGGCTACTCCCTGAAAATGGGGTATGATTACAAACAACGCTATATGGCCGACTTTAACGCGGGCTATAATGGTAGCAGCCGCTTTGGAACCGGCCACCAGTTTGGATTCTTTCCCGCCGGGGGCATAGGCTGGAATGCGGCAAAAGAAAATTTCTGGATCCCGCTCCAGCATACCATCAGCCTGGCCAAGCTGCGGGCATCGTATGGCGTAGTAGGGTCCGACGTAGCGCCGGGTAACCAATACCTGTACCAGCAGATCTACAATTCCGGAGCCCCCTACAGCTTCGGCCAGTCACAGCAGGACGTGGGGACTATCTCCGAAGGCCCCCTCGGCAACAACAATGTAACCTGGCAGAGATCCCGGAAATACGATATCGGGCTGGACTTAAACATGTTCGGCTCCAAACTGATCTCGACCACCGATTATTTTCACGAACATGTCTACAACCAGCTGGTGACCCCGGCCAACACTCCCCTGATCCTCGGCATTAGCCTGTCGCCTACCAACGTCGGTATCACCCAAAACGTAGGCTGGGAAGAGACGCTGAATTACCACGACAGGATCGGTAAAGTAACCTATAGCGTGGGTGTCGTCTATACGCATAATCACAACAAGATCCTTTACGAGGCCGAGGCCTATCCCGCCTATCCGTGGCTGGCAGTGACCGGACACCAGATCAACCAACCCTTCGGCTACGTGTCGATTGGCTATTATTCCGCCGCGGATGCGGCGAATCCCAAAGTGGCCAAACCGAATACGGCTATCCCGATCCAGGCGGGGGACCTCAAGTACAAAGACCTTAATGGCGATGGGGTCATCGACCAAAACGATGAGAAGGCCATCGGCAACCCTAATGTGCCCAATACGACCGTCGGCGTGCCGCTAAAACTCGGCTTCAAGAATTTCAGTCTCAGCGTGCTGTTTCAGGGCGCCTTCGACTACAGCCTCGAGCTGTATGGTACGGCCATCGAGCCCTTCCAAAGTCAGTGGCAGCCGATACATGAACGGGCGTGGACGCCGGCAACGGCCGGCAGCGCGGATTTTCCGCGGCTGACGAGCAACCCGACGACGATCAACAGCCCCGCTGTCTATAATTCGACCTTCTGGCTGGTCAATGCCCACTATATCCGGTTGAAAAGCCTTGATCTGAACTATAGCCTTTCACCCAAGGCATTGCCCTTCCATATCCACAGCGCCCGCATCTACCTGAGCGGCTATAACCTGTTTACCTGGAGCAACGTGATAAAGAAATACCAACAGGACCCCGAGGTGCAGTCCAATACGGTGGGCAACGCTTACCTGAATCAAAGAGTCCTGAACCTTGGCATACAAGTAGGATTATGATCAACCACAAAAATTAAACACCCTTGACTATGAGGACCTGGCCGTTCGTACTCTTATACTTCCCGGTGATTGCCACCACGGCACAACGACCACCAAAAGTTAAACAGCCCGTAGACTATGTCAACCCGTTCATCGGCGCCAGCACGAATGCGGAAAAAGCCGGTGTCAGCCATGGTCTGGGCAAGACCTTTCCCGGCGCCGCGACGCCCTTCGGTATGGTACAGGTGAGCCCCAATACGATCACCGGCGGCGACAACGGCTCAGGCTATAGCTATGAACATACGAGCATGGAAGGATTTGCCTTTACGCAGTTGAGCGGCGTAGGCTGGTATGGCGACCTCGGCAATTTTCTCGTGATGCCCACCACCGGCCCGCTGCATACGAACGCCGGTCCGCCTACCGGAGCAACCGCCAATGGCTACCGTTCACCTTATGACAAGTCCACCGAAAAAGCCGGCGCTGGCTACTATTCCGTGCTGCTGACCAAATACCAGGTAAAGACCGAATGCACGGCCGCACCGCATAGCGGCATACTGCGCTTTACCTGGTATAAAGGCGGTCCCGCCCGCATCCAGATCGACCTGGCCCGCAGAGTCGGCGGGACCAGCACCCTGCAGGAAGTACATGTCGCGGATGATCACTCCATCGAAGGCTGGATGCAATGTACTCCGGAGGGCGGCGGCTGGGGCGACGGGGACGGACATGTGTCCTATATCGTATATTTCCACGCCGAGTTCAGCAAACCCTTAAAAGACTATGGCGTCTGGTCGGCCGCGATCCCTGACAACTGGAGCCGGAAACGCGAAGACGTGGAAAGCACCCGTTATCAGCAATGTGTCGCTGCTGCCGCTGTCAGCAAAAATGTCCGCGATTGGCAAGGCAAACACCTGGGATTCTTTACCCAATTCGATACTAAACCTGGAGAACAGGTGACCATGAAAGCGGGCATCTCATTCGTGGACATTGAAGGCGCCCGCAACAACCTGCGGAGCGAAGTCCCGGGCTGGGATTTCGATGCCATCCACCGGCAAGCCATCGCCCGCTGGTCCCGCGCCCTGGACAAGATCAGGGTCACCGGCGGCACGGAAGCAGAAAAAACTGTGTTCTATACGGCGCTCTATCATACCCTGATCGATCCCCGTGTGCTGACCGACGTGGATGGCCGATACCCCGGCGGCGACGGCCGGATCCACCCCCCCGCAGTCTATACAAGGCGTACCGTCTTCAGCGGCTGGGATGTGTACAGAAGCCAGATGCCGCTGCAAACGATCATCAATCCTTCCGTGGTCAACGATATGATCCGCAGCCTGATCGATCTTGCCGATGAAAGCGGGCGGCAGTACCTTGAACGCTGGGAGCTGATGAATGCCTACACCGGCTGCATGATCGGCAATCCCGCCGTGATCATGATCGCCGACGCCTACGCGAAAGGCATCCGGAACTTCGATCTGACCAGGGCCTACCGCTACTCGGTGAATACCTGCGAGCGCTATGGCAACGGCGACCGCGGCTGGGCCTATATATGCGATCCGGATGACCACAGCGGGACCTCCTACGCCTCGGCGCCGTTCGTGATTTCTAATACGCTGGAAGACGGCTATTCCGAATGGTGCCTCTCCCGTCTCGCCGCAGCACTCGGCCACCACAACGACTCGGCCCGCTACGCGCACCGGTCGGAAAGTTACCGGAATATTTTCGACGATTCTGTGGAATGGTTCCGGCCCCGCAGGGCAGACGGATCATGGGAACCATGGCCGCGCGAAGGCCGCCTCAAACAATTTTACGGTTCTGTTGAAAGCAATCCTTACCAGCAGGGCTGGTTCGTACCGCACGATATACCCGGCATGGTTGCGCTAATGGGCGGCAGGGAGAAAGTGATCGCCGATCTGCAGAATATGTTCCAAAAAACGCCGGACAATATGTTATGGAACGACTATTATAACCATGCCAACGAACCGGTGCACCATATACCCTTTCTCTTTAACCGCCTCGGCGCGCCCTGGCTGACCCAGGAATGGACCCGACAGATCTGTACCCGCGCCTATCATAATGGCGTGGAGGGAATCGTAGGTAATGAAGACGTAGGCCAGATGTCTGCCTGGTATGTATTGGCCGCCAGCGGATTTCATCCGGTATGCCCCGGTGACGTGCGCTACGAGATCACCAGCCCTGTGTTCTCCCATGTCGTGATCCAATTGGACAGCACCTATGCCAGTGGCAAGACATTTACGATCATCGCCCGCAATAACTCCCCGGAAAATATTTATATTCAGTCAGCCACCTTAAACGGAAAACCCTATCCCTTGTGTCACATCGACCACGCACAAATTGCGGCGGGCGGTATTCTGGAATTGATGATGGGCCCCCGGCCCAATAAAAATTGGGGAATATGAAGATCAGAACGGCTTTCTTTTTAGCGCTAACCTTCGCCCGGGCATCGGCCCAGCATGAGGAGGTTCACCCGTCGACATCCAACGATCTCGTGCATTATGCCCATAGCCTGCAGGGGACGGCATCCGACTTCGGGCTGAGTTACGGAAATACCTATCCGACTACGGCGCTGCCCTTTCCCATGAATGCCTGGAGCCCGCAGACGGGTAAAGATGGTGACGGCTGGAAATACCAGTATGCAGCGGACAAGATCCGCGCCTTCGGTGAAACCCACCAGTGCAGCCCCTGGGTAGGCGACTATGGCGTATTTTCGCTGATGCCGGTCCTGGATAGCGCCGAGACTGACGCTGAAAAACGCGCGACGCCTTTCAGCCACCAAAATGAAATTGGCCAGCCCGGCTATTATAGCGTAAAACTGGACAACGGCATCCGGATGGAGATGACGCCGACCGAACGCGGCTGCCATATGCGCATGTCCTTTTCCGGGAAGGCAAAAGCCCGCTCTGCCTACCTGATGCTTGACGGCTATACTAAAATCAGCGAAATCCATATCGATCCCGGTCAACGTAAGATCACCGGCTGGGTGGATAACGGCCGCTGGACACTCGCCGGTTTCCGTAATTACTTCGTGATCGTCTTCGATAAGCCTTTTCTTTCCTATGGCTCATGGGAGAACGTCCATGGGTCGCTGTCAAAAGGAAAGACAGAAGACCAGGGCGAGGGCGTAGGCGCTTACCTGCAATTCCGAAAAGGAGCCATTGTGGAGGCCAGGATCGCATCGTCCTACATCAGCCCCGAACAAGCCGAGATAACCCTGCAGCGGGAGCTCGGCGGCTTCGCCTCTTTTAACGCCACGCATCGGGCGGCTGATTCTGTCTGGAATACGCTCTTTCACCGGGTGCTCGTGGAAGGCGGAACGGAAGATCAAAAGGCAACTTTCTACTCCTGCCTGTTCCGCGCCAGTCTTTTCTCCCATAGCTTCTTTGAGTATGACAGGGATGGCAATCCCCGGTATTACAGCCCGTATGACGGCCATATTCATACCGGCTATATGTATACGGACAACGGCTTCTGGGATACTTTCCGGTCGCAATTCCCCTTGACGGATATCCTGCATCCCACCATGCAGGGACAATATATGCAGGCGCTGCTGGCGGCACAGCAGCAATGCGGCTGGCTGCCGGCCTGGTCCGCGCCTTCCGAGACGGGCGGCATGCTGGGCAATCATGCCATCTCCCTGCTGGCCGATGCATGGGCCAAAGACATCCATACCTTCAATCCCGATTCGGCCCTGGTTGCCTATGCCCACGAGGCGATGAATAAGGGACCTTGGGGCGGGGCCAACGGTCGCAACTTCTGGAAAGAGTATTGGGAGTTAGGCTACGTGCCCTATCCCGAATCCCAGGGATCGACAGCCCAAACCCAGGAATATGCCTACGACGATTTCTGCGGTTATAACCTGGCACGGATGACGGGCAATACTTTCTATCAAAAAATCTTCGCCCGGTCCATGTACAACTATCGTAACGTCTTCGATACGGTTACGGGTTTCATGCGGGGCCGGCAGGCAAACGGGCAATGGACGCCTAACTTCGATCCGCTGGCCTGGGGCGGCCCTTATACCGAAGGGAATGCCTGGCATTACAACTGGTCCGTATTCCACGACGTTCAGGGGTTGATCGACCTTATGGGTGGTGAGGCGAAGTTCATAGCCAAAATAGATTCGGTGTTCACCGTTCCCAACAGGATCGAATACGGCACCTATGGCGGCATGATCCATGAGATGAAGGAAATGGTCATAGAGAACATGGGACAATATGCCCACGGTAACCAGCCGATCCAACATATGATCTATCTATACAGCTATGCCGGCCAGCCCTGGAAGACGCAACAACACATCCGCGAAGTAATGGACAAGCTGTACAACGCCACAGAGAAGGGCTACCCCGGCGACGAGGACCAGGGCGGTATGTCGTCATGGTACGTGCTGAGCGCCATGGGCATCTACAGCGTCTGCCCCGGTACCGACCAATATGTACTGGGCAGCCCGGTTTTCAACAAGATCACCCTCACCCTGGAGAACGGCAGGCAATTCGTCATCGAGGCGGCGAATAACAGCAAGTCCAATGTCTATATCCAATCGGCTGCCCTCAACGGCAAACCCTATACGCACAATTGGATCACCTACCAGGATATTATGGCAGGTGGTACGCTCTACCTCGACATGTCTGCCCAGCCAAATGAGCACCGTGGCACCGCGCCCGGAGACAAACCTTTTTCCGTATCTACTTCATCATTTTCCGTATCCGCTTCACCATCAAATCAGTGATATGCATCGTCTGTCGTTCATCATATTTTTAGGAATTCTGACTCTACCCGCTGTCGCACAGACCAAAATTTCTCTTAACAGCGACAATTCCTCCATTCACTGGAAATTGACACCGCAAACAGATGCAGACAGCCTGGCATTGTTCCAACCCGGCTACGACACCCGCCAATGGACGGATGCCGTGGTTCCCGGTACTACCTTCACTTCTTTCGTAGCCGCGGGTAAAGAAGCCGACCCCAATTATGCCGATAATATCTACCGCGTCGATAAAAGGAAATACGATCGGAATTTCTGGTACCGGACTGAATTCGCCGCTCCCCTTGTCCCCAATGGCCGCCGTCTCTGGCTCCATTTTCGCGGCATCAACCGTAAAGGCGAGGTCTTTTTCAATGGAACCCGTCTCGGCCTCCTCGACGGATTCATGCAACGCGGCGATTATGATATCACGAGCCTGGTTAAAACGAAGGGCCCGAATGTCCTGGCCGTGCTGGTCCATTGGCCCGGCCGCCCCATCGCCAACCACGCCAGTCCCACCTATATCTCCAGCGACGGCTGGGATTGGATGCCGCCAGTGCCGGGCCTGCTGGCCGGGATCACGGACGAAGTATACCTGACCGTTACCGGTCAGCTTAACATCATCGACCCCTGGATCAGGACGGTGGCTGCTTCGGATAAGGACGCGCGGCTGGCCGTGCAGGTGGGACTGACCAATCATTCCGCGGCAGCGGTCACAGGCGTATTGACCGTACTTATCCAACCCGGTAATATCACCCTTTCCCGCCGGCTGACCGTTGGCCCGAACAGCTCCGACTCGCTGTCCTTCGATGCCGACCGCTACGCCGCCCTGCACATTCAGAACCCGAGGCTCTGGTGGCCCAATGGTTATGGCGATCCCAACCTCTACACCTGCCGGATTTCCTTCCGCAGGGATACCACATCAATAAAATTCGGTATCCGTCAATACAGCTATGACACCACCGGCGGCGTCTTCCATCTGTGGGTCAACGGCAAGCGTATCTTCATTCGCGGGGGCAACTGGGGCATGAGCGAATACCTGCTTCGCTGCCGCGGCCAGGAATACGACTACAAAGTCCTGCTGCATCACGAGATGCATTACAATATGATCCGGAACTGGATAGGTTCTACCACGGACGAAGCGTTCTATCAGGCCTGCGACAAATATGGCATCATGGTCTGGGACGATTTCTGGCTGAATTCCCATCCCAACCTGCCGGACGACGTTGTCGCTTTCAATGCCAACGCCATCGAAAAGCTTAAAAGGCTGCGCAATCATCCATCCATAGCCGTATGGTGCGGTGACAATGAAAGTACTCCGCTTCCGCCCCTGAATGACGAGTTGCGACAGGACATCCAAATCTTTGACCACGGCGACCGTTGGTACCAGCCCAATTCCCATGCCGGCGCGCTTACCGGCAGCGGCCCCTGGACCAATGCCGGCCCGGTCTGGTATTTTACCCGCTACCCCGGCGGCTTTGGCGGCAGCCCCGGCTGGGGTTTCCGCACCGAGATCGGCACCGCTGTATTCCCCAATGTCGAAAGCCTTAAGGAGTTCATGCCCGACAGCGCCTTGTGGCCCAGGAATACGCTGTGGGATAAACATTTCTTCGGTCCGTCGGCAGCTAATGGCGGCCCCGGCAATTACGCGCGGGCCATCACCCAAAACTATGGCCGCCCGAATAGTATCGAAGATTTTTGCCGTAAAGCCCAGTTGCTGAATATAGAGACGAATAAGGCGCTGTATGAAGGCTGGCAACATCATATGTGGGATGACGCTTCAGGCATAATGACCTGGATGAGCCAGTCGGCCTATCCCTCGATGGTATGGCAGACTTATGATTATTACTACGACCTTACCGGAGCGTACTGGGGCGTTCGCAAAGCCTGCGAACCGATACATATCCAGTGGAGCTCCGCGGACAACACGGTAAAGATCATCAATACAACGACAAAAGACGTGCACCGCCTCCACGCAAGCGCCATCGTCTTCAATATGGACGGCATTCCCGCCGCCGGATACGGCAAGAGTACCGTCGTCGATGCGCCCGCCGATACGGTGACCGATTGTTTCCGGTTGAGTTTCAGCCCGGATGACCCGGCTTATCAACATCCCGCCGTCGCCTCTTCAGGCTCACAGCATTCCGGTCTTTCGCCCGTTCAGTTCATCCGGCTGCTGCTGAGTGACGAAAAGGGTAGCCTCGTTTCCGATAATTTTTATTGGCGCAGCGATAAGGGCAACGACTACACTGCGCTAAACACCCTTCCCGCCGCCAGCCTGCAGGTGTCCTCCCACCTGACCCGCAAAGGTGACCACGCTTTGATCCAGGCAACGATCACCAATCCCGGTGGCGCAGCCGGCAGATCCGCCGTTGACGCACACGTCCCGCAGCCTGCCGTCGCCTTTGCCATTCGCGTCCAGGCCCTCCGCGCTGGCGATGGACGCCGTATCCTCCCCGCCCTGCAGGACGACAACTATTTCACTCTGCTGCCGGGCGAATCCAAAATCGTTCACATCTCCTTCGACGCAGCCCTGCTGCCCGACAGCCACTACAAGCTGCTCGTCGAACCCTATAACCACGTGACCACCGGCCCGGCGTCCATGCAATCTCCGTCAGCAGTGGCCGATATCCCGCTGACCCTCGCCTCGCCGCTGCAGGACAATATGGTGATCCAGCAAGACAAACCCTTTACCATCTGGGGCCAAGCTAATCCCGGCGACGCGGTTCAAATCGAAGCTGACTGGCTGCCCGGGCCTGTCACCGTCCATACCGACACTGCCGGCGCTTTTTCTGCCATCGTCGACATCCCCGCTGTTAAACCGGGCGACTACCACGAGCATTCCCTGACGGTGAGCTCCGGCAGCGAGCTTATCACGCTCTCGCACCTGCTGATCGGCGAGGTCTGGTTTTGCAGCGGCCAGTCGAATATGCAATTCAGTATGGCGACTGTGCTGGACTCGACGGCCGATATCGCCGCCGCCCACTACCCGAATATCCGTCTGTTCAACGCCGGCCTGAATTTCAGCGACCATCCCCTGAATGAAATTGGCGGCGCCTGGGTCCTCTGCTCCCCTAAGACCGTGCGTGGGTTCAGCGCTGTCGGCTACTATTTCGGTCGCCAGTTGCAACAGACACTGGACGTACCCGTGGGTATCATCTTTTCGGGCATCGGCGCATCCGCCGCACAGGCCTTTGTACCCAGAGCCGTATTGGCCTCAGATACATTGCTGGACCATCGTTACCTCGAACCCTATCTGCAAAGCCCGCGATCTCACGAACACATCGACGGTGGTTTTACGTTTGAGAAGGTGACCCGGCCGTATCTGTTGTACAATGCAATGATCTATCCCCTTCGCCATCTGTCCATTCGCGGTTTCTGCTGGTACCAGGGTGAATCCAACCGGACCGAAAGGGATTCCTATACGTTGCTCACACAGACCCTGATCCGCAATTGGCGCCAGGCCTTCGCCCAGGGTGATCTGCCATTCTATTATGTGCAAGTAGCGCCCTTCTTTTATGACCAACCCGATTCGACGCTGGCCGACTATGCCTTCTTCCGTGAAGCGCAGGAAAAGATCTCCACCCTGCCGAATACCGGGATGGTGATCACTATGGACGTCGGCGAAGCCCGGAACCTGCATCCGATCAATAAAAAACCTGTCGGCGAACGTCTCGCCGCCATGGCCCTCAATCGTGAGTATGGTCTCTCGGATAAAGTATACCGTGGTCCGCAATACCGATACCTGGAGATCAACGGCCGCGAAGCCATCATCCATTTCGAGCCGGGAACCGTGAATGGCGGTCTCAAGACAAAAGACGGCAACGCGCCCGCTTTCTTCACGATGGCAGGCGAGGATCAGGTCTTTTACCCGGCCACGGCCCGCATCGAAGGCGACGAGATTATCGTGCATTGCGATAAGGTAAAAAAGCCGGTGGCCGTCCGCTATGCCTTTACCAATTTCGCCGTGACAAACCTCGAGAATGGGGCACGCTGGCCCGTCGTACCTTTCCGTACCGACGACTGGCCGGAAAAATCGCCATCGTCCCAAAACAAATAACATGATCATCCGTCGACTATATCATTTTTTCGCCCTCTTGCTGGTCTGCGCTCTGACCCGCATCCCCCTTCTTGCGCAAGCCCCGGCTCCGACCCGCATCCCCCTTGATTCGCAGGCCCCGGCGCGCCCCGCCTATTTCATCGACGGCTATCATGGTGGCATCTACGGCCATATCCCCCCATGGCAAACGAAATTCATGGTTGACAAACTGGACCAGTATCCCGACTGGAAGATTAACCTCGAGCTGGAACCGGAGTCGTGGGACACTATCGCCGTCAAAGATCCCGAAGCGTATGAGGCGTTCAAGACCAGGATTGCGGACCAGTCCACACAGGGCAGGATAGAATACATTAACCCCGCCTACGGGCAGTCTTATCTGTATAATATTTCCGGGGAAAGCACCATTCGCCAGCTATACTATGGCATGCGAAAGCTCCGGCAACATTTTCCGGGCATCGTCTTCTCGACCTATTCTTCGGAAGAACCTTGCTTTACCAGCGCGCTGCCCCAGATCCTCCGGTCCTATGGGTTGACATATGCGTCGCTGAAAAACCCCAACACCTGCTGGGGCGGCTATACCCGGGCCTTCGGCGGGGAGCTGGTCAACTGGATCGGTCCGGACGGCACTAGTGTGCTGACCGTTCCGCGTTATGGGGCAGAAGCCCTGAAACCGCATTCCACCTGGGAGACGATCGCGTCAAATAACTCCATCGCTTATATCCTGCGCTGCTTCCAGGCCGGGATCAGTCATCCGGTGGGTATGTGCCTCCAGGATGCTGGCTGGGCTAACGGTCCCTGGATAAAACGCGGCGAAGACTACGGGCCCGGGACTGGCGCACCCCATGGCGCCGTTACGGATGACGCCATGAATGATGTCACCCACTCCTATCACCCCACGGTGTATGAAACCTGGCGCGGCTATTTCGAGAACCACACCGATCGTAAAGCACAGCAGGACTGGCATTTCTCCCAGGAAGACGTCCTGGTAAGCCTGGTATGGGGCGGCCAGATCCTACAGCAGGTAGCACGCGAAGTCCGGGCGGGAGAAAATAAGATCGTTGCCGCCGAAAAGCTGGCGTCGATGGCGGCCTTATACAAGGCAATGCCATGGCCCGGCATGTCCTTCGATGAAGCCTGGCGGACCCTGCTGCTCTCGCAGCACCATGATTGCTGGATCGTACCTTATAACCGCCTGCGCGGATCAGTCTATACTTGGGCCGAAAATGTAGACCAATGGATAGATAACACTACCCGTCGTTCCGACAGCATCGCGCAACAATCGATGACGCTGCTGACTTCAGCAACCGGGACTGCCTCCGCATCCGCGCCGGAGGAAACCGCCGGGATCACTGTATTCAATACGCTCGCCACCGAACGCGACGAATGCGTCGAGGTCGAACTGCCCGCTGGATGGGCAGGCGCAGCGATAACAGACAAGGACAATCGCCCGGTACCCGGTCAGCGCACGAACACGAAAAAATGGCTCTTTCGCGCCCATGTCCCGTCACTGGGCTACGCCGTTTACGATCTCCGGCAATCGCCTGCCGCGGCAGTACCGCGCACCCTATCGCGCGCAGACCATCAGCCTACCGCCGCCGGCACCCCGGTCGTCGCACGGGCACAAGGCGCCCGCGCCACCCTCGAAAATAACGGCGCCTGCCATATAGAAACCGACCTCTACTCCGTCACGATCGACCCCGCCAAGGGGGGCATCATCACGCGCCTGGCAACAAAAGGCCGTAATCCTAAAGTCTTCACCGACGCAAAAGCCTTACACCATCTCAACGAACTGCGCGGCAATTTCTATCTCGAAGGCGGATTCCATTCCAGTACCGAAATCCCCGCACAGCTCGATATTCTCGAGAATGGCCCTCTCCGCATACTGGTACAGATCAGGGGCGAGATCGCAGGTACTCCCTTCGCCCAGCTGTTTACCCTCGACCAAGGCGAACCCCGTATCGACATTCATTGGCAGATCAACTGGACCGCCGATCATAAAATAGGTGAGTCTCCCGACAGCATCAAAAGCTACCCCTTAAAGAAAGAATTTTATAATGATAGCTTTAAGCTGCAGGCGCTATTTCCCGTGGCGCTCCGCGGTCAGAAGATCTATAAGAATGCCCCCTTCGACGTGCTGAAAAGCCGGCTGCCCGATACCTTCTTCGATAGCTGGGACAGCATCAAGAATGTGGTTGTCCTGAATTGGGTGGACGTCACCGACAAAGACGACCATTATGGATTGGCTGTCTTCTCCGATGAAACGACCTCTTATGCCCATGGTCCGAACTACCCGCTGGCACTGACGGTCCAATACTCAGGCCCCGGGCTCTTTGGCCGCGATTATTCGATCACCGGACCCACGACAATGGATTACGCCATCCTGCCGCATACAGGCCGCTGGGATCGGGCCGGGATCTGGACGGCCGCTACCCGCTTTAATGAACCGCTGCTGGTAAAAGTAGGGGCCGCAGATGCCGCGCAGGCCGCGGAAGAGTCGCCATCGCCCCATGCCCAGGCGCAAAGTTCGCAAAATGCGAACTCCGGCTCCCTGCTTCATCTGTCCAACTCCGGCTGGGAAGTCCCGGCGATCACCGCCTCCGGGACCGACCTATTGGTAAGATTGTTCAATGCCGAAGGAAAAGATAGCCTGCAACGCATCTATCCCGGCTTCCCGGTTAACACAGTGTACGAAGTAGCGCTGGATGGACACATCATTCAGCCACTCCATATCAAACAGGACGCCCGGGGGAAAATATATATCCCCATCACTGCACCCCGCTTCGGCATCCGTACTATTCAATTTAAAGATATCATCAAATGAAAAGAACACTCGTCCTCTTCCTGACCATTTTAACCGCCGGCGTAACGGCCAACGCCCAGACCCAACCCTTCAAGACCGGTGACCGTATCGCTTTCGTAGGCAACAGCATCACGGAGCAAGGCTATTATGAGTCCTATATCTGGCTGTATTATATGCTGCATTTTCCCCATCGCAGGATCACCATTTTCAACCGCGGCATCGGCGGCGATGTAGCCAAACAGATTGATGAGCGTTTTGCTGACGACGTGCTCACCGCCAATCCGACGGTGATCTGCCTGACCTTTGGCATGAACGACTCCGGCTATTACGAATTCCTGTCGGCCAATGCCGACTCTGCCGCTAAAGCCCATATCAGCACATCGCGTCATTATTTCGCGCTGATCGAAGAGAAATTGAAAAAACTGCCCAATGTCAGAAAGGTAATGATCGCCTCCTCGCTCTATGACGAGACCATGAAGATCAAGGGCAATTATTTTCCGGGTAAAAGCAAGGCCATGGAGCAGATCATCGACTTTCAGGGACAGGCGGCGAAGGATAACCATTGGGGATGGGTCGATTTCTTTCACCCGATGACTGCGATCACCCTGGAACAGCAAAAAACTGACTCGGCCTTCACCCTTACCGGCAATGACCGCATCCACCCGGGCAATTCCGGCCACTTTGTGATGGCCTGGCTCTTCCTGAAAGCCCAGGGATTGGACACCCTGCCGGTGGCGGATATGTCCATCGATGCCGGCCGCCTCCGCGCCGACCGCGAAGCCAACTGCCGGATCACTAACCTGACCACGCTGACCGGCGGGAAAGGGTCACCCGGCTCCGCAGGTGGGTCCGCTGCCGCCGGCACCGGCCTCCGCTTCGACTATCTCGCTTCCTCCCTGCCCTATCCGGTGGACACCGTGCCCCGGCTTTCGGGTAATCCGCACCGCCAATCAGAAGCCATCGGTCTGATCCCGTTTTATAGCAGCTTTAACCGGGAGATGCTGCGCATCACCAACCTGGCACAAGGAAATTATGAGCTGATAATCGATAGCCGGAAAATAGGCTCTTGGACCGCCGCGGAGCTGGGTCAGGGCATCAACCTGGCTAAACTGACGAACACCCCGGAATATGATCAGGCCATGTCCGTTCTGCAGCTGAATGAGGAGCGTATGGCGCTCGAGTCAAAATTAAGAGCCTATTACTGGCTACAATTCGATTACCTGCGGGATATCGGTCTCAAGTTCAAAGATGGCGACGCGACGTCGGACTCAGTGAATTCCGCTGCAACAAAAAATTGGGCTGTCGCCTCCAAGCGGGACAACTATCGGGCCGCGCGTTACCCTGCTGTCCGTGCCGCCTGGCAAAAAGAGATGGATTTGCTGATTAACGAGATCTATACCGTGAACCAACCCAAAACACATCTTATCGAAATTAAAAAAATATCGGAGTAAACGCTACCTTTTTTTATGAAACCAGGATTACTCTTTTTGCTGCTCATTACCGGCAGCCACTTATACGCCAATTTCAGCCAGGCCCATTGGCGCTGGCGCAAGGACCGCCCCGGCGGACGGCCATGGCGATGGACACGGAGACGGACATGATACCGCTGAGCGGGCCTACGGGGACATATTCCATCTACCTGCCTAAGGGGTTGAGCAGCGGTGTGTATTTTTTGCAAATGGAGAGTCAGATCTATAGCCGGGTAGTTAAAGTGCTTTTACGTAGTAATTTCACAGATTCAATATATTCATCTCAATGAAATCTCTTTTTATCGTATCGGTCTTAATAGCAAGTCTCCTGCCGGCAAAAAAAAGCTACTCGCAGTTCGCCGCCATAGAGGATAGGAAAGAATGGAATGCCAACTGGATAGCCGCACCCAATGACCCGGGCAATGATTATGGCGTATACGATTTCCGTAAAACCTTCAACCTGCCGGCGAAACCGGAAAGTTTCATCATTCATGTATCGGCAGATAACCGGTACAAATTATATGTGAATGGCACATTAGTTTCGCTTGGGCCGGCCCGGGGCGACTATTATTTCTGGAATTACGAAACAGTTGATCTGGCGCCATATCTTGTTTCGGGAAAAAATATAGTAGCTGCGCTCGTTTGGAATGAGGCCCAATATCGTCCCGAAGCACAGATCAGTTTCCGAACGGGTTTTATATTGCAGGGCAATTCGCATGCAGAAGAAATATTAAATACGAATGAGAGGAGCTGGAAGTGCATCCGCGATGCAGGGCATCAGCCTGTTCCGGGTTATTTTTTTGCTGCCAGCAAAGGCGAAATGGTGGATATGAACCAGGCCGTAAAAGGCGATTGGACAGCCGTCGGTTACGATGACAGCATCTGGCAATGGGCAGCTAAGGTAGCAGATGGAAAGCTTAAAGGCATGGCGTGGGGCACTGACTGGTCCCTGGTGCCTTCGTCCCTGCCGCCAAGAGAAATGACATATCAGCGTATTCCTACACTGCGCATGGCAACGGGCATAAGCATTCCGCCGGCGTTTCCGAAAGAAAAGACCTCGTTGACTATCCCCGCAAACACTACCGTCGCTTTATTGCTTGATCAAACCTATGAGACAAACGCCTATGTGACGTTGAATTTCAGCGGCGGAAAAGACGCCGGCATATCACTGGGATATGCCGAATCACTTTACGAAAAAGGCAGTAGAGGCAATGCTAAAGGCAATCGGAATGACGTAGATGGTAAGGAGTTTATAGGGCGAAAAGACAGCCTGATCGCAGATGGCAGCCAGGGCCGATCGTTCACCACGCTAAACTTTCGTACTTATCGGTACATCAGGTTATTTGTGCAAACCAAAAATGACCCGCTGGTCATCGACGACATTTATGGCACTTTCACCGGTTATCCTTTTAAACGGACCTCGGTATTTAACACGGACGATACCGAAATCAATCAAATGCTGGATATTGGCTGGCGCACAGCAACGCTTAACGCCTGGGAAACCTATACCGACTGCCCTTATTATGAGCAGCTGCAATATATTGGCGATACACGCATACAGGCGATGATATCTTACTACAATACCAGCGATGACCGCCTGGCACGTAACGCCCTTAATGAGATTGACGATTCGCGCTTACCCGAAGGCGTAACCAGGAGCTGTTATCCTACCAAAGGCACACAAGTGATATCCACCTTTTCCCTGTGGTATATCTGTATGTTACATGACTACTGGATGTACCGTGGCGATGACGATTTTATTAGAAATAAACTGATGGGCGAACGGGGTATACTTGATTTTTTCAGCAAATACCAGCAATCCGATGGCTCGCTAAAGGACATGCCTTACTGGGCTTTTGTTGACTGGGCAGGCAATTTGGCCGGAGGGGTTAAGGGCAGCGACGGCAGCGCAGCTATATATGACCTGCAACTACTTTGGGCGTACCAGTGGGCAGCAGAAATGGAAGCCAAAATTGGTCTGCACGATTTCGCGGTGATCTATGGTCAGAAGGCTGCGCAGCTTAAAGCTACCATACGGCGCAAGTACTGGGACCCGGTTAAAAAACTGTATGCCGATACGAAAGAGAAAAACGGGTTTTCACAGCATGTCAATTCGCTGGCCATACTTACCGGCATAGTGAGCGATGCAGATATACCGGCTGTAGCCAACGAATTGCAGAACGATAAAAGTTTAACCCAATGTACCGTTTACTTTAAATATTACCTGAACCAGGCACTCGTAAAAGTTGGCCTGGGCAATGATTATATGAACTGGCTGTACATTTACCGTGAAAACATAGCAATGGGCCTTACTACCTGGGCCGAGTATTCCGATGTCAATACCACTCGTTCCGATTGCCATGCCTGGGGCAGCAGTCCTAATATTGAATTCTTTAGAACGGTATTGGGAATAGACAGCTATGCGCCGGGCTTCAGCCAGATAAAGATAGAACCGCATCTGGGTACCCTGACCAACGTCAGCGGCGAAATTCCTCATCCAAACGGTAAAGTGGCCGTTTCCTATGTTTTGGAGAAGACTCAATGGAAAATAAAAATCAACCTACCGCAAAATACATCCGGCAGGTTGATATGGCAGCACAAAACATACCTGCTGAAAGCCGGTGAGAATGAATGGGTAATTAATCCCTGAGGCAGCGAACAGCCAACCCGGTTTGCGTCCCGTCGTAGCTCTTGCTGACAACACCATTGCCGTAACCCAGGGAGAGGGACCAGGCGTCGGTTGAATCTGTTGCTGAAGCGCTCCACCAGCTGGCGATATTGCGAATATGGCTGAACTGGCCGTTATGATTGCGGTAGCCGCCCGGCAGCGCTTCAAATCCGGATCCGTTTGTTCCATCCCAGGCATCAGCGGCCTTCATTTTGATGCCGGCGCTATTATCGCCCCCCAGGAAAGTGGTCAGCGCTGTCCATTCTCCAATGGAGGGGATATGCCATCCCTCCGGGGCCAGTCCTCTCGGGTCGGCGACCGCGTACCAATTATAGAGCTTGTGATATTTTTGTCCCGAAGCAGAATCGCCGTTGTAATAACACCAGGCGGCCCGATGCTGATCGGCGGCTGCCTGCCATTGAGCAGCATCTTCCATCTCGGGGATGGAATCTCCATTGCGGAAGCGGGCGGTATTGAGGTTCACTGCCATCCATTCCTGCCGCCCGATCTTCACTGTTGGATAGCTGTTACCGTCTTTGTCGGTGACCTGGGCTGTAAGGCAGGCTGCACTCAGCAAAAAGGACATTACCAGCAGAGTGCGCCAAACTGTATTTCGTGCAAGCATATATCGGCCGTTTAAATGATCCCTTCATCCGTGTTTATTTAGTCTCCGTCGATATATCTTCTGGTGATCGGCTGATAAGAATCGATGCGCCGGTCGCGCATAAAAGGCCAGTGGGTCCGATACCGGTCGGTTGCCGCAGTATCGATCTCCACGACCATTGTCTCTTCTTTGTCATGCGTCGCCTGTTGCAACACCGTGCCGAAAGGATTCGCCACGAAAGATCCGCCCCAGAACTTCATCGCCCCATCCTGTTCGAACCCGACCCGGTTGACACTGACCACATGCACTCCGTTAGCCACCGCATGACTCCGCTGTATCGTCTGCCAGGCATTGTACTGCTCGGTATTGGTCGCCGCGTCCTGGCTGGTCGCCCAGCCAATGGCCGTTGGATAGAACAGGATCTCCGCTCCCATCAGCGCGGTGATCCGCGCCGCCTCAGGATACCACTGGTCCCAGCAGATCAATACCCCTACCGTGGCATAACGGGTCTTGAATATTTTATAGCCCAAGTCACCGGGAGTAAAATAGAATTTCTCGTAAAAGGCGGGATCATCCGGAATATGCATTTTCCGGTATTTGCCAAGGTAAGAACCATCCGCATCCAGCACAGCCGTCGTATTATGATAGATCCCCTTCGCCCTTTTTTCGAAGAGGCTGGCAATGATGACTACGTTCAACTCTGCGGCCAACGCACCCAGCGTATCCGTCGACGGACCAGGTATCGCCTCGGCCAGCTTGAAGTTCTCGTAATCTTCCACGTCGCAGAAATAGAGAGAAGTAAATAATTCCTGCAGGCAGATAATCTGCGCCCCGCCGGCCGCAGCCTCGCGGATTCCATCCATAGCTTTACGTAAATTGACCTGCTTGTCGGCCGTACAGCTCATCTGTACCAGACCTACTTTGATCTTGCTCATAGTAACGCAAAATTACATCATTTCCTGCCCATCTGCCGCAGAAAAGCGACATGCGAGGCTACTGCATAACGCACCCGGGGATATTCGATATAGACCAGCCCATACTCCTGGCAGGCCTCCCGGATGATCTTGCTGATAGCAGGATAGTGTACATGTGATATCTTGGGGAAAAGATGATGCTCAATCTGGAAATTCAACCCGCCGACCAACCACGATACAACGGGATTCTTGGTGGCAAAGTTGGCCGTCGTGCGGATCTGGTGCACAGCCCACTCGTCTTCCATCTTGCCGGTCACTTCATCAGCTATCGGGAAAGCCGTATGCTCGACCGTATGCGCCAGCTGAAAGACCATGCTCAGCACAAAACCGGCGACCATCGTGAAAATGCTAAAGCCGATAAACCAATCGTACCAGCCCAGCCGGTAGATGGGTAGGAAGACAAACAGGAATGCATGGAATAACTTAAAGCCCCAGAACACCAAATGATCGGACAGGGACATTTTCTTCAGCGGCATCGTGCCCACCTTGCTCTTGAAATATTTCTGATAGTCCAGCACGAAGATCCAGAATATATACAGGACGCAGTATAGCAACCAGAAATACAAATGCTGGTAACGATGCATCTTGTACCTTTTTTGCGTCTCGCTCATGCGCATCCAGGGTTGAATATCAATGTCGTCATCCACCCCGTCCACGTTGGTGTAAGCATGGTGGACCACATTGTGTTTCATATTCCACATGAAACTGTTGCCCCCCAGTATATTCAGCGAGAACGCCGCCAGGCTGTTCAACCATTTGTACCGCGAAAAACTGCCGTGCGCACCGTCATGCATTACGTTAAAGCCTATGGCTGCCGTCAGCCCTCCCAGCAATACGCTTTCCAGTATAGCCCAGACCGCCGAAGGAGTGAAAAACACCAGGTGGATGTAGATAAAGGCGAAGCTTACCATCAGGATCACCGCCTTCAGAAAGAGATCGTAATTCCCGGTCGTCGATTTACCGACTTCTTCAAAATAGTTGCTGATCCTTTTCTTCAGTTCAGTGTGGAACGAATGTGGAACAGTGGCAAATTTGGGTAGCATAATAGGCCTTATATAAAATATGAATAATCCTGCAAATTTACTCTATTCTGTCCGGATACTTTGTTAAAATTTGGAGCGGAATAGTACGGGTTTATAACGCGGATTCCGGTCGTTTGTTTTACCCTCAGCCCACTCGTTTATTTTACCCTCAGGTGTCCATTCGGACAAAAGCGTCAAAATCCCGCACTCCGATCATTTTTTCCGTTATAAACCCTTCTGCATAAGGTACTCCGATCATTTTTCCGAACATTTGATGGCGCCCGATGATCGATTTCAGGAACTCCGGGCTGGAGATATAGGTCTGGGGCTCATCAGCGCCGTATTCGCTGGAATAGAACTGGGACGAATAGGCTCTCACGGACTGGATTTTGGTTTCGAAGACCGGGGTAATATCATACACGAAGCTGGGCTGCATATACCTGTCCTGGATGTAATGAAAGACATACTTGGGACGCCAGTGCGGCTGAGGCCTGCCCTCATCGTCCACGGTCTCTATTTTCCGCAACCCGCTGAGAAAACAGGCATCGGTGATCAGGTGGCCCGCCCTGCCATGGTCGGGATGACGGTCTTCCAACGCATTCCCCAGCACGATCTCGGGGCGGTATTTCCGGATGGCCCGGATCAGCCGGCGCTGATGGTCTTCATCATTATGGAAAAAGCCATCCGCCATACCCAGGTTCTCCCGGACATCCAGTTGCAGGATGGCAGCCGCCCGCGCAGCCTCCTCGGCCCTCAGCTCCGGCGTTCCTCTCGTTCCCAGTTCTCCCCGGGTGAGATCCACCACTCCTGTCCTCTTGCCATTCAGCTTTTCCATGAGCAGGGTCCCGGCACAACCCAGCTCCACATCGTCAGGATGCACCGCTATCGCTAATATATCAAGCTTCATTTTTTTTACTGTTTCCGGCGCGAATTTACTCATTTTACAGTAACCGCACATCCGTCATTCACCTCCCGCCGCCTCGGCCCCCCACCGGCGTAACCATTTGGCCATATCCGCTTTGTAAAGTAGCTTCGCGGGTCGTATTTTTACATTCTTAATCAAAAACAGGTAGAAAATGGCATACGATCTAGTCATTCTCGGCAGCGGCACCGGAGGATATCCGGCCGCCATCCGCGCCGCACAGTTAGGCCTTAAAGTAGCAATTATAGAGAAAGAAAACCTGGGAGGCGTCTGCCTCAACTGGGGATGTATCCCCACCAAAGCATTGTTGAAAAGCGCCCAGGTTTACCAGGATATCCTTCATGCCAAAGATTACGGCATCGAAGCCAGCGGAACGCCCGATTTCGGCGCAGTCATCAAACGCAGCCGCGGAGTGGCCGATAAAATGAGCAAGGGTGTCCAGTTCCTGATGAGAAAGAATAAGATCGACGTGATCATGGGTTATGGTAAGCTCAAAGCCAAAGGACAGGTGGAAGTCACCGGTGCAGATGGCAAGGCCCAGATCGTGGAAGGCAAGCACATCATCGTCGCTACCGGCGCGCGCAGCCGCGAGCTCCCCAACCTCAAACAGGACGGCAACAAAGTTATCGGCTATCGCGAAGCCATGACGCTGCCCGGAAAGCCCAACAGCATCATCATCGTCGGCAGCGGCGCCATCGGCGTGGAATTCGCCTACTTCTACTACAGCATGGGCACAAAGGTCACCGTAGTGGAATTCCTGCCCAGGATCGTCCCTGTAGAAGACGAGGAGATCTCGAAGGAACTCGAAAAGATCTACAAGAAATACGGCATCGAGGTCCTCACCAGCAGCGAAGTGACCAGCGTCGATACCGGCGGCAACGGCGTCAAAGCAAAGGTGAAAACACCCACCGGCGAAGTGACCCTGGAGGCTGATATTCTTCTCAGCGCCATCGGCATCAGCGCCAATATCGAAAATATCGGCCTGGAGACCCTGGGGGTAAAGACGGATAAAGGCAAGATCACCGTCGATAAATATTACCAGACTAACGTACCGGGCATCTATGCCGTCGGTGACTGCGTCCCCGGCCAGGCTCTCGCCCATGTCTCCACGAAAGAGGCCATTACCTGCGTGGAAAATATCGCTTACCTGGAAAAGAAATACGCCCACCAGCCCGAGGCCGTCGACTACGGCAATGTCCCCGGCTGTACGTATTGCACGCCGGAGATCGCCTCCGCCGGGCTGACGGAAAAACAAGCCCGCGACGCCGGCTATGAAATCAAGGTCGGCAAGTTCCCGCTGACCGCCTCCGGCAAGGCTACCGGTGTCGGCCATACGGAAGGATTCGTCAAGGTGATCTTCGACGCGAAATACGGCGAATGGCTGGGTACCCATATGATCGGCTATAACGTCACCGAGATCATCATTGAAACGGTCCTCGGCCGCAAGTTGGAGACTACCTATCACGAAGTCCTCAATAGCATCCACCCTCACCCGACCATCAGTGAATCGGTCAGGGACGCTATCGAAGCAGCCTACGGCGAGGCCATCCATTTATAAGCGCCCAAATACAATTAAGCGCCCCCATACAATCAAACGCCTCCATACAATAATGAAAAAGCCGGTTCGCAAAGAGCCGGCTTTTTTGTTAACACCCCGATACTCCCTTGACCTTCACCTTAAAATGCTGACTCCCCCGGATGATCTCCAGCGTCCCCGTAATGAGGATCGTCTCTCCCTCAGCCTGCAGGGAATGAGTCACCAGTATCGCCGTGTATTCACCGCTCCGGTATACTTCCCTGACGGTCTTTTTATCCACCGCACCACTGCCGGCACGATCATACTGTAATGTAATATTCCGGTTATGGATTCGCAAAAAAGCAAAGGAAGACGCCTTGGTCGCGAAGATCTTCCGCCCCTTGTCCACATCCAGGCTGTCGAAAGCCACATTCAGGCTGTCATATGTATAGAGCCCGACACATCCATCCAGGGTACCGGGGCCCGTGACAAAAAGATCCGGCCTCAGCTGGGCTGCATTGCCCTCAGCGGGATCCGCCTTTCCGCGATGCCGGGAAGTCCCGTCCTCCGGTGAATCACAGCCGGCGACGAGCCATCCGGCCAATAATAACAATAGCAGACAGCGGTTAAAAGGGTTCATGGCGTAAAAATAGGGGTTCGGCATGCTTTTTTTACGTAGATTAGAAATAATTTCTCTCACCCATCAACCTACCGACATGGATAACAGGAGTTCTAGCATACTTTATGGCATTCTCGGCCTCTACACGCTGATGATCAGCTGGCACTACAACCACAGTTGGATCCTGCTGCTGATTCACTACATTTTCTGGCCTATCTACCTCGTCTACGAACTCCTGATCGGCCACCTGTCTCACGATTTATGGAGGACCATCCCGGAATCCTATTTCAAATAGTGAGAGAATATTATAAGGGTAGGCCATCGAAGGATTACCCTTTTAAGGAAGATAGACCATGTCCATGAGGAAATATTTCTCCAATATCTCATCACGGTAGTCCTCATTGTGGATAATTTTGACCTGCCGCTTGCCATGCTCATGCCGGATCAGTTTATTATTGATCAGGGTGACACGCCCCTCTGCCGTAGGCATAGTGCAGATCAGGGTACGGGCAAAATGGGACTCTGAAGAGGTCTGGTGGAACTCGCTCATTTCCTGGAAGTCTGATAATTCCCTGGGCATGAGCGTAAAAATATAGTCCATTTTGAAATCCTGCTTGGATGCATTCCATTTGGCCACCCCGAAATAAGATTGGCCATCCACTACTACCTGATCGATGATCTGGTAGAAATTACGCCCGTCGCTCTGGATCTCGCCGGGGGCTATGGCAATGGGTACCAGCGAAAAATCCCCATACCCCACATCGACCAGCCATTTGCGGCCATTCAGGACCACAAGTAACGCCAGGTGTTCGAATTCCCGGCCATACCGGTTATTGCCGTGGTGCAGGCGCCCGGCGATCAGGGATACGTCAAACCCGGAAATACCCAGCAGGTGATGAAACAGTATGTTCAGTTCATAACAATAGCCGCCTCTGTTGTCGCGGATGACTTTCTGATATAACAAATTGATTTGTAAGATAATAGGAATCCCATTCTGAATATCCAACGTCTCAAAGGGAATCGCAAAGACGTGGTTGTATTGAAGTTCCCGTAAGGTGGCAAGGTCGCTTCGGACGATGCCGGTGCAGTTAATTCGTCTCAGATAGCCGCTAATGTCCATACTAGTAAAATTTTGATCAAATCCGGTGCTTTAGGTCAGTCGGTAAATCGCATCACATCAATTCCTTTGCCAATATTTGGCAGTAGGAAATCACATAAAGCTGCAATTACCGGAAAATTGTCTATTGAATTTCTCCAGTCTTTAATAGTTCGATCGCCGCGTCCATAACCCGATCATCACGTCCCTACAGCTCGATCGCCGCGCCCTATATTCAATCGTCACATCCCTATAGCTCGATCGTCGCGCCGGGCGCCGGCAATAGCAATTTCTTGCCCGCTGCCTTGAATTCCGCTATCGCCTTCTCCGTATCGATGGCGATCGGAGGCCAGGTGTTGTAGTGTATCCCCACCACCGTACCGCATTTCACAAAATCCGCCGCATGGATCGCGTCGGCCACATCCATCGTATAGTTACCACCGATCGGCATCACGGAAAAATCCAGCTTGGCCCATAAAGGGATCAGCTGCATGTCCATGGTCAGCGCCGTATCACCTGCTATATAGAAATTACCCGCGCTGGTCGTAAAGACATACCCTACAGGATTACCCGCATATGTCCCATCGTTAAAAGAGGAAGAATGAATCGCATTCACCGCCCTGACCTTACCAAAATCGAAGGTTACGGGACCGCCGTGATTGAGCCCATGTACCTTTTCCACGCCGTTCTTATGCAGCCATCCGGCAATCTCGGCCGGGGCAACGCAGACAGCGCCGGTATTCTTTGCGATAGCTACCACATCGCCGGTATGGTCGCCATGCCCATGGGTGATAAAAATATAATCGGCCTTGATCTTGTCGATTTCTATATTCTTTATCAGCGGATTACCAGTAAAAAATGGATCGAACAGAAATGTCTTTCCACTCACTTCGATCGCAAAGGTCGCATGGCCGTAAAATGTTAATCTCATGTGGTTGGTTTTGAAAAAGATCAGTAAAAACAACATCCCGGCAAAATAGTTCGCCGGAAAAATAATATTTTGTCCCTGGTTCTCCACTCCACCGGCCAGACCTTCGCTCCGCTCGGTTATCTCTTCGCCCGCACATATTGCAGCGGCCAGTGGATATCCTTATACCCCAGCTCTTCCGCTGCATGCAACGGAAAATAGGGATCCCTCAGCATCTGCCGGCCCATAATGATCAGGTCTGCCTGCCCGGTCACCAATATCGACTCGGCCTGCACCGCATCCGTGATCACCCCCACCGCTCCGGTCAGGATGCCTGCCGAACGGACCTGCTGAGCAAAGCCCACCTGATACCCCGGAGCCACCGGGATCTGCTGCAAAGGCGTCAACCCGCCCGACGAACAGTCGATCACATCGACGTCCAGCCCCTTTAACACCCCTGCCAGCCGCACCGCCTCCTCCGGCGACCATCCGCCTTCTGCCCAGTCGGTAGCGGAAATGCGGACAAACAGCGGATAGACCGCCGGCCACACTGTCCTTACTGCACGGACAATATCGGTCAACAACCGTATCCTGTTTTCAAAACTGCCGCCATATTCATCCTGCCGCCGGTTACTCAGCGGCGAGAGGAACTGGTGCACCAGGTACCCATGGGCCGCGTGGAGTTCCACCACCTTGAAACCTGCCAGCATCGCCCGCCTGGCGGCGGCTTTGAAGTCTTCTACCACCTTACGTATACCTTCGGCGTCCAGCGCTGCAGGTATTCCATAACCTTCACCGAAGGCAATGGCGCTGGGCCCCACCGGTTGCCAGCCACCTGCCGACACCAGTTTGCCCCCGTTCCAGGGCTCGGCCGTGCTGCCCTTACGACCGGCATGCGCCAATTGTATCCCGATCTCGCTGCCCTGTGCCCGGACGAATTTGACGATCCGACGCAAACCCTCTATATGTTCATCTTTCCATATCCCCAGATCGGAAGGAGAGATCCGGCCTTCAGGTGATACTGCCGTAGCCTCCGTAATGATCAATCCCGCACCGCCGATAGCCCGGCTGCCCAAATGCACCAGGTGCCACTCCCCGGCCATGCCGTCATGAGAAGAATATTGACACATGGGCGAAACAACGATCCGATTATTGAAAGTGATATCTCTAATGGTTAAGGGGGTGAACAGCTGGCTCATAATTGTGATAAATAAGTGATAAATTTACCTATAAATCCTACATGATGAGAACAGCCCTCGGCTCTTTTTGGCTGCTTTGCGCCATAGCCCCGTCATTATTGGCTTTCGCAGGGAGTGCTCGCATTATTGCATCCGCCCCTCCGGGCCCCGCCCCCACATCGTCCTCACCGGCCATCCGCCGTACATCCATTCCCTCCGAAGTGGTCATTGCCGCAGCCTCCGACCTGAAATTCGCCATGGACTCCCTCATCGCCGTCTTTTCAAAAACGAGCCCCGATATCCACGTCAAGGTCGCCTATGGTTCTTCCGGCAATTTTTTCCAGCAGATCGCCAACGGCGCACCCTTCGACATCTTCTTCTCGGCCGATATCGATTATCCCCGGCAGTTGCAGCAGCAAGGCAAAACCCTCTCGGTCGTCCGTATCTACGGCACCGGGCAACTCGTGCTGTGGAGCAAAACCATCGACCCGTCGATCGACGGGATGAATACCCTGCTCAACAGCGCCGTCAAAAAAATAGCGATCGCTAACCCAGCTCACGCTCCTTACGGACAGCGCGCAGATGAAAGCCTGCACTTTTATGGATTAGCCGAAAAAATAAAAGACAAGCTGGTCATCGGTGAGAATATAGCCGCAACGGCACAATATGCCCTCAGCGGGGCCGCCGACGTAGGCATTATCGCCCTTTCGCTGGCGTTGTCACCCGCCATGCAGGAGGCAGGCGGTAAATACTGGCTGATCCCGGCCAATTCCCATCAACCCTTGCAGCAGGGGTTCGCCCTCCTGTCGCACGCCAAAGACAACAACGGCGCTCAGCAATTTGTCAGCTTTTTCACCTCTCCCGCGGCAGCTTCCATCCTGCGCACCTTCGGCTTCGGCCAGCCCTGATCACCCCCCATCGCCGCCCGCATGAATCCCCCGTCCAACTTGCATCAAAATGCAGTAAGTTTGAACTATGATCGATTGGCAACCTCTATGGCTCAGTTTGCGCCTGGCATTGATAACGACAACGATACTACTTGCGCTCGCTATCCCTCTCGGCTATTGGCTGGCGTATAGCCGCCAACGCTGGAAGATCGCCGCCGAAGCCGTCATCAGCCTGCCTATGGTCTTGCCACCTACGGTCCTGGGATTTTATCTGCTCCTGGCCTTCAGCCCTTCGCAGGGATTCGGTCGCTGGCTGGACCACCATTTCAACATCAGGCTGGCCTTCACCTTCCCGGGACTGGTTATCGCTTCACTGTTCTATTCCCTGCCTTTCACGGTCAATCCCATCGTCGCAGGATTCCGCGCCCTTCCCTCCGATTGGCGCAATGTTTCGCGGACCCTCGGCAAATCGGACTGGTCCACGCTTGTCCGCATCCTGCTGCCCAATATCCGGGCCTCCCTGATCACCGGCGCCGTCCTCAGCTTTGCCCACACCATCGGGGAATTCGGTGTCGTGATGATGATCGGCGGCGGCATTCCCGGCCAGACCAGGGTGGCTTCCGTCGCCCTCTACGATGAAGTACAGTCAATGAACACCGGCGCTGCTAACCGGTATGCGCTGGTGCTGCTGGCTTTCTCTTTTATTATCCTTTTACTGGTCTACGGGATCAACCAACAAGCCGTCAAATCCAAAACAATGCTATGACGGACTTCGATCCCAAACCGGACAACGCTACCGATCCCTTGCGGGGCAAGCTCATCCATCCCTCACCGGACAACTTCCCCGATCCAAAGCAGTCCGGCATCACCACCCCCCCGCACTTCCTGCAATTCCAGGCCACCAAAACCCTGCACACGACCAGCGGTCCCCAACTCCTTGATGTCCGCTTCGAACTCCCCAAAGCCGGGAAGCTGGCCATCTATGGGCCATCCGGCGCCGGCAAGACCACGCTCCTCCGCATCCTCTCCGGCCTGACCGAAGTGACAACCGGCCATATCGAGGTGGATGGCGAGGTCTGGCTGGATACCTCGCGCCGGATCGATCTCCCGACACGCCGCCGGTCTATCGGCTTCGTCTTCCAGGATTTTGCCCTGTTCCCGCATCTTACCGTCCGGCAGCAGTTGGAATATGCCCGGCATAAAACAACAGATGGAAAGATCGTCCCGGAACTCCTCGCACTGATGGAACTGGAGTCATTGCAGCATCTTCGCCCCGCACTGCTCTCCGGCGGTCAGCAACAAAGAGTGGCCCTCGCCCGCGCTATCGCCCGGCGGCCACGATTGCTCCTGCTCGATGAACCTCTCTCGGCGCTCGATGACGAAATGCGCTATAAATTACAGGAATATCTGGTGAAGATCCATCGGCATTATGAGCTGACAACGCTACTCGTCAGTCATCATCTGCCGGAAGTCCTGCGCTTGTCCGATAAAGTAATAATACTGGAAAAAGGATCGGTCAGCAGGGAGGGCGCCCCCTCGGCATTGTTTTTTGCCCCTTCGCAGGACCTCTCACCCGCTCGCTTTCAAACGGTTGGCGAGATCACCGCCATAAACTTTTCCGAAGGCAACTATATCGTCACCGTCCTTTGTGCAGGCACTTTTATCAGTGTTGTCCTTACGGCCGCTCAAACGGCCCGCTTACAGGTAGGAAAAAAAGTACGGGTCACCTCAAATGATTTTCATCCCGTCATCAACCCACTCGTCTGATCGCATCAATCCCAAAATCCCTGCGCCTGCACCTGGCTACCGGCAAATCCCCGCTGCCGGAGCAACCTCCGCATCCGGATGATCGAAGGAATATGTCCGGCCAGATAGAAGATCGTATCCGAATGATCCGATGTCTTCAGTCCCTCTATCCAACCGCTCAGTTCATGATGATCATGTGCATGCTGCTTTTGTATGGGCTCCACCTTCCAGCCCGGAAAGTACTCTTCGAACTCCTGGTGATGATGCGGCTCCGCCAGGGTGATAGCGCCGCTGATACACGCATCCTTGCCCGCCAGCTGCCGCAGCGCCTGAAAATGACCGATCGTCGTTTCATCGCCCAGGAATACCATCGGCCGGTCGTTCTTAAGATGGTGGTGGGAAGACTTTGCTCCCAGGTAGTATATTGTATCACCCGCCTCGAGCCCATTCACCCAACGACTGCCGGGTCCGCTATGGGCTACATGGATGATCAGCGTGCAGGTCTGAGTCTCCACATCCCATCCGGAAGGAGTATAGTCCCGATAAGCCAGCGCGCCTACCTTACACTTCAAGTGCTGCGCCGTTGTCCACCTGCTCATATCGCAATCCGGCAGGTGCAGATCTACTTCCCGCACCGTATCCGGAATCCAGTTCCTTACCGCCAGCACCGTCGCCGGTCGAAGGAAGGGAGACTCCATCAGTGAAATAGCTTTTTCTGTTACCTTATTCATATCACAAAACAACGACAACATGACGGTCTGCACAATAGCCAAAGAGTGGGAAACATTGGACTATTTGCGGTATTGCTCGCGAAAATCGCCCGGGGTCTTACCCACCGTCTTCTTAAACAGCCGGGAAAAATAGGTAGGGTCTTCATAGCCCAGTTCGTAGGCAATCTCCTTGACGCTGCACGAACTGTGATACAACAATCGCTTGGCCTCCAGCACGATCTCTTGCTGTATCCAATAGGTGACGGTGAATCCCGTCGCCTCCTTCACAGCCTCATTGAGATAAGACAAAGAAAGATGCAGCGCCGCAGCATAGTCACCCGGGCTCTTCAGCTGTTTGTATTCCCGGGCCAGCAACGCCCGGAAATCCCGCGTGATCACCTGCGAACGGGACCGCTTCCCGACCGGCATATCCCTCTGCTGTGCATAGATATTGGTCACCATCGCCACAAAAGTAGTCAGCAGGGAATAGACCGCCCGCTTGGAATAACTGGTAGCGGGTTGCTCATTAAGATCGTAGGCCAGCGCCAGACAACGTCCCATTTGTTCCATACAGGGAGTTCCGGGAACGATCGGCCGGACAGCCAGCAAAGGGTCATCCAGTACCGCCCGGAATTCATCCGGTATCAGCCCGGCATCCATCGCCAAAAACCATCCCGCAATATCCTTGCTACTATATCTGTAACGGTGTACCTGGCCGGGCAGAATAAAGAACAGGGTATTTCCCTTCATACTAAATGATTGGAAATCCACCATCCCCTCGCTTTTACCCTTTTCCATTAAAGTGAAAATGTAATGGTCGTCCCTGTGGGTGTCCAAAAGAATAGCTTCCTTGTTAAGGTCTTTTTGGGACGGGACTCTTTCCAGCTGAAAACCCTCATCAGTGGTCTCTCCCAGTTTGTGCAATGGTATGGTGGGCCTTTCGCTAGCCATCGCCCAAAATTAAACAAATACCCCTAACCATCGCCCCCGCTCACCGAAGCCGGCAGCCCTTTCACCGTTCCTTCACCGATAATATCCGGCTATTTTCCTTACTTTTCCACAGAAATTAGCCTATGGTTCAATTATCCGTCTGGGAAAAAGAAAGTTTTTTTGCACCATCTGATATTGTTATCGCCGGCAGCGGCCTGGTAGGCCTCTGGAGCGCTTATTACCTCAAACGCCGGGCCCCTTCCCTCCGTATTACCATCGTCGAGCGCGGCCTCATCCCCACCGGCGCCAGCACCCGCAATGCTGGATTCGCCTGCTTCGGCAGCCTGACAGAGTTGGTCGCCAATGCCCGGCAGATGGGAGAAGACCAGATGCTTGAGCTCGTGGAAATGCGTTGTAAAGGCCTGCGACGAATACGCAAGACCTTCAAAGACCGACAGATCGGCTTCGAAGGACATGGCGGCTATGAATTGCTCGCCGACGCTGATATCAACGAGCTCCGCGCCACCATCGACCAGTTCAACCGTACCCTGAAAAAGATCACCGGTCAGCAAAAAACCTTCCGCCTGCAAAATGAAAAGATCGGCCGCTTCGGATTCACCGGCATCAGGTACATGGTCGACAACCCCGCCGAAGGCCAGCTTCATTCCGGCAAATTATGCCAGTCCTTGCTGCGCCTCGTGCAATCCATGAATGTTACCGTTCTCAACAATATAGAGATCACCGGATATGAAAAGGTCAACGGACATTTGCAGCTGCATACCCAACACCCTTTTTCATTGATCGCCTCCCAGTTGCTGGTCTGCACGAATGCCTTCGCCCGGCAACTGCTGCCCCAACTGGATGTCATCCCGGTACGAGGCCAGATCCTCGTCACCTCCCCTGTCGATAACCTTCCCTTCAAAGGCACCTTTCATTTCGATGAGGGCTATTATTATTTTCGCAACCTGGGCGACAGGGTATTACTGGGCGGCGCCCGCAACCTCGCCTTCACAGCGGAGACGACAACGGAGATGACCATCACCGATACCATTCAACAGGAACTGGAACGTTTCCTCCGCGAAGTGATCCTTCCCGGCAGGCACTATACGATAGATGACCGGTGGAGCGGCATCATGGGACTAGGCACCGAGAAAATGCCCCTCATCAACGCAGTCAATGATCACGTCTTTTGCGCCGTCCGTATGAGTGGCATGGGCGTCGCTCTGGCTCCGGTCGCGGGAGAACGCGCCGCTTCTTTACTGATGGGCGATGGCTAACGCCTTAATCTCCGCTTCCCCCAGCGCCGCCGCATATACCCTTACATCACGTACCCGACCCTCAAAGATCCGCTCATCGGGGAACTCTTCATTTCTTCCCACCACCCACTTGTTGGCCACGGACAGGTTGACCAACCCGTCCACCACAGATCTTCCTGCCAGGCGACCGTCGATGTACAACAGCAACACACGGCCCGTACACACTCCCGCCAGATGATGCCAATGCCCAACCCAACCCTCCGGCAAGTCCACCGTACAATCCCCTCTTCCCCATCCACCAGCAAAGAACGTCAGCGTTTTCCCATCCTTTACCTGCAGCACATGATTGTCCCCCTTCGTAAAAATATCGACCAGCCCCTGGCTTTTTTCTGCCGGATATACCCTGACCATCATAGTCATCGTCTCACCCATGCTGTCCAACGAAGGCGCACCGGGAATAACCACATAGCGGCTTTTTCCCAGCAGTATCCCTCCGAGGCTTGCAGAGTCACTTGCAGCGCCGCTTGTAGCATCCCCCGCCCCGGCCCCCATTATCTCCCCCCGGTTACCAAACCCCGATCCGTCCTGCATTCGCCCATCCGCGCCCACACTATCCAGCATCAGCGACAGCAGCAAAGACTCCTCCGGGACACTATAGACCTTACAACGTTCGCCGGTATCTTTTACGGTGATCATTTGCAATCCTTTTTGCGCCGCCTTCCAGCGAAAGCCCACCGTCCGCTGCTCACCAGGCTCCAACAAGACGGTATCGATACCCATCAGGCGTCCATCCGCCACCACCGGTATCACGTACCGGCGGGATATACCGCCGATATTTTGCACGAGACAGATTACCGACTGATCCTCCCCTGTCTTGACCAATGGCCGGGCCGACAGTTCCCTGATGGCCAGCGTAGACAGATCGGCAGTCATCTGCCCCGCGACGTCCCGGTCTCTTCCTTCTCCCCCGGTGACGGCTACCTTCTGCCGGAACGACGTCCCGCCGATCTCCAACACAGTTTCACCATATGGATACAGCCGGCATCCTATCGAATCCACCACCACACCGCGTTGCCCGACCAGGCAGTTCTTGTGAGCATATTCATGCCCGTTTACCCTCAATACCACGATCCGCGTACCCGGACCGCCCTGGTTGCTCAACTTGAACCGCACCTGCAATAACTCATCGGGAAGAACCTTGTCTTTTGAGACCGACACATCCGAAAAGGAAAATACAGGATCCGGAACTTCCCCCTCTGCATTGGCTGCGTTGGCTGCACCTCTCCCACCCTTTTCTCCCGGCCGCCCGGCCCGGTATTCCTCCACCGGAATATCACTCATTTGCGCAACCAACTCGCCGCCCTTCACGATCAGCGCATGCGACAAAGTAAGTCGGTTATAACGGATACCATTAATCGCTAGCGTCCGTACATAAGGACGCTGCCGCCCCGCACCCTCGGCTTTGATTGTAAAGGTTCGCCCATTGGCCAGGTGCAGCATCGCCGACCGGAACAACGGCGTGCCAAGGTCATATTCGGGCCGTCCCGGACATACCGGGAAAAACCCCAACGCACTGAACACATACCAGCTCGAACAAGCACCCAGGTCATCATTACCGGGCAATCCCCCCGGCGTGCCCGCGTATCGCCCATCCCTCAGCCTGCTCACCCATTCCTGCGTCTTGCCGGGACGACCTGCATCATTGAACAGGTAGGGTATATGAAAAACAGGTTCGTTATCGAAAAGTATTTTTTGCGTCATCAACGCCGTATCCAACTGCTCCGCGAATGCCTGATCGCCACCCAGCAGGTTGACCAGGTCCTTTGGACGCTGCGGCACGAAATAGGTATATACCCACGCATCCCCTTCCTTGTATCCGCTAGTCCCTGGGTGCCACCTGAACTGGCTGCTATCCCTTGGCACCAACAACAATTGCTCCGGATCGAAAAGATTTCGGTAGCTGTAGCCGTCACGCGCCCCCTCATTTCCGGCCGATCCTCCGGATGCCGGCTCCGCCGCTCCACCCGGATGCATCACCCGCTCCGCAAACCGGCCTAGCGCCCAGTCGTCATACGCATACTCCACCGTACGCGTCACCGACTCCGGATAAGTCAGTGGAACATACCCCAGCATCCGGTAAACCTGACGGTCCGCCGGACGATAAGGCGCTTCTTCAATCCCTTTTCTCATCGCTGCATACGCCTCGGCAGGATCGAAGCCCCGGATTCCTTTCAGCCAGGAATCGACAAAGATCGGAACTGCATGATTGCCCGTCATTGGACCCGTCGGGAGATAACCGGTCTGCCGGTAGATATCCAGCATCGACAGCAACATGTCCAGTTGCCGTCCCGGGAATAACAGCGTCAGTAAAGGGTGTAACGACCGGAAGGTGTCCCATGGCGAAAATCCGCCGTATTCATTTTTGCCCGACGCTTTATGGACCAGTCCGTCCCATCCCCTGTAACGGCCCTCCCCATCGGAGATGATCCAGGGTAATAACAAAGCATGATACAATGCGGTATAAAAGATCGTCTTAGCTTCCACCCGGTTATCCTCCACCGTGATAACCGATAATTGCTTTCTCCATTCGGCCTGCGTCCTCTTAATCACGCCATCGAACCCTCCGGGACCAGCCTCCGCCTGCAGGTTTTTCTCCGCACTGGCGGTACCAACCGCCGACGCGCTAATGCCCAGGACCAACACGGTAGACCTTCCTGCCACAGACAAAAAGCTTAATACCTGTCCCCCCTGCACGGCGCGGGCATCAACGATATCCAGGTTGAAATGAATGGCTGTTGCCGGAGTCTCCCCTTCGAGTTCCAGGGCAGACACACGTGTCATCCGGCCTATCCCCCCTACGAACAACACAGGATTTACCCCTGGCGGGAAAGTACACCGCAACCAGCCGGTTCGCGTGCCGGCAGTCGCCTCCACCACTGTCCCGTCATCAGCGAACATTACGCGGTAATAGCCAGGCCTGGCCTCTTCCTGCCGGTGAAGGAAAGCCCGTGGTCCCGGCATTCGCCCGCCTCCTTCCGCTGCCGCACCCGCCGATACTGGCACTCCCCCCGCACCCGCCGCAACATCGGTCTCATCTCCGCCTCGCACCGGCATGATCTTTATCTGACCGGCCGATCCGTCCGGATAACCACTCATATGCGCCACACAGCTGAACCACCCGATCGTCGTGTCCCCATAATCGTACCCGCCCCGGGCCCTCGTCTCCGGCGTCATCTGCATATAACCCCAGGGCGCCACAGCGCCGGGATAAGTGCCCCCCTCATTCCCCCATCGCGTATACACATCACTTTTAGTCGTCCCGATCATCGGATTGACATAAGACAGCAGGTCCTGGGCCGGCAAATCCGGTCCAAAGAAGAATCCCGCCACCAACCAGGCCAAATATCGTTTAACGCCCACCGCCGATAGGAATCGCTCTTTGCCAGGTACTTTCGTCATGCAATGTCAAATATTAGAAATCGGTATATTCCGTAAGATATCGCCCCGCATCTACTTCCGGACGCACAGTAACTGCATCCGGACGCCGGCCGTCCTCATCATAAATGACCAATTCGTTTTCGCCGGCTATGAGCCAGCACTCGGGAATGTAAAGGCCGGGCGCAGGAATTTTCTCCGGGTAGCGGCCAAGGTTATGTCCGTTCACCCATACGGAACCATGTCTCAGCCCGGCGGTCGATACCCGCCAGACAGGATAAGGACCATCCCTTTGATAAGCAGGCGCACGAAATAAAGTCCGGTAATAGCAGGGAGCAGCCACTGCAGCGGTCGATGCAGTATCCCGGCCATTCCCAACTCCGGTCGCCGCCATTATCGTCCAGTCATGAATGGTCCCGGGATCGGTAACCCCGCCATGCATTGTCCATCCGGTCAGTTCTTTGGCATCAGTCAGGTAATTCACCTGTACCGGCCTGTCTATCCCTCCTTCGTTACTGTAGTTCTCGATCAATATCGTCAGCACCAGCGGCCGCTGCATCGTGTCAAGACCTTCCAGCGGTAAGTTGAACGGGATATTCCATCCTTCATGCCGCGCCAGTCTACAGCCATTCAAAAAAACAGTTGCATTCTCATCGACGCTTCTGAAATAGAGGACACCTTTACGGACTCCGGCCGGCGGATCAGGCAGCAGGGCACGCATCCACGCAAACCCTTGCCGATGATCGAATACATCCTGCCCGATGGTATAAGGCCTCCATCTCTCGTCCGGGCCGGAAGGTAACGTCGTTCCCGCCGCAGTGTCGGCAGCGCTCGACGGCAAATACCTCCATCCGCCCAGCTCATGCCGGGTCGAGCCTCCTCTTTCCAGCACTACCGGGCCGGTAAGGCCCTTGCCATCCACCTCGCTCATATCGCCCATAAAGCCTGCTAATTTATCCCGCCCATCTTCAGCAGTGAAAATGGCGAGCACATGATCTCCGCCCGGCAATTGCAGCGGCAACTCACCCTGATGAAGATTTCCGCTGCCGGCTACATGGCCATCCACGAATACCGTTGCCCGGTCACCCCCTACCGCCTGCAGTGTATAGGTTCCGCCGCTATCGATATGCACAATCGTTTTGTACCAGGCATCTGCAGTCGTATCCCCGTCAGCTCCCATGGGCAAAGGCCGCTCGCTGACAGTCCAGTCACGGTCATCATATCCGGAACGGGCCGGATCATCCGCCATCCGTTGCTGCCATGGGTCCAACGCAACCGGTCCCTCCGCACCTGAATCTGTCACTTCCCTGAAATGTTTCTCACCTCCCGTTATCGGTACCCGGGGTATGAGTAAAACTGCCTTTCCTGAAGCTCCATACACCCATATGGCCCCATAGCTGTCCCGTTCCTGCCAGGGCTTCTCCGTCAAAATAGAAATATGACCGCCCTTTACCTCCATATCCCTCATATAAGCCGGGCCGCATACAATATAGCCCTGCCCATCCGCTTCAGGTAGCCATGTCCTGTCCGCCAATCCCCTGTTCATGACCAATATCCTCACCGTGTCTGCCCCCATCCGAAAGCTGTATACCGAAGGTTCCTGCAACGCATCCGGGCAGATAGCCCGAAGGCTCACCCGGAGTCCCCGGACCGCCAGAGAACTTCGGTCCCCTCGGTTCCCCATCATCACAGCCGCAGGACCGTCAGTCGTAAAATATAGCCGCACCTGCTGACCGGCATCCCCATCGACAATGATCGTCCGCACATGTCCCGTGCCGGTTACCGCCAGTATCCTTGCCGGCGCCCATTCGATCCTTATCCCCGGCATCACGGAAAAATGATGTACCAGCGGGAAGATCTCATGCCCGGATAACGCGATGGTCATCGGCTCATAGCCATCCGTCGTCCAGGTCGTGGATACAGGCCGGTCATGCGCGTTGTCAAAAAACAGAATATCCCCGGAAGTACTATGCCTCGCAGTTAGCCGAACTAATGTATCTGCAAAACGCTTTCTCCATGCCGCCGTACTATCGACGCTGTTCTCCAATATGGATTCGAAAGAATGGGCAAAAAAGGCTGCTCGCTTGAATGCATAGTAAATTGGACGCAGATCGCCCGCCTGACCGACCGCCGCCCCATAATCATATGAAGCAGCATCCTCATCATTATTCGTATAGCCGAAATTGCTGCCCCCATGCGCCATATAGTAGTTATAACCATTGCCGCCATGCGCCAGGATTGTCCAGGTACGACGGTCATAGACAGCACTATCTTTCGGCGATGATCCGTAACCGTCATACCATACACTCCAAAATTCCGTGGACATCCATGGATTCGGCCGGTCCGGATCATCCAATCGCGCATCATCCCCCCCGCCCGCTGCCTGACTCGCAGTCCCCACGGAATCCCCCGCCTCCGGCCGCTCATCCGCCGCCCGCACCTCCTCCCCCGCCGGATCACTCCCATGATGCAACCCGCTGAAAAAATAAGGCACTTCCAACCCCAATGACAAGGCTTTCTCCCGCAAGTACCGAAAATATCCATTGGGCATGGCCGTCCCCCAACCCAGGTTATGCTCATTCTCCAACTGCACCATGATCACCGGGCCGCCATGATGGATCTGCTGCCGGCATACAATCGGCAATAACCGGTCAAAGTACCTGTCTGTATATTTTTCGAATTCCGCATTGTCCTCCCTCACCCGCAGTCCATCCTTAAATCGTAACCATAAAGGATAACCCCCATTATCCCATTCCGCACAATAATAAGGCCCGACCCGCACAATGGCATACAGCCCTAACTGCCCTGCCAACCGGAGAAAAGCCTCCAGGTCATGGTCCCCGCTGAACTCGAACTGTCCTTCCCTCGGTTCATGGAAATTCCAGAAAGTATAAATTTCTATACAATTGAATCCCGCCCGTTTCAACCGCAGCAGCCTGTCCCGCCACAGTTCATGTGGTATCCTCGCATATCCGATACCGGCAGATACAATAAAAGTGCGCTGGCCATGTACCAAAAATCCACGATCATCAAAATCAATGGCCGCGCGTGCAGCAGGCGCCGCCCGAAAGATATGATCGTTGCCCACGGCAGCACTCAGTCCATATACCGCTGTCCGAACCGAACTGCCATATTTGCGATACATCTCCTTCGCCACCGTAACCGTTTCGCCGCTTGTCCTGTCCGGATATACATCATGACTGTTCACCCACTGCCATTCCCAATTTTTCACCGCTTTGTCGAAAGCAGCCATATCCACCTCGCGCCCCGCCGCCAAAGCCTCCTCCAGGTAGTGGAAGAACAACTCCCAGCGTGGCTTATAAAACCCCTTGATCAACCCGCTCCATTGCCGGCAGGAATATTCCCTCAGCCCGCTCTCCTTATCGCCCCATAGCGTGATCAGGTCCCGGGCATTCTTTTCGTAAAGGTCTTTCTCCGCAGGCGTGATCCCACATGCCTGCGCATCATGTATCCATTTACCCAGCAGGAAATCCCGACGCGTCGCCAACAACCGGTCCATATCGTCCATCAGCACCAGGAATTTCCGGATGTACCCGTGAAAGGCCGCCGAATCCTTCGCCTGCCACGCCACAGCAATGTTCTGCTGCAACGGGCTCGCATAGTTTGCCAGCACCTGCCGGGTGATATCCGCGAGATCATACCGGAATCCATCGCTCTTCCCTAAATAGGGCGCAGCCCCTTCGAACAGTTCCCAGGCCTTATATAATAAGGCAGGATCATAATCCAGCTTCGTAAGAACACGATCGATCGACTTTTCAAAGGTCGGCCTCGCCTGGATGATGGACTCCGGACCGCCTTCCCCGAGGCCGCCGTCGTAAACGCTGCTGTCCAGCAATCGCCAACCTTCACGCACCGAGCGCCAGGCAATCTTCGCCGCCGTATCACCTATCGCCTTCCCCTTGAAGCCGCCCACCGATGCCAACTCCCAGTCTTCCATGCCCGCGTCTGAATAACGCTCCCGGACATACGCATCCAGCCAGTCCTCCACCTTCACCGGTTCATCCTGCCATACATTCTCCAGCATCAGCTGGTACAACGCCGGATTCTGCTCAATCCCCTCCGGCGTCAACCCGATACCCACCATCTTCCCCGCAGCCGGATCATGGAGAGCTTTCGCAGGATCTTCCGCCACATGACGCATTCGCCCCCAGAGACTGATATTGCCGCCAAAATTGTGAAGCATATTCCAGACCCAGGGCTTGCCGTAATAAGCCTCCGTCCTGTTCCATACCGGATGACTCTCGCTGTACAGATCCAGCAGGATCATATGATCGTCAGGTACGGCCTTCAGCAAAGCCTGTATCTGCGTCGGTTTCCAATAAGCGGCATTATAATGAAACATCCAGCCCTGCATCACCCACACCGCCGCCGGGTCAGCTGCGGCCATGCTCGCGTAGACCTTCTTGCTCATGCCATCCAGATAAGCCGAATCACTGGTCGGCGGCACATTCTCATTGAAGGTATCCGCTGAATAAAGATGGTCAGTGCCGAATTCCCGGGTCTGCACCTCAATGAATTTTTTACCGATGGCCTCAAAGAGAGGATCGGAAGGATCCAGAATATATACATCGGGAAAACCCGCATCCCAGTTCGTCTTCTTGACCCTGGCATTAGGGAAGCGTACCTTGAACGAAGGTGGCACATGACCCGTGAAGGCCGGCAATACCGGCTTCATCCCGAAACCCCGCTCCGCCTGCAATATCTTCTTTTGAAGGAGCAGGTGGCTTTCCTTCCAGTGCGCCGGCAAAGGGCCGCCCCAGGCATCGATATTGCCCATCCAAAGCCAGGAGAAATACGCAGGCCCGGTAAAAAATTTATCCAGCTCGGCTTCGGTAAAACCCATCGACCGGTATACCTCCTGCCAGATATCCTCCTCCCCCGTCAGCGCCAGCGGCATATTGATACCGTTCAACGCCATCCAGTCGATCTCCCGCTGCCAGCGCTCCCAGCCCCACCAGGCCATCGAATATTGAAAAGTGCAATAGTTGAGATAATACCGGTAGGTATAAGGCGTCATTTTATGTACCTTGGACTCCACCCGCGGCAGATATTGCGGCATGGCCAGCGAACTTCCGTTCCAGGTGATCAGTACATGACAGTAATTCTTTAGATAATAGTTGAGCGCAGAAGCGACACTGACTCCGCTGCTGCCTCGAAGCACGATATACCCCAGCGTCAGCACCCGGCCCTGATCCCCGGCTGTGTTTGGCCGCTGATCCACCTCGAAGACATCCTTGCCATTCTCCGGCACAATATATTCGATCTCAAAGCTGGATGCCTTGTCCTTGACGATCCGCTGCAAAAAAGCATGCAATGCAGCCGTATCCAATTGCGAAAAAGCCGTCTGGCAAAGAAAAAATAGACCGGCGAAAAACACCCATTTCATCCCTTTCATTGACCGAAATTATAATTTGTTCCTGGTTGCACCGCCGGTCCGCCTGGTTCTTAATAATTCGGGTTCTGGATAATGACCCCTTTGCTTTCATCGATAATCTCCTGCGGGATCGGCATAAAATAATCCTTAGGCCGTGTAAAGGTACGGGCTGGAATAACAGTATCCCCGAAATATGGAGCCAACGGAGAAGCCGTTTTGGGCTTGCTGACGATCGTATCCAGGTTGATGATACCGTCCTTGTCCCAGCGCAGCAGGTCCTGCCAGCGAATATTCTCTCCTCCCAGCTCGACCCGCCGTTCATGGATCAGTTGGGGCATACCGGCATTCGAGACGGGCATGAGGCCTACCCTGTTGCGAATGACGTTGATCAGCGCATCTCCGCTGCCGGGCCCGTTCAACCGGATCAGATCTTCTGCCACCAGCAGGTACACATCCGCCGTACGCAGCAGCGGCTGATTCAGGTTGTAGTCGATGGAGCCGTCCCCGCTGGGCATAAAAGCACTGTATTTCTTGATGCAATATCCGGTAGTCGACATGCTGGGCAGCATCCGGCCCGTGGACTGGCCCGCCATACCGGTGAACATCTGGTAGGCATCCCCGCTGCCGATCGTGACCATAGTTGTCTGGTTGGGAATGGAATCTCCGACCGACAAAATGGTGGCTCGCATCCGGATGGTATCCGCCGCCTCGAATTCACTTACATAGTTCTCAGTCGGATGATGAAAGCCCCAACCCTGCCAGGGACGGGGCGTGAAATAAGTACTGATCGCTGAAGCCGGCACATTGGAGATCTCCTGGTTTTCGTTCCAGACGGCAAAAAGGAGTTCCGTATTGTTGTCCTGCACGCCTACCGTGAAATTGTCGGTATAATTGGGCGCCAATGCATAGTTGGGGTCATTGATCACAAGATTGCCGTACTGAATGGCCTTGGCGAACTGGTCTTCGAACGTATACAGCTTGCAAAGCATCCCCCAGGCCGAACCCCTGCTCACCCGGCCTTTGTCAGCCGCATCATAGATGACATCCGGCAGGAGATTGGCAGCTTGTAACAGGTCCGATTCTACCTGCGCCCGGATCGAATCCTGCGAGGCCTTGGCAACATTGTAATTCCCGCTCAGCACATTCGCTTCCAGGATCAAAGGCACACTGCCATAGATCTGGCTCAGCACGAAATAGGCATGGGCACGCAAAAAATACGCTTCCCCGAGAGACCGGGCCCGGATGGCGCTGTCCATGACGGGCACCTTGGGGATATAGATGATCGCATTATTAGCCCTCGCAATCTGCTCGTAGGCAAAGGGCCAGGTAATATAGATCAGCTGCAGGGTCGAATTGATATTGAATTCTCCGATGGAAATGAAATCCGGATGGTCCCCATCCACGGAAATATCGTCGGACTGGTCATCATAGGCATACAGATCATGCCCCACCCAGTCTTCCGTATAGAGTATATTATAGATGCCCAACACGCCCGCGATCACGTCGGACTGGTTGGTCCAGAAGTTGGCCGTCGTATACTCCCCCGTAGGAGTTTGCTCCAGGGGATGTTTGATACAGCCGTAAAACAGGCTGATACTCAGCAACGCCAACAGGGAAAGGACAAGCCCGATTTTATACTTGAATAATTTCTTCATATACCAGAATTTTAATAGTCCAGATTAAAAATTGATGGTTGCGCCTACCGTCAGGCTCCTGGTTTGAGGATATTGGGCCACATCCACACCCCTCTGCAGGTTCCCGTCTGTATAACCCAGCTCCGGCGTATACCCCGGATATTTGGTGATCATAAAGAGATTGTAGGCGCTGACATAGAACCGTGCCGTCGGTAATTGCCAGTCGCTGATATGCAGTTTAGAAACGGTGTACCCGAGTGCAATGCTCTTCAGCGAGAGGTAATTGCCTTTAAATACCCAGAGATCGGATGACTGGTAATTATTATTGAGGTTTTTGATGCTCAGTCGCGGTATGCTGTTGCTCGTACCCGCACCATGCCACCTTTTCTCCTCATCTGCATACCAGTTATACACCTGTGTAGCATCCAGTCCCGATAGCCTGTCCGCATCATACAGCTCAAAGCCCGTTGCACCCTTGAAATTGAAAGAAAGATCGAAATGGGCGTAATTGACCGTGCCATGGAACCCGAAAACAAAACGCGGATTAGGATCTCCCAGCCGTACCCTGCTGCTGTCGTTGATGACACCACTGCCGGTCGTATTCAGAAATCTGACATCACCCGGTTGGATATTCGGCCGGTTGGGATCGTTGGCGACATTGGGATCTTTATCGATATCGCTCTGTGTCTGGTACAGACCGTTCGTTTTGAAACCGTAGAAAGAGGCAATAGGCTCCCCTTGATAAGTACGGGAAATATCGGTGTTCTCCCTTCCATAGGGAGTCGAAGCAAGGTACTGGCTGGCGCCGTACAATTTCGTGACCTTATTGCTCATGAAGGAAGCGTTTCCCCCGAAAGAATAGCCGAGCTTTCCAACCGTGTTCCGGTATTCGCCTTCTATTTCAACGCCATGGTTGTTCAGGCTGCCCAGGTTATAATCGGGAAGGTTCACATTGCCCGGATCATCCGGCAGGCTAACCTGCGCCCCGAAGGTTTCCACGAGCTGGTAGGGGATCAGCATATCCGAGGTATTCTTGTTGAAATAGGTGACCGTTGCCGTAAGATGATTATGCAGCGCGGAGAACTCCGCGGCAATATTGGTCATCACAGCCCGCTCCCAGGTAATATTGGGATTGGCCAGACTGGTAATATAGGCGCCGTTATTATTAGTTTGTGACGTGCCCAGGTTGTACCCGTAACCGCCGCCGCCCGTTCCGCCGCCACCACCGTAACCGATGATGCTCAGGTATTGGAACGCACCCACATTCTCATTACCCAGCTGCCCCCAGCCACCCGTGAGCTTCAGTGAATTGATTACCTTCTTCAGCCCTTCACCATAGAATTTCTCGTCGGAAATACGCCAGCCGGCAGAGAAAGCCGGGAAATAACCCCATTGCTTGCCCGGGGCGAACATGCTGGAGCCGTCAGCCCTCATCGTCGCTGTCAGCAGGTATTTGTTCTCAAAGGCATAGTTGCCGCGGATAAAATAGGACTGCAGGCCCCAGGGATTGCTGTTGGATCCGGAGTTGGAGGCAGATGAGCTGACACCCAGGCTAAGCACCCGCTGAGCGGCCGACGTATCCGCAAACCCGGTGCGGGCGGCCGCGAAGGTATTGCCGCTGTATACCTGCGCGGAATAGCCTGCCGTCAGCGTCACTAAATGCAACCCGCTGAACTTGTGAATATAGGTCAGGTAATATTCTTCCAGTATCGTACTGCTCTTTGTAAAATTCTCGTTCAACGAAGCGACCGAGGGCCCACGGGTCTGGTTGGGCATTTCATTATTGAATTGATAATAGTCGCCGATATTATGGTCGTACCCGTAATTGGCCCGGATCGTCAGCCCGTTGAGGATCTCCAGTTCCGCATAGGCATTAGCGAGGATGCGGTCCGTTTTTGTATATGCCTGGGTCTCAGTGGCAGTGGCCACCGGGTTATTAATATCCCCCAACTGATTGTCGGCCTGGGAAGTGCCCCAACTGCCGTTAGCATTCTTGACTGGCAGCGCCGGGTTGAACCGGATAGCGCTCCAGACCAGGCCGGTCTGGCTCGATTGGGTATTCGGCGCTGCAACGTTGGAATAGGAATACAAGATATTCTCCCCCACCTTGAGCCGGCTTCCCACCTTATGCTCCGAATTGATCCTAAAGCTATACCGGTTAAAAAAGGAATTGACGATCATCCCATCCTCTTTGTAATAATTGCCGGACATGCTGTAATTCGATTTTTCGCTTCCGCCCCGCACCGCCACATCCGCATTCTGCACCGTCCCCGACCCCATCAGTGCCTTTTGCCAGTTGGTCCGCTGAACGGCATAATAAGGATCACTCCAGATGGTAGGCACCGTCAGGCCGTCATTGGTATAGGCCTCCGTTTTCAATGCCACCAATTGAGGAGCGTCCAGCATCGGAAGAAATTTCACCGGCTGTTTACTGCCGGTATAATAACCGGCCGAAGTCTGCGGCGCCTGCCCGTAATTGCCTTTCTTGGTCGTGATCAGCACCACCCCATTGGCCGCGCGGGAACCGTAGATGGCAGAAGCAGAAGCGTCCTTGAGTATCTCTATCGAGGCAATATCGTTGCTGTTGACGTCATTCAAACCACCGCTGGGCACTCCGTCGATGACGATCAGCGGATCTGCATCATTGATCGTGCCCGTACCCAGTACACGGATGCTCGGAATACTCCCGGGAGATCCGTCATACCTGACAATATCCACCCCCGCAGCCCTTCCCTGTAAGGCCTCTGCAGGATTGCTTACGGCCAGGTCGCTGATATCATCCCCTTTTACACTACTGATGGACCCCGTCACATCTCTTTTCCGCTGGGTACCATAGCCCACAACCACCACATCGGATAGCCCGGCAGCACTCAGCTGCATCGTAACGGCAAGATTGACCGGCTGGTTCCCGTTCACCGTAATGGTCCTGGTTACCGTCTTATACCCGACAAAAGAGATTTCGACCGTGTAGGTCCCATCAGGCGGATTCAACACAAATTTCCCCAGTTTATCGGTGACGGTGCCGGTTCCCAATTCCTTCAGCGTAATGGCTGCCCCCTCTATGGGAACATTATTTTCATCCTTTATCACCCCTATAACGTGGGCAGGGGGAGCCATCGCTCCCCTCTTCGAATCAACAACCTTTTTTTCCTCTTTCTCTTTAACGATAATGGTATTATCCTGGATAATATAGCTAAAGGGCTGGTCTTTGAAACACAGCGGCAGCACCTCCTCCACTGTGGCATTGCGGACCTGAATCGTCACTCTTTTCGCCTTGGCCAGCATATGGCTGTTGAACATAAAGTTGTAGCCCGTCTGCCGCTGGAGGATGTCGAAGATGTCCTCTAACCTGGCATTCTTCTGAGAAATGGTCACCGTCTGAGAAAACCCCGCCGCGCCAACGTGGAGTGTAGCGATGAGCATAAATGTGGCAGTCAATCTCATAATCAAGAGAATTTTGGCCGGCAACGGCCTCATTCCGGGCAAACCTTTGCTTCCGGGCAGACCTTTGCCATGTGCAGTTAGATTCATACTTTTGAGAAGTTTTGGTTGAACAATTCAGTGTCATTCGCTTTGGCCTGTTTGAGACGACCTTACTACCTTCCGGGGGCGGCTCCAATCGCTCCCGGTTTTTTTTGCCTGCCGAAGCTTCAGCCTGGGCGGGTCAGGTCATCTCCTGTACTTTCATTTATTTATTCATGTAGCATATTTTATGGTAAAACAATGATTGTCGCCCCTTCGATCTTGAAATGCACCGTTCCCGTCAGTTCCAGCATTTGTAATAAGGTCGATACATTCTTGTTCCGGGACACGACACCGGTAAAATCCTGGTCCCCTCTCGTCGTGCGATAAACGACCTCGACATCATACCATCTTTCCACCTGACGCATCAGTTCCCGGATATCCGTCTCTTTAAACCGGAATAACCCGTCTTTCCATGCCACCGCCTGATCGATATTCCCATCCGCTACCTCCATAGCATGGGTAGTTTGATCGACGATCGCCTGACGCCCCGGTGAGAGATTTTCAGCCCGCGCACCCTGCTTCACTTTTACTTTTCCTTCCAGCAAAGTCGTATGCATCTTATCCTCATTGGCATATGCCATGACATTGAAACTCGTCCCCAGTACCTCAACGTCCATATCCTCTCCATTCGTACCCCCGGACGGCACCCTCACGTGAAAAGGCTTCTCCGCATTCTTCACGATCTCGAAATAGGCCTCTCCTGTTAATTCCACCGTCCTCTCTCTGCCGGTAAAAGCAGCGGGAAAACGCAGGGAAGACGCCGCATTGAGCCACACCTTACTTCCATCCGGCAATATGATCCGGTATTGACCGCCACGGGGCGTCGCAATCGTGTTATAGCCAGTCTGTCCCGTAGTTTGGCCCTTGGAGCCTGTCGCTGCACGATACGCCAGCGCCCCGCCATCCAACTTGACGATTTTCGTATTGCCCTGCTGTGCCAGCATCCCGTCATGAGCACTGTCGAGAACAATGACCGATCCATTGGCCAGTGTCAGGACAGCTTTATTTCCGCCAGGAGCGATATCGTTCTTATAATGATGACTGACGACGGACGCTGGTGCGGTCGCCTTTCTCTTCGTATTGACCCAATATAGAACGCCACCGCCCAGCATCAATATTACGACAGCAGCAACGGCCGCCCAGGCCATTGAAAATAACCGCGGCCAGCGACCAGCAACGGTACCCGCTCGGATGACAGCCCAAATCCTCTCCCAGTCCCGCTCTCCGGGTACGGCATCTCCCTCTTCCGCCGACTCCTCCGCAATCATGCTTTTCAGCACCTCTTCGCTCCCGGCCAGTCTCATCCATTCAAACATCTCCTCCACCTCTTCCCTGGATGCCTTGTCATTGGCATATTGCTTCAATAAATAAATAATTCTGTCTTTTCCCATGCATTTGATTCTCTGTACCTATAGAGTCATCAGATCGGAAAAAGGATGAGCCGCGAAGAAAGTTTTTTAATTAATTTTTTCAGGAGAGTATTGCCACTAAAAACCAGAAGAATGTTAAAGCATTATTTTTCATGTAATTCCGGACGAATTTTACGGCTTTTAGCAGGTGGCTTTTCACCGTATGGGGAGAAAGATTGAGCCTCTCAGCAATCTCGTCATAACTCTTTCCTTCCTGGCGGCTCAATTCGTAAATCAATTTTTTCTGCGGGGATAACTGCGAAACTGCCCTCTCTATAAACCGCTGACCTTCATTCGCATATACCCTTTCCTCTGTCTCATTGCTGCTCTGCCGGACATTCCATAAAGAGAGTCGGAGGATACGGTCCTTATTGGCCTCTTTTTTCAGATGTCTGCTGATCTTGTTGTAAACCGCCGTATACAAATATGCGGGCGGGTCCTGCACGTGAGGAAGATGCTTCCTTCCCGTCCAGATACTGATGAATACATCCTGCGTGATCTCCTCGGCAGCAAATTCCGACTTGGTCCATTTATAGGCCAATGCATAAACTTTAGCCCTGTATCGTTCAAAGAAAATTTTAAAGGAAATTTCATCTTCCCGTGCAATCGCTGTAAAAAGAACTTTACATTCATTATCGGATGGGTGAACGCTCATATATTTTTGAGGTGGCAGTTACTGGTCAGTTTGAATCGGCGATTTAAAGTTAATGGAATTTCTGAATTATATTCAATATTTTCATTTTATGAAATGGAAAATGCTATTACCTGCTGCTTTTTTCTTACTGGCTTCCTGCAGCAGGCAGCAAAACAAAGACTCCCTGTTCACGGAAGTTCCTTCATCTATTACGCATATTGATTTCCGTAATGACATAAAAGAGGACGAAGACTACAACATCCTCAATTATGAATATCTCTACAACGGCGGCGGAGTAGCCATAGGAGACGTCAACGGTGACGGACTGCCCGATATTTACCTCACCGGCAACATGACGCCCAATAAGCTCTATCTCAATAAAGGCAATTTTCAATTCGAAGACGTTACGGAAAAGGCCGGCGTACAGGGGCGCACCAAATGGAAGACAGGCGCCGTCATGGCCGATGTCAACGGTGACGGGCTGCTGGATATTTATGTTTGCTATTCCGGCCCGGGCCCGGACTCCGCCAGGAGAAACGAGCTCTACATCAACCAGGGCGTCAAAGACGGCGTACCCGTCTTTAAGGAGTGCGCCAAAGAATATGGCCTGGACGCTCCCGGCACCTATACCACCACGGTCGCCTTTTTTGATATGGATAACGACGGGGACCTGGATATGTTCATGGTGAATCATGCCGACATGTTTTTCAATCCTTACTTCAATACGGACCAGCTTCGGGCCAAACGTCATCCTAAATTCGGCAACCGTCTCTACCGCAATGACAACGGGCATTTTACCGATATCAGCGAACAGGCGCATATCGACGGCAGCGGACTCAACTTCGGCCTCAGCGTCGCCATCAGCGACCTCAACAACGACGGATGGCCCGACATCTATGTTACCAATGACTACGACGAACGGGATTTCATGTACCTCAATCAGCACGACGGTACCTTCCGCGAAGTACTCACCAAAGCAACCGGCCATATCTCGGAATTCGCCATGGGCTCCGATATCGCCGACTATAATAATGACGGCCTCACGGACATCGCCGTGATGGACATGCTGCCCGAAGGAAATCACCGGCAGAAACTCCTTCGGGGCCCGGATAACTTCGATAAGTATACCCTCCGCGCCGAACACGGCTTTCACCATCAACAAATGCGGAACACCCTGCAGTTGAATAACGGCGTCGGGCCTGACAGTATTCCGCTGTTCAGCGAAGTCGGACAGCTGGCAGGTATGTCGAATACCGACTGGAGCTGGGCCCCTCTCTTCGCAGACTTCGACAATGACGGATGGAAAGACCTTTTCATTTCCAATGGCATTCTCCGCGATATCACGAACATGGATTTCGTAAAATATACCTCCGGGTATGCCGTGGGCCACGCCGAAAAATCCGGGGACAAATTTGAAATGTGGAAACTGGTGAAAGATATGCCTTCCACTAAAACCACCAACTACCTCTTCCGCAACAACCATGACCTCAGCTTCACCAATATGAACGAGGAATGGGGGCTCAGCCGGAAAGCCGTCAGTAACGGCGCCGCCTATGCGGACCTGGACAATGACGGGGACCTCGACCTCGTCATCAACACCCTGGATGACGTACCCATCATCTACCGCAATAACGCATCCGAACAGCATAAGGGCCACTACCTGCGCCTCCGCCTCGTAGGGAATCGCCCGAATACCCAGGGCATCGGCGCTAAAGTATATGTCACCACGGATCACGGGCGGCAGTTGCAGGAGCAATACCTTACCCGGGGCTTCCAGTCTTCAGTCGATCCGGTGATGCATTTCGGTTGCGGAACCGATACCGTGATCCGGTCCGTTATCGTCCAATGGCCCCGTGGATCGCAATCCATCATAGGTCTCCTGCGGTCGGATACCTTGCTGGTCGTCCGTGAATCCGATGCCACGCCGCCCTCCCCAAACACCTTGGCCGCAAAACGACCTCCCGCGAACTCCCTGGCCGCCTCACCATCTCCCGGCCATCCGCCCGCCGCCCCCCCGTCGCCCGGCCACCCGTCAACCCCCGGAAAAATTTTTAAGGATATCACCGCAAGCTCCGGTATTCAATATGCCCAAAAGAGCTCCGACTGGGTAGATTTCAAAATAACGCCCCTGCTGCCCTACCAGGTCTCTAAAGTAGGCCCCTGCCTTGCCAAAGGGGATGTCAACGGCGACGGGCTCGAAGACCTCTTCATCGGCGGCAGCGCAGGACAGGAATCCCGCCTCTACCTGCAGACCCCCGATGGCCGGTTCCGGTTGGCCGATTCGCAACCCTGGAATCTGGATAAAAACCATACCTGCACCGCCGCACTCTTCTTCGACGCAGATGGGGACGGGGACCAGGATCTCTATATAGTCAGCGGAGGCGCCGACTATCTCTCCGGTAGCCGTAACTACCAGGACAGGCTATTCGAAAATGACGGCCATGGTCACTTCACGCTCGTACCCGATGCCCTGCCTGCAGAAACCATCAGCGGCAGCTGCGTAAAGGCTGCCGATTACAACAGGGATGGACTGCCCGACCTTTTCGTCGGCGGTAAGCTCGATCCCGGCTTCTTTCCCCGTGCCCCCGCCAGCATGCTGCTGAAAAACATCAGCCGCCCGGGACATATCCGCTTTGAAAAAGACGCCTCGCAACAGGATAGCGTCCTGGCCCGGCCTGGTATGGTGTCGGATGCCTGTTGGATGGATTTAAATAAGGACGGCTGGCCTGACCTGGTCATAGTAGGCTGTTTTATGCCCGTCACCATCATGATCAACCATCAGGGTCATCTCGCCGACCAGACGGCCGCTTACGGCCTCGCCCATTCGCAGGGCTGGTGGACCTGCCTGCTGCCCATAGACGTCGACCATGACGGCGATACCGACCTGGTGATCGGCAATCTCGGCACCAATACGCAATTCAAGGCCACCGACCAGCAACCCTTGCAGATGTATTATGGGGACTTCAGCGGCAACGGGACCTTTGACGCGCTGCTCACTTATTATATACAGGGTAAAAGTTATCCCTACGCTTCACGTGACGAATTGCTACGCCAACTCCCTGCCCTGCAGAAAAAATTCGGCCGGTATGCAGACTATGCCGATGCGCAGATCGAAGACGTGCTAAGCCGCGAAAAGCTCGCCGCTGCAAGCATCAGTCAAATAAGGATGCTTCAATCCACCTATCTGCATAACGACGGGGGACACCACTGGACCGTCCATCCCCTGCCCAACGAAGCGCAGATCAGTATGGTAGGCGGCATCGTTCCGGAAGTGATCGACGGCCGGACCTGCCTCGTCCTGGCGGGTAACCTCTATCCGCTGCGCGCGCAGATGGGACCGTTGGATGCCTCGATGGGGATGGTGCTGGAGATAGACAGCCTCGGCCGCTTCGTGCCGCTGCCTTATGAACGGACCGGGCTTTACATACCCGGAGATACCCGCAGTCTGATCGGGTTGGAGGGAAAGTCTCATTTCCTGGTAGCCGCCGGTTATGGCGATTCCGTTCAGGTGCTGACCGTAGCGCCTACATCTTTATCACCTTCCCCACCGCACCCTTCTTCCCATCGCTCGCCCGGATAAAATAAATGCCGCTCGCCAATCCGGCGACATCCAGTTGTAATGTCAGCGTCGTCACCCTCACCGTCATTACCTTTTGCCCTAATTGATTATACACATCCAGCAAGCCGCCCAGACAGGCAGGATCGGCCAGTTGTATCGTGACAAGACTGACGGCAGGATTCGGATAGATCGTCATACCAGACACAGAACCCTGCGTCGGAGCAGCTGTAATAGTACCCGTCGCCGTGTCCAACGGCACGGTGTCAGCCAGCAGCACATTGCGAAAGCCGCCCGGCGCGAATAAGGTAAGCATCCGGGCCTTCTGCCCGTTAGTGAAGAGGTGCATGCCGATATCATCGGTAAAGTCCATATAGTCCTGATACAGGTTCCCATAGGGCGTATTCCCGCAGGAGATGATGATCCCGCTCGGATCGCCGTATGTCGGCCCCTGCTGAGGCGGCGTATCCGCTACCAGATCGGTGCCGCAGCTGTCATCACCCCACGTATGGATCATATTCAGCCAGTGACCGACCTCGTGGACTGCCGTCCGGCCCAGGTTGAAGGGCGCCGTCGCCGTGCCCAATGTACCAAAAGCAGTATACAGTACCACTACCCCATCTGTCGCCTTAGCCCCCCCGACCACGCTGGAATAACCCAATATATCACCTGTAAGGTTACCGACCCAGATATTCAGGTACCGGTCCCGGTCCCAGCCATCATCACCGCCCGTAGCCGCGGACTTGATATCATCGTCAATGGTAAAATAGCTGTTGTTGGTATACTTATGGATAATCCCCGTCGTAGGCTGCCCGTTGGTGTCTGCCAATGCCAGACCAAAGCGGAATCCGCAATTGGCCGCCAGCGACCGGTAATAGGCCGGTATCTCCGCCGTGTCCGCATTTTGCTTCTGGTAGTCCGCATTCAGCACGTCGATCTGAGATTGCACCTGTGCATCACTGATATTTTCTACATTGGTATTGTACAGGATGTGCACGACGACGGGTATCGTGATCAGGGAAGGAAGGCTGCCGGACGAAGTACCGGAAGAAGTACCCGATGTACCGCCAGACGTACCCCCTGTGATAGTCACAGGGTGCTGGCTCAACTGCCGGGAAGTGAATTGTTCAATGGCGGCAACGGTCTGCGCCAGTGTAGGATTGGCCTTCAACTGCTGTTGCCGGTATTCGAATGACCGGCACTCCGTTTGCGCCAGACCGGCGATCGTTATTAGTGAGAAAAGGGCGGATAAACAATGTTTCATGATACCACTATTAAGCCGCTGGAAGCGGCTTGTCCGATAGGACAGACATTTGATGTTTGCTGGAAAGGCGTTAAATTTTGAATGACGCCTTTTCAGCACATTTTACAGAGGGTATTTCAGAAGATACTGGCGGCAATGGTCTGCTCCCTTAAAAAAAGGAATCATGCAGGACCCGGATCGGGTTGATCGGAAGGATATGAGGATAGAAAAAGTGGAGAATAACACCCGGTCGGAAAGAAAAGATTCGGGTAAGCGACTGTAAAACAACCTATTTTTCCCCGAAAATGCAAGTTTTTATGATAAATTTTACCTCCTGGACGGGGCCAATCAACCGCGCGAACCCTATATTTGCTTCCCTATATAGCCATTTATGAACAGATTGATCCCTTTTGTCCTGATCCTGAGCCTATTGGTCGCATGCAACCAGTCCGATCGTAAAGCCGGCGCGGACACGACCACATCATCCGGCGATAATACCCCTCCATTGATCAGCTATACGGTCATGAAAGAACTGCCCCACGATACCTCCGCTTACACCGAAGGATTTCTATTCCATGATGGTCAATTGTACGAGAGTACGGGGACGGACAATAACATGCCCGACGACCGCCTGTCCCGGTTTGGTATAGTGGATACCACCACCGGGAAGATCCAAACCAAGGTAGAGATTGACCGGAAAAAATACTTCGGCGAAGGCATCATCTTCCTCAAGGGAAAAGTGTACCAGCTAACCTATACGACGAAGATCGGTTTCACCTATGATGCTAAAACCTTTAAGAAACTGAGCGAATTCACCTTCCCCTCCAAAGAAGGCTGGGGTATGACGACCAACGGCGCCCAACTGATCATGAGTGATGGCACCAGCAACATCACCTTTCTGGACCCTGATAGTTCCACGCCTGTCGAGGTCAAAATTCGTTTTAGCGACGGCGATTCGATGGTAAAGACCCTGAACAGTCTGCGCCTGGTGAAGGTGCTTGGCGTGACGGATAATAACGGCCCCGTCAGTAATATAAACGAGTTGGAATTGATCAATGGCTACTTCTACGCCAACCAATGGCAGACCAATTATATCCTGAAGATCGATACCAGCAGCGGCAAGGTCGTCGGTAAGCTCGACCTCGAGTCCATCGTACGGGAAGAATCCAATAAATTCCCCGGCTCCGAAGTACTCAATGGCATCGCCTATGACTCCGCATCGGGAAAAATTTATATCACCGGTAAACTGTGGCCAAATATCTTCGAGATCAAATTTCCGCTGTAATAGTTCGTCCGCTATTGCCCCCAGCCGCCCTATTTCCCCACCACATAGATCAACGAACTACACTTCGACTTATCGATGAACGCCTTCATATTCGACATCGCCCCCCTATAGACCGCCCTCATCGCATTCCCCTTCCCGTATTTGTATTTCTCGCTGAGCATACTGATGTAAAAGCTGTCGTACCACATCGGCTGATCATAGTGCAGCTGCAGCCCATGGCGGGTCAGCAGACTTTCCATCGCATCCGGCGAAAAATGGTACAAATGACGTGGAACGTCATAAGCCGCCCAGGCCGCACCATATACCGTCGCATCATAACTCGTATAGTTGGGTACCGCGATGAAGATCCGCCCCCCGGGCTTGATCAGTGTTTTCAAGTGCTCCACGTATGGATGCAAATCGTGCACATGCTCCAGCACATGCCATAGCGTGATGGCATCATAACTTCCCGCCGGCAGTGAAAAAAGACTCGACGTATCCATCAACTGCACCTTATGGTCGGCCAAAGCCCGCTCCCGGGCCGTTTCATCAGGCTCCAGCCCCGACACTTCCCAGCCATGCTGTTGCATATACGCGACAAAAGCCCCGGTGCCCGCCCCGATGTCCAGCATCTTGCCCTGCCTCGTCCGCGTCGCGGAAAGTATCAGATGCCGCTTATCCGCCAGCGTCTGCCGGCGCACCAGGTGATAAAGGCTGTTGACCAGCCCCTTGGTAGTATTGCTGTGAGAGATATATTCTTCAGAACGGTAATAAGCCCCGATGGCCCCCGCATCCGGTACATCCTGCGTGAACCGCAGACTACATTGCTTGCATTGCCAGATCGGAAAAGTTTCATGGGTGACGGTATAATCTTCAGCTCGAAACACAGGTTCAATTCGATCGGAATGACACGACGGACACGTGGTGTAATGTGTAAGGGGCATATGAATACGTGGTATCTACAATTTTGTTTGATTCCCGGTGGAAAAGCCATGCGTATAGAAGTACCAGCCAAGAAAGACCAACCCAAGTACCGCGAGGATGACCGCTATGATCCACCAGGGGAATTTCGCCCGGCGGGATCCTTCTTCTTTCCGCCACTCGGTCATTTCGCCGCTGGTACGTTCGCGGTCTCCTACCAGTAAAGTATGCTGCGCATCCTGGCGATTGACCCGCATGGCAGGAACAGGCTGTTGCGAAAAAGCCGGGGCATCCACCGATTCCAGCAGGATTTCGCCCGAACCATTCTTTCTCAGTACACCCACCCCCTCCCATCTCACTTCATCTTCGGCCCTGATGCGGTTGCGCAGATCGAGAGCAAATTCATTGTACCATTTGATCGCTTCAAAATCAAGGAGATTAGCCTGCGTCGCCAAAAAAGAGAAAAATTCCTTGTCCGGCGCATCGAAATATTTGTCAAAACGGAAACGATAGACAGGAGATAGCATCGTCCGATCAGCTACCGCCACGCTGGCTGGAAAAGTTTCCAGGTATATCGTGCCCAAACCCGGGATACTGAGACTTCGATGTTGATATAAATAGGCATTCAAAACCTGCACCATGGCTTATCCTTTTAGCTGGCTGCGAATCTATCGTTTTTCGGGCAAATTGAGCCAATTTTCGCCTTACTTCCCTCCGAAAGAAAAGACTATCCCCCCCACCACATTGAACCCATATACCTGGTATTGATGCCAGCGCTCATACTTGTCGTCGAAGATATTATTCATCTGGAACCATAAGTTCAACTGCGGAAAGATCCTGAACTCCACCCCGGCATTCAGATCAGTCCCCGTCCCGCCCTTGAAGGCAACCCCATTAGGCGCCCGGTATTGCGCCCCGTCAAAAGTGTATAGGTCCACTTTCGCCCAGAAATCCTTGAACGCCTCCCATTTCAACGCAGTCTTGAATTCAAATGGCAGCAGCCCCCAGGCCTTGGGTTGACCCTTGATATCCGTATATTGGTTGATATTCACGCCGGCCGTTACATTGAAGGCCTCTCCCTGCATGTAGCTCACCTCACCATGCAACTGCAACGCTTCCATCGAGGTCGCATACCGGATCTGGAAATCCTTTCCCCCATTGATACTGTCGTTCACGAACAGAGGCATATTGTTATACTGCAGGAAACCCACCTTGGCTGCATACGAGAAATGATTGTCCAGGCTGCCCTTGAAGCCGGCATACCATTCCTGCATCCGGGTATTTTCCAGGGTATCAGGCTGCGCCAGCCAGGAATTGATGGACTCGAACCGCTGATAAGACCCCTTGTCATAATACCCGATCCAACCTAACTGAAACGTAAATCGCTGATCATTCGTGGAGATATTCGCCACGAAATTGGGCAGCAGATGGAACACCTGGTTATCCCAGGAAGGGATCACCGAAGCCTGCAGGAACAGATTGGTCGTTTTCACCAAAAAACCCGGCGTCACCAGGTAGACATTGTTGTTCTGGGCCGATGTGCTCACCGGTAGATTGTAATGCGTCAGATCTGCCGTAAAGCCCAGATCAAAAGCGAATTCCTTTCCAATAGTCTTCTCCAGCGGCAGGTTCAGCACGGTATTGGTTTCCATACCCTGCGGCGTATGATTATCGGAGAAAACGGAAAATTTCAGATTGGGATGGTACAATAACCCGAATTCCGTCTGCACATTATTTCTCAGCGAGACGGCCGCATCAAAGGTCTGGAAAGTCTGCCGCAGCTGATCGGCCGTATATTTCACCGTATCAGGGAAACCGTACAGATAGTATTCGTCGTTCTTGAACCCCAAACTGCCATTCCACTCCAGGTTGTTCGCAGTCTTGTACGTTCCGGCCAGCTTGACGTCAGTCAGGCTGCTCTTTTGAAAAGGCAGACTACCGCTGGAACTCACCTGGTTCGCAAAAATGTTGAGGAAAGTCGATTTACCGTCGCCAAAACTAAAGCCCAACCTGGCGTATGGCGCAACGACATTGCCCACCCCCAACTTAATGTAATTATAGTTCTCCCAGGGCGTCAGCGTATCCCGCTGCAGGGCCACCGGCTTCATCTCCCCTGGCTGGTAGCTGAGGAACATATATTGTGAGGGGATGTTGTAGACCAGGTGGGGATGCGAAGTATCCACGGCTGGCGGCGCTGCATTGAAATTGATCTTCACCGCCTCCCGCAACACCGGTTTGAAAGAGGAAGTGATGTCGATCGTCCTGCGTTTGGTTGTGTCCTGCGCCTCTACATAAGAGCCGGCACACCACACACCCGCCAACAACAGTAATAATAGTTTCTTATGCATGAATCGAATTTCCCGAATGATGAAATAATTAATTGGTGCTGTCTACCTTACTGTTCTGATTCTCCTGAGCCGTCACCTGCGCCAGCTTTTGTTGCGCCTGCAACCGCAGGTCTTCGATCTTTGCATTCTCCACAATGCTCTGGTAGGTGGCCTTGGCGTTGAAATAATCCTTCTCCGCAAAATAGATATCTCCCAGCAACAGATAGGCCTTCGTCACCCATTCTTCATATGACCCCGATTTATTCACGACCTCGAATGCCGCCTTCTCCGCATCCTTCAGTTCATTGCCCTTGAAGAGGCACTCGGCAACATTGTACCGGGCCTCTGCCCCATACGCCGACTTCGTCAGACCCGCCGCACTGCGGAAATATTGCAAAGCCGTCGTACAATCACCATTCACCTGGTAGGACTTCGCAATCGCCATCGTGGCCAGCACCTTATCATCCGTACTGATTCCCCTTTGCGTCAGCAGGTCCTTCGCATTGGCCACGGCATCGGCCCACTGCTGCAATTCATATTGACAACGCAGCAACCCGCGCATGGCCTCCATCTTGTTTTCTTCGGAAGTGGTAAAGTCCTTTAGCTTGCTGAAATATTTCTCCGCATTGGCATAATCTTTCAAATTGAAAAAGTATAGCCGGGCCGCCTGCAGCAATGATTTCTCGCCAAATTTATTCGGCGCCTTGTCCGCTACCGCTGCATAACCCACCACAGCCTTGGCCCAGTCCTTCCGGGAGAAATAGATCTCGCTCTTATAATAATTGGCCTCCAGGGAATATTTCCCGTCGGGGAATTTGGCCAGGTAGGCTTCGAAGCGCTGGATGGCGCCATCGAAATTACCGTTATTGAACTGCACTTCCGCCTCCTCATACGCCAGCTGATCTTCCTGGCTGGCCGTCACTTCCACGCCCATACCCTTGGCAAAACTGACATACTCACTGGTCCGGCCCTCCTCTACATAGATCGTCTTCGCATTGTCCAGGGCGTCCTGCGCCTCAGCGGAATTCGGGTATTGGCGCAGCAGCGAGTCATACTGGTTCAGCGCTTCCGCGTTCTTGTTGAGATTATATAAGGCAATCCCGGACTGAAGATACGCCTTGGGCTTCAGCGCATCGGCCGTCGGCGACCGCAGCACATTCTTAAGATAAGGCAACGCCTCCTGGTACTGTTCATTCGCCAGGTAAGTGCCTGCTGCTTCCATGTTGACATCCGCCGACAGGCTCGAGGCAGGATACAACCGGCTGATCGAATTCAGCAGGGCGATCTTCTGCTTGCCGTTACTCACCCCCGCGATCATTGCCTTTTGGAAAGTGGCGTAATCGGCGGCAGGCCACGAAAGATCCACCACCTTATTGTACATGTTCAAAGCCGTCTTGTAATCCCGGTTCATATAATAACAATCCGCATCCCGGACATAAGCGTCCTGTTCCAAAGGAGAGAGACCTATTTTGGGCGTGTGAACCACCTGCTCGAAAAATCCCTGCGCCTGGCGATAGTTTTCCTTTTTGAGGAAACAATACCCCAGGTTGTACCGCGCATCGGTAGAATTGACCTCACCATTGACCGCCGGGTTCTTCAGGTATTCCACGTAATAGCGGATAGCGTCATCGATCTTGTTCAGCGGGTAGGAGATCTCTGCCTTCCAGAACTCCACGTAAGGCAGCACACTGCCATTATTCGGGTCCTTCAGCGCTTTGTCCAGCAACCCGTCCGCCTCGATCAGCAATCCGTCATTCACCAGTTCCGTCGCGCGGCCATACAGAATGCGGGGGATCAGCCGCCGGGCATTGTCGGAAGGATGGTCCAGGCTGTCCAGCAGCGACAGCGCATCCTTGTAATTATTGGTGCCGGCCAGTACACCGATCAACAGTTCCCTGCCCTCTCGGGAATAGTCCGATACAGGATATTGCTGCAGAAAGCCCTGCAGCTCCGTCAACGCCACATCCTGGTATCCCAGTTCATAGGACAGCTTGGCATAATTGAACCGGGATATCTCCTTCTGTTTGGGATTGCTGCTGTTCATCGAGCAGAACAGAAAGGCATTCCGCGCATTCCCCTTTTGCCCGGTTCGCAGATAGGCATCCCCGAGCAAATACATGGAATTCTGCGCCAGAGAGTCTTCCTTGCCGCCCAGCTGCTTGAATCCGGCGATGGCTTTATTCCAGTCCTTGGTCTGGTAATAGCAATAAGATAGCTCATACAGATCTTCCCGGCTCACCTTCTTCGAGTGGTTCACATACTGTTCCAGGAAAGGCAGCGCATGGGTAAAATCCTGTTTCTCATAATAGCCATGACCCACCAGTTGCCGCAGTTCGGCTTCATAATACTGGTTGCCCTTTTTCAGCCGGGCTTCCGCATACGCGATGGCCTCATCCTTTTTCCCCTGTGCCAGGTAAATATTCGCAACGTAATAAGGCACCACCTTCTCGTAAGTGGGATCGTCCTGTACCACCTTGAATGCCGTCAGGGCCTCACCATAGTCCTTCCGGTAAAAACAGATAAAACCGTAATAGTAGTTGGCGTCGATATAGTTCGGATCCTTTGGTAGCTGCCGGATAGCATTGAACAGCGTAATCGCCTTATCGAATTGCTTCTGCGTAAAATAGCAATACCCCTGATGGAACTTCATATCGGCAATTTCCCGGTTGCTGAGGTTGTCGATATCGGCATTCTCATACAGCTTGACCGCCTCCACGTAATTCTTCTCCCGGAAATAGTATTCCGCCAGGTGGAAGCTCAGCATCCCTACCCGGGGCGCATTGTTCTCCAGCGTGATATAGTCCTCGGCCGCCGCTACCGCCGTCTGGTCGTTCTGCTCGAGGGCGCAGACCAGGTAATAATATTTTACGTCGTCGTATTCAACGGAATTATTGCTCCGATCGGTCTCCCGCAGCGAATACTTCAGGTCCCTGAAAATAGGATAGGCCAGACTATAATACTCATGCTCGAAAAATTCCTTTCCCTCCCGGAAATAGGCTTGCGGGTCGTCAAAATAATGGGTCTGCTGGGCAAATGACGAAACGCGGAGAAGCATGACGATAAGAAATGATACAGTATACTTCACTTGAAAAAAATTTGATTTAATCGCCCAAAAAAAATCTCCTCCGTAATATATTTTGTTGGAGCAACCCATTTATTGTCTGTAAACTGGACTCCGTCCAGTTTGGCCTCACTCCGCAATTTTCAACGTGTTAAAGATTCTAATTATTTTGCCTATAGCCAAAGATCGTTCCAAACACCTGTGGATAACTGCATCAATTAACATTTTCTTGGCAGGTTGGACGCCAGCAGCCCCCAAAACTATTATCTTCGGGATAAATCCTCATCGAACACATGAAAAAATTCTTCTCGACGGCTTACTCGGAAGGCGCTTTCAACATCGCCACCCTGGCCCTGCGCCTCACCTTCGGGCTGCTGCTCCTGATCGATCACGGCCTGGGCAAAATCACCCATTTCAGCAGTCTCGAATACAGCTTCTTCGACCTGCTCCATATCGGTCATCGCTGGTCCCTGGTGCTGTGCATCTTTGCAGAAGTATTCTGTTCCGTCCTGGTGGTGCTGGGGCTCTTCACCCGGTTCGCGGCCCTGGCCCTGGTCATCAATTTTGGAGTAGCCACCTTAATAGCCCTGAAAGGACAGCCATTGGCCGGCCATGAATCCGCTGCAACCTATCTGGCCGTTTTCTTTTCCATCCTGCTGGTTGGTCCCGGCCGGATCAGCGTGGACTCAGCGATGGGTAAATAAAATAATTACGCGTTCTATGTTCACCAGTGAAACGAAGATCCGGGTCCGCTACGCTGAGACCGACCAGATGAATGTGGTCTATCATGGAAACTATGCCCAGTATTTCGAAGTGGGACGGGTGGAATCCATCCGCCAGCTAGGCCTCAGCTATAAAGATGTGGAAGCCTCCGGCATCATCATGCCCGTCATCGAGTGGACAGCAAAATTTATCCGGCCGGCCCATTATGATGACCTCCTGACCATTCGCACCAGCGTCAAACAGTGGCCGGTGGACTACCGCGTCGAATTCCACCAGGAAGTATACAACGAGGCAGGAAAGCTCCTCACCACCGGTAAAATATTACTGTATTTTCTGAAGGCCAGCACCATGGAAAAAACGATGATGCCGCAGGAAATGGCCGAGAAACTGGCCCCCTTCTTCAGCGGGCCTCCCGTCTCGCCGGATCAGCCCACACCTTAGACATCGTATTTATTTTCCCATTTATCGATTAGGGTTACCTTTACAACATGGAAAAGATAGTTGCCAGTATCGTCACCATCGGAGATGAATTGCTGATCGGACAAGTAGTGGACACCAACAGCGCCTGGATGGGGCAGGAACTCAATAAAAATGGCATCTGGGTGAGTCACCGCATCGCCGTAGGAGATGTTCGCGAAGACATCTGGCAGGCATTGGATCAGGAATTTCAACGTGCGGAGATCATCCTCATTACCGGCGGCCTCGGCCCCACAGCCGACGACATCACCAAACCGCTGTTGTGCGATTATTTCGGCGGTAAAATGGTAATCGATCCCGGAGCGCTCGACAACGTAAAGAAGATCTTCGAAAGACTGCAGCGCCCTATGATCGATCGCAACCTCCGGCAGGCAGAAGTGCCCGACGTCTGCACGGTCATTCCCAACCGTCGTGGAACCGCCCCCGGTATGTGGTTTGAAAAAGAAGGCCGCATCTTCGTCTCTATGCCGGGCGTACCCCATGAGATGAAAGGAATGATGACCGACTCCGTCATCCCCGCCCTCCGCCGGCGCTTCCGGCTCCCTTTCATCGCCCATCGCACTCTGTTGACGGCAGGTATTGGCGAATCGTTCCTGGCCGAACATATCAAGGCATTCGAAGAAACACTACCCGCTTCCATCAAATTGGCCTACCTGCCCAATTACGGCATGGTCCGGCTCCGGCTCACGATCCGGGGCGAAGATCCCGCTGCGATGGAAACACTCTTGCAGGAACGCTTTGACACCCTCAAAAGCCTTGTGGCCGAATGGATGGTGACTGATGAGGACATCTCCGTGCAGGAGGCTATCGGCCGCCTGCTGCGGTCACACGGACAGACTGTCGCCACAGCGGAAAGCTGTACCGGGGGCTATATCGCCCATCTCATCACCTCCATACCCGGATCCAGTCATTACTTCAAGGGCAGTATAGTCAGCTACGATAACGAAATCAAGAAAAAAATACTGCACGTCGCCCAGCACACCCTCGAACAGCACGGGGCAGTCAGCCAGGCCACCGTGGAGGAAATGGTAAAAGGAGCGCTGGCACAGCTGGATACCGACTTCGCCATCGCCACTTCGGGCATCATGGGCCCGGATGGCGGCACCCCCGAAAAACCCGTCGGCACCGTCTGGATCGCGGTCGGAAATCATCAAAATATTCAGGCCCACAAATTCAGTTTCCGCTTTGACCGGCAGCGGAATATCGAAATAACGGCAACAAATGCATTGAATCTCCTCAGGAAATTTATCCTATCGGCCAGTTGATCCAAAATAATTACCTTTGAATCTCGTTCCGGGAGGCCCCGGGCCCGCTTTTACATCTAAAATCTAACAATCGTTATGCCGCTTGTCGATCTGGTAATGCCGAAAATGGGTGAAAGTATTATGGAAGCCACGATCCTGAAGTGGCTCAAGCAGCCCGGGGATGCCGTCAAACAGGATGAGACCGTTTTGGAGATCGCTACCGATAAGGTAGATACCGAAGTCCCCTCCGTTGCGGCCGGCACCCTGGAAGAGATTCTTTTCCAGGTCAACGATGTAGTACGCGTCGGCGCCATCATCGCCCGGATACGGACCGGCACCACCGCCAACGTCGCCCCGGGCGATGATAATATATTAGCCCCGGCAGGCGTCGCAGACGCCGGACAGAACAGCCAGCCCAAAACAGTCAACCACTCCGCCCCAAGCCAGCCCGCTCAATACCAGTACCCCGCCCCAGCATCGATGCAAAACGGCACCCCTCGCCCGGCCGCTAACGGCGTCGCGGCTAACCGCTTCTATTCCCCTCTTGTCCTCAATATTGCCGCCAGTGAAGGCGTTCCGCTCGGCGAGCTGGAGTCCATCCCCGGCAGCGGTAATGAAGGCAGGGTCACCAAAAAAGATATCCTTCAATATATAGCGGAAAGAAAGGCCGGCGGCCCTTCCGCAGCCGGCAGCACCGTCATTGCGCCGGTATACCATTCCACGACCCCCGTGCGCGCCGTCCCTGCCCAACTCACCACCGACACCCCATCGACCGTCACTTACGGCGGCAATGTCGAGATCGTGGAAATGGACAGGATGCGCAGGCTGATTGCCGACCATATGGTCCGCAGTAAACACACCAGTCCCCACGTCACCAGTTTCTCCGAGGCAGATGTTACCCATTTGGTGCATTGGAGGGAAAAAGTGAAAAAGGAATTCGAAAAAAGAGAAAATACTAAGCTCACCTTTACCCCGCTGTTCATCGAGGCGGTGATCCGTTGTATAAAGAAATACCCGCTGATCAACAGCTCTCTCGACGGCGACAAGATCATTATCAAAAAAGATATCAATATCGGGATGGCTACGGCATTACCCAGCGGCAACCTCATCGTTCCCGTCATCCGCCATGCCGACCAGCTCAACCTTACAGGCCTCGCCCGGCAGGTCAACGGACTTGCTGACAACGCACGGCTCAACAAATTGAGGCCCGATGACACCCAGGGCGGCACCTTCACCCTGACCAACGTAGGTACTTTCGGCAGCCTCATGGGCACCCCCATCATCAACCAGCCGCAGGTGGCGATCCTCGCCGTAGGCGCTATCAAGAAAAGGCCCGTCGTCCTCGAGACCCCCGAAGGAGACGCCATCGTCATCCGTCATATGATGTACCTCTCCCTCTCCTACGATCACCGCATCATCGATGGCAGCCTTGGAGCCACCTTCCTTTCCGCTGTCGCCCGGGAGTTAGAACAATTCCCGACAGAACGGGAATTTTAACCCACTTGCATTTCTAAAAGGATTTTCGTAAATTCAGCTATTATGCCAATTTAAGAGCCGAATTAAAAGAAGATCCAAATGAAGACTCTATCCGAAACCTGGTTCGCCGACGGTTACATCGATTTCGAGCTGAAGAAATACACCCTCCTCGCCTATCTGCAGGAGATCCATCGTTATTTCAACGAGAATAAGCTCTATCCCCAGCTGGCAGATATCATCTTCCATTTCAACAATCTCGCCGCCTTCCGGGAAAATAAAAAATACCTGCAGGAGCAGTTTCCTAAAAAACTCACGGGAATGCAATTGGAAAAGCTGCAGGTGCTCTTCGAACAAATGGTGGAAGACGACGAGCTCATGCAGGAGCTCGAAGAGATCATCAACTACGCGACGCAGGAGATCCGCAGCACTATCAGCAACGGCACGGAGATCTATGAGTTCGTAGAAGACAAGCTGGTGATCTTCCCCGTCGGCCTGATACCCCTCGATAGCCAGGAAGGCTACTTCTTCCTCAGTGAAGGCGCTCGCTCCGATACCCGCGTCTACCAATACCGGCTCAGCTTTTTTGAAAAACACGACGAGAAATACCGCAGCATCCGGACGGAGTACATTGACAGCTGGAGCAGGAACCTCGTCAACACGTACGAGAACATCAAGGCTGAGCTCATCCGCCTGAAGACCGGTATGCCCAACCCCGCTGTCTATTCTATCGAAACCGAATTGAAATTTCCTGTGGACGAAACACTACTGCCCGTAGCCAAACGTAGTCTGGTGCGATACATCAGCAAAGCCGCCTAAGATCCCGATTCATCGCCGGTCGCCCGCCACCAGTTCGCCCGGCCGCCCGATCACCGGTCCGCCAGCCCCGTGACCACCTTTCCATCCTGGTCGATGGCCCCTACCCCGCCGAAAGCAGTACTGCTCCCTGTAACGTAAAACTGCATGGACGTCGAACTCATTTCCACCTTCACGCCCGACTGCTCCGCGGGGATTCCCAACTCCTTTAGCGTGCTGGCATAATGGTGATGCTGCTTCCGATATTCCTTTTGCGCATAATACACCTTCCACAACACCGCCCGTAACGCCTCATCCGCCGGCGGCACATACGCCGCCGTATCGCCGCCTCCGCTATGTGAAGAAAACTGCAGGTATCCCCACTTCTCCGGCGCATGCATATCGATAATGCCCTGCGGAGACCATACCCAGTTATGCTCCGGCAACCGGCGATGGCTACCAGGACGAAGCCGCGGTACATACTGCCCATCCACTACATCCCGGTCCCATTCCACCCGGGAAAAATTAATGCGCCACTTCGATCCGTCCATCGGCGGCGTGTCTCCCCAAAACTGAAGGCTTTGTAAAGGGATCGCCATTTCCACCGACCAGCCCGAATCCGTATCGCCCGGGCGGTTAAGCGTCCCCTTCGTTTGCACGGCACTGCGCAGTCCCTGCGCATCCCAGCTCAGCAATGGCTTGCCGCCATTACGGTAAGGCTTGGGCAGGAAAAGGTCCATCTCTGTGCCCAGCGCATTGATCTCCAGTTCGAAATAATTATGCGTATCGTTATCGGGATTGACAAATATCTCGAAATCATTATCGTCATAAATAATAGTATCATGCTGCCGCAACGTACCCCACAGATCCGGCTCTTCCAGCTCGGCATAGATATACAGGTTTTCCTTGTCCCACAACATTTTTGTCCGTGTCCTGTACGTGGGCTGCGGTCGCAGGTCCCCTTCGATATCGGTGAAATCTTCCGTCCAGGGCGCCTTCTGCCAGACAGGATCCTGGCCGGACCCGTCAATGACCGGCTTCTCCGCCGTATAATAACAGACGTAATGCAGTTGCGCCGAGGCCCCGGCCCCGATGAAGCAACACGCTAAAAAATAAAACAGCTTTAATTTTCGCATTACCAGGATGTAGATTGTTTACGCCACAGGCGCAGGGTTTGTAAAATGATTGACAATAGGATCAAAAAAAATCCGATATAAAAACCTCCGTTAAGATACTTATCCTCCCTGAACAACAGGAAAGCCAGCAGTATCCCATACACGGGCTCAAGATTATAGCTCAGGTTCACCGTAAAGGCCGAAATCTTCTGCAACGCACTCATGGAAAGATTGAACGCCAGCACCGTGCACGCCCAGCTCAGCACCAGCAACCAGCCCCAGTCGCTCGGGGTGGGCAATAACGAAGGCGCAGGGAACAGCCACAGATAGATCGGCATCAACAGCGTAAGCACCAGCAGGCCCCCGCTCAGCTCATACAGGGTCACATTCTCCGAAGAAACCCGGCGCAGGATCCGCTTGTTCAACACCGGGAACAAACTGCCCAGCAACGCCGACACCAGCCCGATCACAATCCCTGTCTTGAAATGAGGATTTACCCGGAAGATCAGGCAGATCCCGGCAATCACCAACAAACCCAGCAGCAACTCCACTACATCCACTTTATGCCTCATGATCAGCGGCTCTATCAACGCAGTGAAAAATCCGATGGCCGAAAAACACAAGAGGCTCACACTGACATTCGAATATTTGATGCTGCCATAAAAAGCCACCCAATGCAGGGCCGCAATCCCCCCAATTCCGAAAATGCGCCAAAGATCCCTGCGGCCAATGCGAATGGCCTGCCCGCGTATTAGAGCCAACAGCCACAGCGAAGGCGCCGTCAACAGCAATCTGTACCACACCAATAAACCTTCATTTAAGGAAATCAGCTTACCCAGGATGCCGGTAAGCCCTGCCAGTAAAACAGCAATATGTAATTGGATAAATGCTTTCTTCAAGATATTATTTAGCCCGGCAGATGGAATCTGCCTTGGATTCTATTTAGCTGGGCGGATGAAATCCGCCCTGTCTTTCTATTTAGACTCTGCTATGGCCTCCTGGGAAAAAGGGCTCATCGCCACTGTTTCATTCTTTACCCGGTTACGGTAATTCTTGAACAGTGACTGCCAGCGCAGGTTCAACACTCCGAGAATCCCTTCCTTTACAATGCCCTTGTTCATTTTGGAAACCCCGAATTTCCGGTCCTCGAAAATGATAGGCACTTCCTTTATTTTAAAACCAAGCTTCCAGGCTGCAAACTTCATCTCAATTTGGAAGGCATAACCGACAAAACGGATCTGATCGAGATTGATAGTCTCCAGCACCTCCTTACGATAACAGACAAAACCCGCCGTCGGGTCCTGCACCGGCATCCACGTGATCAGCCTGGTGTATAGGGAGCCTCCCCGGGAAAGTAAGATGCGGTTGCGCGGCCAGTTGACATTCCCCCCGCCCTTCACATACCGGCTACCCACGGCTACATCCGCACCCTGGTACTTGCACGCTTCATACAACCTGTCCAGGTCCTTGGGATTATGGGAGAAATCGGCATCCATCTCGAAAATGAACTGGTAATGGTGGAGGACAGTCCATTTAAAACCATGGATATACGCCGTCCCAAGCCCCAGCTTACCCTGCCGCTCTTCGAGAAAAAGCTGGCCGGAATATTTCTGCTGAAGTTGCCGGACAATATTGGCCGTCCCGTCAGGACTACTATCATCGATCACCAGCACATGATACCCTTGCCCCAGTTGAAAAATAGCTTCCAGGATTTGGACAATATTCTCCTTTTCGTTATACGTCGGTATGATGACGATCTTTTCCAAAATGGCTAATACTGATTATAGTTAAAACGCAAAATTACAACATTTAGCACCCTTACCCGCTTTCTCACCCTTTTTTTAACATTGTCCTGTTAAAAATTTCCGTCAGCTTCTGCTTCGTATGAAGGGGAAAATCACCTTTCATCATCCAATCATAGTACTGAGGCTCAGCCTTCAGGATATCCGCGACCGCTCGCCCCTTATGCTTGCCGAAGTTAAATATTTCTATCCCATTCTCCATCACGAACCGCCGGGCAAAGTCCACCAGCGGCTCCTCCCCGATACACTTCAGGATCGTATCGACATTCGTGCCCAGCTGTGGATAACGAACTACTTGCGCCACCAACACCTCCCAGGTAGCCGATGCATCCACCTCGGCGCCATGCGCTCCTTCCAACTCTTTATTACAATAGAACCGATAGGCCGCGCCCAGTGTACGCTGTTCCATCATATGAAAGATCTTCTGCACATCCAGCAGCTTCCGCCCTTTCCCCTCGAATTCCATCCCGGCCCGGAGGAACTCCTCCGCCAGCATAGGAATATCAAAACGATTGGAATTGTACCCCGCGAGGTCACAATGATCCAGGAACTGCTTCAGTTCGTTGGCCACCTGCCTGAAAGTTGGCGCATCCTTCACCATTTCGTTCGAAATCCCGTGTATCTCGATGGAAGCGGCAGATATCGGGATCTCCGGGTTGATCAATTTGCGCTTGATCTGCTTTTTTCCATCCGGAAGGATCTTTACAATAGCTATCTCCACTATACGGTCGGTTCCAAGGTTGATGCCGGTCGTCTCAAGGTCAATGATCGCCAGGGGGCGTGTAAGTTGTAACATGCTACAGATATTAAAAAAACTTCTACTGTGTTAGGCTACTGGTTAGTGAAGCGATATCCAGGCCGTCATAGTTGCCCGAACTCATAAATAGCAAATTAACGTTTTTGTAAGACTGTTCCATCAGCCATGCCGCCAAATCTTCTTTTTTGTGGATCACCGCCAATCCCGGCTTACCAAAACCGGCTATCACCTTTTCTTCCGGTAGCGGCGGAAGCCGCTTTAGCTCCAACGCATGCAGCGAATAAAACACTGCAGCTGCATCTGCGACATCCAGCGTGCCCCGGTATTCTTCCAGGAACTGTTCACTCAGACTGCTGTAAGTATGCAATTCCAGCACCGCGATCAGCTTCCGGCCCGGAAACTGAGACTTTACCGCCATTATCGTAGCAGCCACCTTCGACGGCGCATGGGCAAAGTCGCGATACACATTGACAGACGGACTGCTGGCCAACAGCTCCAACCGCTTCGCAGCCCCCGTAAAAGACGCCATACCTCTCAGGAACGCAGCCGCATCCAGCCCTAATTCGCGGGTCACCAGCCACGCGGCATGGAGGTTCAGCAAATTATGCTCGCCGAATACCTTCAGCGCCCCCGTCTCTCCCTCTAAAGTCACAACCGTTATGCCATCGGTTATCCGGTGTACAGGAATGCCGTAACCGATCCTGCGAACAGGCGCCGGATGCGCCGCCACCAGCTCTGCCAGAACCGGGTCCGTCTCATTATAGATTAGTAACCCTCCCGGCTCTACTTTCGACAGGAAGATCCTGAACTGCTCGAGGTACAGCTCCCAGGTAGGAAATACATTGATATGGTCCCATGCAATGCCCGTCAGCACAGCAATATGCGGAAAAAGAAAATGGAATTTCGGCCTTTTCTCCAGCACGCTGGCCGGGTATTCATCGCCTTCACAAATGATCAGCGGCGCATCCGTAATATTCACCGATTGCGGAAACCCGTCCAGCCGGGCCCCTACGAGATAATCGAAATCCTTACCCGCCGATCGCAGCGCCGTCATCACCATTGATGTAGTCGTCGTCTTGCCATGACTACCGCCGATGACAACCCTGATCTTATCCCGGCTTTCCTGGTAAATATACTCGGGAAAGGAATAGATGGGCAATCCCAGCTGCCGTGCCCGCTGTAATTCTGGGTTATCTTCCCTGGCATGCATCCCGAGGATAACAGCATCCAGCCCCGGGCCGATCTTTTCGGGGTTCCACCCCAATGCTGCCGGCAACAGCCCCTCCTGCTCCAGGTTGGTCCGGGCCGGCTCGAAGATCTCATCGTCACTGCCGGTCACCGTATAACCCTTCCGATGCAGGGCAATGGCCAGTTGATGCATAACACTGCCACCGATCGCAATAAAATGTACATTCATATTATGGGTTTCCTCGTCGATAAAAGTATTCAAGATCAGTATATTAGCAAAAACTTTCTATTCACGTGCCCCGAGGGCTTGCACAATTCGATTTTTTATCTTTCCTTTGTAGTAGCTCTTTAGCAAATCTCTCTCTATCCTTTCGAAAGTCCCCCCTTAAACATCTAATGCCTGACCTTTGTCAGAGACCTCCGGTCCCCTTGAATAACTGAATCGCTTAATTCGTCCCCTCCTTTGAATTACCTGGTACATCCATTCCTCTTTTTCAACCAGGCAATTTATCGATTCATCTTAAATACCACAAAAAATGAGAAAGACAATTGTAATCTTAGTTATCGCTACGGCTGTTGCTACGGCATTTAGTTCCTGCGCAAGTTCCAGGGGAGGTTGCACCATGAGCCGGGGCTTTATAGGATATGGCAGCACTACCCGCTAATAGGGTAGCCTAACCCCCGAATTCTACCGGAAAATTTTTTGGCTTAGAGGTTATCAATCATTTGATACCCCCACGGTAAGCGAAGCTCGCCGGACATAGTTGGAAAAAAGGTCGCTTATTTTTAATTGTAAGCGACCTTTTTTTATTATGGGTTGTTATTCAGGCAGTAATAACGAATCAACTATGAACTGGATCCCTTTACAGACAGAGGCTCAACTGGAATCTATCCGGGAAAGATCAGCCGGACGTCCGCAGGTCATTTTCAAGCACAGTATCCGGTGCTCCACCAGCGCCATGGTCAAAAGCAGGCTGGAAAGAGCCCGGACCCCGGATTCCATCGATTTTTACTACCTCGACCTGATAAACTACCGGCCTGTATCCAATAAGATCGCAGCTGATTTCAGCGTCCGACACGAATCTCCCCAGATCTTGCTGATCCTCAATGGACAATGTATTTATGATGAAAGTCATATAGGCATCACCATGGACGATATAGTACGGCGGAGCGAAGCCAGGGCCTGACCGGCCCCGACGGCAGTTCATTTCACCACAAAAGGCGGCGTCTTATACCCCTCCGTGGCCCGCTGCCGCCCAATGGCGTCATATACCGCGGGATCATCAGGCGCCCAGGTGGCCAATCCGTCCACATATCGGTTGAACATACAGAAAGTCGCCGCGATCAGCACCGCGTCATGGATCTCTTTATCCGTCGCCCCCTGTCCCCTGGCTGCGGCAATATCCTCCGGCGTAACCTTCTTTCCATCCTGCTGTACTTTTGCAGCAATGGCCAGTAACGCCTTCAATTTCCCGGAGATCCTGGCTGTAGCGGGATCATGGACAACCTCGCCAACCAACTCCCCATTACCGTCCAACTGATATTTGGCGATAGCGCCATGCGTATTGGCGCAATATTTACATTCGTTCAGACTGGAAGTATAGGTGGCAATCAACTCCCTTTCCCCGGGCGTCAGCGTCGAGGTGGAAGGATCGTGCAGGAGCGTCTGCACCAGGTCATTCAACGGCCCGGCCGTGACGGGACTGAACATGAACAGGCTTCTGACCCCCGGATAGCCTACGGGCAATGCAATATGTGGCATTATAAATAATTTTAATAAGGATTCTGCCCATAAACATTTCCGGGTGGTGAATACCGGCATACCAGATAGTCCATCCTACCATTACCGACCAAGGCACATCCAACGGACTGCGTATTTCTCCATACAATCTGCGTATAATGCCCGACGACGGCAGTCCGGTTAGACCGGCAATTCGGGAAAGCACCATACCTGAACATCTTCTTCTCACTGCCCCAGGCATCCACCATCACATCATATGAAAACGCATTCGTCGTTCCCCACCAGAGGTTCTCACCTTCCTTACCGACAACATCCTGGTCATGCTCACCCTTATCGATCTGCGCCAGGTGCTTCGCCCAGGTCAGCGCATCCGCCGCCAACGCCGCCGACCATTGCAGGTCGGGCAACTGCAAGGCCCTGCGATACGTATTATGATGTTGCAACATCGTAGAAATAAAAGAAGAGTCCTTAAAGACAATCCGGCCCTCCTGGCAGTGACCATAGAAGACAAAAAGCAAAAGAAATGAGGGTAGAAGAAACATTTTGAGCCGCATAAAATTTCATTTAATCCAAAACGTAAATTTCCTAACGTGGCACCCACCGAAAAGTTGCAAATAATATTATAAAACGATAAGCAAAAAATCACCTGGGACTACCACCAACTACTAATGAATATCCACTAATAAAATTTATTTTTGGATTGATTTTTGTTTACTTATCAATTTTGACGATCTTTAAAGTACGAACCTAAACCCTTATCCTTTTATCCTCCAATTTGTCTCTTATCCGTCCTGACCAATACACTTTTTCTATCCGCTCGTGATTACCTTAACGACAATGCTCGTCGTCTATTACATATTTTTATAAAACGACAATAACCATGCTTAAAAGACAGGTAGTCTTAGAGTGTATTGCCGCGCTATTGATACTACTATTCCTGTATGCAAGTGTAAGTAAATTTTTGGACTTTAAAAGGTTTATCGATGAGATGAACAACCAGCCGCTGCCCAATTCCTGGACGCACTTCCTGGTCTGGGGCATCCCTTTTCTGGAGATCGCCATCTCAGCGGCTCTTCTCTTCGAATATACCAGACTGTTAGCTTTCTATGCATCGATCGTATTGATGACACTGTTCACCATCTATGCGATCGTGATCCTGGCTCATTTTTTTCCATACATCCCCTGCTCCTGCGGCGGGGTGATCCGCAAACTGACCTGGCCCCAACACCTGGTGCTCAATCTGTTTTATGTGGCTCTATCGGTCCTTGGTCTTATCCTTCAGCGTAGTCAGAACCTCAAATCCATATTTATCACCAAAAACAAACACAGTTTCGTATGAAAAAGATCAAATGGACCATTTTAACCTTCGTTATTCTCTTCAGCATCGGCGCGGCCTTCGCTACCCGCCCTCAGCACTATCAAACCCTGTACTGGAATAACGGCAGCCAATACCTTGCTGCCGGTGTCATGGGCCTCAACTACGTCTGCGAGTCGTCAGCGTCCATCTGTACCTACTCCTATAGCGGTGGAGTCTATACGCCGTACATGACTGGTGCTTCTTACACCCCGATCGCACTGACAACGGAAAAGGCAAAGCCAAAACCCACAGAAAAAAAGGGCAACTAAACTACTACTTGTTTTCAAACCCCCGGCGTCCCCGCGACTCACCGGGGGTTTTGTGTTATACCGGAGGCCAGGATCACATCTGGCGGAATGGGCAACGTATACAGGTTACTGTTGGGTGGAAGCGTGAACGGTTCGCCATTCAAATTTCGGGTTAACGTTATATTCCAACCTTCCTGATTCAATCGTCGCAGATCCGACCAGCGGATTCCCCGGAAAGCCAGTTCCTTCCTCCGCGCCGCCAATACCGTATCCAATGCCGCAGCCGCGGTCATCACCGGGTATGGAGTGAAACTGCCGGTCACAACCCGGTAGCTCAGCAATGTATCCAGGTCATTCAACGCAAGCGTTGCCTGTCCGACCCTGGCGTTGCACTCCGCCCGGATCAGGTACAACTCATCCGTCGCCAGTCCGCTGAACGGAAAGATCAACCCCGAATAGCTGCCGTTGAGCGTATACACTCCGGGCGATTCCTCAAAATAATACAACGGCCGCCGGAGATCATCGGGTGAATAGGACGCGATCAGCGTCGTATCGACAAGACAGCCGCTGCAGAGCAGCCCTTCCAGTGTATTCCCCTCAATGGGGAAATTGGCCTGGTAAAGGATCTCGTGCAGATTGTTGGCGAACTGGAAAGGTTTGCTTGTATCAAGGGTATTATAATTCAGCAGCACCCGGTAGACTTGCAGGACACTGTCCGCACAAAGCCCGGCCTCCTTATAGTCCCCCACGCTGAGATAGACCCTCGCGAGCAGGGCCTGCGCCGCCAGCCGGCTGGGGCGGTTGAGATTGCTGAACGGGATCGCCGCCGGCAACAAACCCTCCGCCATATGCAGATCGCCCAGGATCTGCATATAGGTCGCCTGCATGCTCGCTCGCGTGGTCTTTTCATTGATATCCGGGTCCAAACGTATCGGAATTCCCGGATCCGATGCCGCCGTCGCACTGTCATAAGGCTCGGCAAAAAGCCCGGCTACATTAAAGAACGCAAAGGCCCGGGAAAACAACGCCGTCCCCTCCAGTATATTCCACTGCGTCCAATTGGTAGAATCCGGCTGAATGCCCGTGAGTCCTTGCAGCACCGTGTTGGAATAGAAGACCTGCTGATAAGGAATATCCCAGTCGATCACCAATCCTTGACCCTCATAGATATCCTTCGCCCAGATATAGGCATCCGCTTCCTTGATATCCAGCGACAACCAGGTATTATAGGTCAGGTAAAAATTATCCGCCGAGAACTCACCCAGCGCCGGTGAAATATTCATGACCTGCGTATTGTCCATTAGCTCCTGCAACACCGGCATCGTATTGGGGATGAGTAGATCGGTGCTGGGTTTCTGGTCCAGGAACGACTTATGGCAAGCCGCCGCCAGCATGCTCAGCAGCAAAAAAGTTACCCGGATCGTGGAAATCTTTCCCATCTTACCCTTTTTAAAAATTTGCTTTAACACCGAGCGCCAGCGTCCTGGGGTTCGGCATATTCGAGATAAAATCCGGATCGATCCCGGAATGATTCGCTTTCCAGATGATACCCAAATTATTCGCATAAACATAAAACCGCAGCAGCTGCGCCGGCAATTTCGGATGCCCCTGCCGGTTAAGATCATACGTCAGTTGTACATCCTGCAACCGCACCTGGTCCCCTTTTTCAACCAGCACCTCCGAATTGGTATAGAAATTATCCCGCGGCTGAGTCACCGCCAGAGCCGAGGACACCGGCAGGGAGGGCACATTCGTATGCACTTCATCGCCGGGATTCTGCCAGCGGCGATCATAGTCCGGGTGCCCGGGAGAACTGCCGTCAAACAGATCCGTGTAACCGATCGAGCTCCGCCGGAAAACATAACCCATTTTGTAGATCACATTGCAGGATAAACCCCATTGCCGCCAGTATATATTATTGCGCCAGCTGCCGAAATAAGGCGGATTCACCGCCCCCTTATAGACCAGGTTGGAAAGATCCGGCGAATACAAGATGGCACCATAATTCTCGGTAACCTGCCCCGGGCTTTGCGCCGTTCCGTTCAGATACCCCTGCGGGTTGCCGTTCTGGTGGTCCAGCCCCTCCCATTTCAGCGCATACACCGAATACAGGGGACGCCCGACCAATGGATTAAGCGTTCCTACACTGAAATAATCTAAGACTGTCGCCAGTTGCTGATCATACTTGGTCACCTTGTCCCGCACATAGCTGAAAAGAAGGATACTGGCCCATCGCACCGTACCAAAGGAATTATTGGTGTGAAGGCTCAAATCCACTCCATGGTCAAGAATATTGGCTGTATTCCCCGTAAAGCTCGTAACGCCCGTCGTCGGGTCCACCGGGCTCTGCCCGATCAGGTCCAGCCCCGTCTTGATATAGTACTCCAATGTACCGCCGAATTGATCGCCCCGGAGCGCAAAGTCAGTCCCGAAATTGAAAACATGGATCTTTTCCCAGCGCAGGTCGGCATTGGGCGGATTGATAATGCTGGCATCGATGGCGCCAAACGTATTGCCCTGCGCATTGATATTGGCCGTCGTATAGGCGGAGACGGACCGGTCCACATTCCCGTTATAGCCGTCGGTGACCCGTAGCCGGAGCAAGGGCAGCCAGTCCAAATGATAAAAGTTCTCCCGAGAGACCTCCCACGAAGCTCCCGTCGACCACAGCGGTACCCCCCTTTGATTGGTATTGACGCCGAACAGGTTGGATTCGTCCCGGCGCGCGCTGGCGGACAGCAGATACCGGCCCAGATACGAATAAATGCCATTGCCATAATAAGAGATATACCGCTCGGACGTCCCCAGCTTCGAATCCATATAGGGGATCTTGGCCGGCACACCGCTGGAATATTGCGTGAAGAAATCGGTATAATCCACCGGCGTTCCTATTTGCATGGACGGATCATAGCCAAAAAGCTGCAAGCTGGTCGTCTCCCCCTCGATATCCCTCACCTCGGCGCCGCCGATCAGGTTAAGCCGGCCATGCCGGAAAAGGCTGTCATTATAATTAGCCTGCAACCGTACATTGTTCGCCGTATAGGTGCTGATCGATTCGTTCAGGATACCGCCCAGCGGCACCTGGTAGGCCAGCACCCCATTATTGACCTGGGTATATTCATTGATCATGTTCCGGGTATAGTAAGCCTGTTCGCTCATATAGTCCGGGTTATCGGAAGTACCCTTGTTCAACTCGTAATAAGCCCCGAGATCAAGGCCCCGCCAGATCTTGTATCGGGCGTTGAAATCGATCCGGTAGTCCGTCAGCCGCGTAGGGTTATCGGTATTCTGCAGTTCCTGCAGCGGCCGGTAGTGCCAGTCCAGCAATTGCCCGCGTCCTGCCGTATCGATATAGGGCTCGTTTAGCCCAAGAGCCACCGGCAGCGGATTACCATGCACATCAGCCACCTGCCAATAGGGATAATTAACGGGCGTGCCGCCCGGATTGTCGTTCACCGTAGTGCTGGCCGTAAAGACCAGGTCGGTGTTGATTTCCAGCCTGTCATGCAACAGGTAATATGTATTATTCCCGTTCAGCGTCACCCGGTTATAATCGTTCCGGTCCAGGTTGCTGAGATCCCGGTCATACCCAGCCGAAAGGAAATACATATTATGATCGCCACCACCGCTCAGGTTGAGCGACACCTGGCTGTTCAGGCTCGGCCGGTAAAAATACTTATCCAGCCCGGGCCGGTAATCTTGTCCGCGCAACGCATTGATCTCCGCCTGCCCCTGCGCCGCAGAAATTTGCCCAAGCGAATCCTCAAACAAAAAGTTGACGACCGGGGTAAGGGCCGGATGAGTAGAGTTATAGTAGTTTGAATTGTAATATTGCTGGTGAAAAAGATATTCCTCTACGTTGATATAGTCATTGGACGAAAGGATCGGCAGATAATACAGATTTGGCTTCTCCCCCACCGTCTGGCTCGTATTGAACCCCACCTTCATCGGCGACTTGAGCTTCCCCTTTTTCGTCGTAATGACGATCACCCCGTTACCCGATAACGCGCCCCAGATAGCAGCCGCCGCCGCATCCTTTAAGATAGTAATGCTTTCCACATCATCCGGGTTGATGTTATTGACATCCCCGGTATAAGGGAAATTGTCGATAACGACCAGGGGATTGGGATTGCTGAAGATCGTGCTCCGGCCACGGATAGTGATCGTAGACTGATTGGTGCCCGTTGCAATATTCGTATTGAACAATACCCCGCTGGTCACCCCATTGATCCGGTCGAGGATATTGGGCGAGATCCGGCGATTGACCAGGTCATTATCCGCATCATCGAAAGAGCCGGTCACGCTTCTCCGGTGAACATCCTGATAACCCGTATGCAATACCACCACATCCGTCAGCTCATTCACCTTCTCCTGCAACTGTACCCGCACGTCATTCCCCGGCTTCGTCCGCAATTCCAGCAGCTCATAATTTACACTGCTAATAACCAGCAGCGGATCGGCAGCATAGGTCCGGATGGTGAACGTTCCATCTTCCCCGCTGATCGCGGTAGCGCCGCCTTCACCTCTTATCACAATAGTCACGCCCGCGAGCGGTTCATTTTTATCATTGACCACCAGGCCATGCACGACCTTCTCCTGATGATCGAACGGTAATATGGCCACGCCTTCATTCACCACCTTATAGGTGAAGGGCTGGTCTTTGAAACAATTGTCCAATGCTTCGGCCAGCGGTACCCTTTCGACCGAAAAACTCACCCGGCGGCTTAGATGCTCCCAATCCACAGAACTAAGAAAGCCGACACGCGCCTGCTTTCGGATCTCATCGAAGGCCTTTTTAAAGGGAACATCCCTAACGGTTAGTGTAATGAGCCTGGTTGGCTGACAATGGACTGGCCCGCTTTGAAGGAGGAAAACGAACAGCAGGGAGGGAACAACCAGTCTCAATAGGCCCATTAAGCGAGTAGTTTGGATAAATAAAGTTACAGCCTACAAATCATGAGTAAATATAAAATAACTACTTATTTTATTAACTTACCCATGACCGCGGCTGTAACTGGTGGACTCGGTTCAATGGTTATGGAAAATAATATGGTCAGACAGGTGTCACAATGACTCTTTTTCCATCGATTTTAAAATGTGCAATATTCAATGCTTCTAGTTGTTCTAATATTTTAGCCAGACCCAGTTTACGGTCGAAAACGGCCGTGACCGGCAGCGAGGAGGGCACGTTCGGATCAACCTGAACCTCAACGTTATAACTCCTGGCGAGAGACCGCATCACCGTCCGCACGTCGGCATTGTCGAATTCAAAGTTTCCATCCTTCCACGCCAGTACACTCTGCGGATCGATACCGGATAATACCTTGATCGGCGCTTCGACACCGGGCGATGGATAAGGCACCTGCGCCTGTTGGCCTGGCTCAAGCTTCACACTTCGTTTGCCGCTCTCTATCTTCACGGACCCTTCGACCAGCGTCGTACGGCTGATCGGCTCGTCCTCATAAGCCATGACATTAAAGTCCGTCCCCAAAACTTCCACCTCGGCATCCTTGATCAATACCCTGAAAGGATTACCGGAATTCCGGGTGACTTGAAAAAATGCCTCTCCGGACAATTCTACCAACCGCTCAGGGCCGGTAAACGTCACCGGATATTTCAAAATAGATGCTGCATTCAACCAGACTTTACTGCCATCCGGCAAGGTCAACTCCCTTTGTTCTCCGCCACGCGGCACAGAGAAAACATTGGTCAATGACGCTTCACGATCCCGCATCTCGAGGGCCCTGTCACTTCCCTTCTGACTCAGATAAAGATAGGCGCCGGCCGACAGTATAACAATGACAGAAGCCGCTGCTATCCAGACTCTCCGGCCTATATAACGGATTCGCCCGATTGATGCCTCCCCGGCTTCAACTTCATCTTCCGTTTCGATAGCCTCGTCAATAGCTACGTCAACGGCAACATCCAACTTCTGCTCCAATCTCGCTACCCATTCAGACGAAGGCCCGTCGGTAGTAAGAGGCCAGCTGTCATGCAGCGCTTCGTGTTCGTCTGCTATGATGTTCAACTCCGCTACCGTAGCCCCGCTAAGCCATTGCAGGAAGGCCGCTTTTTCTTCCGGAGTATACTCTCCTATGACGAAATGGGCGACAAACTGCTTGGCTTCCTGTAAACTCATAAAAATAAGGTGTTACTTACTAAAGACACCTGCCAGGTCGTAGGGGATACCTCGGAGCAAAAAAAATTCCCATCCCCCTTATCCCTCAAAAAGTGAAAGAAAAATAATCAGCGCAAGCGTAATCTCCCCATGCTCCTGCAAATATTGCCGGACATAGGCAGTGGCAGCATATAATTGTTTCTTGACTCCGGAACGGCTGATCTTGAGCTCGGTGGCGATCTCATCCAGGCTAAGGCCATCATCTATGCTCATTTTCAGCACCTTACGTCTGCCGGGCGGCAGTTTGTTCATGGCTTGCACCGCGATTTCGTAGTATTGTTTGAATAATAGCTCATTTTCAAGATCATTCGCGGGCGGACTGGATGACTCATCCAGTTCTTTCACCTTCTGACGCACTTTCAATGCCCTGATAAAATTGAAGACGACATTGCGCGTCACCAGGAAAAGATACCCTTTGAATGACTCTATGGCGCCCAACCGGTCCCGCTTTTCCCAAATCCGGACAAAAACGTCCTGGGTCAGTTCATCCAGGATGTGCGGAGATGGCTCGAAAAGCAATATATAACGTTGAACCAACGGATAGCAAGCCTTATAAAAGATCTGAAAAGCTTGCCTGTCCCCCTGGGATACCTGCGTCAGCAGTTGTTTTTCATTATGTATACCTTCAAAAGGCACGGCCAGTTAGCATGGGGTTTGCGGTTAAAAGTGGTAAGCCTGATTCCCAAAAGAATACGTATCCGTAAAAATGGGATAGATATTCATCATGGGGACGGAAAAATAGTGACAGGACAGGTAGAATAAAGGGCTTGATTGGTACCATATTGGTAATCGATGTTCTGACCTTAAAAATAAGTAGTTATTCCCGTTCGCCACTGATTTTCCGTTGTTTTCAAAGATTTATTTTCATCATAAAATCGCCGCTGGCCCCACCACCCGCTCCTCACGGAGACCCTATTTCCACACCAACACCAACATCCCCCCGAAGATCAGTACGACGGCTATGATGATCCGCGGCGTCAGCGGCTCCCGCAGGAACAAAAAGGATAACAGCACGGTGAATACGATACTTCCCTTGTCGATGACGCTCACCTCCGATACCCGCCCCAACTGCAGGGCCCGGTAATAGAACAACCAGGACAGCCCCGTCGCCACGGCCGACAGAATCAGGAACAACCAGTTATTGCGGCTAAGATTCAGCAACCCGCCGGCATTCCCCCTGAACAATACAATGCCCCAGGTGATCAGCAGCACCACCGCCGTCCGGATAGCCGTCGCCAGATCGGAATTCACATCCTTCAGACCCGCCTTCGCAAAAATGGCCGTCAATGCGGCAAAAACAGCTGATAGCACGGCGTATATCAGCCAGTATGGAACATTTGACATAATTATAATTGATACTATAATTGATACAACATCGCCACTATCACCACCGCCCCCGGTTCTTCAGCAACATCACCGGCGGCCCCTTTTTAAAGTCCACCCCTCTTTTCGTCACCGGCGCAAAATAAGAAAAATTACCCAGCACGATATCCGGCCTGCCATCCCCATCCACATCCCCCACATCCATCGTCAGCCACCTACCCCGCTCCGCCGATACCAACGAATATGGCCGATAGTCGTATCCGCCCAACCCCTTCAGATAGACGAACCCCTCCTCAGGTTGATGATTCCAGTCCGGGAAAAAAGCGATAGCTGCAATGTCCATTACTCCATCCCCGTCGAAATCCCGGGCCATCGCCTTATAACACCCGTCGATCGGATAAAAATATCGCTGTGTGAACTTATTATGGCCATCATTCTCATAAATATATATGCCATGATAAGGCTTCAGCACCGGCGAAAAATCCGCGTTGTCCCCGCACGTATAAAGGATGTCCGGATATCCATCCCCGTTGAAATCCGCCAGTTCGAAGGAGGAGGAACCATAGCACGGTGGGAACCGCAGGATAACCTGCTCGCTGAACTGTCCCTTCCCGCGATTGGTGAAAAGATAAATGCCCTCATCCCCCTGGGCAAACAACGCCCAGATATCCGGCCGGCCGTCGTGATTGTAGTCATTGATGCAGACCCGGATCGCGCCGGGCGCAGCACGCAACACATGCCGTTCATAACCGCCATCGCCCTTATTCTCCAGCCAGCAAAGCGCTCCTGTCAGGTTTCCGAACTCGCAGACAAGGTAATCCGTCCGGCCATCACCGTTAAGATCGGCCGCCACCGCCTGCACAGGCCTCGCCAGGTGATCCGCCACAGGAACGGAATCCAGTTCCCATTCCTTTCTGGCATTCAATCGGATGCGCTGCAGCCTCCCCGATTTACCATTGTTGGGCGTCAGCACACCGATATTGCACGCGGCCCACCCCGTATCCTGCCGCTCCATATCCACGATCGCGCCGCCGTCATGCACGGAATCATCCTGCTGCAGCGAAGGCCCCAAATGAAAAAGATTCCGGTAATGCATGTCGAAAAAGGTCACCCCTCTTCGGACACTGTCCACCTGCACCATTGTCGTCACAGGCATGTCATAGCTCAGCGAAGGCACCCCGGCATCGAATAGCGTCAGCCCCGTGGTGTCCAGCGGCCGGGGTCGCGATTGCCCGGGTAAAGAGTCCGGCGAAGTCGCCGCATAATAATCCAGGATGTGCTGCCAGTCAACCAAGTTCACCAACGGCTGCGACGGATAAAAACTTTTACTCACATTGGTATCCCGCCGGCTGTTGGGATACTGCTCGAATCCATAATGGAAGATGCCCAGACGAGGGCCCATCGCCGGCAACACGCCCTTTTCCCAGCTTCGACTATCCAGCAAAGACGGGTCGGGCACTATATGGCACGATCCGCACCAGGTCTTCGCAAGCACCGCCCCCAGACGAATAGAGGACTCTGATACCCCCGCATGTGACCGGTTGCGGGGATACTGCCCACAGGCATATAAAAAAATCAGTGTGATCAGCAGCCCTCCGGAAAGTCTATTACCCGGCAATAACTTAACCATAAGGCTAAAATTACCGAAATTGACCGAATCCCCCTCACTACCTCCCTTTTGGCGCGTCATGCGTACTCCCGCGCATCTTGTTTCTCAATACAATGAAAGGCGGCCCCTTTTTCCAGTCCGTAGCCGATTTAACAAACCCCGGTCCCACCTCTTTTTCTGTGCGAAAAGCAATGAGCTGGTTAGCACCAGGCACACGAGTAGGCATACCCGCAGAGCGGAGTTAGTCTTGAATGTCATAGGCAAGTTTTTTTACATAGTGATAAGCTGTCAATTCAGGAGACGAATCTACATTCTTATTAAATTCATCGCTCACAATTTTTTAACAGTTCATTAATTTTTTTTCTTATATTGCTTTATCCTCTTATTAGTATCTTCAAAAAACGCTTAGCCGTAACTGATAACATCATGAGACTGACTTTCTTCATTTTCCCGGTACTTTTTCTGCTCACAACGAGCTGTGAACGCAAGCTTTCTGCAGCCGAAGTAAAAGACAATCTGGAAAAGGCAATGACAACCTATCTGCAAAAACAACGGCCGGGAAAACCACCGCTGAACTTCCAGATGCTGGATGTAGACTATTATAAAGATGCTGATGATTTTTACCTGTGCAATTTCAAGGTCAGGCTGTATCGTGCGGACGGCAGTGACACGACCGGCTTTATTCGTAGTAGGATTTCCAATGATTTTTCCATCGTGAAACGATAGGCGCCCGGCGGCGCCCTAAAGCGATCCACCCGTTCCGCCCCCCGGAATCCGCTCAGGGCCCCTTCCACACGGCCCCATCCAAAGAAACCCGCCGCTTTTTCCCGCTCTCATCCAGTATCTCTACCGAAGCGACAGGCCCGGTGACAAAAAGGGAACGTCCCGATTGAGAAAGGAAAGAAGATCCATAGCCACACTCCTCCTTCCTCACCGACCCGTCCCGGTAAGTAATGAAAGCGCCGATATCGCCCGGCTGCAGGAAAATGAACTCGCCCCCTTTGTTCCGTTCGAAGATCTGCAACGGCCCCTTGTTCTGACCGGCCGCCAGTAAATAATGATCGCCGGCCCCTCGTAACCTGACCAGGGCCTTCTGGTCGCCGGGCAGGTATATTCCGCTCTGCATGATGCTCAAAGGCAGCCAGCCTCCTTTGCCATCCCCCCTCAGCAACAGCCCGTTCATCGCATCATATCTTCCGACTACGGGCTCCGCGCCGAAATCATTCCCGCTCAGCAGCACGTCCAACTGACCGTCCCCGTCAAAGTCGTCCGCTACCATGCCGTTGATCACCGACAACTGCGCCTGAGCCGGCAACGGATGCAGGCTGAACCGGCCGTTGCCCTCATTTTGCAGCAGGCAACTCCTGAAATCGTTGGCCTCCAGCATCAGCGCTCCTTTTCGCTCCTCTGGCGTCAGCACCTGGTCCATCGTCGCTACCGCATAGGATTTATAGTCAGGAAACTTTTTCCGCATGGCATTGATCTGCCGCAGCAGATCATCCCGCGACTCCGCAGGACACTCCCGCATCTTACCATCACGGTCGGTCAGGTACAGCGAAGGGATCATGTCGTAAATCCCGTTTTTATCGAAATCCCCGCCATACACCCGCACCGGGTATTGTTCACTGGCACGGTAGAAAGAATTCATCCCCAAATTGCCGACGATATAATCCATCTTCCCGTCCTTGTTGAAATCCCCTGCGACGATGCTACTCCACCAACCCTTGTGGTCATTGACGCCGGATCCCGCACTGATATTCCTGAATACTCCTTTTTCATTCTTAAGGAAGGTTACCGGCATCCATTCCCCTGCAAGGATCAGGTCGGGCCAGCCGTCATTGTCGAAATCTGTCCAGAGGGCATCACAAACCATCCCGATATGCAGAAGGTCCGGGGCCACCGTTGCCGTCACATCGGTAAATCGGATCCGGCCGTCCCGGGAATCGTTCCGGTAAATATAACTGCTGACCGCCTGCGGATATCGACCCGGATCCACCCTTCCGGAAATGAAAAGGTCCAGTCGGCCGTCATGGTTATAATCCGCGGCGCGTACACAGAACTTACTAGTGAAATTAACCGGCAACGCGGCGGTATCGGCAGTAAAATTTCCTTTCCCGTCGTTGACATACAGGCAATCCCGGTAAGCCGGGCTGTTATGCCCATTCTCATATCCCCCGGCGGCAATATACAGATCTGGATATCCGTCCCCATTGGCATCGAACAATAGCACCTGCAGGTCGTCAGCTTGTTTATTTTTAGCCACCGAATCCGGCAATAACGCCTTTTGAATAAACGTCCCGTCCTTTTGCTGCAGGAAAAGCTGTGCGCTGTGATGGGCCGAACCGCCGACCACCATATCATCCAGCCCGTCGCCGTTGATGTCGCCCGCAGCGATCGAGGGGCCATATTGCGAAAACTTATGGGGCAACATCTTCTGAATATTGAAGTCGATGAAATCTTCCTCCTGCTGCCGGTAATGGACCCCGGCGGAATCGGTGATATCCCTGAACAATGCACCCGCAGCCACAGCCTCCCTTGCCGGAGAAAACGGCACATGGGCATCCCTGCTATCGACAGTCAGAATCTGGTCGGCAGCGACATGCCGCAACACCTGCATCTTTCCATCGGGCCATTTCACCAGCACGGTATCTATATCCTTCAACACGCCCAATCCGAAATGGGCGATATTCTGTATCGTCGACAGATACCCTCTGTAAGGCGTGTTTTCATACACCTGCTGCTGGCCTCTGCCATAATGCAATTCCACCCGGGTGCCGAACCCGCCCCTGTTAAGACTATCTCCGGCAAACCTGATCTGCAGGTAATGGTGTTGGGCCGGATTATGCTCCCTGGCCATATTGCGATAAATATGCGCCTCATCGTCGATATTGTTGACGATGAGATCCAGATCGCCGTCCCCATCCAGGTCGGCATAGGCAGCCCCATTGGAAAACCCGGGCTTCATCATGCCCCACTGTTCCGATACGTTCGAAAAGGTCAGGTCATGGTTATTCCTGAAGGCGAAACTGTGGATCATGACCCGCGGAATCTGGTCAAGGATCGTCTGCTTGCTCGCGAGTTGGTTGGCTTGCTTCCTGAAATTGATGAAATCATGGTCGTTCAGGTCCCGGGGATACCCATTCGTAATGATAATATCCCGATAACCGTCATTATCGAAATCCGCGACCATCGGCGTCCAACTCCAGTCAGTCGCCTCGATGCCTGAAAAATAACCTATCTCGCTGAAAATGGGATCACCCGTGGAATCACCGGCATTCAGCCGGGGTCCCTGGTTCAGCTGCAAACTGTTCCTCGGATACTGATACTGATAACCGAAATAATCGCTGCTCTGATAGTAACGGTAGTTGTTGCCGGTCTGGAACATCTTTTTCCGGTAATTGTCGGGGGGGTCCATGTCCAGCTCCACTACATCGGGCAGGCCGTCGTTGTTGATATCCTCTATATCCTGCCCCATCGACGAGGCAGAAGTATGCTTGAAATACGACTTTACCTTGTTGGTGAAGGTTCCGTCACGGTTATTGATATACAGGATGTCGTCCCCGATGAAATCGCTGCTGACATAGATATCCGGCCAGCCGTCACCGTTGATGTCGGCGATAGTAGCGGCATGCCCAAACCCTTCCACAGTGATACCCGCTTGCTTCGATACGTCCGTGAATACCGGGTGCTTCAGCGAATCGTTCCAGTCGTTCCGGTACAACCTGCCGGTGCTGGGACTGCTTCCATCGGTAACGATCGGTCGGAAGAAGTTTAGGTTGGCGTGGCTGGGGATTGCATTCACGGTCAGATACATGTCCAGATCGCCGTCATGATCATAATCGAAGAATTCTGCCATCGTGGAATACAGCGTATCGCCAAGACCATATTCCCGGGCCATTTCCCTGAAATGCGGCACGCCGTTCTTATCCGGCCCCTGGTTGATATACAAGAGATTTCTCCGCTGCCGCGGGTCGGACTTGATCGTAGCACAAACATAGATATCTGGCCAGCCGTCATTGTTGATGTCCACTACAGCCACCCCGCGGCACCATTCCCCCTGCCCGTCCACACCCGCCTCTGCGGTAATATCGTCGAATACGAAGTTACCCTTGTTGAGATACAGCTTGTTGGACACCATATTGCCGGTAAAGTAAATATCGGGCAGCCCGTCCCCGTTGAAATCCCCGATCCCGACCCCTCCCCCGTTATAGATATTGGTCATATCCATCGGATTCACCGAGTCGTTCTCGATGATCCGGTTATTGAAATGAATGCCGGAATGGTCTGACGAAATGGCCTCAAACAGCGTACTCCCATTCCTGCACGAGAAGACGCAAAGCAAAGCAGGTACAAGAATACCGGGAACAAGCAATCGTTTTGTAAAATTCATATGATGAAATTCAATGTCTTGTGGCCGTCTTACCGTTCCTGATCAACTATTCATATAGCCTATTGAATATATATATTATATTTTGTAATTGTAGTATAAAGTTCAAAAATTCATCAAAATCAATATTTAAACCGATTTATATTTGATCCCACCGTTCCGGATTGTCATCCCAAAAAAAATGGCGCCTCACGGCGCCACAACAATAAAGCAATATGTAGTAATCCCTAGCTCGTAGCCCAGGCCTTCTCCCCCTTCTTATAATCGATACATCCTTCATATCTGCCCGGCACCGCCACATAGCGCAGCGCCTTATTCGCTCCGGGCTCAGAAGTAAAGTACCCCCACAGTGTCAGTTCCTTGATCATCCGGAAATAATGTGTCGGATCTTCTTTTTTCTTCTGCGCCTGATAATCCTTCTGCTCCTTGTCCAGACCGACCAGCAGATCATGACGCTGCTCCGGCGTGGCATCCATGAAATATTTCCCGTTCTTCTGTTTACTGGCTTCATTCAGCTTGTGGATGCCGGCGGTGAATATCTTCTGATTGGCAGGAGTATAACAGTCCCTCACGATCCTCGTCATGAATTCACCCACCTTCGCATCCTTGGCGCCTGGTGAATCTGTCGCCGGCAGGATCGTTTCCGATACCTCATCGAGAAAGGCAACATCGTCGTTGGAAAAATTAAGGCCGCCGGCCCCGATGTTCTTCTGCGGATTCGTGCAACCGGAAAGCCACAGTTCTGCCCCCAGGACTGTACCTCCAAGAAGCAGGCTGACCCGCGTCAACGCATCTCTTCTGTTCATATGTGCTATTTTTTAGGTTCTAAATATTGCCTTTTTTCAGTTCGCTCACGGCATGGTCAGCCGCCCTGGCCGTCATCGCCATATAGGTCAGCGATGGATTCACGCAATTGGCGGAGACCATGAAGGCTCCGTCAGTCACGAAAACATTTTTCGCGTCCCATACCTGGTTGAACGAGTTCAGTACCGACGTCTTAGGGTCCTTGCCCATCCTCGCCGTACCCATCTCATGAATGCCCCGGCCCGGGAATGGATTGTCGCTGCGGCTCTTCACGTTCTTCACTCCCGCCGCCTCGAGCATCTCCACCGCATCGGCCTCCATATCTTTTCTCATCTTCAGCTCGTTGTCCTTCAGCTCGCAATCGATGGCCAGCACATTCAGTCCCCACTTATCCTTCTTCGTCTTGTCCAGCGTCACCTTATTCTCATGATAAGGCAGGATCTCCCCGAACCCTCCGATATTCATCGTCCAGGGCCCCGGCTCCGTCAATGCCTCCTTATATTCCTTGCCTATACTGTATTCAGCCACCTCATGGTTATAGCCTTCCCTGCCGCCACCACCCTGGTAACCAAAGCCCCGCAGGTAATCGCGCTTGTCACCGAGTATATTTCGGAATTGAGGAATATAGATCCCGTTCGCACGTCTGCCATAATAATACTTATCCTCATACCCATCCACAGTCCCGCTCGCCCCTACCCCCAGGTGATGGTCCATTAGGTTGTGCCCCAATTCACCGCTGCTACTGCCAAGGCCATCTGGCCAGATATCTGTTGCGGAATTCATGAGCACCCACGCACTGTTCAGCGTCGACGCATTCAGGAAAACGATCTTCGACTTGTATTCGTACGTTTGATTGGTCTCCGCATCCAGCACCTCTACTCCCGTGGCTTTCTTCGTGTCTTTATCGTAAAGGATCTTCGTTACGATGGACCAGGGACGCAGCGTCAGGTTACCCGTCTTCACCGCCGCCGGCAAAGTCGAAGACTGGGTGCTGAAATACCCGCCGAAAGGACAACCCAGCCAGCATTTGTTGCGGAACTGGCAGCCCGGCCTGCCTTCATGCGGCACCGTTATATTGGCCACCCGGCCGATGATCATATGGCGCATGCCTTTATAGTGGTCCTTCAGCCGTGCCGAGATATCCTTTTCCACACAGGTCATATCGTAAGCCGGCAGGAAATGACCGTCTGGCAGATGCGGCAGGTTCTCTATCGAACCGCTGATACCCGCATACTTCTCCACATAGGTGTACCAGGGCTCTATGTCCTTATACCGGATAGGCCAATCGATAGCAATGCCATCCTTCGCATTGGCATCGAACTGGATATCGCTCCATCGATAGCTCTGGCGTCCCCACGTCAGGCTTCGGCCTCCTACATGATATCCACGGAACCAGTCGAAACGCTTGATCTCGGTATAAGGACTTTCGCTATCCTTACACCAGTAATCCAGATTTGCTTCATTCAAAGGATAATCCCGCTTCAAAACAGGATAATCCCTGATCATCTCCTGGGTACGCGTTCCGCGGTGCGGATAATCCCACGCCTCTTTGTTCGCATTGACGTAATCCTTGATGTGTTCGATATTCCTGCCTCTTTCCAGCATCAATACTTTCAGACCTTTTTCTGTCAGCTCCTTGGCGGCCCATCCTCCGCTGATACCCGAACCGATCACGATTGCGTCATAAGTGTTGTCGGCCATAATCGTTAGCTATTTATTGTTAGTGTTAATAATACATATTAAACATCCCCCCCGCCCCTTCACACATCGCAGATCCTCACCCCTTCTTCCAGCGATGCCATCTTATCGGCCTTCGCCGGAACGAACTCCTGAGCCACATAGCCCGTAAACCCTGTCCCTAGTATCCCCTTCATGATCGCCGGATAGAACAGCTCCTGCGTATCGTCGATCTCATGGCGTCCCGGGACCCCGCCGGTATGATAATGCCCGAAATATTGATGATGGTCCGTGATCGTCCGGATGACATCCCCCTCATCGATCTGCATATGGTAGATGTCGTACAACAGCTTGAAATTCTCCGATCCCACCCGTTTCACCAGTTCGATGCCCCATTTCGTATTGTCACACATCTGGTCCGGGTGATTGACCTTACTGTTCAACAGCTCCATGTGGATGATCACCCCCTTCTGCTCGGCCAGCGCGATGATCTGCTTCAGACCGTCTACACAGTTCTTTAGCCCCGTCTCATTATCCATGCCTTCCCTGTTCCCGCTGAAGCAGATCAGGTTTTTATAGCCTGCATCGGCCACCAGGCCAATATGCTCCGTATAATTTTTGACCAGGACAGGGTGATAGTCGGTATGGTTCCAGCCCTTGGTCAAAGAGATTTCCGCGCCATTGCACATCGAAGACCAGATGCCATGCTCCTTCAACACCGGCCAGTCCTGCGGACCCACCAGGTCGATGGCGCCAAAGCCGATCTGCTTCACACCTTCACATAATTGAACCAGCGGAATATCGCCATAACACCAGCGACATACCGAATGATGGATGGAACCCTTTAATTTCACCTTCTTCTTTTTTTTGGTGCTTTCGGCCGTGGACCGAAGAGAGGACAACATACCTGTCGTTCCCAGTGCAGCCGTACCTGCTACGATTTTCTTGATGGCAACTCGCCTGGAGGGTTGATTGGACATATGTGACCGCCGTCTTTTAATAGATCCGGGCTATCCCGATTGAACAAGGAAATTACGAAATGTTCTGTGCTAAAAGCTACTATATCAATAATTTTTAACTGAGTGATGATAAAACATTAAATATTGTACGATTTCCATAAAGAAATCCTAAAATTGCAATGGTAAATTAATTTTCTACTCATGAACAGACGTCTCAGAATGGGCATGATCGGCGGCGGTAAGAACGCCTTCATCGGCGCCGTTCATCGCATTGCAGCCAATATGGACGGACTCATCGAACTGGTCTGCGGGGCCTTCAGCAGCCACCCCGACAATGCCCGAGAGTCCGGTAAATTATTGTTCCTCCCCGACAACCGGGTATATCTTTCATATGAAGAAATGATCGAGAAAGAAAGCCACCTGCCGGAAGGGCAACGAATGGACTTCGTGACGATCGTCACGCCGAACCATCTGCACTTCGCCCCTGCTATGCTGGCCCTGGAAAAAGGCTTTCACGTCGTCCTCGACAAACCCATGACCTTTACCCTCGCCGAAGCCCTGCAATTGCAGAAGAAGGTCAGGGAAACAGGATTGCTTTTCTGTCTCACCCATACCTATTCCGGCTATCCCATGGTCAAACAAGCCCGCCAGATGGTCAAGGCAGGAGACTTCGGGAAGATCCGCAAAGTCTATGTGGAATATCCGCAAGGCTGGCTCAGCCGGCTGTCTGAAAAGGATGGCAGCAAACAGGCTGAATGGCGCACAGATCCTGCCCGATCGGGGAAGAGCGGAGCCATGGGCGACATAGGCACCCACGCCGCCCACCTCGCCGAATACATCAGCGGTCTTCAGATCAAACAATTATGCGCCGACCTCAGCATCATGGTGGAAGGCCGCGCGCTGGATGATGACGGCAACGTGTTGCTTCGATTTGATAACGGAGCGACTGGCGTCCTCTATGCCTCCCAGGTCGCCGCAGGAGAAGAAAATGCTCTGAAGATCCGCGTCTATGGTGAAAAAGGCGGCCTGGAATGGGCGCAACAGGAACCCAATACCTTGCTGGTAAAATGGCTGGACCAACCCACCCAGGTCTACCGGGCAGGCACTCCCTGGCTTTCAACCTATGCCAAACACAATACCAGGACACCTGCCGGGCACCCCGAAGGATACCTGGAGGCCTTCGCCAACCTCTACCGCAACTTCGCACTGACCCTGAGCGCCCGGCTGGACGGCACCACCCCTTCGCCCGAGGCACTGGACTTCCCAGGCGTCGATGACGGCGTCCGCGGCATGGCATTCATCGATAACCTCATCCGCAGCAACGAGAGCCTGGAAAAATGGACCTTCTTCAAAATAGAAGGCCAGGGCGAATGCTGAATCACCAAAAAAAACACGTATGCGTACAATAAAAGGCCCCGCCATCTTCTTAGCCCAGTTCCTGGGCGACCAGCCGCCTTTCAATTCCCTCCCCGACATCTGCAAATGGGTGTCCGGCCTGGGCTATATCGGCGTTCAGCTGCCCAGTTGGGACAGCCGCGTCATCGACCTCCAAAAGGCGGCCGAAAGCAAGACCTACGCGGACGAGATCAAAGGCATCGTCTCCGATGCAGGTCTGCAGATTACCGAACTTTCCACTCACCTGCAAGGTCAGTTGGTCGCAGTACACCCTGCCTATGACGCACTCTTCGACGGGTTCGCTCCCGCTGCCGTACATAATAACCCCAAAGCCCGACAGGAATGGGCGGTGCAGCAGCTGAAATATGCCGCGAAAGCATCGCATAACCTCGGCCTCGATGCACATGCCACCTTCAGCGGAGCGTTACTCTGGCCGACCATGTATCCCTGGCCCCAACGCCCGGCCGGCCTGGTAGAAACGGGTTTCAAAGAATTAGCCGCCCGCTGGCTGCCCATCCTCAACGAATTCGACAAGTACGGCGTCGACCTCTGCTACGAGATCCATCCCGGAGAAGACCTGCACGACGGCATCACCTACGAGATGTTCTGGCAACATACCAACCATCATCCGCGGGCCTGTATCCTGTACGATCCTTCACATTTCGTTCTGCAATGCCTCGACTACCTCGACTACATCGATATTTATCACGAACGCATCCGCATGTTCCATGTTAAGGATGCCGAATTCAATCCCACAGGCCGCCAGGGCGTCTATGGCGGCTACCAGGGCTGGGTCGACCGCGCCGGCCGGTTCCGCTCGCTGGGCGACGGACAGGTCGACTTCAAATCCATTTTCAGCAAGTTAACCACCTATGATTTCAAAGGCTGGGCAGTGCTCGAATGGGAATGTTGCCTCAAACATCCGGAAGACGGTGCGAAAGAAGGCGCCCCCTTTATCAAAGAACATATCATCCGGGTTACCGAAAAAGCCTTCGACGATTTCGCCGGCACCGGAAAGGATGAAAAATTTAATCGCACCGTTCTGGGTTTATAATCTTCGCAGTTTGACAAAATTTCGGAACTTGTACCCCGAAAGTCAACTTCAAAAAAAGATCACTATGAGTAAAAAATTAGCATTCGTTTTATCCGGCGCCATCCTGATGGCCGCTTGCGGCAATTCCGGTGAAACCAAAACCGCCGACAACAAAGACACTACCGCTTCCACTGCCCCCGCAGCCGCCGCCGCTTCCGACAAAGGGCTCGAACTCATCGGCGCCAGTGATTGCACAACCTGCCACCGCTTGCACCAGGCCGAGGCCGGCGCTTCCATCGGACCAGCCTATGATCAGGTGGCCGCCAAATACAGCCCCGCCGCCGATACGACGGTCACCCGGCTCGTTAAAAAGATCATCTCCGGTGGTAGCGGCGTCTGGGGCGTCATCCCGATGACACCCCATCCCGCATTGAAGGCTGATGACATAAAGACAATGGTCACCTATATCCTGGCACTGAAAAAGTAAATGACAATCATGCTCAAATCAACCGGCCGTTCGGCCCTTCTTAAATCAGGGGCCGTTCTTTCCATCCTCTTGTGCTGCCTCGCCTTGACCAGCGCCTCGCACCGGCCCTCCATCGAAATCTATTATCAGCCGAAAGTGCTGATCTTCTGTAAGACCAACGGCTACCACCACGCCAGTATCACCACCGGCATCGCCGCTATCCGCCAATTGGGCGCACAGAACGGTTTCGCTGTCGACACTACTGAAGATTCAGCCTGGTTCCGCCCAAAGATCCTGCGCAGATATGCTGCCCTCATCTTCCTCGACCCTACCGGCAAGGTTTTCGGCCCCGAAGAAGAAAAAGCCCTGCAGGAATATATCCATCATGGCGGCGGCTTCGTTGGCATCCATGCCGCGACGGATTGTGAATATAATTGGCAATGGTATGGCGACCTGGTAGGCGGATACTTTAAATCACATCCCAAACAACAGGAGGCAAAATTCATCGTGGCCGACTCGGCCAATCCCGCCATGCAGGGATTCCCTAACCCATGGAGTCACTTCGACGAACTGTACAATTTCAAATATTTGAACCCCGACATCCACGTGCTGCTGAAAATAGACGAAACCTCCTATACCGGCGGCGCTAACGGAGACAACCATCCCTTCGCCTGGTATCACGACTTCGATGGCGGCCGGTCGTTCTATACGTCCCTCGGCCACACCGACGCTACCTGGTCCGATCCGCTGTTCCTGCACCATTTGCTGGCCGGTATCGACTATGCCAGGGGAAAAACAAAATGGCCCGCCACACCGTCCGGCGTACCCGCCCCGAAGCAGTAGCCCCCCCCGGACGCCGGCGTACCCGCTAAATGACCGGCAACTGATAACCGTTATGGTACTCTTTCATCAGGTACCCGGCATTGATCTTGTCATCGGTGAACTGACCTGCCCCCGCATCCCAAGACAGCCGCTGGCCGCTGCGAAAAGAAATATTTCCCATTTGCGCCACCGTAGCCACATGAGAAGCTTCTTCGATAGAGCAATGCAGATCCTCCATCCTACGCGACCGCACCGCTCCGATGAAATTTACCCAGTGCTTGTCCAGCCCGTTGTCTGACGACTTGGCGAAGGGCTTGGCTACTTTATGCTTACTCTGACGTTCCTCGATCACCTCCCAGCCCGAACGACTCAACACCAGCGTGCCATTGTTGCCGATATAGGCAATGCCGTGGTCCCGGTTGTACGAGCCGTTGTCAATGCCCATCGCATGGTCCCATACCATATTGAATCCGTCAAATTCATATAATGTCGTCAACGTATCCGGCGTCTCCTCGCAGAGATCGGGATAGGCGAACCTTCCGCCCAGGGCGGCAATCGTCTTCGGCGTCGTTGCCTTCATACCCAGCAACCCGTAATCCAGCAAATGCACGCCCCAATCCGTCATCAGGCCTCCTGCATAATCCCAGAACCAACGGAAATTGAAGTGAAACCGGCTGGCATTAAAGCTGCGTTCAGGCGCCGGCCCCAGCCACATGGCAAAGTCTACGCCCGGAGGCGGCGCCATATCCGGCACCACCGGCGCCGGCTTCATCCAGCCCTGATAACACCATACCTTGACGGTGCGGATATTTCCCAACTGACCCGAATAGACAAAGTCGACCGCATCCCTGAAATGCTGCTGGCTCCGCTGCCACTGGCCTACCTGCACCACCCTGCCGTATTTCTTTTGCGCGGCTATCATGGCCCTGCATTCCCCGATAGAATTGCCGCACGGCTTTTCTACGTATACATCCTTCCCCGCCTGGCAGGCTTCGATCATGATCAACGCATGCCAGTGATCAGGCGTGCCGATGATCACCGCATCGATGTCTTTTTGTTCCAGTAGCTTTCGATAATCATGATAGGTCTTCACCCGGCTGGTATCTACTTTCAGTGCAGCCAGGTCTTTCATCCGTTTGTCCAGCACATTGTTGTCGACATCACAAAGGGCCACGACATTCACCCCCGGCACCTTCAGCGCGGATGACAAATCGGCCCATCCCATGCCGTTCAGCCCTATGGCTCCAATATTGATCTGGTCGGAAGGCGATACCCGGAAAGGGTCACGGCTAAAGGCAGAGAAAAAGATCGTTCCTGCCGCCAGGGCAGAGCTCTGTTGTAAAAAGGATCGACGGGTATTCATATGAAGCAGCGCAGTTTCTAATGCTTACAATAGCATGCGCCGTTTCAATTTACAGAAATTTCCTCACTTCTGTTATTTACTCAGTGTGATTCTACTGTTGATCTGCGTAACCGACGGAGCCGTAATGCTGTTATAGGTAACATTCCCCGCCTGATTGATAGTAGAAGTGAGGGTCAGGGTATTCCCGCTGATCGAAAAATGTGCGCCTTCGATCTTTACCGTATCCCCGGCATAAAGGCTCACGGAAAATGGCGTTCCGGACCCGAAATAAATGGAGTCCGATCCGATCAGCTGATAGCTTGTCGAGGTGCCGGTGGGGGAAATGGCTGTCGAGTATGGTGTCGTGACGGAATCGACCGACGTCCCGATATAAGTATAGGTAGTATAAGTAGTGTCGATCGTATAGCCAATCCCGCTCCCTGCCATCGAATCGGCCGTGAAAGTGATCGCACCAGAATTATCGATCGTCGTAAAATCGGTCACATCTATAACCGTAGCCGAGATGGGCCCTTCCGACACCGTTGCGGTCAGTTTGGCGTTCGAGCTTAGGTCGACAAAATTCCAGGTTCCCCCTGCCAGGGGATTGGTGGTGCTGCTGCTGTTACTATTGCTTTTTTTGCAAGCGCCCATCATTAAAATCATGAAAACGGCAGCAAGAACGGTAATTTTATTAGCCATAGGTAAAAGTTGTCATTGCGAAACGAAAATAAAGCTTTCTTAGTATGCCTGAACCGGCCATACGATCCGGTGACTAAGATTAACATATTCCTTTGATTTATTTCGCCGCGAAAGAATTCCAACCCGACTTATTACCTAATTTAGCGAAAAAGAATTGCCCTTTTTAAATCGGATATTTTTACTGGCAGGTTTTTTTTTCTCAGCCCTTGCGGCAAAACCTCAGGATACCCCTGAACCCCGTGACGACCACCCGGTCGATACCACCCATTCCCGTCCTCATAGCACAACCGATACCACAGCCCCTCATCACGTTCACTGGTTCACAGGTGAAGAACAGGTAGACCTCATCGATATCGGCAGGACTTTGTTCCTGCGTCATGCCGGCGTCCGCCAGGATTCATCAGGCAAAAAAGCAGGAAAATACTACCCCGCCATCCTGCCTTCTGCAGAATATACGCTCGAGACCGGCCTTGCCTTCGATCTCACCGGCAGCCTGGCCTTTTATACCGGCGACCGCTCCGATGACAACATCTCTAATATCTATCTGGCCTCTGTCTTCACACAAAAGAACCAGATCCTCATGCCCCTGCAGAGCAACGTGTGGACAAAAGGCAACAAGTACAATATCGTTACCGACTGGCGCTTCGAAATCTTCCCGCAAGATACCTATGGTCTGGGCACCTTAACGACCACCGCCGATGCCGACGCCATCGATTACAACTATTTCCGTTTTTATTCCACCGTTTACAAAACAGTGGCTAAGGATCTTTACCTGGGATTGGGTTATAACGTGGATTATTTCTACAATGTCAGGGAGGTCAACCCGCCGACCAACGGACAGGAGACGGCTTTTGAATCCTATGGGTTGACCCCGAAATCCGTTTCTTCCGGCCCCACCTTCAACATTTTATACGACGGCCGCAGGAATGAGATCAATCCGCAACCAGGTTACTATGCCAGCCTCGTCTTCCGGCCCAACTTTACCTTCTTCGGCAGCGACGCTAACTGGCAGTCCCTTCTGTTCGATGGCCGGAGCTACCTCCATTTCCCCGCCAGTTCGCAAAATACACTGGCTTTCTGGACATATGATGTCTTCAACTTTAACAGCAAAACGCCCTACCTGCTGCTTCCTTCCACCGAATCAGATACCTATGCCAATATGGGCAGAGGCTATATCGGCGGCAGGTTCAGGGGCAAAGACATGGTATACCTGGAATCGGAATACCGGTATGGCATAACGAGCAACGGGTTCCTCGGCGGAGTGGTGTTTGTAAACGCCCAATCCTACATGGAACCCGTCACTAATCGCTTTGAAGCCATCGCCCCCGGTTGGGGTGCAGGCATTCGCATTAAGTTGAACAAATTTGCCCGGACAAATATCTGCCTGGATTATGGATTCGGCCTCCACGGCTCTCAGGGCATCTTCGCCAATCTGGGAGAAGTATTCTAATCGGACCCGTTACTTCACTATGGTCGCCGAAGTCAGCGTCTGCGTATAATTCTTGTACAACGAAATGCCTGTCGAAGTGCTATCCGCCTCGTCGTCCTCTATCCGCACCACGCCGGTACCTGGCTGAACGTAGGTCTCGATCTGTTCCAGCGGTACGCTATTGCAGTCTGTCGTCAGCAATATATTGGTCAGACAGTTGGTGAAACTACCGATGGTCACCGGCGTCACAAATCCATATAAAGTCGACGTAAGGGGACAGGCAATATTATTAGGATTGTACTGCCCCGAATTCTGCTGAATGATCTGACCATCCGACTGGGCCACCGTGAAGGCAGTGTAAGCTTGCATACCACCAAGGCTGTCTGCTTCGTAGATGGCATCGTTCGTAGGATCGACAGCAATATAACTTCCATCAAACCACCCATAGGTATCAAGCATCTCAAGATAAACCGTGCCGTAGGTATCCGTATAAGTGTTCTTGGTCACCGTCATGGTATCGGAATAGGCAGTAGTCAAAGCAACTGAAGTCGAATCGGGGGTGAACGCCGAATCCTGGTAGTACCACGTATTGCCCTGTGTCAGTGGGAATAGTGAATTGGTACCAGCTCCCGGATTGGGACCCGACGAATTCTTATTACAGGACAGGACTACGATACAAGCTACAATAATGGAAGAAGTTAAGAATACTTTCATAACGAGTTGATTTCTGGAGATTTAGACATCTCCAGTGTACAAAGGTTTATTTACTTTTTGTTAACAAAATGCTAATTATTTTATTACTATCCCCGCCGGACCCCGGCAACGGCTTCTATCATCTGGCAACGACTTTTATCACCCGGCAACGAATTCTATCAAAGATACGAACGGAAGCCTCTTTGCGTTGCCCCCGATGCCTCTTTACGTTGCCGCCACGCCCTCAATACGGCGATGGGCTTATAGCCGTCCACCCCCCGTCGATCACCAGGTTCTGCCCGGTGATATGCCTGGCCTGGTCCCCAACAAGGAACAGGACCGCATTGGCTACATCGGCGGGAGTCGCAGGACGTCCCATCGGCGTGAGAGCCGACCAGGTCTTTTCATACGCGGCATCATGCATCGTCCTTTCCGTGAGCGTTGCGCCAGGCGCTACTGTATTGACATTGATCTGGTAAGGCGACAGCTCTATCACCAGGTTTTTGGCCAGCATTTCCAGCGCGGCCTTGGTCATTCCATAGGCGGCCAGGTCCTTATGGGCCTGGTGCCCTGTAGCGCTGGACATGAAGAGCAATGAGCCGCCCGCCCCCTGAGCTTTCATCTGGCTGGCTGCCGCCTGTGCCAAAAAAAAAGTTCCTGTAAGATTCACCTTCAGCACCTTTTCAAAATCAGCTAACGGGTACGTCAGGAATGAGCCGAACAGCGTGATACCGGCATTGGCAACCACAATATCCACGCTTCCCCATCGACCGGTCGCCGTATCGATCATTTTTCCGATCGTGTCTGTTTGAGAACTGTCCCCGGCAACAGGCACACAAATTCCCTGTTCCGCATGAATGAGCTCCGCAGCCCTTTCCGCCAATCCGGCATCGATGTCATTCAGAATAACAGCAGCACCCCGGCCGGCCAGTTGCCTGCTGATCTCAAACCCGATGCCCTGGCCCGCCCCCGTGACAATGGCCACTTTTCCTTCAAACGCCTTTTTATCCATTTTAAAATTTTCAATGAATCTGCACCTCGGGCTGGCCGGCGCCCATCGTATACCACAAATCCCCCGAAAGATAAAGCAGATCATCGGGAACCGCTCCCCACTCACATAAAAAAAGCTGCCCGGGTAGCCCGGCAGCCTGATGATGCATACTACCAATAGGTAATATTTATCACCATAAACCACTATTTTATAGCAATTAATACATTAAAATTTCCACTAAAGTGGTATTGCTTTACAACCACCCTGCTTATAGCTTTGCTGACTATTCATTAATAATCAAATCTATTTTATGTCTCCACGATTTTATTACTTCAAAAGAAATACCCTCTCTGCTGCCCTGTTGATTTCGTGTTTCTGTCGTTGCCCTCCTTTCCCTGGGTATTGTCTCTTGTCAGAAAGGTGACACAGGGCCGGCCGGCGCTACGGCACTACGGGCGCTACCGGGGCCACAGGTGCAACCGGCGCGCAAGGCCCCGCAGGTACTGCCAATGTGATCTATTCGGCTTGGTTCACTCCCCCCGCCTATACCAAGGATACAGTATTTGGGATCTACCAGTTCTACTACAACGACACAGCTTCTGCTATTACCCAGGCCGTGCTGGATAGTGGTGTCGTGATCACTTTCGGCCAATTGGACGGTTATGTCTCAAGCATCTGGCCGACCAACCAGGTCGCAGCTCTTCCAATTACGATCACCTATATGGAGGGTTCTACAACCTATACGGATACCTGGTCGGCGCTGGCCACCCCAGGCAATCTTCAGATCCAGTTTGTCGATAACCTGAATCTCTACGGCGGCATTTCCAATGCGCACAAATTCCGTCCGGACAATTGTCCGGACGGCCTCGTGGGTCCAACAACGGTATAGAATCTACTGCGTCAATTTATTGAACATTTCTTTTCATGCCATATCCACCGATTATTGGCCAAAGAACGACTATAATCATCTATGACTAAGAGTTTTCGTATATTTCATTTCGCCAGAGGCAATATCAATATGCTTTTTAGTATGAACCAAATTGCCAAAACTCTTGATAAAAAAAATAGGGTATGAATAAAAGCAAGGGCAATGAATAGAGAAATCAACCTGTTTGTGGGGATGCTGTCGTTTTTTTCACTGGCAGCAATGACCGAAGCGGAGGCGCAAAGACAACCGGACAACAAGGCGGTGGCATTGAAGATGGAACTGACGTGTAAGAGCCTGCTTGAGGAATTGACTGACCGGTCCCGCCTGGCGGAATATCCGGGAGGAGCATGGTCCCTCAACCACGTCAGCAGCTATGACAGACGTTCTGTCGCCAAGGACCAGGAGGGCTGGTATGCCAACAATGACTTGGATAATTACCTCCGTAAAGAAAACAATCAGGGAAGGGATGAATATGTGCTGCTGGATGCGGCTGGCCCGGGTGTCATCACCCGTTTCTGGGTAGGCGGTTCCCCCAATAAAAAAGCTCATTTACGCTTTTACATCGATGGACAAACACGACCCTTCTGGGAGGCGGACCATACCGGTGCCCTTATCGGGCAAAACACGGCAGTTGGATCGCCATTATCTCAGCGAACCATAGAGCAGGACACTCTCCACATTAATGAAGGCTCGCAACCGGGTCATAATTTATATGCGCCCATTCCCTTTGCCCGTCATCTAAAGATCACATACGACAAAGCGCCGGGTGACACCGCTGGCGGTTTCTGGTATAATATCGATTACCGGATCTATCGTCCGGGGACTGCCATGGAAAGCTTTTCCGGTCGGTCGACCTCCCGCTATGCGGCTGCGTTCCATAAGACCAACATGGAACTGCAGGTGTTCATGGATGAATCTCCTCTGAAGGCTAAGGTTCCGGGAGAGAAAAAAGTGAAAGACCTTTCTTTTTCCCTGGATCCCGGATCGGCCCGGACGCTGGAACTGGAAGGGGAAAGGGCTGGCTCCATCCGGAAGATTCTGCTCTCCCTTGAGGGGTCCAACCTGAGAGGCGATTTGGACGATGCCGTTAAAGATCTATGGCTGCAAATCGAATTCGACGGCCGGCAATGCGTGAATGTTCCCGTGGGCTTCTTTTTCGGTTCGGGGGACCAACTCTTAACAGCGGAAGATTGGTACAGCAAATGCGATACGCTGGGGAATATGGCAGCTTATTGGGTTATGCCCTACCGGCAAGGGGCGGTGGTCCGGCTCGTCAACCGGGGGACAGATAAGATCGCCGGCTCTCTTAGTGTCTCTACCGGCAATTGGACCTGGGACGGCCTCTCACAGTATTTTCATGCCGGCTTCAAACGTATGGACCATTTCATGACGGAGAAGGAGAGGGGGCAGGACTTCACGTACCTGGAACTGCATGAGAAGGCCGGCACCTATGTTGGCGACCGCTTGCAGGTCTACAAGCCGATCGGCGGATGGTGGGGGGAGGGTGATGAGAAAATCTATATTGACGGCAGCAAATTTCCCGATGACTTCGGGACCGGCACGGAGGATTATTACGGCTATTCCTGGGGGCATCCCGAGACTTTTACCCATATCTTCAATGCCCAGCCGCTTGGTGATGCCAACCTCACCGACCGGGGTGGGACGACTGTCGACTCCCGCCTGCGCGCATTAGATGCCATACCCTTCCATCATGATTTCCATTTCGACATGGAATCCTTGAACTACTATGGCGGCCCCGTTAATTTCGACTGGATCTGTTTCTGGTATGAATGGCCGAAGACCAACGGCCCCGGGTGATGATGAGCCCAGGGTGCGAGGAATCAGAAGCCTCGGCGTTCGTCCTTGAAAAATCCAAAGCAAGAAGGAATCATACTATCCATGCACATTCGCTCGGCGAATGTGGATAAATGCAAAGTATCCTGCGAACAATTGATCGGCAGTAGCCCACCCCGGACAAGATCAGAGAATATTCCAATGAGCTACAGGTCGCCGATGTTACGCCAATTAAAATATAATCCATGAATATTAAACAATTCCTTGCGGCTATGATCATTACAGTTACTGCTTTCTCTTTCTGGCCTGCACCTATAAGGGCTCAATCAAAGCCCGGCATTATTATTTCAGTAAATAAACCAATTGCCGCGGTACAACCTACCATGTGGGGTATTTTTTTCGAGGACATAAATTTTGGTGCAGATGGAGGTATATATGCCGAGTTAGTTAAGAACCGTTCATTTGAATTTTCAATGCCGCTGATGGGCTGGACAGTTCATCAAAATAAATTTATTGAAGGAAGCGTGCTGGTGATCAACAGGGGCGATGAAAATAAAGACAATCCACGCTTTGTACGAGTCACCAAATATGATGTAAATGATACACTCAGCCTTACCAATGAAGGCTTTCGGGGTATGGGAATAAAAAAAGGATTGCGATATGATTTTTCTGTATTGTTAAGGCAAAAAACACCTGGATTAAAATTGCGTATTGAATTGTTGAATGCTGCGGCGAAAGTGATTGGCAGCACAACTTTATCCCCGCCTTCAGGCAAAGAATGGAAAAAAGAAGCGGTAAGTTTTACTTCAACAGATACTGCATGGAAAGGCAAACTGAAAATTTCATTTGAAGGAAGTGGCGTCCTTGATCTCGATATGATTTCTTTATTTCCTTCTGACACCTGGAAGAACCGGCCCGGAGGTATGAGGTCAGATATGATACAATTACTGGCGGATATGAAGCCCGGATTTATTCGCTTTCCCGGAGGATGTATTGTAGAAGGACGTGACCTGGCACAAAGGTATCAATGGAAAAAAACATTAGGCCCTGTTGAAGAACGTAAACTGATCATAAACCGCTGGAATACCGAAGTTGCTGATCGCCCCGCGCCGGATTATTTTCAAACTTTCGGACTTGGATTCTTTGAATATTTTCAACTGGCCGAAGATATTGGTGCCGAGCCAATGCCTATTATAAATTGTGGTATGTCATGCCAGTTTAATACCGCAGAAGTGGTGCCTCTTGATGAACTTGACTCTTATGTACAGGATGCATTGGACCTCATAGAATTTGCCAATGGCGATGTGAATACTAAATGGGGGAAGATCCGGGCGTCACTTGGCCATCCTGCACCCTTTAATTTAAAAATGATGGGAATAGGAAATGAAAATTGGGGACCTCAATATGTTGAGCGCTTCAGGGTATTTTCTAAAACAATAAAAGCAAAGTATCCAAACTTTAAGCTTGTAAGCAGTTCCGGTACTGATCCCGACGGATGGCGATTCAACTATCTTACTGAAGAATTACGAAAAACAAATGCAGATCTTATCGATGAACATTACTATCGACCTACTGAATGGTTTTTAGCAAATGCTACCCGTTACGATAATTATCCCAGGAATAGCTCTAAAATAATTGTAGGCGAATACGCCGCCGCTCAAAATGATACAACGGTAAGCGCTCCTGGTAAAAATAACATGGCTACCGCTATTGCAGGAGCTGCTTTCCTGACGGGTCTTGAACGGAATGCGGAGGTAGTAAACATGGCATCCTATGCACCACTCTTTGCGCATGACCAAGCCTGGCAATGCCCAACGAATCTCATTTGGATAAACAACATTCAGTCTTATGGCACGACGGATTACTACGTACAAAAATTATATTCAACCAATAAAGGAACCAACGTTGTTCCGGCACTTCAAAATGGCAAAGCGATAACCGGTCAGGATAGTTTGTATGTATCGGCCGTTATTGATAAAAAGACAAATGAAGTAATAATAAAAGTTGTAAATGCATCTGGTAAAGAAAAAACAAATAATATTACGCTTGAAGGAGTAATCAAGGTGGTATCTCCGGCATTACTCACAACATTGCAGAGTGATGATCCTAACAGTGTAAATTCATTTAACCAGCCTATGAATGTTGCTCCTAAGGAATCGTCTGTCGCAATTATGGGAAACAAAATAAATCTTACTTCTCTCCCGTATTCATTTTCTGTTATTAGGATTAAAATGCAATAATATGTAAACAGGGAATTACACATACATTTACTACTGCCTTCAGGCAACCTCCTTCATTTCACTTCTTCCGTTCCGTAAATTACACTTCCTTGTTCATTCAGTCGGTAGCCCTGCCAACGCCTTCCCCAGTGCGTCAATCACCCAATCACAGTCGTCTTTCGTAATGCAAAGAGCTGGACGCAGTGTGATGATGTTTCCTTCGATCACTTTCAGCGCGATACCCTGTTCCATACAACTATACATGACCCTCTCGGCTTCTGAAACGGCGCGTTCTTTTGTCACAGGATCTTTTACCAGATCCACGCCGATATGCAGACCCTTTCCGGCCACATTGCCGATGATTGAGAAACGTGCCTTTAGTTCGTTTAGTCCTTGTTTCAGATACTCACCCATTACCACGGCATTTTCTACCAGACACTGTTCCTCGATATATTGGATGCTGGCGAAACCAGCCGCAGCACAAAGGGGGTTTTTCTCATGTGTAAAATGCCCGACGGAACGGTGCTGCAGGACATTGTATTTTTCAGCTGTCAGGATCCCCGCGAAAGGAACCACCCCCCCGCCAAGCGACTTGCCCAGTACCAGGACATCCGGTGTCACATAATGTTCACACGCAAACCATTTCCCCGTTCGGCCAAAACCTTCTATGATCTCATCGAAGATCAGGAAAATGTCCTGCCGGTCACAAAGCTCACGGACCTGCTGCCAAAAGTAGCCAGAAGGGATCACCGGAGTCGAAGAAATGGGTTCGCCGATAATAGCGGCCATATCCGGGTTATGCTGGAGTATAATCTTTATCTGCCGGAGATAGAGCTCGTCAACCTCAGTTTCATTCGTTAGGCCCCAGGGATTGCGATAGTAATTGGGGAATTCGACATGAAAAGCTCCGGGCACCATCGGCCCCATGCCTGTGCTGAAATGCTCCTCACCACCAACGCTGGCCGCCTGAAATCCATTACCATGATAGGAATCCCAAAAGGAAAGGGTCTTCCATCTACCGGTGATCTGCTTGGCGATCGCCAGGGCCATTTCGATGGCTTCGGAACCACCGGGACAGAATAGGACGCGGTCCAGCCCGCGCGGGGTCAGTTCGGTTAATTTCCTGGCCAGCCGGATAGCTGGCTTATTGGTGTATCGGCGAGGAGTGAAGGCAAGTTTATCGGTCAATTGCCGGACCACCGCCTCAGCCACCAAAGGGTTGGAAAAACCGGCATTGTGTACTCCATTGCCATGAAGATCCAGGTATTTTTTGCCTGAAAGATCATAAATATAAGCGCCCTCGGTCCTCGACAGTACATTCATCACCGGCGACGAAAGCGCCTGGTGGAGAAAGTATCTCGCATCTTCTTCCAGCCAGTAGCGGGTCTCTTCATCCAGATTGTCTGTGTATTGCCTGCGTTGATCGGTGGCATTAATATCTCCTTGTTCGGTGGACGTGCCATTTGTCATAGTAAGGGGGTTAAGGATCCGCAAAATAATTAATATTCCCTGAATCCGGAATTGCACTCATTGACTGGAAATTATGCTGCCCTTTGACCATCTGATTATTATTTGAAAAGTCAGATAACCGACTGATTAAGAATCATAATGGTGGTCAAGGCAATTCATAATTTGGCGATCTGACCTTGCATAATTTCCACTGGGATTGCTGACACAGACGGAGAGCGACGACTTGCCATTGTTGACGCCGGCGAGAGGGGATAATAAAGACGGGACAATTCACTCCTCTACACCTGGTCTCTGCCGATGCTGAATATTTTTAACAGAGGATCAATCCTGCTTCAACCGTATATTCCGGTATTCGACTTTCATGTACGGCATGACATGCATCTGTAATCCGATCAAACCCGTAAACTTCCTGGATGTCGTATCGTTGTCGGTCACTTCGCTCATTAGAATTCCGTTGATATAATGTTGCATATGATTGCCTTTCGCGACAATGTAAATTTCGTTCCATTCGCTGCTGTCTTTAATATGCAGCTTCAGTGAATCGGAGTTTCCGAGCGAA
>Ga0182030_10000013_pt1 | contig 229014 bp, 192 predicted proteins | sample 812S3MmetaG_FD_121299 | JGI IMG/M metagenome (GOLD analysis project Ga0182030, IMG submission 121299) | Permafrost microbial communities from Stordalen Mire, Sweden - 812S3M metaG (Illumina Assembly) | ecosystem: Environmental > Terrestrial > Soil > Wetlands > Permafrost | place: Sweden...
ATTTTACAGGCGGCTTTGAGGAGGTGCACGGCGAACGACGTTGACGGAGAAACGGCTGCAGCCTAAGGTAATCAAGCTAGGGGTCACCACTTTACTAATTCAACTGTCGGCGGGACAACTTCTGCTTTTGTATATCTACCACTATTTCCTTCAAATCATAACTTTCTTTTCTTGAGTCTGTTTTATAAACATAAATTTTGTCAGAAAAGTTAAAATCATTCGATCTTAATCCCCCTCCAGACGATCCCCAAATTGAAGGATCCCAGAAATAGAAATCTTCACTTCTCATCAATTTTGGATTTTCCAAGATGTGGCAATTTATATTTACTTTAACCAATTTAAGCGACAAAACATTGGAATGGACATTGGCAATTTTTAGCATGTTAGCTTTTGCTATATCGTCAGCATCATTTTCCGAAACCCCATTAAGTGAATAATCTGTTATTTGCCAATCCCCATTCAAATCACTATAAGAATGCAGGGGTGGTTTTTTTTGACGTTGATGAGATGTGTCGCTAGTGCAATTCTTTAATAAACTGTTCTCCGAGTTTGTGGCATAGATCACGCCAATATCGAAATGAAGCGCACCATATCCAATAACATATCCTAAATAATTGGAGTAAATTCCGTTTCGATCTTGACTAAGAATAGCATCCTTAAAATCCTGATTAAAAAATTCTTCTTTATGTTCAAGAAGCTCTTTTGCATTAGAAAATATTCGTGTCTTAAATTCCAAATTTTCCTTTTCATCATTGACTTGATCATTTAAACATACGGGATAACCAATCTGGTTGGCGAGCCACACGTAATCGTTGTTTTTCACGGCTTCTTTGATCCGGTCAAAATACTCTTTTGCCTTTATATCTTCCGGCGAATCTTTCATTTCAGACACGTTTATATTTATTGATACACCATTGTTTATTTGTGGAGTTGATATGCTTTTGATTTCTTCACTAAAACAATAACTGTATTGAAAAATAAAAAACACAAATGTTAAAAATGGAAGATTGATTAATGAAAATCTCATTTTTCTCTCGCGGTGCCTAAGCTTTCAAAAGTTTCTTAAACACAAGTCTACGAACTTTAAACTCAGCGACCCAAATCTATTATGACAAAGAACCTAGAGCCCCTTGTTTGGGATTTCACCGGCTAATTTGTGTGATAAGGGTCATAAAAATTAATCGTAGCCAAGGCCTAAAGTGTTCATGAATATCCCACTAAAACTCATAAAAAGTGAGGCAAAACGTGAACTTGATCGGCTTTCTGATCCTATTTCCGCTGGTACCGGCCCTGCTGTTGGCCGTGATCTCAAATCAGAGCCTTCGGGCCTGGGTGGTACGACTCAGCGTGCTCGTCATCGCCGCCGCTTCCGTCGCCCTCGCGGTCGTCTATATTGGCGATCAGGGCACCTTATTTAACTTCAACCCGCCCTGGGCCGACCAAGCCATCCTGATTGGCGATGCCATCCTTACCCTTTTCCTTTTATACAGCTGCAAGAACATCAAGAAGAGCGAAGCCTGGATTCCCGCCCTGCTGATTATTCAAGCCGCGCTGGTCGCTTACACCGAATTCGGAATCGGCCCTTCCCCGGTTGTGAACACCCTCTACGTCGATAATTTCTCCATCATCATGGGACTCATCATCGGCGTCATCGGCGGGTTGATCTGTGTTTATGCCATCTCCTACATGAAGGACCACCATCACCACCACCCGGAACTAAAGGACAATCGGCGCGGGTTCTTCTTCCTCCTCTTCCTCTTCCTCTCGGCCATGTTCGGCGTGGTGTTCGCGAACCATTTAGGTTGGCTCTTCTTCTTCTGGGAAGTCACTACCCTCTGCTCTTTCCTCATGATCGGCTACAACAAGGACGAGGTCTCCATCCGCAACGCCTACTGGGCCCTGGGGATGAACCTGATCGGCGGCCTGGGTTTCGCCCTGGCGCTCTTCTTACTGGCACAGCAACACATGACCCCGGCCCTGGATTCGCTGGTAGCCCTAGGCAAAACCGGCCTCCTGGCCGCCGTACTTCCCGCCACCCTCATCTGCTTCGCGGGGTTGACCAAGTCGGCCCAGCTTCCCTTTAGTTCCTGGCTGTTGGGCGCCATGGTGGCCCCCACCCCCGTTTCCGCCTTGCTTCACTCTTCCACCATGGTCAAGGCGGGGGTTTTCATCATCGTCAAGTTCGCGCCCGTCATGGAAAAGAACCCGGCGGTCGGCTTTTTCTTGGGGCTGGTCGGAGGGGTTACCTTCCTCGCCGCTTCTCTTGCCGCTGTCACCCAATCAAATGCCAAGCGGGTTCTGGCCTATTCCACCATCGCGAATTTAGGACTTGTGGTGGCTTGCGCCGGGGTCGGCACACCCCAGGCCATTTGGGCCGCTATCCTGTTGATCATCTTCCACGCTATCGCCAAGGGCTTGCTCTTCCAGGCGGTCGGTACGGTCGAGCACAAAATTGGTAGCCGCGACATCGAGGATATGGACGGGCTCATCGTTACCCGCCCCGACCTTGCCTTCGTGCTCTTGATCGGAATCCTCGGCATGTTCCTCGCTCCCTTCGGGATGTTGATCTCCAAGTGGGCCTGCTTGCAGGCCTTCATCCAGACCAATCCGCTTCTGGCCATTCTTCTGGCCTTCGGCAGCGCGCCCACCCTATTCTTCTGGGCCAAGTGGATGGGCAAACTCATCAGCATGCCCACCCTCGACCGGGCCAAGGACAAGGCCAGCGCGGATGAATGGACCTCCCTGGGCATCATGTCGGTCTTGACCATCGCGGCCTGCGCCCTCTTCCCCCTGGTTTCTTCTTCCATGATCCTTCCCTACCTGCAAAGCGCCGGGGTTTCCCTGGACCCTCTGGGCCGGGGCAATATGGCCATCATGACCGTGATGCTGGGTGCCTTTCTCGTCCTTCCCCCTGCCTTCCTCTTCAGGCCCAAGAAAGACCAGGTGGTGGCTTCGTACCTGGCGGGCGCCAACATGAACAACGGCAACTCGCAGTTCAAGGGCGCCATCGGGCGCACCATGGGGGTTGAGATGCGCAACTACTACCTGACCTCGGTCTTCAGCGAGAAGATGATTTCCACCATCGGCGGAGCCGTTTGCCTGGGGCTCTTTGCGGTGATGTTCTTCATGGCGGGTACCAACCCCGCCTGGGGTTTCATGCCCCTTCTGCCCGTCGCGCCGGCCGCCCCGGGACTGGACCTGGCCCAAAAGGGCATGGTCCTCCTGGCTTTCCTTATCGGCGCCCCCATCCTGGGCGGCCTGTTGGGCGGGTTTGACCGCATCGTCACGGCCCGTATGCAGGGCCGGGTAGGCCCCCCGATCCTCCAGCCCTTTTTTGACGTGATGAAGTTGATGCAAAAACGAACCGTGGTCGTGAACCAGGCCCAGGCCTATTACGTGTTCTGCTTCTTCCTTTTCATCGTCTTGACCGGGGCTCTCTTCTTCATGGGCGGCGACCTGCTGTTGGTGGTGTTCGCCTTGACCGTCGGGGCGCTTTTCCTGGTGCTAGCCGCCTATTGCCCCAACTCGCCCTACAGCAACATCGGAGCGGAAAGGGAGCTTTTACAGATGATGTCCTATGAGCCCATGCTTCTTTTGATGGCGCTGGGCATGTACCAGGCGGCACATAGCTTCCACGTGCACGCCCTGATGCGGGATACCCACCCCCTCTGGATCGCCCTCCCGGGGATCCTTTTGGGTTTCATCTATATCCTCACCATCAAGCTTCGCAAATCGCCCTTCGACCTTTCCACTTCGCATCACGGCCACCAGGAACTGGTGAAGGGGCTCACCACCGAGTTTTCCGGCTCCCAGCTGGCCCTCATCGAGGTCGGCCACTGGTACGAGAACATCCTCCTGATGGGCCTGGTGTACCTCTTCTTCGCGGCCTACGCCTGGTGGATCGGTTTGCTGGCCGTGATGGCGATCTACCTCTTTGAAATCCTCATCGATAACTCTTACGCCCGCCTGACCTGGCAATGGACCCTGAAATCATCCTGGGGCGTCACCATGGTCTTCGGCGTCGTCAACGTGCTGGTGCTTTACTACCTCTACCCATAAGGAAGGAACAAAGATGAGCTATCTATCCAAGTCGCCCTGGATCATGCACTACGACGCTTCCAGCTGTAACGGATGCGATATCGAGGTGCTGGCCTGCCTGACACCCCTTTACGACGTGGAGCGCTTCGGCATCATCAATACCGGCAACCCCAAGCACGCCGACATCCTCTTGATCACCGGCTCGGTGAACGAGCAGAACCGCGACGTGGTGAGGAACCTTTACAGCCAGATGCCCGACCCCAAGGCGGTCGTGGCCATCGGCGCCTGCGCCCTCTCGGGGGGCATCTTCCGCGAGTGCTACAACGTGCACCAGGGCATCGATTCGACCATCCCCGTGGATGTGTATGTTCCAGGCTGCGCGGCCCGGCCCGAGGCCATCATCGACGGCGTGGTCACGGCCCTCGGCCTCCTGGAAAAGAAGGCCGCAAACTTCAATGCCGCATCCGGGGCAAATGCAGCCCCGACGGCAAAGGCGGTGGCGTCATGACAACCCATTTCGAGGAACAACCCATCATCATCCTGAACCGCGAGGAACTAGTTGCCAAGGTGGCCCAGTTGAAGAAGGATGGGTACCGGCTGGTTCAGGTTTGCGCCACGACCTTGGCGGATGATTTCGACATCACCTACAGCTTTGATAAAGACTACAAGTTCGAGAGCTTGCGCCTGAGTATTCCCCGTACCGACGCGGTGGTGCCCAGCATCACGGGCGAGTTTTTCGGGGCCTTCACCTACGAGAACGAGCTTCAGGACCTCTTTGGGCTCAAGGTCACCGACCTGAAGCTCGACTTCGGGGGCAAGTTCTACCAGCTGGCCAAGAAGACGCCCTTCAACGAGACGAAAGCGGAAGCGACCGCGGCGGCCGCGCCTAAACCCACCCCCACACCGGAGGCAAAATAATGGGAAAGCAAACGATCGTACCCTTCGGGCCCCAGCATCCGGTCTTGCCGGAACCGATCCATCTGGATCTGGTTCTGGAAGATGAGAAGGTGGTCCAGGCCATCCCCTCCATCGGGTTTATCCACCGGGGTCTGGAGCGCTTGGCCGAGAAGAAAGAATTCACCGAAATGGTCTATGTGGGCGAGCGCATTTGCGGCATCTGCTCCTTCATCCACAGTCACGCCTTCTGCCACGGGGTGGAGGGGGTGATGAAGATCGAGGTGCCCGAGCGGGCCCAATACCTTCGGGTCGTATGGGGCGAGATGTCCCGTATCCACAGCCATTTGCTCTGGCTGGGGCTGATGGCCGACGCCTTCGGGTTTGAGAACCTCTTCATGCATTCCTGGCGGGTTCGGGAGCGCCTTTTGGACCTGGTGGAAGCCACCACTGGCGGTCGGGTCATCTTCGGGTCGTGCAAAATCGGCGGGGTCCGCCGGGATATCGTGGGCGGGGCCATGGCCGACGTTACCAAGGAACTTCGCGAGATCGAGAAAATGAGCACCGAGATCACCTCGGTCTTCGAGAAGGACAACTCGGTCAAGAAGCGCACGGTGGGTGTGGGCGTGATCAACAAAGAGGACGCCTATTTGCTGGGCGCGGTGGGGCCGGTGTTAAGGGCCAGCGGGGTTTCTTCCGATATGCGCATGCTGGGCTACGGCGCCTACGGTCAACTCCAATTCCAGCCCATGGTCGAGACTGCGGGCGATTGCTACGCTCGCACGCAGGTCCGTTGCAAGGAAATCTACCAGTCGTTCGGATTGATCCGCCAGGCCATCGAGCGCATACCCGAAGGGCCTATTGAAACCAAGGTCACGGGTACCCCCAACGGAGAATTTTTCGCCCGGTTGGAGCAGCCTCGCGGTGAAGTCCTCCACTACATCAAGGGAAACGGAACGAAGTTCCTGGAACGCTACCGGGTCCGCACCCCGACCTTCGCCAACGTTCCACCGCTGGTTCACATGCTGGCCGGCTGCCAGCTCGCCGACGTGCCGGTGGTTGTCTTGACCATCGATCCTTGCATCAGCTGTACGGAGAGGTAACCCATGCCCTTTTTCCAGATGTCCAAACTCGCCATCCTCAGCGCCTTGAAAAAGCCGGCCACCCGGCTTTATCCCTTCGAGATCCGGCCCGATATCGACAAGACCCGGGGCCGCATCGAGCTAAAGGTTGAAACCTGCACCTTCTGCACCCTTTGCGCCAAGAAATGCCCCACCGGCGCCATCGAGATGGACCGAAAGGCCACCCCGAGAGTGTTCCACCTGGACCGCTTCAAGTGCATCCTCTGCGGCGCCTGTGTCGAAGTGTGCAGTACCAAGTCGATCCACACCGAGGGCCATTGGGCCCCCCCCACCGACAAACGCGGCAACGTGACCTGGACCCAGGAAGCCCCGCCCCCCAAGGCCGCCGCACCCGCCCCAACGGCGTAACAACAGCTCACAGTCGACAGTCAACAGTCGACAGGAACTGCCTAAAGGCCTAACTGCTGACCGTCGACTGTTGACTGTCGACTTCCTCTTGTGGCTAACTACCCCCATGCATGAATATTCCGTGGCCCTCAACATCGCCGACCTGGTGCTTCAACACAGCCAGGGAAAGCGCATCGAGAAGGTGAATCTTTCGATCGGCGACATGTCGGGAGTCTTTTACGATTCCCTGACCATGTACCTGCAGTTGATTCTGGATGAAAAGGGCCATAAGAACGTGATGTTGGAGGCCAAGTTTATCCCCGCGACCTTCGTCTGCGCCTGTGGGAAGGAATATACAACCTCCAAGATGGCGGAAGGCTGTCCCGCCTGCGCGGGGTATGACCGAAAAATCATCGCCGGCAAGGACTGCCAGGTGGAAAGCATCGAGGTGAACGATGAGTGAGAAAATAGAAGTCAAAACATCCGCACAGAGCGTGAACAACCAGGTGGCGGCCGAAAACCGGGAGGTTTTCGCGAAGAAGGGCCTAACGGTCTTGAACCTAGTCAGCTCGGCGGGCTCGGGCAAAACCTTTCTGTTGGAAGTCATGGCCAAGCGCTATGGCCCTGAAATGGCCGTCATCACCGGCGATATCCAGATGACTTACGATGCCGACCGCATCCAGGCCGCCGGAAGCCAGGCCGTTCAGATCGAAACCCACGGCACCTGCCACCTGACCGCCGCCATGGTTCGGGATCGCCTAGGCGACCTGAAACTTGAGAAGGTGAAATTGTTGGTGATCGAGAACATCGGCAACCTGGTCTGCCCCTCGACTTATGACTTGGGCGAGAACATCAAGGTAGCGCTCTTGAGCGTGGCCGAAGGCGACGAGAAACCCATGAAATACCCCGCGCTTTTCTTGCGCGCTCGCGCCGTGATTCTGACCAAGATCGACCTGCTGCCCTACGTGAATTTCAATGTAGAGCGCGCCCAGAACGACTGCCGCAAGCTGAACCCCCAGGTGCAGTTCTTCAAGACTTCCTGCAAGACGGGCGAGGGGATGGAAGAGTGGTTTGGATTTTTGAAAAGTCTGCAAAACAAGTAATGCAGTCAATTCAAAAATAGTTTCTCAGCTCTTCATCATTCTTTTGTAATAAGCGTTGGTTCTCGCGACGGCGGCTGGCTTGCCCACAGCTTTGATCTTTCCCTTTTCAATTACGATCACCTGATCCGCGCCCTTGGCCAAGGCTGGGTGGTGGGTCAGGGCCAGTACCGTGCAGCGGCCCCTCAAATTCTGGAGCACCTTCAAAATACGGGATTCATTTTCTTTGTCCAGATTGGCCGTGGCCTCATCCAATACCATCAGCCGGGGCTTCACCAGCATGGCCCGGGCGATCTGGAGGCGCTGGCGTTCCCCCAGCGATAAGGGGCCGTGCCCATCCACCAAAAAGGTATCCAACCCCTGAGGCAGGCGGCGGACCACATCCGCCAGGCTCGCGCCCTTCAAGGCTTCCCAGGCCTGGCGCTCGCTCGCCCCTGGCACCTGGTAAAAAAGATTCTCTTTCAGCGTAGCGCTGAACAAAGCCCCGTCCGCCGAAACCAGGGAAGTCGCCTTGCGAAGATCATCCTCGGATAGTTCATGAATATTTTGCCCGTCTAAAAGGATCTTGCCCTTCGTCGCGGGCCTTAAACCAAGGATCAACTCGGCCAAGGTGCTCTTTCCCGACCCGGAAGGGCCCACCAGCGCGTTCAACTTGCCCGGCAATAATTCGAAGCTAACCTGGTGAAGCACCACGGTCCCGTGACTGTATCGGTAATCCAAATCTTCCACGCTCACAAGGCCTGGGCCGGGCTTGATGGGTTCTTTCCCGAAGTTTTCGGGCTTTCGAACCGCCAGCCGCAAGCCCCGGCGGAACGACCCGACATGTTCCTGCATTACGACCACCATACCGGAGAGCGAATCCAGCGGGTTATAGACCTGGTCGATATAGGCTACGAGCATGACCACATCGCCCGGGGTTAACTGCTTCTCAAAAGCCTTCCAGCCGCCTACCAACAAAACGAGCGCCTTGCTGACTTGGACGAAAAAGTCCTGTCCGAAAAGGGCCCAGGCTCCCAACCGGTCTTTCTGAACGGCGTTCGAATAAGCCGTATAGGTTTCCTTCTCCAGGGCTTCCAATTCACGGCTCGTAGCCCCACTAGCCCGAACGGTCTTCAGGCCCGCCAGGCTTTCCGAGATCCTTCCGGAGATGGATTGCCATAACTGATAGTAGGAATCCAGGTTGACCCCCAGGCGCTTGGTGGAAGCCACCGCCACCCAGACGTAAAAGGGCAGGGGCGCCAGGGCCACCGCCGCGAGCAGGCGGCTTTGGGAAAGCATGATCGCCAAGATTCCCACCAGGCTGATGACCTCGGGCCCAACCCTCAGGGCCAGCATGGTCACCACGGGCTCGACTTGTTCCACCTGATCTACCTGTTTGGTCAAAAAGGAAGCCCGGTCTGCGCTGTCCTGGCTCAAGGGCAGGTGCAGGGCCTTTCGAAAAGCCGCCAGGATGACCGCTCGCTCGATGCCATGACCCGCCCGGCTGGTCATGATCTCGGCCAGCCCCGAGCTAAAGGAAGCCAGGAGGGAGATGAGCAGAAGGAGCACCACCACCACGATCAAGGTGGACATGGCCTGCTTGGGGGTTCGAGGAGCGACCGTGGTATGCGTGTGCGGCTTTTTTGATTTCCACGCCTCCACGAGGGTCGTTTCGGCCTTTTCAATGGAATCGGAATCCCAGCTGTTTTTAACAAAGACGCCGGCCACGTCGTTGACCGCTTCCCGGTAAAGGAGGGGCTGGAGGAGGAGGAGCAGGCTGGAAAATCCCGCCAGGGCCAGGATGGTGAGAAAAAGCCCGCGCTGACGCATGGCCAGGTTGAAAAGGCTCTTGATCGGGCGGCCCGCGTCCAGATCGGCTTCGGCGGCGGGACCTTTAGCGAATTCAACCTTCACGATCGACCTCATTAGTGAGTGAAATGGAATTAGCGTTCGGGAGGAAGATAATACAACTTAGGCTGAAGGAACAGTCTCCGCTCTTCGGTAACGGTAATAGGCCGAGCAGGCGCCTTCGGTGGAGACCATGGGCGCGCCTAGGGGGTGTTCGGGGTTACAGCGGGTGCCAAAGGCGGGGCACTGGGCGGGTTTCTTGATGCCTAAGAGGATCTGGCCGCTGATGCATTCGGTGCTTTCCTCGGCCGTGACATGGGCCACGCCGAACCTTTCTTCCGCGTCGAAGAAGCGGTAGTTGTCGTTCAAGGCCCATCCACTCTTCGGGATTTCGCCGATTCCCCGCCACTTTTTGTTCACCACTTGGAACACTTCTTTGATCACCTTCAGGGCCTCAAGATTTCCTTCTTTTAGAACCGACCGGGCGTATTGGTTTTCGACCTCGTGCCTTCCCTCTTCCAACTGCTTCACGCACATATAGGTGCCCTGCAGGATATCCAGGGGCTCAAAACCGGTCACGACGATGGGAACCTTGTACTTTTTCGCGATCGGCGGGTACTGTTCCCAGCCCATGATGGTGCAGACATGGCCCGCGGCCAGGTAACCCTGCACGCGATTTTCGGGGGAGGAGAGGATGGCTTCCATAGCGGGGGGCACCAGCACATGCGATGCGAGAAGCGAGAAATTCTTGAGACCCAAGGCTTTCGCCTGTACCACCGCCATTCCGTTGGCTGGCGCGGTGGTCTCAAACCCCACGGCAAAAAACACCACTTCCTTATCTGGATTCTTTTGGGCGATCTTGACCGCGTCCAGGGGCGAGTAAACCAGCTTCACCTGTCCGCCGTTGGCCTTGACTGAGAGCAGGTCCTTCCCCGTGCCCGGCACGCGCATCATGTCGCCGAAGGAGCAGAAGATGACTTCGGGGCGGGCGGCAATCTCGACCGCCTTGTTGATGACCTCCACCGGCGTCACGCAAACCGGACAGCCCGGGCCGTGCACCAGGGAGATCTGGGGAGGAAGCAGGTCTTCCAGCCCATAGCGGGCGATGGAATGGGTCTGGCCCCCGCAGATTTCCATGATGACCCAGGGTTTGGTGGTGATTTTCTTGATGGACTCGGCGAGCTTCAGGCAGGCGGGGCCATCCCGAAACTCATCGACGTATTTCACTTGATCTCTCCCGAGGCCAGTTCCTTCAACTGCTGGAAATCCTCTAGGGTTTGCTTGGCTTCGTCCTCATCCAAGAGGCTGATGGCGACCCCCACGTGCACGATCACGTAATCCCCCACCTTGGCCTGGGGCAGGCAGGAGAGGGAAACTTCGCGGGCCACGCCGTCAAAATCCACCTTGGCCGTGCGGAAAAGAGGGTCTTCCCCCGTGACCGTCATGATTTTTCCCGGAATCGCTAAACACATAAGAGGCTCCTTCCTAGGTTTGTAATCTCATCTTAGCTTAAGGGAAGTTAAAGTTTGCTGACGGGGGTCACTTGTTTTTGAGAATTTTTCTCGCATAGACGGCCTTGCCTAGAGCCAATTCCCCATCATTCGGGGACACCTGCTGATGCCAATCGGGGGTAAACCCATCCTCTTTCAAGCGCCTTATGACCCCTTCGGCCAAATACCGGTTCTGGAAACAGCCCCTGCTAGTCAAATTTTTGTTAAATCCACTTCCTGAAACATACGGGAAAAAGGAACGCCCAGGGCCTTCGCGATCTTTAGGATCAGTTTGACCGAAGCGTTGTAACTTTTCTCAAAAGTCTGGTAGGACTCGATATAGGCAATGACCCGCTTGGCCACACCGGCCTTGTGGGATAGTTCCTGTTGGCTCCAGCCTTTCTCACCCCGAAGCTCGATGACATTCCAAGCCAGGCAAGCCAGGGGATCGGGATTTTTCAGGGCTGCGTAGACCTCGGGTTTCTTACGTTTCAGTTCCTTAACTCTATCCTCGTAGTCGGTAAAACCCGCAAGTGCGGGGGTGCGCCGGTGCTGGGTTTTCATGGTTTACTCCCTTCAATCTCCCGGATGTACTTCTTGACCGCTTCCATCTCCGCCGAACGGGGCTCCCCGGGACGGACCAAATGTCCCGCGAGAGTGTATAAAGTGTCCGTTTCCTTCTCGTAGTAAAAATAGGTGATGCAAGCTTCCCCATCCTGGGTCGCCAGGATTTTGTCGCTTCTCCCGTACTTCTTATCCGCCACAATTTCCCGAATTTGCAGCCGATAAATAGTTTCTTCTTTATGTCCAAAATGCTTCCCCGCAAATTTCTTAAACAGGGGAGATTCTTTGACCATCATTTCCTACTGCCCTTCTCGGTGATTGAATAAAGTATAGTGCAATATAATGCACTTATCAAGGAGGAGCGTGCCGGGGTCACTTGTTCTTGAGAATTTTTCTCGCATAAGCGGCTTGGCCTAAGGCCAATCCCCCGTCGTTGGGGGGTACCTGCTGATGCCAAAAGGGCGTAAACCCATCCTCTTTCAGGCGACGGATGGCGCCTTCGGCCAAATACCGGTTCTGGAAACAGCCTCCGCTTAAGAGCACCTGGGGGCACCCTTCCTTCTTGGCCGCGTCGACTAGGCTTTCGATCAAAGCGTTATGAAACCGGAGGGAGATGAGCCCTGCGGGCACCTTGTTTCTAACGTCGTTCAGGATTTCCTTGATCATCGGTTCCCAGTCGAGGATAAATCCAGTCCCCTCCAGCAATAGGGGAAAGGGGTAACGTTCATGGGATTCTCCTGCCTTCAGGGCGAACTCCAACGACATGGGGGCGTCGCCCTCGAACCGGCTCTTCTGGCATAAACCAGCCAGGGAGGAAACGGCGTCAAACAAACGGCCCATGCTGGACGTGCGAGGAGTGTCGGGATTTTTCAGGAGTTTCTTCATCACCACCAGTTCGGCCGGTTCAAAAGCCATGATCGAGGGAATATCATTCCAGGTGAAAACCTCATCATGCCCCATCTCATAAAGCACACCCAAAGCGCATCGCCGGGGTTCGCGAGCGGCCTGGTCCCCGCCTGGAAGTGAGAAGGGCCGAAGGTGACCGATTCGCTCGTCCTTCAAACCAATCCTGAAAAATTCCCCTCCCCAGATGGTCTGGTCATCCCCCAAGCCCGTACCGTCCCAGGCCGCGCCAAAGGCCGGACCAGTCACGTGGTTTTCAGCCGCGCAGGCGTAGAGATGGGCCAGGTGATGCTGAACCTTGATCAAGGGCCACCCCGATTCCTGGCCCCTGCGGGTCGAAGGGTAATCGGGATGCAGGTCCACCACCGCGGTCGTGGGGTCGGCCTCGTAAAGTTTTGGCAGGTCAGAAAGCGACTTCTCGAAAGCCTCCATCGAGGGCAGGGTGCCCAGGTCGCCCAGGTGCTGGCTCAGGAAAACCTTGTTGTCTTTGGCCAGGGCTACCGTGTTCTTGAGATAGGCTCCGAAAGCCAGAACCGTTTCCCCCGATTCCTTCAGCACGACGGGCAAGGGCGCGTAACCCCGGGCCCGGCGGAGGATCTGCGGTTTTCCCGCGAGAACCCGGGTGACCGAATCATCCATGGGCCGGGCGATGGGCCGGTTGTGGACCAGGAATAGATCGGCCAGGCCTTTCAACCGCTCCAGCGCTTCCTTCTCCTCAAAGCAGATCGGCTCTTCGGATAAGTTGCCGCTAGTGGCCACCACCGGGAACCCTAAGTCCCTCATCAAAAGATGGTGCAGGGGGGTAGTGGGAAGCATGACGCCTAGCTGGGGGTTTTCAGGAGCTACCGCTTGGGCGAGCCCTTCGGCCCCTTCGTTCTTATAAACCAGCACAATGGGAGCGGCCGGGGAAAGAAGAAGTGCTTCTTCCTGCGCGTTGATACGGCAAACTTTCTTGATCTCCTCCATCGAGGGAAACATCACGGCGAAGGGTTTGGCTTCACGATGCTTGCGGGTTCGTAGGAGACCCACCGCTTCGGCGTTCCGGGCGTCGCAGAGAAGCTGAAACCCGCCCAGGCCTTTCAGGGCCACGATCTGTCCCTCGCGAATGGCTTCTTCCGCCAGTTTCAGGGCTTCTTCTTTCCCGGCCAGAATTCGCCCATCGGGGTTCCATGCTTCCAATTGGGGTCCGCATTGGGGGCAGGCGGTGGGTTGGGCGTGGAACCGTCGGTCGAGCGCGTTAACATATTCTTTCCGGCAGGTAGGGCAAAGCTCGAACGACTTCATGGTGGTGTGGGGCCGGTCGTAGGGAAGTTTTTCGATGATGGAAAAGCGCGGCCCGCAGTGAGTACAGTTGGTGAAGGGGTAACGATAGCGCCGATCGGCGGAATCGAATATTTCCCTCACGCAATCCGGGCAGGCGGCCAGGTCCGGAAGGACTAGAACCGTCTTGGCCCCAGCGGAATCGCTTTCTCTGATCTCAAATGAGGAGTAGCCCTTGGGTGAAAGGAACTGGACCGTTAGGTCGGAGATCGTGGATTGGGAGGGCTTCTCGTCCCTCAGGCGCTTCAGGAAATGTTCCAGCGTTTTGGGGTCGCCCTCCGCCTCGATCTCAACCCCCGCCGAGCCGTTCAAGACGTAGCCGTTGAGCGAGAGTTCTTTCGCCAGGCGGTAAACGAAGGGCCTGAACCCTACGCCCTGAACCACTCCGGTGACGTTCACCTTGACCAGGGAAAGGACGGGCGGCGGCGTTGTGGTTTTCTTGTCGTTCATGGCATTTCCCTTGGGGGCCTAGGCCCTCTCCAGCCTACTCCCGGATCCACTCCAAGGCTGCCTCCACCGCCTCATCCAGGGATTGGCGGGTAAGGGGCGAATATTTCTCGGTGAAATCGAAGATCCGGGCCGGCACCCGGCAGAGGTAAAGCTTCGGGGTCTTCCCGTAGAGAAGGGTGGAAAGTTGGAGCAGGGCTTCGGGAGAAAGATGGTGGGTGGAGGCGGAGGCCGTCGCCTTCGGGTCAATCTTTTCGATGATAACCCGTTCGCCCTGGGGGTCGGCGTCGATGAAAAGGACCTTGTCGTAAGTGCCCCATTCCTCGACCAGTTCAACCTGGAGCTGTTGCGAGGTTCGCGTTTCCACGCCGGGAATTTGGCGAATCCCAATCCTTCGCGCCACTTCCCAACCCGCGGCGTCGTCGCCTCGGGTTATGTTGCCAAAACCCAGCACCAGCACCATGTTAATTCCTCTCCACGCTCCTGATCAGGTTCCCCTGATGGTCGTGGATTTTCAAGACCATTGGCATGGAACCCAAGGCGTGGGTGGAGCAGGAAAGGCAGGGATCGTAGCAGCGGATGGCCGCCTCAACCCGGTTCAAGGCCCCTTCCTTCACGTCCGCCCCCTTCACGTACTGGCGGGCCACTTCCAGGACCGATTTGTTCATGGAGGGGTTGTTTTGCCCCGTGGCGATGAGGAGGTTGACCTTTAAGAGCTGGCCGTGGGTGTCCACCTTGTAATGGTGGAAAAGAGTGCCCCGGGGAGCCTCGCAACAGCCCACCCCCTCGAGAGCGTTTCGGGAAGCCACCACATGGACGTCGGTCGAGAGGATTTCCTTGTCGCTAAGCAACATCTCGATCTCTTCTACGCAGGCGATGGTCTCGATCAGGCGCGCGTAATGGTAGAAGAAGGTGCCGTTGACGGCCCGGCCGTGCCCCAACGCCTTGAAGGCCTCGAACTCGGCCTGGGCCTTGGGGGTCTTCATTTTGGAGGCCACATTCAGGCGGGACAAAGGCCCCACCCGGTAGATGCCCTCGGGATACCCTAAAGGCTTGTAGTAGGGATACTTGAGGTAGGAAAAATCGACCGGCATCTCGGCGATGTAGTTGAGGTAATCGGCCGGGTTGACCTGGTCTTTCACGATCTTTCCCGAAGCGTCCACCCAGCGCAGTTTTCCGTCGTAAAGCTCGTGGGTGCCGTCAGCCTGAACCAGACCCATATGCAGGGTGCCGCTGGGAGCGAAGGTTTCCACTTCTTCCTTATGAGAGACCATGTAGTCTTTGAGAAGCTTCAGGCCGATCTGGGAAGTCTCCAAAGCCTCGGGAATCCATTTCAAGAGGGTTTCCCGGCTCTCGGGCCTCATGGGGTTCGTCATACCGCCGGCGATCACGCCGTCGGTGTGGATCTTCTTTCCCGTCAAATGTTGGGAAATTTCCTGACCGAATTTGCGAAGACGGATTCCCTTTCTGGCCACGTCCGGAAACTTGGCGGCTAAGCCCACCACGTTTCGAAGCGCCGGGTCCGAATCCCAACCCAACAAAAAGTCGGGGGCGGAAAGGTAGAAGAAGGACAAGGCATGGGAGGACAACTGCTGGCCCAGTTGGATCAACCGGCGCAGTTTGACGGCCGTCTCGGGGATGGCCACCCGCTGGATGGAGTCGCAGGCCTTGGCGCTGGCCAGGGAATGGGACACTGGGCAGATGCCGCAAATGCGCGGCGTGATGACCGGCATCTCGGTGTAGAGGCGCCCCTCGCAGAATTTTTCGAATCCCCGGAACTCGTCCACGTGGAACTGGGCATCCGAGACCCCGCCTTGGTCGTCGAGGAAGAGGGAGATTTTCGCGTGGCCCTCGATGCGGGTCACGGGATTGATCTTGATGATCTTGGAATCAGCCATATGCGGCCTTCCTTTCGTTGGGGAGGTCGGGAACCCGGTCGGTCAAAAGGGCAGAAAGGACCTCGAAAATCAGGTCGGCGTCCGGGGGACAGCCGGGCAGGTAATAGTCCACCTTCACCACCTGGTGGATAGGCATCACTTTTTGCAATAGGGGCGAGACGCCCAGGCCGTCGCCAGGAGGGAGCTTACCGGGAACATTCGATTCGGCTTCCACATAAGCCCGTCTCAAGGCCGCCTCGGTGCCGACGAGGTTTCGCAGGGAAGGGACGTTCGAAGTAACCGCGCAGTCGCCGAAGGCCACCAAAACCTTGGCGTTCTCGCGGATATGCTTGATCTCGGAGAGGTGTTCCTCGCTGGAAATGGCCCCTTCCACCAGCACGATATCAACCGGGGGAAAGTCCTTCCCGTCGACCACCGGGCTCTTCACGATATCGGCCAGCTTCACGACTTCCAGAAGCCGTTCATCGATGTCCAGAAGCGACATGTGGCAGCCCGAGCAGCCGCCCAGCCAGACCGTCGCCAGCTTTTTCTTGCTCATAAGTCATTCCTCTTTTCGACCAGTTCACTCACCAGGTTGGGGAATCGAAGCAACTTGCCCTGCGAAGATTCCTTGGGCCAGATGGCGCCCACCGGGCAGACCATGCTGCATTTGCCGCACCAGGTGCAGGCGCTTGAAGTGCCCCAGGGATCGTGGAAGCCCGCCACGATGCGCGAATCGGACCCGCGGCCCATGACGTCCCACACGTGGGCGCCTTCTACCTCGTCGCACACCCTCACGCAACGGGTGCACATGACGCAGCGGTTGTGGTCGATGACGTAGCGGTCGTGGGAAAGATCGATGTCCGCCTTGGGCTGAAGGTAAGGGAAACGCACGTGCTCCATGCCGACCGACTTGGCCAGGTCTTGAAGCTCGCAGTTGTTGTTGGCCACGCAAACGGCACAGATGTGGTTGCGCTCAGAGAAGAGCAGTTCCACGATCATCTTGCGGTAGGTCTGCAGTTTTTCCGTTTGGGTGTGGATCTTTTGGTTTGGGTTCACCTTGGTCACACAGGTGGGAAGGAGTTTGTTGATGCCCTCCACCTCCACCAGGCACAAACGGCAGGCGCCCATTTCGGAGAGCCCATCAAAATGGCAGAGGGTCGGGATGAAGATGTCGTTCTTGCGGCAAGCTTCCAGGAGGGTCTGCCCCGGCAGGGCCTGGACTTCGCGGCCGTCGATGGTGATAGTGAATGGCTCGACCATTAGCGCACCTCCGCAGGCGTCTTGGCGAAGTTGCAGACTCCCGCCGGACATCGTTTTTCTTTCACGTGCGCCTCGTATTCATCCCGGAAATACCGCAGGGTCGAGAGGAGCGGGTTGGGGGCGCTTTGGCCCAGGCCGCAGAGGCTGGTTTCCCGGACCATCGGCGCAAGGGATTCAAGGAGCGCCAGGTCGTATTCGGTGGCCGTTCCCGAGCAGATCTTGGTCAGGAGGTCGTACATCTGCTTGGTGCCCACCCGGCAGGGCACGCACTTTCCGCAGGATTCGTCCATGCAGAATTCCATGAAGAACCGCGCCACGTCGGGCATGCAGGAGCCCTCGTCCATGACGATCAACCCGCCTGAGCCCATGATGGAGCCTAACTTGGTCAAGGCATCGTAGTCGAGCGGCGTGTCGAGATGCTGTTCGGGGATACAGCCCCCCGAGGGACCGCCCGTCTGGGCGGCCTTGAACTTCTTGCCATTGGGAATGCCCCCTCCGATGTCGAAGATCACCTGGCGCAGGGTGGTGCCAATGGGCACCTCGACTAAGCCCGTGTTCTGGATGCAGCCCGAGAGAGCGAACACCTTGGTGCCCGTGCTTTTGGGAGTGCCGATGCCGGCGTACCATTCCCCGCCCCTTTCCACGATGGGGGGAATGTTGGCGAAGGTCTCGACGTTATTGATGATGGTAGGCATGCCCCAGAGGCCCTTTTCCGCCGGGTAAGGCGGCCGGGGGTGGGGAGTTCCCCGCTTTCCCTCGATGGAGGCCAGGAGCGCTGTTTCCTCGCCGCAGACAAAGGCACCGGCCCCGATGCGGATCTCCACGTCGAAGGAAAAGTTGGTCTCAAGGATATTTTTGCCCACCAGGCCCAGTTTTTTGGCCTTCTGGATGGCGGTTCCGAAACGCTGGATGGCCAGAGGATACTCGCCCCGGATATAGGCGAAACCCCTGCTGGCGCCGATGGCGTACCCGCCCAAGATCATTCCTTCCAGCACGCGATGAGGATCGCTTTCCAACACCGACCGGTCCATGAAAGCGCCGGGATCGCCCTCGTCGCCGTTGCAGACCAGGTATTTTTGTTCGCCTACATACTTATAGGACATTTCCCATTTGTTGCCTGTGGGGAACCCCGCCCCGCCCCTGCCCCTTAATCCGCTTTGTTTCACTTCGCCGATCACTTCTTCCGGCGACATCTGGGTGAGGGCCTTCTGCAGGGCCTTGTAGCCCCCGATGGCGATGTAATCCTCGATTGAGTCCGGATCGATCTTGGCGCAATTTTCCAAAACGATCATTTTCTGGTTCTTGTAGAAAGCGTGCTCGCTGGATTTCATGGTGGGCTGGGCGTCGGTGTCGGAGAAGATCACCATGTGGGGCACCGGTTTGTGGTTCTTGACGTGGTCAGTGAGGATGGGTTTCAAATTCTCCAGCGTGACCTTCTGGTAGATCACGTCGTCGGCCTCGATCTTGACTAGCGGGCCCTTGGCGCAGGCGCCCATGCAGCCCACTGCCTTGACCTCGACCCCGGACCCGGGGTTCAGGTGGCGGACTTCCTCTTTCATCTTATCGAGGACCTTCTGGGCCCCCGAGGAGACGCAGCTTCCCCCCATGCACACGCAGACCTTCTTGGTCTTGAGGGCACTTTCGGCGTGTAGTTTTTCCCGAAGGTTGTAGAGAGCGTGATTTTTCATAGGGCGGCCTCAAGTCTTTCCTGGATCTTGTTCACGAGATCCGCCGGGTTCACCCGGGGCAAAACCTCGCCGTCATAAACCACCGCCGGGGCCAGCCCGCAGGATCCGATGCAGCGAGCGGTTTGAAGGCCCAGCTTGTTGTCCTTGGTCACATCCCCAGGTTTGAGATGAAAGCCCTTCTCCATTTCATCCAAGAGGGCGTGGGCACCCTTCACGTAGCAGGCGGTTCCGGTGCAGACCACGCAGCTGTGCTCGCCCCGGGGCTTCAGGGTGAAAAAGTGGTAAAAGGTCACCACCCCGTAGACGCGGGAGGCGGGCAGGCGCAGTTCCTTGGCCACTAGCTCAATGACCGGCTTGGGCAGGTAGCCAAAAAGCTCCTGTACGGAATGGAGCACCTGGATCAGGGCGTCATGCCTTTTGCCGTAAGTGTTCATGATAGTCATGATCCGCCGGACCCTAGGGTCGTTCTTGGGGAGGGCCGGGGCGGCCGGGGGCGGGTTCAGGGAGGCCATGGATGTTCTCCAATCAAGTTGTGGACTTTACGCAGATGCAAACTACAGGGCCTTCACGAAAAAATTTATGATACCACTCATAAAAAAAATTCTGGGTGAAAGTTCTTTCCAACTGGTTTTAATCGACAGAAACTTAGGCAAACAAGGGGTTCGGGCAAGTTAAGATTGATAGCCTCATGGACATAGGGAAGATAAAAATCAAACCGTTTGTACCCAGTTTGGGGAATATATTTCGTTTCGCGTGATTTCTTTCACGGCTCGATCCATCAAAAATCTTTCTCAAACCAAAAATTTATCATTTCCTTTCGGTTTCTGTTTTTCTATTTGCTAATAACCATATTCGAAATACCGGTCCGGTAATTCCTCGCTCCATACAAATTTGTAATAAGGCAATGTGGTCAAGATATCTATTTCGAGCTTCATGGATGGTGGAGCCCCCCGGGCAAGCCCGGGACTCCTCGAAGTCCAAGCTTCGCTTGCCGGGCCTTTCAGGCCCGGTCCGTTTTCGTCCACGGGCTTGCCCGTGGATTTCAATGCGCCGACTTTAAAAACTATGAGTTCGCTCATACGAATCGACCTAGCAATATACATAGACTGCTTTGCAGGGGAGACTTTTCACATATTGTCCGGTTCTTTGGAGGACCCCATGACCGTCAAGCAGATTGATCCCGGATATCTCAACGGCTGGCTGGAGGGACTGCTCCTCAACCAGGCCCTGATCGCTCCCGTCGAGCACAACGGGCATTTCGCCTTCGAGACCATCAGCCGGGTGAGCGACATCCGGCTCGATTACGATGTCACCGCCCTTCCCCCGAAAAAGTTCCTGCTTCCGGCGAAGGAAGTGCTGGTCACCTTCCACAATGGCTCCCACTACCAAAGCGTTTTCCAGGCCGATCCCTTCATCCTCTTCGGAGTCCATCCCTACGATATGAAGGCCATCACCCAGATGGATCAGGTCTTCAGCGGAAGCCAGAAGGACGAGCATTATCTGGCCCGTCGCGCGCAATGCTCCATCGTGGCGTTGGATCCCCTGACCATCTCGGCCAACAACTTTTCGGCCTGCATGAACGCTGGGGTCGTGAAGGACGGCTGGGACGTGCTCCTTTCGAAGGTGGGGAATGTGTTTCTGGCCGAAGCCCGCACCGACAAGGGCCAGGCCCTCATGCGCTACCTGGCGCCTACCCCCGCCGCCACGCCGGAACAATTACAAGCCCGGGAAAAAATGTGGGAAGCCAATCTCCAGACCCAGCGCAAGCACCAACTCAAATGCGCACCCGAGGACCTGCCTGACCTTCTGGGCCGCAACTACGACCATCCCCTCTGGCAGGAAAGGGCCAACCTGTGCTTTTCCTGCGGGGCCTGCAACGTGGTGTGCCCCACCTGCTACTGTTTCGACGTGCAGGACGACGTGGACTGGAGCCTGAACTGCGGGACCCGTTGCCGGTCCTGGGACGGATGTCTCCTTCGCGATTTCGCGTCCGTGGCGGGAGGGCATAATTTCAGGAACCGTTCAGCGGAAAGGTTCCGGCACCGGTTCTACCGGAAGGCCAAATACATGCCGGAAAAAATGGGGGAATTGACCTGCGTGGGTTGCGGCCGCTGCGTGAGCGCCTGCGTCCCTAAAATTTCCAATCCGGTGGAAGTCTATAACAAGCTTTGGGGGGAATAACCATGGAAAGCACAGTCGAGAAAAACCAGCCGACGCCCGCCTTGAACGACATCTACCTGCCCCAGCCCGCCACCCTGACGAGGGTCGAGCCCATGACGGCCGTGGACTCCTTCTTCGAGGTCAAGATGGACTCGGGCAAACCCCTCGGGCATATGCCCGGCCAGTTTGTGGAAGTGTCGGTGACCGGCGTGGGGGAGGCCCCCATCTCGGTGTCCTCTTCCCCGACCCGGCCCGGAACCTTCCAGATGGTCATCCGCCGCATCGGCAATGTCACCCAGGCCCTGCACAAAAAGAAGGTCGGGGACAAGGTGGGCATCCGCGGCCCCTTCGGGACCGTGTTTCCTGTGGACACGGACATGAAGGGCAAGAACATCCTCTTCATCGGTGGCGGCATCGGGCTGGTGCCGCTTCGCTCCGCCATCCAGTACGTCATGGATCGCCGGAAGGACTACGGCCGGGTCATCATCCTCTCCGGCACCCGCTCCCCCGCGGACCGGCTCTTTAGCGACGACCTGGAAGAGTGGAAGAAACAACAGGACGTGATGCTTTTGGAAACGGTGGACCAAGCCTCGCCGGGCTGGAAGGGCCATGTAGGCGTCATCACCACGCTCTTTTCCATGGTCAAGCTGACCGGGGGCCCCTGGGCCTCGGTCATCTGCGGGCCCCCCATCATGTACAAGTTCGTCATCAAGGAACTTCGGCACCTTCAGATTCCCAACCAGAACATCTTCGTGTCGCTGGAAAGGCGCATGAAGTGCGGGGTTGGAAAATGCGGCCACTGCCAGATTAACGGCCTGTACGTCTGCCAGGACGGGCCCGTGTTCCGCTACAAGGATCTCTTCGATTTACAGGAGGCCATCTAATGGCAAAACCCAAGGTCGCCATATTCGATTTCGCCTGCTGCGAGGGCTGTCAGCTTCAGGTCGTCAACATGGAGGAGGCCCTGTTGGACCTCCTCAACGTAGTGGACGTGGTGGAATGGCGCGAAGCCATGAGCGAGCAGAGCGAAATTTTCGACATCGCTATCATTGAGGGCTCGATCACCCGGCCCCAGGACGAGGAAAAACTCCTGCGCATCCGCAAGAAGGCCAACCTGCTCATCGCCCTGGGCGCCTGCGCCGTCTCCGGCGGGGTGTTGGCCTTGAAAAACCGGTTCACCAACGAGGACGCGGGACGGACCGTGTACGGCGACTCGTTCAAGATGCCCCACCTGCAGACCGACTCGGTCAAGGCGGTGAAGGACGTGGTGAAGGTGGATTACGAGATCCGGGGATGCCCCATCGACCGGAAGGAATTCAGCTACATCGTCCGGTGCCTGGCCCTGGGCCGGGAACCCTTCGTTCCCAGCTACCCGGTTTGCGTGGAATGCCGCATCCGGGAAAACAGCTGCCTCTGGGAAAAGAATCAAATCTGCCTGGGCCCTTTAAGCCGGGCGGGATGCGACGCCAACTGCCCCAGCCAGGGAGCGCCCTGCGTGGGCTGCCGGGGCTACTCGGAAGATGCCAACCCGGAGGCCATGGAGAAGATCCTAAACCTTTACGGCAAAAAACCCGCAGATCTGGAAAGCCGCCTCGCCCTTTTCCTGAAGACCAGCAAGGAGCCCGCCCATGCCTAAAAACGTCAAGATTGATGTGCATCACGTCACGCGGATCGAGGGACACGGTAATATCGTGGTCCGAGCCTCCGACGGCAAGGTCGAGAAGGCCGAATGGCAAGTACCCGAGGCCCCCCGCTTTTTCGAGGCTTTCGTGCGCGGTCGCAAATGGGACGAGGTGCAAGGGGTCGTTTCCCGCATCTGCGGCATCTGCTCCATCAGCCATTCCCTGGCCGCCATCAAGGCCGTGGAGAACGCCTTCAAGATTCAGCTGACCGAGGAACTTACCCAGGTTCGGACCCTCACTCACTATTCGGAAATGCTCCAAAGCCATGTTCTACACGTGGGTTACCTGATCGCCCCCGACCTGTTCGGGGTGAAGTCGGTGGTGCCCCTGGTGGAGACTCACCTGGATATCGTGAAAAAAATAGTGGCGCTTCACCGCGCCGCCAACGAATGGTCCGATCTCCTGGCGGGCCGCACCACCCATCCCATTACGATCATCCCGGGCGGTTTCACTCGTATCCCCTCTCAACGGGAATTTCGGGACCTGCACAAGCGCCTGAGCGACCTGGTGCCTATGGCCCAGGAAGTGGCCGAGGTGGTCCTTTCCGCCGCCGATAAACTCCCCGGCTTCACCCGGGAAACGGAATACGTGGCGCTAAAAAAGCCCGGCATCTACGCCTTTTACGAAGGGGAGATCGCCACCTCGGATTTGGACAAGCTCACGCCCGTGAACCAGTTCGAGAAGGTCGTGAACGAGTACGTGACGCCCCAGTCGACCGCCAAGTGGGCTCGCTGGCACCGGGATTCCTATGCGGTCGGCGCCCTGGCCCGTTACAACTTGAACCGGGAGGAGCTCTTCCCCTTGGCCAAGAAATGGGCCCAGATGTTCGGCCTGGGCGAGAAGGTCGTGAACCCCTACCTGAACTCGGTGGTCCAACTGGTGGAATGCGCCCACGTCCTGGAGCATTCGCTGGACCTGCTGGACAAGCTGATGACCAAGCCCCCAAAATCGGAAAAGGTCGACTTCAAGGTGAGGGCGGGTAACGGGGCGGCGGCCGTCGAGGCTCCCCGGGGCATCCTGTTCCACCGCTACCAGTTCGACGAGGACGGAACCTGCGTGGCGGCCAACCTGACCATTCCAACCAACCAGAACCACGGGAATCTGCAGAAGGATATGGAGGCATTGGTTCCGACGATCCTGAACCTGAGCCAGAACGACATCCAGAAATATCTGGAGATGCTGGTTCGTTCCTATGACCCCTGCGTGTCCTGTTCCACGCATTACTTGGATGTGACTTTCGTCTAGGCCGTGAAGGCTCTTATAATCATTTTATGGATCAAACTTTGGGGAGTGACGCGATCGTGGCCCTCGGCAACCCCTTCATGGGGGACGAGGGCGTAGGCCCCGCGCTTCTGAACCGCCTGCGCGACCAATCCGTTCTTTCCCCCCAGGTCGACCTGATCGACACGGCCGGGTCCATCCTCAGCGCGCTCCATGCTTTGAAGGGGCGCCGAAAGGTCGTCTTTCTGGATTGCGCCCTCATGGGGCTCGTCCCCGGCGAATTCCGCCGTTTTCTTCCCGATCAGGCCCGATCCGAAAAAAACCTGCCGGGGCTTTCCCTGCACGAGGGGGACCTGATGGGGATGCTCGCCACCGCCAGGCTATTAGGCGAGTCGGCGGGGGAAGTCGTGATTTTTGGCTTCGAACCGGCCCGGGTGGAGCCGGGAGAAGGCTTGTCGGAGATCCTTACCTCCCGGATGGAGGAATACACCCGGGAGATACTCAGAGAGTTTGAGAACGCCTGAGGGACGTTAAGATCCACCCAAGGGGGGGTGCCCCATGTTGACGGAGATCTACTACTTCTCGGGCACTGGAAATTCATTGGCGGTTGCGCGGGACCTGTCGGCCCGGCTGAAGGCGGTCCTCATCCCCATCGCGGCGGTTCTTTCCGAAGACACGATTCCCATCGATCCGGACGTGGCAGGTTTCGTGTTTCCGGTTTACCACTCCGGCCTTCCTTTTATACTCCGCGAATTCATCGAGAAAACCCGGTTCCAGGCCGACCCTTACGTTTTTTGCGTCTGCACTTACGGGGCCTCCGGCCCAGGCGCGGCGGTTCGCTACCTGCGCGCGTCGATGCGCCCCCACGGGGGAACCCTTTCGGCCGGATACGCCGTGAAAATGCCCTATAACTACATCACCTCCGCCGGAACCCTGCTGGAAGTCACCTTCGAGGAGCGGCTTAAGATGTTCGACGGTTGGGTGGCCAAGCGGGGCGAGATTCTAACGGCCGTAAAGGCCAGGCAAAAAGGCCCCTTCGAGACCGGACCCCGAGCCCGGGGCACGACGTCCCCGGAGGGAGTGCCGATCCCCTTGCCGTCGATGGAAGGGTCCGGATCGACGCCGAAGGGTTTGGCGGGGGAAACCCGCCGGAATATCTGGCGCAAGCTTCCCCTCATGGACGGTCATTTCTACCGCGATGACCAGTGTATCAACTGCGGGATCTGTTCCGAGATCTGCCCGGTGGGAAACATCGACATGACCCGAGATGGACCGGTCTGGCTGCATGAATGCGAGCAATGCTTCGCCTGTCTGCAATGGTGCCCGAACGGGTCGCTCCAGTTCGGGGTCAAAACCGAGGGCGGCAAAAGGTACCACCATCCCGATGTCTGCATCTCGGACATGATCGGACAGCGAAAACAGGTATAACGTCATCCCTCGTCCGGCGGCCAACTTGAGTCTTAGGCCTTCCTTTTGCTTCTAAATCGAAATTTTGAAAACCTCCCTCCCATTTTCAGAAAGCGTTCAACGCTCATGTCGGAGGAAAACGAAATGCCCCGAAAAAGTCTTTTTGGTCTGTTTACTCCTCATCCACGGTGCTAACTTGAAGTCGAGGGATTCCTCCCTCCTTTTCCTGACCCATAAATCTCCGCATGAAATACGGAACATTTTCTTCCCGGAGGTTTCAATGCCCAAAATTCAGGTAGCGCCCATTCCCGCCGACAGTGTCTGCCATCTCGAACTTCTAGGCCGCGACATGAAAACGGCCCTCAGTTACGTTTCTTTTTATTCCGTCGAGAGCCCCTTCGTGGTCCAATCGCTCCAGAAACTCCACAAGATCCTGTTGCGCCTTTCGGAAAAGTTGAATCCCTTTTTTATCTGGCACCGGGATTCGAAATTATTTTTGAACGGGACCGAATGGAAGGACATGTTCGAGTTCACCGAAATTTTGGAGAACAAGGGGCTCGCAGGCTTGGAGATCAAGCATGGCCTCACCGTGGGGGAACTAACCCTCTGGCTGAAATGGGCCACCCTGCCGGTGACCAAACCCAACAAGGATTTGACGGAACATTGTCCCCACCTGCGGATCTTGGAGGAGGTAGAGTCCCGGGAATTTGAGATCATGAATCCTCCCGCGTCGGCTCCAACCATCCCCGAACCTGCCCCGGTTGAGGCGCAAATCACGGCTCCACAGCCGGTTTCGATAGAACAAACGCCGATAGTTCCCCTTCCTCCCCCGGTCGTCATCAGGATGCCTGAGCCGGTTGTTCCCGCCCCTGCCGTTTCGGTCGCTGAAGTAAAAGAGGCTCCCGCGCCTTTCGCGGCCCAGTCCCCATTGGGTGAAAATCCCGCCCGCGAAACCCTTCTGAGTTTTCTGGCAGAAGCCTGGCAGCATGCCCAGCTTCAACGCCGGATGGTGGGCGACAGTTCCGAATCGGCCGCCCTGGCCCATTCGTTCGAAAAGCTTTTCAACCGCCTGTTGGAAAGGGTCGAGAAAAGTGGCCCCGAGTTCGAGAATATCTCCAAATGGTTCAAGGCCAACGACGGCGAACTCCTGGATCAGGACGCGGTGGAGGCCATGTTTCCCCTGATGGAAACGGCTGTCGCCAACGACTGGACTTCCGTTCTTTTTGACCCCGCCACCGCAGGGCTGGTGAACGACTGCCTGGGGCGCTGGGGGGCCGAGGGGAAAGCCGACCTGGTGGAAAAAACCGTGATCCAACTGGCAAAAGGTCTCACGGGAGACCGCTACGAGCGGGAACTGGCCCTCACCCATTTGATGGACGCCCGTCCCTGGGTGCATCGCCAGGAATTGGTGGATAAGGTTCTGGAAAACCTCAATCTGCTACTGGGCGCGGAAACCTATCCTTCCCTTTACCAGAGTGGATTGCTATTGGCTTGGGACCTGGTGGAACCGGCTCTTAACACCAAAAACGAATCCCACATCCTGACGCTCCTGGCCACGCTCCATTTCCATGCCGATGAGGACAGCGCCGCCTTCCCCGACCGGAACCGGATCGCCCGTCATTGGCTATTCGAACGGTCCAACCCCGCGCTTGTGCGCAAGCTCGCGGCCTGCGCCTTCAGGGCCGGACAACTGAGACATTTCCCCTTATTGGGGGAAATGGCGGCGCCTCTTCTTCTTCAGGATTTCGTCAAGGCCCCTGCTTTTGAAAAGGCCAATATCCTTCCCATTCTTTCCGAATTAAGCGAACCCCTTCAATCGGTCCTGGCCGAACAGTTGGCGGAAATGAACTCAGAGACGGAGGTAAAAACTCTCCTTCCGCTGTTACGTATCTCCGGTTTCGATCCATCCCTGGGAATGTTGTTGGCCAGGTGGCTCTCTTTGGGAAGCCGGGAACTTAAGTTGAATCTCCTGGGCCTCATCGAGCAATTGAAGGACCCGGTCGCGGGGTTGGCCCTCCGTTTCGCCATTTTTGATGATTCGGAGGAAATTGCCGCCATGGCGGCCAGGGTGGCGGGAAAGATCGGATTCAAAGCGGCGATTCCGGTGTTGGTCAAGGCCGCCAAGGTGCGGGAAGGCCGCTTTCCGGACAACCAGGAATATTTGAAGTCGGTTTGCCAAGCCCTGGGCGATCTTCGGGACCCGGCTGCGATGGAAGTCTTGGAGGACATTGCCCGAAAGAAACCCCTTTTGAGGGGAAAAACCCATTCGCTGGAAGTGCGTCTGGCCGCGATCGAGGCTTTAATTAAGATTCAAAAGCCCGAGGCCTGGGAATTCGTGGAGAAGTTGATGGAAGAGAAGAATCCAGCTCTCCAGGAGGCCCTGGAGAAGATCATCCAAGCCCAAACCCAGTCATTGGAAAAGATTTAATAGCGTGTGATTGGGCGTGATACTAAAACTGGGGGCAGGTCACTATTTATTGGCCAATCTTCAGCTTGAAATGATTCCTGTCGTATGTTTGACCCTCTAGTGAATTCGTTTCCTTGTCCCACCAAATACCATTAAAGGTATTAGCAACATGAATGATTCTTTTTATTTTCAAATCTTCTCCAACTCGTAATATCCACGACTCTCCCGAACGATCCGAACCATAGGCTGAATTGAACCTGTTTAAAACTACCCAAACATCAGGTGAATTTCCTGGTGCTATGACATATCTAACATCGCAAACATCACTACTTGTTGTTGGTTCTCCGTTTAATAATTTTTCTTTGTTATGGGAATTATATTTTTTGATGGTTTTTAAAGAAGAAAGACTTATCGATTTCATAGCAGAATTAACATAATGCCAATTTTTACCCGTCTTCCTATTTATGTGGTTATCTTTATAAGCCTCTTTAATAGATGCTCCTTCGACTAAATCTTTACAATTAGAACTGTCCAATCCATAAGCTTTAATCTCACCTGTATTTAAATTCTTCAAATAACACAAAAACCCATTATTAGACCCGATTAGAGACCCAGTTCCATTCATGAAAGGTGTACCCCGAGGTAAATCAGTAAATGTCTGAATCAGGTTCAATCCCGGCAAGTTAAATAAACCCAAACCATCTTTTGTTAAATGCAAAATCTTAGAACCATCTTGAGATTCAAATATAAGCGACGAATACCAAGGATCTTCGTCCCCAAAACTTTTGAGTATTTTTCCGGGGTTCTTGAGATCGATTATTAAATGTTTGGAATCTTTTGAATTCTCTTGATCAGCAACGATCAAATGTCCTTGGTCCAAAAATTGATTAAAGAAACATCCTTGCATAAGATATATTTTTGATAGTTCAGGAATTCTATAAATTCCCACGAGTTTATCATCTAATTGGGTATCCTCAGTTCCTCTAACGACTAAATACTTTCCGTCTTCTGATATTTCCAAATCATATTCCGGCGATACACTAAATATCGATTTGTGAGCATGGGAATCAAAAAGATCGTTGTTTACTACCCAATAATCACCACTCGCATCCGAGCTAATTTCCAAGTTTGGTGAACTTTGAATCGTTTGAGGTAAGGAATTAAAAATGTTCTCGAATTTCCAGGATTTGATTTTTTGATCAATAGGAAGATTCGCGTCTTTATGGTATTTATTAATAACCTGGTCGTTCAAATGTAAAAAAGAACCCGATTCTTCTTCTACTGAAGAAGCGTCAACATCCTCATCTTTAGAATTCCCAATGGAAATATCCTTCAAAGCTGTTTTTGCCAAAACATTCCACGGTAAAAATAAATTCATCAACAGGAATAAAATAGAAAAAATAACTTTCAACTTAATCATTCCAACCTCGGTATCTCTAATTCGATTTATATCAACAACCGTGTGAAGTTACGTGGACTCACGTATTGATCGTGACTTACCCCCAAAATTGAGCCAGGAATAAAGTAACAAAACTCTAAAAAAGAGAAAGTTGATCCTGGGAAACGAAAGGCGCTTTTCTACGTCTGGCTTTGAGAGCCGGTTCATTCGCGGTTGGCGCAGTGGCGGGAGTGGACTCAATCGTTTGTTCCGCTGAAACTACTTCTGGTGCTTTTTCTTTACGCGCGGGCCCTGGGTTTTGGGCGGCGGCCTTTTCTTCTTTGATGCGTTTTTTGTTCTCAACTGATGCCTGGCCGTCCGCGCAAAGGCTTAGGAATTCGCACCATCCGCAGAGGGGGCTGGTCTTGGTCGGATAATCCTTAGCCTTCTCGATGGCCTTGATTTTGCTTATGTATTTCTGCTTGAGCCACTCGATCTCCTTGGCGTTGCGTTCCCCTACCACCTGATCCTTCTCGAACGCCACGAAATGCCAGATATGCTTGATGACTTCCTTCGCCCCATAGCGGGGATGCTGGGAAAGGCCGATCTGATAGAGGGCTAATTGATCCTCGCTTTTGACGTCCTCTTCGCTTATTTTCCGGGAGCTGGTCTTGTAGTCATGAATCCAGAGCACGCCCTCGTCATCCCGGCCCAGGCGGTCGATGAAACCCTGCATGCGGTATTGTTTTTGGGAGTCCAGGTCGAAGACTACCTTCATTTCGATGGCCTCGGTCTTGTCCTGGTCGAAGGGATGGTACTGGTGATAGTAGTTTTCCAGGTAAAGCTGGCCCTTCTGGAAGTAATCCTCCACTGTTTGGCTCTCGTTGACGATCCTTAAGGGGCTGTCGAAACCCTTTTGCTTCTGTTTTTCAACGGCCGTCTGGTACTGGTTTGCCCAGTGTTTCTTGAAAAAATCCATGAGCTCGTTGACCGTGGGAACCTTTTGGGGAACCTGATGGTAGAGGTATTCCATAGTCTCGTGGAAACGGGAACCAAGAAAAAGCTCCACGCCTTCGGCCACCGGCGAGGGAAGCTTGAGGATGTATCGGTACTGAAATTGGGCGGGGCAGGTAAAGTAGGTATTGATGCGGGAATAGGAATAAACCGTCATGTGCGGATTATAACGGGCAGGGATTGAAAAGTCGAACCATGGGATTTCATTTAGTAGTTATTTAATTGGGTGTCATTGCGAGCCTCGAATTTTGCGGCGCGGCAATCTCAGTTCATGGTTGGTGTTCGATTTTTTAGGCATATTTAAACTGGGATTGCTTCATCATTAGCGCCCGACTATTCGGCGGTCATTCCTCGCAATGACAGCCCTTCTATTCCCCTTTCGTCTTTGTTACAGTCAGTTTTCCTTTTTCCTAATCAACCACCGGAGGTTCCCATGGCTTTGCTTGATCCCGCTTCCCTGCCCCATAATTTTCCCCGTTCTTTCGTGCCGGCTAAGGCCGACCTAGGGAATTGGCCCTCGGTGGAAAAACTATTTACCTCGCTGGAACAAAGGCCCCTTGCTTCCCGCCAGGACTTGGAGCTTTGGCTGAAGAACCTGGGAGAATTTGAGGATACGTTGGATGAGGAGGGTTCCCTTCGGTATGTGCGGATGACCTGCGCCACGGACGATCCTCAGACCGAGCGGGCCTACTTAGACTTTCTTCAAAACATTTCCGAGCCCAGCAAGTCCCGGTTTTTCGCCCTGCTCAAGAAATACTGGAATTGTCCCTACCGTATCGAATTGCCCCCTGAAAACTTCAACCTTTTCAACCGTTCGGTTGAGAACCAGCTGGCCCTTTACCGCGAGGAAAATATACCCCTGGAAACAGAAGTGGAAAAATTCTCCCAGCAATACCAGAAGCTAAGCGGCACGCTAACCGTTCAATACGAGGGTAAGGAGCAAACCCTTCAACAGATGGGACGCTACCTGGAATCAACGGATCGAAAGAAACGAGAGGAAGCCTGGCGCCTGACCGCCGAAAGGCGGCTGAAGGAGAAGAATGCCTTTGAGGAACTTTACGACCAGATGCTTCGATTAAGGATAAGGATCGGCAAGAACGCCGGGTTCGGCAATTACCGTGATTACACCTTTCGCCGGAAGGAGCGTTTTGATTATTCCCCGGCCGATTGCGAGGCTTTCCACGAGAGTGCCGAGAAGGCCATTAAGCCGTTGGTGCAAAAGATCCAGCGCAAAAGGGCCCAAAAGATGGGCCTGGAAAAACTAAGACCCTGGGACCTCTCCGTCGACCCGGAAGGCAAGCCGCCCCTCAAGCCTTTCGAGAAGATGGAAACCCTCGCCGAATCCTGCGAAAAGATCCTGGGGCAGGTTGACCCCGAATTCGGCAACCAGTTCAATACCATGCGCGCCTTGGGGCTATTGGACCTGGAATCCCGAAAAGGCAAGGCCCCCGGGGGCTATAACACAACCCTTTCGGAAACCCGGCTCCCCTTCATTTTCATGAACGCGGTGGGACTGGACAATGACGTGCGGACCCTTTTGCACGAGGGCGGGCACGCCATGCATGGTTATGCCTCCCGGCTTATCCCTTTCTCTCCTTATCGCCACGCGCCCATGGAATTCTGCGAGGTAGCTTCCATGAGCATGGAATTGATGGGTGATCCCTTCTTGAACGAGGTTTACCCCGACCCGAAGGACGCGGCCCGCTCGATCCGGCGGCATCTGGAGGACGTGATCGTGTTGTTGCCCTGGATCGCGACCATTGACGCCTTCCAGCACTGGATTTACACCCATCCGGGCCATTCCCGGGAGGAAAGGTCCGCCTATTGGATTTCCCTGCGGAAAAGGTTAGGTGGGATCGAAGATTGGACCGGTTTGGAAGAGGTCCAGGCTTCTCTCTGGCATCGCCAATTGCACATCTTTGAACTGCCCTTTTATTACATTGAATACGGCATCGCCCAGCTGGGGGCGCTCCAGGTCTGGAAGAATTTCAGGAAGGACCGGAAAGAGGGAGTTCGCCTTTACAAGCAGGGCTTATCCGTGGGAGGGAGTCAAACCTTACCAGAGATCTTCAAGTCCGCCGGGATCCGCTTTGATTTCAGTTTAGGAATGATCCAACCGCTGATGGAGGAAGTGGAACAGGAACTGGAAAGATTGGAAAAGGTTAATTGAACTTCCAGGAGAGATTGATCTGCCCTGGGCTAGCGGATAGCGAAACATCCTTGGGCGCGTAAACGACCGCGTTGCCGATGACGATCCCCAGGGTCGCGCCCGCTAATACATCCGACAGGTAATGGTGATCACCTTCCACCCGGGCTAACCCCGTGACCGTCGCCAATAAATAAGCGGGCACTCCCGCTTCCCAACCCCAATAGCGGGTCACCACGGGAGCGAAACAAAAAGCCGTAATGCTATGACCCGAGGGAAAAGACTGGTTGTTCGAACCGTCCGGCCTTTCCCGTCCGACGGTATATTTCAACCCCGTGACAACTACCGTTGCGTCCAGGAGGGCCTCCGTGGCGTCCCGGCCAAATTCCTGTAGCTTCAGATCGTTCGTCAAAGCGCCCAAACCCCATCCCCCTAGTCCCAAGCCGCCCTCGACCCAGCCCTCACCATAGAAATTGCCGAAATCAAAAAGGGTTGGGACATTCCAACTCTTTAGATCGGTGGCTAATTGATTTTGGCTGTCTAAGAATCCCCAATCCAAGGCCGTCGCCGCGGTCCCGACCGCGAAGGGAGCGATGTTTTCTTCAACAAAAAGATGGGGAAGGTCATTGAGAATTTTAGTGGGAAAATGGGCAATACTTACGTCGGAATCGGGAAAGGAGAGGGTTCCTTCCCCCCGTACCGCTGAGGCGCTTAAAACCACGGCCAACAGGAGGGGGTAAAAAAAAAGAGGTCGGATAACCTTCAACAAACCTGCTCGTCGTTCTCTTCAACCTGCGGGTACTTTCGGTAAAGCCAGACGCCCGCGAGAATACCGCCTACCGTAGCGATGGCCATAAGCTTGCCCTCGCCGATCTGCGTCAAGGCCGTGCCGGGACAGGCGCCGGAGAGGGCCCAACCTACGCCGAAAACCAGGGCGCCCAAAATGCGCTCGGGGTGAAACTGGAGCGGTTTCCAGTCAAGGGCTTTTCCCGAAAGGGTCGGTTTCTTGGTCCATTGAAAAATCAACAGGCCCAACGCGACGATAAAGATGGCCATCCCGATCACGCCCCACAACTGAACGCTCTTCAAGCGGAACATGTCCTGCATGGCGTCAAAATCAGTAGCTTGGGACTTGGAAAGAAAAAACCCAAAAAGCAGGCCGAACCCGCCCATGAACCAGGGATTGACCGCCCCTTCCGGTAAGGAGCGTTTAATTGTTGAAGCTTTGCGAGAAGTTTTCTTAATGGAATTGATGGGTTTGCGCAGGGCCATGTTAGGCCACCCCGAATAACTTAAAGATCAGGTGAGCCGTCAGGATGCCCGCCGTGAGAAATGCCACCGTGACGACGATGGACATCTTGCTGCCTAGGGAGATCCCCATGATGCTGTTTCCGCTTACGCAACCCCCGGCCCAACGAGCCCCGTAACCCACAAAAAGGCCACCGACAAAAAGCCAAATGAATTTCCCCAAAAAGCTTCCCATGGTCAGAGCGTCCAACTGGCCGAAAAGAAAAGTCCAGTTCCAATGACCGGCCGTGGCTAAGGCCCCGCCTAAAGGGAGCCCCAATATAAAGTAAAATTTCCAGCCGCCCTTCGGGCTTTCCTTGGCGATCAATGAGCATGCATCCACAAAACCGCCGGTGACGCCCAGTTTTTTGCCCGTGAACCAGGCGAGCCCTAAGGCGGTCAAGCCGATCCCTAGACCACCGGCCCACCAGGACCAGGTCTGAATGAAAAGTGTTCTAAACATGGGGGTCCTCCCTCGATTTCAATGGCGGCTATTGTAACTGAGCCTATTTGGAACTTCAAAACGACTAAAAGCCCTGCCCGGTATAAAATTCGATTCAATAAGGGGAAAAATCCCCGAACTTTCGGCCCGTTAGGCGTTCGAAAGCCTCAATGTATTTCTCCCTGGTTTTTTGCACGATTTCGGCGGGCAAGACCGGCCCGGGCGGGGTTTTATTCCAATCCTTAAGGGTTTCCAGGTAATCCCTTACGAATTGCTTGTCGTAACTTTTTTGGGAGGCGCCTTCCTTATAATCCGCCTTGGGCCAGAACCGGGAGGAGTCCGGGGTCAAGACCTCATCGATTAGGATCAACCTTCCGTCCAGCAATCCGAACTCGAATTTAGTATCGGCAATGATGATTCCTTTGGCGTCGGCCACCTCCCGGCCTTTCTTATAGATGGCCAAGCTGGCATCCTTCACCCTTTCCGCCAGGTCGTCGTTCTTAAGGATTTTTTTCATTTCCTCGAAGGAGATATTCAAGTCGTGGCCCTGCTCGGCCTTGGTGGAAGGAGTGAAGATAGGTTCGGCGATGCGGGAAGATTCTACTAGTCCCTTTGGCAGTTCGATGCCGCAGACCTTGCCGGTCTTCTGATATTCCTTCAGGCCCGATCCGGTCAAGTAACCCCGCACGATACATTCGGCCGCCAGGGGTTGGGCCTTTTTCACGATCATAGACCGGTGAAGAAGCTGATCTTGGGCCTTGCGGAAGGGCTCGGGCAGGGTGGCAATATCGGTCGAAATGATGTGGTTGGGCAGGACGCCTTCGACCTGTTTGAACCAGTAGAGGGAAATCTGGTTAAGGACTACGCCCTTGTCCGGTATGCCGTTGGGCATGATGACATCAAAGGCCGAGAGGCGGTCCGTGACGACAATAAGGAGCTTGTCGCCCAGGTCGTAGATATCCCGAACTTTGCCGCGCTTGGGCGCGGGCGCCCCTGGGATTTGGGTTTCGAGGACGACAGGGGAGGATGTTAAGGCCATTCAAGCTCTCCTAGTTTTAATTGTTTTTCAACCACTCCACGTATTTTTGAATACCTTCTTCGATGGGCAGAAAAGGCTCGGTATATCCGACGCTTCGGATCTTACCCATCTCCGCTTGGGTGAAATACTGGTAACCAGATCGGAATTTCTCGGGAGTATCAACCCATTCGATCTTGAGTTCTTTGCCCACGGCCTTGAAGAGGGCCTTGGACAGGTCGAGAAAGGTGCGAGCTGTTCCGGTTCCGCAATTGTAGATGCCGGAAGGAGGGTTTTTTTCCAGGCAGAAGAGGCAGAGCCGAACGATATCGTCCACGAAGATGAAATCCCTCTTTTGTTCCCCGTCGGCGATGCCTTCCTTGTGGGAACGGAACAAAGTCATCTTTCCCGTTTTCTGGATCTCGTGGAAGCCGTGGAAGATCGGGGAGGCCATTCGGGCCTTGTGGTTCTCGTCCATGCCGTAGACATTGAAAAATTTCAGCCCGTACCACCGGGGTGGGACTGCTTTTTGCTCCAGCGCCCAAAGATCGAAAGCGTGCTTACTACGTCCATAAACGTTTAAAGGTTTATAGCGGGGAATATCCGCATGGGCGTCCGAGTAGCCCTCCTCACCCCGGCCGTAGGTCGCTCCTGAAGAGGCGTAAATGAGAGGAATGTTTCTTTCCGCACACCATTTCCATAGGGCCTGGGTGTACTGGGTATTCATTTTTCCCATGTAGACCTCATCGTGATTGCCCGTATCCGTGCAGGCTCCCAGGTGGATCACGGCGGTGACATCTTTCAGTTCGGAAAGGCGGCCCAAAAGCTGGTCGCGATCAATGAAAGGTAATTTCTCCAAGCCCTTGGCGCAGGATCGGGTGGAAAGGTAGCTGGCCTTGTCGCTGAGAAGAAGATCCGTGCGGCCCAATTGCAAAAGCGTATGGGTCAGGCGAGATGCGATGAAACCATAGGTACCGGTGATTAAAAGGCTCATGTTGAGAGTCCTTCGCGGATTGATGAGAGGGTCATTATATTAGTTAAAAAGGAACATAAAACACCGTCTTTTGTGGATATCTCGCTGAAAAATACTTTTCAGCATTTTTTTTAAAGTCCTGCAGCTGAATGGGGTTCCCGCCCGGAAGCGAATGGTTGCAAGGATAAATCGGTTTTTTCGCCGGTTAGGGCTTGAGCCATCAGGTGGCCGGAGACCGCCGATTGAAGCAGGCCGTGGGTAAAATGTCCGGTCGCCAGCCAGGCCCCTTCCACCCCCGGAATTTTTCCCAGGTAGGGCCATCCATCCACCGAGCCGGTCCGTAAGCCCGACCAACGAAATTCAGCCTGGGTCGAGGCCAGGCGGGGACAAAATATACTGGCCCCTTTTTCCAGTTTATTCATCCCTTCGGAAGTGAGCGTTTTCTCGAACCCGGCGTTTTCCAGGGTGCTTCCGATAAAAAGATGCCCATCCATCCTGGGAACCAGATAGACAAAAGACTTCCCCAGGCCGGTGAAAAGAATGTGGCGGAACCGGCCCGGTTCTTCCTTATAGAGAAGAGCCTGACCCCGAATCGGCTGGGTAGGAAGGCTTAACCCAAGTTTCTCGCAAAGCGCCCCCGTCCAGGGGCCTGCCGAGAGGACGACCTGGTCCGCCTCGATATCGCCCTTAACGGTCCGAACCCCGGTGATTTTTTTTCCCTGAAGAATAAAACTTTCCACAGGTTCATTTTCTCTTAATGTAACCCCCGCCTTCTGAAGTGCGGTTACAAGAGCCCTGCCCAGCCTGGGAGGACGAACCTGACTGGTTCTTTCGACGAAAAAGGCCGACCGGACCTGAGGCGACAGTTCCGGCTCAAGTTGGGCCGCTTCCCGGGAGCTGAGCCACCGGCCCTCTTCTCCAAAGGAATTCATGGCCCTTTCCAAGGCATGAATGGAAGATTCCTCTTCCTCGTTGAAGGCCAGGTCCAAACTGCCGGACCGGACATATTCTGGATCTACTCCGCTCTCTTTTTTTAGTTTTTCACACCAACTTGGAAAGAGATCGAATGATTTCTTGCAAAAATTAAAAAAGTCCGAATCCACGCGGGAAGAACTTCGCAAATCCAGGAACCCCGCCCCTGCCCAGGAAGCCTCGTGGGCAAAAGAAGAGCGGTCGATGACGACGGGTTGGACCCCTTTTTGAAGCAAATGATGGGCGATGGAAAGGCCAATGACGCCCCCGCCTATGATCGCGATGCGGTTAGAACTCATTTTCACTGCCTTTTTCGATTTCGACTCGGTAGATCATTTCCCATCATTCCACGAATCACGCTAAATAATCAGAAAAAAAAAGCCTTCCCCTTACAGGGGAAGGCTTATCACCAAGAACTTTAAAAATTACTTATTTTCACCAGGCAAGGGGATGGACGGAGTAGTGCTTGGTACAGGAATCGAAGAAACGCCGGGAGTGGTGGAAGCGGCGTCCACCGCAGGAACAGCGGCCGGAGGAGCGACGACAGCGGCGCCCGGAAGCGGAACAAAAGAATAGGGACGGAGCGCGAGGATGTACCAGCGATTATCCCTCTGGGCGAGGGCACCATAGATATGAAAGGTGTGGCTGGGAGCGTCGGTTCCATCCGGGTTTTTCATTCCCGCTAGCGTAGCCGTGCAATCCACCAAGGCAAAATTCAGGATAAACCGGAATTTGAAATCGGAGAATGTTTGGGTCGACCCTTTCATTAGCTGTGTGTCCGCGCCCACCAATTTTTCAACATCTTCCCGGTTCCAGGCGTCCTGGCCAAAAGGATTGATCAGGGATCCATCCTTGACCCAGAAGGAAGCCAGTTTCTTGGCATCGGCGGCAGCCCAGGCTTGAGAAAATTCCTCAAATGCATTTTTGATCCCGGCTTCATCGTTCATGGGTTTCGCTTTCGCTTTGACTACGGGAGCGGAGGCGGCGGGTGTCTTCGGCGCGGCGGCAGCGGGGGCGGCTTGTTGGGCAAAGCCCTGCGAGTAGGACAACAACAGGCAAATTCCAGCGACCATAAGCTTGATCATCTAAAACTCCTTGGATGGATTTTGGCTTGGGCCGAGTAAACATAAATGAGGGGGCCCAAAGAAGGCGACATTATGCCCAGTGCTCATTACAAGGGTCAATCAAACCTCAAAAAACTATGAAAAACATTAACTTTGGCTTAAAAAGCGCTTTCAAGGAAAACGAAAAACCTTAACTTTTAGCGACATTGGGTTTAACATTAAACTAGGAATAAAGGCCCAACCAAATCTTAAACTTCAGGTGTTTATGGACCGCCTCCGGCAAATCCATGAAATGCTTGATTCCTGTCTGACCACAGAAATCCTAACTTCTTTAGATCCCCCGCTTCAACGATGGTTGGATTTTATCCGACCAAATCGAGTGAAATTCTCGCGCCATCGGCAGGTCCAAATCACGATCTTGGAAAGAGTGGGGAAAAACTTGGAAACCCAGTTGAAGAAAGATCTAAAGGGGGAAGAACTTCTTCTCGTAGGAAAGAGAGTGGATGATTTCTTAAGAAAAAACGGATACGTGATTAAATCTTTTCTGTGAACGTCTCTCTTTTGTTTCAATTCTGGAATGTGATCAATTTTTATGACTGAACCTTCCTCCGTTTTGCAAATCCCTATCGAAGAAAGTATTTAACTGCTGAATTGAGCCTTCACAGCGAGAATTCTCTCAATGTTGTTGTTGAAGGCTTGGATGACATTCGGATCAAAATGACGCCCAGTCCCCTCGCGAATGATGCGGAGGGATTCTTCCAACGGAAAAGCCGGCTTGTAACAGCGTTTGGTCGTGAGCGCGTCGAATACATCCGCCAGCGCGACGATTCGCCCGGTCAGGGGAATGGAGTCCCCCTTCAATCCCCTCGGGTAACCCGACCCGTCCCATTTCTCGTGGTGGGTCATGGCGATCTCCTCCGACACCTTCAGCAGTTCGGCCTTGGCGTTTTCTAATATCTTCCCGCCGAAAATCGTGTGGTTCTGCATTTCCTTGAATTCCGCCGGAGTGAGTTTGCCGGGCTTCATCAAGATCGAATCAGGAACTCCCAGTTTTCCAATATCGTGCATGGGAGAGGCGTAACGGATGTTTTCTACCTCGTGGATCGAAAGCCCCAATCCTTCGGCCAGGATGGCCGAATACCGGCTCATCCGGCGAATGTGGACGGACGTATCATCGTCCTTGTATTCCGCCGCGATGGACAGCCGCTCTATCGTGTCTAAATAAGCTTCTTTAAGTTCCTGGGTCAATAAGGCGTTACGGATGGCGATCGCGGCCTGGCTGGCCAAGGAAAGCAACAGGTTCTCAAAATGCTTATCAAACGCGATGACGACTTTCCCTTTTCGGGCATTAATGAGCTGAAGCACCCCGACCACGTTCCCTGAGGCATCCTTCATGGGGACAATAAGCATACTCTTGGTGTGATAGTGGTTCTTCTCGTCAAAGGAAGGGTTGTGTTTGTATTCTTTCTTGTTTGGAATTTTGTAAGCGTCCGGGATGTTTAAAACCTTAGCGGTCACCGCCACATATCCGGCTAAAGACTTTTTATCCATCGAAACGTAAAAACCGGTGAAGGAGGACGGAACCACTTCCAGAGGCTTCTTGAGATTTTTCGCTTCCGCTTTTTTCCGGGCGTCCAATACGTCGTTTTGTGCGACAGAAAAGCGAAGCTGGTTGCCTTCTTTGACATAGAGGCTTCCTGCTTCCGCGTTCGTAAAATGCCGGCTTTGAGTGAGGATCAGAGTGAGAAGCTGGTTAAGGTCCTGTTCTTGGGAGAGGGCGATTCCGATGCGGTTGAGGGAGATCAACTGCTCATGAAGCCCGTTCACGCTGACTTTGGACCTGGATTTCGGGGGCATAAAACCTCTCAAATTAATAAGGGGGCGTGACGTTAAAATACCCATCATTAGCCTAATTTACAAGGGCAGAGGGTCTTTCCGCTGGGATGAAATACCTTTGCGAATACGTCATTTTCTAAAGGGGTTTGAGCGTGGCTTATTATTCATTTGGAACCTTCCGGCTTCTTCCCCTGGGTCGAGGCCACTAGCCAAGACCCACCTTGCTAGTGCCGGTTCCTAAGGGGAACCGGCTGGGGGGAGATCTACAATCCGGTAACGGATAGTCTTCTCCGCTCCCAGCCGTCCAATACGCCCTTGACCTAACAGATGGGGGATCAAATATGGTTTAACAAATTTTGGTTTTGTCGTTGGGCCGACATTTAGGCACAATGGCGGTCATCAAGTCATTAAACAATTTCACGTGGTTCGAAACCTTAATTTGGAACACTTCATGGGCGATGACGTAATCCTGAAAGACCTTGGCCTGCTTGGCAAATCATACGCGACGGTAACCGTCCCGCCGCAAATGGGTTGGGGGGGCTCCTTACTAGTTGACCAGTAGCTCGTTCAAATGTTTTTCCCATTCTTTCTCGGAGACGACTTCGTATTTTATTTCCTTACCCCTCATTTTTAAGCCGAGTTCGGTCACCGTGGATTTCTTGGCTTTATCGGTGCATAGCTTGAAAAGGTCTTTGAGATAGGTTGTTTTCTCGTTTCCCTGGAGGTGTTCCCCCTTCGTTTCGACCACGTAAAGACGCTCATAAGTTGCTTTGCTCTTTTTATCTTTTGCCGTGAAAATAAAATCGGGATATACCTTATGCTCCCGCCATCCCTGGATGCCGTAACCTGATTTGGGGAGGTTGCGGAACCAGAAGAAAAGCCGTTCCTGGTCCTCCATGCACCAGGCGACCTCCTTCTCCGAATCGTTGAAATAATCCTCCGGCACAGCCTCATAAAGGCTCATTTGGACCGGAGTGTTGTCACGACGAACGAATTTTTTCGCTTCATGGCGTATGGCGATTTTTGGGTCGAAGGAAAAATTGAAATCCTTGCTGATGACCAGAAAACGCATCTCATCACGTTCCAAAAGGTCATGAAAAATAGCCCTTGCAAGGCGGTCCTTCTCTTCCTCTAGCTGCTTTCGGGTCTCCTGAATAATAAACGAGAAGTTCGCCTCCACCTTTTTTTCCCCGTGAATTCTGGCCAACGAATCCAAAACCGTTCGTGAAAACTGGTAGGCTTGCCACGGGTTGGAAACGATGGAGTCCCGAAGTTCGCGGGTCATCAGGAAGGGGTCCAGGCGGATTCCATCATCCGCCAAAGTGCGTCGGCCATGCTCAATAGCCGCGCCGGTCCTTCTTTCAAGCCCGACCACCAATTCCACACCGCTTTCCTCGTGCGGATTCAAGGAAAGGTTCTCCAAGCCGGATAAGTCCGCCTTGTCCCAGGGGATTTTGGGTAAAAGATCCATTTCATAGCTCACCGGCCGCCAGTCTTTTCCATCCTTGACGACAAACACGGGTAGAAAAGTATGTTTTGCAACCTCCCGAAACTGGGCTCGAATCGGAAATAAGTCCCTTGCGGCCTCGTCCTCTTCCCCTGTTCCCTCCAACGAACGGACCCTAGATTTCAAATCCCCCAATCCTTCGTTGTCAAAACCGTCTTGAATCTCGGATAAAAGGTCCTTCGCCCTTCGTTTAAAGCAAATCACGTAGCTTTCGTCCAACTCACTCACGCCTGTTTTCCGGGCATAGGGCTGGCGCAAAACCCGGCCCACCAACTGGGTCAAGGCCGTCTTGGACGAGGGATTCGCCAGAATCACCAGTACGTAAGCAAAGGAACAGTCCCAGCCCTCTTGGAGGGCCTGCTTAGTGATGATGAACCGCACGGAACAGTTGCGGTCCAGAAGCCCCCCCGCGTCATCCACTTCCTTCAATTCGTCCTTTTGGCTGGTCTTAACCTTCACGGCCTCTTCCGGAACGCCCAGTGTCTTGATGAGATGTTCCCGGACATCCTCGGCATGGAGGAGCCCTTTTTCCCGCTGGTCGTTCCCGGTCCGTTCTACTTGGATAAGACAAATGGGGCGGATGTGCGGGCCGCCCTTGGATTCCCATGAGCGGGCTTTTTTCTCAAGCGATTCCCGCAGGTCGAAACCCTTGAGCATGGTGTCCTTCCAGTTTTGGCCCGGCATATTGAAAACATGGAGGTCGAGTTTGATCATTTCCTCATCCAAAAGATCACGTCCTGGGATATTGACGAGAATGTTCGTGAGTTTCGGCGTGGCGGTGAGCTCGATGACGATGGAGGGATTGAAGCCCTTGAGTGTTTCCTGGGCCAATTCCTGTTTGGCTTTGTGTCCCTCGTCCAGGATGACCAAAGGCCTTAAAAGCCGAATGACATTGCCCAACGACGTTTTGATTTGTTTCCCGAAAAGTCCGCTTTCCTTCTCAAAAGTGTCGAGATTGGGACAAAGCTTCAAAAGCTCAACGTGAGCGTTCAGGTTATCCTCCGGAGGGAAAAACTCCTCATAGCCGCTGTCCTGGAACATTTTCAGGAATTCCTTACCCTTGCGGTTGGCCGATTGGAGCATCAGCATGAGGACACATAGGTTATCGTTGGTATCCAACGGTGAAAACTTACGGTCTTTTTCCAGGATCAAGGTCCGCCCGCCAGAGGCAATGTCCAAGTGCTGGCGGTAGGGGTGGCTGCGGTCCTTCAGGGCTTCGAAAGTCTGGCGGTAAATTTGCTGGGTGGGAACGATCCAAAGCACAAGACCCGTCTGTCGACCGACATATATCTGCTGGGTTAGGTCGATGGCCTTAACGGCTAAGAGGGTTTTTCCGCCTCCCGTGGGAACCTTCAGGCAGAACCAAGGGAAAAAGTCGCCTGTCCCGGTTTGGGTTGAGCGAAAATCTGGGGAAGCCGCTGGCAAGAGGTCCCGCCAGGCCCGGCGGGGAAAATCAAGCTCCGCCACATCCGGGTTCCTCATGGACTGTTCCCGCCGGTGGACGAGTTTTTGAAGATACTCCCTTACCCGGTCCAGGGTAGCCAACTGGTATTGTTTCAGCTCCATCTATTTGGCCCTCTGGTATATCTGGTAGGGTAATTGCGCGAAGTCGATTTTGTATTTATCCAAGTATTCCTGGTCGAGATACTTGGTGGGAGCAAAAACAAGCCGTTTTTTGCCGCCTTTCAGCGGCTTCATTTTTTCGGCTTTATCACTATCGAGGGCAAGGTTGCGGAGAATTTCGGTCTTGGGTTCATAAAAAAGATAAACGTGGTACCTAGAGCTTTCTCCAATAAAACCAGTGGATTTGTCGATGGCTTCTGGTTTGAATTCTTCTCCAGTGGACACATAGAAGACGTATCGGGCCAACTCCTCGAAAGTTGGAAGCGTCTTTCCAGCCAACAGACGCTGTTCGTCCATCGGTTCGCCGAGTTCGCAGAATGTGAAGGAACCACCGAAACCTTTCTTTAAACCCTCATTCTTGCTTCCTTTTACTCCATTGATTACTCGTCTTACTCTTTCAGCAGTGATGCTGTAAGCATATTCTTCACTTTCAATGCAAATAAAGTTTCGGTTTCTTTCCGCTTCCGACTTATCGTTCAATTCCAGTACTGCTTGCGCAGTAGTAGCACTTCCAGCAAAAGCATCCAAAATTAAGTCCGATTCGTTCGTCGAAAGCTTTATGATCCGTTTCAGCAATTCCACAGGTTTGGGCGTATTGAACACCTCAAAATCATCTCCAAAAATATCCTTTAAAGTTTTTTTAGCATCCTGTGTATGGCCGACTTCTTTGTAAGTCCAAATAGTCTCCGGCACCAAACCTTGCCTAACCTCATTAAGAAAACGTTTTATAGCTGGAATTTGGTTTTTATCTGATCCCCACCAAATCCGCCTATCTTTATCGAGCTGTTCAAATTTTTCTTTTGAAACCCGCCAATAAGCACCTTGTGGAGGACCCTCAACCGTTCTTCCACCAGGACATTTTATTTTATAGCGCCCTTTACTATAGGGGTTACGTGCGGATAAATCGCTCGGTTTCCAATCGCCCCGTGGATCATCATCGGGGTTTTCATATCGTGCGTTGGCTTCTTCAGTCCTCGGCAGCATTCCAAGCTCGAACGTTTGCTTATTTCTGGCATAAGCAACTATGAAATCATGATTCTCTGAAAAGAATTTCGCAGAACTTTTTGGTGAATAAACCTTTTCCCAAACTATTGTCGCTATAAAGTTTTCTTCCCCAAAAATCTCATCCATTAAATCTCGAAGATGATGTACTTCTGTATCATCGATGGAAATAAAAATAACACCATCATCGGTCATCATCTCACGGAGCAACTTCAGTCTTGGCGTCATCATACAAAGCCACTTGTCATGCCGCGTCAAGTCTTCCCGGTCAACGACTTTACCAAGCCACTCTTGCATCATGGGTGAATTGACATTGTCGTTATAAACCCATTTCTCATTACCTGTGTTGTAGGGTGGATCAATGTAGATGCACTTGACCTTACCTGCGTAAAGCGGCAGGAGGGACTTTAAAGCCTTCAGGTTATCGCCGTGGATGATCAGGTTATCCGTCAGGCTAGGTTTGTCCGTGAGACTTTTTTCTTTGATGGGAATAAGTTCGTGGAAGGGAACAGCCAAATGGTAGTTTTGGACAAACGATTTGCCTTTAAATTGCAGACTCGGCATTTATTTCTCCCTCGATCCATCAAAAAACTTTAGAAGTTCAAAGCTGCCAACGTAGTTCCAACTGATTAAACAAGTTTCAAGCCCCGGCGGTCGCCGGAAACTCCAGGTCCCAAACCGGCAGGACAAGGGAATGGCCTTTCATCCGCATTAATAGTTCCTCATCCGCCGTCACCAGGGGAAACCCAGTAGCCTCGGCGACAGCCACATAGGCCGAATCATAGACGGAAACCTTAGAGGCGTAGGATATGGCGGTCGTTTTGGTGATTAAATCCAGTTTCGTTTCCAATAGGTCGGCTTGAAGGTTCCACGCCTTGGTTAAGGATTCCAGAACCGACTCTTTATTAAACCCCGGCTTTCGGGAAAGGGCGTTTGAAACTTCCAAAAAGAAAAGCCACCCCGGTACGGCCAACATGCAACGACCGGCGCGAAAATGGTCCAGCAAGTCCAATGCGTTTTCAGTGTGAACCTCGCGGGTAAACCACTTCACCGCCACCGACGCATCTACCACATAGCCCGGGTGAAAGGCGGTGGTCATGCTTTTTCATCCTTCTCGCGCGCCTGGAGTTGTTCCGCCTCTTGGCGCCCGTTCATACGATCAAGCCGATCCTTATCCCGCCATTCCCGGATAATCTTGGTTGAGTCCCAGCTTTTATCCCCTGAGCTACCGTACTTTTCCCGTATCTCGTCTATCCCCCGGCAGGCTTCCTCCCTTTGGCGGTAAATGGCTTCCTCTTCTTTTTTCTTCCGCAACGCATTGGCGTAAGCCGCCACCGCTTGACGAAAAAATTCCGCCCGGGAAACGTGTAGTTCAGATGCCATTTGGTCGGCTTGTTGAAGGGCTTCGTCCGGCAAGCTCAGAAGGGTTCGTTTAGTCATGAGATGTCTCCAGCGTCGATGATTCACACATTGTAATCAATAACGATATATAGTCAAGATATCTATATAGATATACTTTTTGTTACCACCTCTTAACTGCATTCCATGGTCACACCTGACTGCTTGTGCATGAGGAGGCCGTGTCCCTTGTTTTTGCCGGACCATTCCTACCCCTCTCTTCCCCAGCCTTCCAGGAAGCGGTTGAGAAACTCGGACAGGGACTTCTCACGTTCCACGTATTGGGACAGCACCCAGGCCACGGTGACGGCGATATGGTAACTCTCGGATCGGGACTGGGCGGCCCGGCGGTAGGCGGGATGGGCCTGGTTCACGCAGACGGTGGTGCCCGAGAGCCAGCCCATCTCGGAACGGTCCGGCCTCAGGTCGAAGGTGATCCTCAAGCCAGCAGGTTTTTTTGGGCTTCCCTCCGCTTCGGTGCCCGGTTCCACGGCTTCTTCGGGTTTTTCTGGTTCAACCGCGACGGCGGGAGGCTTTTCCTCGCCGTCCTTTTTTCCGGAACCTTCGGGAGACATCCCTGGCCGCGCCTCCTCCCCCTCCCCGCCACCGGGGATGGCCCGGCGCCTGGTGTCCAAGAGGGGCCGCAACTCCGGAAAATCCCCCACCAGGCCCGCCACCACCTGCTCAATCTCCTTCTGCGAGGGATAGGCCCTTTTGGGGGAGGACTCCTGCGTCGCCTCCCATTCCCCTAGTTCCCCCAGAGCCGGTTCCAGCATCTTTAGGATAGCTTTCCGGTAGCGGTAATACTGCTTGAGGCTGGCTGAGTCCTTGAGAAAATCCGCCTTGTGGGTCGTCAGGAGGGCGGCCCAGCCCGGGATCTCGATCATGCCGGTAATCCGGTCCGGGTTAGCGGGGCGGATACCCAGCCATTCCCACCCGCGTTTGATGACCTTCCCGTAGGTGGCGGCCCCCAGGCCGCGCTTTTCCTCGGGCAGGGGAACGGGCGAGACCCCTACCCACCCGAAACCCGCCAGGGTGCGCCGGGCCCCCAGGTGGATGGGGAAAAACCGGCTTCTTTCGGGGGGAAACTGCTCGGAGCCGCCCTCCAAGCTTTGGCAGGCCACAATGAAGGAAAAAGGCCGCCGGTAAAGCCGGCTATAGATGGCCTCCACGAAACGGGGATGCAGCAGGGGCTCAAAATGCCTGCGCAACACTTCTTCCAGCCAGGGGGATTCCAGGAGTTTCGAATGGGCCGAGGCCAAGTGGAACGAGATGGCGGTTCCGTTGGTGCCTTCCGGCACCAGCCCTCGCGGCTCCACATAATGCCAGGGAGCCCTTAAGGGGGATTCCAGGTGCCAGCGGGTCGCGTGGTGGGACCTCCCGCAGCGGCTCTCGGTGGTCACGGCCTCGCAGATCAGAAGCGAGAGCTTAGCGCCGATACCAGCGAACCCGATGCCCTTGCCCCGGATCTTGGTGGAGGAGGCGATGTCGTGGTAACCCTTGAGGCTGCCCCGGGCCATGCCCTTCCCGTCGTCGCGCACCACGAGGGTTTTCCCGTCGGGATGGGGCTCGAACCAGGCGGCGGAGGCCCCCGAATCCAGGGCATTGGCCACCAGCTCGGTGATGATCGTTTCCTCCTCGGGGAAGGGATAGCCGTCCCGGATATCCTCAAGGAGATGCTTCAGGTTGATGCGGGTCTGGCCCATGAAAACCCCCGGCTTGTGACTATTTGAGATCTCTCCCCTGGACGGTTATCTTATCCCCACTTCACCGGGCATTTCACGATTTCACCCGATTGTTTGTGCTTGAAAAGAACGTATCCCTTTTCTTTCCCGAATTTCCACAAGTCGTGGGTCAGTTTGACGTCCTGGCGGCAATAATCGATGACCTGTTGGTAGTTGCCTTCCCGCCACCATTTCACGGCCATCAACCCATCCGCGCTTTTCTCCGCCCCTCCGAGGGTATGTTCGGCCAGGTGGGCCAATGAAAGACGGTGGCCCAGTTTTTTTTGCAGGTCCGCCATCAAGTCCAGCGAAGGCAATTTTTGGAGGCTGGAATCAGCATAGCCCTGCAAAACCCCATAATCGAACCGAAGGGTGTTGAAGCCAACCACCAAAGCGGACGCCTTGAGATGGCGCAATAAGTCCTGCACGGTTTCCTCAATGTAAGTAAAGTATTTGCCCAGGTTCACGTCGTAAACTACGGCGCAGGAAAGGCGCATCCCCGGCAGGTTTCCCCACCCGCCCCGGATTTCCGCCGCCAGATACTGGGTTTCGATATCAAATACGACCGTCCCGGTATTCTCGGGCGGGGTCTCCCGGAACATCCCGGGCTTTGGCCCCGGCGACGATTGGATGGGCAATGGGGCCGGAGCCGTTTCCGAGAATAAGGGCTCCGCCGTCCGGGGGATGGAAGGGCCTGGTTCACGGTCCAAAGAAATAGAATGGGCCTTGAAGTCCTCCCGGCCAAGGATATGGCCCAGGATCCGTAGCGCCCCTTCCTTGTCCAAGGGATGGTTGCCGCTCCCGCATTTGGGGGATTGCACACAAGAGGGACATCCCTCCTCGCAACCGCAGTCCCGTATCATCTCGAAGGTGGTGGCAAGAAGATCCTCCATGGTTTCGTAAGCCTTCTGGGTCAATCCCACCCCGCCGGGGTAACCGTCGTAGATGAATATGACCGGTTGAGGCACCTGGGGATGGGCCGGTGTTGAAATCCCACCCAGATCCCAACGGTCGCAAACCACGTGCAGGGGCATCATGGCGATGGTGCCATGCTCGGCCGCATGCAGGCCGCCCATAAAGTGAAGCTTGTGATTCGTAAGATCGGCCTGTAGAGACTCAGGTAAGACCATCCAGAGCGCTTTCGTCTCGAAGGTTTGCGGGGGAAGGGTCAGGGGATAAGTGGAGACCAGACCTTGGTCCAGAAGGCGGTGAACCTCAAAATTAATGAACCGCTGGGTGATTTTGACCCTTCCAAAGCGGATGGCGCACCGGCTGGAGGAAGGCCCCAGGGGTCGACGGTTTTCTTCTTCCAGAATCTCGGTTTCTTCTTCGTAATTAACCTGGGTGTAGTAATCCACCGGCTCGTCCAGTACCAGGATCTTATTCTGTTCCCACTGTAAATCTTTCACCACATACTGAATCCCCTGGTGCAGGTAAACCGCTCCCGGATGGCAGTCCCGAAAGGCTCGCGACCCATCAATCGTGCCGATCATTTCTCCTGTGTCCTGGCGGATGATGGAATAGCCTTCCCCCATTTCCCGGATGCTGACGCTCCTCTGGGGGTTCTTGTCGGTTACCAAGAACTTGTCTCCGGCGCTCGTCTCAAGGACCAACCCTTCCTGAACCATGGGGTTCAGCCATTGGCCCAACCGGGGTCCGTAAAAGGGTTCATCTCCGGCGAGGGTCAGCGGGATTTCGGAAGCCGCGCAGCGAAGATGATTTTTTGCGATGATTTCATTTTCAAACCCTACCATCAGCGATTCGGGTTTCATCGTGAAAAAACAGGAAGGATGTTTCATCCAGTACTGGTCCATGGCATCGGCCATACCCACCAAGAAAACGGCCGACGGGGATTCGCCCCGGCCCACCCGGCCCGAGCGCTGCCAAGTCGAGATCATGGTGCCGGGATACCCCACCAGAATACAGGCATCCAGCCCGCCGACATCGATTCCCACCTCCAGCGCGGAGGTGGAGATTACCGCGCTGAGCTCATCCTTGAAAAGCAACGCCTCGATCTCACGCCGTTCTTCCGGCAGGTAGCCGGCCCGGTAACTTCGAATCTTCGAGGCCCATTCGGGTCGGGCTTGATGGATCCACATGCTGATAAGTTCGGTAATTTTCCGGGCCTTGGTAAAGACAATTGTTTTAAGTCCGGCTTTGAGGCATTCGCTCAGGAGCGTAACGGCTTCCGTGTAGGGTGAGGTTGATTCCGGGTTCCACAAGATGAAGGTCTTCTGGTTCTGGGGAGCGCCTGACTCGGAAATGATTTCAAAAGGGAGGCCCGTAAGACCCTGAAGAAACTCTTCGGGATTTCCTAACGTGGCGGAACAAGTTATAAACCGCGGATCGGAGCCATAATACCGGCAGACACGCCGGAGGCGGCGAATCACATGGGCCACATGGGAACCGAAAATTCCTCGATAACTATGGGCCTCGTCGATAACCACGATCTTCAGGTTCTTGAAAAACTCGGTCCAGCCGTCATGATAAGCCAGTATCCCAAGATGAAGCATGTCTGGATTTGTGAGAAGAATATTTGGCGGATTTTTCCGTATTTTGGTCCGCACCCCGGTGGGGGTATCCCCATCGTATATCTCCGCGCTAAAAAGAGGCAGTTGTTGAGTTTTGAACCGGCCCTTCCATTCCTGGAGGTTTTTCAATTGATCCTGGGCCAAAGCTTTCATGGGATAAAGGAAAAGGGCCCGGCTATTGGGATTTTCCAATATGGATTGGAATACAGGCAGGTTGAAACAGAGGGTTTTCCCCGAGGCGGTAGGGGTGGTCACCGCCACGTGCTTTCCTGAAAGGACGGCTTCCACTGCCCGGGCCTGGTGGGTCCAGGGCGCCTCAAAGCCTGACTTTTCCAGGGTTTGAATCAAGGAAGCTGAAAGGCCCTTTGGCCAGGAAAGAACCCGCGCGGAGGTGGCCCGGATGGTTTCCACATGTTTGATCCGGTCTTTTAAATCTTCCCGGGACTTGAGGCTGGTTAAAACTCGCGAGAAAGCGGAGGTTTCAGGGGCAGTTGGTTTAAAAATCATTGGTGGATTCTAAAGGTTTTACCATTCACTTTAAAGGCAACCCTATCGCCGTTTCACCAAGGTCAGATTAACGACTCAGGGTTGTTAAAACGGGTCCCTTTTCAAATAATTAACCCTTTTGTTTTAAAACCGAAATCTTCGCTGTTTAAAGTTCAGCTCGATAATCGTTATTTGAGCAAAACTTGACAAGTAAACAAGACGGATCTGTTCGAGACAGGAACAAAATAAAGGCGATTCTGGAATGGCATTCAGGTTGCATGTTTTAAGGCTAAGGAGATCGAGTTATGGAAGAAATTCGCTGTGAAGAAGTTCGAAAACTACTCGAAAACTACCTTTTAACACGGCTGAACCCGCCAGAAAAAGGAAAGTTGGAAAGACACCTTTTCTATTGTTCTGATTGTGTGAATCGGCTGGCTTTGCAGAAAGCCCAAGGAGATATCCTCCAAGCGGCTTTTATTTCTTAAAAAACAAAATTCCTTAAACAAACACTTTGTTTAAACCCTCATGGGCATGATCACGCATAGATAATCCACATCACCTTTGGGCCGTATGATTCCAGGACTTAGGGGTTGCGTGAGCTCCAAGCTGACTTCCTTGGTTCCTACATTTTTTAAAACATCCAAAACATATTTGGAATTGTAGGCAATGCTTATTTCCTCGCCTTTATAAACCACATCTATTTCCTCTTTAGCCTCGCCCATGTCAGGAGTTTTGGAAGAAATAATCAGCTTATTCCCCTTGGCTTGATAACGAATCGAATTGGCCTTTTCAGAGGTTAAGATCGCGACTCGACGAGTGGCCGAAGCCAGATCTTCCGTTGCCGCCTCAATTTTCTTATCTGATTCCTTTGGGATTACCTGCTCGTAGTTTGGAAATTGACCCTCAATTAATCGAGAAACAATTTCAACGCCCTCTACCACAAACTTGATTTGATTATCCGTCGCCATAATTTCAACTGTTTTTTCCTTTTCCTCATCCCCCTTTTCAGCCTCGGAAATAACTTTTGAAAGTTCGTTAAGCGTTTTGGTGGGAATAATCACGCTACATTTGTCATCGGTTTTTACATCCATTTTTTTTTGGATGTAGGCCAGCCGGTGTCCATCCGTCGCGACCATCCTTAATTTTCCGTTCTCGGCCTGAAAATAAACGCCATTAAGAACATATCGAGTTTCATCGCTGGAAACCGCAAAAAGAGTCTTCCGGATCATTTCTTGTAAAAGACTGCCTTTAACTTTGAAAGCTTTATCTTTTTTTACTTCCGGAAGGATAGGAAAGTCATCCTTAGGAAGTCCATGTATTTTGAAATTTGATTTCTGACAGACCAAAATAATTTTATGATTATCGTCAATTTCAATATCAACCGATGCTTCCGGAAGTTCCCGAACGATATCAGCTAATTTTTTTGCATTTACGGTAATACTTCCTTTTTCAACAACTTCAGCCGGAACACTACAACGAACTCCCATATCCAAATCGGTGGCTACGAATTCTAATTTTTTTTCTTTCGCTTCCAATAAAACGTTGGCTAGGATCGGCATTGTGTTCTTTGCCGCAACAGCGCTTTGAACGGTGGATATTCCCTTTTGAAAATCACTTCGAGTAATCACTACTTTCATGAGAAACTCCTGTCACCATCGATTAAAGAGACTTTAACTGAAATACATTTAAATTTAAAAGGAATTAGGAGTAGTAGTAGGCTTTGCGAAATTGTGTAAAAACCCCAATTAATTGGATATTAAAAGGATATAAGGGCTTTTTGGCCTGTGTATAAACCGGGGGTATTATATGGCAAATTCACACCCCCGCAATGAATTTGGATTCTATCCCCAGCCATCCGGATTTACTCCCCAACTTCCTAACTTTTCTTTGTGGAAAAGGGAGAAATTTATTTTTCTTAAATTAAAGATTGCTCATGTTTGAATTGGATGAGGATGGATTGTGGAAAAGTATTTTTTTGAATCGGCGTAGGAGAAAAATTAGTTGGAGTGATTTCTGTCAGTAAGTTGCTTTTTTAAACCATTGATTTCGGCCAGCAGGGCAATATCCGAAACAAGAAGGTCTTCGATTTTTTCATAGGCGTGAATAATGGTGGTATGGTCTTTGCCGCCGAAAGCCGCTCCAATCTCACTTAATGAATGGGGGGTTAATTCCCGGGATAAAAACATGGCGATCTGTCTGGGGAAAGCAATCTGTTTGGTTCTCTTCTTGGACTTCATGTCTGAAAAACGACAATGGTATCGGTCTGCAACGACTCGCTGGATATCTTCAACTGAAACTCGTTTGTCTTCATTGGGAAAAGTATCTTTCAAGATTTCCTTGGCCAAATCGAGTGAAACTTCTTGTCGTGTGAGCGAAGCATAGGCAATGACACGAAGCATGGCACCTTCTAATTCGCGAATGTTGGCCTTCGCGTGGTTGGCGATGAAGGTGGTGACTTCGTTGGGGACAAGAATGCCCTCGTTTTCGGCCTTTTTACGAAGAATGGCAATGCGGGTTTCCAAATCCGGCTCTTGGATATCCGTGATTAAGCCCATCTCGAAACGATTCTTAAGCCTTTCCTCAAGCTTTATTTCTTTTGGATGACTATCGGAAGTGGCCACAATTTGTTTTTGGGCTTCGTATAAAACATTGAAGGTATGGAAAAATTCCTCTTGGGTAGCTTCTTTTCCCTCCCAGAACTGGATATCGTCGATTAAAAGCACATCCACGGTGCGGTATTTATTGCGGAAGTCTTGAGAGCGTCCCGATTGAATGGCCTGAATGAAGTCGTTCATGAACTTTTCACTCGATAGATATAGAACCCGGGAAGATGGGTTTTGAGTCAAGACGAAGTTGCCGATGGCTTGCAATAGATGAGTTTTACCCAACCCGACACCTCCATATATAAACAAGGGGTTGTAGGATCGGGCGGGGGATTCCGCAACTGCTAGGCAAGCGGCATGAGAAAACCGATTGCTGTTTCCCACTACGAAACTCTCAAAGTTAAATTTGGAATTAAGAATAAACTCAGAATCTGTGGAAATTTTTGGATTTAGGAGGCCAAGCCGGGGCTTTTCGGCCACTTCTATGGATAAAGAAGATATTGGTTCTGTAGGAGTAGCTTCTTGGGCGGATCCTTGGCTTTCGATCACAAATTGAATTTCTAATTGTTCCGGGTGAAGAGCGTTGAGAGCCTTCTGTATTTGAGGCTGGTAATGATCACGAATCCAATCCCGGAAAAATTCGTTGGGTACCTGAACATGGATGGTTTTTTCACGAACGGAGGCTTTGGTAACCTTGAACCAGGTCTCGAAACTTTGTTGATTTAAATCTTTTTTTAGGTTTTCGAGGCAACGGTCCCATAGATCGGCTGAAACACTCATCCACAAACCTCCCAAACTCTAGAAAGCTTTAAAAACCGTTTAAAAAGGCCGATTTCTTATTAGTGAAATGGAATTATCCCCGTCATATCCCCAACCAAAAGTTACAAGGACGAAATGGCTAAAATTCAGTCTTTTTGCATTTTTTAGTTATTCACAATTGTGAATAGAGTTGTGGACAACCTAGGTTGATATCTTAAGCCTAGGAAATGCCAAACCACCCTAATTTCTTCTCCGATTCATTTAAAAGAAATCAACCCCGAGATCCACTTTTATACACCGCTTATTCACAGTAATTCACAAATTCACTTATTGAAGTCACCTAAGACGAAAAAAATTTTTTCGAGATTCGCGGGGTGGGCTTAGCGAAGACGAAAAAATTTTAAAAAGACAGAGTTAAGTTTTCGAAAAGTGAACTTGCTCACTCCTTTTAAACCTTTTAACGACTAAGTCAAGGAAATTTTGAAATGAAGAACAAAAAATATTTTTCATTCAAATCGAATGTGTTCTTGACATCGATGGATACGGAAAACAACAAGTATCGTCATCAAAAAGGTTTCCGGATAAATTTTTATATGTTCAATAGCTATTCGCGTCCAACTTCACCTTGCCTCGAAAGATCCAATAGATGCTGGCGGTGTAAGAGATCACCAGCGGCATTCCGATTGCCGCGATGATCGTCATGATCTGGAGCGTTTTCGGGGAGGAACAGGAATTGTAAATGGTGAGGCTATTTTCGTGTAAGGGGTTGGAAAAAACCATGTTGGGATACATGCCAATCCCGAAGAGTGTCATCAAGCTTATGCAGGCCGCGCAGGAGGAAAGAAACGCCATGAATCCCCTGCCGTGGCTGATAGCTCGCGGAATGTTGGCGATGGAAAGAACGCTCAAGACGGGAACGATAAAAAGGGCGGGATGAGCTTGAAGTGTGGTGAGCATGTGCGGGACAAACAAGAGAGTGGCCATGGTCGTCAAGACATACAGGAGGATGAAAAAAATAATGGCGTGCTTCACCCAACCCTTGAGTTTTTCTTGGAGAGCCCCTTCCGTTTTTAGGACGATATAAATAGACCCGTGCATCATGAACAGTGCAAGGGTGGTCATCCCCAGTAAAAGGGAGTAGGGATTTAAAAGTCCCAAAAAGGTTCCGGCGAATTCGTGATCGGCGGCCAATGGAATGCCCCAGGCAATATTGCCCATGGCGACTCCCACCAGGATGCTCGAGACGATACTGGAAACGGAAAAACTCACGTCCCAGAGTTGACGCCACCAGCCCATGGATTGTTTGCTTCGAAACTCGATCGCTACCGCCCGGAAAATAAGGGCGACAAGCAAAAGCATGAAGGCCAGGTAGAAGCCTGAAAAAACAGTGGCATATACTTCGGGAAAGGCCGCAAAGAGTGCACCGCCACCGGTGACCAGCCACACCTCGTTGCCGTCCCAAATGGGTCCGATGGCGTTGAGGAACAATCGCCGGTCCCGGTCTTCCTTGACGAACAAGTGCAAAGCCCCGATTCCCAGATCAAAGCCGTCGAGAATGGCGTAACCCATAAAAAGAACGCCCACCAGGATGAACCATAGGGTTTGATAATCGAAATTCATGCGCGATGTCCCTCCTCGACTTTCATGTGAAGCCCGTTCTGAATCTTATCGTTCAATAGGTAGATAAAAAGAACGAATAAAAGTAGGTAGATCAGGGTAAAAAGGACGAGGGACGCCAGGATCTCCTGGGAAGTCACGGTTTTCGATAAACCCTCTGCCGTCGTCATTAGGTTGTAAACAATGTAAGGCTGACGGCCAACTTCGGCGGAGAACCAACCCAGTTGATTCGCGGCCTGGGGGAGAAGAACCGAAAAAACCAGGACCCAGAGGAACCAGCGAGAGCCGTAAAGTTTTCCTCTCCATAAAAGAAAGGCCCCGGCCCAGGAAATAAGGATAAGCGAGATCCCGATAGCGATCATGGCGTGATAGGTTTGAAAGACAAAATTGACGGGGGGCCTCTTCTCCGGCGCAAAGGCGGAAAGGCCCGTGACCGGCGCATCAAAACGGCCCGAGATCAGGTAGCTCAAAAGGCCTGGAACGGCCAACCCGTGGGTTTGACCCGCTTTCTCGTCCACCCATCCCACCAGGTATCCATCCGCCGGGGCCAGCGCCGGATAATGGCCTTCATAAGCGGCCAACTTGGCTGGCTGGGTTTGAGCGACGATCTGGCCGCTGTGATGGCCTGAAAACAGTTGCATCAGGGAGGCAAGGCAGGCGACCCCCAGGGCAATCTTTAAAGAGGCCTTGGCGAATTCCTGGTTCTTGCCCCGAAGAAGGTAATAAGCGCTGACGCTCAAAACCGCGAAGGCCCCAGCCTGCCAAGCCCCCATGTAAACGTGAAAAATCCGGTCCATGGAGGAGGGGTTAAAAACCAGCTGCCAGAAATTGGTAATCTGAGCTCGCAGGGTGGAGCCTTCACCAACCAGGTGATATCCCGCCGGAGTTTGTTGCCAGGAATTGGCGATGACAATCCAAATGGCGCTGAAATGAGCCCCAAAACACACCATTACCGTTGAAAAAAGATGGGTTCCCCGTTTCAGCCGGTCCCACCCGAAAAGCAAAAGCGCCAGAAAGCCTGATTCAAGGAAAAAAGCGAAAACACCTTCCGCAGCCAAGGCGCTTCCGAAGACGTCCCCCACAAAACGCGAATAATTGGACCAGTTGGTGCCGAATTGAAATTCCATTACGATTCCGGTGGCTACTCCAATGGCGAAAACCAAACCAAAAATACGGGTCCAGAACTTCGCCATCTCGAGATAAAGGGTTTTTTGGGTGAGGTAATAAAGGCTTTCCATGATGACGAGGATGAGTCCCAACCCGATGCTAAAAGGAGGAAAGAGATAATGAAAAGCAATGGTGAATCCAAACTGAGCGCGGGCCAACATTAAAGCATCCATGCATTTCTCCTCGAAAGTCTTTCCGGCTTTCATCGAATCAGAAGTAGGTTAAAAGCTTCTAAAATCTCTCTCAAGTTCTTTTATTGATAATTGTCGTTCTCTTTTGGGCGTGTGCCCTTGACAGGGTTTTGGCCCCTTCGTTTAATAGGAACCATTCAAGGTGTTCGGGAAACCGGTGCGAATCCGGTGCGGACCCGCCACTGTAAGGGGCGAAAAGTTTCTTTCGAAAGCCACTGTCCTTGGGACGGGAAGGCTCGGAAGCCAAGCCTCAAGTCAGGATACCGACCTTGAATGAAACAGCCGACCCCCGGGTTGGCGTGGAAAGCAAGCCTCGAGGAACGGGCTTTTTGCTTCTTTTAGATCTCAACCATCCAAAGAAGAAGTCTCCCCTCCCTTTGCTTTCTGGATAAACGATGAAGCTTGGGGACCCCATGTCTCTTTTTGAAATTCAAAACCTCTCTTTTCGGTATCCCGCCCACTGCTCGTTCGAACTTCACCCGACAAATCTTTCGATTGAAAAAGGGGAATTGGTGGGATTACTCGGGCCCAACGGCGGGGGTAAATCCACACTTCTTAAGTTAATGACGGGTTTGTTATCACCCCAAACGGGACAAATTCATTTCGAGAATCGTCTCCTAAAAACCATTCCGGTTCGGGATCGTGCTAGAAAAATGGCCTATGTTCCCCAATCCCTCCACTTCACATTTCCGTTAAGTGTTTGGGAAGTGGTGGAAATGGGACGTCATCCTCACCTTGGACGGTTTGAGCCGCTGGGGATGAAAGACAAACGGGTCTGCGAAAGAGCGCTAGACCTTTGCGATGCGCGTAGTTTCAAAGACCGGCTTTACGACGAACTTTCGGGCGGGGAAAAACAGAGGGTGCTGTTGGCCTCGGCTTTGGCCCAGACTCCCCAGGTATTGCTCTTAGATGAGCCAACTTTGTCCCTGGATCTTTCGCACCAAATTCTTCTATTCGAGATTATCCAAAAACTTCATCGGGAAGAGGGTTTGACCGTTGTCGTCGCGACCCACGAACTAAATTTGGCGGCCCGATATTTGGACCGGTTGGTCCTGATGAAAGCTGGAAAAATTTTGGCCGACGGCCCAGTGACCAAGGTGCTGACCCCACGGACCATTCAAGTGCTCCATGGAGTGCATGTGGTACCAGTCAGGATTGCGGGCGAAACTCCCTATTTCATTCCCGGAAAGCCGCGCAAACAAAAAAAGGTCCAAACGTCATGATTTCTTCAGGTCAAAGGAAGCTGGCTCTTCTGTTAATCTTCGCGACATTCTTGGTCGCTTTATTGGGTTGTCCCCTGCTGGGTTCTACCTCAATCTCCTTTTCCAAGGTTTTCCAAAGTTGGCCTCCTTTACCCGAGAATCGGGACGCCCAGATTTTTTTCCAGGTTCGTTTGGCCCGGAACCTATTAGCGGCTCTGACTGGCGCAGCTATGGCGGTCGCGGGCGTTATTTTTCAGGCGGTGCTTCGGAATCCCCTCGCCTGTCCTTTCACCCTTGGAATCGCGGGCGGAAGTTCTTTTGGGGCAGTGGCAGCCATTGGGCTGGGTTTAACCGCAGGGTTTAGCGGAATCTCCATGATTACTTTATTCGCTTTTGCGGGGGCTTTGCTTTCGATCGGAATGGTGTATTCCCTGGCATCCTTGATTCGTTCTTTCTCGGCGACCACCCTTCTCCTTGCCGGAGTAGGGATCAATTATTTTTTCAGCGCCCTTGTCCTTCTTTTTTATTTCACGGCTGATTTTTCTCAAAGTTTCGCCATGATGCACTGGCTCATGGGGAGCCTAGACGTGGTGGATTTCGCCTCGGTGGGGGGAGTGACTATCGTGTTTACGGGTTCTTTTTTGATCTTATTTTCACTTTCCCGTGAATTGAATCTTCTTTCGGCAGGGGAGGAGTTGGCCCGGGTGAAAGGGGTTCCCACCGTCCAAGTCATATTGTTGTCGGTTTTTACGGCATCCTTTTTAACCAGTTCGGTTGTCGCCTTGACCGGGCCCATTGCTTTTGTCGGATTGATCGTGCCCCATATTTGCCGTCTTTTATTGGGGAATGACCACAGGGGCCTCTTAATAGGAAGCGCGTTGGGAGGATCCACTTTTTTGATGCTCTGTGACACTCTTTGCCGTTCCCTCTTTGGAACGACCGAATTGCCCGTGGGGGTCTTAACCGCTTTAGTGGGGGTTCCGGTATTGTTGGTACTGCTCTTTAAAAGAAGAACCTATGTCCAAAGCTGATCTAAAGAAACGAAGACAGGCAAGGGTGTTTTCTTCCTCTTTTCCCATTTTTTGTCTTCTTTTAATAAACCTTGGATTTCTGGATGGGGCAAGGACTGGTGAAATTCCCCAACGGTTGATATCCATGTCACCCAATTTTACCGAAATCCTCTATGACATCGGAGCGCAAAATCAATTGATCGGCGTAACGGATTTTTGCCGCTTTCCGCCTGAGGCGAAATTGAAAGAAAAGGTCGGAGGTTATTACAATCCAAACATTGAAAAGATTGTTTCGCTTAAACCTGACATGGTGCTTCTGCTTCCCTTTCACTCAGATACGATTAAAACTCTCCAAAAATTAAATATTCCTGTTTTTATCCAGGACGATTCCACATTGAAAGATGTATTTGAAAGTTATGACCGACTGGGCCGTTTATTGAGCCGGGAAAAACAGGCTGGAGCTGCGAAGAAAAGGCTTCAGGATGGGATTGAAAGAATTCGACAAAAGGCCCAACGACGAAAGACCGTTTCCATTCTTTTTGTGGTGGGCCATGACGCCGGAACGTTAAGGCAAATGTACGCCGCAGGCCCTCGTTCTTTTGTCGATGAGATCATCACCCTGTGCGGGGGAGAAAACATCATGGCGGGCTCGGGGATGCCCTATCCGCTTGTTTCCAAAGAGCAATTGATCGGACAGGATCCAGATGTGATCGTGGACTCCATGCCATCCGATCAATCGACGAAAGGCATGGTGGAAAACGCTCGAAAAGAATGGAACAAAGTTACTTCCCTCAAGGCGGTGCGGGAACATCACATTTATTATTTGACCCGGGATGAGGATTTGGTTCCAGGGCCCACGCTTTTGGGATTGGCGCAATCGTTGGATGAAATATTTGACGGTGTCTCAAGATGAATTGAAGGGGTTGAGAGCCAACCGGTTGTAATCGTTGACAGAAGAATAAAAGAGGAGTATCAAATCATTAACTTAAGGTGCTCGGGAAGCCGGTGAGAATCCGGCGCGGACCCGCCACTGTAAGGGGCGAAGTTTTTTCTTGAAACACTGTCCTGTAAAATGGGATGGGAAGGCTCAAGGAGCGTGATGCCCCAAGTCAGGAGACCGGCCTTGAGAAATCTTCGAATGCTTCTTCGGGAATAAGAAGCGGCGAGTTAAGCCTTTTATCAGGTTTTCTCCCCGCCCTATCCCTTAAAAGCCTTCGGCCTCGGGGGTAGGGCTCATGTCAAAGTTCTCAAGTTATTGCCGTATTTTTCTTTTGGTTGCAGCTTTTTTAAGTTCCATCGTTTCCCCTTCATTTCTATTGGCGGACCAACCCGTTTCGGAGCCTTCTGGTAATACCCTAACTGTTGAATCCAACACCAATACCATTTCGGCTCAGGTACCTGTGGCATTGCCTGAAGTTGTGGTGACCGCCAACCGGTTGGACACACCCATTAGCCAGGTGCCTAATTCCATAACTGTCATCACCGCGCAGGACATTGAAAAGAAACAGTCGGATACGGCCATGGAAGCCCTGCAAGATGTTCCAGGGTTGACCCTGGCCCAATCGGGCGGACCTGGTGAGATTGCGTCCATTTACACGCGTGGATCCGATGATGGGAATACTTTGGTGTTGATGGACGGCATTCCCCTGAACAATCCCGTGGGAACGGGCAGGTCCTATGACTATTTGGATCAGTTGACGCTGGTAGGGGTGCAGCAGATCGAAGTCGTCAGGGGCACCCAAAGCGTTCTTTACGGGTCAAATGCCATGGCGGGAGTGATCAATATTATCACCCAGAAAGGATCAGGCCCCGCCAGCGGTTCGGTTTTGGTGGAGGGCGGGTCCTATGGCACGGTCCGGGAAACGGCCTCGGTCCAAGGGGGGGATTCCAAGTGCGATTACGCCTTGAGCACGTCCTATTTCAGCACGGCGGGTTTTCCAACGGCGGACAAGGCGTTTGGGAAAAGCCTAAATAATCCTTATGACGACTTTTCGAGTCTGTTTCAATTAGGGGCTCCCCTGGCTTCCAATTTCCGGGAGGAAGTATTGGTGAATTACAACCAATCCCGCATCAATATTGATGACGGGGCGGGTTCAGCATCGGGTGATCCCATTATGGACGACCCCAATAATTGGACCGACCAGAAACAGGTTTTAGTGGGAAGTAAAACCAGCTGGATCTTGGGGGATTGGGAACAATCTTTAACCATATCTTTCATGGATAATTATTCTGATAACACCGACATCCAATCCGCTGGTTCTCTTTACTCCTACACTTATACAGACACCTATGACGGCCAAAGCGGGAAATTGACTTGGCAGAACGACCTGAAACTTTCGCCGGAGGAAACCTTGGTTTTAGGGCTTGAAGGTTATCAGGAGTGGGGTAATAGCCCATCGAGCTCGGGCAGCGCAACAATCCAAAGTAGTCAATGGGAGGAAAGTGGGTTTTTTGAATCACTGACGAGTCTTGACGAAGGATTTTTTCTCAACGTTGGGGGAAGGTTAGATAATTACAACGTCTATGAAACCCATGGGACCTACCAGGCGGGAGTGGCATATTTCATCCCAAACTTGAAAACAAAGCTGAAGGCCACTTATGGAACGGGATTTTTGGCCCCCACTCTTTACCAGTTATACGATCCCACTCACGGCAACTCCTCTCTCCAGCCGGAATCCAATACCAGTTACGATTTGGGTTTAGAACAACCCTTTTGGGCGGGCCAGGTCAGGATCGGGGCCACTTATTTCCACAACGATTTTGAAAACCTGATTACCTATTATGGAACCAATTCCAATGGGGTATACGGAAACTCCGGTTCTTTCCAAACGGAGGGGGTGGAAACCTTCGTCGAGGTCAAAGTGGAAAAGGTTTTGACCTTTAAAGGTTCCTATACCTATACGGATGTTGAGACGGATATTCCCGTTACACTGGCTTATTCCCCACTGCTTAAAAAACCCGCCAACCAGGCAGAATTCGACGTGGATTACCAATCGGGGCCCGTGGAAGCCGGGGTGTCCGGGACTTACGTCGGGCAAAGACCAGACGTGGATTTTTATGGATATTACATCCCCCCTTCTTACACCCCTATACCGGTCACTTTGAATGATTATTTCTTGCTCAATCTTCGTGCGTCCTACCAGATCAATCCCGCCCTGAAGCTGTTCGCCAGGGTGGACAACCTTTTCAACCAGTTTTATGAGGAAGCGTATGGTTATGGAACCCCGGGATTGTCGGCTTATATGGGGACCAAAATCTCGTTTTAAAGTAACGATTGGGATGGGCGGTCCGATGGAGTACCGCCTATCTCTGATTTTTTGTATTTAGTCTTTGATCCAATAGATCCATAAGTGTGGGATGAAACCCCAAGGGTGGGGCTATCCACGTAATAATGGTTGAGTTTTTTTTGCGAAATTCTTTCGTGATACGGCGCACCTTTTTCTGCCAAGAGCCCTTGAATAAGAGATAGGGAAGAATCACGATTCGCTTTGGATTGAAGCTCCCGGCTGCCTGAAGGGCCGTTTCCAGGGAAGGTTCAGCAGCCTCAAGGAAACAAGGTAAAACCATTTGGAATCGCTGAAGCTGAGAAAATTGTTTAACTTGAATATAAAAATCCTCCAGGGCTTTGGAATCTCTAGAACCACGTCCTAACATTAATACAACTGTTGAATAGGGATGACGGGAATAGTTCTTCATTCGTTCAAAGGCGAGATAAGCCAGCAGGGGATCAGGTCCCAGTTCTTTTCTTAGACGCAAAGTGACATGAAGATGCTGGGCTTGGAATTCATTCAAGATACCTGGAATGTCTTTCTTAAGGTGTTGGGCGGCGAGGAGAAAGAGGGGAACCACATCAATTTCATTGGACCGGGTTGAAAGATTTCTCAAGCCGTGGTCGATGGAAGGATCGGCATTCTCTAAAAAAGCGGATTGGATAATCCAAGCAGGATGGCGCCTAGCATATCGGCGTGCCAGGTAATGAAATTGCCGGTTGGCGTAAGATTCCCGGCTGCCATGAGCGATCAATAAGACGGCGGGTGTTTTCAATGTTTATGGATTGATCATAGTGAAATTAAAAAAAGCTTGAAAGACTATTTTCTTTTTCTGCTTGTCCGAGCCAAACTGGCCGATCGGATATCGAAAATGGAAGGACGAAGGGGAGAGACCCAAAACCCATCGCGAGTTTTAGGATGAACAAGCTGGTTTAAGAGCCGAGACCTGTGGCGAAAGGAATAATCCAATTTTTTTACCACCCATTCCTTTGATTTACCTTCGCGTTGGGCCCACAGCAGATAATGCGCTGGAAGGGTTTTAAAGGGAAATCGGGTTTGCCAAAGACCCACGAGTCCTTTGTTTTCAACCGAATTCAATTTGGGTTTGGGGGAAAATTGCTGGTAAAAAGAATAGAAATTGGCGTCAAAAGAACGGCCGGATGCTTTTGGGTGAATTGTTTTCCAGGCATGCCTTAAGCGAACGGATTTTTTGGAATAACCCAAAGAAAGAAAATGACCCTGGATAGTATTGCGGTGGATTTGAAGGGCTTTCGCGGTCTTTAAAATATTCCCATCATGTGAAACGAACCAATACAAAAAATAATGTCTTTCGAGATCTTGAGGAAATAAACCCCGACGCCACAATTGACCAAGTGTTCGAAGACCATTCAACCAAAAAGATTTAGGTAAGGAAAATGGCCGCTTGAAGGTCACGTAGATCTCTTGAACAACATGGTGAGTCAACGAAAGATAAAGTTAGTGTCCCACGTCCACAACAATTTTCAAGTTTTGATGAAATGTTTATATTATTTTGAAAACATATGGTCTTGAAAAATATGCTTTTAAGCAATTCACATCTGATCACCATTTTGGAAATTCAAAAAGCGGTTTGATCGGAACACACCCATCGAAATGGATAATGTTGGTGGTCCGAAGGAACAAAGCGTAATTTCGTCGAATGAGCTGCTAAATATTTACAACCGGCAGTAGATTCTCTTTATTGGAATACTAGATAAAGAAAGACAGTGAAAAAGAAGACCAGCTCTGTATAGAGGGTTTCATTGACGGTATTGAAGTGCCTAAGATAATATGTCTCTCTTTTCCAGGCTTTGATTGATGGCTCGGGCTCAACCCTCCCTTTTACGGTTTAAATGGGATTCGGTCTGAACCGTAAGGTTTATAAAATAAAGGAAAGAAATACTAAATGAAGAGAACTTTTCAACCAAACAAGCGTAAACGGCAAAAAGTTCATGGGTTTCGCAGTCGCATGAAAACAGTAGGTGGCCGAAGGGTTTTAAGCTCGCGTCGTAAAAAGGGCCGGATGCGGGTGAGTGTGCAATAAAACGCCCTTGCCAGGATCTTCATGCCGCGTTTAGTTAAATCGGAGCGGCTGAGAAGCTCAAAGGAATTCAAGGCGGTTTTCCAACAGTGTCGAAAATTGGAAGACCGAAATATTATGTTGTATGTGCAATTCAGCGAAGACCCCAAGCTGCGGAAATTTGGCGTTTCATTAGGACGGGCGATTGGTAAAGCCCACCAGCGCAATCTTCTCAAACGGCGTCTTCGCGAAATTTATCGGGTGGAAAAAGAGCGTTTCCGTGGGGGTTACCAGGTCATCCTGATTCCCCGACGGGGATGTGCGGATCGGGCCTTTGAAGAGTTAAGGCAATCATTTCTCGAACTCTCAAAAAAGGCTGGATTATTCCCCCGGATGAGTTGAATCAGGGACTAAGAAAATGGACAAACTTTTGAAGCAGGGGCTTTTGTTTTTCATCAAGGGGTATCAATTGATCATTTCGCCTTATCTTCCCCCCTCGTGCCGTTTCGCGCCCTCTTGCTCCGAATATACCCGTCAAGCTGTTGTGCGTTATGGTGTCGTTAAAGGCTTGACCATGGGACTAATACGTTTGAGCCGTTGCCATCCCGCCTCATCCGGAGGGTTCCACCCGGTTTCTTAATAAAACCGGGGGCATTCATTGGAAAATCAAGGTCGTCTAGTTTTGTTCTTAGTCTTATCGATGTTGATTTTGTTCGCTTCGACTTATTTCATGCCGGCTCCACCGCCACCAGCCCCTCAGGCTTCTGTTAAGCAGGGAGCGTCTTCAACTCCCCAGCAACAAACCCTTTCGTCAACTTCCAACAATACTTCCACGATCACCTCAAGAGTTTCAGCCGCAATCCCGAAAATGTCTCCCGTTCCTGTTGCCATTTGGACAGTGGAAACGGATGAATATATAGCCACCTTTAGTAATCAAGGCGGTTTATTAACGGGGTTTGCGCTGAAAAAATACCTAAATCGCCAAACTCAAAAGCCTATCCAATTGGTAGATTCAGAATCCGGAAGACCCAAACCCTTTCAGGTTGACTATGCGGCCGTTCCCGATGCCGATCAAAGGATTTATCATGTCGACGGATCTTCGTATATAAAACTTCTGAAATCCGGGGAGGGGGGAAGTCTTTCCTTCACGACCGTGAACGAAGGCGGCACGCAACTAACAAAAATCTTTCATTTCAAAAATGGAAGCTATTTGATTGATTTTGAAATGTCTGTTTCACAGTTTGGAAAGTCTTCTTTGTCCGCTTCCCCGCTCGCCGTCCAATGGTCAGATACTTTGGGACTTGAAGAAATAACCGGGACACAGTCCAGGGTTCGAGGCTATCGAGTCGCGACATTGGCCGGGGATCATGTTAGCTCAGAAAGCCTTAAAAAAAGCCAAGAAAGCACCGAAATACCCTCACCCGTTTCATGGACAGCTTTGGCCAATCAATTTTTCATGGCGGCACTTATACCAGACCCTTCCACGGGAGGAGCGTCAGTACGCGTGGTCCGGGATACCCATGCTTTTAAGACGCCCTCCGAAGAAAATCCCAATCCCGGATTAGATCCCAATTCATTTAATCCGAGACCGGTTCTGGTTTTCCAAGGACAGGCTCTTCTAAAGGGACAATCCTTTCTTCGAAAAGGCCAATTGTTTTTTGGACCCCAGGATTATTCGCTTTTGAAAAGCCTTCATCTCCAGTTGGAAAGCGTGGTGGATTTCGGGATGTTTGGTTTTATCAGCGTCTATATGCTCGCGCTTTTAAAATGGTTTTTTACTTTTTCCCATAATTGGGGGTTAGCTATTTTAATGCTGTCCGTTTTGATCAAGTTGGTGCTCTGGTTCCCCACCCATTCCAGCTACAAAAACATGTATCTCACTCAGCAGAAAATGAAAGATATACAGCCCAAGCTAGAAGCGCTCAAACGCAAATATCCCGACGACAAGACCAAGCAGCAGGAAGAAACAATGAAGCTTTACCAGCAGGCCGGGATCAATCCCTTGGGCGGATGCCTGCCGCTTTTTTTTCAAATGCCGGTTTTCTTTGCCCTCTACGCCACTCTGGGGCATTGCATTGAGTTGCGGGGCGCTAATTTTCTTTGGCTGTCCGATTTGACGCTCAAGGATCCGTTGCTTGTATTACCCCTTCTGATGGGCGCTTCCATGATTGTCCAGCAGAAGGCGTCGGGCCAGGCCGCCAATATGGCGACCGGCCAACAAAAATTTATGATGTGGTTTTTCCCGATATTCCTGACCATCATTTCCTTGCAATGGCCCTCAGGACTCTTGCTGTACTGGATGATTACCAACGTGTTGTCCATCGTCCAGCAGAAGATTGTGAATCGGGAAATAAAAAATGCCAGGAAGAAAGAAGAGGCTTAAGAAAATGAGAAACTATTCGAACCAACAATCAGGAAAGCCGGGCAATTCCCGCCCCGCTTCTAGTGGATCTCCCTCCCGAGATAATCGCAAACCTTATCCCCGGTCGGATCGTCAACCCAACCGTCTCGATCGGAGACCTCAAAGCGGTCCTCCCCGCCATCAAGGGCCTCGTCCACCTTATGGATCCTCTCGTCCCAATCGTGTTGATCGACCCACTCCCCAGGGAGATCGTAACGGGCAGCACAGGCCTTATGGGGCCTGGCTTGAAGTAGAGGGAAAATCAACCGAAGTGGCTTTACAGGAAGCTTCTAAACGGTTTGGTGTGAGTGTTTCTGATTTCAAAACGGAAACCGTAGATGAAGGGGCGAAAGGATTTTTGGGAATAGGAGCGAAACCAGCAAAAATCCGAATTTCCCTGAAATCTGCCGCTATTCCGGCTTATGCAGAAGCCTCCCTGGCTTATCTTTTAAAAGGGATGGACCTGCCTGATACGGTTAAGGTTTTGAAAGATTCGGATGGAAATACAGTTTTGAATATTATTGGACCCTCGGGCGGAACTCTCATCGGGCGCCATGGCCACACGCTAGAAGCATTGCAGTATCTCGTGAATAAAATGGTTCAGCGGTTGACTGGAGACGAAAGAACCCTGGTCATTGTGGATGTGGAAAGTTATCTAGAGAGACAGAAAGATAAATTACGCGAAATGGCCATAAATTTAGCCCAAAAGGCCAAGGAAACCGGGACGGAAGTTCCGTTAAGGCCTATGAGTTCCAAGGATCGCCGCATCGTGCATTTGGCTTTAAAAGATCATGAGCATGTTACGACTGAAAGCCGGGGTGAGGGGTTACGTCGCAAAGTAGTGATTGTTCCAAAGGTGAAGGCTCAACCTAAACTTGAAACACCTGAGACGACACAAGAACCCGTATCGGAACCGATCGTATCACAGGCTTCTGTAATGGAATCAGCCGAGGAACAACAAGCTTTAGTTTCCAGTCAGCCGGAAATCGGAAATAGTATCAAGCCTGAGCCGGAATTGGATGACAATATTGGAAATAGGGCTTAGTCGGAATACCCTAGAAGCCCTTCCCCGAATAGGGGGAGGGCTTTTTTTTTGCCGATTTTCTGAATGGATCAAAAACAGAAAGCGCTTGAGGCAATCATCATGTATGAACTTGGAGATACAATCGCTGCCGTGGCAACCCCTCCCGGAATAGGAGGAATAGGAATATTGCGTGTGTCTGGGTCCAAAGCCCTTAATGCAGCGAGAATGTTTTTTAGATCGAAAAAAAATATCGAACCAAGGCGGCAAGTTTTATTGGGACAGGTTCAAGACCCCAATACGGGGGAAGTGATAGATGAAGGTCTCCTACTCGTGATGCCCAAACCTCAAAGTTATACCGCTGAAGATGTAGTGGAGTTTCATGTTCATGGAAGCCCATCAATTCTTCAAACCCTTTTAAATCTATTAAATCAACAAGGTATTCGTGTTGCTTTTCCAGGTGAATTTACCTATCGCGCATTTGTGAATGGACGATTGGATTTAATCCAAGCTGAAGCAGTGGAGGATCTGGTGTCTTCCCAGGGAGAATTCGCAAGACGGCAAGCATTGCGACAATTTACAGGTGGTTTGGCGACCCATTTGGAGCCTGTGGAGGAAACCTTAAAATCGCTTTACCTAAAAATAGAAGCAAGACTGGAATTTTCTGACGATGGGATTGAACCTCTGAATTTAGAAAAATATCTCTCCAACGTTCAGGAAGCTTCTGAAGCATTGCAAAAACTAACTCAAAGTTATGAACAGGGAAAGGTTTTGAAGGATGGATTGGTTGTGGCGCTCGTGGGGCCGCCGAACACTGGGAAATCAAGTCTATTAAATGCGCTATTAGGAAGTCAGCGGGCGATAGTTACTGCTGAGCCTGGGACGACCCGGGATGTCATTGAGGGGGACCTGTGGATCAAAGGGGTCAAGGTTCGTTTTTTTGATACCGCAGGTTTGAGGGAATCCATTCATCCGATTGAAATGGAAGGTATTCGACGAAGTAAAATTTTATTGGAAGAAGCGGACCTATTATTTTGGATAGTAGATGCTCACGACCCCGTGGAGTCCATCAATGCTTTACAACAAGCTAAACTTCAAAATAATCGGACCTGGGTTATTTTCAACAAAATAGACTTGGAACCCGGACTTATCAAAGAAAAAATTTTTGTGGATCAATTTAAATTGTTCGAAGTCTCTTCATTAAAGGGAGACGGACTTGACAGACTGTTAAGTGCTTTGGAAGCCATCCTGCAATTACCCGCAGTAGGGGAAAGCGTTCTGGTCACGCATCAACGACATTATATTGAACTTGAAAGAGCAGGGGGATGTCTAGAGCGACTTCAAGATTTGATCCGAACCGGTGTCTCTCGTGAGATCTGGGCAGAGGAATTGCGGGAGGCGCTGTTAGCTTTAGGTCGAATTCGAGGAAGAAACCTTTCTTCGGCAGCATTTGAAGAGATTTTCAGCAAATTTTGCATAGGAAAATGAAGAATACAAGCGTATACCATTATTTCAATCAAAAATTGATTTTTGTTTGTTGCTAAAGACTTCCGATATTCTCCTTTCCAGTCGCGAACAGAAAGAGTCTTGATTTTAAAAATTTATAAATATGTCCGAAGAATCATGGAGTGATTTTTTCTTTAAACATATTTTCGTTCATTAAGACGGTTATTTGAAGAGAGATTTATTTGAATCATCTTTAGTTTATTCCTGGAAAGGGGTCTTTTCTTGTGCAAATATTCAAATCAAATCGATCAAAATATGTTTCCCGTTTTTTGGGACTGATTCATAAATATTTTTATTGTGAGCACTCAAGTGAAAATCAAATTCTTTGATTAGGTCTGAATTGTAAGAAGGATTGTTTGATGAATTTGTTTGTTCCACGTGGAACAATCCACTAAATAGGAAAAACCATTTAAGCAACTGTTTTGCCCCTTCGTTGTACCTCTTTCTAGGTTGTGCTATAAACTCCTCCCATTCAGAGAGGATGTCATTGTCTATTCCAAATTCATCTACATTCGAAATAGTGGTCGTGGGAGCTGGTCACGCTGGCTGTGAGGCAGCACTAGCATGCGCTCGGATGGGCTTAAGTACGGTTCTCATCACGATGAACCTAGACACGGTCGCCAAGATGAGTTGCAATCCGGCAATTGGGGGTTTAGCGAAGGGCCATTTGGTGCGTGAGATTGATGCCCTTGGTGGCGAAATGGCCAAAGTGACGGACGAGACATCTATTCAGTCTCGGATTCTCAATCGAACTCAAGGCCCTGCGGTATGGGGGTTAAGGGCGCAGTGTGATAAAGATCTCTATAACCAACGAATGCGCAAAACCGTTTTTAATATAAAGGGATTGACTCTTCATCAAGCCATGGTGGAAAGGCTTTTAATCCATAAGGGTGTGGTTCACGGTGTTTTAACCAAATTTGGCGAAGAAATTCGAGCTAAAGCAGTTATTCTTACGACTGGAACTTTTCTAAATGGACTTATGCATGTAGGAGAAAACAAAATCGAGGGTGGGAGAACTGGGGAGTTATCCTCCAAAGGTCTTTCAGCTCATTTGAAAGAATTAGGCTTAGAAGTTGGTCGTCTAAAGACAGGCACGAATCCTCGCGTTCATAAAGATTCAATTGATTTTTCAAAGACTGAGATTCAACTAGGGGATGAAGATCCCAAGCCTTTTTCTCATTTCACGACTCATTTTCCCTTTCAGCCGCAAGTTCCTTGTTTCATTACATACACTAATGACCAAACGCACCGAGCCATACGGGACAATATGTCGCGGTCTCCCCTATATTCAGGAACCATTAAGGGAATAGGGCCGCGTTATTGCCCTTCAATCGAAGATAAGGTCGTCAAATTTCCAGATAAAACTCGACATCAAATCTTTTTGGAACCCGAAGGACTCACGAGCAGTGAATTTTATCTCAATGGGTTGTCCACTTCCCTTCCCCTGGATGTTCAATATGCATTTCTTCACACAATTCCCGGATTAGAAAAAGCTGAAATTGCGAGACCGGGATATGCGGTGGAATATGATTTCGTCCCTCCCACGCAGGTTTCGAATACCTTAGAAACACACCTTTTAAAAAATCTCTTCCTAGCTGGCCAAATTAATGGAACATCGGGTTACGAAGAAGCTGCTGCCCAGGGTCTTTGGGCTGGGATAAATGCTGCTTTAGCCATTAAAGAGCAACCCCCTTTCGTTCTTTCGCGCAATGAGGCTTATATGGGTGTTTTAGTTGACGATTTAGTCACTAAAGGAACTGAAGAACCCTACAGGCTTTTTACATCTAAAGCGGAATATCGTCTTATGCTCAGGCCTGACAATGCGGATCTTCGTTTGATGGAAAAGGGATTTGAAATAGGCCTCATTCCAGCCTGGGCTCGGGAAGCTATGATTGAAAAGAAAGCCAAAATTGAAAAAGGTTTAAAGATTTTTAAGTCTCAGGCTCTCCCGCCTCAAAATCTTCCTCACGAACCCCTAAAGCTGACTTCCAAAGATCGAAATCTCACTATTGAAGAGATTTTAAGAAGACCTTGGATCAATTATGAGGCGTTGAAACCATTACTTCCTATAGACTTCCACTGGGATAAGGAAGTTTCCTTCCAGATCGAGGTTGAAATTAAATACGAAGGTTATTTACGAAAGCAACAGCAAGAAATCCAAAGACAAAGTCGAAATGAAAACCAACCCATTCCAAGCGAATTCTCTTTTTTGGACGTTATCGGCTTTTCGAAGGAGGCTATGGAAAAGCTTAACAAAATTAGGCCAACCACCTTTGGGCAGGCTTCTCGGATCCAGGGAGTAAGCCAATCGGATTTGGCTGTTTTATTGTTGGCTTTAAGTCGTTATGCGAAAAAACAAGACGATTTTTCTCTAGGGCTTATTACCAAGGTTACCCGTTGAGTCTCAATCCTGAACGTCTTGGTGCGGTGTTTCAAGAAGCTGGCCTTTATGACTTTTTCCTTCCCGATTCCCTGCTTAACCTGTGTTCTTTCACTCAAAAAATGCTCGAAATAAATCAAACTCTTAATCTAACTCGGTGGACACAAGAAGAAGATGTTATTACCTACCACCTTCTTGATTCAGCCTATGGGCTTCCCATTCTTCGAGAATTACATCAAAAGGACCTTTGGGAAAAACCTCGGTGGCTAGATTTAGGAACGGGATGTGGTTTTCCGGGTGCTGTATTGGCATCGGCATTTCCTTCCTGGGAGATCACATTCTTGGATTCGGTTGGAAAAAAAATTAAAGCGCTGGAAGAATGCGTAAAAATTGCTGGTTGGCAATCCCTTCTTGTGAATATTCGTGCTGAGGAATTGGGAAAAAGTCCTAAAACTCGAGAAAGTTGGAATGGTATAACTGCCAGGGCAGTTGCTGATTTTCGGGTTGTTTTGGAATATGCCATGCCACTATTAACAATTGGTGGATATTTGGTGAATTGGATGACCCAGGATCAACTGGAAATAATTGAGAAATCCACACACGCGCTAAACGAATTGAAGGCCCAGGTGATAAAAAAAATAAGTTATCAATTGCCTCATTCACGAAATCCACGTTGGATTGTCGTTGTGGAAAAGATGGGGACAACTTCGAATTTGTATCCAAGGTCGGTGGGCAAAGCGATGAAATATCCTCTGTAAAAAGATTCCCAATATTTGTTGTTCCACGTGGAACAAAACAGCAAACGGAACAAAATTTTTATGCACAAATTTTTATGCAATAGTTGGTTTTGATACTAAAAATACATTGTAAAGACAAGAATTTTAAAATGAATTTAAGCAGCAAGAAGCTTATAATAAATACAGTTTTAAGGTCTATTTCTAATCTGTTGATCTAGATTTTTTCTTCAAGTGGCAAATTTTCATACCCATTCGGGGGGCTAGTCATAATAAAGCCTCCATATCTGAATAGGGTTTTGCATTTAAAAGGCCAAAGAAGGCGCCTTTTTGAGACTAAAGAAAAAGGGTTAGGCAATGACAAAAGAGAGGTCGCTGGGTGCATGTTGAGTCGTTGCGACTTTCTCATTTTCGATCCTATCAAGCTCTGGAGGTGGATTTCGACCCACAATTGAACCTCTTAATTGGACCCAACGCGCAGGGAAAAACTAACATATTAGAAGCGATTTACTGTCTTTCTACCGCTCGTTCACTGCGTGGAGCGTCCGATGAAGAAATGATCCGGTTTGGTCAAGAGGAAGGGTCGGTCGAAGGAAAAGTGTGGAGGGAGGATGGTCCTGAAATCCTCCGGCTTGATTTTCGCCAAGCTAAGCCGAAAACACTTTTTGTGAACGGGAAAAAAGAGAAAAAACTTTCGGCCCTTTTAGGAAGGCTTCCAGCGGTTGTTTTTTCGCCCGATGATTTGTTTCTGGTTAAGGGAAGTTCTCTTCTTAGACGTAAATATTTAGATATGACTATTTTGCAGTTGGACTTGGGATATTTGGTACACCTACAGGCTTATGAAAGGGCGCTTAAGCAACGCAATAGTCTTTTGAAACAAAAAGGATTAGGGTTGGCAGATCAGCTTCTGGTTTGGGATGTTCCCCTTTCACAACATGGGGCGGCTCTTATGAAACGGAGAATGGAAGTTACTCAAAGACTCGGAGATTTTGCTGAAGCCGCCCTAAAAGACTTAACGGGCGGTGAGGAAAAATTTGAAGTGCGTTATGAGCCTCAGCTCATTCCGAACAGCAATGCCGGGGAACTCTCGACGCAAATTTTAGATGCTTTCAAAAAAGTTCGACGTGAGGAAATCGCTAGGGCCATCACGGTGGTTGGGCCTCATCGAGACGATTTGGGACTTTTCGTTAATGGAAAACCGTTGCGAAAATATGGAAGCCAAGGGCAACAGCGCACCGGCGCCCTGGCTCTCAAATTGGCGCAATTGTCCCTTCTCGCCGAGGGTTGCGGAAAGGCGCCCCTGATCCTGTTTGATGATGTGATGGCAGAGCTTGATGAAAAGCGCCGGGCATTTTTTTTGAACCGGCTTCAACAGGGAGGCCAGGCCTTTTTAACAGGAACCTCCCAAAATGATTTTAAAAACGCCGGTTCCCATGCCAGGGTTTATCGAGTGGAAGCGGGTAAGGTTGAGAGCGCTTCATGAAGCGCCCTCAACACAGGAAAAAAACAGAAGGCACGGTAGAAATTGCGTCCCTTCTGGAAGGTGCCTTAAAAACGCTAGGCGTCAAAGGAGATTGGGACCGGCTTAAACTGGATAATCGTTGCCGATCCATCTTAGGCGAAAAATTAGCCCAGGCTCTAGTTCGGGTGGAACAAAAGGGAACAATCCTGAGGTTGGAATTTAAACATCCCATCTATCTACAAGAAATGAATTTTAGAAAAATTGAATTTTTGACCCAAATTAAAGCCGAACTACCCGAAGCGGGAGTAAAAAGCCTGGCTTTTTCCCTGGCCCGCGTCGCCAGGAATTAAAAACGATTAGGAAAAAGGACAAGAGACCCAACATGGCGAAAAAAGCAGTTAAAAAAACAAGAAAGACTGCGGAGTCCAAAAAGGAAAAGGACGCTAAAACTTCGATTCCTTCCACGCCTAATTCTTCTCCGAAGGCTCCCACCGAATCCCCTTCCTCAGGCCCAGGCTCCTATACCGGCGACAAAATCACGGTTCTGGAGGGCATGGAAGCCGTCCGCAAGCGACCGGCCATGTATATCGGCTCTACCTCTTCCGGTGGTTTGCATCACCTAGTTTATGAAATCGTCGACAATTCCATCGACGAGGCCTTGGCCGGTCACTGCGATTCTATTGAGGTCACTATCCATTCGGATAACTCCATCTCGGTAGTGGACAACGGTCGTGGAATCCCCGTGGATATGCATCCCACACAGAAAGTCTCAGCACTTGAAGTGGTCATGACCAAGCTTCATGCCGGTGGAAAATTCGACCACCAATCCTACAAGGTTTCCGGCGGTCTCCACGGGGTCGGGGCCTCGGTCGTGAACGCTCTTTCTGAGTGGTTGGAAGCGGAAGTGCGGCGGGACGGGAAGATCTGGTATCAGTCCTACAAAAGAGGCGTTCCCGATGGCAAAGTAAAACCCACTGGGGAAGCCAAGAAGTCCGGGACCAAAATCACTTTTTTGCCGGATAAGAAAATCTTTACTGAATCGGTTTATTCTTTCGACATTCTGGCTAAACGGCTGCGTGAACTAGCGTTTCTCAACAAGGGAATTTACGTCAAACTGCTGGACGAGCGGGGCAAGGGGAAAGAGGCGGTCTTCCAATTCAATGGCGGGATTATCCAGTTCGTCAAGGATCTGAACCAAAACAAAGAAGTCATTTTCAACACGCCTCTCTATTTCGAGAAAGAAAAAGACCGCGTTACCGTTGAAGTATCCATCCAATACAACGACACCTACGCCGAGAATGTTTTTTCCTTCGTCAACAACATCAACACCATCGAGGGAGGAACCCATCTCCAGGGGTTCCGATCGGCCCTGACGCGTACGATCAACGATTACGCCAAGAAAAACTCCATGATTAAAGAGGCCGATCCTCCCATTTCCGGCGATGACGTTCGAGAAGGCTTAACCGCCGTCATTTCCGTCAAGGTGCCCGACCCTCAATTCGAGGGGCAAACCAAGACCAAGCTAGGTAATGGGGAAGTGGAAGGCATCACCCGACAGATTTGTAACGACGGGCTTGGGACATTTTTTGAGCAAAATCCAACGGTTGCCCGGCGTATCGTCAATAAGTGCCTCATGGCGGCCAAGGCCCGCGAGGCAGCCCGGAAGGCGCGGGATCTAACTCGCCGAAAAGGGGCTCTCGAAATTTCATCTTTGCCGGGGAAACTAGCGGATTGCCAGGAAGCGGACCCAGCCAAGAGCGAGCTTTACCTCGTGGAGGGTGATTCGGCCGGGGGCTCGGCCAAACAGGGAAGAAATCGTAAGTTCCAGGCCATCTTGCCTCTCAAGGGAAAGGTTTTAAATGTTGAGAAGGCTCGAATCGACAAGATTCTCAATAACGACGAAATAAGAACGCTCATTACCGCCATGGGAACAGGAATCGGCGAGGATGATTTCAACGTCGAAAAGGCGCGGTACCACCGGATCATCATTATGACGGATGCCGACGTGGACGGTTCCCATATCCGTACCCTGCTACTTACTTTCTTTTATCGGCAGATGAAACCCCTATTAGAGAAGGGCTATATCTACATTGCCCAGCCTCCTCTCTACAAAGTGAAACGCGGGAAGAAAGAAATGTACCTCCAGAACGAAGCCGAAATGACGCGTTTTCTTCTTCAAGAAGGAATGGACGGGGTCCGGCTTTTTCGCCTCAGGGGAAAAGGTCGTACAGAATTTCCGCAGGATAAATTAAAAGATCTGATCGGTGACTTGGTTAGGATGGAATCTATTTCCTCTGCGCTTCACCGCGCGGGACTCAACCTTCGTGAGTTTCTGGAAGCGATGCAAGGTAAGAAAAAACGTCCCCTTTATGAAATTGAAAGTCCCTTGGGTGTGGAACACGCTTATACCGAATCGGAGAAAGACGAGAAGGCCGAAAAAGTAAAACAGAAATTGAAAGACATGAAAAAGGCCGCCGAAAAAGGGAAGGAAATTGATGAGGGAATGGATTTTGTTTACGACACAAGCCGGGACGTGAAAGACATGGTACGGGTGAAAGCTATCCGCGATATGGCCGAAGTCAAACAATTGGAAGAAATCATCAAACGGATGGAAGGCCGCAATGTCGAAATCACCGAACTTTTTCCCAAGGAAGAAGAAAAGGATGATCCGACAGGCAAGCCCCGCGAGGTCAAGCCTCAATACGCCATCCAGCACGGTGCGAGCGAATACTTCCTCGAGTCGATGGACGAGGTTTTGGAAAAAGTGAAGGACTTTGGCAAGGAAGGGCTGACCATACAGCGCTACAAAGGTTTGGGGGAAATGAACCCCGAGCAACTCTGGGAAACCACCATGGACCCTGAAAAACGGACGCTTTTGCAGGTCAAACTGGAAGACAGCGTGGAAGCGGACAAAACTTTCGACGTTTTGATGGGCGATCAGGTCGAACCCCGGCGTAACTTCATTCAAACTTACGCCAAGCAGGTGAGAAACTTAGACATCTAAAACAAGTTTAGGGCGAGAAAACAAAAAACGCATAACTTTTAAGAAATAAAGGAAAGAAATGGCTAGGCCGAAAAAGAAAAAAGAAAACCCGATCGATCCACCTGAACTCCCGATAGAGAACGGGGAGGGAACCCCTCCGCCTTCCAAAAAAGATTTGGCTGTTTCCGGCGACGGGGGAGACATCAACCGCGGAAACGTTGTTTCGACCGATATCGAAGAAGAGATGAAAGATTCTTACCTCGATTACGCCATGAGCGTGATCGTGGGCCGCGCGTTGCCCGATGTCCGTGATGGGCTCAAACCTGTCCACCGCCGTATTTTTATGGGCATGCACGACTTAAGTCTGACTTCCCGCAAGCCCTACCGCAAATCGGCCAAAGTGACCGGGGACGTCACGGGCAATTACCATCCCCATGGAACCGCCGCGGTTTATGACACCATGGTTCGCCTAGCTCAGGACTTTTCCATGCGCTATCCCCTCGTGGATGGCCAGGGTAACTTTGGGTCGGTGGACGGCGATCCTCCGGCCGCCGAACGTTACACCGAAGTTCGTCCTTCGCCCTTGGCCGAGGAACTCCTCAAGGACATCGACAAGAATACGGTCGATTTCGTTCCTAACTACGACGGTACTCGCGACGAGCCTGTCGTATTGCCCTGCGCCTTTCCGAACTTCCTAGTTAACGGGTCCCAGGGCATTGCCGTTGGGATGGCCACAAACGTCCCACCGCATAATCTGGGCGAGGTCATCGACGGTTTGATGCACTTGATCGAAAACCCCCAGGCCACCGTCAAGGAACTCATTCATTTCATCAAGGGGCCTGATTTTCCAACGGGCGGGTTCATCCTGGGCCGGGATGGCATCGTGGACGCCTACAACACCGGGCGGGGAAGCGTCCGCATGCAGGCCAAGGCTGGCATCGAGACTGACAAAAAAGACCGCGAGCGCATCATCATCACCGAGATCCCCTTCCAGGTGAACAAGGCCCAGTTGATCGAAAAGATCGCCGAATTGGCGAGGGACAAGAAGCTCGAAGGCATTACCGACCTGCGGGACGAGTCCGACCGCGACGGCATGCGCATCGTCATCGAAGTGTCCAAAAATGTTAACGCTCAGGTAGTCCTCAACAATCTCTTCCAGCAGACTTCCCTGCGTACTTCTTTTGGCATCATCATGCTGGCCCTCGTCAACGGCCAACCCCGGGTCTTGAACCTAAAAGGTCTCCTGCACCATTATCTGGAACACAGAAAAGACGTGGTGATCCGCCGCACCAAATTCGACCTGGACAAGGCCGAGAAGCGGGCCCATATCCTCGAAGGCCTTCGAATCGCCCTCGACAACCTCGACAAGGTCATCAAGACCATCCGTGCCTCCAAGTCCACCGAGGACGCCAAAGCCGCCCTGATCAAAAACTTCAGCCTTTCCCCTATCCAAGCCCAGGCCATCCTTGAGATGCAGTTGAGACAGTTGACGAATCTAGAAATCAAAAAAATCGAGGACGAGTACAAGGAGCTTTTGAAAACCATCGAGATTTTGAAAGGAATCCTGTCCTCCGAGAAAAAACTTTGGCAGGTCATCAAGGACGAGCTCACCGAGGTGAAAACCAAGTACGCCGACCCTCGCCGCTCGGAAATCATCGGCAAGGCCGAGGACCTGAAGATCGAGGACCTCATCGAGGACGAGCAATGCGTCATCACGCTTTCCCATGGCGGTTACATCAAGCGCCTTCCGATTGACACCTACCAAAAACAGCGCCGGGGAGGGAAGGGCGTCACCGGATCCGGCATTAAGGAAGAGGACTTCGTCGAGCGCATGTACACGGCTTCGACGCATGATTACCTGCTCATTTTCACCAACTTTGGAAAAGCCCACTGGCTTAAAGTCTATGAAATTCCCGAGGCGTCGCGTTATGCCCGGGGCACGGCCCTGGCGAACGTCTTGAAACTTGGAGAAGAAGAAAAAATATCCGCGGTTAAACCCGTGAAGGAATTCAACGAAAAGTTCAGTATCCTCATGGCTACCGCCAACGGCTTAATCAAAAACACCAGCCTCTCGGCTTTTGACAAACCCCGGGCCGGGGGCATCATCGCCATTACCCTGGATAAGGGGGATGCGCTGGTTTCCGCCGAGATCACCGACGGAAAGCGGGATATCTTCCTGGCCACCCGTTCGGGCCTTTCGATCCGCTTCAATGAAAAAATGGTGAGAGAAGTTGGTCGCGCGGGCAAGGGAGTCCGCGGGGTCCGACTCGGTAAGAACGATCGAGTCATCGGCATGGAGGTGGTCCAGGAGGGCATGTCGCTCCTGACCGCCACCGAAAAAGGTTTCGGCAAACGCACCAATTACTCCGCCTACCGCCGGCAGGGGAGGGGCGGCAAGGGTATCCTCAACATCAAGACAACGGCCAAGAATGGCCAGGCGGTTTCCATCGCCTCCGTGGGCGATCAGGATGAGATCATTGTCATGACGGCCTCGGGCAAGGTCATCCGCCAGCGGGTGAAGGAAATCAAGTCAACGGGAAGGTTGGCCCAGGGGGTGCGTTTGATTAAAATGGCGGACGATGATCGCTTGGTGGCCGTGGTGAATGTGCCCAAGGATGTTGAGGGAGGCGAAGCGAGTGAAGGGTAAATATTTTCAGGCACTCCTTTTTGTTGGCGTCCTTCCAGTTCTTTTGCTAGCTGGGGTTTATTTCTGGATGAAATTTACTGAGGTGTCTTCCACACCTCTTCCCGCCTCGCAGGCGGCTCAAGCATCCAATTATGAACCCGTCAGTTTGCTGCAGTCCCAAGTGACGGGATATGCCTCCACCCTTTCCAATGCCATCAAAAAGACTCACGACGATATTCCCAATTTGACGGCCCATAATGAGGACCAAGATTTAACCCATTTCGTCGAATCCCATCCGGGGGTTCAAGGCCTTTTCGTTGTTTCATCCGCGGGCAAAATTTTGCATAACCTGCCCACGACGCCGGTTCTGGCGGACCCTTCCTATGCGACCTCTGACGAGTTTAAAAACATCCAGGATAGATTTCAGGCCAAACCCAGCGAAACCTACCAGTTTTACACCCAGCGCCTGGGCTATCCCGCTTTCCTGTTTGCCCAGTTCTTGAACAACAAATCCGTGGCCATTGCGGTTTTTAATTTGGGCCACTTCTTTCCTTTCATTGAACCAACAGACACCAAGAGCGGCGTGTATTTTATTCTCGACGCGGTTTCCGGCCGTTTCTTTTACCACAGTATTCCATCCAAGCTTTCCGAGACCTTCAATCCCAATAACGAACCTTGGCTGGCCAAGGTCACCAACGACTTGACCGTCCAACAGTCGGGTTCTTCACTCAATCCCGGAGTGGGAGCCATCATTTACGCGCCCCTGGGAATCGCAAAATTAGGCGTGGTCAATCAGGTCCCCTACAGCACGGTGGCCCCCCCACCCGCTTCCCCCAAGCCCGCGGCGGCGCCCACGGTGAATGAGCTCCCCCAGTTGATCCTCAAGTGGTTTTATACCCCCTATGGCCTGGCCATCCTCATCTGCATAGCATTGGTTTTTCTAGGAGGGTTCTTTTTTCTGGGTGGCATGTTGGCGCCCCTCCGCAAAGCCAACACGGTGATTCTAAATGCGGCCCAAGGACACGGTTCCATTCCTCCCGAGACACTCAAAGCTTTCGGTAGCGACGAGGTGGGCCAGATCGTGCAAGCGGCTTCCATGCTGATGCAAAATCTTGAGGGAGAAAAACAGCAGATCCAGCAGGAAAAAGACGAAACCTTGAAGCAGTTCCGGACCCAAATGGATGAGAAGGCCCGGGAAGCGACGGCCCAGGTATCCTCGGCTCAACAAGTGGCCCAATCCACCAAGAACGAGTTAGCCGAGAAAACGCAAATTTTGAACGACAAGCTCAAGGAACTGGATGCCCTGAAAGCGATGTCCGAAGGTTTAAGGAATCAATCCGAACAGGCCAAAACCGAGAATGCCCAGTTAAAAGGGCAGGTATCGACCGCCGAGAAAGCCCAGGGGGATGCCCTGGCCAAGGCCCAACAGACCGAAGTGAAGCTAAAAGAAATGGAAGTTAAACTCCTCAATGCCGTTTCCGCTGCTTCCGCCATCCAGGTTTCCTCGGTCCGCGCGGCGGCCATCCGAACTATGGCGGACGAACTCAAGACAACCTTGGGGATCATCAAGGGCTACGTTTCCTCGGCCTTGGGGACCGTCCAGGGCGGCATCAGTGAGAAACAACAGGAATTTTTGGGAATGGTCATTAACCGTTCAGCCCGGCTTGAAAAATTCATAAACGACCTTTTGGATATTTACCAGGTTGAAATTGAGTCGGAGGACGTCAAGCGGGAAGAGGTGAATCTCGGATCTGAAATTGAGGGGTTGGCCTTCAACTTCCAGGCCCAAGCCGAGGTCAAAACGATCAAGCTCAGGGTCGAGTCCGCCCCCAACCTTCCCAAGGTTCCCATTATCCGCCGTCGGTTCAACCAACTCTGGAACATCCTGTACCTTCAAATCATCAAGGACGCCCCCAGGGGATCGACCATTCCTATCACGGTGGAGGCTGTTGGAGAAAACGTGAAGGTGACCGTGGAGGATCCGGGACTCGTCGTGAAGCCGGAAAACTTGCCCCAGTTATATGACGAATTCTACGATCCCAAACATACGGCTTCGCCCCAACTGGCCGGAACAGGCCTCAAGTTTGCCCTGGTGAAGACCATCCTGGCGGGTCATGGCGGAGGAGCGGTTGCGGAAAAATCCGAACCCGGCACCCGGTTGATCCTGACTTTCCCGGTGAAATACAAGAAGCCCAGTGAGGTTGCGGCCGCCGCCGCAGCGGCGAATAAAGCCGCTTCGCCAGCCCCTGTGTCCAAACCTTCGACTCTGCTGGGGCCAAAGCCGATTCCCGCATCACCCGTGACGGGCGCCTTACCTTTTGGAATTCCAAAAGCGCCCCCCGTGGGTTCGGCACCCGCAGCCAAGTCGGGAATTCTTGACTCTTTAATCGCCGGGAATGTTCCACCGGTCACCGCGGCGCCCCAGAAAAATCTTACACCTGGCGTTCCGGGATCAACACTTAAACCACCCACCGCCCCGGGAGCCACCCCCGCACCCCCTTCACTTGGTTTATCACCCAAGCCGATGACCCCCTCTTTTGGAGCCCCTCCCCTGGGTGGCAAACTCCCTACACCCCCTTCCCCAGTCCCACCGGGAATCAAACCACCCGTTCCGGCACCAGGTGCGGTTCCGCCCGCTGTTCACCCTCCGCTCCAGGCAAAACCCCTATCACCTGGAGGTTCAGGCGTTTTGGACTCATTGCTCAATAATAAGCCCGCCCCTCCACCGTTGGCATCGCCGACCCCGGGGGCTCCACCCGCTTTGGGTCGTCCGGGAATTCCTCCCGCCGCGGGCGTTCCGGTGCGTCCTCCCATGGCCCCGCCTCTGGGGTCCATGCCTCCATCAGTTCCCAAACCCCCTGGCGCTCCCACCGTTCCTAACCCATTGGGAATTCCCAAACCTCCGGGGTCTCCCATACCCATTCCAGGGTTAAATCAATTTTCTACTCCACCAAATCCAATCCCCCCTCCGGCTGCGCCTAAAGTCGTTCCAACTTCCCTAAAACCCACGATGCCTCCGGGCGGGGTTTTCAATTTGGATAGTGAACCTTCAAAACCCATGACTCCTCCGGCCCAGCCCGCGAGTCCGGCTCCCGGCGTTCCTTCCGGAGGCCTGGATGCCCATCAGTCCATCACGAAAGACCTAAGCAAGGAAGGCGATGGGGAATTGATCGAATAGGTTTGGAAGAGATTGGACCCGAAAGATATAAAGCCCTGGCTGCCTCAGGGCTTTTTTTGTTTCATAACTATGTACTTGGCATCACCGCACCTAGCAACAGTTTGGTTTTATTGACTTCCCCTTCTCCCATTGAGGGAGAAGGTCGGGATGAGGGGGGAATTACTGTTGTTAAGCACCCCTCACCCTTCCCTCTCCCTCAAGGGGAGAGGGTTCGTTTCAATGGTGACGCCAAATGTCTAGTTCGGTTTTGTTTTTATTCGTGATAGTTTTTTTTAAAGGTTAACGCCGTTCAATTACGCATTTCTCCGGGAGCATGACTTGGCCCCAACGAATAAAAAAGCCTTCGTCGTCGTTTCCCTTTTTGTCGTGGGCATCATGATCCTGGCGCTTTTCATGATGGCCAAGAGTGATTTGCCCAAATTGGGTGATGTTTTTCATCATCTCCACATCCAATACATGGTCTTCGCGGTTTTATGTACCGCCATCGCCTATCTGGCCTTCACGCTCTCCTTCAATGGTTTGTTTGAGTTGACCCCTTTCCGTGTTCCCTTCATCAAGTTTTTCCCCATCATGTTCATTTCCGCCACGATCAATTTCATTATTTCTTCCGGGGGCTGGGCGGGGGTCGCCATCCGATCCTTCCTTTTAAAACAACACAAGGTTCCCTATTCGGTCACCATCCCCTTATCTTTCGCCCAAAACATGATTTTCAACCTGGTCTTGGCGGTGGTTAGTTTTGGCGGGCTCATTTACCTTCGGGAACATCCCGAATTCATCGGCGGCACGCAAGAATGGGTGGTCCTGGCTTTTATGGTCGGGCTGGCCTCCTTGGTGGCCTTGATGCTTCTGGTTTTTTTCCATGGAAGCTTTCGCAGATGGTTCTTCAAGCTCGCGGTCAAGACGGGAAACGGGCTGGGGCGGGTCTTCCTCAGGCGCCAAACCTCCAACAAGAGGATGGCTGAAATCCGTGAAAACCTCGACGTGACGATTCGATATTTCCACGAGGGATGGATCCAACTTCTGGTGGTGTTGTTTTGGGTTTGCATGGATTGGTGTTTCACGGCCCTGACACTTTACTTTTGTTTTAATGCCGTCGGGGTGGAACTTCCCTTAGGGTTGCTCATGGTGGGCTTTACGGTCTTCTTTTTAACGTCCAACATTAACCCCATCCCCGCCGGTTTAGGGGTCAGCGAAACGGCGCTCGCGATTGTATTCGGCTTGCTGGGGGTGGATAACAACCAAACGTTGGTCGCGGCCCTGCTGTTCCGGTTTGTTTTTTTCATCATGCCGCTGGCCGTTTCCACCGCCCTTTACCTGGATACCATGCGCCAGTTCCTGAAAAGCCAGGTGGAAGAGAACCCCGTTGGGTTCATCCCAAAAGTGCGTTAATACTTACCCTCTAAAAATACCTGCCTTTAATCAACGCGTGGCCGATGGTGAAGAAGCAAGCCGCGTCGATCATGAAAAATACGCCAAAAACCACCATTGTCCAGGTTGTGAGATGTAGATTCAGCTTTCTCGCGTGCTCATGCAGGGTGTCGTGGTCAAAGTCGATGTTTCTCCGGGCAATCAGGTAGATCCCCAAGATCAGAAGCATCGGCAAGGCGTAGCCGAGGTTATAAAAAAGAATCCATCCGATCACCGCTGGAATTCCTAGTTGGAGGGACGCGTATTTGCCCAGGGCGATGATATAAGGAAGCGAAGCGGGGAAGGACGAGACGGATATGAAAACGCCTATCGCCAAAGCGAACCAAACATTCATATTCAGTAGTTTGGAAATGACCCAGGTCATCATCCGGCCATGCGGCTTCCCTCTTTTCCTGTAAAAATACCAGACGCCTATGACCACCATGACGACACCCGTCAGGAATTCCGAGAGGTAATAGGGGGGATTGGCCATGGTTTGAGTGGGTAATAACTTGTTCACCAGATTGCGCAAGTCATCAACCACGAAATAACCCGCGAACCCGCAAAGAAAATAGGACCCGCTTAAACCCGCCAGATAACTCAGGGCGTTTCGAAGGGGATTCACCGTCGTCAGCAGAAGAACAAAAATAATGATTTGAAGGGTCGTGGAAAGGCTGTCGAACAATGAAAGCGAAAGCGTGTAAAAAGTCGTATCCAATTTAACTTAACCTCTGCATGAATTTAAAGCCGCCGGTTTGAAATCCCCGGTTTTAGCCGGGGATGAAAGGCAACCGTGCCGAAGGCACGGCAAGCGAAGCTTGGGCTTCGTGGAGCCCCGGGCTTGCCCGGGGGGTTTTCCACCAAAAGGTCTCTTCGGATTTCCTTAAAGGTTTTGAATGAGTTTTAAAAAACGGAACCTGCTTACCTCTTCAAATCGGAAAGAGGCGAATATTATCCATTGTTTTCTGTCCACGAAGGGTCCCCATCGTGGACAACGATTTTCTATTCAAAAAGCCCTTTTAATGTGTCCATAGCCGCCACGAGTGAGTGCGAGCCTCCCTCAAAGGAATGAAACCCGTACCGGACGTAAAACTCGTCAGCTTTTTTATTTTTAGCGTCTACGATCATATACTTTGCCGCAACGGATTGAACAGCTACAACAGACCGGCGAATGGCATCCATCAACAATAATTCCCCTAATCCAGTTCCTTGCCATTTGCGGTCTACGGCAAGACGGCCCAATCGGACCGCGGGAACCGGATACTTTGGAAGGTTTTTGCGGTGGGATTCTGGAAGGGAATGTAGGTCTACCTGAGCCATGCTCAGCGTGTGGTAACCGGCCGCAATCGGCTCTCCCTCGGCGGGAACAAGAACGTAAGTGCTGCCCAAACCCTTGCGGTGGTTCTGGCCGGCAAATTTCCTTAAATAATCATTGAGTTCGGGAACCCCGCAATCAAAAGATAGAAGTTCCGGTTTTTGGAGGATGGAAATTAACCGCCATTGGGGATTTGGCATTGAACTGGAGTCAGGATATTTCTTTTTGGTAGCGCCGGGCCGCCGCCTTAAGTTTCTCGTTGGGCGCGGGAGGGTTATCCAAGAGACGCAGGAATAAATTCATGTCCTTAGGATCCGGATTGTACGTTTTGTAAACAGCCGCGTCTTCATGGGCCGCGTGGATGGATTTCGTCACGAGATAAGAACTCAGGCTCAATCCTTGGGCTTGAGCCGCTTTTTCCAGCAGTCGCTTATCCTGGGGTCTTACCCTCAATTCGATACGTTCTTCTTTGGTTTTAAGAGCTTTCGTCATAGTCATACCCTCCGCTTTGAATATACCATATGTACGGTAATATTACGTACATTTTATTGTCCACGACGGGTCCCCGTCGTGGAAAGCAAAAATCATTGTTTTTCATTGCTTGGCTGAAGGCAACTGATAACTAGCGGATTTCGTTTTTCCAGCCTTAGCCACTAACCCCGCCTCCACCAACGGTTTCATCAATTTACTTAAATTGGATCGCGAGACATTTAGCGCTTTGGCCATTTCTCCTCCCGACATTGAAGAAACCGCCCCCAACGTCCTCAAGATTTGCTCTTGTTGGCGGTTCAACAAAATCCGTTTTGCTGGTTTGCCAGCTCGAAGAACTTGGATTCTACGTTGCGTTTTTCGGAGAGTTTCCACCACGCCTTCGGCCACGTATTCCAACCAGGATGTCAGATCGTCCGCCTCCTTCCTGACTTTTTGAATTTGCCAATAATACCTCGGCCGGTCTGTTTCAAAAAACTCATCCAACGCGAAGATGTGATGCGTATCGAAACCTTTTCGGTAGAGAACCCAGGATTCCAAAGCGCGGGTCAAGCGCCCGTTTCCGTCCATAACGGGATGGATCGATACCAATCGGTGGTGAACAACTGCGGCTACAATGAGGACATGTTCCTTTTGTGCCTGTGGGGAGCTGATCCACGCCAAAAGCCCCTTTGTCAGGATGGGCGCGGCTTCGGGAGGCGGAGGCCGATAAATCACTTCTCGGCCTTTGAAAACGGCGTTGGCCGACCTTTTATATACCCCCACATCCGCGGATGGAATGGTTCCATCTGTCAACAAGCCATGAATTTTGAGGAGATCTTTTTCGCCGAAAACCTTCTTTGGGCTCTTTTGCCAAATCCATCTCAAGGTGGCGAGGTAATTTAGGACTTCCCGTTTAGCCTTGGCCTCAATTTCCAAATCCTTTCCCTCGGAAAGCGCCCGCACTTCTGGAAGGGTCAGCGGGTTCCCTTCGATTCGAGTGGAATAATGGGCCAATCGGGCAATGGTATCCCGCTGAATCTCGGCTATCCAGGAAACGTCCACGGATTGCTGCTGAATCCAAGACCTCAATTCCGCCGCAAGAGTTAAGCGTCGAACAAAGCTTGAAGATCTCTCAAATTTAGGATGGTAAGTTGGAATCACGGAAATAGCCTATTGAGGTATATTTTTATTGTCAACTAATTGTTTCCATTATTGTTTCGAATATCTATAGATCTGCCTGTCCACGATGGGTCCCCGTCGTGTACAAAGGGGCCAGGCCTACATTTTTCACATTACAATAGTTTGGTCGTAAAAAGCCCCAGGTGCGAACCCCTGAGCTTTTTTGTTTCACGCGTCCATCGATAATTACTTGGCGTTTGATCTCTCATCGGCCAATTGCAGGTAGTTAATACCTTGCGGAAAGCGGGGGAAACGGTGATCTATTGGCTAAAAAAGAATCGGGATTGAGTTTAAAAAAGATCGGGAAAAGAATGGGGGTAGGGTTTTCGGCGGTGGGGAACCAATGGGCGAAGAGCAAGGCGAAGATGGTCAAAGACCGGGCATTCGCCAAGAGGCTTCTAAAGTATAATATGTAGCCTGGCCCCTTTGTTTGGCCCCTTTGTTTCTTGGACAAGAGCCAATCAAAAGAATTGATGCTGAAGGCCCTTTATCTTCTTGAAGTGTTGGTCCTTGGTCCAAAGGGTTTGATTGTTAAATGTGGCCAAAGTGGCAATAAGAATATCGCTCAGTGGAAGCGTAATACCGTGTTTGCGCAAATCGTAGGAAATTCTGCCAGCTTCAAAATGAATATCCGCGCTCGCCTCCAGGAAATGCAAACCTTTTAGGTTCTCTTCCAGGAAAGAAAATTCCTCCAGATCAGCGGCTCCCTGCAAGACCTCAAAAACGACGATTCCACAAGTAGATATGGAACCCCGTTTCAAATGTTTGACGATTTTATCCCCGGTTTCACTGTCTGGTTTCCGGAAATAATCGATCCAAACGGACGTATCGATAAGAATCTCAGCGGGCATGGAGTTCCAGCTTCCGCAATTCTGTTGAAACGTCTTTCACCCTCAAACGTCCCCTCGCAGAAATAAGGTTATCCAACCGTCTCCGCCGAACGAAATCTTCGATAGCTGTCTCGATGGCCTGAGTTTTAGAAGCCCATTTTTCTACGGACATGAGTTCTTTGATCAGGTGGTTTGAAAGTTCGAGGGTAGTTCGCATGGTGGGCTCCTTAATGCATATTAACTGTATGCATTAATTATATGCACCTGATAGACAGGGGTCAAGATTCACTTTGTTTACTATGGGTCCCCGTCGTGGACAACCTTCATTCAGCCGGGCAGGTCCCGCACAAGCAAAACGATCTTTTTCTTTTTCAATTTCTTAAAAAACTCACCCGAGGTTTTCGGGTTGCCGGCAAACCTCGGCCACTCCAACACATACCGGTGAAGCTCTTTCGCAGTGATGGCCGGGTTATAGCGGAAAAGCAGGACGTCCTCGGGACCATCCTCGAATGTTTCCGAGCAAACGAGGAAATTCTGCATCATTTGAATCTCCTCTTTCGTAACGCTGATATTCATGGAACTACCCACTGGATCACCCATTTCCCTTATTTGCTTCACTGTTTCAGGCGGCAGTTTCACAAGATCCTCTCCACAAAAGGCATGACCGTATATTTTCCCGCCGTCGTTGATTGGATAGCTTTTTTTGTACAACTCAAAATTGCGGGTGGCGAACTTGATGGCTTTGTAGTACCCCAAGAATCCGTTTAAATCCTTCTCCCACCAATCCACATATCCGTTTAGGACTGTCCCATCAGTTAAAGTGACTTCAACATGCCAATCCATCTCATTGGGATAGGCGCCGTCCGCCCAACCGGCCCGGACCGAAAGGGCAAAACACAAAACGAGGGAACCTATGGATATCAGCCCTTTTAAATTCATGCGTCTCCCGGTCGTGGACAATACTTTTCATCACCCAAAGGCGGAATCGTCCAAAAGGCGCGACCCATGGATGATTCGAAGAATATAAACCGTTTTTTGAGAGATCCGGAAAATCGTCCTGTAATCCTCATAGAGGATATGCCGATACCCTGTTCCTAAAACTTCATTTTCCGGAACAGAAGGGCATCTTTCAGGGTATTGTTCCAAAGTAGTGATTTGATGCTCAATGCGGGCGATGAATCTTTCAGCTTCCCGAGGACTGTCCTTGCCGATATAGTCCCAAATTTCCTTTAAGTCCCCCTCAGCGATGCGGGTAATTTTAACCTGGTATCGAATGGGCATGCGCTGACTCTCCATAAGGTGTTAAGGAAATCAGTGCGATACCAACCACCTTAAATCTTTATGGAAGGTTGGCATGCTTGAACTCTTTCAAGAAAGCACGGACGGGACGCACGCGATGGGTGGTCACATCCTTCTCGGCGGAAACCAGCTCACGGGCCAGATTCACGGCACTCAAATAAACCTCATAGGATTTCGCATTCATCAACACGGCATCCGCCTTACCATTGACGGTCAACACGACCGGGCGGCCTGTTTTATGGATTTGGTCTAATAGGCTCCGAGTGTTACGCTTCAAGTCCGTCACGGACCGGATATCCTCGGAAAACTTGATTCCCATAACTGACTCCTTCGGTTAAGCACCAAATATAATGCTTAATTTAGCACCATTCATTTGAAGCTTCAAGCCCTACACCTTTGTCCACTACACCTCCCCGTCGTGGACAAGGTGTTCTATTCTTTATCTAAATACTTTTTAAGCTCCTCGTCTTCGATAACCATATGATCCGTAATGTGAAAAGCTTGGTTCTTTAATGGATGCGCCAGAGCTTCTTTACGACTTAAAAATCTTCCTAAGATTTTTGAGTCCTTCCATTGTGATTCATCTGGCTCGGTAAGCATGACCTCATATTTGCCTTTATTGCTTCTCATACTGATTGGGAACGCAACTCTTTGTTCCGGGGTCGTCCCTTCGCCCCAATCCCCAAGAGATACCACAACCGATACAGTCTTATCAGGATGGTTGTCGGAAAAACTGGCATAGTAAACAGCGTATGCATTTCCATCCTCATAAACAAATCGAGTCAGGTTGATAGATTTACCGCCACAATGGTTACAATCTAAATATTTTGGTTTCTCAAATTCAAAAGTGAGCATTAAATTTTAACTCCTAGAAATTATCATCGGTTTTTTTCCTGTCCACGATGGGTCCCCGTCGTGGACAAGTCCAAAAACACTCTTTCAATCCATTCAAGGCGGTGGCGGGATATCTTCCGTCGATTTCTTCACTTCCGTGACCACTGGCACTACAAGGGCCGAGGGCAATAACTGATCCAGGAACTTTTGTTCTATCTCGCTTGAAGGTTCGGCGGGGGGAATGGGACGCCCCTTTTTCGTGAAATACTCAGGGGCGTATTTGTTATAGATCGAAACATACCAACGATAATGACTAGCAAAGTCTTCCGTAACTAAACCCTTAAAATTCGGTTGGCCCTTGTCTGAGTTGGGTTGATCTAAATCTTTAAAAGATCGCGAAAAGCTTTCTCTGCTATACCCATCCCCTACGCTCGGGCCAAAACGTCCTATAAAATCCCCATCCATTGGAGGTAAGTTTAGCTTTTTGCAGTTAGGCACCCAAACCGAATAGTAAAAATCGTGAGCGTAATGGTAGGTCACAATATCTTCCACCGCCATATATTCAAAAGCGTAGTCCGTCCTGCCGATCCGACCGGCGATTCCATCGGCATCGATAGCGTCAAAAAGCGGCCTTGATCTTAAATTGAATAACTCGAGAACCATTTCCCACCATAAGACGGACCCTGTTTTAGCCTTGCCTTTGTGAAAATATTTCACGGAATAGTTGGACGAGTTACGGATATAAAATCTCTTCGTTGATTTGGATGGATCTGTAGATCCGGAGATGGAATCCCATTCACCCTGGGGATTGCGGGGATCCCAAAGAACACCACCCCGAGCATAGGTTCCCGCAAACTGCTTGACCGTCCAATTCCACAGATCATCACCTTCCCGGACGTATTGAACCATTTCGGGGCGGTCCTTCAACATTTTTCGGACTTGGGCTTTTCCCCAGTCAAGATGGGACTGATCCAGGTGATAGGGCGGACACTCGAAAGCGGTTTTAGTGGGCCGGGGGGTATTGATGTCCGCAGAAAGGCAAAAAGTGGATAAGAGAACAACAATAAATAGAGTTAAAACAATCACATTGATATTCCTAAATCTATACGTAATTCCTTGCATCATTATCACGCCCTATTCCAGTCACGAATTTTGGTACTTATCCTTGTCCACGATGGGTCCCCATCGTAGACAACCATAAATCTTCAATATCTATTCGGATATCATTTTTTCGTATTGTTCTTTCCGCTCTTCCTTTATTTGGTTAAACCGAACTTTATTTTTCCAAACATCTTCCCGTGATATTAAAAATCTGTAAAAGTGAAACCCAGCTCTATTGAAAATCCATTTTTGATATTTCTTTGAATCCCAATCTCTTCCAACAAGTTTTTGGCGCATGTCTTTCACAACTACATTGGCGACTTCTTCCGATGTCGCATTTATATTTTTTTGAGTTATCAAAGAAACGTCGGAAACAATAAAGTCTTCGTCTTGAATCCACGCGACGAAGTCCTGCTCTTTAATTCCCATAACTACCCGAAAGTCACGCACCGAATTCTTCACTCGCTCCTCATTTTTTCCTACCTTATCTTTGGTCTCATTGATTTTTTCCGGGTTCGAACTAAGCTTCCCACCGGATCGATCTTGTAAAGTTTCTACGTACCATTCTTCTTTACCGCTCTGGTGAAGCTCACCGATCATTTGGCCAAAGACAGTTACCGCCTTGGCTTGCTCATTACTCAAATCCAATTGCTTTTGCATGATAGCCATTTCTTGTACTGAGTATGATCCTGTAAAATTAGGCCACACATTGCTCAACCACTGCTGATCAGAAAGGGTTTCTGGGATTGAAGCGACTGGGGTCGGCGTTTGTGCTATCAAAATGAATGGCATGGCCATTGAAAGAATTCCAAGAATAACAAAGGCTCTAAGATTGATTTTTCGTAAACCCATAAGGGAAAGGTTATTCCTTTTCACCTCTATATCCTTCCAAAAAACCTGTCCACGATGGGTCCCCATCGTGGACAAAGAAAACTAATGTTTAATGATAAATAGAACCCACATTTTTGAACATTCTATCAAGGAACGACTAAAGTCACCTTTCGCCGGATGGGGTTGAAGGGGGCGGGGTTGCGTTTGTTATGGGCCATTTTCGCGTTGTCCCAGTCAGCGGGGGAAATGACATAAAGGTCATGGGGGCCCGGGGTTAAAGCTTGCAAGCTTGTTTCCAGGTCCGAAGAGGCCGGGTGAAAGGCGGGGTTGGTTCCTACGCTCCAGATCAGGTCCCCTTCTTTCAAACCGGTCTGGGCGGTGGGGCTGTCGGCCCAAAGGGTTTTCACCGCGCCTTGACTATCCAACTGTACGCCCTGGCAAAGGTAGAGCAGGCTACCAAGCGGGGCGTGGGCGCCCTTGACTTGCTTGATCCAGAATTGAATAGAAGAAACGAAATGGCTCAGGTCCTCGGCGGATTCGCATTGAACGGTGAGGGGCGGCTTCTTGCCTGAAACCAGAATTGTGCATTGGTAAAAGCTTCTGGGGTTTTCCGATCTCGAACCGGGTTCAATCAGGTTGCAATGGATGGCCCGCACGTCTTCCCAGTAAAACCCCATCCCTTTTTTTGACGGGTCCCCCAGGAAACCGCTGGTCAAGTCGCCCAGGGAAAAACCGGTTTGAAAGGAAAGGGTCAGGCCGGTGGAGGACGCGACAGCCGATTGGATCTTTAAGACCTCATGGCCCAGCCGAACGGTGTATTTTTCAGGGTCAGATAGGTCCGACAGGCGGTTGCCGGCCATGACCGGGCTGATCGCCGGGTCCGGTTCAATGGGCTCGGCCTTGATCAGGCAGGGCGAGGACAGGGCCTTCATTTCGGCGTCCAGGGTTTTCGCGTCCTCAATGGAAGGTAGCCACGCGCGAGCAAAAACATAAGGGTTGGCTCTTTCCGCCGGGGGAGCGGGTTGGGTGGGGTGGTGTGTTTTGTGAGTGGAGGAGGTTTTTCGGGCCTGGGGCTTGGGTTCGACCTTTTTCGGCACGGCCGAAACCGGCGCGGGCGAATTAGTTTCAATGGCCAGGGGCGTCAAGACAGGGGTCATTGGGATCACTTGTGGGGTGGCCGTAGGAAGCGCCTGTTCTTGGGGCTTGGCCTTTTCAGTTTCCCCGGGGTTCGCGGTTACTGAACCGCTTGAGGGTAAAAGGTTGGATAGTTGTTCCATCCACCCGTTCCGGTCGTACCAGCCCGCGAAAAACACGATGGCGATGAAGAGGGCGACCCACAAACCGGTTAGGAAGCGTTGATGGCTCCCCCTGGCCTTAACAGGTTGGGGTTCTTTTTCCTTGGGTTGTTCTTCTTCCACGACCTTCGGGGGTTCGGCCATTTCAGGTTCCGAAGCGACGTGCTTTTTATATTTGACCTTCGTGTGGTCGAATTCCCCGGCGGTTTTGCCCTCCACCAAATGTTCCACCAGGGCTTCGATGTGCCGGGTTTCCAGGTGGCGGGAAAGGGCCGCCTCCAGGGCTTCCCGGGCCGCCCGCGGAGGGTCGGGCACCCGGTCGATGAGCCCCACCAGGGCGGCGGCGTTGTTATACGAAAGGGAATAGGGGTGCTCGTCCTGGGCGGCCTGGCGGATCCTTTCGATGGCGACCGGGTCCAACAGCTCTTTGAGCCCCAGGAGGTTGTTAACTAGCTTGCGGTCAAAGTTGAGAAGCCGGGCCAGTTCGGAGGGATTGGCGGTGGGGGTATTTTCCAACTGGGCGGAAAGAGCGGCTAATTTATCCAGCCAAGCCAGGGGTTCGGTCTTGCGGAAGGCCATAGGTTCCTCCAAGGGGTATGGTCGAGGGGTCGATTAAAACGGCGTTAGATTAATGGGATCTTGGCATCAGAAATATGATTTTGATCAATTTGGGGCCAGATACGGGCAGGTGTGGACGAAGATCTGAGAAGTGTGGACGAGGATTAAGATAAGTGGGGACGGACATTTGGGTGGGTGTGGACGAGGATTTCGGGGTTGGGGACGAGAATATGGAAAAGTGTGGACGAAGATTTTGCCGGTGGGGACGAGGATTAGGGTAAGTGGGGGCGAAGATATCGGCTTTGTGGACGGAAACATGGATAAGCCAACAGGAGGGACGACAAAACCAACTTCCTAAAATCCAATGGCCGCCTGGGAATGCCAAAGTGGTTGGCAACTTACGGCTTATAAATTTTCAGAACGGTCGAAATCCACTTCTGGGGTGTCGACCAGCAAAACCGTAAAAGACGTCTAAAAGGTTGCCAATACCCAATGTTTGAATGGGGGTATTGACATGAGTCGAAGTGACTCATATATTCTACTTTTATAATATACGATTAGTTGAATAGATGAAATAGAACTGTTGGGGAGGAAATGCCATGGAAAAGCTGCCTTTTGCCACAGAAGAGAAGTCGTTGGGAACCTACCTGCGGGAAATCGCCCGGGTACCCCTTTTAAGCCCCGAAGAAGAAAAAGAGACCTCCCGGCGAGCCCGTAAGGGCGATGAAGCCGCCATGAACCTGATGATCGAAGCCAACCTTCGCTTTGTCGTGTCGGTGGCCAAGGGGTTCCGCAACCGGGGCCTGAGCTTCCTCGACCTCATTAACGAGGGCAACTTGGGGCTCATCAAAGCCGCCAAGACCTTTGATCCCGAACGGGGGGTGAGGTTCGTATCCTACGCCGTATGGTGGATCCGCCAGTCCATCTTGGCCGCCATCATGGATAAGGGCGATATCGTCCGGATTCCCCAAAGCCAGACGAAAAAAATGCGTAAGCTCACGAAGCAAGTGGCCGCTTTGACCGAAAAAAAGGGCGAGCCTATGAGCGATACGGAAGTGATGAAAAAGGCCGATATCAACAGGGAAACCTGGACGGAGGTTCAGAAATTTTCCCACGGGTATCTGAGCCTGGATACGACCTATGTCGGGGAGGGAGAAACCTCCTTGATCGAGTTCTTGAAGGACCCGAAGGGCCTGGAGTCCTTCGAGAGCGAATTAATGAACCGGGACTTGTCGGACAAAATTAAAGGCGCCTTGAAAGACCTCGATGCACGTGACGGACAGATCTTAACCTGGAGGTACGGGTTGGACGATCAAGGGACGCAAACCCTGGATGAGATCGGCCAACGGTTGGGGATTTCCAAGGAAAGGGTCCGCCAGATCGAGGAACGCGCCATGAAAAAAATCCGCTTGTCCAAGGGCGTGGAACGCCTCCGGGATTATTTCAGTTGAGACGGGGTTAACCCATGGACGTTCCCCGCGAACATCCTATTTATACGATCAGCGTGGTAGCGCAGTTGTTGCACCTCCACGAACAGACCATCCGGCAATACGAGCGGATGGGGCTGATTTCCCCATGCCGAACCCTGAAGAAAACCAGGCTTTATTCACAGGAAGACGTGGAGCGACTCGAATGCATCGTCTATCTCGTCAAAACCTGCGGAGTCAATCTTTCGGGCGTGCAAATCGTCATCACCTTGTCGACCCAGCATCCTGAAATCAATGAGCTCTTGAAGTCCAGGCGGATCTTTCCGCAAAATATGGGGCCATCTGCCCAATCTGCCGTACCGGAGGATATAGAAAATGATCAAGCTCCCTAAGTTGATCAGACCCATTCGTTTCGTAACTACTCTGGCGATGTTGTTTTCACCCCTGCTTCCCGCGGCCGTGTCGGCCGCCGAGCTTCACTTGGGGCACGAACCTCCACCCGTCACCCTGCCCCCCACCAGCGCGGCCCTGGCCCTCCAGAAGGCCTTCATCGATGTGGCGGCGGCGGTCAGCCCGGCGGTGGTCAACATCAGTTCCGAATGGACCGAGAACATCCGGGGCATGGAAAATTTCGGCGGCATGGACGATTTCTTCAATTTCTGGTTTTACGGCCCCCATGGGCAAAGAACCCCCCAGCGCACCTTCAAGCAAAAGCAGCGCAGCTTGGGTTCTGGTTTCCTCATTACGGCGGATGGCTACATCCTCACCAACGCCCACGTGATCGGCAAAGCGGAAAAGGTGACCGTCACCATGGCGGATGGGACGACCTATCCCGGGACGATCGTGGGAAAGGACGATAAAGTCGATATCGGCATCGTGAAGATCGCGGGCAAGGCGTTTCCCCACTTGGTCTTGGGCGATTCGGAAGCCTTGCAAGTGGGTGAATGGGCCATCGCGGTGGGCAACCCCTTCGCCTTGGACCATACCGTGACCACGGGGGTCATTTCAGCCAAGGGACGCAGTGTGGAAATCAGCCAGGACCAGGGCTACCAAAGCTACATTCAAACCGACGCTTCCATCAACCCCGGCAATTCAGGAGGGCCTCTCTGCAATATTGTGGGCGAGGTGGTGGGAATCAACAGCGCCATTTACAGCCAGTCAGGCGGGTCCGTGGGCATCGGTTTTGCCATCCCCGTTAATATCGCCCGCAAGGCCGCAGAGGACCTGGTGAATAACGGCAGGATCATTCGGGCAGGCTTGGGAGCCATTGTTCAGTCGCTGGATCCCAAGATGGCCCAAAGCTTTGGCTTGGCCTCTCCCGAGGGAGCCTTAATATCCAACATTAATTCGGGGAGCGCCGCCGAAAAGTCAGGATTGAAACCGGGAGATATCATTCTCTCCGTGGATGGAGTCAAGGTGCATGATTCGGCGGATCTGGTGGCTAAGCTTTACACCTTTCAACCTGGCCAGACCGTGCAAATGACGATCTTGCGGGGGGGAACCCAGACGACCCTGCCCGTGACTCTGCAAAAGCTGGATGACGCTTTCCTTAAAAAAGGCGAGAAGGGTGATGAAAATGGGGGTAACGGAGGCCCCGGCCAGGGTGAAAGCGAAAACCTGGGTCTTACCTTCCAGGACCAGACCGCGGAGATCAAGAGCCAACTTCCTCCCAACGCCCCGAAAGGCCCGGTCGTCACCCAGGTGGAGCAGCAAAGCCCCGCGGCCCAGGCGGGTCTCCAACCGGGAGACATCATCCTGCGGGTCGGCGATTCGCCCATTGTTTCGGCGAACCAGCTCACGGTCGTGTTGAAAAAAAGCGATCTTAAAACCGGGGCGCGTCTTTTCGTATGGCGGGATGGAGTGACGCTTTATTCATTTCTACAGACAGGTGACGAATAAGCCGCACGTATTTCCCTATTTCATAAAACTCAAGCCCCGGACAAATTGTTTCGGGGCTTTTTCATTTCCGGTTCAATGCGGCCTGATTACAATGATCCGAATTAACTAATTCGCGAGTAAGGAATGGGTGTGCCAACCTTTCAAGACGATCTCAACGCGGTTAAAAATCATACGGACATCCATTTACTCTCGGATGGCAAGAGCCGCGAAGTAGCGGTCGCTCCCCTTTTGCAAGGCCGTGTTTTAACCAGCACCTTGGGGGGGCCGGAAGGTTTGAGCCACGGATGGGTAAACCGCGAGCATATCGCCTTGGGCAAGATTCTTTCCCATTTCAATCCCTACGGAGGAGAGGACCGGTTCTGGTTGGGGCCGGAGGGGGGGCAGTACGGCCTTTATTTTGCCCCCGGCGTTCCTTTTGACTTGGAGCACTCCTACGTGCCCACTCCTTTTGACCGGGAACCTTTTGAGGTGGCCGGGAAATCGCCAACGTCCATCCGCCTCCGTAAAAATACATCCTTCAAAAACTATTCGGGGTTTGAGTTCTTTGCCGGCGTTGATCGTGAGATCCGTCTGATTGGTAAAGAAGAGGTGGAATTTGATCAGGAAGGGTTGGCTTGGGTCGCTTTTGAGTCGGTGAATACCCTTACAAACAGGGGAAAGAGTCCGTGGCAGACCGAAACGGGTCTTTTATCCATCTGGATCCTTGGAATGTTCCAACCTTCACCCCATTCCACGGTCATCATCCCCTTTCTTGATGGTCCGGAAGGTTCACTGGGGCCCCGGGTCAATGATTCCTATTTCGGAAAGGTTTCCGGGGACCGGCTGAAAGTGGGATCGGGAGTTCTTTTCTTTAAAGGGGATGGACAGTATCGATCCAAAATCGGGGTTTCCCCCTTAAGGGCCAAACCGGTCCTAGGCGCTTGGGACGCGCAGAACGAAATTCTCACCCTTGTGAAATACAGTCTTCCCCAGCCGGCGGGAAAATACGTGAATTCCATGTGGGAAATCCAAGCGGACCCCTATGGGGGCGACGTGGTGAATAGCTATAACGACGGGCCCCCCGCTCCCGGAGTAAAACCCGAAGGTCCCTTTTTTGAACTGGAAACTTCCTCGCCCGCGGCCGCCCTTTCCCCGGGTCAATCCGTGACGCATCGGCATCAAACCATTCATTTAAAAGGAGAAAGAAAGCTTTTAGACAGGGTCGCCCAAACTTGGCTTAACTGTTCCTTGGCGGAGGTTGAGGGGGCCTTCTCGGTGGGGTAAAGTATCCTTATGCCGCCTCTTCTTTCCAAACCGGGTTCTTCCACCCACCTTTTCTATGGTCTTGATACGCCGGGGCCCGTGTTGTTGCTTCTTGTTTCCAGTTTGGTCCTGGCTTTAGCGGGGTTTGCCGCTTTAAACATCGAAACCCAATATCAATTGATGGGATTCCTGGGGTATACGGTTTTACTATTCGCGATTCTTTTGATCAGCGTTGGGATCTGGATGGTCTGGAGCGCCGTTCGAGGCAAGGCCCTGGCCGCCAAAGATTTTATCGAACAACTCGATTTAAAGACGAACCAGAAACTCCTGGATGTGGGTTGCGGCAGGGGATTCATCCTGATTGAAGCCGCCAAACGTCTGCCGCGTGGCAGAGCGGTGGGCCTGGATAATTGGTCCCAATTCGATCTTTATGTGAACAACCCGGTGAGAACCTGGGAAAACGCCCAACAGGAGGGAATCTCCAACCGGATCAAGGTGGACACGGGTGACATGCGCGAGCTTCCTTATCCCAGGAACTATTTCGACCGGGTCACCGCCCATCTGGCCCTGCACCGATTGAAATCCCGGGAGGATCGGAAAAAAGCCTTATCCGAAATGGCCCGGGTGCTGAAGCCGAAGGGCCTGTTGGCCCTGCAGGACTTTCAATACCTGCACCAAATCCTTGAGGACTTGAAATCACTCCGCTTCAAAAAAATCAGGGTCTCCAAGTACAAGTTTTTCTTTTTCCCCCCGGTTCGAATGGTTCTGGCCCAAAAATAATTCTTTAAAGAAGTGGGCAGTTCGCAGGTAAGTCTTTAAAGCCTAACTGCCAACTGCGAACCGCCAAGCTGTCAGCTTTGAAGTTGCAATCGAGGCCTTTCAGAAGAATAATCGCATCCAATTCATTTAAGGGGAGCTGACTTGGATTCCAGCGAACGCCGCCGGCTGATCGAAAACTATTCCCGAAAAACCTATGCCTTGACGGAACATCTGCGGAGTTTTCCCCGGGACATGTGGGACTTCAAACCCGATGACACCCATTGGTGCATCAGGGAGATCCTATGGCATACCCTGGACATTGAAATGCACGGCTATCTTCGTATTCGAACGGCTTTAGCTGAGCCGGGGAAAACCGTTTCGGCCCCCGATCAGGATCTTTGGGCCAAGCAAGTTCCCTACATTCAAATGGATGTGGATGAGGCCATCGAGGGAATCGTCTGGGTGATCAAGGCCAATGGAAAATTGCTAAAAACGCTCACGGAAGCGGATTTTAACAAGAGCGTGACCCATCCCAAATACGGAACGCTTAATATTGACCAGCTTTTGGCACGTCACAACAAGCACATCGAGCACCACATGGACCAGATGACCAAGCGGTTCGATGAATGGAAAGCGCGCAAATAGCGGGGAAGGAAAGGGTATGAACCAAGAAGAGAGAAAAGCCAAAATCGCGGAATTCGGGGGCTTCGCCTTGGCCTTGCCCCAGGCCTTGAAGGAATTTCCCCGCTCCATGTGGAATTACAAGCCCGACCCGGACCATTGGTCTATCCAGGAAGTGATTTTCCATTTGTTGGACACGGAAATGAATTTCTACATTCGCTATCGGTTTTGTTTGGCCGAACCGGGAAAAACGGTAGTGCCCTTTGATCAGGATATTTGGGCCCGGGAGCTTCGGTATAAGGACCGTGACGTCGACCAGGCCCTGGCTGGATTGGTTTGGGCCATTCAAGCCAACTATGATTTATTAAAATCGCTTCCTGATGACGCATTCTTGAAAACGGTGATCCATCCGGAAAGAGGCGTATTGACCTTGGAACGCATTGTGGAATATTCCCTTGGCCACATTCCCCATCATATCGGCCAGATGCGTAAGCGTTTTACGGAGTGGAAAGCCCTTCAGAAGTAAAACCTTAATGTCCTTCTCACCGCGGAGACGCGAAGAACACCGAAGAAAATTCATTGAAATCAAGAATTGAGTCTTTTTTGTCTTTCTCCGCGTCTTCGCGGTAAAAGATTCTTTTAGTCTTTGTTCTGGTAACAGCCCAGGAAACGACGGATGGTGGGTCTTTCCGGGTCCTTGAAATCCTTAAATTCCATGTTTTTCAGGCCGGCCTGGGAAAAAAGATCCATCTGTTGCTGGGTCAGGGGCCAGGGAGGGCCTTGGGGAAATTCGTGGATATCCTTGCCGCGGGTCACGGCCAAAAGGATTCCCTTGGGCGCGACCCATCGGGCCATGATTTCGATGGCTTCCTCCCGCAAGGGCGAGAGGAGAGACTGCAGGGTATAGGCTTCCCATACGAAATCGAATGACCGTTTCCAGCGGGGGGGCGCCTTGAAAAGATCAACCACCTCGTAGCTGACCCGGGTTTTGGTAAACCGTTCCTGGCTCCATTGGATGGCGGTGGGAGAAATGTCAAAGGCGGTCACCAAAAAACCGCGCCGGGACAGGTCCTCGGCGTCATCCCCCAGCCCGCAGCCGATCACCAACGCTTTCCGGCCCCTGGGAAAGGGGTGCTCATCCAGCCAATCGCGCATGAAGGAGTTGGGGGATAAACTGGCCCAGGGAATGATCAGTTCATTTCCCCCGGCGGAGGCGTAAACATCCTCAAACCATCCCAGGGGGTTGTTCTTTTTGAGGTGCTCATCCGCCAGCTGCTGGACCATTTTCCGGGCTATACGCAAGCCGAACCTCTCCACCCATCGAGTACCCCCTTTAAAAGCAAGGAAAGTGCCACTCGAAATCGGGCCAATTCGGCCTTTCCGGTCCCTTCGGGGTCCGCTTTTTTGTAGAATCAAAAGCAATTCGGACGTTTTTGTAGGAGGGTAGAAACATCTTTGTTCCCTCGAAATATTTCCTGGCAAAGGCCACGCCTTGAACATCCTTCATGTCCTCAGCGGTGATTTCGTGACGGGGGCCGAAACCTCCACCGTGTCCCTCATCCAACGCCAAACGTCCGCGGGCCACCGGGTATTCGTGGCGGCGGGCCGGTTTGACCATCCGGTTGACGCGAAAGTCGTTTCACTCCCTATTTATGATCGGGGCTGGGTCAAACGGGGGCTCAATATCCTGGCCTTGAAGCGCGTGATAAAAAAAGAAGAAATTGATTTGGTTCACGCCCATTCCCGGGCGGCCAGCTGGGTCAGCTACTGGGCAAGCCGGTCCACCCGAACCCCCTACCTTTCGACCCTTCATGGGCGCCAACACCTGCATTTTTCGAACAAGCGGTTCAATATTTACGGTGAAACGGTCCTGATGATGTGTGAAAACATCCGGGAGCAGATGCTGGAGCAAACCAACGCATTCCGACAGGAGCAATTGATTGTCTATAGAAACGGACTCAACCTCTGATCCTCTGGTTCTAGTCGTGGGCCGGTTATCGGGTCCCAAGAATCAAGTGATCCTCCGCCTGGCTCGGGAAACCTTTCCCCGGGTCCTTCAGACTGTGCCCAACACGCGTTTTGAGATCGTGGGCGGCCCGGTGGGAGAGGAACACCGGAAACTCCAGGCGGAAAATCCCAGGATTATCTTCACCGGGTTTCAACCCGACTTGATCCCCTATTACGAGAAAGCGACCGTGGTGGTGGGAGCGGGACGCGTGGCTTTAGAGGCCATGAGCGCCAAGAAGCCGGTCGTAGCCCTGGGCGAGCAAAAATACATCGGGCCCATTCTTCCGCCGGTCCTGGAAGAAGCCAAGGCCACCAATTTCGGGGATTGTTTCGAGGGAGAAAGCTTTGACTTTGAAAAAACAGCGGTGGATATCATCTCTTTATTGAAGGACCCGGCCCTGAGGGTGCAAACCGCACAGACCGGCTACGAACTTTTAAAAAACGAATACAATCTCGATACCCTTTATCCCAGGCTTGAAACCCTCTACCAGTCGATGGTCCTTCAAAGTAACCTGGGCCGTTTCCATGAAATCCCGGTTCTCATGTACCACCGGGTGACGGATGGGCCGGTGAAGGGGTCCAAGTACAACGTCTTCATCACGAAGGATAATTTAAAAAAACATCTCCATTCCCTGCAGTCCCGAGGTTTCGAGACCGTTACCTTCGGGGATTTTTTCCGCCGAAAACTTCCCTCCAAGCCGGTGGTGCTGACTTTTGACGATGGTTACGAGGACAATTTCCAGAACCTCCTGCCCCTGCTGAAGGAATTTAAGATGAAAGCCGTGGTTTACGCGCTGGGCGACCGAAAACATAAGACCAACTTCTGGGACACGGCCCATGGGGAACCGGAGGCGCCGCTTTTAACCGGTGAACAGATCAAGGAAATGGCGGAAAGCGGGTTGGTGGAGATCGGGGCCCATTCCCTGAGCCACCGCAAATTGACCGAATTGCCCATCGTGGAAATGAAAAGAGAAATCGGGGAATCCAAAAAGAAACTGGAGGAACTCACCGACGGGAAGGTTTATTCCTTCGCCTATCCTTACGGGGACCTGAACCAAGAAGTCAAGGAAGCGGTCAGGGAGGCGGGCTTTCCCTTTGGAATCGCCGTCAACAACGGGCCCTCTCGATTCGGGGGCGACCTGATGGAAATCCGCCGGGTCCATATGTTTCCCGATACGGCCGGGTTTGATTTTTTGAAAAAAACCAGCGGGTATTACCATCGCTACCGAAAGATATTTGGAAGAAAATAAGTCATGTTAATTACGGAAAGGCATTAGGGTATACACAGCGATGAAAAAACCGGTCCTATCAGTCGTCATCATCACCCTCAACGAAGAGCGCAATATCGCGCGTTGTCTTAAGAGCCTTCGATTCTCAAAAAAAACCTTTAGCCGGGTGGAAACCCTGGTGGTGGATGCAAAGAGCAAGGATAAAACGGTTGCGGTGGCGAAAGCCCTACGCGCCAAAACTTTCGTGCGCCCATGGAAGAGCTATTCGGACCAGAAGAACTGGGCCCTTTCCAAATGTTCGGGCGAATGGATTCTATCCCTGGACGCGGATGAGGAACTCACCCCCGAACTCATTGTTGAAATAGAAAAGCAGATCCCCTTGACTCCTGAAGGGGTGGACGGTTATTTCTTGAAGCGAAAGGCGTTCTTCCTGGGCAAGTGGATTCAACATTGCGGATGGTGGCCGGACGCCCAATTGCGTTTGATCCGCCGGGGCCGGGGAGTCTTCACGAACGAGCCGGTGCATGAAGGACTGGAAGTGAAAGGAAAGACCCTGGAATTGGCTGAGCCCATGAACCACTACACCTACGACTCTATCCAACAATACCTGGACAAGATGAACCGTTATTCGGATCTAGCCATATTGGAAGTTAAGCCAAAGAAAATCACATACTGGTGGTATTACGTCACGATCGCCCCCTTCATGACTTTTCTAAGAGGCTATGTTTCCCGACGGGGGTTTTTGGACGGCTGGCATGGCCTGGTCGTGTGCGGGCTTTCGGCCTTCCACGATTTCGCCAAGTACGCCAAGCTTTGGGAGAAGGAAATCCTCAAGCGAAGCGAGAAGGGTTAAAACGTGTCCCTTTTTACAGAAAAAATAGGCGAGAAATATTTTTTTATACTTCCTCAAATTGCTATGGACGAAATTAAGTCGAACCTTGAAAAAAGAGGTTTTGTTATTTTGAATTTTGATAAGAAAAATGAAACCTTGGAATTTGATTGTCCTTCAAAAGTAATCGATATTGGTTTTTGGAAATGTTTTTCTCGAAAAGTAACGATTAAATTCACCGGAATAAAAGGTGGCTCGTTGATAGAAATTTTCAGAATTCCAAGTTTATATCCATCGAGATCAAAAACAAAAGTTATATCTGCGGATGAAATAATGAATATCGTCTTATTGGATTTTATGGCCGCGCATTTTTGGACTAACCCACCAAGGTGAGGAGACATGGAAAACTTTAAGGAAATATCGGTCGAACAAGCTGCCCAGATGTTGAAAGCGGGAAAATCCCTCTTCGTGGATGTGAGGGACCCCGGTTCTTTCTCAGCCGCCCATGTTCCGGGAGCCCTTCAGCTAAACGACGCTAATGTGCAGGATTTTGTCACTAAAACCGACAAGTCGAAGCCCATCGTCTGCTATTGCTACCATGGAAATACGAGTCAGGGTGCGGCGGCCTACCTTATGGACCAGGGCTTCAAGGAAGTTTACAGCGTGGCCGGAGGATTTGAGCTGTGGCGAACGACGGAAAAAATCGAGTCATAAACGGGACCTAAGAGTTCCACAAGGCGGGAAAAATGGGTGTATGGGACAAAGAATACCGGCATTGGCTCATGAAAGCCGAACCGGACGTTTACCCGATCGAACAGTGGAAAAAAGACAAGGTCACCTTTTGGGACGGCGTGCGCAACTACACCGCCCGCAATTTCATGCGCGACAAGATGAAAAAGGGCGACGGGATGTTTTTCTACTATTCAGGAGGAAAACCATCCGGTATCGCGGGGGTAGGGGAAATCGTGAAGGAGGGCTATCCGGACCATACGGCCTTCGACGCGAAGGATGTTCATTTCGACGAGAAAAGCGACCCCACCAAGCCCTCCTGGTACATGGTGGATGTGAAGTTCGTAAAAGCCTGTAAACAGATCATCCCCTTGGACTTCCTGAAGAAGGTCCCAGGCCTGAAGAATATGGCGCTATTCAAATACTCCCGGCTGTCAGTTCAGCCGGTCACGGCCAAGGAGTGGGAAATCATTCAGGGGTTTATCGACAAGCAAGAATAACAAATGAATAAGCTTTTAGCTGTTAGGTGTTTGCTTTTAGCTAAGGACTAATAGCCAAAAACTAGCGGCTATAAGTTGTTACTTCGCTCCCGCCTTCACTGAAGCCCAATCTATGTTCGTGAAAGGCTCTTCCTTCGGGGGTTCCAACTTCTTGGCCAGGGCTTCCAATTTTTCCATGCGCTCGGCGTTGGAGGGGTGGTCGGAAATGAAGTTCTTGAAGGGCGAATCCGCGGTTTCCGTTTGAGATTGCAATTTCTTGAAGAACCCGATGAAGGGCTCGATCGGTAAATGGGCCCTGGACAGGATTTCCGCCCCGCCTTGATCCGCCGCTTCTTCTTGCGCGCGGCTGAAGGAAAGTTCCCCCAGCTGGCCCATGCCATCGGCGGCCTTGGATAGGTCCCCGCTTCCCAAGAAGAGCCCCACCCAAATCCTCCAGCCTAGGTTATGGACTACGGCCTGAATCACGTGACGTTTCAAGACGTGGGTCATTTCGTGACCTAAAACCCCCGCCACTTCCTCGGGAGAGTCGGCTTGCTCCAAAAGGCCGGTTAAGACCACCACCGTACCCCCCGGCAGGGCCATGGCGTTCATCTCCTTATTTTTGATCACGTAAAGTTTAAAGGGATAGCCGGGGTTGTCGGGGATGGCGGCTTTGAGGCGGTCCAGGATCGCTTGAACAGCCTGGGTGGAAGGGTCCGACTCGGGGAGGGGGTCGCCGAATTGCGCCCAGGACGGAGGCAGTTTGGCCGACCATTCCACTTCCTGCTTTACCGAGAAGTGTTTCAATACCCAGGCGGTCGCACCGGCCGTGACCCCCCAGTAAACGCCCCAGCAAAAAAGCGCCGTCAGCAATCCGGCGAGGATCAAATTGCGCCATTTGCGCCAGACGTTGGCTTGAAAACGGTCGCCAAAATGAAGCAAATAATCCCCTTGTTCGGCGGGAACCCTCACGGAAAGGGCCATGCGGAACTCGGTGTTATTCACGGTGATACTGCCGATGGACTTGCCCGCTTTGGCGGGGGTGATAAGAAGCAACTTCCCGTTTTCTCCCGCGTGGTCAAACTCGAGCGAACGGTATTCCCATTCCGCTGTCGTTTGATCATTTTGAAGAATCTGAAGGGCTCTCGGGCCCAGCTTGAGGCGGCAGGCTTTGGGCCCGCCGCTCCCATCAGGGGAAAAGGCTGTCGCGGGATATTCCAGCACGTTATCCCCGCCGGGGCATGTAACGGCTCAGCCAGGTGGCCAGGGCCTGCGGACTGCGGCTCTGGGTATAAACCGTGCCGGGACCCTTGAACAGGCAGACAAACCCCTGGCCCGAGGTGAAGGAGGTGATCAAACCTTTGGCGGCGAGGCGGGTTTGGTAAGCCGTGGAAGCCGTCCATGCCACCAGGTGATGGTTGCTGACCACGTATTCTTCCTTGGCGGCAAGTTCGTGTTTCCGAATGGCCCCGTAGGAGGTCAACACCATCGTGCCTTTTCCCGCGATGCGGGCAACAAAGAAACCCGCGCCTGAGAACAACCCCTGGGAAAGATTCTGCATCTTGGGGCTGAGGACCACACCCTCGGTTGCGGCCAAGAATCCACCCTTTTGAACCATGTAATCCACGCTTCCGTCCATTTCCACCAGTTCCACCTCGCCCGGGGGTGCGGGCGCCAAGATGACTTCCCCCGGCCCATTCTCGGCGGTCAACTTCTCGAAGAAAAAGGTTTCGCCCGTAAGCAGTTTGCGCAGGAAGGATTGACCCAGGCCGCCCCGCATCTGGCCACGGATGTCGATGTTGGGGCTCATGCTAACCAGAGAGCCGGACTCGGCGTAAAGGGTGTGTCCCTGTTGAAGGTCGGCGTGAACAACCGGAAATTCCCCGGAGAAAAGCACCTTGAACTTGATAATGTCAGAAGACGGCATAGAGACCTCCTCTAGATTAAATCCCACGGTTTAAAACAGGACGAGTATAAAGCCGAGGCACTGAACCTTGGTCATTTTTGATGGGGTTTGGAGCATGAAAAAGGCTAAGGGGAGAATTTTTTACAGTCAGGAAATCTGGAAAAGGGGCTTAGAGGCCCTTGGGGTTATCTTTGGTCGTGAGACGGATCTGGTAAGTGCGGGTTTCCCCGCTGACCCGGCAAAGGACTAAAAAGGGATGGCCCAGGGCCCATTGCTTTTTAAGTTCTTCCGACTCTTTCATCAATTCTTTGATGTAGAGGTCCAGCATTTCCTGAGCGTACTGGCGGACCCTCTCCAAACTGCGATTATTAGGTCGCTGGAAGCCGAAATGCTCATCCACGTTGGCCTGAATAACGGCTGTAAGTTGGGTGATGATTTTGAGGTCTTTTTCCAAGGCCAATCCTGAAATAGTTTTTAACTTCACTTGCGCCCTATTATACCCAGTGAAAATGTTCTCTGCATCGTTGAACCCATTCAAGGGGAACAAGGTTCTCCCCAAAATAGGTTTAGCGCTTTTCAATGAATTTTAAGTTCCAAACTTTTTCCGCCTTGGTTCCCAACCACCAAAAGCTGACACCTAAAACGGCGAAAAAAATCGCTTTGTGAAGGGAATCCCAGAAGTACTCAAAGAATCTCGTATAGAGATTGATGAAGAAAAAGGTCACGCCAAATCCACGGGTGGCGCCGTTGTCGTATCGCAAGCCGTGGTAAATCGAACCTAAAGCCACGGCCCCGAACAACAAAGCCCAACCACAAAGTTCGTATTGCTTGACCTGTTGCCAAGATTCCATGTCGCCGTAATTTCCGAAGATGGAAAGAATCCATAACGAGATGAAAAGGTAAAGAAGCCCCATCACCAGGGTGGGATGGAAGAAAGACTTGTAATTGTCCAACCTGAGGAACACCGCGCTTGAGGCGGTGAGAAAGGCCCCGAAAAAAACGAAACGCAGGGGGTAATTCATTCCCAGCCAATAGGCGCCCCACCCCGACATGTAACCTGTTTCAGTGCCCATCCAGCTGCCCAGGGAAATCAGGGCGAAAACCCAGATCAGGGTAGAGCGGTAGTGAAGCCCCACCAGCCCATAAATGATGCAGGCGAAAAGAAGAAGGATCGAGAAATGGCCGCTTCCGGTGTCCAGGGCGAGACCCAGGTAATAAACCGACCAGGCGGTGGCGAGGACTCCCAGGAAGAGGACCGCCTGGTTTTCGTAAAGCTTCTGCGGACGCCGCTCGGTCATCCGGTTGCCCAAGTGGTACAGGCCCGCGGAACAAATGGCGGTGAGGACAAATTTGACCATATTTGGCGCGTGGAAAATCCTTTGGATCAGGTCGGAAAGTTTTTGGATGAGATCCTGAACCCACTGGTCGGCGATGAGGGACGTGACCGAGATGATCAGGCAGACAATGGCGGACCAGAAACTGTATCGGGCCAGCCGCTTCCAATCGAATTTCGTCACCTCAACCGCCGAAAGCAGGCGGATGCTTTCCGCCTCCGAGACTACACCCTCCGCTTTCCAGGCCTCCACGGCGTTTTTGACGATATTGGCTTTTCTCCGGTTGAGCTTCATAGCGCCTCCTTTAAATATAATCTAGCCGAATGAGTGTTAGGTTCTCCTAGTTATGCGCCCTCAGGACTCGATTTCATTATTTTGGCCGAGAAATTTAACGCCAGTTGTTTTAATCCCTTCAAATCCAGCTTGCCGCTTCCCAGGGAAGGCAGGCTTTCCACGAAGTAAAAATATTCTTTTTTGGGGACCCATAACTTGGGGAGTTCGGTACCTGACAAATGGTTCCAGAAACTTTCCGGCGTCAATTGGGGATGGGTATGGATGACCACTAGTTTCTCCCCCTTCTGCTCGTCCGGAATGGAAGTGACCGCGCAGACATATTCCCCCAGGATGGGATGGATGGCTTCCTCCACCTTCAAGTGGGGCACCATTTCGCCCGCGATCTTGGAAAAGCGCGAAAGGCGGTCGGTGATGTGCAAAAACCCCTCTTCATCCAGCATGCCGATGTCGCCGGTCGTGTACCAGCCGTCTTTCACGACCTCGGCTGTTTTTTCGGGAGCCCCCAGGTATCCCATCATCCGGTTGGAACCCCTTACCAGGATCAAACCTTCCTCCCCGGAAGAAAGGGGCAGGCCGGTTTCGGCCTGCACGATCTGGACGGCCACGCCGGGGATGGGTTGGCCGACGGTGCCGGGTTTCATCCCTTTCTGTTTGCTGGCGTGGTTTTCAAAGTCCGGGATGTTGACCGCGACCGCCGGGGACATCTCGGTGCAGCCATAGCCTTCCATCAAATCGCGTCCGAATTTTTCTTTATATTCGGCGGCGATGGAAGCCCTCAGCTTTTCCGCCCCGACCACGGGAAAGCGAATGGTGGCGAATTGCTCGGGGGCGCATTTACGGATATAAGCCGAGTAAAAGGTGGGAGTGGAAATAAGGATGGTAGCCTTGTATTTGTAAATCATCTCGCCGATGGTCTTGGCATCCACCGGGTTGGGGTGATACACCGCCCCGAAACCCGCCACCAGGGGGAACCAAAGGGTGCCCATGAAGCCGAAGGAATGGAAAAAAGGCAAAACCCCCATCATCCGGTCCTGTTTCGTGACCCAGAAGAGTTGTTCGCAGGCCTCCAGGTTGGAAAGGATGTTGTAGTGGGACAGCATGACCCCCTTGGGGGTGCCGGTGCTTCCCGAGGAAAAGATGACCGTGGCCAGGTCGCCCGGTTTCTGGTTTTGAAATCCGTGGGATTTGCGGACCAGCCAGGAGGGCGATAGGTAGGCTTCCAGCGCGGCCAAGGCTTTTTGAAGGGGGGTGAATTCCCTCACCAAGTCTTCCAGGTAAACCATGCCTTCCATGGGTTCCAGGCCCGCCTTGTGGAGGAATACCTTGGAGGTCAGGATGGTCTTGATGCCGCATTGGGTCACGGCATATTGCATGGAGTCCTTGCCGGCGGTGAAGTTGAGGTTGACCGGCACCTTGCCGGAGAGGGACACCCCTAGGTTGGCAAGGGCCCCTCCGGTCGTGGAGGGAAGTAAAAGGCCGATCATCTTGTCCTCGGGCCGGTTCTTTTCGACCCACCGGGAAAACAAAAGACCGGCCGTGAGGGTTTGACCGAAAGTCATCTTCTTGCCCATGGAATCAGCCATGCAGAAAGAAAACAAATTGCGTTTGGCGGTCCGGAGGAAACGGAAGGGGAGCACGTCCTCCTCCGTCTGCCGGTGGGCGACGGCGTTCGAGCCCAGTTCCATGACGGTCTGCCGGACCTCATGGGCCTTGGTGGTGGAAGGCATGGGCTTGCCGAAGGAAACGGTCACGGGAAAGGGGACCCTTTGGGGCCATTTCAAGAAGAAGCGTCCATCCTTATAGCTGAAGATGCTTCCCCAAACCCGGTCCAGGTGCACGGGAATAATGGGGACCTCGACTCCTTCCATGATCCTCTCGAAGCCCCGCTTAAAGGGCATCATGTTGCCGGTGCGGCTCAAACCCCCCTCGGCGAAGATGCAGACCACTTCCCCTTTTTTCAGTTCCTCCCTGGCCACTTCCAGGGACTGCAAAACCTCCTGGCGGTTGCGGCCGGCCGTGGGGATGGCCCCCATGAGCTTGAAAAACCAGTGCAGGAGGGGATGGTCGTAATAGGGTTTCCACATCATGAAACGGGGAAGGCGCTGGGTGGAAGTTCCCACCAAAAAGCCGTCCACCCAGGTAACGTGATTGCATACGAAAAGGGCGGGGCCCTCAAAGGGCACGTTTTCCTGGCCTACCACCTTGACGCGATAAATGGAGTGGGTAAAGACCCATAGAACGAACCGCACCAGGGATACCGGCAAAACGGTCAGGATATAGGCCGTGGCCCCCAGGGTGAGAAAGCCGAAGATTTCCAGGGTGCGGTCGGCCTGGAGATGGAACAGGTCCCCGAAGACCCAAACCATGCCCGCCGCCAAAAAGACACCCAGGGTGGACATGAAACTGTTCGTGGCCATGATGCGGCCCTTTTCCTCCTTGCCGGCTTTTTGCTGAAGCAGGGCATTGAGGGGCACGATGAAGAAACCGCCGGAGAATCCCAGCAGGGAAAGCATGATCATGGTCGGCATAAAGCCCTGGTGGGAGGAGTTGAAAAGAAGAATGGAAAAAAGGCCCAGACCGATGGAACCGAGGGGTACCAGGCCCAGTTCCACCTTGTCGCCGGATAATTTGCCCGCCACCGCGCTGCCGACCCCGATGCCGATGGCCACACCCGCCCCCAGAAGGGCGGTGTGCGTGGGGTCCAGTTTCATGACTTCCTCGCCCAGCAGAAGAAGTTCCAATTGCAGCAGGGCGCCAAGAAACCAGAAATAACAGATCCCCAGGTTGGTCAACCACAGGTCCCGGTCTTTCCATAAATCACGGACGCCCCGGCCGATCTCGTTGAAGGGGTTCAACTTGAAAGGAGTCTGGGCGCCGGAACGAGGGACTTTCGGGATGCCGAAACTGATCAGGGTTCCCACTACGGCCACGGCCAGGAGCACCAGGTTCAAGCGACCGGGGTTGTGACTCCAATGGGTGAAGAGAATGCCGCCCAGGGAGGTTCCCAGGATGATGGCCATGAAGGTGGTCATTTCCAGAAGACCGTTGGCGCGGGAGAGGTCCTTCTCCTCCAGCATCTCCGGCAGGATGCCGTACTTGGCGGGGGAAAAGAAGGTGGAATGCATCCCCATCATGAAGAGCACCACCAGCATCAGGTTGAGGTTGCCCGACACCATGGCGAAGAAGCCTAATCCCATGGCGAGAATCTCGAAGCTCTTGGTGATGATCAGGACGTTGCGCTTGGAGTAAACATCGGCCAAACGGCCCGAGTAGCCGGAGAAAAGGATGAAGGGAAGGGCGAAGACCATCCCCACGATGGAAGTGTTACGGCTGCCGTCGCCCCCGGCCAGGACGATGGCGTACATGCCGACAATGAACTTAAAGACATTATCGTTGAAGGCCCCGAGGAATTGCGTGGTAAGGAAGGAGAAAAAACCCTTTCGGTTGAATAACTCGTAGTACTTGCCGTTCGACATAATGACCTCCCGCAAAAAGATAGTTGGCAGTCGACAGTCCACAGTCGACAGTAAGACATAAAGCCTTTAATTGCGATTCGCTCCAAACCCATGTCTCTTGACAGGGGGCAAAAGAACTTTGATACAAAATCAGTACTATTTCGCAAGCAACTTGTTAGGTTTTGCTGCCGACTGCCGACAGCGAACTGTCGACTGGTTTACCAATCATGGTCCAGACCGCTTCCGTGACCGGCTCGATGAATTCCCTCAAGTCGTTTTGAATCTGCCCGTAGTATTTAAAGAGAGGAATGCGAAGGATGGCCCCGATGACAAGTGCGGTAGCGAGGGCATGGTCCATCGCCTTCACCTCGCCCTTGGCCTGGGCGGCCTGGATGATCTCATCCAAAACCTTGATGGGGGTCCGGTAGTTGGGGGGCATCCGGTGGGCGGCGGTATGCTCGAAGAGAAGTAGGTAAGCACAGCGGTAGCGGTCCGTCTCGTAAAGTTGGTAGCACACGTCCACCATGGCTCTGATCTTTTCACGGGTTGTGACCATAGCCTTCGTGTGTTCCTCGTACTCATTAATGAGGGCTTGGAGGTTCTCGTCGAAAACCTCCCAGGCCAGGGCTTCTTTGCTCTTGTAGTGGCGGAACATGGTGCCTTCACCGGTCTTCGCCAAAGCGGCGATATCCTTGGTCGTCGTCCCCTCGATGCCCTTCTCCACGAAGAGCTTCATGGCGGCTTCCACGATCTGCGTTTTTTTCTGGATCGGCCTTGACATGTTTTCCTACCGGATTTAAGATTTAGTTAATGAGTGATTACTCGCTCATTATATTTAAGAGATTCAAACTGTCAAGCGGACCAGGAGAAAAAATGAAAACCAAGGAAAAGCAGGAAATCACCTTCAAAACTAGGGATAACCTGGTCATTGCCGCCAATTTATACCGGGGAGCTAAACCTTCCAAGATCCTTCTGGTCTTGGCCCCGGGTTTCGCCCAGTTCAAGGACTCCAATATCCTGAACGAAATGGGTGAATCCTTCTCCACTCTGGGCGACCTGATCTGCCTGGATTTCAGGGGCACGGGCAAAAGTGAAGGCCGATACGACTTCGGGGCCAACGAGTATCAGGACCTAGGGCCCATCTTGGAATGGGGAAAAAAGCGTTATAAAAAAACGGTCCTCATCGGTTTGTCCCTGGGTGGTTACCACGCGATCCGGGCCGCGCGTGAATGGCCGAAAATGGTGGACCGCGTAATGCTGGTTTCGTCCCCGACTAGCGTGGAAGACGTGGTGAAGACCGGGGGCCCCTTACTCCAGTTCACCTTTTTCCTTACCGACTGGAAATCCCTCAAAGGGCGCCTCAGCCTGGCTTTTGACCTTTTCTTCAATTGGGGAAACCCCTTCAGCCGTAAGCCGGACGTTTCCGAAGTTGTCAAAGAAGTTAAGGCGCCCCTGGATGTCCTGGTGGGAAGCCGGGACTGGCTGGTGCGAAACCACCTCACCGAAAAAATTTACCAAAACGCCCCGAATAAAAGCAGCTGGACCTGCTTTGAGAAGGGCCACCATTCGGAGTTGATGTACGTGCAGGACGAGCCGAGGTTCAAGAATTGGCTGACGGAGAAATTAAACCAGGGGGGATTGAAATATGAAACGTCCAAATAAAAGAACGACGAAAAATCAGTCTAAGAGAAAGGGATTTAGGAATGGAGTGAAGGAACTGGGAGTCAGGGCCCTATTCGCTATTCCATCCATTCTGTTGGTGTTGAAAAGCTATGAGAAATTAGTCGGTCAGGCCTTGAGGTTCCTGTCCTCCTTCTTCAACCAGGCCTTGGCGATGTTCATGAACTTCCTGAGTATGCTTGACAGCACAGCTATTTTAAAAATCGGAAGCGTTTAAGCACCATTTCTTTTGATAAGGGAAGGATATGAAAAAGAAAGTATCGACCGAAAAGTCAAAAAAGTGGATTGACTTTTGTATTGGAGTAGTTGCTTTTTGGGTTTGGTGGATCTTGTTGTACAAAATAAATGTTTTCGCAGCTTACATGGCTTTTATGCCGACCTATCTGGCGCTGTTGGGATTGTTGTGGCTTATCTCGCTACTTCGAAAAAATAATGGCACTCTCTGCGGATTCCTTTTGAGCACAGTCGGGATTCTTCTTGGGAATGGATACGGTGGGGATGGGAGCCTTTGGGGCTGGATTCTCTTAATCATGACCGGTTTGGCTTGTATTTATGAAATGGTGGGAGGGTGGCGAAGAAATCTGATTGGGAATAAAAAATCCGGCACTCTCGACAAATCAGCAAAGGAAGATAACTGGGCTCGGCGTCTCGTATGGTTAGGTCTGGCCTTCCTCCTTTTGGTAACGGGCTTAAGGGAATCGGATTTTATCGTTTCCAAACTTTACTTTATACCCTGGCCGATCTACTCCGATTACGTTTATCCGGACGGCGTGGAGAAGGTTGATTTTAAAAGTCTGGATGGAACTCACCTGAACGGCTGGTACTTTCATGGCAAGTCCACAATGGCTTCACAGCGGCCGGTGATCCTATACGTTCATGGGAACGCGGGCAATATGGCGGCGCAATGGTTCCAATTCAACTTCCTGATGGATTGGGGATATGACGTTTTCACTTTTGATTACAGGGGTTTCGGTTTTTCCGAGGGGCATCCAAGTCGGGAAGGGCTATGGATGGACACCCAGGCAGCCTTCCAGGAACTCACCCTTCTTCAACCGGGCCGGAAATATGTTGCGATGGGCTTTTCCATGGGTTCACCCTACGCCATGCAGTTGGCGGCCCATGAACCCAGGGTTTCCAAGGCGGTTTTTCTGACATGCTTCAGTTCTTTCCGCGAGATCGGGGCTTATACCTTGGGGGCCTGGGGCCTTCCCCATTGGGCTGCGCCTGAGCTGGCCTGGCTATTGATTCCCAACGGCTTGGACGCCAGGGACGCTGAGCGCAGTCCGGAATTAGCGAAATTTTTGATCCAAACTCCTTCAACGAATTCGGGATACTATGAAGATCCAACCCATGTTGAAACTATGCCGCCTGCTCTCTTTGTCCAGGGAACCTCGGACGGCAATATCCCCTTTGAAATGACTGAAAAGATCGCTTCGAATTACGCCGGACCCCAGACATTCTTTCCCATGCCTAATTATCCCCACGGGGATTATTTCAAAGAGCCCTTAGGCGGAAAATTCCACGAGGCGTTGGACCGGTTATTGACAGGGATAGAGATAAAGAAATGAAAGGAGAGGTTATGAAGAACTTTAAAAAGTTTTTGTGGGCCGCCGCAGTTTTATGGGCGGGGTCAGTGGGTTGCACTCAACCTTACCAAGGCCCATTAAAGGAAGGCGACATTGTCTTCCAGGACATGGCCTGCTCCCAAAGCGAAGCTATCAAGCTGGCCACCCATTCCAAGTACAGCCATGTGGGTATGATCCTTTTGAAAAAGGGGCGGCCTTACGTCTATGAGGCGGTCGGACCGGTGAAATTCACCTCCCTGAAAGATTGGACCGGCCAGGGGGAAGGGGGACACTTCGTGGCGAAAAGATTAAAAAAATCGGATTCCCTGTTAACGCCGGATGTCCTTGAAAAAATGGAAAAGGCCGCGTTGGAGCTCAAGGGCAAGGCCTACGATTGGATCTTCGATTGGTCGGACGAAAAGATGTACTGCTCCGAAATGGTTTGGAAGGTTTACAATCGGGCGACCTGGCTAGAAGTGGGACACCTTCAAAAATTGAAGGATTTCGATTTCTCCAATCCCCTGGTGAGGGAGCAACTTAAGGAAAAATACGGCAATCAGGTTCCCTGGAACGAAACAGTGATCTCTCCAGAAGCGATGTTTGAATCGGATTTATTGACGACGGTGGAATCGAAATAGGAATTTAAGGTTCATTTGAGGAAGGTTCTATAAAAGGAGGCCGGTCATGGGCGCGATCGTCTTTATTCTCCTGGTGGCATTATTCTTGGTGTTGGTTATCCCCCTCGCGGCCTACATGAAGGTGAAGGAACTGGAGGAACAGCAAAAAACCCGGTTCTCGGTCCTGGAATCCAAGGTCCGAAGGCTCGAGGAGTCCCTCGGCAAGGGGGAAACGATCAAAAAACCCCTCCGGCCCGTCAAAGAAAAACCTGTGGAGGACGTGAAAGACATATTCGAAACTTTCGCCCCGCCGCCCCCCAAGGTGGTCCGGGCTCCCGAACCGGAAAAACCGCCCGTCAAAGCCCCGCTCCCGCCAAAGGAAAAGCCCCAGCCCGAGCGAAGACCCGCCCCCGCCCCTCGGAAGCCCCAGGGCCCGGATTGGGGCCAGCAATGGGAAAACTTCATCCAGAACGTGGACTGGGAACAATTCACCGGCGTCAAACTCTTCGCCTGGCTGGGCGGGATCGCGCTCTTTTGCGGGGCCGCCTTCTTCGTGAAGTATTCCATTGACCGCAACCTGATTCCCCTGGCCGTCCGTTTGACGGTGTGCGCCCTGGCGGGGCTGGCTCTCATCGCCGGTTCCCTGAAGATGGACCAGAAAAAATACGCCACCACCAGCCAGATCCTCGCCGCCGGGGGCATCGGCGTGCTTTATACCGTGGTCTATGCCACCACCCACCTGTACCAATATTTCCCCAACGGGGTGGGGCTGGTCCTCCTGGCCCTGGTCTCCGTTTCCGCCTTTGTCCTAGCGGTGGTGATGAACGGGGTGTCCATCTCGGCCCTGGGGGCGCTGGGGGCCTATGGGGCGCCCATTCTCCTGAGTACGGGGGGTGGAAGCCTGGTGTTGTTGTTCGCCTACCTCGCGGTCGTGAATTTGAGCCTCTTGAAAGTGGTGGAACGCCTGAAATCGCCGGGGCTTTTCATGCTCTCCGTCTGGGGCACTCTTTTCGTTTTGGCCCTGGGGGCCTGGGGGTCGCCCGCCGGACCGGGGAGCGACCTGATCGCCCTGGTGTTCTTCGCCAACCTGGCCCTGTTCGGCTTTTTCCTTTTCCGCCTCGAAAAAACGTTCGCGGATAACGTCACCCTCCGCCGGGCGGGTTATTTCCTTTTCCTTTCTATCCCGATCACGGCGCTGGTTCTTTTGGCCAAACCGGGGTGGGATCCCCTGCTCCTGGTGACAGGTTCCATTCTCCTGGCAACAGCCCTGGCCTTCCAAAGCGAAGCCTGGAGCCCGGCTATCGTTCCCTACAATGTCATCACCTTCTTCGTCGCCTTCCTGTGGGTGATCCTCCGGTTCGAGCCCAACAACGACCCCTGGGGATATTTATGGTTGTTCCTTTATGGTTCGGTCGCGGGCCTCAGCCCGCTGTTTTTGGTGCGCCGATGGGGTTTAAAACATTTCCCGCTCCAATGGTTCAAAATCTTCCCCCTGGTCTGCCTGGGGCTCACGCTGATCTTTTGGGTCAAGGGCGCCGGCATGATCTTTTGGATCTGGCCCTTCATCCTCGGCATTCATCTGCTGGGAATGTTTCTTTGCCTCATCGCCGGGGGCATCCTGGAAATGGCCCTGTTGGCGGCGCTGTTGTTCGTGAACGGGCTCCTCTGGGTTTTCCACGCCCCCGTGTTATCCCTGGACGCGGATTTCTATCTCGTCCTTTTGGGCATGGGCGCTTTGATGTGCCTGGGGGCGGCTCTTTTGATCCAGCACCTGCCCCGGATGCTGTCGGAAAAGGAATGGAAACCCTTTGAGCCTTCCTACCGTTCCATCGAGTCCAATTACCTGGATTGGATGCCGGCCCTGCCCGTTTTGGGGGCTTTCGTCCTTCTGGGTGTTTCCTTCCTGAGCCAATCGTCCCTGAGGCCCGAATGGGGCATGGTCACGGGGCTTTGCTTTTTGGCCCTGGCCCTGGTTTTGGGAAAAAGGACGGACTCCCAGCCGCTGGTGGCAACGGCGTTGATGGCCTCGGCCTTTTCGGAATTCTGCTGGATGTCGGGGCTTCGGCCCGGATTGAACCTGAATTCCGAAATACTTTTTTGGAGCGGCCTGCACTGGGCCCTGGCCCTGCTGGTACCTTTCCTTCTCTTCCGGCCTGCGAATAAGAGCCCGAAAGTGTGGGATGTCTGGGCGCTTTATGAATTGATCCAATTTATTTTTTTCCTCAATGCCTCAAGTGTATTGGGCGGCCGGGACGTGACGGGATGGATTCCCCTGGGCCTCTTCTTCGTGAAACTGCCAGCCATCCTTTCCTTGTTGAAGAACCTGAGGGGTCTCAAGGAAAGGAACGAGATCCTGGCTTTCCAGGGCGCGGTTGCCCTCTTTTATCTCTCGGCGGTGCCTTACTACCTTTTGGACCAGGGCTGGCTGGGATTGACCCTGGTCCTGGAAGCCATGGCCCTGTTGGCCTTGAACCGGAAGGTGGAACATCCGGGACTGCCCTGGGTTTCCTCGCTTCTGGCTCCTGTAGGCCTGGGCTTGATCCTGGAGAATTTGGGGGTCTTGAAAGAACCGGGAAGTCTTCCGGTATTGAACGGGGCGGTGGGAAGCGTGGCCTTGGCCACCATGGCCCTGGGCCTCTCGGCGGGTTTTGCCCCGAAAGAAAACGAGAAGGGCCGGCCCCAGCGGAGCTATTTTCTTTGGCTGGCCATGGGAACGGGTTTCTTTTTGCTCAATCTGGTAGTGGCCGACCTGTTCGGCGGTCCGAAGGGTTCGTTTGAGTTTTTCTCCAACGAGAATCTTTTCCATTTCATGACCACCAGCCTGCTTTGGGCGCTGTTCGGTGCCGCCCTCTGGCGCCTGGCCCAGTCGTCGAAGGGAATGAAACTCGTCGGGTTGGTTCTACTGGTCATGGGCTGGGGCCGCATGGTGATATGGCCTTTCCTTTATTCCGAGGCGATACGGGTTATGCCGCCTTTCTTCAACCTGGGCTTGCCCTTCTTCTCCCTAATGATGGTTTTATTGGCGTACCTGACGTGGAAGCATTGGGATGAAGAGGGTTGGGCTACTCCCAAGACGATCTTCCTTTCGTTGTTCCTCATCCTGGGTTTCATGGCTTTCACCCAGGAACTGGGAACGGTTTTGGACCCGGGCCAATCCCTACGCCTTTTTGATGAACAGCCCCTGAACTTTTCCCTCCTATTGGCCCTCGGTTGGGCGGTCTACGGGATGGGGGCCTTTCTCTGGCCCAAGGGATTGGAAAGGCCCTTCCGTCTCGGGGCGGTCCTCCTCACGGTCGTGGGTCTCATCAAAGCCCTACTGTTACCCATTTATTATCCGGATAACTTCGGGCATCTGATGCCTGTCGCGAATGGGCCGAACCTGGGCTATCTCTTCTTGGCGTTGGCGCTGGGCTACCTGACCCTGACGGATCATGGGGACCGGTGGCCTCTCGACGGAGCAGTCACCTCCCGCCGATTCTGGGGCGTGTCGCTGGGGCTCTTCTGTTTCTTTCTCCTGAACCTGCAGGTGGTCGAGCTCTTTGGGCCGGGGGACCGACCATTCAGCTTCGTGGATGTGGTGGGCTTTTCGGAGGAACTGGCCTACAGCCTCGGCTGGCTTCTTTATGCCATGATCCTCTTGTGGGTCGGTATCAAATGGGATTCGGTGAGGACCCGTTGGGCCGCCCTGGGGCTCTTTTTTGTCACCACCCTCAAGATCTTCTTCAAAGACCTTTGGGACCTGGGTCAATTGTACCGGGTTGCCTCATTCGTCGGTCTGGCGGCGGTCCTGATCTTGGTTTCCTTCCTCTATCAGCGGTTTTTGGCCAAGGGAACCACAAAGAAAAGTGTTTCGAAAGAATAGATATCCCGCGTTGTTTAGTTAAAAAACACTCACGCTGGGAATTGCCGGGGAAGAGGTTCGATGGGGTCATCATCGGTTGGAGAATTTTTCAGGACTTGGGGAACGACTTGGGCGCAAAAAAATAAGCTGAAGACAAGAAACCAAGCAACCGGGTATTTGTTTAAACGCATGGGATTATTTTAGGTTCGGGCAGTCTTGGGCGTAAGTGAAATCAAGTAAAGCAATCAAGCCGAAAAGGCTTCAGGAAGTTCGCTGGGAAGGTGAACGATCGTTTTCGCGCCGGCCTGGCGAAGTTCTTTTTCCGTGCCGAAACCCCAGGTCACGCCAATGGGGGTTACCTTGTTCCGGAGGGCGCCGATCATATCGTGTTCCCGGTCTCCGACCATATAGAGGGGAGCCGGGGGCTTTTCCACCTTCAGGAGATAAGCGATGAGTTCCGACTTATCCGAATGGGTACCATCCGATTTGCTTCCATAGACCCTATTAAAATACCGATCCATATTGAAATGCTCCGCGATTCGTTGGGCATAGGACTCCAGTTTGGAGGTGGCGACGTAAAGGCTGAAGGAAGGTTGAAGGATCGCGAGACTTTCCATAATGCCGTCATAAAGCCTGTTTTCAAACATTCCCGTTTTACCGTATTCCTCGCGGTAAATTTCCAAAGCCTTGAAGCCAAGTTCAGGATTGTTTCCAGCGAGCTTGGCGAGAGAATGCTGAAGGGGAGGGCCCACGCACCAGCGAAGGTCCAGGGAGGGGTCCAGAGGCATGCCCAGTTCTCTCATCGCGTGATGGATACACCGGAAAATGCCAACCTGGTTGTCGGTTAGGGTACCATCCAAATCGAAAAGGATGGTCCCGTGGGGGGAAGTCACCAGGAAGTTAAAACCCCGAAACGTAAGGAAGTTTCTTGGCGACTTCGGCGGTCTTGGCCGCGTTGGCCAGCAGCAAACCAGTGGAGTCCCAGGTGCCGTTCACCAGGGCGTTGCGCTTGCTCTCGTGGATATCGAATTGCAAATATTCCTTTTCCTCGGCCAATAGGGTTTTCTTTTCCAGGTCGAGCATGAATTTCATCTGTGGTTGTTCTTTGACCAGAGTCTGGAGTTTCATCATCTCCCCATGATTGACCGTCGCGGTGGGGATGCCAAGCATGGTGCAGTTGCCCGCGAAGATCTCGGCGAAAGATTCCCCGATGATGGCCCGGATGCCCCAACGCATGAGCGCCTGGGGAGCGTGCTCGCGCGAAGAACCGCATCCGAAGTTCTGGTTCACGATAAGGATATTCGCGCCCTGGAACAGGGGCAGGTCGAAGGGATGGCCCTTGGGTTTGCCTTCGGCATCGAACCGCTCGTCATAGAAAGGATATTGGCCCATGTTGGTGAAGGTGATTTCCTTCAAATAACGGGCCGGGATGATGCGGTCCGTGTCGATGTCGTTCCCCTCGATGGGTATGGCTTTTCCTTCGATTTGAGTGATCTTGCTCATTTCAGCACCTCCCGAACGTCTGTTATTTTTCCCTCAATGGCCGCTGCCGCCACCATGGCGGGACTCATCAGCATGGTTCGCCCATCCTTGCTTCCCTGTCGCCCGATGAAATTGCGGTTGGACGAAGAGGCGGAAATTTCCCGGCCCTTCAGTTTGTCGGGGTTCATGGCCAGGCACATGGAGCATCCCGCCTCCCGCCACTCGAAACCCGCCTCGGTGAATATTTTGTGAAGCCCTTCCTTCTCCGCCTCCAGCTTCACCTTTTGCGATCCGGGCACCACGAAGGCCCGCACCGTCTTAGCCACATGGCGCCCCTTGGCCACCTTGGCGGCCTCCCGCAGATCGCTGATGCGCCCGTTGGTACAGCTTCCGATAAAGGCCACGTCGATCGGTGTGCCCTTGATAGGCGCTCCCGGCTTCAGGTCCATATGCTTGTAAGCCAGTTCCACGGTCTTGGCCTCGTCAGCGGAAAAAGTTGCGACATCAGGCAGTTTGTCGTTCACGCCGACCGATTGGTCGGGGGTGATGCCCCAGGTCACAATGGGTTCGATATCGGCGGCATCGAAATTAACTACGTCGTCGTATATCGCGTCCTTGTCCGAGGCCACCGATTTCCAGTAGGCCAAAGCCTTTTCCCACTTATCCCCCGAGGGGGATTGCGGCCGGCCCTTTAAGTAATCAAAGGTTGTCTGATCCGGGTTCACGTAACCCACCCGGGCGCCGCCCTCAATGGCCATGTTGCAGACCGTCATGCGTTCTTCCATGGTCATGGCGTCAAATACGCTTCCGCCGTACTCGTAGGCGTAGCCGATGCCGCCCTTCACACCTAGCTTCTGGATGACAAAGAGGGTGACGTCCTTTGCGGTAACTCCGGGCTTCAGTTTCCCGTTTACGTTGACCCGGCGGACCTTCAAGGCGTCCATGGCCAGGCATTGGGTGGCCAGCACATCCCGTACCTGGGAGGTGCCGATGCCAAAGGCCAAGGTGCCGAAAGCTCCGTGGGTCGAGGTGTGGGAATCTCCGCAAGCGATCGTCATGCCAGGCTGGGTCAGACCCATCTCCGGCCCTACGATGTGTACGATGCCCTGGTTTCCCGACTTGAAGTCGAAGAATTTCACCCCGAACTTGCTCACGTTCTTCTCGATGGCACCCATCATCATCTCGGCCTCGGCGTCGGCAAAGGGCCTGGCCTGGCTTTGGGTGGGAACGATATGGTCTACCGTGGCGAATGTGCGCAGAGGATAGGCGATTTTTAAACCTTTCTCCCCGATCATGTCGAAGGCCTGGGGGCTGGTGACCTCGTGAATCAGGTGCAAACCGATGAAGAGCTGGTACTGGCCCGTGGGGAGATGGTCCACCACGTGACGGTCCCAGACTTTGTTGTACAGTGTGCCTTTGGCCATGGGTAAACCTCTTGAATTGGAATGGGTTTAAGGTACGCCCTGATGTGATATTAGTAAAAGATATAGTTACTATGGTATATATAGCTATTAACTATGGAAACACACCAGCTTCGATACTTCCTCGCCGTGGCGCAAACCGGGCGGTTTACCACCGCGGCCCAAACCTGCAATGTTTCCCAACCTTCCTTGAGCGTCCAGATCGCAAAACTGGAGGACGAACTGGGGGGAGCGCTGTTCGAGCGCACTCGAAAGGGCGGCAAGCTCACGGCAAGGGGAGAAACTTTCCTTCCCAGGGCCAAGGCCATCCTGGAACAAATGGAATCAGCCCGGGAGGACGCCAAGGCCCTTTCGGGTCTCACCCTCGGAAGGGTCAGTCTGGGATGTATGCCGACGACGGGGGCCCATTTGCTTCCGCCGATTCTGACCGCCTTTCGGAAGGCCTACCCCAAGATCCAAGTTCACTTGAAAGAAGAATCCTCGCCCAACCTGGCGTTGGCTCTCGAACAGGGAGAAGTGGAACTGGCGATCTTGGATGAGGCGGGTTTGCGCCCGGGCTTGGACCATCTCACGATTTTGACGGAGGATCTTCTTCTGGCCCTGCCCAACCGCCACAGGCTGGCGGGAAAGGGTGCGCTGAACCCTAAGCAAACGGCGGAAGAACCTTTTATTTTGATGAAAACGGGTCATGGGTTCCGTCAGATCACTTTGGATTTTTACCGCAAGGCAGGGCTGGAACCGCGCGTGGTCTTCGAGAGTGGGGGAATTGAGACGGTGCAGGCCTTGGTGGCGGCCGGTCTGGGGATCAGCCTGGTGCCGCAGATGGTGGCGAAATACCCGGGAGTGGCTTACGCGCGGATATCCGGCCCGAAGGCGGAACGCACCCTTTCCCTGGCTTGGCGAAAAAAAGCCCCGCTTTCAAGCGCGGGAGAGGCGCTTAAAAAAATAATCGTGAATACGATTTAATAAAAGCGGAGAGAGCGGTCAGGACGAAAGAAACCATTCACTTCAATTCTTGATGGGTACTTTTGTCCCACCCCTTCGGGGTGCCGAACCCAAGGGTTCAAATCCCCAGTATCTAAACCATAAAGGGTAGCACCCTTTGGATGCCACCCTTTTTGGCGGAGAGAGAGGTCAGGTCGAAATAGCATTTTTTTACATTTTATTCATTTTAGGAATTTTCGACCCGCCACCATGGGCGGCGCCGAACCGAAGTTCGAATCCACCCCATCAACATTAAAGCCCAGCCCCCCTATCGGGGAACTGGGCTTTAATGGCGGAGAGAGAGGGATTCGAACCCCCGTTACGATCGCTCGTAAATCTGATTTCGAGTCAGACGCATTCGACCACTCTGCCATCTCTCCGGGTCAAAACCAAACGTGTGATTTCGAGTCATCCGCCATGGACGAAACGAAATTTTTTAAGTTGTTCTTCTTTGGAGTGTTTCGTCGCGCTTCCCTGCGGGAAGCGAACGACCACTCTGCCCTTCGATAAAACTCAGGGCAAGCCATCTTTTCCGGCAAACAAAACGGATAATTTCGACTCAGGCAAAAGTCGATAGGACCATCCCCTGAGAAAAAAACAGCGCCCCGGGTTACCGGCGCGCTTGTAAATTCATGCTTATTGTAATGGATAGAGGGGGTGATTTGTCATCCCAGAAAACACGACAAGTATATGGGAATGCTATGATAGACGGGTTGTTCAACGCCTTTTTGGGAGTCCTCCATGGTCAAACTTTCCCTGCAAACCCTGCCCCGCGATTACCGAAACCGAGGATTGACTGAGAAAAACCTCCCGCCCAACCCTTTCCAGCTTTTCCAGAAGTGGTTCAAGGAAGCCCTGAAGGCCCAGACCCTCGACGTCACCGCCTTCACCCTGGCCACCGTATCGGTTACCGGAAAACCTTCCCAGCGAACGCTACTCTTGAAGGGGTTTGACACCAAGGGTTTTGTTTTTTTTACCAATTATGAGAGCCTCAAGGGCGTTGAAATCGCTAAAAAGAAGGTAGGAAGCATGCTTTTTTACTGGGCGACCCTGGTCCGTCAGGTTCGCATCGAGGGAAAGGTTGAAAAGCTCTCCCCTAAAGATTCGGATCAATATTTCGCCCTGAGACCCCGCCTCAACCAAATTTCCTCCTGGGCCTCGGTGCAAAGCCGGGTGATTTCGGGGCGTAAGTTTTTTGAGGACCGGATGGAAAAATACGAAAAAGAATTCAGCGGCCGCCCTGTTCCCCGTCCTCCCCATTGGGGAGGCTATCGTCTGGTTCCCAGCGAGTTCGAGTTCTGGTATGGACGGGCCAATCGCTTGCATGACCGGTTGAGATATCGGCTATCTTCGAGCGGTAAGTGGTCGATTGACCGACTCTCGCCGTGAGAAAGATTCAATTCGAAGGAATTCGGCTCTTCCTATGAAAGCTTCCGCCAAAAAGAAAAACAACCTAGCCGATATTCGAAGGGAATACCATTCGGGTCCGGTTCGGCCGGATCGGAGCGCTAACCCCTTTCGCTACACCCGCTACTGGTTCCAACAGGCCCTCCGGGCACTTTCCGTCATGAAACGCGAGTACGGGAAGGGAGGGTTGACAGAGGAAACGGCGCCTCTTCAGCCTTATCCGCTTTTTCAACAATGGTTCGCGGACGCCTTAAAGGCGCGTCTGCTTGATCCCAACGCCATGACCCTTTCCACCCTGGGACTCGACGGTCGGCCTGCCCTCCGTACAGTTCTTTTGAAAGGGTTTGACGAGAAGGGGTTCGTTTTCTTTACCAATTATGAAAGCCAGAAGGGAAGGGAACTGGCCCGCAAAAACGCGGCTGCTCTTTTATTCTACTGGCCCACCCTAGCACGCCAGGTGAGGGTGGACGGCCGGGCGGTTCGGGTGAGCGCCCATGAATCGGACGTCTATTTTCATTCCCGCCCCCGGGGAAGCCAGATTTCCGCCTGGGTTTCCCGCCAAAGCCAACGGGTACCTGGCCGGGAATACCTGGAAAATCTGACCGCCGAGTTCGAGAATAGGTTCAAAGGGAAAGTCGTTCCCCGTCCACCTTATTGGGGGGGATTCCGCTTGGTGCCGGACCGGTTCGAGTTTTGGAGCGGTAAGCCCAATCGACTTCATGACCGGCTTCGGTACGTCCAAAAAGGCGCTCGTTGGTTACAGGAAAGGCTGTCCCCTTAAGTTTTTCCGCGTAAGGGTTTTACTTCCCCCAGCTCGTGGTGAAAAATAGGTACCAATGGAACAAACCAAAACCCGCGGCAAGCTCATGCAGACCGCCGGGATTCTTATCACCCTCATTCTCTTCTACGCGGCCCTGTGGGTTCTGCGCCGAGAAGTTAAATTCAAGCACACAGAAGAAGTCCTTCTTTATCTTAAGCTCATCCCCTTTCAGCAATTTTCCCTGGCGTTCCTGGCCGCCATGGGCAGTTATTTCGCGCTTACTCTCTATGATTTCCTTGCCTTGAGGCGCTTGGGGAAAAAACTTTCCTACGGCAAGGCGGCTCTGACCTCGTTCATCGCTTACGCCTTTAGCCACAATATCGGAGCTTCCGTGCTGACGGGGGGCGGAATCCGCTATCGGCTCTATTCAGCCTGGGGTCTCACGGCCGGGGAAGCGGCCAAGGTGATCTTCCTGTGCGCCATGACCTTCTGGGTCGGTTTCATCACCATGGGCAGTATTTTCTTTTTTCTCCAGCCCCCCGAACTGCCTCCCTCCATCCACCTGCCTTTCAACTCGGTTTTTTCCACCGGGGTCTTTTGTCTCCTCCTGATCGCGGTCTATCTCTGCACAAGCATCCTGCTTAAGCACACCTTCCGGCTGGGTAAATGGGAGTTTCCCACACCATCCCTCAGCCTGGCCTTGAGCCAGATGGCGGTGGGAAGCCTGGATTGGATTTGCTCCGGCACGGCCCTTTACCTTCTTTTGCCTCCCAATTCTCTTTCCCTTCCCTCGTTCATGGCCATTTATCTTCTGGCCCAGATCGCGGGTTTTGCCAGCCAGGTTCCAGGCGGGCTGGGCATACTGGAAACGGTCGTGATGCTGCTTTTGTCACCCCTTCTGAGGGCTCCGGATGTACTGGGGGCCCTGCTGGCCTTCCGCCTGGTTTATTATCTAATCCCTTTCGCTCTGGCCATGGTGACCTTCGCGGTGGTGGAAATCATCCGCAACCGCCAGGCCTTCACTCGGGCGCTTCAGGTTTTCAACCGTTGGGTTCCCGACTTTGGCCCCCCTCTTTTTTCTTTTTTGATTTTCGGTGCCGGAGCCATGCTTCTTTTTTTCAACGTTACCCCCGAGCCCGCCCGGCATATGGCCTGGCTGGCGGAATTCGTCCAACTTCCCCTCATAGAAGTTTCCCACTTGGTGGTTGGTTTGGTGGCGGCTGGTCTCCTCCTGACGGCGCGGGGGCTTCAAAGGCGATTGGAAGGTGCTCATACGGCCGCCCTCATTTTGCTGGCCCTGGGGGTTCTGGGTTGTATATTCAAGGGGTTTGATTATCAGGAAAGCATTGTGTTGTTGATTTTGTTTCTCTTTCTCCTTTCCATACGTGCCTTCTTCCTTCGCAAATCCTCGCTGGTTCAGCAAAGGTTCCCGCCCTTCTGGGTGGCGGCGATTCTTTTCGTCTGGCTGGGCTCCATCTGGGTGGGAGTGTTTTCCTACCGGGCGGTGGAGGATTACTCTTCCGATCTTTGGACCACCTTCGACCTGGCTGTGGATTCGGCCCGGTTCCTCCGTTCCACCCTGGGTACCAGCCTGGTACTTTTCATTTTTTCCATCGCAGCCCTTTTCTCTCCTACCCAGCCCGAAACCGAATTGCCGGATGAGAAGGATCTGAACAAGGTCAAGGCGCTTCTCGCCCATACCAACCGCGCCTCCTCTTACCTTTCCCTTTTGGGGGACAAGGCGATCCTTTTTAATAAGAAAGAAGACGCCTTTCTCATGTACGCCATTGAGGGCCGATGCTGGGTCACGCTAGGGGATCCGGTGGGGCCTGAAAAAGAACAGGAAGATCTGGCCCTTCGTTTCAAGGAACTGTGCCGTAAGAAGAAAGCGTGGCCCCTTTTCTATCTGGTTCACCAGGAGCATTTCAGCTTTTACCTGGATATGGGTCTCACGGTTTTAAAGGTGGCCGAAGCGGCCCGGGTCAATTTGCACACCTTCCACCCCGAAAATTTGCCCGGCACCGAGTTGCGTGGAATCTACCAACGTTTCAAATCGAAAGAAGAGTTCAAGTTTGAGGTTCTGGAGCCTCCCTTTGACCCGACGATCCAGGCCCAGGTCCGGACGGTTTCCGAAAATTGGCTTTCGATGCGTAAAACCCGTGAAAAGGGATTCTCAACCGGCTATTTCAAGCCCAGTTACGTCCAGCAGTTTCCGTTGGCCCTCGTTCGGGAAGAGGGAAGGATCGCCGCATTCGCCAGCCTGAAGCTGGCGCCCACGGCCGGGGAAGCGGCACTGGATCTATTACGAAGCGATTCGGAGGAACGAAGCTCCATGGAAGATTACCTGACCCTGGAAGCCATGGTCTGGGCCAAGCATAAGGGTTTGAAATGGTTCCATCTGGGACACGCCTCCCTGCCCAACCCCGCTCAGGGCCCCCTGGCGCCCTTTGAGCGTTGGATGCCAGGCCTGCTTTCCCCCCACGCGAAGGATGATCATTCCCAGGAATCACGGCGCAAGAGGGATCGGTACAACCCCGAGTGGATGCCCCGCTACCTGGCGGCCCCCAGCGAGGTTCCGCTGTCGGTGGCTTTTGCCAATATTCACGCCCTCATCGCGCGATGGGGCCAGGTCGGCTGAGCCGAATTTTTCAAAAAAGCGGATTCTTGCTCCGGCCCTGCGCTAAAATTTAAACCTTATGCGATTCAAATTTTTCCCCGGACTAAACAGCTTTCGACCTGTCCTAGGCGCGCTTTTCCTTGCGTTGGTTTTTACGGGTTGCGCTCCGGTGGGTTATGAAATACGTCATCCGGGTTACCAGGCTTCTTCCCAGGAAGCCATTCAAAACGCCGAGGATTATCTAAAGAATCGTTCCGATTGGAAAATAGACTGCTCCCATTTCGTGATGGCCTGCTACCATTCGCCCGCAATGGACCGGTTTTTCAGCAAATACAGTTTTCTTGGCCACAACCTCACCAAAGACCTGCGTATCTACCTGGAAAAGAAAAAGACCCGGCGTCCCAAGGCCGCCGACATACAACCAGGCGATATTTTGATTTTCAATAAAACCTATGATAAAAACCATGACGGCCATATCGACGAAAAAGATACCGATACCCATTGCGCCCTTGTGGAAAGTTTTCGCGATTGGGTGGTGACCTATATCGACGCATCGGAGGCGAGAAAGTCGCCTCGCATCCACCGGCGTAAGTTCAGCTTTTATGGGGATAAGGATAACGAAACGGTGGCCCATGACCCGGCTACAGGGCGAAGAATCAGTGCCCGGGAAACATTTAGCGCGGCTTTTGCTGCGCCATGATCTTAAATTAACAAGGAAGAAACGCATGATACACGTGGTCCTCATTGAGCCGGAGATCCCATGGAACACCGGCAACATCGGCCGGACCTGCCTGGGGGCGGGGGCTCAGCTTCACCTGGTAGGCCGGCTGGGGTTCCACCTGGACGAGAAGGAGCTCCACCGGGCCGGGTTGGATTACTGGGAAAAGGTAAATCCTCACCGCTACCCCACCTGGGACAAGTTTCTCGAGAAACTCGACCCGGAAATCCCCATGATGTTCCTTTCGACTAAGGGTAAGCGGGTCTACTGGGACGCGGATTTCTCCAAGGGAGCTTACTTAATCTTTGGCAAGGAAACGGCAGGACTTCCAAAAGATTTCTACGAGATTTACCAAGACCAGATGTACCGAATTCCTCAAACCGATGAATCCATCCGGAGCCTGAACCTTTCCACCTCCGTCGGGATCGTCCTTTACGAGGCGGTGCGCCAGAACCAACTGCAGGCTCAACTCGATTAGGCGCGGCCAATACTCTGCAGCCCTTAAATAAAAACCAAGAATGAATCACAGAGTTACACGGAGGACTCAGAGTAAGCCTTAAAAAAATCGTTAAATAATAAAAGGCTTAACTCTGTGTAACTCTGCGTCCTCTATGGTGAAAATATTTTGTTTTAAGGTCTTAATATAAATACTCTGGCCGGGGTTGATACTTCCAGGCCCCTTCCCCCAATCTATGGGCCATGAATTCCCAACCGCACACCAACCGGCTCGTCCGGGAAAAAAGCCCCTACCTGCTTCAACATGCCCACAACCCGGTGGATTGGTATCCCTGGGGTGAGGAGGCTTTTGAGAAGGCCAAGAAGGGAAACAAGCCCATCTTTCTTTCCATCGGTTATTCCACCTGTCACTGGTGCCATGTGATGGAGCGCGAAAGCTTTGAGAACGAGGCCATCGCCAAGGTCATGAACGAGCATTTCGTCTGCATCAAGGTGGACCGGGAAGAACGCCCGGACGTGGACCAGATCTACATGAACGCGGTGATGCTTTTGACCGGCCAGGGCGGGTGGCCCCTCAACCTTTTCCTCACCCCCGATCTCAAGCCCTTTTACGGCGGAACCTATTTCGCGCCCGATGGCCGCTATGGCCGCCCGGGTTTCCCCGCCGTTCTGGAAGATGTGAGCCGGGCATGGAGAACTAAGCCAGTTGAAGTGGAAAAGGCGGGACAACAGCTTGCCGAAGCTATCTCTCGTTCCGGAGCCGACATGTCCGGCGGGCCATTGAATGAAAATCTCCTCGACCTGGCCCGGCAACAATTGGAATCGGGTTTTGACCCCAAGGACGGGGGCTTCAGGGGAGCGCCCAAGTTTCCCCCCGCCATGGCCCTGCAATTCCTGCTTCGGCTAAATCAAAAGACCGGTGACAAAAAAATCATGCCCCTTGTGGAAGTGACCCTGGACAAGATGTCCCAGGGTGGGATCTACGATCAGGTGGGGGGTGGTTTTTCCCGCTATTCCACCGACGACGAATGGCTGGTGCCTCATTTCGAGAAGATGCTATACGACAACGCCCTTCTTTCCCGGGCCTACCTGGAGGCCTATCAGGTCACGGGCAATGAGGAATATGCGCGGGTGGCGCGGGAGACCTTCTCCTATCTCTTCAGGGATATGACCGATGCCAATGGGGGTTTTTACAGCGCGGAGGATGCCGATAGCGAGGGAGAAGAGGGCAAGTTTTACGTCTGGACCCCTTCCGAGTTGAAACGAATCCTAGGCGATGAAGCCGGGCTGGCCTTTTGCGAACTTTACAACGCATCCGAAGGGGGCAATTTCGAGGGACAAAATATTCTTAACTTGAAGGGTCCCCTGGCTAAGTCGCTTAAAGCCCTGGGCCAAGATGTGAAATGGTGGGAAGCGGCTAAATCGAAGGTTCTGGCTGAACGATCAAAGCGTGTTCGGCCGCACCTCGATGACAAGATTCTCACGGCCTGGAACAGCTTGATGATTTCCTCGCTTTGTTACGGTTTTCAAATTTTGGGAGAGGCTCAATATCTGAAGGCGGCGGAAAAGGCCTCGAACTTCATCGATAAAAACCTCTTCAAAAACGGAAGGTTATTGGCTTCCTACCGGCAGGGCCCTTCCGATATCCAGGGTTACATCGACGATTACTCCTTTTACCAGGCGGCCCAGCTTGATCTTTATGAAAGCACTTTCCAAACTTCCTATTTGAATAAGGCGATCGAACTTGAAAAAGAAATGAATCGGCTGTTTTGGGACGGGAAGAATGGGGGTTATTTCTTTACGGGGATCGACCAGAAGGACGCTCATCGGCTTCTGGCCCGCACGAAGGACTCCCACGATGGCGTGATTCCTTCCGGAAATTCCCTCTCCGCCCTCAGTCTCTACCGCCTGGCCGAATTCACGGGGGATCAGAAATATAGAAACCGAGCGGACGAGATTCTGAAGGCATTTTCAGTCCTGCTTTCCCAGGGTGCGGTCAATTTTCCCCAGATGCTCCAGGCGTTCCAGTATGATTTTTACGGCCCGGCTGAAATTTTTGTGGTGGGGCCTAGGCAAGATTCCCAGGCGCTTTTGGCACTTCTCTGGAAAACCTTTTTACCCCAGAAGGTTCTGGTTTTCTCCGAGGAGTCCCAGCTGAAGGAGTTGGCCCGTTTTATCCCTTGGGTGGAAGACAGGAAGTGCCAGGGAAATAAGCCTACGGTTTATATTTGCAGGAATTACCAATGCCAATTGCCAACGACGGAAGGGCAAAAGGCGATGGATCTTTTAGGAATTCATTGAAGGAGGAAGCTTATGGGAATGATAAAAGAATTCAAAGAGTTCGCGGTGAAGGGAAATATGGTGGATCTGGCGGTTGGTATTATCATCGGAGGGGCGTTCGGAAAGGTTATTTCATCCATTGTCTCCGACATCCTCATGCCTCCCCTGGGGTACCTGATCGGCGGGATCAATTTCACCGACATCAAGATTCATCTCAAGGCGCCGGCCCTGGACCTTGCGGGCAAGGCCGCGCAAGAGGTCACCATCAACATCGGCAACTTCATCCAGTCCATGGTTGACTTTTCCATCATCGCCTTCGCGGTGTTTTTGATGGTGAAGGCCATCAACAAGATGCACAAGGCCGAAGCTGCCGCTCCCGCGCCGCCGACCCCATCCGCTCAGGAAGTTTTGCTTACCGAAATCCGGGATCTGCTGAAAAAGAAATAAGACGTGTCCGACCCGATCTTTGACAGGGTCATCCAGGAAGTCCTTCGGGAACTGCCGCCTGACCTGCGGGCGGCGCTTTCCTCGGTGGAGATCTTGGTGCAGAACCGTCCGAACGGGGATAAGGACCTGCTCGGCCTTTTCGAGGGTCTCAGCCTGAAGGAAAGCCCCGTCGACGAGGACCGTCTTTACCCCGACCGCATCACCCTCTATGAGGACAATCTCAAACGGTCCTATCCCGAGCGAAAAGAATTGGCCAAGCAAATACGGCTGACTCTGCTCCACGAGTTGGGACATTTTTTCGGGTTTTCGGAAAAAGAACTACAAGACCGCGGATACGAATAAATAAATAGGTTGTCGCAGGTTTTTGCCTGACCTCCATCATAGGAAACCGCCATTCCGGCCTGCCAAAATGCCTCATCCATTTCTTGAGATGAGGGTCTTGTTATGAGGGAATTCAAAAGATTCGCTTTGCGGGGAAACCTGATCGATTTGGTTATCGGCATCGCCCTGGCCGGGGGACTGGTCAAGCTTTCCAGCGCCCTGGTGGCGGACGTGATCATGCCGCTGTTGAACGGTGTCCCAGCCGGATCATCCTTCAACTGGACCCATCTTCTCCAGGCTTTCGTCGATTTCGTTTTTCTCGCCCTGGTGCTTTACCTGGTTTTTCTTTTCGTTCACCACTTGCGGAAAGCCTCTCCCGGTCATGTGAGCGCCATGGCCCGGCAGGAACAGCTTTTGACCGAGATCCGGGACCTGCTGAAAAAACCCTGAATCCTCCCCTCCCTTTCCCGCAGTCCCTCCCTGTAAGATGACCCATCCAATGAAAGAAGGGGGCCGGATGGAAAGCCATGACCTGCGCGTCGAGACGCCTCAGGGCCGCACCCTCTGGGCCACCCTCAGCCTGCCGCCCCAGATGAAACATCCCCTTATCGTCATGGCCCATGGTTTTCTCGGCTTCAAGGACTGGTCCTTTTTCCCTTGGGTCGCCGAGTATTTCAACCAGGCGGGTTTTCCCGTACTGCGCTTCAACTTTTCCGGCTCCGGCATGGGGCAAGCCAAGGACGGCCCCTTTATTGAACCGGAAGCCTTCCAGGCCGACACACTGACCCGGCAGGTCGAGGATCTTCGCTCCCTGGCCGCCGAGGCGGTGCTGGGGAATCTCCATCCCCGATTGCCGTCCGAGACCGAACTGCTCCTCTGGGGCCATTCGCGGGGCGCGGGGATATGCCTTTTGGCCGCCGGTAAGATTCCCGAGGCGACAGGCGTAGCCTGCTGGGCTGGCATCGCGCGGGTAAATAGGTATTTCTTTGAGGCCAAGCAGGTCTGGCGCAAAGAGGGATATTCGCTCATCGAAAGCAACCGCACCAAGCAAACCCTGCGATACGGCACGGCTTTTCTGGATGATGCGGAGGCCTGGGGCAAGGAGGGGGATATTCCCACCTTCCTGCACAATCTTCAAAAACCCGTCTTGCTGGTTCACGGTGCGGAGGATACCAGCGTTTCCCCCGAGGAATCAGAAAGCCTGGCGGCGGTTAAGCCGACGGCCCAGTTGGCCATCCTCGCCGGGGCGGACCACAAGTTCAATTGTGCGCATCCCTTCCACCACCCAACGGGTCCTCTCGTGGAGGCGGCCCAGAAAACCGTGCGCTTCTTTGAGGGGGTCCGGGCGTGACCTTTCTTTCGCCCCGTTATCCAAGACTAAAGCCGATCGAAAAAATTCGCGCGATCCTGGGAAAGGAAACCCCCTTCCGCCTGGAAGATTTTCCCGGCTTTTCTCCCGCCGATTTGCGCAATCTCCAGCGCTATTATGCCACCCAGCGGGTCCGCCACCTTTCTCCCGAGAAGAAAGTGGGCTGGCAGACAGCCGAAAGCCAGAAGGTTCGGTTCGAGGCGATGGCTTCCGTGGAATCCCTCGCGGGAACGAAAGTCCTGGACCTGGGATGCGGATTGGGAGGGTTTCACAAGTTTCTCGGGGATAAGGGAATCCAAGTGGATTACACGGGTGTGGATCTTTTTCCACCCTTGATTTCGGAAGCCCGTAAACTCAATCCCGGCGTGCGGTTTGAGACTCGTGTACTCCTAGCCCAGCCTTATCCCCCTCGTAGTTTTGACTATGTTTTCCTCTCCGGGGTCTTCAACGTGAAGGTGCGGGACAATTGGCAATATATGCGGGCCTTACTCGGGAGCGCCCTCCGCCAAAGCCGCCGGGCTGTCGCCTTCAACGTTCTCAATGCTGACGCGGGATTGAGGGAGGCGGATCGATTCAGCGCGGTTCCCAAAGACTTGGTTTCCTTTTGCCGCCGTTTGGGTCCCTCCCGGGTTCATCTGCTGGATCATTACCATCCGTTGGATGTGACTGTCTTTTTGTACAAGTGAAAGCGTCTCCCTTCATTTCATCCATTGTCTTGGAGCATTGGAAGGAATTTGCTTTTTCGTTTAAATAAGCAAATTAACTAGAAATGTTGAGGCTTCTTCCCCTACACTCGCTTCCATGAGCCTCCCCAACCCCAAACGGATACTTTCCCTCGCCCAGCCCGTCACGGACATCCTGGACTACATGGGCTTTTCCGACCAGGTCACCACCCTCAAGGAATACTACGAGGAATTCCCCCTCCTTTCGGACCGGCAGAAGCCCGAGTACTGGTTCTCCATGGCCGTGGGAAGGGCCATCAGCCAGAAGGCGGACCTGGTCATCACCCTTTCCGTGGCCCAGCAGGATCTTCACAAGCGGATGAAGGAAAAGGGTATTCCCGCCCTCCACCTGGATCCCCGGTGCTTGAGGGACGTGGAGGACCTTTTCTTCCAGATCGGTAAGGCGGTCGGCGCACAGGACCGTGGCCGGGAACTGGGCCGGGATTTCGCAGGGGGCCTGTCGGCGCTTAAGGAAAAAATCCCCCTCAACGCCTACCGCCCCAAGCTTTATTGCGAGGAATGGAACAAGCCTCCGTCCGTTGCCGGGAATTGGTGGCCCGATTTGATGGCGAATGTGGGAGCCCACTATTTCCCCATCCTCCCGAGGGAAATCAGCCGGGAAGTGCGAATCCAAGAAGTGATCCGATTCGACCCCGAGATCATCATTTTTTCCATCTATGGCCATGGATTGGAATTCGACCCTTCCGAAGCCCTTAAAAGAATCGGCTGGGAAGACCTATTTGCGGTGCGCAAGCGGAGAATTTTCACCGTGGATTCGGCGCTCTTGAACTATCCGGTCCCCCGCCTGATCGAGGGAGCCAAGGTGATCCAATCGATCTTGGGCGAATCCTTCTGGGGATGGCCTCTGGTGGACCCGGAACAGGCCCGGCGGGTCGTGAATTAGGTTTCCTCCCCTTTCAACGAAAATCCGAGAAAAATTTATGCAGGTTGAACGATACTTCGTTCACGTTGCCATTTCCCATGCAAATTTTTGGAAATAATTTACACGGCAGTTTCCATCCTGAAATCGCTTCGGTTTTCCTCCTCGCTCTAATGCATTCGTAATTGTTTCACCTTCAGGGGAGCAACCAGAAATGGAATCTCCTCTGGTCTTTTCCCCATCCACTCAGGCGAGCGCGGTTCATGGACACATCCACATTGCAGGCACATTCCACCCCGCCCGGTTCCGTTGAGGAACTTCGCCAAAGCCTGAATGCTTTAAGCCGACAGGCTATTCAAGCCAACACTAAAGAATCGGCGATTGTTCTGGAGCTTGTCCAAAGTTTCAGGGCCTGGACGGAGCGTGCCCGTTTTACGGGAACGGACTGGTGCGAAGATCACCATCACCAGGCCAGGGAGTTGTTTCAGCAACTCCGAGACGGCGTCCCTTCCGCCCAGGTGATGGAGAAATTTTTAAGGCTCCTTCTCCTGACCCACCGCATGCTGGAAAAAGAAAAAACCAATTCGGCATTCAATCCGGAAAAGGAAACCGATGCCCCTCCCCTTTTCCGTCGGCACGTTTCCCGGAAAACCGCCCCAACCCGTTCGGACGTTCTCATTCCCAAGGCCTCGGCCCGGACCCTTCAGATGAAACCCGGTCTAATGCATATCCGGACCGAGGACCTGGGCCTATTTCAAATTTTTCTGCTCGATGTACCGGTACTCGTGGAGCAGGCCCAGGCCGGGCTTGCGGAGATCGACCCTGAAAAAAACATCGACCTCGGGCCTCTTTTTCGATCCTTCCGGGGATTAAGAAGTACATTCGGCTTTTTGGGTTTTCTGGGGGCATGGCGTCTGGGACGGGAAACGGAAAGACTCCTGGAGCCCCTGACTGGCGGGATGCGGACGATGAACGAAAACTTAAAAGACACCCTATCCCAGGTTCTTTCCTTTTTCCGAGCCCAGACCGAGCAGGTGGAAGAGGGGCTTTCTTCCCAGTCGGTCCAGGCTTTGGACCCGGCGAACCTTTTGGACAAACTCCGGAGTATTCCCCTCCCGGCGATTTCTCCCGAAGAGGTCGATAAGCTTCATTTGGAACCTGAATCCGAGCCCTCCTTTGATCTCCCGGCCTTATCAACCCTGGTCCGGTCCAAGCAACTGGACGGTCTTTTCGAGAACTTGGTGGATTTGATCCTGTCCCAGAACCGGATCCTGGACGATTACCGCCCCAAAGCCAAACCCCAGGGACTGGCCGAGGTGGCCAAGATTCAAAAGTCCGCTTTACGCTTGAGGGACGGCATCCTTTCCCTGGGAATGTCTCCCATCGAGCCCGTGCTGGCCCAGGCCTACCAGACGGCCGGGGCCCTGGGTCGGCGAAAAAACCAGGCCCTGGAAGTCACCCTTGAAGGGGTGGAAGTGGAACTGGACCAGCGGCTTCTTCCCGAATTGAAGGAGCCCCTCTTCCACCTGATCCATAACGCCCTTGACCACGCCTTTGAAAGTCCCCGGGATCGCCGTGCCCGGGGAAAGAAAGCAGAAGGTAGACTATCCCTTCGTGCCCGACAAAAGGACGGCGCCTTTCTTCTCGAGGTGGAGGACGACGGGCGAGGATTGGACCCGGAACAAATTAAACGGCGGGCGGTTGAATTGGGTTGGATACAAGATGAGGACATACCCCATTCCCAACTTCTCGAATTCATCTTCCGTCCTGGATTTTCCCCGAAAAACCCCCGTTCAGCCGAAGGGGTACCGGGACTGGACTCGGTGCGTCAAAAAATGGAATCTCTCCTGGGCTCCATCCGGGTTCAGAGCCGGCCCGGACACGGGTGCAAGTTCACCCTCAAGATGCCCCGTTCCTTGGCCCTGATGGACGGCTGGGTGGTTCAGGCCGCGGGCAAAAAATACCTAATTCCCGTGGCCCAGACGATCAAGATCGAAGCCGCAGACAAGGTGGCTTCGGCGCGCGGCGACGAGGTGGTTTCCGAGATGAGCCTCGCGGGCATTCTGGGGGGCGCTCCCGACCGCCCAGCCGAGAGGCTGGCCGTATTGGTGGAAGCGGGATCGAATCAGGTTCGGCTTCGGGTGGAGGAAGTCTCGGGGAAACAGCAGGTTCTGGTGAAGAACAACAAGGAAGGTTTTTCAGTTCCGTCGGGGGTAAGGGCCGAAGCCCTGCTTGCGGACGGGAATATCGGATGGATTTTGGATATCGCCTCTTTGTTGCGGGAGAAAAAAACTGAAAACCTTGAGAAAGGAACAGACCATGGAAATGAGGCCGATGGTGGACTTTAACGGGATCGTATTCCGGCTGGCGGGGGTTCTTTTTGCCATTGAGGCGATCCGCGTCCGGGAGGTGTTGGGGGGGGTGGATCTGCAGCCCCTCTACGTGAGCGGCCAATCCCAGGGTTTCCTGCAGTCCAGGGGAAGGACCCTTCCGGTGGTGGATTTGAGGACGGCCTTGGGGCTTCCCTCTGCCGCCCATGAAGGACCCAATTCCTTCCTCGCCGTTCAAACTGGGGAACCAGGCAAGGTCATGGCCCTCTGGGTGGACGCGGTGGTGGAAATGGTGACCCTCCCCCCGGCCGAGTTGAAACCCCTGACGGGACCGGTGGACGTGGTGCCACCTGGGTACCTGATGTCGATGTTTATCCGCGGGGATGAGGCGGTTTACCTGTTGAATATGGATCGGACGCTGGCCATCCCGGAACGGTTCGAAAGCGAAAATCTAGAATTAAAAAATCTGGCAGGGTGAGAAAACCCGTTGAGAAAGAGGTGAAACATGAAATGGAAAGACCGCTGGTTTTTTAGCATCGCCGTCATAGCCTTGGGCGCCGTGGCCGCAGCCTTTCTTTGTCTTTATCAGTCGAAGGACCTCTTCGAGGCCCAGCAGAGGGCTGCCCAGAACGGGACGGCCGTCTACCACCTGAAAAAGGTGTCGGACGCTTTCATGGTTGACATCATCGGAGCGGTCCAGAAAACCCGCAACGGCGCCAGCTGGTCCTGGGAAGAGGGGGGGCAAGCCATCAAGGACGCCGCCAAGAGCGCCGACGAGCATTGGAAAACCTATACGGCGATGAGCCTGACCAAGGACGAGAAATACCTTTCGTCAATCGTACAGGCGGGTTTCCTCAACAACCAGCATTTGCTGGAGCAACTCCAGGCCGCCTTCGCGGGAAAAGATGCGCGCCAACTGGAAATCCTGGCTACGAGCGTCCTCTATCCCTCCATCGACCCGATGATCGAAAGTCTGCGAAAACTCGAGGATTTGCATGAGAAAACCGCCCAAGAAGCCCTGGCCCAGGTTTCAAGCCAGTTCACTTCCAGCTACCAGTTCATGAGTCTCGGGGCGGGAAGCTTCCTCCTGGCGGGCCTTCTGGGAGCTTTCCTGATCGGCGGGAACGTCTATGGTCCGGTCCGCCGCCTGGCCCGGTCCATTCAGGGAGGGGCCGCCCAAGCCCGGCCCGCTTCCGAACGGGCCCAGACCACGCTTTTACAACTCCAAACCGGATTGGACGAAGAGGGACGGATACTTTTGCAATCCTCAGGCACGTTGGAGCAGGCCCAGTCGCTGGCCCAGCAAAACGCCGAAGGGGCGGGCCGGTCCCGCCACTTGATCGAGGAAACCCGGACCCTTTTAGCGTCCGGCGTGGAGGCGTCCGAAAGCGCCGCGGCCCATTTGCGCGAGCTGAACGATTATTCGGAAAAGATCCGCAATATCGTGAAGACCATTGAGGATATCGCCTTCCAGACGAATATCCTGGCGCTGAACGCGGGCGTGGAAGCTGTCCGGGCGGGCGAGCAGGGAAAAGAATTCGTGGTAGTGGTCGAGGAAATTCGCAACTTATCCCAGCGTTGCGCCCAGGTCGCGCGGGAAAGTTCCCAGTTAATCTCGGAAAATTCCCGCCAGGCCCAGGAGGGTCTCCGCTCAGGTGAGGATGCGGTCCGCGCCCTGACGCAGGTCGGTGAAAAAACCAAAAAAGCTTCCGACCTGTTGACCGTCCTGGAAATAGGATGCTACGACCAGTCCAAAGGAACCCAGGACATTGTCCAGGCCCTGGAGAGGGTGGAAAAATCCGCTTCCCGAAACGGCACGGCTTGCGAAAAGGCCGCGACTGCCGAGGCTCAAATTAACCTGCAACTGGAGGCGCTGGAGGATTTTTCACGCCAATTAGGCCAGTTGATCGAAGGAATTTCTTTGAAAGCCGCACCCGCCTCTGTTGGAGCCGCCAAGGAACCTCCGGCCTTAAAGGAAGAGGCGGGATCTCCACGCCAGGCTCCGACCCGGTCCAAAAACGAAGAACCCATCGAAAAGACGGGCACCGACGGAAGCAAGGTGATCCGGTTGAACAACACCTAGCCCAGGTCCTCCTCTCCGCTCATTTCACCGCCCGGACCCAGTATCCGGGCGGTTTCCTCTGGAAATTTTTCCCTCCTAACGTTAGCTTAGCTCTATCGTCGTTTCCGATTTCTCCTCATGAGCGTGAACGAACCCTGGAGCTAGCATGACCGATTCCAATGCCGAAACGCCCGCACCCGCCTATCAAGTTCCCTCCTCCCAGGAACTCTACTCATTTTTCAATGAGTTCCTGATTCGATGGGCCAACTTGACGGGAGAACACGTTTCCTGGGGCGCTGACACGATTCTCCCTATGGGGTTGGAAGAGGGGATCCTTTTTTCCGAACCCGCTTCCGGCCTCTTGGTGCTGAGGGCCACGGAAAATTTCAGGCGATATCTCTTGAACGAACTCGAACGAAAACAAAAGGACGCCAACCCGGCCAAAAAAGAGATTTTCATCGAGATGACGGTTCTCTTCTGGCATCTTTTCGCGAGGAAATACTTTCTTTTGGACAGCCGCAAAATGGCGCCGGTCGTTCTCCGGTCGTCCATCCCCATGGACTGGCCGGAGCGGGATCCCCAGGCTTCCGCCATGATCATGGTCAAGGGAAACGCCCTGGAATTAAGGTTCTGGATCGGCATTTCCCAAGCGGATATCAACCGTTTTCGCCATAAAAGTTAATTCCTCCTCCGTTTTTCGGCGTCTAGTCTTTTTGTTAGAATAATTTTCCCATTTCACTTTCGTTTTTTACAGGATGACCCCATGTCCGAGTCCCCGCTGGATACGAATCGGTCCGCGCCTTTCCCAATCCAGGAGCGGCTGAATTCGACCGAAACAGCCCTCTTAAAGTCGGAAGCCGACCTGCGGGCCGTCTTCAACAGCGGGTCCCAGGGCATGGTCTTAATCGGTTTGGACGGGCGCTTAAGGGACTTCAACCGGAATGGGCAGAAACTGCTGGCTTCCCTGATGGGCGCTTCCTTCGAAACCAGCCGATCTTTCCGCGATTATGTGCCCGCTTCCCTATTGGGAGATTTTGACGAAAAATTTCAACGCGCGCTTCAGGGCGACACCCTCCTGGTGGAGCGTCCGGTTCTAGCAACCACGGGGGAGGAGGTCTGGATCGAATTCACCTACAACCCGGTCCTGGACGGGCAGGGCCAAGTGGCTTCCGTGTGCATGACCGCCGTCCCTATTGACGACAGGCGTCGAGCCCTGGAGGCCCTCAAGGAAAGCGAGGACCGGTACCGCCGCCTGGTGGAATTCTCACCCGAGGCCGTGATGGTTCATTCGGAGGGGCGGATCCTTTTCGCCAACCCAGCCTGCCTGGAGAGCCTCAAGGCCTCGACCCTGAACCGTCTCCTGGGCCAACCTATCCTCGATTTCATCCATCCCGACTACCGCGAACTTACCCTCTCCCGGGTCACCCGCATCCTGGAAAAGGGCGAGCCCAATGAATGGGTGGAGCAGAAAATGGTGAATCTGGAAGGGGAGATCTTGGAGGTGGAGACAAAGGGAACGCCGATCCATTTCCAGGGCCGTCCCGCCGTCCTGACCATGATCCGGGACATCCGGGATCGGAAGAAAAACCAGGCCATGTTATTACGCTACGAGCGTTTGGCCGCGGTGGGCCAGGTCATCACCGCCATCGCCCACGAAATCCGCACACCCCTCTCGATCGTGGGCGCCACGGCCCAGTTGCTTCGAGAAAAGACCGGGGAAAGGTGCGAATGGAAAGAGGAGACTGAGACCTTGTGGTTCCAGACCGAGCGCCTGAGGCGATTTTTTGACGACATCCTGGATTACTCCAAGGAAATGTCGATCAAGAAGGATACGGTTCATCCTCGGGAAATCATGGAACAAGCCTTGCAAATGGCCCGGTCCCAGGCGCCTTCCTTTAAGGATGTGGAAATTCTTTGGGATTGGAACGAAAAAATCCCCACGCTGATCGCGGACGGCCTTCGTCTGGAACAGATTCTGGTCAACCTGATCTTCAACTCTTTCCAGGCCCTCAAGGGAAAGGGAACGGTCATCTTGGCTTCCCACTGGGTATCGGGCTGGCTTCAATTGGAAATCCGCGATGACGGCCCCGGCATTCCCGAAGCCATCCTGCCGAGACTCTTCGAGCCTTTCTTCACGACGAAAAAGCAGGGGACCGGGTTGGGGCTTCCTATCAGCCTGAAGATCGCCGAAGCTCACGGGGGCCGCATCGATGTTCGTAACCTCCAACCCCACGGGACCTGTTGCACCCTATTCCTGCCTTTGGCCGAACAATGACCGATTTTCCTTGAGGTTTATTGGGATTCATCGATCAGATAAAACGCTTTAATTATTTTTTGGTTTTGGAATAAAATGAAACCGCTTTCAAGAAGGCTGCCGATGGGAATCCTATTATGAATCTCAAGTTCATCGCGTTCACCCTCCTGGGTATGGTGCTGGTGTCCCCGGCGCGGGCCACGGTGGCTTTCGCCAACATTTTCAGCAGCAACATGATCCTGCAGAGAAATGTCCCGGTGAACATGTATGGAACCGCCAACGCCGGGGAGGCGATAACCGTCACCTTCAACTCCCAAAGCGTCACAGGCTTGGCCAACTCTTCCGGGTCCTGGGCCGTAACCCTCGCCTCCATGGCCGCCGATGCCACGGGCCAGTCTCTGGGAGTCCAGGGTTCCAGCAATTCCATCACCTATTCCAACGTAGTCGTGGGCGATGTGTACCTTTGCTCGGGCCAATCCAACATGGACGACGTCTACCTCTCCGAATGCACGCCCAACGGGTCCTCGGACGCCGCCATCTCCAATTTCCCGAACATCCGGATGCTTCATATCACCGACGCGGTCCAGCAAACCCCCTTGTCCGACATCCCCTTGAACAGTTGGTTTACCTGCACGACCGCCAACACGGCCAGCGTGGGAAATTTCTCAGGGCTTGCTTACTACATCGGGCGGGACCTGTACTGGCAGGAAAGCGTGCCCATCGGCTTGATCCAATCCGCCTATGGAGGCATGCCGGCCGAGTCCTTCATGAGCGCCCAGGCCATTCTCTCCGATCCGGCCATGTACCCGGCCGCGGTCTCCCTCACGAACTACAGCGCCACGCCCTCCGATTCCTGGCCCTCGGGCTGTTACAACGCCATGATCGCGCCCTTGACCGCCTTCACCCTGAGGGGCGTGTTCTGGGACCAGGGCGAGACCAACGAATCCAACCAAATCACCGCCGGAAGTTTTCACGGCTGGCTTCCCGCCGAACAGTACGACATCGTGCTGGCCTCGCTCGTCAAGGACTGGCGCATGAAGTGGAACACCGCCCTACCTTTCTATATCGTCCAATTGCAAAACATCGCGAACATGAACGCGGGGGCCAGCCCCTGCACCTATTGGGGAGGGACCGAGCCCTACACCGCCGCCGCCAACGTCGGCATCGCGGATGTGCGCTGGGGTCAGTTCAACACCTTGAAAATGCCCACCACGGGCATGAGCGTCAATTTCGACCTGAACGCCCAGGCCCTTAATTGCAACGCGGCCCTTTCGTATCATCCCATGAACAAGGAAGCTTTCGCCGCCCGCTTGGCCCCCTGGGCCATGGACCAGGTCTACGGGAATTCGCTGCCGCTTTCCTGGACGGGCCCCCTGTACCAGTCCTTCACCCTCAGCGGGTCCACGATCATGGTCCATTTCAGTTTCCCCAACGGCACGCCGGGCTTGTCCACCAACAACGCCCAGCCGGTCACGGGGTTCCAAATCGCCCCCACCAACGCCGACCCGGACTCCGCCAGCTGGGTCTTCGCCTCCGCCTCGATCGTGGGTAACAGCGTGGCCGTAAGCAGCCCCTCCGTCCCCAACCCGGGTATGGTGCGTTACGCCTGGGGCTGGGACCCGGTGGACCCCAACGGCCCTGTGGCCAATCTTTCCGACACGAACGGCTACCTGGCCTCGCCCTTCCAGACCGCCTATGAATCGGACATGGCGGTGATGGGTCCGGGCGCGGTCACGATTCAGGACCTCAACCTGACGCCCACCACGTCCAACGGCACCGATTTCGGCACCGTGGGGTTCAGTTTGCCGGTCACCGAGACCTTCACGATCGCCGACGCCTCGGACGCGTTGGCCTCCTTGAGCCTGACGGGCCTGGCCAACGGGGGTACCAGCCTGGTGCGTGTGACCGGGCCCAACGCCTCCGAATTCACGGTCGTTTCCCAGCCCCTGGCCGGTACACTCGCGATCGGGGGAACCACTACCTTCCAAGTCGCTTTCAAGCCGACGGCTTCGGGTTTGGCCCAGGCCATCCTCCAGATTCCCAACAATACTCACCATAAAACGCCCTACACGATCTACCTTCAGGGCACGGGACATGATGACCGCACCGCCACCTTCACACCCACCGGCACCTGGTACACCTCCACGCCCACCCAGACGCCCTCCCCGACCTGGAGCCAGACCCCCACGGCCACCTCCAATATCGCGGTAAGCATGATCGACGATTTCGACGAGAACAACCTGGTGAACCCTGCGACCCGAAACAATCTTTGGGGCCAGCCGTGGGGCGCCTACGCCGGGCCCAACGGCAACGCCACGACCCTCCAAGTGGCCTACGCCAATCCGGGCGCGAACAGTACCAGCACTTGCGTGAGTATTTATGGAAACCTGGCCGCCAGTGGTTATTGCAACTACCTCACCTACCTGAAATCGGGCCAGGCGTCCTTTAACGCCGTGGCCGCGGGGTATTCGGGCATCGAGTTTTACATTTACGGTGACGTGACTGGCCACACCTACCGCGCCCAGATGATGAGCGCGAGCATCACGACCGGCGATTACCTGGGGCAGAACGTCGCGGTGACGGCGGACGGCCAATGGCATCTGGTCCAGATTCCCTTCGCAAGCATGACGCAGGCGGGCTGGGGCATCCAGGCGGGTCTGCCGCCGCCCGGCACGGACATGATGGGGGTCAAATTCGACATCGTGAGCCCGACCATCGGCTCCTATTATTTCCTCCTGGACCAAGTGGCCCTGTACGGGGCCGTCCCCACCGTCACGCCCACCCCCACCGCGACCCGCACCATCACCTCGACTCCCACAGGCACCTGGTTTACTGCAACCCCGACCATCACGAATACGCCGACCATCACGCCCTCCCCGACCGTGACCTTCTCGCCCACCCTAAGCCCGACGCCCGCGGGCGCGGACAACGCGCTCTATCCCTTCGAAGACGGAACCATCATGGGATGGACCTACGTGTTCAACGGGGCGGTGACGGACCTGAACACCACGGGCTTCTTCTACCTGGGAAGCCACTCTCTCCAGGTGGGGGTCAGCTTCACCAGCAATGACATCGAGGTGGGTATCCCCTTTTCGACCGCGACGGACCTGACCGGAAAGACCGTAATCGCGCATGTTTTCGTTCCCGCGAATTTCCCGTCCGGAAGCCAGGCCAATATCTTCATGAAGCTGACGAGTTCCTATAGTTGGCAGGCGGGACCGCAGGTGGCCCTGGTCCCTGGAACTTGGAACACCATCCTTTTCAATACATCGGGCACCGCGAATATAAACCAAGTCATGCAGATGGGGATCCAGATCATCCCCTCGGCGGCCTGGTCGGGAACCATCTACGTGGATTCGGTGGATCTCCTCAATGGGACGCCAACCCCGAGCCCCACCTCCAACCTGCCGACGGCGACCAAGACCTTCATCTCCACCCCCTCTTTCACGACGACGCTTACACCCTCACCGACTTCCACACCGACCCTGCCCGGCACGATCAGCCCTACCCCCACGGCAGCACCTTCCCTGCACCCCATCGCGATCTTCCCCAACCCCTCCAACGGGGTCCAACCGACCTGGATCGACCTGGGGTTAGGAAACACTGTGCAGATGAAGATCAAGGTGTTTTCCCTGGCTTTCCGGAAAGTGCTCGAGAAGGATTACGGACAGGTGGCCCCGGGACAGTTGATCAGCCTGCCGACCGCGGAGAACAACGGGAATCCCCTGGGCAACGGCCTTTATTACGTGCAAATTTCCACGACCCAGGGGCTCTACCCTCCCCAAAAAACCATCGTCAAATGGCTGGTCTTCCGCTAATTTTTTTCCGGAATGGAATCCTTCACTTCCTTAAAGTTAACCCGAGGGCGGCTCCAGGGGCCATGCGGGGTCCCGCTTCCCTATAATAGGACCGCAGGTTAAAAACCGTTTCTGAAGGCACGACCTTTGAATATCACGATGAGGGTGACCGCCCTGATCTGGCTTTTGGGGATGAACCTCGTCCTCGCTCTTTTGCCCCTTTCCCTCCCGGCCCAACTTCTTCTCATCAGCCTGGGTTTTTCCCTGCCGGCCATAATGGTTTTTCGCTGGCATCCGCTTCCGGACGCGTTGGAACGGAAAGGGGCGGATTTCCCCAAATCCATTCCCCGATGGGTTTGGGGAGGATTGGTTGGGGGGGCCGTGGCGGTCCGGTTTTACCAGCTCACGAACCTCTCCCTCTGGCCCCTGGATGACGAGGCCATGAGCTCTCATTACGCCCTGGAATTGGCTCATTTCGGCCATTGGCAGTGGACCTACGATTTCAGCGGCCTGCCTCCCCTCTATATCTGGTTGCTGGGGGGGGTCTACAAGCTCTTTTCCATCTCCCTCGTCACCCTCTGGGCTCCCCCGGCCCTCTTTTCCTGCCTGGGACTCTTTTTTCTTTATCAGGGAGCCAAACGGCTTTGGAACCCGAACTTAAGTTTTGCCTTCGTGTTTCTGGGCACCTTCAGTTTCTGGCCCCTCTATCTGGCCCGGTTCTCGGTGGAGGGCGGTTTCATGGTGGTCTGGGAATGCCTGTTGTTCGAGAGGTGGTCGGCTTTCCATCAAGCGTCGGAAAACAAGAGGAACACCCAAGCACTGGTGCTGGGCGTGACGGCGGGACTGGGCTTTTTCACTTTCCAGGCCTGGCCGGTGGCGGCCTGTCTGCTTACCCTGGCTGTCTTCCGGGAAACCATCCTTCAAAGCCGGGGAAAGGCGCCGGTTTTCCTGAGGTTTTTCCTTCCTCAGTTCCTCCTTTTCATTCTCCTGGAATTCCAAGCCCTGCCGGAAAGGTCGGGCCACTACGCTTACGTCTTTTGCGATCCCTTCGGGCCCGGCGCGCCGGGTTTGAATGACCTCTTTGTCCTCTTCTGGGGCAGTCGCCTTCCGGGCAATTATTTCGCCTACCGCCCCTGTGGCGGGGGATTCCTCAATCCCGTTTTGGCGTCCTTCTTCTTCTGGGGGGCCTTCGTCCCCCTCTTCCGCCGGGAATGGAAAGGGTTCTTCTTCGGACTGGGCGCGTTCCTGCTCCTGATCCTGCCCGGTGTCGTCACGGGAGGGGCGGATGCCCACCGCATTGCGCTGGTATCCCCCTTCCTTTTGTTCGTCTCAGCCTTTGGCCTGGTCCAATGGCTGAAGAACTTTCCTGGTCGGTGGAAAGCCTGGGTCCTGGCCCTCATCCTTTTGTTTTCCGCCGGGTGGGACCTGGACCGATTGTTCGGGGAATATCATTCCCTTTGGACCCACCCGAAGGACAACTGGTTCGCTACCAAGTCGGTGGAGCGGTTGAGGGCCTACCAGATATTGGAACCCCTGGCGAAGGCTCAGGGTCCGGGCTTCGTAATTTCTGAGCTGGTACCCGATCTTTTCGACCAGAGCCTGTCCGATCTCTGCTTTCCCTTCAACATCTGCGAGAACCCCTCGCTCGCGCCTGACAAAGCGAAGTGGGCGGCCCTCCTGATCAACGTGAATTACCGGCCCTTCTTGGAAAAGGAATTTCCCCAGGCCCGCTGGCTGGACCTGGCGGATGACGTGGAACGCCCGGATGGGGGCTTGATGCTGGGGCTCTTTCCCCTGCCTTGCCCTCACCCGGAAAATGTAAACCGCATGGTTCTGGCCGACCAGGCGTCGCACCAACTGGTGGACGCGACCTTCGACAACCATGATTGGAGATCCAGGGGACCCATCCTCCGGGGCCTGTTCGCCCGATACCGGGGCAATTTCCAGGGGGACCCTTTCTTGGAAGCGTGCTTTTTCGAGAAGGTGGCCGAACAGGATTACCGGGACAAGAAGATGGAGGAACAAATTCAGGCTTTGCGTCTGGCCGTGGAAAGGGGATTGCCTGCGGCCCATCTCTACAATGCGCTGGGAACCCTCTATCTGCGAAGCCAAAGATTCAAGGAAGCGAAGGGATATTTCGGGAAGGCCGTGAACTGCACCGGGGCGCACACCTCGGCAAAGGCGGGGCTGGCGGCGACGGAAGAGATGGAACGGACGGGAAAGCCCCCGGCGGGAACACCCTAAAAGAATGTAGTCGGCTGTTAGCCGTTAGGGGTTAGCCTTTGGCTAAAAGCCAAAAGCTAACCACCCAAAGGCTGAATGGGTTAACGCGTCACTTCGTAGTTGAGCGCTTGGTACTCGGCTTTCATCTCGAACACCAGGTCCTTGTTGTCCCGGCTGAAGTCGATCTTCTTCACCCGCTCACCCGAGGCGTTCAGGGCCCAGACCGCCAGCTTGGATAGGTCTCCCCTCAGGCCCAGGATTCTCACCGTCCCTACCATCGGCTCCACCAAAACCGGCTCCTTGCCGGGATTTTTCAGGCGGTTACCCGAGGGGACCGTTTCCATCCCCGTGTTGATGGCGTTGCCCACGGCCGTGACCAGCATCCGGGGTGTGACCGCCAGGGGCTGGGTATCCAGGCTCTGGACCAAAACCACGCCGAATTCGTTTCTCAAATCCACCTTAAACGCGCTCAAGGAAACAGGGGAGCCTGGGTTAAAACCCGCGAACCCCTGGGTGCGAGGAGTATCCACGGTCATCAGGCCCTGTCCGTAATCGTAAGAGATTTCCCTCGTGGCGCTGGCCACCTTCTTGGTGGTCCTCAAGTCTTTCAGGAGGGCCGTGAAATCCCCGGACGCGTGGGATGCGCCGGTGAACATGACGCCCGTTTTCCGCGTCCAGGAGAGGATGGAGGGCAGGGTGTACTGGGTTTCCGGGTCAAGGGCCTGGTCGTCCGTCAGGGCCTGCCAGGCCGAGGCTTCCGATTCCTGCACGTCATGCCGATGAAACAGCAGGGCCGTGGCGGACCAAAGCGCCATCTGGGCGGGCTGGTTGTCCACGTTGAAATTGTTGTCCAGCGCCCCGTCGAAGCTGTCGGAGTGGCTGAAGGCGAACTGGAGGGCGCTCCAACCCTGCAGGTCGCAGGAAGCCGCCATGACCAGCTCGGCCTCCTCCCGGTAATCGTTCGGGGCCGCCGACTGCCACTCGGTGACGATATAGGGCATCCCCAGGACCCTTTTCAGCCCCAGGGGGTTCAAAAGGTTTCCCTTGGAGTCCTTCAGCATGCTCCGGGGGTCGAAGGTGACCGAGGGGCTGTAGCCCCAGCCGCCCTCGGGATTGGCCCAGTAGTTGTGCCGGTCGATGTAATCCATCTGGGCGTTGGCGTAGAGGTCGGCGGGAATGTCGGTCCAGTGGTTGCTGCCGGTGATGAGGGCCTGGCCTCCCAGGCTTCTCACGAAATCCCTCTGGCCCTGGTAAAACTTCAGCTGGGTGTCGTAGTAGAACAGGAAGTTGTCCAACTGCCGGGCCCGGGAGAAAGCCTTGCGGTCGTCATTACGCCAGCTTTCGATCACCGCCACCGTTCCCTTTTTCGGGTCTTCGCCGGGCAGCAGCCCGGCCCCGGGCTCCCCGGTCACGGGGGCCCAATGGGCTTCCAGGGTCTTTCGATTCTTGTAATGGTTCACGAGCCACTGGTTAAAGAAAGTGTTGAACTCCTGCCGGTAGGAGGGGGAGGGGATGCCGGCCTCGCCCGTGTTCCCGTCGCGGTAGAAGAGGCTGTCCTCATTCATCACTTCCATCAGGCACACCGCCGGGTCCTCGGCGTAGGTCTTGCCCGTATAGGGGTTCTTGTGGGTCAAGAGTTGCCGGATGAAATCCTGCTCCAGGCCGATCAACTGGGGATCGAACTCGCCCTCGACCTTGTAGCCGTTGGGAACGTTGTCCGGGTCTTTCACGCCGTCCGCGGCCAAGGCCTTGCGGTGAACGATCATGTCGAAGTACTGGTAGATTCCCCTCTTCTGAAGCTGGGCCACCAGATAGTCGAAACGGTCCAGGGACTCCGTATCGAGCGACAGGGTGTTTGCCTTGTTTCCGAAGATGTTGCGGTTGGTCCAGGGCGCGTCCATGTGGTGGTGGCGGGTCATGTTGACTCCCATCTGGGATAGGGTCTCGGCGAGCCAATCGGCCTGATCATGCGTGGGGAAATTGCAGGAAGCCACCAGGTTGACACCCCAGAAGCGGGCAGGGATGCCATCCGCGAAAACAAAAGATTCGCCATTTTTTCCCAGCTTCCCGTGCTTGCCCGCGGGCGCGTCCAGAAGGCCGCTCATGTCCAGGGCCGTTCCCTGGCGCTTCTTCACATCCAGGGGGAGGGCGGCGAACCAATCCTTGGTGTCATAAAACTTCGGGGTCACCTGGGGCAGGTAGGCGCCTTCGCGCCCCAAGGTCAGGCCGGCCAGCATCAAATAGGAGGAATCCCCCGAAGTGGAGACCGTGATCTTGGTGATGATCGTTTCGGGATGGGGGTTGGGCCAACAGAAAAGGGTTAGACCCACGGGATCCTTGAGGGGATTCGCCCCCGTCCACCCAACGCGCGCCACCGGGCTTATGCCGGGTGTCCACCAGTCGAACACCTCGATATTGTTGCGCAGTGTGACTTCTTCCTTTATGCCGCCGGCATAAAACACGGTGTAGCTACCCACCTTGGGCGAGGCCCAGGCCGCGCCCTGCAGGAAATACAGGGCTGAGGCCTTGTCGTTGACCGTAATGTCCGCGGATACGGGATAGCTGGAGTTGCTCTGACCCCGTAGGACCAAGCATTGTTTTTGGGGCGTGGCGGAAATGTCGAAGGGAACGCCGTTGAAGTTGTGGATCCCGAAGGGCAGGTCGTAAACGCTGTTTTCCCCTTGGCCGGTCCAACCCGTGCCCTGGGGTTGGTCCTCGAAATTGCGGTTGGCAGAAACGGCGAGATTGAGGGTATGGAAGCTGTCCTTCCTGGATTCCATTTCCTTGGGCGAGAGTTCGGTAATGCCCGCTCCCGGGGCGGTGGGGGCCTGCGCCTTGGCGTCAGGGTCTTTCACGAAAGCCACGTCATCCACCGACAGGTCAAAGTCGGATTCGTTCACCGTGGGGCAGAATTTTAAAACCGTCGCGTCCGTAAAACCAGGAGCCACCGTTTTCGCCCAGGTGGGCTGGGTGAAGGACGGGAAGGGCACATCCACCAGCGTCCAGGTTTGGGGCGCGGTAAAGGTGAACTCATAATCGCCGTAGTCGGTCACCGAGGCCTTCTGGATCACGACCTTGTAGACCTTGCCGTCGCCCTTGGCCATAAAGCGGATGGCCTTGAAGGGAACCAGGGAAAAGGGGCCGTTGGAGGCGTCCAGGGCCAGGGATAACTGGGCATAGGGCCAGGGCGCCTGGTTTTTCCCGTAATGGCCCCAGATGTGGGCGCAGTGGGCGGGGGAAAGGGAAGATCCGCCCTTTTCGACCGTGAAGGGGATGGGAGAAAGGGAGGTTCCCAAGTGGTTATTGTCACACCCGGTCCACCATGCGGTGCCGGTGGCGGGAGGGCCCCCTTCGAAGTCATCCACCTTCCAGAGGTCGTCGGCCTTTAAGACCGCGGGGATGAAAAGCAAGGCGAGCATCCAAAATTTTAAAAGTTGGTTCATGAGGCGCTTCATAGGAATTCCTCCTGGGGTTGAGACCCGTACAGAGGGACATGCTAGAATAAAATCCCTTTCCCCTTGGGAAATATTTTCGACTTAATTAGTGAGGTTTTTGTGCCCCCATCGTCCCGACCCTATGACCAGGTTCCGCCCGAGATAACTTTTGTGACCCTTCCTCTCGCGCTGGCCCAGTTTCACCACCTGCCGACCCATGTCCCGGTCTGGATTCATAAAGAGAAGAAAGCCAAGGAAAAGGGCTACGATTTCAACGAGGGGGTGGGGGCCATGGAAGCCCTTTTGGAAGCCGCGCCCCAGATTCCCGGGGCCTATCTTTTCCAACTCTTCGTGCGCAAATGGCCGAAATTGATGGAAGTCAGTCCCTATTTCGCCTCGGACCGCATCGTGGAAGCTATTCCCCTGCTGGTGGAAGTTTTGAACATCGATCCCGAGTGTCCCCTGACCTGTTTCCAGCTGGGTTATTGTTTCCGGGCCACGGGGGAACTGGAAAAGAGCGAATCCTTCTACAAGCAGGCCCTGCGCATGGCTCCGGAAGCGGGATGGATCTACAGCAACCTGGGACGAACCTACCAGGCCCAGGGAAACAAGGAAAAGGCCGCCCAGACCTTCTGGGAAGCCCTGCGGCTTATTCCCGGGGACCATTTCGTCGTGGAGCAATTGGTCAATATGGGAGAGTTGTTTGTCCTCGCCGGAGCGGACGAGAAGGGGAAGGAAACTTCTCTTTTCGTGAAGCGGGCCGACTACGAGAAAAAAATGGGCGAGATCATGGAAAAGGAAACCCAGGCCGGAAGGCTGATGGGTCTGGGTTGGAAGCTCTTGAACGACTCTCTGCTGGATCTGGCCCTAGACTGTTTCGAGAAGGCCGGTGCCACGGACGATCCTCCGCGCGACCTGCCCCTGGGACTCGGGATCATCCATCTGCAGGCGGGACGGTTCGCTGAAGCGGAAAAGTGCCTTTGCGAGTACCTGGACGAAAACCCCCAATCGGCCTTGGGACACTTGAACCTTTTTAAAACCTACCTGGCCCAGGACGAGACCGACCTGGCCTGGGACGAGATCCAGACCGCAGTGAAACTGGATCCGGGACGGCTGGAGGTTTTACGGCAGTTGTTTTATTTTTTCCGCGAGACCGAACGATGGGAAGAGGGCGTGGACTGGCTGAAGGAACTCTCCCAACAAAACCCAACCCTTTCCGCGCCCCTTTTGGTGATCGCCCAGGCCCTGGTGGAAAAAGACCAATGGCCGGAGGCGGAGGAAACCCTTCGGGAAGCCCTGAACCGAACGCCTCACAACGAGGAGATTCTTCTTTATTACAGTTCCGAACTGGGCCGAAGGGGAAAACGGGAAGAACTCATCCAACTTCTTGAGGCTGGGGCGGAACCTTTAAGCTTTTCCCTGACGCTTAATTTGTCCCTGGCCTTGAGCCAAAGCGGCCGCGCCAAGGACGGGAAGAAATTGATGAAGGATTTCATGAAACGGCCCGACGCCACGTTGCTGGAAAAAGAAAGGGCCGAGGCTTTGTTGAAGGAATTCGAGTGACGAAACCCTCCGATTCAATTTTTTCATGGAGAGGCTTCGTCATTGCGAGGAGCGTCATTCATTGGTGTTAGCGACGAAGCAATCTAAGTTCATGGTTAAAAAAATAAAATCCTTTCAACTTAATGCGCACTTCAACCATGCGCAGTTTGCAAATACCGCAAACCGCTTACAGAGATTGCTTCGAAACGAAAACCGTTTCTCGGAATGACCTCTTAAAATGTTATGGGTTTTGTTTCTTCTGAAATGAGATGTAAGTCTCTTTCGTAAAAAAGACCGCCAGTCCCAAGGCCAAAAAGAGCAGGTCCCGGAACACCGTCAGCCAGGTGATCTTTTCCGAAGGGTCGGCCAATCCGCAACCGCAACCGATGTCCAGCCCTCTCATGAAGGCCCAGGTAATGGCCTCGCTATAAATCAGCATCAAGACGCAAAAAATGATCGCCCCACCCCGCCACCAAACGCCCAGCATCAGGGCCGCGCCTGAGAAGAACTCGATCCAGGGAATCACGACCGCGGCCAGGGGCACCAGCTGGGTGGGAAGAAAATGGTAGTCATCCACTTCGGTCATGAAGTGGGCCGGGTCCAACAGCTTGTCGCGGGTGGAATAAACGAGGAGGAACCCGCAAAAGACCCTAAAAAAAGTCATCAAAGCTTTTTCCGCGTCGAAGCTCGTTTGCGGTTTAGCGCGATGGGCCCAGGCCCAAAGGCAAAGCAGGACGACACAGACGGCGCAAAGCCCCGGGTCGGACATGATTTTATCGAAGATCATGGGTTCGCCCCCTGGCTGGCCGGGTATCCGGCCTTGCTCCATTCGGGCCAACCGCCCAGGTAAACTTCCACATGGGTGTAGTCCTGCTCCCGCAGGAACTTGGCGTCCCGCAGGGCCATGTCACAGTCCCCGCCGTGGCAATAGCAGACGATGTCTGCGGCCTTGTCCGATAAAAGCGAAAGGATCGTGGGAGCGTACTTGTCCTGCTCCTCCGAATAAAAGTTATAGGCCCCGGGGATATGGCCCGCCTGGAATTCCTCGGGTTTTCGCGCGTCCAAAAAAACCGATTTTTTCTTATCGAATTTCGACTTGGCCCCGACCAGGCTGATCCGTTGGATGGAATCGTCGGTGGAGGAAGCGGCCGCACCCGCTGAAGCCACCGAAGCGGGGTGCTTTTTCGAGGCTCCCGGCCGGGAGGCCTTTTCCTGGGCGGCTTTTTGGGCCAGGAAATCCGTAAGATAGATTTTCTTGGGGGCCTTGTACTTCAACTCAATACCATCCGAGTAAAAGGCGTTGAATAAAAGCGCGAAGACACAGGACAGGATGAAGAGGTTCCAGGCCTCGCCCAAGGCCTTGGGCCAAAAGCCCGGCTCGAAAAGGGAAGGGGGCCGATCGGGGATTTTCGCTGGTTTAGGGGCCATGTTGTGACGATTATCCTTTTTTTGGGGAGGGGGTTACAAGCAAATGTTCGGGTTGTCTAAGAACCAGAAACAAAACCGCAAACCAAAGGCCCTATTCAACAACAAGCCCAATTTTTAACCGCCGATAACGACCGATAAACGCCGATTACGACTGAAGTATTTCGCACGCGCCGATAACTTTTTATAGTTCAAATCTTTCTCAAACTTATCGGCGGTTCCATGTCTTTTAGTTTCTACGGGCTGAAAGCTGGTATTTAACTAAATTTTCATGACCATTCTGTCTTTATTGTTCTTACCCCCCGAAGAGGGGGGAAGGGGGCGCATCGTGGAGGTAAATCAGGGGTTGTTAAGGCCTTAAATGTTATGAAGCCCCCGGGGCTTTTTGGATAGAATAAACCCGCTAAAAGACAGACCCATACCACACAAGGCGATCATGACCCCTCAATTCCAAATCTCACGGCAAAACATATTCGTGGTGGCCTTTTTCGTCCTCCTGGTTTTTCTCCTCAGCCTTCTTTTCACCATTCTGGAGCCTTTTCTGCGCTCTTTTGTATGGGCCACGATCCTGGTCATGGTTTTCTACCCGGTTTTTTCCTTTCTCTTGCGGCGGACGGGGAACCGGATCAACCTTTCGGCTCTCCTGGCCACTTTGTTCGTATTGGCGGTCTTGTCCCTGCCCGGCTTTTTCGTGATTCTCAACCTGGGCCATGAATTGCCTAGGGCCTATACCTTCCTTTCTTCCGCCCATTGGGATGAGAAGAGCCAATGGCTTTTGAGCGAACTCAAGGTCTGGAACTTTGGCCCCATCCTGAACGCCCTGGGACTGGACAATCCCCAGGCGGAAGCGGGACTGCTTCGGGAAATGGCCAACCTGATGCAAAGCCTCTCGGACATGGTTTTGGACAAGGTCACCTTCGTCCTGCGGAATCTGGCGGGCTTCCTGCTGGAAATCATTTTCACCACGGTCGCCCTGTTCTTCTTTTTCCGGGACGGTTCCCGCCTGGCTTTGAAGGCTGTGGAATTTCTGCCGTTGGAAGCCGAGTACCGCGAAAAGGTGGTGGGGGTGTTCTCAGTCACCGTCACGGCCGTCGTGAGGGCCATCTTCCTTTCGTCGCTCCTGCAGGGATTCCTGGCCGGCGTGGGTTTCGTGGTAGTGGGAATGCCCATTCCCATTTTGCTGGGACTGGTGGCGTTCATCAACGCCTTTATCCCCTTCCTGGGGGCGGCCTCGGTCTGGATTCCCTCCTGCGTCTGGCTTGTGTCTCAGGGACAAACCGGGCCGGCGGTGGTGCTGTTTGTCTGGGGAATTTTCCTCACCGTTCTCGACCAGTTTTTACGGCCCTGGCTGATCGGCAACCGGGCCAAGATCTCGGCCTTCTGGCTGTTTTTCACCACCATCGGAGGCCTGAAGGTATACGGGCTCCTGGGGGTTTTCCTAGGGCCCATCATCCTGGCCCTGGGATTGGCGTTCCTGGCCATTTACCAGGAAGTCTACCTTCCGCAGGAAAAACCAGACCGAAAGCAAAAAGCGCATCGCTGAAAGTCCCCTTGTTTTTTCATCGCCCTCCACCAAACAATAAGAAAACAACATTTGTTGAAAGCGGGATTATATATTTTCCGAGCGATGGGTGCGGGTTGAATGTCTTGATTCGTAAAGGGGCTGAACATGCGCTATCGAGTTTTGGGAAATACCGGACTTCAGGTGAGCGAGATCGGCTTCGGGGCCTGGGCCATCGGGGGCTCCATGTGGGGACCCCAGGACGACACCGACTCCCGGCTGGCCCTTCATCAGGCCCTGGACCTGGGGTGTCTCTTCATCGACACCGCCCTTGTTTACGGGGACGGCCACAGCGAAAAACTGATCGCCTCGGTCTTGCGGGAACATTCCGAAAAACCGGTCCTGGCTTCCAAAGTGCCTCCCAAGAATTGGCAATGGGAAGTCGCTCCCGGCACGCCCCTTTCCGATGCCTTTCCTCCGGACTGGGTGACGGCCAAGACGGAGGAATCCCTCCGGAACCTGGGCGTGGACTGCCTGGATGTCCAACAGCTTCATACCTGGAGCGCGGAATGGAATTCCCAGAGTGATCTCCTGCTTTCAACGGTTCAAAAACTCAAAAAGGAAGGCAAAATCCGCGCTTTCGGGATTTCCCTTCGGGACAAGGGAAGCGATGAGGCGAACGACCTGATCCGCTGGAGACAGGTGGACACGCTCCAGATATTCTTCAATCTTTTCTACCAGGAACCGATCCAAAAAGTTTTCCCCCTGGCGCGGCAATACGGGGTAGGCGTGATCGCCCGGGTTCCCCTGGCTTTCGGGGCCCTGAGCGGGAAGTTCAACCTGAAAACCCATTTCGAGGGGGATGACCATCGGGCCCGGCTTTACCAGGGTGAGAGACTTAAGACCACCCTGAAGAAAGTGGAAAAATTAAAATTCCTTCATGGGAAAAACATGACACTGGCCGAGGCCGCTCTCAAGTGGACCCTGACCTATCCGGAAGTTTCCGCGTCCATCCCCGGGATTCGGAATCCCCGGCAGGCGATTTTGAATTGCTCCGCCGGGGACGGCGTTCCGCTGTCTAAAGCCCAGGCGGTGAAGGCCCAAAAGCTTTATGCGGTCAACTTTGGGTTGCCCCGGGAAAAGGCGCCTACGGATAATGGCGTGCCGGCAGTTTTCATGTCGGGAATAAAAATATTGGCGATCAAGAAAAAGAAAACCCCTAAGCATTCACCACCAAGACACCAAGACATCAAGAAAACTCGAAAAAAAGGTTTAAAAAAGTTGAGCAAAAAAGGCAGAAAATAATATGTATTTTTGAACCCAAGCGATAAAGTTAAAGAATTCTTCGATCCTGAATCAAGTTTGGACGTTTTTGGGTTTCGAATCACAAGAATACAATCTTGGTGCCTTGTTGGTGAATCGGCTGTTCAACTAATCGTCAAAAAGGGAAAAAATGATCGAACCCTGGAAAATATTGGGTGAAAAGGTGGATTACGACTGCGGGTACTTCAAGGTGCTTGTCCGGCAGAGCGCTTCACCTGTAACCAAAGTGGAGCATCCATTCTATATATTAGCGACTCATTCTTGGGTCAACATCGTCGCCCTCACTCCCGAACGGAAGGTTTTGTTCGTAAACCAATACCGCCATGGAACAAAGGAGTTCAGCCTGGAAATCCCAGGCGGGGCGGTGGACCAGAAGGATCCAAAGCCTTTGGAGGCGGCCAAGCGCGAGCTTTTGGAGGAAACGGGACATGAGGCCGCCGAGTGGCATTTGATCGGGGCCAGCCATCCCAACCCCGCCATTTTGGACAATACCTGCTTTCTCTACTTGGCCTTGGGCGCCCGGAAGGTGGCCGACCTGAAACTGGACGAAGCCGAGGAACTGGAGGTTCTCGAATTTAACCTGGAGGAGGTTGGCCCGATGATACGCGCCGGAAAGATCCGCCACGCTTTGGTTATCGCGGCTTTCTATTATCTCGACCTTTTCATGAAGGAAAACCCAGGCAAAGTTTGAAGCCCAAAATCGAACAGCCCTGGCGAAATTAAGCGCATTACACGTTTTGGGTACGACGTTTTTGTCCACGGCTGAAAAATGTTTTAACCCTCTTGCGCCAGCTTTCACGCGAGAGTACGTTAGGAATCCCTGGTCCAACAGGGACTAAATGAAAATCAAGGAGCAGCTATATGCCTCGTGTATGCGTTTTTATTGACGGCAGCAATCTTTATTTCGCGCTCAAAAGAAATAATAAGATGACCCGGGTGGATTACTACCAATTCTCCCTGGCGCTCGCGGGAGAGAAAAGAAAACTGATCCGCACCTTCTACTACAACGCGGTGTTCGACTCGACCCATTTTTCCGACAAGGCGAAAAGCCAGCAATCCTTCTTCGACTCGCTGGATCGCACCCCCTACCTGGAACTGCGCCTCGGGCGCATCATTCAGAACCGGGAAGGCCACCGCATGGAGAAGGGCGTGGATGTCCGCATGGCCGCCGACATGGTCTATTACGCCGCGAGGGACTTGTACGACACCGCCATCGTGGTGACAGAGGATCAGGATTTTTCGCCCGCCATGGGACTGGTGAAAGATCTGGGCAAACACGTGGAACTGGCCGTGTTCCCCGACGCCCAGAGCCGGGAAATGATCCGCACCGCCGACAAGCTGATGAACCTGGAGGAACTGGTGAACGCCAGCGCCGCCCATATCTTCCCGCCCGCGCAGGGTAACGAAGAGCGGGGCCCGGGCAACGGCGCAGGAAACGGCGACGAGGAACTCGCTTACGGGGTTTAACCCCCACGTGGGCGAAGTTTTGAGTAATGAGTTTTAAGTTTTGAGTTGAAACCCTGTCCATCGAAAAGAAATCAAAAAGCCTCTTCCCTGAAAAGGGGAAGGGGCTTTTTTTATGATCTCAACCTTCTCCCATGGAGGGAGCATCCGTGAAAGAAAGGAAAAATCAAAGGTCCGATTTGCGGTAAAAGAAGAAAAGATTCGGGTCGAAACCTTTTGTGGCTTGGAGTTCCTCCCGCAGTTGGAAAGCTTGGTCCCAAAAGCGCTGAGTGGACTCGTCAAGTTTTTCCGGGGGAACGACGCGGATCCATTCCAAATCGTCGTTCCAGAAGTCTTCCGACGAATGTCCTGGGTAAAGATTTTGCGTTTTCAAAAATGCCAAAAATTCGGAAAGGGTTGAGAACTTTTTCAGCGAAATCCGAAGAAACAAGCCCTGGGGCCATATCACGAAATCTAACAGGCCGTAAAGGTCCAATATTTCCCCCTGCAAAAGGGAACGTACCAACCGGTGGGCTTGCATCAGATCTTTCAAACCCTCTCGGGAATCTCGAACCCGCAATGAAATTTCGTAAACCATGCCTCCGAGGGGAAACGAGGCATAGGAAGAAGAATTTTCATGAATCAGACAGGGGGAACGGAACATGGCACTTACCTTTGAAGGGTGAAGGATGTGTCGAATATATCGGATGTAATAGGGTCGAAAGACCCTAGCGGGGGCTGAAAACCCCCACAACCTTGCCGATGACTCGAAAATCCTGGTCTTCGGTCACGATGATGTTTTCGTACTTGGGGTTGGCCGGCTCCAAAACCACCTTGTTGCCGCTCTTGCGGAAGGTTTTCACCGTGGCTTCCCCCTCGATTAAAGCAACCACCACATCTCCCGGGGAAGCGTGGGTGGTCTGCTGAACGATCACCTTGTCGCCGGGCAGGATATGGGCGTTGAGCATCGAATCACCCCGAACCGTCAGGGCGAAAAGATGACGGCCCCCCCGGGCCAGGTGCGGGTCCACCACCATGGTGCCTTCGCGGTTTTCTTCCGCCAAAAGGGGAAGACCAGCTGCCACCTTGCCCAGGATCGGGATGGAAACCCCCGCTGCGGGCTCATCAGTCAACCGCAAACCCCTCGCCGTATGTTCTTCCCTTTCCAAATAGCCCTTTTCCTCGAGGGCCAGCAAATGCTTGCGCGCGGACTGGGGGGAATTCCATTTGAAGTGTCTCATGATGTCTCGCACCGTGGGCGGGCGGTGGCTGTCGTTCAAATGCTGTTGGACATAGTTCAAGACGTTTCGCTGGATGTCGGTCAGGGCTTCGTCGCTAGGCGCCATTTTTTTCTCCTCAGGTGCGTTGGGATGGGTTGACAGGAATACGGGTGTATACTAGTATACGGCTGTATTCTTAGTCAAGCAAAAAAGGAGGCCCTATGGCTCCCGCCGCACCGTCCGCTACCCTCGAAAACCCGCAGGAAAGCCTGCTTTCCCTGCTCGCGTCCCCCCGTCCCGCGCCTCCCAAGGCCTCCCAAGGGCCTGCGCCGGCCGAGGACCCCGCCCCACCCGATTACCTGGGCCATCGCAAGAGGCTTAAGGAAAGGTTCGTCGAATCGGGGGTCAACGGATTGCGCGATTACGAACTGGTCGAACTGCTCCTCTCCTTTAGCATTCCCCACCGCGACACCAAGCCTTACGCCAAGCGGCTCCTGGCGGTCTTCAAGAACTTGCGAAGCGTTTTGGAAGCGGACCTCACGAGCCTGGAAAAGTTGGGAGGCTTGCCCGCCCAAAGCGCCCTTCATTTCAAGGCCATGGGGGACCTGTTCAAGCTGGCTTCCCGGGAGAAATTCAAGCGTGGAAGGCCCCTTTCCGGGCCCGGCGACGCTGCGGATTTTTTGCGCGAGCAGATCGGCTCCAAGCCGAGGGAAGTCTTCGCGGTTCTCTATGTCGATCACCGCAACCACCTGATCTCTTTTGAGGCGCTCCAGGAAGGGACAGTGGACCACACGGCGGTTTATCCCCGCGAAATCCTGAGGAAGGCGCTGGATCTCAACGCCTCAGGACTTCTTTTGGCGCACAACCACCCGGGCGGGAGCCTGGAAGCTTCCGAGGGCGACAGGCAGTTGACCCGGCAGATTGTCACCGCCGCGAGAGCCATGGGGATCACGGTGCATGACCACTTAATCGTGACGGCAGAAAGTCATTTTTCCTTTCGGCAAGCGGGGTTGTTGGCTTAGAACCAGTCGACAGATGGCAGTTGGCAGTTCGCAGGTAAGGCTTTTTGAGACTCTACTGCGGACTGCGAGCTACGAACTTTAATTGGGGAGTGTTAATTGAACGACCATCGAACCGCCTTTAGCGACATCCTGAATCTGACTGGCATTTTTCGTCTGGAGAAAAACCGTTGGCCCCTGCACGCCGCCGAACTGCAGGGCTTCGCGCTGGAACTTAACCAGTCGCTGGATTTTAGGGGATTCCACCGTTTCCGTTTCCAGGGAATTTCAAACGAGGAAGTAATCCTTGAATTCTGGATCCAGACCGCTCATCCGGATTGGGCGAAAGGACGCCGGGCGAGGGTTTGGCTGGATCCTCATCGCGAAACATCGGGGGACTCGCTCCCCATACTTATGGCGATCGAGAATCTTCCACTTCAAAAAGTGGAGGCGAAGAGCTTTTGCTTGATCTAGACATCAAGAAAATGCCGCGCGCTTGAACGCTCGGAGGATATAAAAAAGGGAACAGCTCATAGAGCCGTTCCCTTTTTTATTAAGCGGAACTTCAGGCTATTTAGTTGGAGCGGCCGGGCTTTCGTCTTTCTTCTCGTCAAACCGCATGCCGATCACATTGGCACCCGCGTCCACGTACAAAATATCGCCGGTGACGCCGGAGGCCCAATCGCTGGCCAGGTAGGTGGCGGTCTTGCCCACTTCTTCCTGGCTGACGTTGCGTTTCAGGGGGGTCAATCCCTCGGAAGTTTTCAGCATGGTCTTGAACCCGCCCACGCCGGAAGCGGCGAGGGTCTTGATGGCGCCCGCCGAAATGGCGTTCACTCGGATGCCTTTTTTACCCAGATCGTCGGCCAGGTAGCGAACGGAGGCTTCCAAAGCGGCCTTGGCCACGCCCATCACGTTGTAATTGGGGATCACCTTCTGGGAGCCGTAATAGGTCAGGGTGATGATACTGGCGTTCGGGTTCAAAAGCGGGATGGCGGGCCGGGTAATGGCGATCAAGCTATAGGCCGAGATATCCAGGGCCAGTTGGAACCCGGCGCGGGAAGTGGTGGAAAAGGGGTTCGCGAGTTCTTCCTTGTTGGCGTAAGCGATGCAATGGACCAAGATATCGAATTTGCCCCAGGCCTTTTCGACTTCCTTATAGAAGGCGTCAATCTGGTCGTCTTTGGAGACATCGCAGGGATAAACCAGCTTGGCGTTGACCGACGCGGCCAGGGGGCGGACACGCTTTTCCAGCGCTTCCCCCAGGAAATTGAACCCCAGCTCAGCGCCTTCCTGATGGAAAGCCTGGGCGATGCCCCAGGCGATGGACCGGTCGTTGGCCACCCCGAAAATGATCGCTTTCTTTCCGCTTAACAATCCCATGATTCAATCCTTTGCGTGGTAATGGATCCGTACAGCTATGGGAATCCCCCCGTTTAGAGCCGTATAAGTTAGCCTTTTTCCAACAGAGTTTAAAGACTAAAAACCCCATTAATCCTCATAAAAATCCGTTTAATATTAATAAAACCCGTCTGGAGATTGCGTTGCGAATGTGGATAACATGTTTTTACATAAAAGGCGGTTTAGATGCTCAAACATATTGTTCTGTGGAAGTTGAAAGAAAAACCCGACGGGGCCGCACGGGCGGCTGTTGCGCTTGAGTTGAAACGCAGGTTGGAAGCCTTGAAGGGACTGATTCCCGATGTGGTGGACTTAAAAGTTGGGTTTGATTTCAGGTCACCCTCCCCTTCCTATGAAGTCTGCCTGGATTCTCTATTTAAGGACGCGCAAGGCCTGGAAAGTTACCAGAAGCACCCGGAACATTTAAAAGTTTCCGCTTATGTGAAGGAAGTTACCTCTGATCGAGCGTCGGTGGACTACGTTGATGATGCAATTTTGGGTGGTTAGGGTTTTGCCTTTAGAAAAAACCTAAGGGTCTTATAACTTTCTTTTGTTAGGAGTAATCCATGTCTCCGGTGAAAAAGAAGAAAACTCCGCCCGCTTCTGCGTCAAAGAACAAACGAAAAAAGTCAGAAACCCTTCGAATTGCCACCTTCAACGCCAATTCCATCCGTGTGCGCATGGGCATCATCCTGAACTGGCTTGAAAAAAACCAGCCGGACGTGCTGGCGGTGCAGGAAACCAAGGTGCAGGACTTTGAGTTTCCACGCGAACCGATCGAGGAAGCCGGATGGCAGGTGGTGTTCAACGGTCAGAAAAGCTACAACGGGGTGGCTTTCATATCGAAAAAGCCCCTCACGAACATTGAAAAACGGCTTTATCCCAAGGACGCGGAGGAACCGGCCCGTTTTCTCGCGGGGGATTACGAGGGGGTGAGGCTGATCAACACCTACATTCCCCAGGGTCACGCCATTGATTCCGAAAAGTACCAGTACAAGCTTAAATTCTTCAAAGACCTTCGCGCCTATCTGGACCGCAACATTGATTTTAAAACTCCCGCGATCTGGATGGGAGACCTGAACGTGGCCCCGACCGAAATCGACCTCAACAACCCCAAGGGCAACCAGGACCATCCCTGCTACCACATCGACGCCCGTAAGGCCTTGGAAGAAATCGTGGGATCAAAATGGAAAGACCTGTTCCGGGAAAGGGTCAAGGAAGGCGGGCACTATACCTTCTGGGATATGAGGCAACCTGGCGGTTTTGAGCGGAACCTGGGCTGGAGAATTGATTTTCTGATGGGGACTACCCCCATGGTGGACCGGCTTGAAAAAATCTGGATCGACACCAAACCCAGGGGCCTGGAAAAACCGTCGGATCATACGTTCCTGATAGGTGAATTCGCAAAATAGTCCGCCCCTATTTCCCAAGAAATAGGGAGCACAAAACAGCGCCATGAAAAAGGAAATAAATTTTTTAACCGCCGATTACGGCCGATAAACGCCGATAACGACTTGTAGTTTTAAGGTTGTTCAAAACTATCGGCGCGTGCGAAGCACGTCGGATTTAATCGGCGGTTTCATGGATTTTTCCTTTAACTTGTTGTTAGGGGGTATTTACCAAAGACTTCCCAATGAGCTGCGGACTGTGTACTGCCGACTGCCAATTTTGAACCGTCTTTTTGGTATGGGTATTGCATCTAAAAAAGCCTAAGAAGATATTCCAGAACCCGGTTTGAACCCTCTTCCTGATCTGGGCTCGAAAAAAGGAGGCGAAGGCAGACGAATTCTAACTATGCCCCATCCCGGAAGGTTCCCCCTCTAGGGGTGGTGTTGTTCAAAAAGCGTTTAACTTATTATTAGTTGAACGTTAATTGACACTCAAAATCATTGGGGGGATAATCTAGTTGCCCGCAGATTACGCAGGCTTCATCGGAGTTGCCGCTCCTTCCTTATTCCGCGCTAAACACTGTAAAATAAGTCTCAAATCACACTGAAAAGAACGGGAGCGGCTTGTGATGGCATTAAAAAAGCCCAAAAACCCATTATCCGAATTGCTCGAAAAACTTTGGAATAAACCCATGTTTTTAATTCACCGTCAGCGTTTATCCGCAAGCTTTTCAAGGTTTTCTAAAAATGAAAAGGGATCAGCCATTGTTATGGCGGGTATTTTCATGATGCTTGCAGCCACTTTGATGGTTACGGCGGCAAACCTGGTCACTACGGCCAGAAAAGACGCCAACGATCAGGCTTATTCGGTGGCCTTGGCGGAAAACGCTGCCCAAGCGGGACTTGAGGACGCCATCGGCTGGTTCAAGCGCCAACCGGTCCAGCCCGTCGCGGCCAACGGCGGTGCCGTGACCACTGTCACCTACCCCGTGACCTACAACGGCATGGCGGTTAGCTTCGCGGACCAGGTTTTTAATCCCGTTTTCAATACGGCTAATCCTGTCACCACCGATACCATCGACCCTACGGGCAACGTCCTTGCGAACGAGTTCTCGCCCGATGGGGCTGGAAGCGTGTCTGAAGCCACCACGATCGGGGACGAACGGTATTGGGAAAGATACGAAGTCCAAAAGCAGCTGCCTGCCACTGCTTCCATGCCCAACGCCGTTCACGACATCACAGGCAACCGGGCCTATGGAAAATACACCGGCCAAGGATTGGTGTGGTCCATTTCCTCGACCGGATACGTTTATTACCGGAAAGATTTCTCTAAAAGCGTTTCCGCCCCCTATTATTGGACCCTTGATTATAAAACCTACCCCAATAAGCTGTTGGGTACCGCGCGCATGAGCACGGAAATAAGAAAATTATCAACAACCATGCCTTGGGGCCTCAACGCGGCGCTTTATACCCCGAACATCCATAACTTGAACCTCTCGACGAATACGGTCGTCTCCAACCAAAAGCAACCGTCTTCCTATGCTTGGGCCGCAGTTTCTCAAACGAGCAATAATTATCCGGTGACCTCGGGCGCCAACGAGGTACAGGGAAGCGGCCTTGTCACCTGTGGAACCTGTTCGCTCCCCTTGGCCGCGGGTTCGGTATTCGGAATGTCGGTCACGGACCTACAAAATGTCGCGGACAATATCGGCGGAACCAGCCAGCCCTTGAATTTTTCCACTTTGGGGAATTTCCAGTTAACCACCTTCAACGGCAACCTCGTCATCGATCCGGGCGGAGGCAACCCCAATTATATCCTTATCGGCGCGGGCGGTATCCAAACCGGGGTCTTAATCGTCAACGGCAATTTCACCATGAAATCCGCCGGGTTGAACATGAACAATTTTTACGGTCTGGTTTACGTGACGGGGGCGGTGACCCTGGCGGGCTCCTCCATCAACGGCGCGCTGATCATGGACCCGGGCTCAGGCGGAAATGTGGTCTTGACCTCCGTCAACGGGATCCAAGGCGCCATCAATTATAACCCCAGCCTGCTGAAAACCCTGCAATCCACCGTTACCCAGTACCGTGAGGACATCTCATCCCGCAAAAAATTTCTTGCCATACCCGGAATGTGAAGAGAAAAAAAGGGAGAGTCCCATGAAACCAAAACAGGCGAGTCAAGGCGGGTATTCCATCGTCGAACTGATGATCGCCATGCTCATCATGGGGGCTATGGCGAGCGCGGTGATGATGGCCCGGAGCTATGTGGCCAAACAAACCGTGATCACGACGGATAAGGCGTTTGCGACCCAAAAGGCCATCCAAATGTTCGAGGAACTGCGGGCCGACGCCGGAAACCAGCAGACGGGCCTCCAGCTCATCGACAACTACAGCGACGGAAGCAATTACAACGCCGTCCTGACCACGGACAAGGCGGTCACCTCACCCGCGGACCCCTTGAGCGCCAACAAAAAGCCCAACGGCTACTGGAAATTTTGGCGCCAGGTCGAAGTCCTGCATCTTCCCCAGGATCCTTTCGCCCGCATCATCACCGTCAAGGTTTACGGGGGGAACAATAACAACACCGCCAACCCGGGAAATGCGCTCGCCGAGGCCGGCGGCCTGCTCCGGACCATCACCAACGTTTACTCGCCCAGCCAGGTCTACGACGTGTACGAACTGGCCATCTCGAACGAACTGGGATGGTTCACCGTGGTTCCCAACATGGACGCGGCCTTTTCCCAGGCCGTCAGCGCGGTGCAGATCTTGAACCCGGGCCTCGTCATCCGGGACCACCACGTCACCCAGACGGCTTTCGGCCGGGACTTCTTTTACAACCCCTACATCAACCAGGCCCAAGACACCACCCATGCCGTCATTCCCTTGATTTATTTTTACCCGGGGAATACACCCCAGGACTCGGTGGCGCCGGATACGGGTTCGGACGCCATGTTTTTCTCGCCCGCCCAATTGGAGGCGGTCGGCGGAATTAACGTGGATGGTAATATTTTGAACGACAACGGCTATTCCATGTGCGACATGTTCAATACCGCCATGCGGTATCCGGATGAGTTGGCGGCCTACCAGGCCGTTTCCCAAGCCAACGCCACCGCCAGCGCGAGCGCCCTGCCCTACGAAATGACCCTGCGGATGCTCTTGGAAAAGATGAACAGTCAGCCCGCATCCATCATGAACCCCATGATCATCAGCATGCACGGGGAAGTCTTGCCCCTCGTCAACATGTCCAATTATTCTTTCGCCGCCAAGGACCCTACCAACGCCAGCGGGGCGGGTGGGGCGAATATCCGGGTCGTTACCCATCCTACCCTCATCCATTATCCCCACAATTCAGCCGTCACCCTGAGGGTCTACGCCTATTATGACGGGTTGTTGAACCCATCCCTATTGGATACCACTTACCCCAAGACCGCTTCCAACGTGGCCAGTACCATTACCTTGTATTTCCCATCCGTAAAATTGACCTCCAGCGACATCGGGGTGTCCGCCATTATCGGCGGGGTCAGCGGAGGCGCGACCTACGCCTACAACGACATCGCCGTCACTATGGGAAGTGGTAATGCAACCATGGGCATGTACTGGACGATGGGCAGTCCCAACGGGATATCCGATACCTGCGTCACCCTTTTCAATACCCCTTTAAGGTGTATGGCGGTCAGTACGGGCGGGACGACCACGGGTCTTTTAGCCGCTTACCGTCTCCAAAACGCCGAATATATTCCCTGTCCCGTGGACAGCACGGGCGATTTCACCACCGACTTGACCTCGCCAGCCAAAACCGGTCCCCTGAATACCGCTCGGTGGATCATTCGAATCAACTCTGCTTCGTCCGTCACCGACGGCCAATGGGCCGTGGAAACCCGCCTGGGCACGAATTTGACGACGGGCAACTACCCCGCAACTGTCGTGGGTTCGGCGGGCTATACCTTGATGTCCGATCTTTCCAGGACCTACATTTGGAAAGGCACGGGGAGCAACGCCGGCGTTCCCTGGGGCGGGTCGGGAGTGACGCCCTTCACCGAACGCTTCCAATTCAACGGCGATCCCCGGCATGAGCCTTACCTGGATTGCAAATTCGGCAGCGTGGCCCTGGGAACCCAGGACGCGGGAACCACCATCGACGATGACAGTTATAACTGGTATTTCCAGAATGTCGGGTCGGATTCCCAGGTGCCCATCGCCGACGGTTATTCGGGATTCCAACAGTCCACGAACGGTTATCACGGATTCCCCACGGGGACGGGCGCGGGCTTTTACGGTGACATGCGGGATATGCCCCGTTATTACTATCTATACCGCCGGGGCATCCTGCAAACCACGGGCATCTTCACCAACATCAACGGATGGACCTGCTGGCACGCCAGCGAGGGAGGGGAACTGGGCGGAACCTACCAACCTTTCCAAAATTCCTTGAGCTATTTAACGACCCCTTGGGATCCTGCCAACGCCACCTCACCCACCATCCAAACGATCGACGAAATCCAAACCTCTAACAATTGGAACCCCACGGCCATTTCAGGCGCCGCTACTAATTCCACGGCACGGGACGAGATGTTCTACAACAGTTCCGCTCCCCTGGACCCAACCAAGACCTGGTTTGCCAAACATTGGCTGGGGGAACTGTACCCCGATCTGGGAGGTGGCGTTACCAACTATGCCGTTACCTGGATCGCGATGGGAAACCTGCCCACGACCTTTTTCTGGAAGGTGCCTTATGAGGCCATCCAGGAAGCGACGGATGACTACAACGGCTTTGATGGTAGTCGGCATTACGAATGGGGCGTGGGTTCCCAGGGGCCGGCGGCTTTCTTTAACGGGATAGCGGTTGGATCGGGCGGCGCGACCTGGGGTATGGCCTGCGAGGGTGGCAGTTTTAATTCGGACATTACCAACCTGGGGCTCAATCTTTACAATATCACCAACTTTTCCTTGGGAAGCCCCCTGGGCGGCGCCAACCAGCGCGCGTGGAATTGCTATTATGATTTGCACGCCACCGCCGCAGACATGCCTCCGGAATGGTCGACGACCTATTACACCAACCGGAGAACCAGCATCTCGGTGCCGAACATGCCTTCATCCCTCACCTCCAACCCGGCCCGCTTGTTCTATACCAATGAGGATAATAACCTTATTACCCATATTAATTCTTCCCCCCAAACCTGGGAAGGGATGGGTATCGTCGAGATGGATATGGGAACAACCCAAACCGGCTATTTCAACATTTCCACCCTTGCGCCCCAGGGAAATACGGGGCCTCAGATTTTGGCCCAAACCGGCGTGAACACCATGATCCGCACCTTTCTGGACGGTGGAATTCTTAAGCCCTCAGGAACCGCCGGGCATATCCCCCAACTGCCCCTGTTCCAGATCACCTCGGGCAACGCCGCCAACCAGTTTACCAATCCCACCTCGGTCGTCTTGTCTTGGTCTTCCCCCGTTACGGGAGCCAGTCTTTGGACCCGTTGGGCGGGCTTCAACGGAGGGGCCAATTGGTACACCGAGGAGTATCCGGGATACTCGGTGGGAGCCTCGATCACCGCGAGCACCTACACCGAACCGGTTTCTGTAAATTATGTGCCAATGTGGTCCAGCAACCTGACCACCTGGAATTATATCAACGACGGAAGCTCGGCCGTTACGGGTAACTATTACGCCCCAGTCACGGATATCACGAACCAATCGTCTGTGACTTGGAGCGTCACCTCCCTGGGACAAGGCAATTACACGGTCCGGGTGGAAGCCTTCCGCCAGGGCTATCCCCTCCATTACAGTTACCACCAGACCCAGCTATTCTTCACCCGTTAGGCGGCCTTATGAATTTTTCACATCGGAAATTAGGCTTGGGCGGTTGGACTCTCGTGGAATTAATGATCACGACGGCGCTTATTTCCATTGTGACCATGGCTATGGTCACCCTTTATGCCAAGGTCACTCAGGGTATGGCGTCCGATGAGATGCATTCGGCCCTGCAAAAGGGCAACCAGAACATGCTCAACCGCATCAGGGTGCGGGTGGGAGCCAACCGGCACTTTTTCTTCGGAGGGGCCGGGTCGTCGGGTGTCTCATTCATCGCCAAATTGAACCTTTCGACAGCACCGGCCACACTCATCGGAACCACCCTCTCCCAGCCACAAACCTCGGTCTCGGGCTCCCTCAGCTCTTCCGTCTCGGATTTCAACAACGCCCTGGTGGGAAATTCCATCTTGTTCTCAGCCTATGATGTACCCGAGACGGTCATTTATCCCAACGGGACCTTCAAGGGTTATACCGATTCGCCCATGACTGTCTCAAGCGCCACCGTCTCGGGAAGCGGGGCCGTGACCGACCAAAACGGGGTTCAGCAAACCGTCATCATCGACCTCTACCGTTTTTACTATTACTACCTTAGTTCCGCCACCGCCAAACAGCTGGTCGACGGGACCGATTACAGCGTGATCGAGTGGCAAAGCATCAGGCTTGCCGATATTTACGAAATCGCCAACTACGCCAGCGACGGCGTTTTTGAAAGCAACATCATGGCCTGCATGAAGAGCCGGGGGGTTTCCGAGGGCTATGACCCCACCCAGACCGATCCTACCCTGGCTTTCACGAATTTCGGTTCGGTGGCCTTCGGGACCAGTTCCCCCGCCTTCACATCCGATCCTAACTATGTGGTCCCCATGGACGTGGCCACCAACGTGACCAAATGCCCCAGCGGCATCTTGACCTCGGGGTTTCGTTACGGGATCAGCCCGAACTCGAATAATTGGCGCTCCAGCCCAGTCCAGGTCCCCCTGTTTGCCCCGGTCACCACGGTCGGGGTGGCCTTTCCCAACGGGTTTGAGGTGGTGACGGGAGGGGGGGCAGCGGGACGGCAAGTCATGATCCGAAGCGTTTGGGTCGCCGAGGGGGCGATCACCCCACGGGCCGTATATAATGACGTGAATATGGTGGATTACGCCCGGGATGTCTGGTAATTTCCGCCGATCGACGGGAAGCGAATTTAAAAAAACCGATAGGAATCAATGAAATACGTCTTAGTTAAAAAACAGGGCTGGCGGCTTCTAACCGTTAAGTGGGTCCGCCCGGCCCTATTTCCGGCCTGGTCCCTGCTGATTTGCGCGTTGGGGCCCGCATCCCTTTCCGCCCAGGCCACTCACTTCGTTTTCAACACCCCGCCCTCTTCCCCGGCCAATACATACGATGTGGTAGTCGCCAACAGTGTGACGTTCCAGGTCCAGGTCCAAAACGCGGCCAACGCCCTTGTCACCGGATTCAACGACAACGTCATGGCGGGCCTCTTCAGTACCGCTACCAGCCTGGTTTCGGACCCGCAGGCTGTTTTCACGTCGGGGGGGACCACCTATATCGGTTCCGCCCCCATTTCTTTCGTCAACGGCGTGGCCAATTTTGGGATCACTTTGGCGGCCGGTTGCGATTCGGAGCAACTCGTCCTCCAGGATTTTAGCGCTCCCCTCACGCAGGGCGCGACTTATCCCGGAAGTTTGGGGGTCACCACGGGGGCCGCTTTGACGGTCCGGGGCTTCCCAAGCCAGCCCCTTTTTCCGCGCGACGCCGATTTCAACGGTTCCAGTAAAAACCAGCCGGCCGATTTTACTCCCGCACTCTATACCGTTCTGAGCGGGCTCACCGATCCCCTATCGACGGACGACTCGGCGGTCACTTTCGCGCCCGCTTTCGGCGACTATGGGGACATGGTGCCAAGGGCGAACGGAGGGGGAACGACCACTACCTCGGGCATCGATCCCAACGCTTCCTGTTACGTGACCCAGGGTTTCACCGGGGGTTACGCGGCGGGCGGGGCGGGGGTCTCGGTCCGCTTATGGTTCGCCGCCGCGGCCAATAACACCCCCGTGACTTACCAGATGATCATCGATTACGACGGAAGCCTGACGGACTACAACAATCCCGGGGCTTCCAAGGACACCGTTTTATTGGGGTCGACAACTGTTAATACCGCTTACGCCTTCCATACGGCGCCTTTAGTTCCGGTGGGGGGGTTCCAGCCTTTCCAGCCCTTCATGCTCGGGGGCGCCAAGGTAATTTTCAGGGTCTGGACCTCCGCGACCGGGAGCGTCACGATGAAATACGCCAATACGTCGGTATTTCCCCCGAACGACAATACCGTTTCCTTCATCAAGGTGCCCTATTCTTCACAAAACGTCCTTCCCCTCCGTTCGACGGTGACGGCCCCCAGTTACACGCTGGTTCCCAGCAGCCCTCCCTATGTTTTATCCGGATCCTCGCCGGTTACCCTGGTGGATACCTTTAAAAACCAATTCAGCAGCCCCTTGACCCAGATCGTCTTCCAGATTCCGGCGGACCCCCTGGGCCTCACCAATTGGGTGATCTCTTCCGTCTCGGCCCCCACGGCTGCCCACCCGGGGTCCGGTTCGGTTTTTAGCTCCCCTTCCGGTACCACCAACGGGGCCGTGTCGGTTTATTTCAACTCCGGAAACCCCGTCACGATGAACGAATTGGTTCCCATTACCATCATCGGGCAATCTCCCGCTACCGATTTTTCCTGGCCCCTCAGCATCCTGAGCGCCACGACCAATACGGGTTCCAATGCGCCCTTTGATTCGGTGGGGGTGGTTGTGAATACCCTGGGCGTCCCGAACGTTCCCGGGTCTTTCACGGCCTCACCCGTCAACTTCGCGGGAGCGGGGGGTCAATTGGCCCTGGCCTGGAACCAGGTCGCCAATGAACAGGCCATGGGATACCTTATCCAGCGCAACCCGGTCGGAAGTTTTGGGGGACCGGTCACCCTTCCCGACGGCTCGGTTTATTCCAACGCCGTCACCCAAGCGACCGCCAACACAGCTTATCTCGACAGCCCCGTTTCCAACCTGGCGGGTTACGCCTACACCCTGGCGGCTTTCAACTCGGTCACCCACTCCGCCACAGCGCCCGCCGGCCCCGCAACGGCCTTCGCCAACCCCGGCGCGCCCGGGTCCCTGACGGCCCTGACGGGAGGCACCACTGTCCAATTGAACTGGTCCGCTCCCGCTTCGGTTTCCGGCTCCTATCCGGTCAATGGTTACCAGGTTTTTCGAAACGGGTCGCCCGTCACAACGATCGTCACCGGAGCCTCCTCCGTGACTTGGCAGGACACGGGCCTTTCCGGGGGAACCAACTATAATTATTACGTTTCCGATTTCGACAACGTGGGGAGCGCGGGCGTCCCATCAAGCGCCCATAACAGCGGGCCTTCGAACACCGATTCGGGTTTTCCTTTGGGCAACCCTCCGGGCTTGGGACCTGTGGTCCCGACCTTAAGTGGGCCCAATACCTACCTGGCCCTCTCCTGGACCGCGCCCGTGAAGGCCTTGAACTCCATCAATTCCTACAACATATGGCGCCAGACAGGGGTTGGGGCCTTTGTCTCGATCGGCAACAGCGCCGCCACCACCTTTGACGACTCGCCGATCGCCATCGGCGCCAGCTATAACTACTACGTGCAGGCGGTGGATTCCTTCGGCAATATCTCGAATAATTCGAATACCATGCCGGGCCAGCTGGGGCCCGTGGCGCCCCAAGGTTTCCTGGCCTCGGGGGGCCCCGCCGCCGTCACCCTGACTTGGCAGACTATCCCCGCAGGTGCGGATAACGCGGTGAGTTATGCTCTCTTCCGCGCCGCCTCTTCGGGGACGGTCACCCTTTCCCAGGCGGCGGGCGGTGGCGCGGCCCAAACCCTGGTGAACGCGGCCGGCCTCCAACCGGGAATCGATTATTCCTATTATGTCGCGGGGATCGACTCAACGCCCGTGACGGGCGCCAATTCGACTACCCTGGTTTCCGCCCTGATCCCTTCCCCTCCCACGGGGTTCAGCGCCGCCTTCACGGCCAACCAATTGAACGCCTCACTCGATTGGTCCGCCGCCGCCGTGACCAACCTGACGGGTTACAACCTTTACCGCAACACGACCCCCGTGACGACCGCCATGACGGCAGTGACCCTGGGTTACCCCGGAAACCTCGCGGGCCCCGTCACGGATGCCGCCACCCTCTCGGCGGGCATCACCTATTATTATTTCCTGCAAAGCACGAACCATGGCGGAGCGAGTTCCTTCGTCACGGCGGGGTTCCAGATGCCCCCCCTGCCCCCCACCGGGTTGGCAGGGCACTCAAGTAGTTCGGCTGTGACTCTCACGTGGAACGCCAGTCCCAAGGCGAGCTTTTATACTGTTTATGAAACTTCTCCTTCTTCCATAACCTTGGGAACGACCGTTTCGCCTTCCTATGTGGTCAGCTCGGGTCTGAGTCCCGGCACGGATTACGCCTTCCAGGTGACCGCCAGTGATACCGGGGTCGGGCTCTATTTGGGAGGGGAGGGCCTGCCCACCGCCTCCTTAACTTGGGGCCTATTGCCCCAGCCGATCGCCCTTTCCCCGTCGCTTTCCGTTTCCCTCCTGAGCGCGGCCAACCAGACCGCCGTCACCTTAGGCTGGTCTGCGGATATCGAAGCCAATGCCACCGGCGTATCCGTGCTGTACGGCACGGGCCTGCCTGCCGCGGCCTCAAGGGTTTTATTCCCCGCTTCCGCCTCATCCGGTTTTGTTTCCATGGCTCCCGACAGCAACTACACCTTCTGGGTCGAAGGGATCAACAACTACGGTGCGGGATCGCCCGTGACCGTTTCCGCACCCGCAACCCTTTCCTTTCCCGCCGCAGTGAACCTGCATCCCATCGTCCTGGCGTCCGACGGGGTTTCGCGTATCATCAATTGGAACCCCAAAGACGCCTACGTAACCCAATTTATCCTCTATCGCGAGGTAATCACCGACCCGGGCAACTGGTTTCCAGTCACCCAGATGCCGGGGAACGTCTCCCTGCCTGTGACCATCAGCGTGCCGGTGCAGCCCGACACCACATATATTGAAAAGGTCGTGGCCTTCAACCCCACGGGAACCGGGCCCGATTCGAACCCCCAGACTTTCAGCAGCCTGCCGGCACCGCCTGCCAATGTGGCGGCCCAATCGGGCTTGAGCACCGCCAGCGCGGCGGTTTCCTTGTCCTGGGCCGACCCCTCCGCCGGGGCCGAGGGCGTGTCCATTTACACTGTTTACCGCAGTACCAGCAATGCCACCACCGCGACCTACGCCGCTGTAGGATCGGTGACCGTGTCGGCTTCTCCCACCCCCCCCATCAGCTACACCGATAATTCCCCTGTGCCCGCGACCCTTTATTACTACATCATCGCGGCCGACGCCTCCGGCGTGACGAGCCAGCTCCAGACGAATAACGCGGTCTCGGTGACATCCTTCAAGGCCCCCAATTCCCCGGGCATTCTGACTCCTTACCCCTCGAACGGAGCGGTTTCCCTGTCGTGGAGTTCGGCGGTTTCCACGACTTACCCGGTGGCGGGATACAACATTTACCGATCCCTCTCGGCTTCGGTAACCGGCACTACACCCTTGAATTCTTCCCCTGTCACAGCCGCTTTCTACACCGACACGGGGGCGGGGGTTGTCAACGGCACGACCTACTATTACTGGGTGGGGACAGTCGATTCGGCGGGGAATATCAGTGTGCTCTCGGGTCCGGTGGGCGCCCTTCCATTGAACGCGCCAGGAGTTCCGGGAAACATGTTTTTGGCATCCGGCGATGAAGCCGTCCAGGTCACATGGAACCCTTCCGTGGCGGGAAGCCTGCCCTTGGGCGGTTACCAGGTCTACCGTGCCACCAGTCTGGGAGGCCCCTACGCGCCCCTAACCTTCCTGGGACCCACCGCTACCGGTTATATCGATGGCATCCCCCCCACCACGCTCTTAACCAACGGCCAGGCCTATTACTATTACGTCTTGGCAGTAGATAATTCGGGCATCACCACCGGGCTGGATATCAGCGCCAATTCGGTCACGGTCAACGGTACCCCCCTGGTCATCAATATCAACCCCCCCAGTAACGTGGCGGCGGCAGGGGGGGTCGGCCAGGTTGGCCTTTCCTGGACGGACGCTTTTTCGGGATTGGGAGCGCCCGTGACGGGTTACCAGATATACCGAAGCACCGGCTCTCCGAATAGTTTCTCCCTGTTCAACACCGTGGGAAGCGGGGCCAGCCCCGTCACGGACCTAACCGTCAACAACGGGACGACCTATTACTATTATTTTATCTCCTACGCCAATAATGGCACCACCAGCGCCGCCAGCGCCACGATTTTCGCCACGCCCGCCCGGCCACCTTCGGCGCCCGTAGGCTTGGTGGAAACAGACGCCAATGCCTCGGTCACCCTGGGTTGGACCCCGAACACGCCGGTGGATAACGTGCCGGTCACCCAATACGTGGTCTACCGCAACGCCGTGGCGGCAGTCACCGTTTATAACGCGGCCGCCACAGTGGACGCGGGGCTCATCGACGGGAATACTTACGACTACCAAATCCTGGCGGTCAACGCCAACGGCGTGACGGGGTCCCTTTCCTCCCCCGTGACGGGATACCCCTACGCCCTGACCGCTCCCATCAGCTTTATCAGCGGCGGCGGCGTGACTTTTCTAGCCCTCAGCTGGAACGTTCCCTTGACCAATACTTACCCCTTGGCCAATTACGACCTAGTCCGAAGCCTTCCCGGCGGAACTTCTCCGGTCACGACCAACCCCGCCGCCTCTCCCGTAACGGATACCACCGTTTCCCAGGGCCAGCTTTACGTCTACACGATCCAGGCTATGGATACCAAGGGCCACTTGGGCCCCGCCGCCGCCGCCGTGTCCGACGCGGCCTGCATCCCGCCCACCGCCCCCTTGACCCTGGTTGCTACCGCCGGGGACCACCAAATCCTCATCGATTTCCCCGCTTCCCCGGCCGCCGTGGGAAGCCTACCGGTTTCTTATTACATCCTGACCGGTTCGGACGGCGTTTCCCTACAGTTACCCGCGACCCAAACTTGGTACCTGGATAACAAGAACGGAATCGGCCTGGCGGACCCCACGACTGTGACCTACAGCCTGCAGGCCGTGGACGAGACGGGTATCCCCTCGGGCAACCATATCAGCGCCTCCGTCGCCTCCGCCCCCGCCACCACGGCGGCCTCCCTGCTCAATCCTCCCACCGGCCTCGCCGCCAGGGCCCTGACCAACTCGAAGGCCCAAATCACCTGGGCCCAGCCCAATTTCGGAGGGCGCATCGTGTCCGGCTTCAACATTTACCGTGGCCGTGCCTTCGGAAATTATTCCCTCATCGCCAGCATCCCCAACCCCCCCGCGGCCCCGGCCACGGCCTATGTGGACATGGGCCTCTTCGCCAACAACACCTATTACTACGTGGTCACGGCGATTTACCAATCGGTGGGCGTGGGAACCAGCGAGAGCCCCTACTCGAACCACGCGGTGCTGGCCATGCCCCAGGGAACCAACGCACCCACCGTTTCCAGCGGCCAGATGGCCTTCGACGCCAATCTGGTTCTTCCCAACTCGGGCCAGAAACTGGGCCTCTATTTCGTGTCGCCCGCCAGCGGGCCCGTTGTGATCAAGATCTACACGATCGCCGGAACCCTGGTGAAGACCCTGAACCCGCCGCCAACCCTGGCCAATAACCCCGAGAACCTGACCTGGGATATGACCGACCGCAACGGGTCTGTGGTGGCCTCGGGCATCTACTTCATCGAGATGAACGGACCGGGCGGATTCCACGTGGTCAAGAAAGTGGCCGTGGTGAAATGAGAACTTTTAAACAACTTTATTCTCATCGCCAAACACTTCGGCCCGCGATCGAAGTGTCGATGGTCAAGACACCAAGAAAAGACAAAACCATTCTTTGGGATGACTATCCTTTGCCGTACTTGGCGTCTTGGCGTCTTGGCGGTAAATTTTTAGTTTTATTTGTTTGTTTTGCCTTGGTGTTTTTGGGGGGGATGACCATTCCGACCGGCGCCCAGCAGTTGACGAGCGGGGCAGATTTCCTCCGGCTTTCCAGCGGCGCGCGCGGGGAAGCCATGGGCGGGGCCTTCACGGCGGTGGCGGATGACGTCAACGCCCTCACCTGGAACCCGGCGGGGCTGGCCTTGCTGGAATACCCCGAGTTTGGTTACCTTCACATGCTTTACGTGGGCGATACGGCCTACGATTTCGGCGGATTCGCCATTCCCTTTAGCGATGGGGCCAACAGTTTCGGCCTGGGCGCCGGGATCGTGAACCTGGGCGTGGGCTCGTTTGATTCCACCAATGGGTTGGCGCCCCCCGTTTCCGCCGCCGATACCGCCGTTTTCGCCTCCGGCGCCTACCGTTTCAACGGCATGATTTCCTTCGGGCTGACCGCCAAGTACATCATGCGAAATATCGCCACCTATAATGCCGCCGCCTTCGCCGGTGACTTCGGCGTTTTGGTTACGCCCTCCTCCGATTGGCGCCTGGGCGGCGGGATCTTCAACGTGGGGCAGGCCGTGCAGTTTCTATCCTCTCCCGACCCCCTGCCGACCGAAGGCCGGCTGGGCGCAGCCTACCTGCTTTTGAACGAGGGAAAAAATCGGCTGGAAGTCACCGGCGAGGGGGGCTTTTTTATCAACAGCCAGACCTTCCAGGCCGGGGGCGGGGCGGAATACTGGTACGACCGGACCCTGGCCCTTCGCGCGGGTTACGAAGGGGACGCCAATGTGCAGAACCTGACTGCCGGCATTGGGTTGAATCTCAAGGTCCTCCAGTTCGATTACGCCTACGCGCCCGAAGGAACCCTGGGCGACACCCACCGTTTCTCGGTGATTTTCCGCCTGGGAACGGACAGCCCGGCGGCCCTACTGGCACCTTACCATTTGGAGGCCAAACCCCTGGCTGGGGGCGGCGCCCAGTTGACCTGGTCCTGTACGACTTCGGCGGACGTGACAGGTTACTACCTGTACTTGAAGCGTCCAGGGACCAGCACCTACAGCCGGGTGACCAAGTCGGTCATCAAGGAAACCCAGGCCAAGCTCAAGAGTTTGAAGAACGGGGTTTCCTATGATTTCGCCGTGGCCTCGGTTTCGCCCTCGGGCGCGGAAAGCCCCTTCGCCAAGCTGACCTTTATCCCCCAAAGCCTCAAACCCGCGCCCCCGAAAAACGTGAACTTGACCAGCCAGTACGGGGCTTTCACCCTGACCTGGGACAAGGACACCACTCCGGGCGTGGATGTGGCCGGCTATTACCTTTACCTGGCGGACGCCCAGGGTAAACCCGCCCGCAAACTTTCATCCCAGCCCATGACCGACAACCAGGTCACCCTGAAGAACGTGACGGCGGGCAAGGATTACGCGTTTCTCCTTACGACCGTTTCAGGGTCCGGAACCGAGAGCGACCCCTCCGAACTGGTCCGGGGAAGCGTCGCCTCCGATTCAGGAAAATCCCAGGCGCCCCCCCCGGCGCCCCTGAATTTCACCCTTGTGGGCGGGGACGCCCAGGCCAAGCTGACCTGGAGCCCGGCTTTTGCCGGTTCCAAATTCCTATTGTATGTTTCCGATGATGGGATGGACTTCAGGGCACTGACACCCCAGCCGGTCTCGGTCCGTCAGGCCACGCTGAAACCCCTCGAGAATGGAAGAAACTATTATTTCGCCATCACCTCGGTAGCCCCCGATGGCCAGGAAAGCGAGAAGTCCATCCAGGCGGTCACGCCAATGCCAGCGTCCGCCAAGTAGTCCCCCGCAAGGTTTTTTTCCTCCCGTTGATTTTTCGGTAACTTCCGCCCATCCTTCCCCGTACGTAGCTGTGAGGGGTCAGCCCTTGGCTTTTAGTGGTTAGCTTTTAGCTAAAGCTAATAGCCAATGTCCAACCGCTAAGACCTAAAAGCTAATGGCTAATAGCTAATCCGTATGGGGGGGAGCCATGGACGAGTCCGTTCCATCCAAAGACGAGATCCTCAAGAAAAAGTGCGTGCCCTGTGAGGGCGGGACCAAACCCCTCAATATTGTCCTGATCAAGGGCTACCTGACCCAATTGCCGGGGTGGGAATACACCGGCTCCGAGATCGTGAAGAGCTATTCTTTCAAGAATTTCCACGAAACCATGGGCTTCGTGAACAAGGTCGCCGAGTTATCTCACCAGGAAGACCACCACCCGGACCTGGAAGTGAGCTTTAGCGCCTGCAAGGTGAAGTACCACACCCACGCGATCAACGGCATGAGCCAGAACGATTTCATCTGCGCGGCGAAGGTGGACAATATCTTTACCTTGTAAAAAATAAATGGATAAAGATTTGGCCATTGCGAGGAATGCCCCGCGAATAGCGGGGCGGGTATGACGTGGCAATCTCAGTTTAAATAAGCCTCTTCCAAGGAAGATACGAACACCCACCATGCGCGGTTCACCTAAATCGTGAACCGCTTACAGAGATTGCCACGGCTCCCATTTAAAGTGGGGCCTCGCAATGACAACGACTTAGGAGAACTTATGCCGAGCACCGAAGCTGTTTCCAAAGAACTCACCCTGCCGGTTTTCCTTGAACGCTATCCCTGGCCCGCGGAGTGGCTGAAGAAGGGACGGCCCATGCATTTCTTTTGGAAGTATGACCTGCCCGTTCCCGTCGAAAAGCTTTGGCCCTATATTGCCGATCTTTCCTCCTTCAACAGGCGGGTGGGCCTGGGTGAAATGAAGTTCACCGAGAAAAACGGCAGGCTCCAGGGTTTCGCCGTCAATGTTGGAAAAAAGATGTATTGGGAAGAGGTCCCCTGGGAATGGGAATACGGCAAGCAGTTCAGCTACGCCCGCATTTACAGCGAAGGCTTGCCCTATTACATGAGGGCGCGGTACCTGTTTGAGGAACCCGAACCCGGCAAATGCCGTCTTTATGCTTATCTATCCTTTATTCCCAGGGGTCCGATCAGCCGGCTCCTGATCAACATTGGCCTTCAACAGATGAAAAAGGGTTATGCCAAGGCGCTTCGTGAAATCACCACGGCCATTCAAAAACAAGAAGCCCTCAAACCGTCCGTCCTTTCCAAACTACCCGCGCCCCTATTGGATAAATTGAACGCCCTTAAAGTTCAACTGGTGGAAAACGGGACAAGCCTTGAGACCGCCGAAAAACTAATCCGGTACGTGGCCACCGAACCGGACGAGTCCATCTACCGCATGCGGGTGAAACCCCTGGCGAGGGAATGGAAAGTAAATGAAAAGGACCTGCTGCTGGCTTTCCTCAACGCCACCCGGCTGGGCCTTTTGATCCTGACCTGGGACGTGTTGTGTCCCCATTGCCGGGGCGTGCGGGAAGAAGTGCGAAGCCTGGGCCAATTGCCCCAGCGGGGGAGCTGCGCGGTGTGCATGGTGGACTTCGACGCCACCGCCTTCAACACGCTGGAAGTGACCTTCCATGTTCATCCCTCCATTCGCCAGGTCCAGAAAAGGGTCTATTGCGCCGCCGAGCCCGGGACCAAGCCCCACATCAAGATGCAAAAGACCGTGGCCCCGGGGAGCGAACTGGCCCTTTCCACCCTCCTCGGCCTGGGCCGGTACAGGCTCCGCATCGGCGGGCGGGAGATTTACAACCTCCTGGATATCAACGAGGGAACGGCGGAAACCCGGGTGAAATGGCAGGACGACCTGGCCGAGCAGAACCTGGAAAGCGCGCATTTTCCTACGGTGGTTTTGAACAACACCTCGGCGGAACCCCGCATGTTTATCCTGGAAGAAAACCAGGTGGACAGGGACGCCCTTCGACCCGTGGACCTGTTCAGTTTCCAGGGGTTTCGCGATCTGTTCTCCAAGGAGGCCCTGGCCTCGGACCTGAAACTGGAAGTGGGAGTGCAGACGGTCCTCTTCACCGACCTGGTGGGTTCCACGAAATTCTACGAGACCGAGGGGGACACCGTGGCCTTCACCGAGGTCAGGGCCCATTTCCTCAAGGCCTACGACGTGGTGAAAAAACACGGGGGCGCGGTGGTGAAGACCATCGGCGACGCGGTGATGGCGGCCTTCAGTGATTCGAGGGACGCGCTGGCGGCTGCGGTGGAACTCCAGGAATACTTCAACGGCAAGAACCCGGCCACCCGATTGCGCTTGAGGGTGACGTTGAACACGGGGAGCTGCCTGGCGGTGAACCTGAACAGCAGTATCGATTATTTCGGGAACACCGTGAACCTGGGGGCCAAAATCCAGGCCATGGCCGAGGCAGGGCAGATCGGCTTCACCGAGGATTTTTACCGATCGGAAAGCGTGCGGGACTATTTAAAACAGAAGGGCCTGAAGCCGGAAAAACTGGAATTCACCCAAAAATGGTCCGGTAAGACCCTTCCGGTGTACCGGGTGGATGTGGCCTAGACGCTTTTGCCCGGGTGATCCGGGGACGGATTATTTTCGACCCTTTTTCCCCATAGTTTTTTTAGCTCCGTCCTTCTTTGAGCCGATAACCGCTTTCGCAATTTGAAGAAAGGTCGGGATGAGGGAGACGAAGACGATGCCGAGGATCACTACCTCGAAGTGCTGGTTCACCCAGGGCAGGTTCCCGAAGAAATAGCCCGAGCCAATGCAAAGGATGGTCCAAAGCAGGACACCCACCAAGTTGAAGCGGGCGAATTTGCCGTAGGTCATATGGCCCACCCCAGCCACGAAGGGGGCAAAGGTGCGGAAGATGGGGGCGAACTGGAAGAGGATGAGGGTTTGGACGCCATGCTCCTCGTAGATCTCGTGGGTCTTATCCAGGTATTTCTTGTTCATGAATTTCCCAAAAACGTTGGGCCCGAAGAAACGGCCGATCCAGTAGTTGCTGTGGTCGCCCATCAACGCCGCGGCGGTCAAAAGACACCAGGCGAATCCTACGTTCAATTGGGCCGCGGCGCTCAAGGCGCCCACCGTAAAAAGAAGCGAATCCCCCGGCAAAATAGGTGTTACCACCAGCCCCGTCTCGCAAAAAATGACCCCGAAAAGGATCGCGTAGATATAGGTCCCATAGGCCTGTACCAATTCGGGCAGGTATTGGTTCAAATGGAGGATGTGGTCCACGAAGGTGTGCAGGGAATCCATAGATCTCCTTGATCAAGCGGGATTGAAACGGCGACAGTCTATCACAAACGGTGCGGACCCAAGATTTTGAAGAAGCGCCTGGGAGTTAAGGGTGCTTCCTTTACTTGGATTCGGGGGGGGGCTCGGGTTTGGTCGGGGCCGCAGGAGCGCCAGGAGAAGAATCAACCGGTTTGGGGATGTCCGAAGAAGCCGTCACCGACGCGGTCTCTGCGGGGGCAGGAGGCTCGAAGCCATTGCCGTTCCCTTTCGGTTTGGGGTTGCGGGGCGGCCGCTTGCGGGCCATGTGGATCCGCTGGGTTTCCTCGCTGAAGTGGAAGAGGTTCCCGTATTGGGACCAATCCACGAAAGTCTCAAAGATCTTGTCGAATTTTTCGGCCGGTAGGTTGAGGATGATGATTTCCTTCACCACGTCCGCGTCGAGCCCTTTTCGGGGGTGCTTGGCCAAAATATCGTTCACCTGGCGGAACAAGCCCAACTTCAAAATTTGTTCCTTCCAGATGTTCTGACGATCCGAGGCCTTGGCCTTGACGAAGCGTTGTCCCTCCGCCGTGAGAACCACGTTGCGCTTGGGCGTGTCGACGAAATCCAAAAGCTCGGCGGCCTTGGCCACCGTGATGACCGACCCGAAATCTTTCTCCGTCTCGCTGGAGATGCGGAACAGGTCTTCCTTCCCGCCGCGGGCGTCGAGGTATTCGAGCATCCCGACGATCTCAATCGGCGGAGTTTCGGGGATGGATTCCACCGGAGGCGGCTGGTTGGGAGCCCGGACGGGTTCGGGCGTGTCGGCCATTTCATGTCCCATGATGATGTCGTGAAGCTGATCCACGAGCTTGAGGAAGTCGGGGGAGCGGTAGTCCCGGGGCCGGGGCAGGGGATTCTCGATGATCTTGACCAGGTGGCCGGGGTTGGTGCCCAGCACCACGATGCGGTCGGCCATGTACACGACCTCGGGGATGTCGTGGCTGACCATGAGGATGGACGAGGGGTTCTTGTCCTGGGCGGACCAGATGTCGATGACTTCCGCGCGAAGGGACTCGGCCGTCAGGGCGTCCACGTGGCTGAAGGGCTCATCCATGAAGAGAATTTCGGGGTCCACGGCCAGGCCCCGGGCCATGCCCACGCGCTGTTTCATCCCGCCTGAAAGCTCCCGGGGATAGGTTTCCTCGAAACCTGCCAAGCCTACCATCTGGATGGCTTTTTGGGCTCGGTCCTCGATCTCGTTCTCGGGAAAACCCCTCGATTTGAGCGCGCACTGGATGTTTTCGGTCACCGTCATCCAGGGGAAAAGGGCAAAACTCTGGAACACGATGGAAACGCCCGTGTTGACCCCCAGCAGGGGCTTGTCATGGTAAAGCACCTCGCCTTTGGTGGGAGTGATGAGCCCAGCCAGGATGCGTAAAAGGGTCGATTTGCCGCATCCGGATGGGCCCAAAAGCGCCACCACCTCCCGGCTCTGGATGGAAAGGCTGATGTCCTTCAGGGCCTCGAAGGACTTGCCGTTGGGAAGGTTAAAATCTTCTGAAACGTTCTTGAGCTCGATGAGCTTTTGTTTTCCCGCCACTTCCACCGTGTTCACCGACATAAGCCCCTCCTCATTTGCTCAACGAGTATTTCTCTTCCGCTAATCGATACATCCGCTTCCAGACCAGCCGGTTGAAAGCCACCACCATTAGGGACATCACTACCACGCTGGCCGCCAGCATGGGAAAATCCGCCTGGGCGGCGGAAACACTGATCTGGGAGCCCAGCCCGAAGGCCGTCAGGGTCTGGTGGTTGTCGGTGACATACTCGGCCACGATGCTGGCGTTCCAGGTGCCCCCGGCGGAAGTGACCATGCCGGTTACCAGGTAGGGGAAGATGCCGGGCATCAAAACCTTGGTGAAAAGATCCCAGCCCCTCATGCGGTACATGCGCGCGGCCTCCAAAAGGTCCGAGGGGATGGCCATGGCGCCGGCGATCACGTTGAACAAGATATACCACTGGGCCCCCAGGAGCATCAGGATGATGGCGCCCCAGTTCAAACCGATGCCAACGAGTTTCATCGCGATGATGGCGAAGGAAAACAGCATGGGAGCGGGAAAAGAGGCGGCGACCTGAACGAAGGGCTGACTAATGCGTGAGAGGCGGGGCGAGAGCCCGATCCAGAGCCCCACCGGGATGGTCCAGAGGGCCGAAACGAAAACGGCGGTCAACACCCGGGCCAAGGTCGTTCCCGCTTCCTTGATGATCAGGAGCCAGTTGGCCCAGGTGAGATGGGAAAAAAGCTCGATGATTTTCCAGGCCCCGAAGAGCATGGCGCCGACCAGCGTAATGAAACAAAGGATCGAAACCAGTTTGAGATGCCACTTGGGGGCTTCGGGTTTGATCTGGTGGACATCCGCTGGCGGCATCGACATAACGGTGCCAGAAGGCGTCATCCGGGGTTTGGGGGTCAAAAGTTTTTCAATAAAATGAAGAATCTGCGACTGGTTGAGAAAGTCCAGAAACCAGGAGTGCATTCCCTCTTCCGCCCCGCCTTCTTCCACGCGGAACTTCTGGCCCCACACTACCAGGGGGCGCCAGAGGAACTGGTCCAAAAAGACGATCATGACGATCATGGCCACAACGCCACAGAATTTGGCCACGTTATCCCCTTTGTCACTGGCGTAGCTCATGTAAGAGCCGAGCCCCGGCAGGCGGAAGTCCTTGTCGCCCAACTGGAAGGCCTCAGTCACGGTGAGGAAAAACCAGCCTCCCGCCATGCTCATCATGCTGTTCCAGATGAGCCCGATGGCGGAAAAGGGAATCTCCAGCTTGACGGCCTTCGCGAACCAGTTGAACCGGTACACCGCCGCCGCTTCCAGCAGGTACTGGGGAATGGACCGGAGGGATTGGTAAAAACTGAAGGTCATGTTCCAGACCTGGCCGTCAAAAATCATGATGACGCAGGCCAGTTCCAACCCGACGTTGCTGTTGGGGAAAATGGCGACCAATGCCAGCACCAGGCCCGGCAGGAAGCCCAAGACCGGGATGCTCTGCAAAATATCCAATAGGGGGATCAAAACCTTTTCGGCGATGTGGTCCTTGGCGGCCCAGTAGCCGTAGGCGAAGGTGAATAGGAGGGAGAGCACGTAGGCCAGCATGCCGCGGCAAAGCGTGAAGAAAGTGTATTTCGGCAAAGCCCAGGGGGAAAGGTCGATCTCGACCGTGGCCCGGTGGACGCCGGTCCACTCGCCAGCCACGGACATGATCCCGAAAATCAGGCCGATCAACCCTAAAATGAGCGAGATATCCACCCACCAGAGTTTCTGGTAGCGGGTGATGAAGGAAGTGGCTTGGCCCCAGATGTTTTTGAGTTCGTTTTTTTTTGTTTCGACCAATGCCGGTCTCCCTGGGAACTCTCTGCGAGTTGGAAAATCATAGGCCTGACCTCCATGAGGGGGGAAGCTTAAAATGGAAAAACATTTTGAGAAAGTGCGGGGATTAATTTACTTTCCTTTAACTTGCCTTGCCAAATCCCGGATCTTCTTTCCGGCCGGTTAGGATTCGAACCTGATAATGGGAACCGGCCAGCCCATTTCTCATTTAAAGGCTTATAAGGGAAATTGGCTGGCCTTCAGGCGGAAGGGCTGACAAAATGGGGTTTCATCACCTGGAAAGGGAACCTTCATGAACCTTAGGGTTCGTTGGCTGTATTTATTGATTCTCCTTTTCGCCCCAACCCTGGGAGCCGCCGGGGAATCCAATCCCCTGGAGGCAGTCCTGGGGGCGGCCTCGGTAACTCAAGGAGAGGACCTGGTATACCTCTTCCCCAGGACGGACTTGAACCTCCTGGTGGGCGGGGTCCCCTTGGAGCCTGAAATGGGCTTGGAAAATAGGTTTGAATTCAAGCCGACCGGTAAGAATGGGCGTTTAATAGGTCAATTACTGCTGGTGGACTCGGAAATCCCCAAGATCCTTGAATATCTCGACTGTCACCATGGAAAAGTGGAAGGATTGAGTCACGGACTCCTGGATGAATCCCCCGCAGTTAAGTTTCTTCGATTCGAGGCCCGGGGAACATTCACGAAACTGGGTGAAGATACGAAAGGTTTGTTGACCACCCTTGGTTGTTTAAAGGGGGGCGCCACCCCGACCCCTGCCGTGGATGAAACACCGGATCCGGTATTTCAAAAACAGGCCAATTCCCTGCTTGGCGTGGGCCAGTGGAAGGGCCGGGTATATTGCCAGAGGCTGGAGACCGGCTCCAACACCCCCAATACCGGTGTTCCGATGGAGAACCCGTTTGTTTCGGCAGATTTTTATCTGCAGAAAACCTACGAGGGAGCCCTGGTGATGGGAGACCTGATTGTTCCGCCGGAACAGGCGGAGGCCTTTTATCAAATCTTGTCGACCAACCGCATGGAACTGACATCTTGGATTCTGGAAAAAGACGGGGAGGGACCTGCCTTAACCCATTTGAGGTTCATGGGCAGGACTTCCCTGGAGGAATTGGCCCGGGGACTGAACCTGATTCAGATTCAATGGAATACCTTTTATCCGCCCGCCGTATCCCGAACAGCGGTCCCTACAGCCGTTCCGACCTCCACTGCCCGGCTTAAACCGTTCTGAACCCATAAAGGGCAGCCGTCATTCCCGTGAAGGCCAGGGCCAAAAGGGAAATGAACAGCCCGAGGCGGAAAGTGTCCGGCTCATAACGAAATTCCACCTGGTGGGTCCCTTCGGGAACGACCACGGCCATGAAAAGTCCGTATGCCCGGAGAATAGGAACCGGGTTCCCGTCCAACCAGGCATGCCAGCCGGGGAAAAAGGTCTCGTTGAAGGCCAAATATCCGGCCCGGGGGAAGTTTTCTCCCAACCGGACCCGGCCGGCGCTCAAACGATGGAAGCCCGGGGCCGGGGCCCGGGCCAAATCCCTTCCCACGGGCTCCAGCGCGACATCCCCGCCCCCCGGGCCCTTCTCCAAATAAACTTTTCGCTTCCACTGGCTTTCGCTTTGGGCGATCCGTTCCAGTACGCTGACCCGGTCAGGTAGATCGACCTTCTGTCCCATCCACCATGTTTGATCCGAGGCGGAAGGGTTCAAACTCAAAAATAGATTCCCCCATTTCCCCGCCGGCCGATATTTGGGTTCGGGCAGGGGCTGGGGCAAAAGAAAGAGACGGACGCCCGCGATGTCCAATAGATCCCCGGGGTAGGGAAAACCCTTCGAGGTATAGCGCAATAGGTTGTTCAGGCTTTTGGGCCAGATGGAAAGATAAAAGCTGGCCGAGCGGATGCCCCAAACTTCATTGGTGTTCGCCATGACTTTTTCGACGGGGGCTTGAATGGCAGCCTGATCGAGGTGGGGCGAGAGGCCCAGCTGGCTTTCCGGAGACAGGGCCAGGAACCTTCCGTCCCCAGCCAGGTCGCGCACCTGCCGGGCGAAGCCGGCCGTACCACCTTTCTGATAAGGGTCGGGGAGGGAAGCCGTGATTTGGAAAGGGACCCACAAGAGGTCAAGGGTCCAGAGCGTTGCCAGGAAAAAAAGCACGGAGAATTTCCAGGGCTTATCCGTTCCGTCCCAACCCCTCTCCCAGGCACGCGCGGTAAAGGTACAGGCGCAGAAGAGGAACAGACAGACGGCCTTGGAAGGTTCCAGCCCTTCCAGGACCTTTTCAGGGAGAAGGCGGCCTGGGGGAAGGGCAGGTCCGGCGGTCCAGATCAAAAGAAGTAGGGAAAAGATGCCCCAGAACCAGAAGCTGGTTCCCTTTTTTTGAACCCAGAACCATCCCAGCGCCAGGGTCAAGAGGGGCATCCAACCCATGTAAAGGTTGAAAACGAAATTGGCGCTGGTCCCCCGGTATCCTTCCGTGCCCGGAGTCCTCAGGAGTGCGGGCCCCAAGAGGCTCAAGAATTCCACAGGCCGATTGTAATAGGGAAAGGCCTTCCACCATCCTCCCCGGTCCGCCTGGGAAAGGAACTCCAGGAAGGGGAGCCATTGAAGGGCGGAAAGGGCCAGGGCGCACAGGATTGAAAAGAAGAAGAACAGGAGGGTTTTTCGCGAGGGTCTTCGGGAACCAAACCAGGCGGTTAACACGACCCAGGTGTAAAAGACGAAAAGGGGATAACCGGCCAGGAGCTGAAGGGCCATGAAGAACGAGGCGAGAAACCAGAAGCCGGTTTTTTGTTCCTGGAAAGCCCGGTCGACCGACCAAAAGATCCAGGGGATCCAGATCAGGGCGGCCAGGTGATAGGGATAGGCCCAGCATCGGACGAAGAGGGCCGAACCGGAAAAAGAAAGAGCGCCCAGGACGCTCCATAGGGGGTTCGTTCCTTGGGAATGAAGCCAGAGATAGAAACCGACGAAGGCCAGGAGGACCTGGAAAAGATCCAGCGCCACCCAGGCCGAGGGTGAGCCGAGTAGGTCCCACACCCAGAAGAGGGGATAAAAACAACTGGACTGCCAGTTGGCCAGCTCGGGAACGCCGCAGCCAATGAGCGGGTTCCAGAGGGGAAGGAGGCCCTGCCTGAATTGGCCGATGATATAGATCTTATCGGGATAAAGGTGCATGAAGGTGTCAGTCACGGCCGGAAGACAACTCTGAAAGCGGAAAGTCCAGTAAAGAAGGGATAAAAAAAAGGCCGCAACGATCCCCAGCGTCAATCGATCGATCGGGGAGTCGGTACCCGAGACCTTGAGGGTTAATTTCCGCATGGGTCTTTCAGGGGACTGCAATATTCGACCTCCAAAGGGATTCTTTCAGGCAAGAGGGGAAGATTTTCAAGGCCCGGCTTTCGAATGGCGACCGCGCTTTTAATCTCTTGGATACAAGGGAGGGGGGAAAGGTCAGGTCCTGGAGGGCTCCAGATCCTTACAACGGGCCGATCCGAAAAATAAACACCTTGTTTGAGCTGGGAATAGTAACCTTCCGAGAGGATGACTTTTTGTTCGCCCTGAGAATCCAGCGCTTCCACCCGGATGGTCAATTCGGGAGGCTTGAACAGCAGTTTCCCCAGGGAAAAAACGAAGTTTTGAAAAACCCCCAGCGGTCGAGCTTGAAGACGAAGGAATAGACCCGGTCCAGAGGGGGAACACCGGACCGAATCCGGGGTGGGGGATCGGTCCCTGGAAAGAACCACTTGTCCATCGAAAGTTCCCAGCGAATGGTAATGGCGGAACAGAGGGTCGACCCAATAGGAGTAATCCGAAAGAAAATTCCTTTTATCGAACACGTCGGGCGAGAGAACAAGGAGGTCCGGCCCGTCGTTCGAGGAAAGGCAAGCTTCGTCCAATTGGCTCAACCCGGGCTGGGCCGCGGCGTTGTAATTTTGAAGTGAAGGAGTCGAAACGAGAGTGAGGCCTGGAAGGACCGAAGCGATCACCATGTTCCATGGAGCGAAGGCGATGGTCCTCCCTGGTTTTTCCCGGGAAAGATGGTCTAGGACAAAGCACAATTTGGGATATTGGTTTAAAAGATACGAACGCCTTTCTGCCTCAAAAATCCCGCACATGGCTTGGGGATCGTTCCAATAACGGAGAATGAACCGGGGCTCCTGGACCCAGCTTTCCTGGACCGTTTGTCGGAGCAGGGTGAGGGGGCCTGATCCTGTGGATAAGCCCCATTGAGAGCAGCCCACTTGAAGGCTGATCAGCAGGAACATCAAGGCCGCCCAACAGCCTTTTCGGGAATAAAGGCCGTTCGCCAGAAGCAGGCCGGCCAATAGGACCGTCAGGGGAAGGATGGTTTGATAGAAACGGAGCGTGTGAAGATCGGCGCGAACAAAGCCCAGTTTGAAAAAGATGAAACCCGTCAGGCCGAAACAGGCCACCAAGGAAATTTTGGAGGATCGATCGCGCAGATACTGTTCCGCCCACAAGGCGCCTAATCCCAGGAAGCAGGCCACGGATAAAAACCCCATAGGATAGGTCAAGAATCCGGTCGAGGGATCGAAAGCCGCCGTTTCCGAATAGGCCGACGTGATTCCCCAGGAAAAACCCCAGAATCGCGCGATGTTCCAGTGGCCGGTCAAAAAGCGGAACAAACACGTTTCTCCCCCCGCCCAAACGATCCCCAGAAGGGCGGGCCCTTTCCAGCCTTCCCGAAAAGACCAAAAGATCGCGATCAAACCGAGGACGGCCAAAGCGTGCAAGCCCAGGGAAAACTTGAACAGCGTCAAGGTGACCGCCAGAAAAAGGAGAAGATAAAGGTATCTGTTCCGAGCGGCATGACCGCCATAGGTCCAATGGAAATTGAGATAAGTTAAAAAAATCAGGATGTTGTAAGGTGTTTCTTCCTGAGGTTGAAGGCCCGGACAAAGGCTCAGACCCGCTAAGATCAACAAAAGGAACGGAATGGACCGCTTCGCTCCAAAAGAACGGACCAGGGCATAGAGGTCCCAAGCGCACAAGCCATATGCGAGGAGGATCGAGAACTTAAAGGCCCAACCGATCCATGGCGTCTTTTGACCCGGTTCGATCAGGGGGCCCAGGTATTGTGCCAGGGGCCCATAGGTAAAGAAGTAATCCACACCCAGGAATTTCCCGTTCATCAGGAGTCGGGTGAACGCATACTCAAAAGCGCCGTCCACGGATCGGTAATCGTGGAAAAAGGGAAAGAAGAGGTAACGGAAAGAAAGCAGAGCCAAAAAGGTCGCCCCGAATAGGGCTTGGGTCGTGGAAAAAGGATCCTGAAAGAATGGCTTTCGGCCGCGGGCTGGAGAATCATCCGGCATGGTGGTCGTCTCAAGGAAAGAGAGGTTTTGGTTCAAGAGATTCTATCATTGCGCCAAAATTACCCCTAAGTAAAAGAAACCAGAGGGTGTGTTTCGCGGCGTGAAAAACACACTCTAGGGGTAGGTTTTTTTTCGGGAGGCTCCCTAAAATGCTATCGTTTCAATGTTACGACCCTTGAGGGTCCATGACAGGGAGGTTTTTCCATGCCTATGGGTAATGAGCAGCCGAAGGCTGATTTCGGGGTTTTAGGCATCGGCGTGATGGGGTCCAACCTGGCCATGAACGTGGAGGACCACGGCTTCACGGTGGCGGTCGTAAACCCAGTAGGGGATCTGGTAACGCCCTTCATGAAAAAAAACGAGGGTAAAAAGTTTATCGGCGCCCGGAGCCTGGAAGAATTCGTGAAGGTCCTCAAAAGCCCCCGGGCCATCCTTTTGATGGTCCCGGCGGGAGAAGCGGTGGACCAGTGCATCCAATCCCTCAAACCCCTCCTCTCCAAGGGCGACATCCTCATCGACGGGGGTAATTCATGGTTCAAGGATACCCAGCGGCGCGAGGCGGATCTTTCCAAAGAAGGCTTATATTTTTTCGGCTCGGGCGTTTCGGGGGGGGAAGAGGGGGCGAGGTTCGGCCCTTCCCTCATGCCTGGCGGAGACCCGAAGGCCTACGCCTTCGTGAAGTCCATTTTCGAGGCCATCGCGGCCAAGACCCCTTCCGGCCCCTGTGTCACGCATGTGGGCCCGGACGGCGCGGGTCATTTCGTGAAGATGGTCCACAATGGCATCGAGTACGGCGACATGCAGTTGATCGCCGAGGCCTACGATCTTTTACGCAAAGGCCTGGGGATGAGCGCCCCTGAGATCTCGGCGGTTTTCGCCGAGTGGAACAAGGGCGAACTGGATTCCTTCCTCGTGGAATTGACGGCCAAGGTCCTTTCCGTCAAGGACACCGAAACGGGCAAGCCCCTGGTGGATCTGGTGCTGGACAAAGCGGGGCAGAAGGGCACGGGCAAGTGGACCGCCCAGGTGGCGCTGGACCTGGGGGTGGCCATTCCCACCATCGCGGCGGCAATCGACGCGCGCAACCTGTCCGCCTTGAAAGACGAACGGGTGAAAGCCTCTAGCCAGATCCAAGGGCCGGAAGCGGTGCTCCCTCCTTCGGAAAGGGCGGGGTTCGTGGAGGCGGTCCGGGACGCCCTTTACGATTCCAAAATATGTTCCTACACGCAGGGCCTGCGTTTGATCCAGGCAGGGTCCGATCAGTACCACTGGTCCGTCTCTCTCCGGGAAATGGCCCGCATCTGGAAGGGGGGCTGTATCATCCGGGCGAAACTATTGGACGAGATCATGTCCGCCTATGACCGAAACCCGGGACTAACCTCCCTCTTATTAGATGACGGGTTCAAGCGACAGGTTGAAGGAACCCAGGCTTCCTGGCGAAAAGTCGTGGCCATCGCCGCCCGGTTGGGCATTCCCGTGCCGGCCATGTCGGCCAGCCTGGCCTATTTCGACAGTTACCGCTCGGCCCAACTGCCTCAGAACCTCACCCAGGCCCAGCGGGACGCCTTCGGGGCCCATACCTACCAGCGCGCCGACCATCCGGAAAAGGGGTTCCTCCATACCGAATGGTGAAAAAGCAGTCGACAGCCAGGAGAACATGAAAATTAAAGCGGTCGACAGTCCGCAGTTGACAGCCTAGAACCCTTGAAACTTCAGGAAGTTTTATATCGTCTAAAAGAGGATGACTTAAATCTAGGATCAAGGTGAAAACATGAAAATCAAAACATGGCTGGTAGGAGCGGTTTTTTTGGCGGCGGGGGCGGTTTCGGCCCAGACGTTCAACCTGGGGCTGGAGGCGGGGGCCAACTTCTCCAACCTGGTCGGGAGCGACGTCAGTACCTATGAGAATTCGCAATCTTTCGCGGCCAACAAGCTGGGCTTCGTCGGGGGCGGTTTTCTCCAGCTGAACTTCAGTGACATGTTCGCGATCCGTCCCGAACTGCTTTACGAGCAGAAGGGGAACCAATTCTCGGGGTCCACTTCCGGCGTGGAACTCGATTACGTGGAGGTCCCGGTACTGGTGAAATTGTCCACCGGTTTGCCGGTGATCAACCCCTCGGTCCTGCTGGGCCCCTCCTTCTCTTGGAACACCCTGGCCCAGAACGCGGGTGGCACCCTCTCCGGCATCAACAGCTCGGATGTCGGACTGATGGGTGGGCTGGAGTTCGACTTCGGGAAGTTTCTTCTCAGCGGCCGGTATGAAATGGGGTTGGAGAACGTTCAGAACGGGAAGAACGTACAGAACGGCACTTTCACGGTCCTGGCCGGATACCAATTCATGTAATCTGCATTGGAATGAGTGAAAAAGGCCCGGTTCTCCCGGGCCTTTTTTGTTTTCCCGATTATTTATTCCGGCGGCTGGAAGAGAAAGCTTCCCTTCATTCCCCATCGGGGCTCAGGGGATTTCACATTGATTCCGCGTCCGAAACCTTCCTATAATTCATGCCTTCAAGGGGAAAGTTAGTCTCAACGTCCGCGCGCTGTCCCCTTTTCTCCCCGGGGTCCTGGGACCCAGGAGGATTATCGAAGAAAAAAAGGGGAACTAAATGACGATGACGCTCATCGAAAACTTATTCCCCCTCGTTTTGGCCGTCATCCTGGCCTTTCTGGTTCCAACCGGGATGGTGCTTTCCGCCCGGTTTCTCGCTCCCCGCCGATCCAATGAAAAAAAGCTCTCCACCTATGAATGCGGCATCCAGTCCGCGGGCCAGGTGGGTGATACCCACCATCCCTCCCACGTCAAGTTTTACCTCATCGCCATGTGCTTCCTGGTGTTCGACGTGGAAGTAGTCTTCCTTTTGCCTTGGGCAGTGCTTTTCCAGAAGATGGCCTGGGCTGGCTTCGGGGCCCTTTTGACCTTCCTCGGGGTGCTGGCGGTCGGCTGGTTCTACCTCTTGAAGCGGGGGGCTCTGGAATGGGAATAGAAGAATTTCCCGCCATCACCACCCGCCTAGACGCCGTCCAAGCCTGGGGACGCTCGAATTCCCTCTGGCCCCTGGCCTTCGGCACGGCCTGTTGCGCCATCGAGTTTATGAGCGTGGCGGCTTCCGTGTTCGATCTTTCCCGCTTCGGGGCTGAGCTGATCCGGTTCTCGCCCCGTCAGTCGGACCTTCTTCTGGTGGCTGGGACCGTCACTTTCAAGCAGGCGCCCATCCTGCGGCAGATCTGGGAACAGATGCCCGATCCCAAGTGGGTCATTTCCATGGGGGTTTGCGCTTCCTCCGGCGGGTTCTACAACAATTACTGCACCGTGCAGGGGATCGACCAGATCGTACCAGTGGACGTCTATATCGCCGGGTGCCCACCCCGGCCTGAGGCTATCCTGGAGGCGGTGATGAAAATCCAGCACAAGATCGCCAATCCACGGACCACGCCTGCTTCCCAATTCCTGGTGAAAGAGCCGCATTTCGACTACTGACCCGGCGCTTCATGCGACACGGGAACTCGCGGCAAGGAACTTATGGAAGCGACCGAGATCGTTGAACAATTGAACCATTCCCTTCCGGGAACCGTGAGGAATGTCCTGGACCGCTTCGGACAGGCGGAGCTTGAGATTGATCCCGTTAGGACCGTGGAAGTCCTGCGTTTCCTTCAGCAAACCCCGGGATTGGAATTCAACATGCTGGTGGACCTGGTCTCTCTCGACTATTCAACCTTTCCCGGATGGACCGGCCCGCGTTTCGGTCTGCTCTACCTTTTGAAATCCCTGACCCAGGGGCATCGTCTGCAGGTGAAAACTTACTTGAGTGCGGAAAACCCCCAGTCCCCCTCCGTGACGTCCCTGTGGGCCAACGCCAACCATTTGGAGCGGGAAGCTTTCGACCAGATGGGAATCCGTTTCACCGGCCACCCCAACCTGAAGCGCCTCCTCAACCACCACGAATTCGTGGGCCATCCCCTGCGCAAGGACTACCCCATCACCCGGCGCCAGGCCTTATCCGCCAACCAATCCCTCATGGATGAGATGGAAGCGCGCCTGAAGGAAAGGGGGATCTCGTGACCGAGAATCTTCATTCTTCTTCCTTGGGGCTCGAGGAGAGCACCTCCCCCGACCATCGGGACCTGCTTTTCGTGAACCTGGGCCCCAGCCACCCGGCCACCCACGGGGCCTTGCGAGCCTTCTGCGCCCTGGACGGGGAAACCATCGTGGCCGCCGTGGTGGAACAGGGTTACCTCCATCGGGGTTTCGAGAAGGATTGCGAGTCCCACACCTTCCAGCAGGCCATCCCCTATACGGACCGGCTCAATTACGTCTCCGCCATGATGAACAACGTGGGCTACTGCAAGGCCGTAGAAAAAATGCTGGGCATCCAGATTCCCGACCGGGCGGTGACTTTAAGGGTCCTCATCTGTGAGCTGAACCGAATCATCGACCACGTGGTCTGCGTGGGCGCCAACCTGGTGGACCTGGGCGCCCTGACCAACTTCTGGTATTTCTTCAATGTCCGGGAGAAGGTCTACGATATCCTGGAAAAACTTTGCGGGGCCCGGCTGACTTCCAGCTATACCCGCATCGGGGGGTTGATGCGAGATGTTTATCCCGAATTTGGGGATGAGGTACGGGCGGTGCTTCAGGACGTGCAGACCAGCCTGAAGGATGTGAAGGGGCTCATCGCGAAGAACCGCATTTTCCTCGACCGGACCAAGGACGTCTGCGTGATCACCAAGGAACGGGCCATCAGTTACGGCTTCACCGGGCCCACGCTTCGCGCCTGCGGGATGGACTACGACCTGCGTAAGGCCGAACCCTACTACGGCTACGATCAGTACGAGTTCGAGGTTCCCGTGGGTACCACGGGGGACGTGTATGACCGCATTTTCGTGAGGCTCTACGAGGTGGAGGAATCCATCTCCATCATCCTCCAGGCCCTGAAGCGGCTGCCCGAAGGTCCGATCATGACCGATGATAAGCGCGTGGCCCTCCCCCCCAAGACCCAGACCTACGGCAACATCGAGGGGTTGATGAACCATTTCAAGATCATCATGCACGGCATCTGCCCCGAACCCGGGGAGATCTACGACGCTACCGAGGCCGCCAACGGCGAATTGGGTTACACGATCATCGCGGACGGGAGCAAGAACCCCTACCGGGTCAAATGTCGTCCACCCTGTTTCATGAATTTCGCGGCCTTCGGCGAGATGATCGAGGGTTCCATGGTCGCGGATGCCATCGCGAACCTGGGATCGATCAACATCATCGCCGGGGAACTGGACCGATGACCATGAATGTAATCTTTAGCCCGGAAGCCCTGAATGAATTCGAGGACATCGCCTCCCACTATCCGGTGAGGCGGGCGGCCTTGCTTCCCGCCCTGTGGCTGGCCCAGCGAGAATTCGGCTGGCTTTCCCCCTCGGTCCTGGAGGCCACGGCGGCCCTGGTCGGCGTATCCCCGGCCCAGGTACTGGAAGTGGCCGAATTCTACACCATGTATTTCAAGAAAAAGCCGGGCAAGTACCACTTACAAGTTTGCCGGACCTTCGTGTGCATGATGAACGGCGCGGACCAGATCCGGAAGGTAATCGAGGACAAGCTGCATCTGCAGGAGGGCGAGACCACCCCTGACGGGCAGTTCAGCTACCAGGACGTGGAATGCCTGGCCTCCTGCCATACCGGCCCCTGCATGCGGGTGAACGACGAATACCACGAGAACCTAACGCCCGAAATGGTCGAGAAAATGATCGATGAATTGAGAAACCAGAAATGAATCTCCCCCTCCAGCCCCAACTGACCAAACGGTTCGCCGTGAAGAACGGCCACACCCTCAAGGTGTACCTGGAAACAGGCGGCTATGGCTCTCTGCATAACCTTTTCGCTCTCCAGCCCGAGCAGGTTGTCGAGGAGGTCAAGGCCTCGGGGCTCAAAGGCCGAGGCGGGGCTGGCTTTTTGACCGGCATGAAGTGGTCTTTTGTTCCCAAGAACACTGGAAAGAACATCTACTTGGCCGTCAACGCGGATGAGGGGGAGCCGGGCACCTTCACCGACCGTTATATCCTGACCTATGACCCCCACCTGCTCCTGGAGGGCATCCTCTGCGCCTGCTACGCCGTCCGGAGCCACAAGGCCTATATATATGTCAGGGGCGAGTTCTACGACCAGATCCAGATCTTACGAAAAGCCGTGGCGGATGCGGTGGAGGCGGGCTACCTGGGCGAGAACATTCAGGGGTCGGGTTTCGACCTGGATGTGGTGGTGCACCGGGGCGCGGGAGCCTACATCTGCGGCGAGGAAACGGGCCTCATCGAGTCCCTAGAAGGAAAGAAGGGCATGCCCCGGATCAAGCCTCCCTTTCCGGCCGTGCAGGGACTCTTCAACTGCCCGACCATTGTCAACAACGTGAAGACCCTGGCTTCCGTTCCCTGGATCATCGAGCACGGGGCCAAGGCTTATGCTGAGATCGGGACCCCGGATTCGGCCGGCACCCACCTCTTCGGCCTCTCGGGCCACGTGAATCAAACCGGCTACTGGGAACTGCCTTTTGGGATGCCCATGATGGAATTCCTGGAAACCTACGGCAAGGGCGTCAAGGGCGGGGAGCTGAAGGCTGTTTTCCCCGGGGGCTCGTCCTGTCCGGTCTTGACCGCCAAGGAATGCGAATCGGTGACCCTCTGCTACAAGAGCATGACGGAGCATGGCACCATGTTTGGAACGGGATGTGTTACGGTCTTGAATGAACATACCGACATGGTCCGGATCTTGAAGAGCCTGACCCATTTTTACGCCTATGAATCCTGTGGCCAGTGCACGCCTTGCCGGGAGGGGACGGCCTGGGAAGACCGGCTCCTGAAAAAAATAATCGCGGGCGAGGCCACGACCAAGGACCTGGACCTGATGCTGGAAGTGGCCGACAACATGGAGGGTAAGACCATCTGCGTTCTTTCCGCCGCCTGTTCCATGCCCTTGCGCAGCATCATCCAGAAATTCCGCGGGGAATTCGAGAAATACCTCAAGAAAAGCGTCGTCGTTGTCCCGGGGACGGTTTCCTAATGGTCAAGATCACCGTCAACGGAAAAGAAATGGAAGTGCCTGAGGGAACTAATGTCCTTGATGCTGCCCTGAACAACGGCATTCACGTGGAACATTTCTGCTACCACCGGTATCTGCCTGTGGCGGGCAACTGCCGCACCTGCATGGTGGAGATCAAGACGCCCAAGGGGCGCCAGCTGGTCATCGGCTGCAATACCCATGTGACCGAAGGCATGGTCGTCTACACGAACTCAGAGAATTCCAAAAAGGCCCAGAAGAGCGCTCTCGAGATGCTCCTCCTAGACCACCCGCTGGACTGCCCCATTTGCGACAAGGCCGGCGAATGCAAGCTCCAAGACCAGTACATGCAGGATGGCCAGTACGATTTCCGCCGGTCGGTACCCCGGTATTTCAAGGGCGGCAAGGCTGAGGACATCGGGGAACACATCGTTCTCGACCAGGAACGGTGCATCCTCTGCACCCGCTGCATCCGGTTCGTGGACGAGGTACCGAAGACCTCCGAACTGTGCATCGTGAACCGGGGTCATGAGGCCAAGCTCACCATCTTCCCGGGCCGGCGCCTGGACAACCCCTATTCGGGAAACGTGACGGACATCTGTCCCGTCGGCGCCTTGACGCTGAAAGATTTCCGGTTCAAGCAGAGGGTCTGGTTCCTGAAGAAAACCGAGTCGGTTTGCCCGGGCTGCTCGCGGGGATGCAACATCTCGGTGGAACAGAACCACGGGCATCTATTTCGTTTCATGCCCCGGGAGAACGCGAGTCTCAACAAGACCTGGATATGCGACGAGGGGCGGTTTTCCTTCAAAAAGTACCAGACCAACCGCCTGGAGACAGTCCGCTTGGGCCACAAGACCACGTCCCTCCAGGAGGGAATCACCCAATTAGCCGAGATCCTCGCCGGAATGGGAAAAGATGAGGTGGCAGGCATCGCATCTCCCTTTGCCTCTCTCGAAGACAACTACCTTTTTCAAAAGCTTTTCGAGAAAAAATTCAATCTCGCCAACCTGGCCGCGCCGATCTGGACCCCCAAGGGCTCGTCGGATCACATCCTCCGGCTGGCCGAAAAATATCCCAACGAGCAAGGCTTAAACCTGCTGGGAATTACAACCAAGGCGGAAACCCTGCTCGAAAAGATTGAAAAAGGGGCCTTTAAGGCCGTGATCGTGATGGAGCAGGACCCCTTTGGGGAAAACCCGGAACAAGCGAAAAAGGTTTACGGTAAGGTCAAGGCGCTGGTCGTCCTTTCCACCCATGCGACCGAGACGGCGAAACAGGCGGCCATGGCCTTCCCCATGAGGCCCTTTACCGAGAAGGCCGGTACCTTCGTGAACGCCGCAGGGCACTTGCAAAGGTTCAAGCTGGCCGTGGAACCCGAGAACCCGGATCTGGTGGAGTCTTCCCGCTGGATTTCCAAACTGGCACGGGCGTTGGAATTGAACGGGTTCGATTATGAGGATACTCCGATGATCTTCAACGCCTTGGCCAAGGAAAATGGAAAACTAGAAGGCCTCACCTTTGACTCGATTTCACCCGCGGGAAAACAACTGGATCTGAAACCCGCCTCGCCCGAGCCCTTTCAGGGCATCCAGGCCCAGCCCAATGTGTTCGAGGTGAAGCCGTGAGTCCTGCGCTATTCGCCCTCCTGAACCGGGGAGCCCTGACCGTCGTGGTCTGGATCATTCCCCTTTCCTTCATTCCCTTTTTTATCTGGTTGGAGCGCAAGGGAAGCGCCATCATCCAGGACCGGTCGGGCCCAGACCGCACGAACATCATGGGCGTGCGCATGCTGGGTTACATCCAGAATTTCGCCGATACCCTTAAACTTCTCTTGAAAGAAAACCTGACGCCCGCTAAGTCTTATGGGTTTTATTTCCTCCTGGCTCCCTTCTGGTCCATGATGATCGCTCTCCTTCCGTTGCTGGTGATCCCCCTCGCCGCCCCGATGGATATTGCCGGGCGGACGATCCTCTTCCAGGCGGCTAATTTCGACGTGGGGGTCCTCTACATCTTCGCCATCACCAGCATGGGGGTTTTCGGGGTGATCCTGGCGGGCTGGTCCTCGAACAACAAGTTCGCCCTGCTGGGGGGCCTGCGCTCCTCCGCCCAGATGATCTCCTACGAGCTTTCCATGGGGCTGGCCCTGGTGAGCCTCTTGATGGTGTACCAGGGCGTGCGCATGGACGGCATCGTCGAGACCCAGGGAAACAACCTGGTTTTCTTCGGGCAGGCCCTGCCCCTGCCGGGTTGGGGAATCTTCCTCCAGCCGGTGGCCTTCCTCCTCTTCCTCGTTTCCGGTTTCGCCGAGACTAACCGAAACCCCTTCGACCTGGCCGAGGGCGAAAGCGAGCTGGTGGCGGGGTACCACGTGGAATATTCCAGCGTGAAGTTCGCCCTTTTCTTCATGGCCGAGTACGTCAACATGGCCGTGGTGGCCTTCATCCTTTCCACCCTCTTCCTGGGGGGATACCAGGTTCCCTTCGCCTCCACGGAGGTCCTGAGATCTCATCCCAACTTGGCGCTGGGGATCTGGGGCGCGATCCTTCTCGCGGGCGGGGCCCTATTTGGTTATTTCCTTTATCTCCAAGCCGATGCGCAAAAGCACCGGTACCAGGGGGTCAAGAAATGGGAGCCTTATGTTTTGTCTTTCGCCGCTTTCGGGAAGGGCCTGGTCGGCTTGACCGCGCTCCTTTGGGCGATTTTCGGCGGGCCCTTGCCGGGCCTGGTGGTTTCTCTCAGCGTGCCGGTTCTTCAGTTCACCTGTCTATTGCTCAAGGTTTTCTTTTTCTGCTGGCTTTTCGTATGGGTACGGTGGACCCTGCCCCGGTTCCGTTATGACCAGCTGATGCGTTTGGGATGGAAGCTCATGCTGCCGCTGGCCATGCTGAACCTGCTGGTGACGGCTGTTCTCATTCTGATCCAAAAATAGAAGGATTGGCTCCAATGCTCTTGAGAGGAAAACCATGAAGATCGTTCCCCGGCCCGGGACGAAGGGCCTTCAGCGCTATTACGTGATCCAGGTTTTCCAGGGGCTCCTGGTGACCCTGCGGCATGTGTTCCGCAATCTTTTCTACCCAGGGAAATTGCCGGTCATCTATTACCCCGAGGAACGAAAACATCTGCCTCCAGCCATGCGGGGCCGTCACCGGTTGATGAAACGCGAGGACGGGGCGCCGAGATGCACCGCCTGCATGCTTTGCGCCACCGCCTGCCCGGCGGAGTGTATCCATATCCTGGCCGCCCCCGTGCCCGATACCGAGATCGAGAAATACCCGGAAAAATTCGACATCGACATGCTGCGCTGCGTTTTCTGCGGCTTTTGCGTGGATGCCTGCCCCCTGGACGCCATTCGAATGGATGTGCCGGAGATCGCCCTCGCCGATTACACAAGGGAGAGCCTGGTATTCCACAAGGAATTTCTCATGGACCATCACAACGAGGAATACGCGCCGGGGTATAATCCCCCCCGGCCGGTGAAGTGGACTCACGGCGATCACGCTAGGCCCTGAAAAAAGCCCGCGGTCGACAGTCAACAGTCGACAGCAAAAGAACTAAGTGGCTGTGGACTGCCGACTGAAGACTGTCGACAAATTGGTTTGAGAGGTTGAGATGATCGAAACGATTTTGTTCTATTTTCTGGCCGCCCTTTTGCTTGGGCTGGGGTTGATCGTCATTACCCGAACCAACCCCATTGCCTCAGCCTTGAGCCTGGTCGGGGCCTTCGCGGCCCTGGCGGGGCTCTATGCCCTTGAGTCCGCCAAACTGGCGGCCGTGCTGCAGATCTTGGTTTATGCCGGCGGCATCATGGTGTTGATGCTTTTCGTTATCATGCTATTGAACCTCCCGCCACAAACCCTGGAGCCCCTCAAGGCGAGGGGAGCCGTGGTGGCACTGGCGTTTTTGGCCGTGGGAGTCCTGTTCGGGGCGCCCTTGGCCGGCGCGCTTTTTGCGGGCGGAACCGGAGCGGTCCCCCTTCCGGCCGGAGATTTCGGGGGAGTGGCGGGGGTGGGGGGTAAATTGTTCGCTGATTACCTCTTTCCCTTCGAGGCTCTTTCCTTTTTGTTGTTGGCGGCCCTAGTGGGGGCGTTGGTATTAGTGAAAAAGAAGCTGTAACCAGACGTTTAAAGTTCAGGCCCGAACGGACCGAAAGGTTTTTATGGAATTGTTTTACCCGGTGACCCCGGCCCATTATCTGGTCCTGTCGGCGGCCCTTTTCACCGTGGGGGTGGCGGGAGCCCTGTCCCGCCGGAATCTTTTCGTGGTGCTGATGTCCCTCGAATTGATGCTCAACGCCGTCAACCTGTCCTTTGTAACCTTTTCCCGCATGAATGGGGATGTGTCCGGGCAGGTGGTGGTTTTGTTCGTTGTGGCGGTGGCCGCCGCGGAAGCCTGCGTCGGACTGGCCCTAGTGCTGGCTTTCTACCGGCTCGGGGAATCGGTTGACGTGGATCTCTTGAAGACGCTCAAAGGATAGCCCGTGCTGAATATGGAACATCTCCAGGCCCTGTCCCGCGTGCCCTATGGATGGCTATGGCTCATCCCGGCCCTGCCTCTTTTCGGGGCCGTCCTGAACGGCCTCTTGACCCTTGGGACGGCCCACAAGCCCGGACGTGTTCCCGAATGGCTCACGGCCTTCATCGCCTGCGCTGCGGCTTTCGGCTCCTTCCTGCTCGCCTGGACTGCCTTCATCCAGTTTCGATCTCTCCCCGAAAGTAGCGTCCTGACCCAGGACCTGGGCCCCTGGATGGACAGTCCGGTGTTCACGGCCCGCTTCACGCTTCAATTGGACGCCCTTTCCATGGTTATGGTCGTCTTCGTCACGTTTGTCTCCAGCCTCATCCACCTCTACTCCGCGGGCTACATGAAAGGGGACCCGGGATTTGGCCGGTTCTTCGCCTATATGAACCTTTTCCTTTTTTCCATGTTGGCGCTGGTCATGGCCGATAACCTGCTTCTTCTTTTTCTGGGATGGGAAGGTGTGGGTTTTTGCTCCTACCTATTGATCGCTTTCTGGTTTGGCGACGAGGCCAAGGCCGCAGCGGGAAAAAAAGCCATCATCGTAAACCGCATCGGCGACGCGGGCTTCCTGGCCGGACTGCTCCTGGTTTATTCGATGTCGGGTACGTTGAATTTCGAGGCTTTGCAGGAACACAAGCAGCTATTCACCGAGGCCGCCGCCACGATCGCCTGCCTTTGCTTTTTCTTCGGCGCGGCGGGGAAATCGGCGCAGATTCCCCTCTACGTTTGGCTTCCGGACGCCATGGCGGGCCCAACGCCCGTATCCGCTCTCATCCACGCCGCAACCATGGTCACCGCCGGGGTTTACCTGGTGGCCCGCCTTCATTTCCTCTACGTTCTGGCCCCCTGGGCCTCCCTGGTCGTGGCGGTGCTGGGTGCCCTTACGGCTCTGCTGGCCGCCTCCATCGCCCTGGCGCAAAACGACATCAAAAAGGTGTTGGCTTATTCCACCATCTCTCAGTTGGGTTATATGTTCCTGGGGGTGGGGGTGGGGGCCTATGGCGCGGGTATTTTTCACCTCATCACCCATGGATTTTTCAAGGCGGCCCTTTTTCTGGGGGCGGGTTCGGTCATCCATGCCATGGGCGGTGAACAGGACATGCGCAAAATGGGGGGGCTCTTGAAACACTTGCCACTGACAAGCGTGGCCTTCCTGCTTTCCTGGCTGGCCCTTACGGGAGTTATTCCCTTTTGTGGGGGATTTTTCAGCAAGGACGAAATCCTCTGGCGCGCCCTAGCCACCCCAAATTCTTTGTTTTCACCACTTCCTGAAATTCTTTACTTCATCGGACTTTTTACCGCTTTCCTGACCGGTTTTTACATGACTCGCATGGTCACCCAGGTCTTTTTCGGCGAGTTTAAAGGGACGCAGGAGGCCCTGCACCGGATCCATGAATCCCCCAAGGTCATGACCTGGCCGCTTTTGCTCTTGGCCGTGATGTCCCTGCCCATCGGCTGGATCGGCACGCCCAAGGCCATCGGGGGGGGGAACAGTCTGGGCCAGTTTCTCGATCCGCTCTTCCGCCTTTCCGCCCTGGAACCCAACGGCTTAAGCCCGCGTCTGGAGCCGGTGCTCATGTTTCTTTCCCTCCTGGTGGCGTTCCTGGGGGTGGTTTCGGCCTGGTACGTCTATGGGTGGAAGCATGTCCTGAGCCCGAAACTCTTGAAGCTTATTCCAGGAGGACCCAAGACCCTGGAGCAAAAATACTACGTGGATGAGATTTACGAGACCACGGTGGTGCGCTGGGTGAAATGGTTCGCCGGGATGGTTTCCAACTACGTAATTGAAAATCTGCTGGTGAACCGTCTGCTGGACGCCGCGGTCAACGCGGGGGCCGTAGTGGGAAGGGCAATTCAAAAGACCCAGGTCGGGCTGGTGCGGGCCTACCTGGCCTATGTTGCCCTGGGCGCGGCCCTTTTGATTTATTTAGTTCTTCGATAGAAAGAAGAAAAGAGGATTTTTTTGACGCTCACACTCATGATAGCCATCCCGGCCGTGGCGGCCTTTTTCTCGGCTCTGTCGCCGCTCCCGAAGGGCTCCAAAATCCTGGCCCTTTTGGCTTCGCTGGCCGTCTCGGTCCTTTCCATTCCCCTGCTCACCGGGTTCGACCTTTCCAACGGCGGGTTTCAATTCAAGGAGGATTTTCCCCTTCTTCCAACCCTCGGCGTTCATTACAGCCTGGGGCTGGATGGATTGTCCCTCTGGTTCGTGCTTTTGACTGCCCTGGTGACTCCGCTGGTGATATTGGGCAGTTTCTCCGGAATCCAGAAAAATGTCCGCGGTTATTTCGCCTGCCTGCTTCTTTTGGAATCGGCCATGCTTGGAACCCTGGCCGCACGAGATCTTTTTCTTTTTTATCTCTTCTGGGAGTTGATGCTGATCCCTGTTTTCTTCCTGATTGGGGTTTGGGGCGGTCCGGAACGGGTGAAGGCCACGATCAAATTTGTTCTCTTCACGCTTTTCGGATCCCTCCTGATGCTGGTGGCTCTGCTTTACCTCACCCACGAGGCCCATAGTTTTGACTACGAGGTCTTGATGGATCACCCTATTCCGGAGGATGTCCAGTTCTGGTGTTTCCTGGCCTTTGCCCTGGCCTTCCTGATCAAGGTCCCTCTCTTTCCATTGCACGGCTGGCTGGCCGACGCCTACGCGGAAGCTCCCGCAGGGGCCACGGTGATGCTTTCCGCCCTGATGGTCAAACTGGGTGCCTACGGGTTCCTTCGTTTTTGCCCGACCCTTTTTCCCACTGCGGCCAAGGCTTTCGCCCCCTGGCTGATGGCCCTGGCCCTGGCCGGGGTGCTGCATGGGGCCCTTATGGCAACCATCCAGACCGACTTCAAAAGGCTGGCGGCTTATTCCTCCCTGTCCCACATGGGCATGGCGTTTCTCGGAATTCTCACTTTCACCCCCGCCGGACTTCAGGCCGGGGTTTTCTTGATGGTGGCTCATGGGATCTATATGGCGGGACTTTTCCTGTTGCTGGGTTTCTTGGAAGAACGGCGGGGTTCCCGCCTCATGACCGATTTCGGGGGAGCGGCCCAGACCGCGCCCTGGTTGGCCTTCTTTTTTCTCTGGCTTATGGCCGCGGCGGTGGGACTGCCGGGCCTGGCGGGATTTGTGGGCGAGATCCTGGTACTGGTTCCCCTTTTCAAGACCCACGTCTTTTTCGCCGCGCTTGCCCTGGTGGGTTTCGTGCTTTCCGCCTGGTACTTTTTTAACCTTTATGGGCGTCTTTTCTTCGGGGCCTCCCGGGCAGCGGAAAAGACTTCCATCCCCGATCTTCGGTTCCGCGAGATCTTGGCCCTGTTTCCCCTGGCGGTCCTGGCGATCTGGCTGGGCCTTTCGCCCAATCAGATTTTGCGTCCCATGGAAAAATCGCTCCAGATGAACATTGTTGAAAGACTCAAGCCCCCCCCTGAAATGACCGATTTCGCGGCCCGTCAGCGTTTCCAGCAGGAACTGCAGCGGGAGAGGCAGGGGAAACGTCCATGAGCGTTTCATTGCTTGATTTGGGGGGGCTCATTCCCCTTTGGATCATTTCCTTCGGCGCCTTGGTTCTACTGCTCCTGGAGGCAGTGGGAAAAGAGAACGGCCGGCGGTCGGCGCCCCTCTTGACGCTGGCCCTATTGCTTGCCGCGATCGCCTCGGTTTTCCGCCTGATTTCCCAGAGACCCCTGCCCGGGATGCTTTTCAACGGCTGTGCGGTGGTGGATCTATATTCCGTCACCCTCATGGGCATCTGCCTGGTTTCTGGCCTGCTCTGTTGTCTTTATTCCGTTTCCTACCTGGAACGGGAAAGGGCCGTAACGGGCGAGTATTACGCCCTTTTGCTTTTGGCGGTTTCAGGCATGTTGGTGCTGGTGGTGTCAGCCGATTTTTTGACCCTTTTCGTGGGGCTGGAACTCATGTCCATTTCCTCCTACGCCCTGGCGGGCTATTTTCGAAACCGGCCCCGACCCGTGGAAGCGGCGCTGAAGTATTTCCTGAGCGGGGTTTTTGCCTCGGGCTTCCTGCTTTACGGGATCGCTCTCTTCTATGGGGCCTCCAGCTCCCTTCGATTTGTCGACCTGCGCCACGCGCTGGAAATGGGCCAATCTCCCCTGCTCATCGCCCTGGGGTCGGCCATGCTTTTGGTTGGTTTCGGGTTCAAGATCGCCGCAGTGCCTTTTCACGCATGGGCGCCTGACGTATATGACGGGGCGCCAGCCCCGGTTTCGGCCTTGCTTTCCACGGGAGTCAAGACCGCCGCGGTTGGAATCCTGGCGCGTGTACTGGTAGAGGGGATCGGTCTTCAGGGGCCCTGGACCTTTTTCCTCGGGGTGCTGGCGGTCCTGACCATGACGGTTGGAAACCTGGGGGCGCTTCACCAGACCAACCTTAAACGCCTGCTGGGATTCTCGAGCGTGGCCCATGCCGGATACCTGTTGGTGGGATTGTCGGTGGCCGCTTCCGCGCCTTCCGACCAGGTGGAACGGGCCGTGGCCTTTTACCTTCTGGCCTATACGCTGATGACCTCGGGGGCCTTCGGCTTCATCTCCTGGGCCGCTCTCCCGGGGAGGGCCTCTGCGGGAGGGGAACGGGTGGAGATCCGCGATTACCGGGGGCTGGGTCTGAGCCATCCCTGGCTGGGTGTAGCGCTGGCGCTGTTTCTTTTTTCCCTCGCGGGCATGACGCCCACGGCGGGATTCTTCGGTAAATATTTTCTGTTCAAACTAGCGGTGGACCAGGGCCAGGTCGGACTGGTGGTCGTGGCGGTCTTGAACAGCTTTCTTTCGGCCTTTTATTACCTGAGGGCGGCGGCGGCCCTGTACCAGAAACCGGAAGGGCGGGAAGAAGCCATTCCTTTAAGCCCGGGCGTGGCGGCGGCGGTCCTGATCTGCTCCTTGGGCACCCTGGCACTTGGATTTCTGAAGTTTTCTTTCTGACTCCTAGCCTCCCAGACCCAACGGACCTCTACCCCACCCAGTAGTTCAGAGAATGGGCGATCAAGAGGCAGGCCTGTGCCAAAAAAAAGCACGAGAGAATAATTTTTTGTAATATTCCGTTTTTTATCCCCAAAGCCGCCCAAATGAAGATCGGAAAAAGAATGGATGCATAGCGGATATAGCTCATCATGTCGCTCAACAGGGCGGGTCCAACCCCCACGACCAGAACATAGACAAACAAATCCTTTCCCAGCCGTCGGTGGAGGAAAGGTAATAATACGATGACTCCAACTAGGGCGGCCCGGTTGAGGAAACTCGTCTGGGGCCCGTTCCAGGTATAGGGGTTCTGGATAAAATTTTCCGTGAACCAGTTCCAGGGTTTGAGGAAATTCGTGAATTGGTTGTGTGAAACGAAAAAACGCTGGGCGGAAAATCCGGAAAAGCAGTCTCCGGTCCAGAGTCCCATGAGAAACAGGTAAAGGGAAAGCCCAAGGGAAAAAGCCAGAACCATCAGTGCTTTGCGGGAGAACATTCCCTTGGCTCTGGGTCCTTTTTCGCGGCCCATTAAAGATGCCACGACCACCAGAATTCCGGTGGGTCGGGATAAGGAAAGAAAAAAGGCACTGGAAAAGGCGGGGAACCAGAGCCCTTTTCGGGAAAAGTAAAAGAAAGCCAGAGCTAGGAAGAGAAACAGCGATTCGGTGTAAATAAGGCCGGAGTAAAAGGCGGTTGGGAAAGCCAGGCACCAAAGACAGGCCTGGAAGGCGGTTCTTTCATCCCAAAGGTCCATGACCAGGAGGTATAGAAAAGCCGAAGCGAGGAGGGACAGCAGGATGGATAAAAACAAACCTATCGTCCAGGAGGGACATCCCGTAAGAAAGGAACCAAGGCGGATGAGAAGGGGAAAAAGCGGGAAGAAGGCATTGCTTGGGGCCCCGGCCTGATAACCATGGATCGCCAAATAAAGGTAGTGTTGGGCGTCCCAGGTTTGATAGGCCGTGAGGAGCGTGGGAACGGGTTGGGCAGGATCGTGGAAATTGGCCAGATAATTCCCAGTTTGAAAAGGGAATAACTTATATCCAATGAAAATCATCGCCAAAGAAGAAAGCTTGACAAGGAGGGTGATCCCCAAAACCCGAATGAGGCCTTTTTTCATGCACCTTCATCCAATTCCGGCGACAGAAAGGATTGATTCCCGCGCCAAAGGTTGATAAACCAGCGATACCTTAAGAGATTATCGGCGAAAAGAGGAGGTTTGGCATGCGTGTCATCGCGGATTTATGCGTGGTCCCCCTGGGAGTCGGGGTTTCGGTTTCCGAATACGTGGCTGTTTGCGAAAACGTATTGAAAGAAGCGGGACTGAAAACTCAGTTGCATGCCTATGGGACTAATTTAGAAGGCGAATGGGATGAAGTTTTCGGGGCCATTAAACGCTGTCACGAAGCTGTCCATAAAATGGGAGCCCCCCGAATCACGACCACGCTCAAATTCGGAACCCGGACCGACAAGGCCCAGACCATGGAAGACAAAGTTAAAAGCGTCGAAAATCGATTGAAAAATCAATAAAGGTTCCAAAAGTGGCTAAGGGAAATCCACTATTTGCCCCGAATTAGGTAAAATGTTGATGGGTCGAGTCTTACTCTTGAAGGGGAAGATTCAAAGTTTGAGGGGGTGTGGGATGGGATTTTCCAAACGGAAATCCAGTGGATTCACTTTAATTGAATTGATGATTGTTGTGGCGATCATTGGAATATTGGCGGCGATCGCCATTCCAAAATTCGGACAGATGCTGGAAAAATCACGGGAAGGGTCTACCAAAGGCACACTGGGAAGCCTTCGTTCCTCGGCTTGCATGTACTACGGGGATACAGCGGGGGTGTGGCCCACAACGTTGAACACCTTTTCTGCTTATTCTTTCAGTAAGTACATGGATTCTATTTCATCCGTCAAGGCAACAGGCTTCTTCGTGGGCGGTTCGCCTTCCCCGGTTGGCAACTTTGTGACCATGACGACCCAAGCCCAGGCGCCGACAGGCGGAGGAACGGGCTGGTTATTTGACAGCACGAATGGGGCGGTTTATGTCAACAGTACGGTCAAAGATTCGAGGACGATTCCCTATTCGTTTTACGGTTTCGAATAACCGGGTTTAAGTTTTCAAGGTCATTCGCCTCTGCCTGGTTTTTCGACTGCCGGCATGATCTTGGCGGGTTCGCTATTAACTAAGGTTTGTTCATTCCCGAGGGCTTAAAATAAAAAGAGAAAACCTAAAACTAAACATGAAGCGGGCTAATTTATGGATCTGGGTTCTGGGATCATGGGGGATATTTTTCCCTTTGTGGGCGGACCCTCCTCCGCCCATTCCGCTTGTTCCAACGGAAGGTTCGGAGGAAATGCCTCCCGCGGATGTGGGAACACCCGTTTCCCTCCCTTCGGATCAGAATTTAACTCCCACGGTGGTACAGAGTTCTCAGGCTCAGGCAGCCCCTCCCACGTCAACCTTCACAGCGGTTCCTGTGAGTGCGGTTTCGACGCCTTCTTCAACCTCCACGCCCAGCCACACAGCAGTTCCGGTGATAACGACTTTGATTGTTTCTTCAACTCCCACTTCTACCGCCACAGAGGGTTCTAACCATAACAAGATTACGAGTACGGCGACAGTTCCCGTCGGCGGGATGTTTGACTATTTCCCTTCCATCGCAGGTTCTCCAGCGGAGTTTGTGTATTTAAAGGCTGAAAAGGGTGAAGCCGCACCCCGCCGATTCTCCATTCAATGCGTGGATTTCAAACCCAGCCTGGACGGAACCGCCTACGCCCTTTTCGAAAGCACCCAAACCGGTTCGCCGGTTCGGGACCGGTATCTTCTCTCAGGCACCGAGGTAGATCATATCCAAACCGGGGAAAAAGTCCTGACAGGGGAAATCCTGATGAAAATGCCAACCCCCTCTCAACCGGCTTTTTGGGAACAACCTGGGGAAGGCTTTCAAAAAATGCTAAAGGCATCCTTGGGATCCGCCCAGGTGCTCCAGAAAACCTATCCCCATTGCCTGATTATGGAAGAAAAAGATATGAAAGACGGAAAAAGAATAGGCTCCCGTTATTTTTACTATGCGAATGGGATTGGCCTGGTTTCGGGTGAAACCTATACCGCGGGGTTAAAATTGATCCCGGCCCAGTCGTTCGTTCTCTCTCAGAAACCTGCTATTCCTGGAAAGTGATTTTTAATATTGAAAGGGCCCGGGCGAGGCCCCTCCTACCAAAGATGGTGGCTATTCCTCGAAAACAGCCCCATGTTTTAAAGCGCGAACCGTCCAAAGGTATTGCGATTTTAAAAGAGTCAAGGTTAATATCCTCCCCTAAGTTCGGCCTCGGATATTTCTTTCGGTCCCTTTTGTCCCGGCCTGAGGATAGCGGATTAAAACATCCCGCGATCAATCATTGATTCACTAAATTTCAGGGGAGGAACTCGTTGATGGAAAATGAAATCGTTGTCGGAATCGGCGGCGCGGCCGGGGATGGTGGGGCTTCCACCGGAAATAATCTGGCCCAATCCTGCGCTCGCCTGGGTCTTTTTGTATATCAATACACCAGTTACCAATCCTTGATCCGTGGCGGCCATTCCTGGGTCCGCCTGAGGATCGCTTCCCAGACTCCCAAATGCATGGGAGACCAGGTTCAGGCCATGATCGCCTTGAACCAGGACTCGATCGACCGCCATCTTCCCGAACTCAAGACCGGCGGACTTTGTGTTTACAACGGCGACAAGGTGAAGCCTGGTCCGGCGCCCGAAGGCGTGCAATTGTGTCCCCTGCCGGTATTCGAACTGGCGGGCAAGGACGCCCTGCCCATCATGCAGAATACGGTATGCTTGGGCGGCCTGGTGGGCCTGTTAGGGCTCGATTTCTCCGCCTTGGAATCGGTATTTCAGCACACCTTTGCCAAGAAACCTCAGGTCGTAGCGGCCAACGTAGCGGCGGCAAAAGCGGGATATGATTTTGTCAAGAAAACCTACAAATCTCATTCCGTTTCCCTGAAAAAGGGAACGGCCAAACTCGCCATGGTCCAAGGAAATGAAATTTTGGCCATGGGCGCGGCCAACGCGGGGTGTAAATTCTATGTTGCGTATCCCATGAGTCCGGCCACCGGAATTTTGCACTGGATGGGAGCCAATGGCAGGGAAATGGGGATTTGCGTCCGTCAAGTCGAGGATGAGATCGCTGTGGCTAACATGGCCATCGGCGCGGGACATATGGGCGTCCGTTCGATGTGCGCCACCTCGGGGGGTGGATTTGCTCTCATGACCGAAGCGGTTGGATTGGCCGGCATCATGGAAACGCCGGTTGTCATGATCAACGTCATGAGGGGCGGCCCTTCCACAGGACTTCCCACTAAACAGGAACAAGGCGACCTAAACCAAGCCATCGGAGCATCCCAAGGGGATTTCCCCCGTATCATCATTACTCCCACCTCCATTGCGGATTGTTACAACACAATGGAAGAAGCCTTCAATCTCGCGGAAAAATACCAGTGCCCGGTGCTCGTGTTCTCCGATCTGTTGATGAGCGAGGGCCATATGACGCTCGAAACCTCCTTTCTCGATCGGGATTTCAAGATAGATCGTGGGGAAATGATCTTTGAAGACGATGGAAAACTCCAAACCTATCTGCGGTACAAGGACACCCCTTCCGGGATCTCTCCTCGGGCCATCCCCAGCCTCCCCAATCATCTATATGTGGCGGCTTCGGACGAACACGATGAGGATGGCGTTTTGATCTCGGATGTTTACACGGACCCCATCATCCGCAAGAAGATGGTCGATAAGCGTTCTCGGAAGATGGAAACGGTCGTTCAGAATTATGCGTTCCCTTTGAAAACCGAGGGACCCGCGGAAGCAGACCTAACGCTGGTGACCTACGGCTCCACTTGGGGCGTGGTCAGTGAAGCGGTCGAGCTTCTAAATAAAGAGGGAATCAAAGTTAACCAGCTCTCGTTTAAATATCTTGTTCCTTTCCAGGAAAAAGAAGCCAAGGCGATTCTGGGAAAAGCCAAAAAGATCTGCGTAGTCGAGATGAACAAAAGCGGACAATTTTCTCGTCATTTGAGAGCCGAAACGGGAATCACGGCGCATGCCGATATCCGTAAATACGACGGGGAGCCATTCGAACCCAAGCATATCATCGCCGCGGTCAAGGAAGTTTTGGTCGGCAAGAAGCTGGTGGAGTGCCAGTCGATGGAATCGGGTTGGCGTTCGTCCCATCCCCCGGGCCCAGGCGTATTGTCCACCACATCCGTTCATTAATAGAAATCCACTTTCCCGGTAGGGAACCCTTGAGGAGGCCGTTATGACGACAGCAGCGACTTTAGCGCCGAGAGATGCGAAACTTTACAAACCGGAAATTCCGCCCGATTGGTGTCCGGGTTGCGGGGATTACGGCGTCTTGACCGTCCTGCAGAGGGCGGTAGGAGAACTGGGTATCCCGAATGAAGACATTATGGTCGTTTCGGGAATTGGATGTTCGTCCAACCTTCCGGGTTTTTTCAAGTCCTACGGCATGCATAGCCTGCATGGTCGGTCATTGCCGGTAGCTACCGGCGCCAAGTTGGCCAACCACGGGATGACCGTGATTGCCACCGGAGGGGACGGGGATGGTTATGGTATTGGCCAGGGTCATTTCGTTCATTCCATCCGACGCAATATCAATCTGACCTACATCGTCATGGACAATGAGATCTACGGACTCACAACCGGCCAGACTTCCCCCACTTCCGAAGTTGGGATGAAAACCAAGTCCACCCCCTTTGGCAATCCCGAGGGGCAGTTGAACCCCATGGTGATGAGCCTAGCGGCGGGTTGCGGTTTTGTAGCCCGGGGATTCTCGGGAGACATAAACCACCTCAAAAGCCTCTATATCCAGGCGTTGCAATATCCGGGATTCGCCCATATTGATGTTTTCAGCCCCTGCGTGACGTTCAATAAGCAGAACACGTTTGGTTGGTTCAAAGAGCGCGTCTATAAGCTGGAAGACGCGGGTCACAACCCGGCGGATTGGAACATGGCCATGGAAAGGGCCAAGGAATGGGGCACCAAAATTCCCATCGGAGTTTTGTACAAAAACCCCAATCCCAAACCGTCCATCGACGCGGCGGATCCCACCCTGCAGGGAACGCCTCTTGCGCTGCAGAAGGAAATTTCCCCGAACAGGGAAATCCGCAAAAAGTTGATCGAAGAGTACGTATAAACCACGGAGCTTCCTTCTTTCGAAGGAACAAACAAATAAAAATGAAGCGACAAAAGGCCCTTCCCAACGAGAAGGGCCTTTTCTTTTCAAAGGCCTTTTGTTTAAATAATCCACCTTAGCTGTCAGGTTTCTTGCTTTGAACTCGGGGGAGCGTTCATGCCGCACGTCATTTTGGATAATTGTATTGGCTGCACCCTCTGTGCGGTTAAATGCCCCACCGAAGCCATCGCTGGCGACAAAAAAAACCTCCATCATATCGATCCTGCCCTTTGCATCGATTGCGGTGTCTGCGGCATTTACTGCCCGGTTGAGGCCATCATCGATCCGCTGGGCGACATCGTTAAAAAGATAAAACCCGTTGCCATTCCGAAGGCCAAGGTCGATCCGGAAACCTGCACGGCCTGCGAGTTTTGCGTGGATATCTGTCCTTTCGATTGTATTTCCATGCAACCGCGCCTCGACCATCCCGAATTCTTCAAGATCGCCGTTGTAGACGAAAAAAAATGCGTCAGCTGTAAACTTTGCGAAACCGTCTGCATCAAGGAAAGCATTTCAGTTGAGCGACCCGCGCCCAACCTGGCTTATACGCCAAACCGTTAAAAGCCCCGCTGGGTTTTATGATGTGAATGCAGTATTAAAAGCGAAAAACCTGATTTTTATTTTGCGGATCATCCCAAACGAAACCGCCGAATTAAAATCATTCCAAAATAGAGTTGAGGGGGATTCCCGTGCCTGAAGAAATATTTGATCTCATCATCATCGGAGCCGGTCCTGCCGGAATGTTTGGCGGATTTTACGCGGGTTTGCGGGGGATGAAAGTGAAGCTGATCGATTCCCTGGAGCAATTGGGTGGTCAGGTCTCGGCCATGTATCCTGAAAAAGATATCTTCGATGTGGCGGGATTTCCGCGCGTGGGTGGTAAGGAACTGGTGAACAACCTGGAAGAGCAGCTGAGACGTTTCAAACCCTCTTTGGCTTTGGGGGAAAAAGTCACCGGTCTTGTCAAGCGGGCCGACCAAATATTTGAACTCACGACGGATAAAGGCGACTCTCATCACGCCAAAGCCGTGGTTCTTACCTTAGGAATGGGTTCTTTCACGCCAAAAAAACATCCCAATCCGGAACTGGTGCCTTACGAGGGAAAGGGCGTCAATTACGGAGTTCTTTCCCTAGAGCCTTTCAAGGGCAAGCGGATCATCATTGTGGGGGGCGGGGATAGCGCGCTGGATTGGGCCCTGATGCTGGAGCCTATCGCCAGCCATGTGATGCTTCTTCACCGTCGGGATGAGTTTCGCGCCCATGAGTCGACGGTCCAAAAGCTGAAGGCGTCTAAGGTCGAGGTCAAGCTCTGGTATGAGCTCAAGACGGTCAAGGGTAACGGAAAGGTGGAAGAGGCGGTGATCTTCGAAAATCACACCAAGGCGGAGGAAACCGTGCCTGCCGACTTCGTAGTTCTCAACTTCGGTTTTCAGGCTTCCCTTTCCTTCCTCAAAGAGTGGGGATTGACTCTCGAGAAAAATAAGATTCCGGTCAACCAGAGAATGGAAACCAATATTCCAGGGATTTATGCGGCTGGGGACATTGTCACCCACCCCGGAAAACTAGATCTAATCGCAACGGGTTTTTCCGAGGGTGCCATCGCCGTCAATTTCGCCAAAACCTACATCAACCCAGGGGAGAAAGCCGAGCCGGGACACAGTTCCAGCCTGAAATTGTAAGGGCGGTATATCGATTTTTTGGGGTTATAGAACACCCGACTAGGCGTAAAAAGTTTTTAGGAGACGAGCATGTCGATTGACGTGAGAACCCAGAAGGGCGCGGGCGTGACCTTGCGCCAGGACGAGTGGTGGTTGGAATCCCTGGGCATTGGTCTGGGGCTCCTTGCTTTCATTGTGTACATGACCTGGGCGGCCTTGACACCCTATGGTCCCCATGGCGAGGTTTATTACCAGTGGGGTTCCTACGTGTCTCCTGCTTTTTCCCCTTTCCTTAGTCCCTCCTGGTTCAAATGGTCACCGGCCATTCTCATTCTATGGGCTCCGGCAGGGTTTCGTGGAACTTGCTATTACTTCCGCAAGGCTTACTACCGAGCCCTCTTCCAGGATCCGCCAGCTTGCGCTGTCGGAGAGGATCCTCGGGAGTACAAGGGGGAGCAGGGTTTCCCTTTCATCCTTCAAAACATCCACCGCTATTTCCTTTACTTAGCCGTTTTGCTGGTGGTGAACCACTGGATCGATCTCGTCAAGGCGTTCACGATCGAAGGGCCCAAGACCTATTATGTGGGCATGGGAACGGTGGTCCTTTTGGCCGACACGCTTCTCCTGACTTTTTATGTTTTTAGCTGCCATGCCTGGAGGCATCTGGTGGGCGGGAAACTGGATTGTTTCTCCAACTGTGCCGCCAATGATCTCCGCTACAAAGTGTGGTGCCGGGTGAGCAAGATGAACGAGGATCACCCCATGTGGGGCTGGGCTTCCTTGTTCACTGTGGGGTTCGCCGACCTTTACGTACGTTTGGTGGCGATGGGCATCTGGACAGACATCAAATTCTTCTAATTGGTTGAACGGATCGGAGTTTTCAAAACATGAGCGACAGTTACCAATCCTTTGAATACGACGTGCTGGTGATCGGGGCTGGAGGGGCGGGCTTACGAGCCGCGATCGAGGCCTCGGCCGCAGGATGCAAAACGGGCTTGGTCTGCAAGTCCCTCCTCGGAAAAGCCCATACCGTCATGGCGGAGGGGGGCATCGCCGCGGCCCTCGGTACGCTGGATTCCCGCGATTCCTGGAGACAGCATTTTTGCGACACCCTCATCGGCGGCAATTTCGCCAATCACTGGCGCATGGCCCAGATTCATGCCCAGCAGGCCCCTGACCGGGTTCGAGAACTGGAAAAATGGGGCGCGGTGTTTGACCGCACCTCGGATGGAAAAGGAAACATCAATGTCCGCCATTTCGGGGGCCACACCTACAAGCGGTTGGCCCATGTGGGTGACCGCACGGGCCTGGAACTCATCCGCACCCTCCAGGACAAAGGCGTGCACTCAGGCATCGAAGTGCACATGGAATGCACTATTTTTTCCCTCCTCAAGGATGGCGACCGAATCGCGGGAGCCTATGGCTATTTCCGTGAGACGGGTCGCCCTGTTCTCTTTAAAGCCAAATCGGTCATTTTATCGACCGGAGGCATCGGAAAGCTTTACCGGGTCAATTCCAATTCCTGGGAATGCACGGGCGATGGGTTCGCCCTGGCGTACCTGGCAGGAGCCGAATTGGCCGACATGGAATATGTGCAATTTCACCCCACCGGAATGGTTTGGCCTCCTTCCGTCCGGGGACTTCTCATCACCGAGGGTGTGCGTGGCGAGGGCGGGGTGCTGAAAAACAACAAGGGCGAGCGGTTCATGTTTAAGTACATCCCGCCTAAATACCAGGGCAAGTACGCCGATACGGAAGCGGAAGCCAACGCCTGGTTCCAGAACGTGGTAGTCGAGGGCCAAAAAGAGGAAACGGTCAAGGAACGCAAACCACCCGAGCTCATGAGCCGGGACGTGACTTCCCGGGCCATCTGGACCGAGATCAAGGAAGGCCGGGGAACGGAGCATAGCGGGATTTACTTGGATATCGCCTCTCGCCGGACCCCCGAGGACATCAAGCGCAAACTACCCTCCATGTACCACCAGTTCAAACAACTTGCGGACGTGGATATCACGAAGGTTCCCATGGAAATCGCTCCCACCTGCCACTACATGATGGGCGGGATCAAGGTGGACCCGGAAACCCAGATGTCCACCGTTCCGGGCCTTTTCGCCGCGGGCGAATGTTCGGCCGGCATGCACGGTTCCAACCGTCTGGGGGGGAACTCGCTTTCCGATCTAGTGGTCTTTGGAAAACTGGCCGGAGAACACGCGGCCGCTTTCGCCAAGGCCCATTCGACCCCGAAGGTGGATGAATCGTCTTTGATCCAAATGGAAAAAGAAATGAACCGGCCTTTTGAGAACCAGGGCGGTGAAGTTTCCTATTCGCTACTGGCCGATCTCCAGACGGTCATGGAACGAGGGGCTGGCATGTACCGGGAAGAGGCCCTGCTGGACCAGGGTTTGAAGGATCTGACCGCCCTAAGGGATCGCTTGAAAAAAGTTTCGGCCGAGGGAAACCGTCTGTTCAACCCGGGCTGGCACGTTGCCCTGGACCTGCGCAATATGCTCATCGTCGGTGAGGCAATAACCCGAGCCGCCAGAGAACGCAAGGAATCCCGCGGGGGCCACACCCGAACCGACTGTCCGGGTTATTCGAAAGATTTTGCCAAGAAGCGCATTGTGGTCCGACAAAACAACGGCTCCATGGAAGTGGTCCAGGAGGATTTGCCGCAGATCCCCCTTGAGCTGGAAAACGAGTTGATCCAAGAGCATCTGTTGAAGCCCGAGATCATGAAACAACTCCGGGGCGAAGCGCCCATGGTGTCATAAGAAGATGGTCCATTTGGGGAGGAATTGATGGCGAAGGTCCACCTGAAAGTTTACCGCGGCAACTCCGAAGGGGGCGAACTGCGGGATTACGACGTGGAGGTCGACGAGGGAATGGTGGTGCTGGATGCGGTTCACCGCCTCCAGGCCACCCAGGCGTCCGACCTGGCCTGCCGTTGGAACTGCAAAGCGGGAAAGTGCGGCTCCTGTTCGGCGGAGGTGAACGGCAAACCCCGCCTGATGTGCATGACCCGCCTGAACGAGTTCGAGGAAGGCCAGTCCATCACGATCACCCCCATGAAGACCTTCCCCCTTATGAAGGACCTAGCCACGGACGTTTCGTACAATTATGAGGTGAACAAGAAGATCCCGCCCTTCACCCCGAAGGACGGCGCGAAGTGGCAGTGGGAACAAAGGGATGTGGACCGGTCTCAGGAATTCCGAAAATGCATCGAGTGTTTTCTTTGTCAGAACACCTGCCATGTTTTGAGGGAACACAACATGCAGGGCCAATTCGCGGGTCCCCGCTTTTTTGCCCGAATCGCCTCACTGGAAATGCATCCCATTGACGCCCTGGATCGTACGGGGTTACTGAAAGACCAACTTGGCCTGGGGCTTTGCAACATCACCAAGTGTTGTACGGAGGTTTGCCCCGAGGATATTCATATTACCGACAACGCCATCATTCCCCTCAAGGAACGGGTAGTGGACAAGTATTACGATCCCTTGCGGATCCTTTGGAATCGAGTTTTCGGTTCATAGAATCGGCTTAAACCCCTACCAACTCCAAGCACTCTTGTGGATATGATCAACCGTTCCAAATAACGTTTTTAATGTGGTCATTCAATAGAATCCGTACATGCCCAATAAACAAAGATATTGATAAATTAGCCCCATTGAAATCCACAGTATTGAGAATGTCGTTATAAATTTTTTGTTTGGGCCACCTAATCCCAACGAAGCCAACCACATTATTTTGGTTTCTGTTTAGTGAAAATAATTCCGGATCCTCGACCAGCCACTTAAAAAAATAAAAATCGAATAAAGTCAGGAAGAAAAAAAGTTGCCGTGAAATGAAAAAAGCCCGTCCCCTTTTGGGGAACGGGCTTACTAACAAAACATTCATGAAGAAATTACTTTTTCTTCTTTTTTGCGGGTTTCTTCTTGGCGGCTTTCTTTGCCACGGGCCCCTCCTTCTTTACGAAGATGAATTATTTTAACACGATTTTCATAAAATACGAGTCTTACATGACAAAATATTTGCTCGACTCGCCGTTTGGAAATCTCGCGGTTCACCGAAGGATTTTCTGCGAGTGACCACGGAGTGTTATCGGAAAAATGGGATCGTTTTTTTTATAAAGAGAAGTTGAAATCAGAGCCGTGCGGCTGGCCGAAGAAGCGCCCGTGCAAGATGCTCAAAACGAATGAATATCGTTTATTTGCAAAGGTTTTCCCGATGCGTGTTCGAAAGATCGCGTGGGTTTTCTCAAGTTTCGGAAGCAGGCGCGGGAGAGTTTTCAATAGGCTGGCGTTGGGCTTCCTGAAGTACGAACAGGGTTCCCCATACCTTGCCATTGGGTCCTGAGGCGCCGGGGGCGCTATCCAGGCGGAACCTTTTGGGAATGCCTTTCCAAAGAACATCAAGGTATTCCCTTTTTAATTCGCGGCGTTCCTTGATAGCCTTCGCCATCATGAGCCCGATATCGCCCAGGGGCGTTTCCTTATCGGAAAGAAAAAGATTAAGCAGGGAACGCGGATTCAGGTCCAGTATTTTACCGACCCGGCTGTTCACAAAAATAATGGTTTGTTGGGTGGAAACTGCGATGGCACCAATCGGCAGGGAATCCAAAACGTTCTTGAGGTTGGAGGCGTATTCCAGGGCGACCTGGTCACCCTCACGAACTTTATCAGCCAGTAAATTCGCTTTTTTTGCCAACTCCACGATTTCCTTTTCTTGCTGGACCGTGCGGTAGGCCAAATAGCCGGCATGAATTGCGACTACTAACAGGAGGGCGCAAGACAGGAAAAGCACCGGATCCATCACGTTGAAAATCTCGGTATTCATGTATTGGACATAAACGTAAAGTGAAATAACGGGGATCGAGACAACCAAACTCCGCCCCGCCGACTGGCTTAGGGCTGAAATGAAGAAGGTAAAAAAAAGCATGATCAACAGGTTGGTTTCAAAATGGTCGAAAAGGTAGAGGCCGCCGAGCAAAAAGACAAAATCGAGGGAAAAAACCACGTATTGAAGTCGGATTTGCTCAAAACGCTCTTCGGGAAAGGTGAAAAAAGGAATGAAGGAGCAAGCCAGCACCGCCGAGTAGATAAAGGCCTCTAGTTTTTTTTCGGGATGGTTCTGATAGAAAAGGAAGGCGAAGCAGAGGAGGATAAGGGCCAGAATCATACGGATCAAAAAAATATTTTTTTTTGCCCGGGGGGTAATTTGCTGCATTTCGGACATATCCTGCACCTTGCCTACTTGTCTGTGAACTTATCATAAATCAAGGAATTCCCCATGCCTAGGCGAAATCCCCCTCCGACTCCCGACGTTTGGCTGGCCCTTGCGGGTGTCTACGTGGTTTGGGGTTCCACTTACCTGGCCATTCGTTACGCGGTAACTACCTTTCCCCCTTTTTTGATGGCGGGAAGCCGTTTCCTTTTGGCGGGTTTATTACTTTACGCTCTTACCCGGTTCAGGAGAGTGAAGCGGCCTACAATGAACCAATGGAAAAACTCGGCGATCGTGGGTTTCCTACTTGTGTTTTGTTCCAACGGCGGCGTGAGTTGGGCCGAGCGCGAAGTGCCATCAGGGATAGCCGCTTTGTTGGTCGCCACCGTACCTCTTTGGATGGCGGTGGGAGCCTGGGTCTGGAAAAAAGGGAAAAGACCCAATCTCCTCATGAGCTGCGGGCTCGCGATAGGGTTGGCCGGAGTGGCCGTTCTGGTGCATCCCGGTTTTTCATTCGGTGAGCAGAAGTGGTCCGGTTGGGGAGTCCTGGTTTTAAGTCTAACTCCCGTCAGTTGGGCGATCGGTTCCCTCTACGCACATGACGCGGATTTACCCGATTCTCCTTTTCTTTCTACTGCGATGGAAATGATCACAGGCGGAATTTTCCAGCTCATGGGCGCCGTTCTATTGGGAGAAACATCGGGGTTCCACCTTTCGCAGGTTTCCGCAGCCTCCTGGACGGCTTGGGCATACCTGGGAATCATGGGATCGTTGGTAGGCTTTTCTTCTTATATTTGGGTCCTCCATAAGGCTTCGCCAGCCCTGGCATCAACCTATGCTTTTGTGAATCCGGTCATCGCGGTTATTCTGGGCTGGGCATGGGCCGGAGAATCCTTATCTCCGCCAGTATTCCTCGCGGCGGCCCTGATTGTGGCGGCGGTTCTGTTAATGACCACTCAAAGCCTCAAACCGTCAGAGATACATCCGGAAGGTGTCGAAAAATGATTTTAGGCGCCGGGTTAACTCAATTTCGGCCGATAGTAAAGGGATGGACAAACAACTAAGATATTTCAATCGTTTGAAGTAAACGCAATCTGGTTCAAGATTCCACCCCGAAACGAATCTTTAGAGCAGGGGAGAAAGATTTACGCCCGAAACGTCATAAGCGGAAGACACCTTCCGATAGTGTCGGGCATAAGATTCGCCGAGGGGCTCAGCCGTGAAAGAAAACAAATTACGAATCGCCGTGGTGGGTGGGGGCGTGGCGGGTATCACCGCGGCCCACATTCTTTCCCGAAACCATACCATCACCCTTTTTGAAAAAAACGATTACGTGGGAGGGCACACGAATACGGTGCTACTTCCCGATGGTCCGGATGAGGGGACCCCGATTGACACGGGGTTCCTGGTATGTAACGACAGGAACTATCCCCTTTTTCACCAGCTTTTGGAACAGTTGGGAGTGAAACTTAAAAATACTGCCATGTCCTTCGGTTATTACGATGAAACGACGGGGCTTCAATATTCGGGCCCGGACATCAACGGTGTTTTCGCCCAACGGTCCAACCTATTCAACTTTGGGTTTCTAAGCATGCTTTGGGACATGGACCGATTTCATCAAAGCGCCCGGAGGGACTTGGTCAGGGGAGCCCTTCAGGATATGACCATGGGCCAGTACCTGGTGAAGGGGGACTACGGGAAGACGTTCATCCGTGACTATGTTATCCCGATGGGGTCGGCCATCTGGTCCACCTCCAACGCCGAAATGATGGATTTTCCGGCCACCACATTTGTTCGTTTCTTCGATAATCACGGCCTGCTGACCTTCACCGACCGCCCCCAGTGGCAGACCGTTGAGGGTGGGAGCCATTCTTATGTGAAGGCTTTCCTTTCCCGGTTTAAGGGTCAGGTCCAAACAAAAGCGAGTGTTCAAAAGGTCACTCGCAAACCGAGTTCGGTTCTATTGAAGACTGCCCAGGGGGAAGTGATGGAATTTGACCGGGTGGTCCTGGCCTGCCATGCGGATGAGGCCCTCGACATGCTCGTGGATCCATCACCCGAGGAAACCAAGGCCCTTTCCCCCTGGCGGTACCAGGTTAACCGGTCCGTTCTTCACACTGACGAAAAGGTTATGCCCCCCTTGAAAAGGGCCTGGGCTTCCTGGAATTACATCCGGGAGAAGCAAATTTCGCCCATTCCACTTGTCTCCGTTTCCTACTACATGAACCGGATTCACGGCTTAAATACACCCAACCATTACTTTGTTAGCCTGAACCGGCAGGGGGCCATAGATGAGGGAAAAATCATTCGGGAATTTAACTACACTCATCCCGTCTATTCCCAATCGACGGTTGATACCCAACCGAAACTGCTCAGCCTCAATGGGGTGAAAAACACTTACTTTTGCGGTTCCTATTTCGGATATGGGTTTCATGAGGACGCCGTGAAATCGGGCGTGGAAGTGGCCCAGTGTTTTGGCCTCAACCTCTAATTGCAAAGGGGCATCGGGGAAAAGTCTGGATTTAAGACTTTTTCAACAACCTGTTAAGGCGGATTTAGCGAAAAGACGAGAAAAAGAGGATACCGGGGCTGGCTTCTCGTCCATTGTTATCTATACACTATTGAGAGTTTGGTTCACATTGGCCACTCAAATCTAATCCAAGAGGTGTAGAGACTCATGCAAGCAGGGGAGACCTTCAACCCGGGCCTATCGCCCGAGACCGCGGTGCGTTCCGCGCGACGTCCGTACACCCCGGACGAAAAAATCGACTGGGTGGATAGCATTCCTTTTTTCCTGGTTCATGTGGTCGGGGTCCTTGCGATCTTTACCGGTTTCAGCTGGCCTGCCATCCTCATGTGTTTTTTCATGTATTACGCCCGCATGTTTGCCATCACGGGCGCCTACCACAGGTATTTTTCACATCGTTCCTACAAGACCAGCCGGATTTTCCAGTTCGTCCTGGGTTGCTGGGGCGCTTCCAGCGCCCAGCAGGGGCCCCTCTGGTGGGCTGCCCACCACCGGCACCACCATAAATATTCCGACACGGACGAGGATGTCCATTCGCCCCGCCGAAGGGGACTCTGGTGGTCCCACATGGGCTGGCTTCTAAGCCGAAAGTACGCGAAGACTAATGAGGAGGTCGTCAAGGACCTTACCAAGTTTCCGGAACTTATGTGGATCAACAAAAACCACGGTTTGGCCCCTTTTATTCTGGCCGGGGCGATTTATCTTTTCGGCGCTTTTTTGCAAAACGCAGCCCCCGGACTTCACACCAACGGGTTACAAATGCTGACCTGGGGGTTTTTCACTTCCACCACGCTGCTTTACCATGGCACCTTCTGCATCAACTCCCTGTCCCACCTGATTGGCAAGAAACGTTTCGAGACGGGGGATGACAGCAAAAACAGTTTTATGCTATCCATAGTTACCCTGGGGGAAGGTTGGCATAACAATCATCACCGGTTCCCCTACTCTGAAAGTCAAGGCATTTACTGGTGGGAAGTGGACATCACCCATTACATATTGAAAGCCTTCTCCTGGGTGGGCCTGGTCTGGGATATTCAAACCCATCCCAAGGAAGTCATCGCGGAGGGCCGTTCTAGGATGAAAAATGGTGTTCCCGCTTAAGTTTGTTCCAATCCGCAAAAAGGGGCGGGGATTTAGCCCCTTTTACAGAATCCGTTCTTCCTGAAAACTCGACGAAATATTTTTTTGTACGGTTTGGCAAGGCTTGACAGGCTTGCCGTTCACTTTTAATTTATGGCGCTCAAAACTTGTTTATTAAGGAACCAAAATGCCCGAGGAAATCGAAGTTCCCACTGAACATCTACATGAGGACATGGAACACAGCGCTGAACATTCCAAAGAAAACTGGATCATGGGTGTGGCCCTGAGTTCGGCCATCCTGGCCGTGTTCGCCGCCGTCTCCGCCCTTTTGGCTGGTTCCCACGCCAACGATGCCATGCTCTGCCAGCTTAAGGCCTCCGACCAGTGGGCTTTTTACCAGGCCAAGGGCATCAAGTCCGCCATCCTGGCGACCAAGAACGATTTATTGGTTGGTTTGAAACACAAACCTTCCGAAGAGGATCTGAAGAAAGAGGAGCAATACAAGGAAGAACAGGAAAAGATCAAGGAAGACGCCACGAAACTTCAGGAAGATTCGGAAGCCCACCTGAAACACCACGAAACCCTCGCCCATTCGGTTACTCTTTTCCAGGTGGCTATCGCCGTGGGCGCCATCGGGGCTTTGGCCCGACGGAAGGTGTTTTGGTTCGTCAGCCTAGGTTTTGGCCTGGTGGGTGTGGTTTTTTTCGTGTTGGGATTGATATAAAAACTTGGAGTTCCAAACCTAAGGCGTGGAGAAAATTTCTCCACGCCTTTTTTTATGCGCTCCTTATGGGAATCTAGCAACATCCATAGTCAGGCAGTTCCGTGCTTTTTGATTCGGGTTCGCTCAAGATCCTGGGGTTTTTCTTCAAGACAAGGATTTGGTACCACCGGCGGAAAGATTCCCAGAGCACAACCGCGGCGCAGACCATCATGATCGCGGTTAAAGTCACGTTCAGGTAGGCGGAAAAGGCCTTCTCCGGGTGGGCGGCTGCCAGGGGCAGGAAATTATCAAATATGTTCAGCCAGGCTGCCGTAAGGGTGGTTGTTGCCACAAAAACCATGGGAATAAAGGTAGCCCAGGCATATTTGGCCCGGCCCGAATTGATGATGGCGCTGGTGGCCACGGCTAGGGCCACGCTGGCCAATAGCTGGTTGGCTGTACCAAACATCGGCCAGATGGTCGAGACGCTCCCCGCAAGGATCAAATAGGTCCAAAACCCAACGATGATGAATGTGCACAGAATGGTTCCCGGGATCCAGTTGGGGTTTTCCAACGGCTTCCAAACCTTTCCAGCGAACTCCTGCAGGAGAAACCGGCCGATTCGGGTGCCCGCGTCGATGGTGGTCAAGATGAACAGGGCCTCGAACATGATCATGAAGTGGTAGAAGTAATTCATCAGGCTTTCCAGGCCCGGAAGACCCGAGAAGACTTGGGCGAACCCCACGGCCAGAGAAACGGCGCCGCCGGGGCGTCCCGCCACGTTTTCGCCCACGGCCTGGCAGAGTTCCTGAAGCCTTACGGGGGTCAAACCCAGAGCCGCGAATTTCTCGGGAGAAAGGTTGATGGCAAAATAATCGGCGGGGAAAAGGGAACAGGTGGCCAGAAGCGCCACCACGCCAACCAGGCCTTCCACCAGCATGGCCCCGTAGCCGATGGTTCGGGCGTCCGATTCCTTATCCAGCATCTTCGGGGTGGTGCCGGATGAGACCAGGGCGTGAAAGCCCGAAATGGCTCCGCAGGCGATGGTGATGAAGACGAAGGGGAACAGTTTACCGGGGATGATGGGTCCCCCGCCCCCCACATACTGGGTGAAGGCAGGCATTTTCAAATCCGGGTGTACCAGGATAATGCCCAACACCAGGGCCGAAATGGTCCCGATCTTCATATAGGAACTCAGGTATCCCATGGGGGTCATAAGCATCCAGACCGGCAAAACCGAGGCCAGGAAGCCATAAAGAGCCAGGGCCAAAATAACGCCATTGGGGGAAAAGGTGAGGTAGGGGGCCAGTCCCGAATGGGCGATAGTATTTCCGAAAACGACTGCCACGACGACCACCCCCACGCCGAAGACGCTGATTCCGGCCACCTTGCCCACATGCAATCGGAACATCCAGAACCCTACTACCAGGGCGGTCGCGATGGTCGCTCCGATCGAAAATACCCCCCAGGGACTGCCCTTCAGCGCATTCACCACCGCCATGCCCAATCCCGCGAGGGCCACGATCACGATGATGAGGATGGCCACGGAGGCCACGGCCCCGGAAAGGGGGCTGATCTCGTGTCGGGCGATCTCGGCCAGGGACTTGCCCTTGCGGCGGATGGAGGCGGACAGGATCATAAAATCTTGCACAGCTCCGGCCAGACAGACCCCGATCAACAACCAAAGGAGTCCCGGGGCGAAACCGAATTGGGCGGCCAGGACCGGCCCAATCAAGGGTCCTGAGCCCGCAATGTTGGCGAAATGCTGGCCGAAGAGAACGTACTTTGGGATGGGTTTGTAGTTGGTACCGTCGTTCAAGGTGTGGGCCGGAGTGATCCGGGTATCGTCCAGCGCCACGACTTTCGACGCCAGGAAGGCGCTGTAATAACGGTAGGCAATGGCCAAAATTAAGAGCGCGGCCAGGATCAAGGGAAGGACATTCATGTTTGCTCCCTGGGGATGGATCGAAAAGATGAAATTAACTTAAATCATGGACTCCCAAGCGTCAACGGAGGGCGAAAAAACCTTAGTTGGCAGTCCACTGTTTGCGGCTCGCAGGGAAGTCTTTAAAAGCCTAACTGCCAACCGCGAACTGCGGTTTTCATGAGCGGCGTTTTTTCAAGCCGAAATAATAAATCAAAAAGGCCCCCAGGGCGCAAAAACACCCGCCCGCCTGAAGCGCCAGTCCAGAATTGTTGAAGTGGGAAGCCAGCGACCCCATCCAGAGGCTTCCCAAGGGCATGCCTCCGCCGAAAACCAGGGCCCAGATGCCCATGATGCGACCCCGCAAGGGGTCGGGCGAATAGGTTTGAACCAGGCTGTTTCCCGTCGAGAAAAAAAGCACGATGCCGAAACCCACGAAAAAAATCAGGAAGGCCGCTCCGGCCGGGTTGTGCTGGAAACCGAGAAGGAGTATGAAAAAACTAAAAATGGAAATTCCGAAAAAGAGGGTTCTTTCCTTAATTAGCCTGGTTCCCTGGCTCGCGACCATCAACGCCGCCGCGCAGGCGCCCAACCCGTTCATGGAAAGGATCCAGCCGTAGCCGTCGGGCCCTAAGCCCAAGCGATCCACCACGAAGGCCGCGAGTTGGGATTGATAGGACCATCCGCCCACGCTTAACACGAGCATCAGGCCCATGGTGCGGGCCAGAGTGGGGTGGTTTTTCACATAGCGGAAACCCTCCGAGTAATAGTTCCGGTCCGTTAGGACCCCGCTCACGTGGGTGGTCTTCTCAATCCGCATACGGTAAAGACCGAAAAGAACCGCCGTGAAGCTCAAACCGTCCAGGAGGAAGCACCACTGGGGACCATAGGCGTTGAGTAAAATGCCTCCCAGGGCGGGACCGATCACCCGCGTCGCGTTCACCATGGCGCTATTCAAGGCGATGGCATTGACCAAATGTTCCTTCCCGACCAGTTCCACCATGAGCGATTGGCGAGCCGGCATTTCGAAAGCCATACAAAGTCCCCAGAGCGCGACAAATCCCATCAGGGTGCGGATATCCCGTTCACCCTGGAATAAAAGAAACGAAAAGGCGAGGGAGGCCGTCATGGCGGTCCAGCTGGTAATTTTGAAAATCCTTAATTTGGGGATCCGGTCCGCGAGGGAGCCGGCGTAAGTCGAAAAAAGGAAGATGGGTAGTGCGTTGAGCATAAAGATGACGCCCAGGAGAAGTTTGGAATGGGTCCATTGGTAGGCCAGCCAGCCCCAGGCCGCGCTTCGGGCCCAGGTGCCGATGAGGGAAACGGTCTGCCCCAAGAAAAAATAACGGTAGTTAATGTTTTTGAAGGCAGCGAAGGTCTTGGCGAATCCCTTGGTTGGAACAATCGTTGGCTTCAAGGAAGGTTCGGGAGTAAACGAAGCCGGGATTCGTGTTTTTTTTGTATTGTTGGAAGGCATTATATCCCATCGAACCGGTTTAACTTTATTTCGGCTCTAATCTGCAATTCTAAATATTTTGACAATATCCAACAATCTTATTGTGAACTAGGTTGCTTTTTAAAAGTGATAGATCAAAAGAAGGGAATACTGACCCTAGAAAAAATTTAGCGTCTCTTTAGTCATCATGATGAATATTATGGCAGTTCTTTCTTCGCTTTCTCAAACGAATATTCTGTTGAGGTTTTAAGAAAATGACTTGCTTTGTTTTCTCCCTAATAGTTTTCTAACGAAATAGTTGGCTGGCATCTCGTAGAAACGATATGAAATAAAAGCTAAGAAAAAGACGAAGATAGAAACGATACAAAAAAAGAAAAATTCATTTACTGGCTGAATTCACGGAGTAAGTGCAACACTTCGCCGGAAGACTTCCGCCGGAGTTTTAAAACCCAAACATTTTCTGGGCCTGTGATTGAGCCATCTTTCGATGGCTTTGAATTCTTTGAGAGA